>Ga0082335_1000032_pt1 | contig 445094 bp, 466 predicted proteins | sample Subgrocontami58m_FD_72375 | JGI IMG/M metagenome (GOLD analysis project Ga0082335, IMG submission 72375) | Subsurface groundwater microbial communities from S. Glens Falls, New York, USA - GMW37 contaminated, 5.8 m (SPADES assembly) (version 2) ... | reverse complement strand
AATTGGCGCGTGTCCGGACTTTCCTCTGTGTGCCTTGCGGCGCACAGCGACTGCCTAACGCAGGGCCCTATTATGCCCCACATCAAAAGCCTTGACAAGTACCTGTAATGATTTATAGTGGGCGCTGACAACCCGCCTTGAAAGGAGGCAACCGATGGCTATGATCCCTGTCGTCATTACCGACCACGAGGGAAATCCGGCTTACAACTTCGAAGTCGCACATGGCACCCCCCTGCCGCAGATTTTCCTGCTTTCCATCGAACGTATCGCCGCGATCAGGGGTGCAAGTGGCTACGAGGTCTCGGCCGATGGACGGAACTACCCTTCATACGCCATGGGCGATATCTTGCGCGCAACCGTGACGGAAGAAGTCAAGTTGCGGAAGGTGATCGGTCGCCCCGATGGAGCCTGGTTCGCCTGAAAGCGGAAACTGGCCTGGAGGCCCGGTGAAAGAGCAGAGGCTCTTCACCGGGCCTCTTCTCTTTTATCCCTTTTCCCAGCGAAAGTGAGTGAGGCGGGTGAACGCGCGGAGAACATCGCGCAGCAAATGTTCATGCATCCGCGTCATACAGCAGGGTGGTGCAGAAACGACTATCCGCGCAGTCCGTGTTCGGGCGCGCGTTCACCCGCATCATGAATCACACGATCTCGCACGTCCCGCCCGCGCACGCCAACTCCTTCGCCTGCTCCGTCTCGTCGGTGCGTTCGTAGATGATGAGCTTCGAGTAGTCGATCTGCGGGAACTTCGCCGCGAGCGCCTCGTACGTCTTCTTGTCGATGGCCTCGTACGGAGCGAGTCGGTAGACGTGACTTTCGCGCGGCAGGAACGAGAGGCCGCCGACGATGTCCCAGTTGTCCGATATCCACGCGACGACCGCGACCCATTCCTCCTCGCCCACCGAAATCGTCGCCGATGGATTGTGCTCGGTGAAATTCAGCTTGACCATCTTCCAGTACTCGAGTTGTTCAATGGCGGAAAGGTCGTTCTTGAAGACGGAGCCGGCCGGCGCCTTGACCGGGAATTCGAAGACGAACGTCGTCGCCTCGTTCACGTTCTGCCCCACTTCCGGATGCGCGGGCACTCCCTGGTCGCGCATCATCTTGTAGAGCGAGTCGGTCGCCGAAATGCGGATGCGGCGGATGTAATACTGCGAGTGGCGCGGGTGGATGCCGGAGGAGCAGTTGAACGTTTGCGAGACGGTTCCCGACGGCTTCACGCAGGTGATGGAATTCGACGCGGGGATGCCGAAGCGCTTCGCATAATTCTGGTTCGTCGCGACGGAGATCGCGCGCATCTTGCGCATCATTTTCGGATCGCGCACCGCCGCAGAATCCCACTGGCCGGTGATCGAGACCCCGAGCAGACGCTCGGCCTCGCAGTTGTCCTGCCAATCTTTCGAAATGTAGTTGAACTTCGTGAGCGTTGATTGATACGTGCCCAGGATGGTGGCGAGCTTCGCCTTGCGCAGGAGCGACTTCTCCGTATCGTCCGCACGCGCGATGACCTCCGAGAGGTTGCAGAACTGCTTTGACTGCAGGATGATCTCGCCGCAGGGATTCGTCCCCACCTGGCCGATGAAATTGCCTTTCTTTCCGTACTTCTTCTTGAGGTACTTCAAACGGCGCTCCGGCATCGTTTTTTCGAGCGACCCGCGATTGAAGATGCCGCGCTCGCCCGTGCCGCTTTTCATGAGTGCCACCCATTCGTCCATCAATTCGGCGTTCGTCGGCTTCATTTCGTAGACGGCCGAGTTGTTGGCGACGGATCGATACGGGTCGGTGAGGAAGAACTGGCCCTTCTTCGCGTCGCGTATCTCCACGTCGTCGAGGTCGGAGAGCGAGATCATTGCCGTGCGGCGCACGCCGCCGGCGACCACGCACTCGCCTATCTTGCAGATGATATCGTGTGCGTCGATGTTGCGCAGGCGCCTCCCCTGCCGTCTCAATATCCGCTCGCGCGCGAACGCGAGGAGCGAACGGAGCGGCTCCGGGCCCGATGCCTTGCCTCCCATCGTCTGCAGACGCGCGCCTGCCGGACGGACGAGAGAGAAATCGAATTCGATGTCCTTGCCCGCGTACCACGTGCGCAGTCCGAGAGTGAGCGCATCGCACCATCCTTCTTTCGTGTCGGAAACGACGTGCGTCGGTAATTTCTCTCCCGTCTGCTTCTCGATCTGCGGGAGCTGCTGCACGTTCTGGCTCTCCACCGCGTATCCGACGCCGCATCCCTGCATCGAGAGATACATGATCTCGGCGAAGTCCTCGAGCTTCACCGGGGCGGTGAACGAACAATTATAGAAACACGTGTTGCACTTGCGCGCGGGCGCTCCCGCGAACTGCATCGCGCGCATCGAGGGCATGATCTCCTGCTTCAGTATCGCTTCGCGGATGTCGGCGTACTCGCGCTTCGTCAGTTTGTCGCCGAGATTCTCTTTCATGAATCCGACATAGCGGTCGACGGTCTCGATCCACGTCTCGCGGCGCTGTTCGCTTTCTATCCAGCGCGCGTAGGTGCGCAGGTAGACGAACTCGCCGAGCGGATTGTTCTTGAAATATTTCTTGCTCTCCTCCGCGAGCTTGCGCACATGCTCCGGCACCGCGCCCTGCTCCTTGCGGATCTTCGCGCGCTCCGCGCGGTAGAGGATGTAGGCCTTCGCGGCGGCGGCGTAGTCGGCAAGAATGAGCTGACGCTCGACTTCGTCCTGGCAGCCCTCGACGGTGGGAAGAAAATTCTTGTAGGTCTTCGCGATGCGCATCATTTCGCCCGCCACTTTGTGCGCGACGACCACCGCTTCATCCTCCGAACCTTCGTTCGTCGCGAGCATCGCCTTGTGGATGGCGTTCACGACCTTCTCGAACTCGAATGGGACGATCCGGCCGTCGCGTTTCTGGACGTTCGGAAGATATTTCTTGTACACGCGGAATGCGGAACCGTCTCCGAACGGCTTCGCGGAAGCCGCGACGCGGCCTGCACCTCTCGTACGCCTCACACCGGCTGTTTGATTCGTCATGCGCATAATGAATCGGTTGATAAAGGCTAAAGGACATTCATTGTACGCCCGTGCCTCCGACAAATTTCTCGTCGGGGCCTGTGGACAACTTTACAATTTCACCTCGTCCCCGATCTTCACAGTATACGCTTCGGAAAACCCCGCCGGAAGCTCTAAAACGTAGCGTGCGGATGCCGCGGGCGTAAAAACGGCCGGGTACGTGGAAGGCGAAACGCTCTTCCGCATGTCGAGAATCTCACCACGACCGGAAAGCCAGAGAATGTCAATCGGGAAACGCATATCTTTCATCCAAAAGCCATATTGCCCGTCCGCCGGGAACACGAAAAGTATTCCCTCATCCGGCGCGAGTCCCGCGCGGCCGCTCAAACCCTTCTCGCGGAGCGCAGGGGTGTCGGCGATCATCGCTTGTACGTCTCTTCCGCCGATGTGGATGGTTCTGAAGCGAGTATTTTGCTCTGCTTGTTGAGAAAGCGGTTGAACTTGAACAGTTTCACTACGAAACGATACCGGCGACATCGCGAAACCGGCTAAAGAAATCGTTGCGACGCCTAATAGTTCGAGACCCGCGTACTTGATCCACCACTCGTTCCCTTTCATAAAGGGTCAGAACACGAGCACGACCGACATAACGACGAATGAGACGAGCCAGTAGAGCGTATTGACGAGGTAGAGCGCGACCGGCTTCTGCTCCCAGAGGACGATGCCCGACATCGCGGGCGCTACGAACCCGAACCACGCGAGCACCGCGAGCTTCACCGCTCCGAGAATGCCGCGCGCGTCTGTCGCGACGATGAGCCAGTGCAAAACGTACGCCGCGACGATGCTCGCGAGGAGCGCGAGCGATGCGTAGACGTGCATTTTTTTCTTTCCGCGCTCGACGGTTTCGGGCGTCACGCCCGACAGACGCATCCACACGCCGCCGAACACGCGCGGGTGATACCACGCGAATCCGATGACCGCTGAAACGACTCCCGCAAGAAGTATCGGTACGACAGCCGCTACGAAAGACATGCGGACAGTATAGCTCATCTGCGATATCCCGACGGTTCTGATTCTTGGAACAAGACGTATCAATACAGAAAGACAATTATCTTTTGTATCTCATGTCTCTCACCACCACCCCTGGCTATGCGCTCGTAGATAGCGGCCGTATTTGAATGGTTGGCAAACGATACTCTGCCACCTTGTATGCTCGTAATCGTATCTTTTCCTACAACTGCACCATCTGGACTACTTCCGCCTTCCCACTCCAACAAGAATGCTCTCTTGGATCTTTTTCTGAAATCAGCGCCGGAACGTGCCGCCCAATCTGAAGAACTCCACGCGGCTTGATTCTTTTGCTCTCGTATATCGGGAGTTAAGTCAGGTTTATGCTTCAAGAGAAGTGCTTCTGCTTCTTTCACTGACATTTCTGTCACCTTTACGTTGCTGATGCGCTCCGGACCCCTCCTCAACGGGTCCTTTCTGCGATCAGGATCTTCCATACTTCCAGGATTTCTTATGAGAGGTGCTTGGAGACGAGCTTCGTCATCTCGAACATGTTCACGACCGCCTTGCCGTCGAACACTTTCTTCAGAGCCGCATCGGCATTGATGTTGCGCTTGTTGGCCGCATCCTGAAGGTTGTGCTTCTTGATGTAGACCCAGAGCTTCTTAACGACCTCCGAGCGCGGCATCGGGCCCGCTCCCACGACGGCGGCCAGGTCTGAACTGACTGTCATCGGCTTCATAAATGCAGAATTAGTTGCCATGAATTTTGTAATTACCCATTAATGCCCCCTATCATAGCGCTTTCTGTGCAAATGCGATATAGGGCCTTTCCTCCTTTGCATTTCGAGCCGTATGGGATACCGACTACAGCTCTAAATAGAAAATAGGGGCGCACGCCGCAACCACGGCGATGATTTGGATCGCCAGGACAAAGAGCGCCTGTTTTGGCTTTTGCGGCAACCACTTAACGGCGAAAAATGACACCATCAGCACTTCCAGGACTAGCCAGAGCTGAAAGAGGTGCGCGGGTGTTCCCTCATCCGCATCCGGATTAGGGGCGGAAACACCGAATATCGCAAGATACGTAAGGATGAACGCCAGCATGGCGAGCGACATCGCTATCGGGATCCACGCGCTGGGCTTCTTTAGTATCGGACCCATACATTCATCATAACAGCTCGTATCGCGGTCGAAGGGCGATGCTATCGCTTTCTCGCATTCAACATTTCGGTGACGGCGGCAACGAGTTCCGAAGGGGTAAAATTGCATTTGAGCAAATGAGCGTCCGTCCCCAGTTCTGCCGTTCGCGCTTTTTCTCCCTCCTGCCCTTCGTTCGTGAGAGCGATTTTCAGACAGTGTTTGGCCAATTTCTCTTTTTTCACTGTTTCTATGAATTCATATCCGCTTCTGCCGTCGGGCATCGTAATGTCGAACAGAATGACATCGGGCTTGTATCCGCTCTGAAGCGCTCGCAACGCATCGTCTGCATCGCAGTACATGGATACCTCATACCCGCTTTTCTCGAATTTAATCTTATAGATGTCGAGCAATAACTTCTCGTCATCGAGCAGGAGTACTTTTGTCTTGCGATCGTCGGGCATAGGGATTTCGATATATCCATTCTAACTCAAAATGAAGAAGCGATCGCCGTCTGAGACAATCGCTTCCGTCGCGCCTCGGGATGGTGGGCTTAGATCCATCCCATGGAGACCGCGACGACGAGGCTGACCATCACGATCAGCAGGGCGAGAAATGCTCTTGTCCGGAAACGTCTCACTTCCGGGATCCAGAGTTCCGCCCCAAAGCAGTCGGGCAACATGGCGTTCTCCTTTTGCTGTGGCGTTACTGCAACACGCAGAACGTCCTGGTAGCACCATACCGCAGATTGGGTCTCTTTCAAGGCCTAATTGAATAGTTTGTTCAACTTTTCTCTTGTACGAGATCCTACTCGATTACCACCCAGCTTTAGCAATTCGTCGGGAGAGTCCACTGTATTTTTAATTTGAAACACCAACACGGCCTGACGAGTTGCGGGGCCATAAAATCCGGTTGTCTGAACTGTAAGCGGAAGATCTCCATCGATTTGCAAGGCTTTTTGAAGAGCCACTACCTCATCACTTTTTGAGCCATATGTCAGGTCGATAAGGAAGTTGTGTTTGAATCCCGCGGGAGTCTTCTGCTTTTGACCCAAAACATGAGTCCAACCACCCATGATATATTTCCCATCTTCAGAGAAGTAATCTTCTCCTATCCATTGCCATCCGCGATCACCAAACGCCTCACCCCAACTGTTTAAAAGTCCTATCATCTTTCTTCCTTCAATAAGTTTTGCTTTTCCGGCATAGATCCAATGCCCCCAATCTGAGGATGCTCCTATAGGTGGCTTGGGATATGTTGTATTCCAAGATAAATCACTAACCCATGTGCCACGCACACCGATAGCCATACCGTGGTTGTTTGCCAGTGCATGAGCGAAGTCTTCAATAGTCTTGGGGACTGCTGTGTATGATAGGGTTTGATCAAATTTCGCATTCACCTTTGCCGCATCAGTTATATCTTGCGGTTGCTCCATAAAGTGCTCATCTGGCGGCTGTCCATTGTCGTAGGAGGGGCACAGAGTTTCATCCGCACATCCTTGTTTGAGCAATACCTCACAATTAGGTCGCCCTGCCGAACTTCCGCCAGGTATAAACGTCTGTGCGTAAATAAATTTGGCGCTATTTTCCGTAAACTTTTTCTCAATAACCGCGTTGAGAATCGCCGCATACTTTGACCATGCTTGGCCGCCGCAAGACTGTGAATTTCCCTGCTTATTCGGTTTAAGCACGAAGTTGATGTCTCCAAGAACGGTCTGCAGTTCTTTCTCTACATCATATCCTTTTGTCCAATCGAATGGCGGGAGAGTACCTCCAAATTCTTCGTTATTCCACTGGTAGTCACGTTCATCCGGCGTATCGCGCACACCACCCGGATTAAAATTTGCTTCTAGCATATACTCTGTATTCTACCTTACCCAGACAAAAGTGGTAAAATCTCATAATGACAATCACGATTGAGGGTTATAGTTTTGCTGGTCCTTTCTATCACACAAAGACGTTCAACCAAGATTTCGGCTGCGTCTATATTCTACTGAACGCTCTAAATCAAGTCGTAGATGTAGGCCAGACGGCTAGTATAAATTCACGAATCATCAATCATGAGAGAAAAACCTGTTGGATTCAGAATGGGTGTGTGGAGACTGGACTGTATGTTTATATAAGTCCTGATGAAAACTTTCGCCTGTTGTTGGAAAAATTGATTAGGAGTAAATATAACCCTCTCTGTGGTGAGAGATGAATATGGACAATAGAGGATACTTCATCATTGACGGTTCGCACTTATTCTCCAGTATTCACGAGATAAGAAGGACTAGGGCAGGATTTAGTGGCAAGAAATTAGATCTGGCAATTTTAACTGAAGCCCTAAAAAGACAGTGGTCTTTATACATCGGTAGCATCATCAGGGTCGTCTATTATTTTAAGCAGAATGATGAACGTATTCGAATAATGCTTGAGCTCCCGCAAGAAGACGCACCGGGGCAGAAAGATCATTGGCAAATTAAGGAATGCGGGCAAAGTATCCAAGCTATTCCTGAAGAAGAGCTGCAAAAACTATCTGCAGAGTATAGGGATCATTTTGCAAGATCTGAAAAAGGTCTGGATATAAAATTGGCGTGTGACGTTCTCTCGCTTGTCTCAAGCGGCCGAGCATCCAATATAGTTTTCCTCGTCAACGACAGAGATTACATACCTCTTTTTGAGGCTGTGCAAAATCTCGGAGGAAATGTCTACTTGACGGCACTAGATAGTACTCAAGGTATTCAAAAAGGATTAGTGAAGTTTTCTGATAAATATCTGACTCTAGATTCCGAACTGGAAAATATCTTTGGAGTGGTTCAACAACCCCCAGCTACCGAATCTCAGATCTTACAACAGTAGATTCAATAAATATCAAGAATTTTAAAACAGGGACTCTCCGCCACTTAGAAGAATCCGGGGTAATCCGATAAAAAATACTCTGGGCGGAGGCGGAGAGATTCGAACTCTCGATGCCTTGCGGCATGCCGCCTTTCCAAGACGGTGCACTAGACCACTATGCGACGCCTCCGTATGCGCCAGTATACAGAAAAGTCGCTCCGATGCGATATCAGACATCACTTCGGCTTTGCATGCGCCGCATGCGGCGGAGGCGGCGCTCCATGATGCGCTTGCGCCGTTCTGCGAGCCTTAGGCGCAGCCGATGTTCGAACTCCTCGGCCTTGCGAGATGCAGTCCAGCCGAATGTGGCCATTGTGATGTTCGCCGTCAGTACGAATCCGAATACAAGAATGAAAAGCGTCGTCGGCAATCCTTGCGAAAAAAGAAAGGTCGGCACGAAGCTCGCCATTCCGACCACGACGTCCATGGACCGATTTTGCGGAGTTTCCCGGATCTTCACCATCGCTTCCCATGTCTCGTAGAGTACGAAAATGAGAAATGCGATTATGAATGAGGCCTCCATTCCCAGATCAAGAGGAATGAGCGCGAATCCGGCGGAAACGCCCGAGAGAAGATGGACGACGCTCCAGAGGTCGAGCCACTTGCCTTCCCGCCAAATGTCGCTGCGCTCGAACCTTCCGTCGCGTGTGAGACGCATATCTCACTAAATATCCATCCCATGCAATGCCGCGATGCGTTCCTCCACCGGCGGATGCGTCGAGAATATCTTCGCGATGAAACGGCCCGCTTCGTGCGCGCCGAAAGGATTCGAGATGAAGAGGTGCGCCGTCGCGTGGTTCGCGCCGCGCATCGGCGCCCCGTATGAATGTATCTTCTGGAGCGCAGACGCGAGGCCCTCGGGATAGCGCGTGAGCAATGCGCCCGACGCGTCCGCCAGGAATTCGCGGCGGCGCGAGACGGCCATCTGGATGAGCTGGGCCGCGATAGGCGCGATAATGATAGCGATGAGCCCCAGGATCATCATGACGGGATTCTTGTGGTCTCGATCGCCCCCGCCGAAGAAACTCATGCGCAGGAACAGGTCGGCGAGTATTGCGATCGATCCCGCGAGGACGACCGCGACCGTCATCACGAGGATGTCGCGGTTGCCCACGTGCGAGAGTTCATGCGCGATGACACCCTCAAGCTCGGCGCGGTCAAGTCGCCCGAGGAGTCCCGTCGTCACGGCGACGACCGCGTGCTTCGGGTCTCTCCCGGCCGCGAACGCATTCGGCGCCGGATCATCGATCACGTAGAGCCGCGGCTTGGGGAGCCCGGCGGTGATGGCGAGATTCTCCAGTATGCGGTGCAGTTCCAGGTACTCGCGCTCGTCGGCCGGATGCGCCCGCGCGGACGCGAGCGCGACCTTGTCGGAGAACCAATACGCGGTGACGTTCATCAGGAGCGAGAACGCGACCGCGACGTACAAGATGCCGGGATTATTCAAATACCACGCGGCGATGTACCCGACGGCGACGATGAGGACGAGGAAGACGCTCATGAGTACCCATGTGCGAAATACATTTCTCCCTTGTTGAGTATAGAGTGAGGCCATATTCGTGTGCGGCATGCTACCGCAGCAATATTAGAATTTAACTTTCACCGGCTCTTTCGCCGCTTGTTCATCCGCGCTGAGTTCGAAGAATTCCCTCGTCTTGAAACCGAACATGCTGCCGACGAGATTCGATGGAAACATCTCGAGCGCGTTCTGAAGTTCCTGCACCACGGAATTGTAGAAGCGGCGCGCGGCCTGGATCTTGTTCTCGGTGTCGGAGAGTTCGCGCTGGAGTTCGACGAAGTTGCTATTCGCCTTCAGGTCGGGATAACTTTCCGCGACCGCGAAGAGCGATTTCAAGGCGCCCGCGAGCATGTTCTCCGCCTGCGCGTGCTCGGCCACCGTCTGCGCGTTCATCGCGCGCGTGCGGGCCTCGGTGACGCTTTCGAGCGTCCCGCGCTCGTGGCTCACGTACCCTTTCACCGCCTCGACGAGATTCGGGATGAGGTCGTACCGGCGCTTCAACTGCACGTCGATGTCAGACCACGCCTCCTGCACGCGATTCGTGAGCGCGACGAAGCGGTTGTAGGCGAACACCGCCCACAAGAGAATGACGACTGCGATTAAAAGAATGATGTAAGGAATGCTCATATACCCCTAATTATAGCACCTTCAATCTCCCCTTCAATCCGTAAGCGAGGGGGCATCATGCTATGAGGGGGGTCTGGAACGCGCGATCGGGCGTCGAGCGAGGAAGTACTGAGGCCAGCAGGCCGAATGTAAGCGCCTAGTCGAGGTCTCCCATCCCACCCGGCATGCCACCTTGGGTGCCTGGTTTCTTCTCTTCGGGAATGTCGGCGACGGCCGCCTCGGTTGTAAGCAAGACCGCCGCGGCTGAGGCCGCGTTCTCCACGCAGCTCCGCGTCACTTTGACCGGATCGATGATGCCTGCCTCGAACATGTCTACGATATTGCTTTCTTCCGATTCCGCTTCGATTGCCGCGTTGAATCCCATGTTGCCGGCTTTCTTTACGACGTCCTGCAGGATGACCGCGCCGTCTTCGCGTCCGGCATTCTTCACGATCTGCAGGAGCGGAGCGGAAAGCGCGGAGAGGAGGATGCGATAGCCGATCGTGTACTCGTCGTGCGCCTTCGCGTCGACTTTCTTCGCGAGCTTCGCGCCCACTTTCGCGAGCGCCGAGCCGCCGCCGGGGACGATGCCTTCGGCGATAGCGGCCTTCGTCGCGTTCACCGCGTCTTCGATCTTGTCCTTCAAGTATTTCATCTCGGTTTCCGTCGCGGCGCCCACGCGGATGACCGCGACGCCGCCGGAGAGCTTCGCGATGCGCTCTTCGAGCTTCTCCTTGTCGAACTTCGAATCGGTGTTCTCCAACTGCTTCCGGAGTTGCGCGACGCGCGCCTCGATGTCGGCCTTCTTCCCTTTCCCGCCGACGATGACCGTCGAATCTTTCGTCGCGACGACGCGATTCGCGCGGCCGAGCATGTTCAATTCTACGTTCTCGAGCTTGATGCCGAGATCCTCGGAGACGACCTGCGCGCCCAAGGTGATGGCGATATCCGCGAGCATCTCTTTCTTCCGGTCGCCGTAGCCCGGTGCCTTGACCGCGAGCACGTTGAACACGCCGCGGAGCTTGTTGACGACGAACGTCGCCAAGGCCTCGCCGTCCACGTCGTCGGCGATGATGACGAGATCTTTCTTCCCGCTCTGGGCGATTCTTTCGAGAAGCGGAAGGATGTCTTTAATCGTAGAGATCTTCTTGTCGGTCACGAGGATGGCCGCATCTTTCGATTCGGCTTCCATCCGCTCCGGGTTCGTAATCATGTATGCGGAGACGTATCCTTTGTCGAATTCCATGCCCTCGACGTACTCCGATTCGATGTCTGTCGTCTGCGATTCCTCGACGGTGACGACGCCATCCTTGCCCACCTTCTCGACGACTTCCGCGATCTTCTTTCCGAGCTCTTCCGATTCGGCGGATATAGTCGCCACCTGGCGGATGTCATTCTTTCCCGCGACGGGGCGCGCCATTCCCTTGAGTGCTTCGACGGCGTCCTTCGCCGCCGCTTCGATGCCGCGGCGCACCATCATGGCGTTGGCGCCCATCGCCGTGCGCTTCAATCCTTCATGGACGAGTGCCTGGAGGAGGACGACCGCGGTCGTCGTGCCGTCGCCGGCCTTGTCGTTCGTTTTCTGCGCGACTTCTTTTACGATGGCCGCGCCCATGTTCTCGAACTTGTCCGGGAGCGTGATTTCCTTGGCGATGGAAACGCCGTCGTTGGTGATGAGGGGGCCGCCCCATGAACGGTCGAGCGCGACGTTGCGGCCTCGGGGCCCAAGCGTCACCTTGACCGCGCCCGCGACGACGTCGACGCCGCGCTTCAAGGCGTTGCGCACTTCCGAATCAAAGATGACTTGTTTTGCCATAGAGTTGTAAATCTTAAATTATTTAATGACAGCGAGGATGTTCGATTCCGCGACGATGTAGTATTCCTCGTCGTCTATCTTCACCTCGTCGTAGCCGTATTTGGAAAAAACGATTCTGTCGCCCACTTTCACATTAAGCGGAAGGATGTCGCCCTTCTCGTTGCGCTTCCCTTCTCCCACCGCGACGACGACGCCGCGCTCGGGCTTCTCCTTGCGCGCCGTGTCCGGAATGATGATGCCGGAGGGCGACTTCTCGTCGACGCTCTCTTCGGGCTTCACCAGGACGCGGTCGAAGAGCGGTTGGATTTTGCTCGTCTTGCTACTAGTAGAATGTTTGGCCTGTTTCTTCATAAGGCATTGTGTGTATTCCTTACCTTATAATCTGCCTGTGCGTGTACTTACTGCAGACAGGCGGGGTGCGGCGGAGCCGCAACGCCGGGGCATTATATAAGGCGAGAACCCGATGTCAAACTTTCCGAATCTTAAAAAAGAACACACCAGCGCCGCTCTTAGTGGCGACTAGCTGGTGTGTTTGATCCGGTCCGCGTCCGGTGGCGTCAGCTCACCGAGATGTTGACCGGGGGGCGCATCTTCATGCAGGCCGCGAGAGCTTCGTGCACGGGGTGGCGCCAGAACCAATCCTTGTCCGGTGCGGTCGCTTCTTCGCCGACCTTCTCCAACACGTCGCCGCTCACCATCTGCGCGAACCGCGGCCCCCACTTGCGGGTGCCGAGCCGAGCAGTTGTCGAGCAGTTGTCGACCATGTAGTCGACTCCGTGCGCCGCCATGTACGGATTGAGCGAGTCGATCGCTTCGATGATGGTTTCGTTGCAGATCTCGCTCCACCCGTGACCGTTTTCGAGCAGAACGTCGATCTGCGCCATCATGATGCCGACGTAGACACCGGCGGTGATGGGGTTGATGCCTTTCGCACCGAACTTGCTTGCGCGCACAGTCTCACCCACCCGCCACATGGGGGTCCCGTCCACCTTGCTGAACGGATATTTCTTCAAGCGTGCCGTTGCGTCGACGACGCTCGCGATTTCCCGCCCGCTTGACACTTCGGCGTAAATCTCCGCCAGCAGCGCCTTCGCCGGCAGATACGTCGCGTCGAGGACCTTGAAGAACAGGTCCCGATCGACGCGGAGCATCGAATTCACGACCCCGACGAGGCCGCCCCTGGAAATCGCCTGACTGATGGGACCCGTGAGACTGATGGCGCTCTCGATGAATGCTTCCTTCCGCTCGACCCCCTCGAAGACGAAGTAGGAGTACAGGGCTTCCAGCGCACCCCAGACACCGCCGAGGAGCACCCCGCGCTCGCCGAAGATGTCGCTGCGATATTCCATCTCGAGCGTGGTTTCGAAGACGTAGGGTGAACCTATCGCGACCGCCCATCCGAGGGCGATATTGCGAGCGTTCCCCGTGGCGTCCTGAAGCACCGCGTAGGAGCTGTTGATGCCGGCGCCGTTGATGTTCCGGCCTTGTTCGTAGAGCCGTCGGACTGACGGCCCCATCCCCTTCGGGCACACACCGATGACGTTGATGTCTTTGCGAAACTGCGCGCCGACATTCTTCATGTACCCGATGAGAAACCCGTGAGAGAGCCCCAGCGTTGCACCGGGCTTCATCGCGGCCTCGATCTTCTCGAAGTTCTCGGCCTGTGCGGCGTCCTTGATGAGCAGGACGACAACGTCGGATTTCCCGATGACGTCGTACATCTCGCCGGCACTGCCGCTGAAGCGAGTGAAGCCGGCTTCAGCTGCCTTCTCGAACGACGAGCTTCCTTCTTGGAGCCCGACCATCACCTTGATGTCGGCCCCCTCGAGAGATTCATCCAGGTTCGGTGCCTGGGCTGGGCCTTGCGAGCCCCACCCGATGACGCCAATGACTTTCGTGGTGCCGAAAGCCGCCCCCAGGAGGGGGAACTTGTCGCGGCCGCCGACGATGACTTCTTCGGTGGTGCCAGGCAAATTCAACTGTCTGGCGGGAAAAACCGTTCGTACCTCATTATTCACGATGTGACCTCCGCTTGGTTAGTTTGTCGGACCGCCCCAATGTAGAACTATGTAAAGGAGCGGCTGGGCGGACTTGTACCATTTGCGGACTACGCTGTCAATTTTCGATGAGGAGGATTCTGCATGATATTTGATTTAGGAAAGCATCCGTGATATCCTTCTCACACATGGCATTTCTCCAGCAGGTTCTGCCGTATGTGCAGATAACGCTCTCGGCGCTCCTCATCGTCGCCATTCTTTTGCAGCAGACGGGAGCGTCGCTCGGCGGCGCTTTCGGGGCCGACAACTTCAGCTCCGGATTCCACGCGCGCCGGGGATTGGAAAAGACGCTGTTTTGGGCTACGATGATCCTCGGTATCCTTTTCGCGCTTTCGGCGCTCGTGAATTTACTCATCAGCTAACCAACATCCCGCCATCCGCAGGCACCCGCACCGCGTTTTCCCTCTCCTGCACAACGGCGGCATACCGCGCCCGGGCTCTGCCTGACATTTTCCGTTCTACCCTTACATACGCATGAATACTATGGACCTTCGAACCATACGGCTCTCCGAAGAAACGAGGGAGAAATTGAAACGTTCGCGGAGCGCGCGCTTTCTCGGCATGCTGGAAGACCTCCTGTGCACGTTCCGCCCCGGCGAACGCCTCCTCCTGTACGTCTTCACGTTCCTGCTCGCGATCGGCGCACTCGGCCTCATCACCGGCATCAACTCCGGGGTCTCAGTCGTCGTCCCCGCCCCGGGAGGGTCGCTCGCCGAGGGTATCGTCGGGCCGCCCCGCTTCATCAATCCCCTCCTTGCCATCTCACAAGCGGATGGTGACCTGACGCAGCTTGTCTACTCGGGCCTCACCCGCGCGCTTCCCGATGGCTCCATCGTCCCCGATCTCGCCGACCACTACGACATATCCGCGAACGGCACGGTTTACACATTCACGCTCCGCGACGATGCGACATTCCACGACGGGACGAAGGTTCTGGCGTCCGACGTCGTCTTCACCGTCCAGGCCGCGCAGAATCCGAGCATCAAGAGCCCGCACCGCGCCGACTGGGAAGGCGTCGCGGTGTCGAGCCCGGATGAGCACACGGTCGTCTTCAAGCTCCAGCGCGCCTATGCGCCGTTCCTCGAGAACACGACGCTCGGGATCCTGCCGAAACACCTTTGGAGCGCCGTCCCTGAAGAGGAGTTCCCGTTCAGCACGCTCAACACGCACCCGGTGGGGAGCGGCCCGTACCGGGTATCCTCGGTGCAGACCGATAGCACCGGCGCGGCGACCGAGTACACGCTTTCTGCGTTCAAGCGGTTCGCGCTCCGGAGCCCGAACCTCAACAAGATCACGTTCTTCTTCTACTCCAACGAGGACGCCCTGATCCGGGCGTTCAATTCCCGCGAGGTGGACAGCATCGCGAGCGTTTCGCCGTCGGGGCTCTCTTCCCTCACCCGCGCCGATTCCACCGTCATGCACGTTCCGCTTCCCCGCGTCTTCGGCATCTTCTTCAACCAGGGCCACGCTCCGATACTTGCCGATGCGAGCGTGCGCATGGCGCTCGACGCGGCCATCGATAAGCAAGCGCTCATCGACACCGTGCTGAAAGGCTATGGCGCGCCGCTCAAGGGCCCGATCCCTCCGGGCGTCCTCGAGAACGCTCCCGCCGCGCTCAAAGCGAGCGCCGCGCGCGCATCCGCTGAGACGTACGCCGCGAAAGCGCGCGACATCCTCTCGAAAGGCGGCTGGACCTTCGACGAGAAAGCGGGCGTGTGGAAGAAAAAGAAACAGGTGCTCTCGTTCGCGCTCGCGACGGCGGATACGCCGGAACTCGCCGCGAGCGCCAACGCGGTCGCGGATGCATGGCGCGCGGCCGGCGTCACGGTGAGCGTCCGCGTGTATCCGCTTTCGGAATTCAACACGAATATCATCCGGCCGCGCGCGTACGATGCGATCCTCTTCGGAGAGGTCGTGGGGCGCTCGCTCGACCTCTTCGCGTTCTGGCATTCGAGCCAGCGCAACGACCCAGGCCTCAATCTCGCAATGTATGCGAACACGAAAGCGGACACCTTGCTCGCGCAGGCACGCGCAACGACGGACCGCAAAGAGCGCGAGAAGCTCTATAACTCGTTCGCCGGCATCATCGCGAAAGACGAACCCGCTATCTTCTTGTATGCGCCCGATTTCATCTACGTCGTGCCGAAGACCCTCCGCGGCGTCGACCTCGGAGCGCTCACGACGCCGTCCGAACGGTTCCTGAACGTGTACCAGTGGTACGTCGAAACGGAGCGCGTGTGGAACTTCTTTACCAATGCGTCAGACGAATAACGATACTACTTACTTATGGACCAATCACAGCAGCCGACCTCGCCGCACGGACGCGGACGGCCGTTCCGTCCGAAAAGCATGCAACCGAATCCCGCATTCACGGCGCGGCCGCCGCGGCCAGGTCCTTCCCGGTCGCATCCCGCGCGCCCGGGAACCACTCGCCCCGATCAGGGTGGAGGCCAGAGACCCCGCGGCACGCGGCCGCGCTTCGGCTCGCCCCGGATGATGCGCCCTCCGCGCGGCCGCACGCGCGTCCAGCATCAGGATCAAAGCGTGCGCGCGCGCCCCGCGGGCGCTCCCATCCCCGAACCTTCGAAAGACACCGTGCGCATCATCCCCTTGGGCGGCGTCGAAGAGATCGGTCGCAACATGACGGCGGTCGAATTCAACGATGATATCTTCATCCTCGACGCGGGCTTCGCGTTCTCCGAGGAAGACACGCCGGGCATCGACTACATCCTGCCGAATACCGGTTACCTCGAAGAACGGCGCGACAAGATCCGCGGACTCCTCATCTCGCACGGACACCTCGACCACATAGGCGGTATTCCCTACATCATGGATCGCATCGGCAATCCGACGATCTACACAAGGCGCCTCACCGGCAAGATGATCCAGAAGCGCCAGGAGGAATTCGCGCAGACGGTGCCGGTGCAGATCCGCGAAGTCGAGAAAGATGAGGTGATAAAACTCGGCAAGGCGACGATCCGGTTCTTCGGCGTCACCCACACGGTGCCTGATTCCATGGGCATCATCATCGAAACGCCGTGGGGCGACGTCGTGTTCACGGGCGACATCAAGCTGAATCACGAGGATGGCGAGCCGTCGGAAGAGGAACACCAGGAATTCGGCATCTTCAAGCATCGCAACGTCCTGGCGCTCCTTATGGATTCGACTAACGTCTGGCAGCCCGGCTGGTCGATCCCTGAAGTGAACGTCTACCGCACGCTCGAAAAGATCGTGAAGGAGGCCAAGGGCCGGCTCATCGTCGCGATGTTCGCTTCGCACCTTGAACGCCTCATCCGCGTCATTCACTTCGCCGAAGAAGCGGGGAAGAAAGTCGTCATCGACGGACGCTCGATGCGCACGAACGTCGAGATCGCGCGCGACCTCGGGCTCGTGAAGTATAAGGACGACACCGTCGTCGGCGTGGAGGACATGGAGCGCTACCCCGCCGAAAAGCTGGTCATCCTCGCGACCGGCGCGCAGGGAGACGAGTTCGCTTCGCTCGCGCGCATCGGCAACAAGACGCATAAGTACATCCGCCTCCAGCCCACCGATACCATCGTGCTCTCGTCATCGGTCATTCCGGGGAACGAGCGCGCCGTGCAAAAGCTCAAAGACAATCTTTCGCGCCAGGGCGCGCACATCATCACGTATCACGCGAGCGATGTGCATGCCTCGGGCCACGGCAACCGCGAGGAAGCCGCGTGGATACACCGCCAGATCAAGCCGAAGTTCTTCGTGCCGGTGCACGGCTACCACTACATGCTGCGCGTCCATGCCGACCTCGCCGTTGAGATGGGCGTCGCTCCCGAGAACATCGTCATCCCCGACAACAGCTCCATCATAGACATCCGGAACGGCGAGAAGATATCCAAGCTCAGCATGAAAGCGCCGGCGGAACTGCGCGTCGTCGAGGGCCACACCGTCTCGGAACTCTCCGACGTCCTGATGCGCGACCGGAAAGCCTTGGGCCAGGAAGGATTTTGCGTCGTCGTCGCGACCGTCGACCGACGCACCGGGAAACTGCACAAATCGCCCGACATCATCTCGCGCGGATTCGTGTACCTGCGCGACAACAAAGACCTGATGGATCAGACGCGCCTCATCATCCGGAAGAGCGTCGAGGGCTCCATGCGAAATCCGCGCGCGGCCGATCTCGATGCCGCGCGCGAAGACCTCGCCGAATCCGTATCGCGTTTCCTCATGCAGCGAACTCTCAAGAGGCCGATCGTGATTCCAGTCATCGTGAGCATCTAAGCAATTGCCCACTTCTCCTTTCTCTTCGCGATGAGCCCGTCGCGCGCGAGCCCTGCGAGCGCGCTTCGGATGCGCACCTTTGGGAACGGGAGCTTCTCTATGCGCACGCCTGAATGCAGGGCGCGCAAGACGGCGCCGCGGACTTGCCGAAGCGAACCCTCGAACTTTGATTGCCGTGTGTACGACGCGCTCTTGCGCGCGGGATTTCCATGCAGTCTTTTGATATGCGTGCCGTAATCCATAAGCGCTCCGTGCCATTTCCTCGGATCTTGGCCTTCCGCTGCCTTCTGTGCGATCGGCATGATCTCATCATCGCGTACTGTCTTCCGGTCAGGGAAAAAGTGATGGATAAACGCCGCGCGGGTATTCGTCTCGATGAGCACATCCGATTCATTACATGCAAAGACGCGGACGGCGCGCGCGGTGTAGTCGCCTACCCCGGGGAGCGTGCGCAGCGCCGCGTAGTCGCGCGGCATGCGGCCGCCGTGTTCCGCAACGATTGTTTTCGCCGCCTCCCGCAGATATTTCGCCCGGCGGTTGTACCCGAGCCCGCTCCACGCTTTCAAAACATCCGCGAGCGGTGCTTCCGCAAGTGAACGTACCGTTGGAAATGTTTTCAAAAATTCCCGATACTTCTCGATCACCCGCGGCACCTGCGTCTGCTGAAGCATCATCTCTGAAACCAAAATGCGGTACGGGTTCTTTGTTTTCCTCCACGGCAAATGGTGCCTCCCTTTCTTCTCCCAAAACTTCCACACCTCAGAGCGGAATTTCTGCAAAGGAAGTACGGCCGGGCACCCGCCGTACGGTTCATAGCTCATACACCACATCCTTCCGCTCCACCACCACTTTCCATTTCATGCGCTTTGCGTACCGATAGAGCTTTTGATTCGGATTAAAACAAATGGGCTTCGCGACCATCTCGAGGAACGGGATGTCGGATTCGGTATCGCCCACACCGACCGAATGCTGGAGCGTGAGGTTCTCCTTCTCGACCGCGCGCTTCACGATGTTCGCCTTATTCAGAATGAGGTGCTGGTCGAGGACTTCGCCCGTGAAGCAGTCCTGCGGGCCGATCTCGTAGACCGAGCCATAGACTTTGTCGAAGCCGAGCCGCGGGCAGAACTTGTCGAGCACGGTCTTCGGCGAGTGCGACACTGCCAAAAGAAAATAGCCGCGTGCCTTGAGATCTTTGAGAAGATCGCGCGTGTAGCGGTACGTATGCTTCCACTGTCGCCCGACCATCTCTTCTGCGGCATCGGCGAATGTCCCGTAGTGCACGCCGCGCAAGTGCCTGCGAAAAGCCCGTACGACGGCATCGATGTACTCCTCATAATCTCCTTCGCGGTCGAGCCACTTCAAGCGCTCGCGCTCGAATTCTCCGCGTGCCTTCTCCGGAAACACCTCCTTTTCTATGAGCCCCTCGACGAGCTGTATCAGCAAGCTCGAGCGGAAGATCGTCCCGTCCACGTCGAACACCGCCACTTTCCGCGGCACCGGTGGATTTTTCTGTTCCCGTTCTGTCATTGCATCCATCGTACACAATCCGCGGCCCCCGTGCGAGGCAGGTCGTTACGAGCTTCTGCTGCGTCTCTATGCGAGTGAATGTGCTGCTGTTGATTCTGTTTTCTTGCAAGAAATGCTACATTTATACATGTAGCGAAGGGTGACCGTCTCTTCGTGGCTCAAATCAAGCACAGAAACATCATGAAACTTCAGCAAAACTTAAAGGTCGCGATTATATGCGGCGGACCGTCCCTTGAGCGCGGAATTTCTCTCAATTCTGCGCGCTCCGTGCTGGACCATCTCTCTTCATCCACGATCAGCATTGTCCCCTTCTACCTCGATGCAAAGAAAAATGCGTACCGCATCTCGACCGCTCAGTTGTACAGCAACACGCCGTCCGATTTCGATTTCAAGCTTCGGCAGACGGCGAAACCGCTGAGCGAAAAAGAGTTCATCCGCGAGCTTCGGGAAACCGACATTGTATTCCCCGTCATGCACGGCGCCTACGGCGAGGATGGCGGCATTCAACGGTTCCTCGAGCGGCATTCGATCCCCTTCGTCGGTTCAAGCGCGGCGGCATGCAAGAAAGCGTTCGACAAGTTCGACGCGAATGAATACATGCGGAACAACGGCTTCTTCACGCTTCCGTCGGCAGTCCTCAAGATCTACGGCAAGAACCATGCGTCGATCATCAGAGATTTCTTCGAGAAGCATGCTGTGAAGCGCGCCGTGGTGAAACCTGCGTCCGGCGGCTCATCGATCGGCGTCTTTTCCGTTTCGACCCCGAAGGAGGCCCTCGAGAAGGCGCGGTTCCTGTTCGCGAAGCGGATGGATACGCGCGTCGTTATCGAGCCGTTCGCCGAAGGAAAAGAATTTACCGCCATCATCATCGAAAATGCATTCGGGATCCCCGTCGCCCTGCCCCCGACCGAGATAGAGACGGATTACGCGAGCCATCAGATATTCAGTTTCCGAAAGAAGTATCTTCCGACGCGGCAAGTCGCCTACCACAGCCCTCCCCGTTTCGACGATATGGCGATTGAGCGTATCCAGGCCTTAGGCGAGCATCTCTTCGCGCTCTTCGGAATGCGCGACTTCGCGCGCTTCGACGGATGGATACTTCCGTCCGGCGAGATATGGTTCTGCGATCTCAACACTGTCTCCGGGATGGAGCAAAACAGCTTTTTGTTCCAGCAGGCGGCACGCATCGGGATGACACACGGAGAGATACTGCGCTATATCCTGAAGCATGCATGCATGCGATACGGCATCGGATTCCCGAACGAGGCTCGCGCCACCCAGCATTCACGCAAACCGGTGTCAGTTCTTTTCGGCGGCCCAACGTCGGAGCGGCAGGTATCGCTCATGAGCGGGACTAACGCGTGGCTCAAGCTCCGGAATTCCGAAGCGTATGAACCGCATCCGTTCCTCCTCGACACCGACGGCACCGTCTGGCGCGTCCCGTATCACCTCACGCTCAACCACACCGTCGAGGAGATCAGCGAGAATTGCAGGACATATTCGCAGGCGAAGAAACGGCTCGCCATGTTTGAAGAGCGCGCGCGGCTCCACCTCGGCCTCACGGCGGAGAAAAATGGCATGGATTTCTTCGATCCGGAGCCGGTGTCGCTCGGCGCGCTCATCAAGGAGTCGCGCTTCATATTCGACGCGCTTCATGGAGGCGCCGGTGAAGATGGGACGTTCCAGGCGCTCTTCCGGCGACATGATGTCCTTTTCAACGGCCCCGACGAGCGCGCGTCCAAGCTTTGCATGGATAAATGGGCGACCGCGGAGCGGATCCGAACATTGCGGATGGAAGGCGTCGGGGCGATCGCAGGAACGATCGTCGAAACAAACGTTCTTCTCAAAATCCGTGGAAACGCGATCAGGTCTTTCTGGAATAGAACCCGCAAGGAACTCCGCAGCCGGTCGCTCATCGTCAAGCCACGCGGCGACGGATGCTCGACCGGCGTCGTGCATCTCTACGGCGCCGACGATCTCTCCGCATACCTCGATCTTATCCGGACACGCGCGCCGTACGCGCCTAAAGCCACATTCAAGCGTCAAGCCGATATCATCGAGATGCCGGGGAATCCGTCACATCTCATCTTCGAGCGCTTCGTGGAGATCGATGCACTCCGGGTCAAGCACAATGTCCTGAAGCACACGCGCAAGAGCGGCTTTGTCGAGATCACCATCGGTGTCGTCGAGACGAACGGGCATCTGCATGCGCTCAATCCTTCGATCACGATCTCGGAGGGCGAGGTGCTTAGTGTCGAAGAGAAATTCCAAGGCGGCACCGGCGTCAACCTCACTCCCCCGCCGCCATCGATCATCGCGCCCGGTATCGTGAAGAAGATCAAGGAGCGGATCGAAGCGGCGGCGGAAGCGCTCGGCATCACGGGCTATTCTCGCATCGACGCGTTCGTGAACATCGCGACCGGTGATCTTCTCATCATCGAGGTGAATACGCTCCCGGGTCTCACTCCTTCGACTGTTCTCTTCCACCAGGGACTGGCCGAGCAGCCGCCTGTGTATCCGCGCGATCTGCTTGAAAGACTGATCAAAAATAAAGGATATTAGCTATTTCGCGCGCGGCCAGCGGTGCGCCGCCTCGGGCCAAAGCTTCGTCAGCGGATGCTCCGCGCACTCGTGCGGTCGCGCCGGGCAGACGTAGCGACCGTAGAGCACGAGGCCGTTGTTCACGTATTTCCAATCCTTTTTCGGGATGAGCGATTCGAGATCTTTCGATATCTTTTTCAGATCGGAATGATGAGAAAGATCGAAACGCTTCGCGAAGCGCTTCACGTGCGTGTCGGTCGGTATCCCCTCCCATAGGTCGAAGAGTTCCCCGAGGACAACGTGCGCCGTCTTATAGCCCACGCCGGGAAGCGTCACCAGGTCGTGCTCGGTGCGAGGCACTCTGCCTGCATACGTGTCGCATACCTTCTGTGCGGCGGCGATAATATGTTTTGCCTTGTTGCGGAAGAATGGGATCGATGAGATCTCTTTCTGGAAGACCGCTGGTCTGGCGCGCGCGAAATCGCGCGGCATCTTATATTTCCTGAAGAGCTTCTCGGTCACCCGATTCACCACCTTGTCAGTGCACTGCGCGGAAAGCATGACCGCGACGAGAAATTGGAACGGCGTCCGGTGTTTGAGTTCGCTCTTGGGTTTCGGGTAGGCCTTTTTCAGGTACGCGACGATCCTACGGGCACGCTTCGTTCGTTCTGCAATTGCAGTTCCAGTCATCGTTTTACTTCAAAAAGAATGTCGCCCGTGCCGTCACCATCACCCGCTTGTCGATCGTCGAGGTGTCGTACATGCCGTAATCGGAAACCTCGATGGAGTTCGGCGCCATGACCTGCACGACGCCGCTCGAAGCGGATTTGAGCGCGCCTACGCTTTGACCTGTCGAACTCGCGATCTCGACCGCGCGCGCCCGCGCATCCGAGACCGCCTTCCCGATGAGCGCGACGCGGATCTTCGGCAGGGTCGAGACATAATATTCGGGCTGGTACGCGGATAAGATGATGCCTTTCTGCGCAAGCGTGCCGATGTCTTTCGAGAGTTTGTCGATGATCTGGGGATCGTCGGACTGCACGGTGATCTGCTCCCGGACCTGATATGTGCGCGGCGCGCTCTTGTCCGAGCTGTAATCCTGATCAACCGACACGGGGCTGACGAGGACCTTGTCCGCAGGGATGCCCGCAGCAGTGAAAAAATCGATGATCTGCTTAGTATCGTTCGCGACGCGCATCTGAACGGCTGGTATCGTCGATTCCACGGCAGAACGCGTGACCGAGACGCTCCACTTCGCCGCGTCGGCTTTCACGTCTTCCGTCGCCGAGCCGGTGACCGAGAGCGTGTTGTCGAGCGAGCGGACCTGGTAGAACGTGTACGAGCCGATGACGGCGCTCGCGACGAGCCCGAGTGCGAGGACGAATGCCGGAAGCACCTGTCCGCGCTCATTTCCTTGCCGTCCTATGCCGAGTAATTCCACGGAGTAACTATAGCGCGCCCAATCCGCCGTGCAATCGCAACAGGAGCGAGCGGAGCGCGGAACACGTCGCGCAAGTGCATGAGGAGCGTATTTCTGCTAGTATGTGCCGACATAGAGATATGGCTAAAAATAGGCCTCCAAAAGTGGTCGTTATCGGCGGCGGAACGGGGACTTTCACGGTCCTCCGAGGGCTGAAGAAATACCCCGCTGATCTGACGGCAGTCGTCGCGATGTCCGACAGCGGCGGCTCGACGGGAATCCTGCGCGATGAGCTGGGAGTGCTCCCTCCGGGAGACGTCATGCGATGCCTCGCGGCGCTCTCCTCGTCGACACGGCTCATGCGCACCCTCATGGACTACCGCTTCGACAGCGGCAAGCTCAAGGGCCACAAGTTCGGGAATCTTCTCCTCTCCGCGCTCGAAAAGATCACCGGCTCGTTCGACAGCGCCGTCGAGACCGCGAGCGAGATACTCCGCATCAACGGCACGGTCATCCCTGTCACGCTCGACAAAGTGCACCTCATGGCGCAAGTCGGCACGCGAACCATCCACGGCGAAGAGACGATCCAGAAGACGAAAATGAACGGCACGCTGAAACGCCTTTGGTTAGAGCCCGCCGGCCGCGCGAATCCTAAGGCGCTCGCGGCGATCAAGGCGGCCGACGCCATCGTCATCGGGCCAGGCAATTTCTACGCGAGTCTCGTTCCGAACCTGCTCGTCGGCAAGATCCCCGAGGCGATACGGAAGAGCCGCGCGAAGAAGATATTCATCTGCAACCTCATGACGAAGAAGGAACATACGAAGGACTACAGCGTCGCCGATTACACCGCGATGATAGAAAAATATCTCGGCGGTCCCGTCGACGTGATCATTTACAACAACAAAGTGCCTCCGAAAACCGTCCTTAGTAAATATGCGCGCGAGGGCGACGCGCTCACCTCATGGAAAGCGCTCCCGAAAGACCGGGAACTCATCGGTGCCGATCTCCTTTCGAAGCGTCCGAGTCTCATCACGAAGATAGGGACGGCGAGCACGGAAAGTTCCCTCGTGCGCCACGATTCAGCTCACCTTGCGAAGATCATCGCGCGCATCTTGAAGATCAAGGCCTAGATCCAGGAACCGGGTTCCCGGCAAACGAGCGCGGCCGCCTGAAAGGCGGCCGCGCTTTTATCCCGTGATGAAGAGGGATCTTCAGCGATCTCTCTATGGATGCGCTGCAATGTAGGCTCTGGTCTTCGCTCCGAAGTAGCCGGCGGCAGGCGTGATGCCCTTCGCCTTCTGGAACTTGATGAGCGCCGCTTTCGTCGCAGTGCCGAACTTCGTGGTCTCCTTCCCCGGAGCGCCGGCGCCGCTAGAAGAAACGGTAAAGCCGTGGGCATTCAAGTAGACCTGGAGCGCTTTCGCGTCAGAACCGGATGCTCCGATTTGGAGATCACGCTTGAAACTTGCTGCAGCCGAGGCGCCGCCCATGCCTTTCAGCTGAGCATTCAAAGCGTTCACCTGTGCCGTGAGTTGGGCGGCGAGCGCCTGCTTGTCCGTTGTCTTGGCAGCCGGCGCTCCCGCAGCGGTAGCCGGCGTCTCCGGCGTTATCGCTGTTACGCCGCCTCCCCCGCCGCCGCCGCCGCCACCGCCGCTTGCGACCGGTGCGCCGTTGCTACCACTACCGCTGCTTGTTGAAGTGGTGCTTGAGGATCCTGTCGCCGTCGAGCCGGTGCACGCGCTTCCGGGAGTAATGGTGATGGTGGCAGTACCCATCGAGGAAACGAGCTTCAGTACCGATTCCGTACTACTGCACGTATTCGTGCTGATGTAGGCCGGTTCCGCATCGGTGGCAAGAGTCAGGTGAGCAGCGGACTGGATCTCAATTGAGGAGTTCGGCTGAAGAGTCACCGTGAAGCTCGAAGCGCCGACGGCAATCGACGCTAAGTTTGCGCTCGTGGTTTGTACATTCAAGGTTGCACTGCCGACCGTGAGAACCGTACCCACGTTCAAGCTTACATCGTTGTACGCGGCAAGCGCGAGGCCGGGCAAGAGCAAGGCCGCAATCGAACCCGAGAGTAATAATTTTTTCATGGGTAATCCCGCTATGAGCTGATAACAGCTACGTGGTAGCGAATACTAGCTCACGATCATGGACAATATCCGAACGCGAAGAGCACATATCCCGCTGCTCCCGCTGTATTTCCTGCCGATGTCCCTATCAAATTCAGGTTTCCTACTGAAGCGACCGAGGTGGAAGCGTAGAAGACAAGTTTAATGGGCTGTGAAGTGGTCGTGGCATACGTCTGTACACAACCGAGATATGCGGTGGTCGTCGCTGTGTTTGATGTTTGTATATTTGAGAACATCGTCGTTGAGGCGTGCCCGAAACTCGCATCACCGGTGTGCCATGACGCACCCGAGACTGAGATCTGGGTCGTTGAGGCGTGTCCGAGCGTTGTGTCGCCGGTAAACCACGCGACGCCCGAGTTCGAGAGCTGTGTCGTCGAAGCATGCTGTAGTGATGTATCGCCGGAAGAAACGGTCAGTGATCCCCCCGTCGTGATGTCCGTGCTGATAGTCGTCGTAGCTTGAACGGTCGCGACCACCATGAAGACCGACACTACGACCGCGATGGTCACCGGTATAAGGCCTTGGCTCTTAAAGATTGAGATACCTTTCATAATTATGCATTACTCGCTGTTTTCTATTAAAACTGTTAATGACAAACACTATGCGTTCGTCGGGATGTTTCTTGATCCTGGTGCTTGCAGAAAAACAAGGACCGCAGGATCCTCCCTACGTCATCCGACATTGTACTCCTGCGCACAACACAAAAGCGGGTTCAAGAAGCAAGCTGTGTATAACTCATTGCAGCCCAAATTTCCGCAATTCGTCCGCTAGTATGGAGAGCGGCAAACCGACGACAGTGTAGTAGTCGCCTTCTATCCTTTTGATGAATGCACCGCCCATTCCTTGGATCGCATAGCTGCCGGCCATATCCAGCGGCTCCCTCGTCCGGACGTACTCGGCGATCTCGCGCGCCGTGAGTTTCCTGAAATGCACGCGCGTCTCGCATGCTTTCGATACTTTCTCTCCTGTTTTCGTGTCTATGATGGCGAATCCGGTGATGACCGTGTGGGCCTTCCCCGAGAGTCGACCGAGCATCTTTCTCGCATCTGCCGCGCTCTCCGGTTTCCCCAACACCCTCCCCTTCAAGACGACGATGGTGTCTGCTCCGATGATGATGGCGTTCTTGTGGCGCTTCGCGACCGCCTCGGCTTTCCGCAACGCGAGATGCTTCGCAAGATCGTGCGGATTCAATTTTAATTTCAGATCTTCCTCGTGCCCGCTCCCTTCCGTCGTGAACGGGAGCCGCAGCTTCTTGAGGATTTCTCTCCTGCGGGGGGACAAGGACGCAAGGATTATCTTTCGCATGCGGCAGTATTGCACAGCGGCCCCGGGACTGCTACCATGCATACACAACTGAATATCGTATCAAGAGTGCGGGAACCCGCCTCCGCCGAAAGCTTCGGCGAGGCAAAGGAGAACTGGCTCCAACCCGTCGGCAACCTATCCTCAAAAGACAAGGTGCCCCATCCAGCCCGTATGGGAAGATACTTTTATCAATAATCTCCCGTCGGGGAGATTATTCGGTTCTATAGATACTATGTTCCACCTCTTAGACAGGTATACGACGGAGTCAGTGACCTCGGGGCACCCCGACAAAGTGTGCGACCAGATATCGGATGCGATCCTCGACGCTTGCCTCGAGCAGGACCCGAAGAGCCGCGTCGCTGTCGAGACCTTCGGCAGCCACGGGACCCTCATGATAGGCGGTGAAGTGACGACGAACGCAAAGATCGATTACGCGAAGATCGCTGCGGACGTCTACCGCTCGATCGGATACAAAGAGAAGCTCGACATCCTCGTGAAAGTGGCGCAGCAATCGGGCAACATCGCGATGGGAGTGGACACCGGCGGCGCGGGAGACCAGGGCATCATGTACGGCTACGCGACCGACGAGACGAAAGAGATGCTTCCCCTCGGCGTTGTCCTCTCTCACGCTCTGGCACGCCGCCTCGAGAAATTGCGCCGCGATACTACCCTTCCCTGGCTGCGGCCCGACGGCAAGACGCAGGTCACCATCAGCAAAGGAAAAGTCCTCACGGCGCTCACCTCCACCCAGCACGCAAAGAACATCTCGCAAGAGCAGATCCGCAAGGACCTCGTCAAGAATCTTTTTAAGCCCGTGCTCGGCTCGCTCAAGCACGTGGAAATCCTCGTGAATCCGACCGGCAAATTCGAAGTCGGCGGCTTCGCCGCCGACGCCGGTCTCACCGGCCGCAAGATCATGGTGGATACCTACGGTGGCCTCATTCCGCACGGCGGCGGCGCGTTTTCCGGAAAGGACTCCACGAAAGTCGATCGCTCGGCGGCCTACATGTGCCGTTTTGTCGCCAAGAATTTGGTCGCGAACGGCTATGGCAAGCGGGTGCTTGTGACCGTCGCCTACGCGATCGGCCGCGTCGAGCCCGTCATGGTGGAGGCGTTCAACGAGCGTGGGAAGAACCTGACGAGTATTGTCAACAAGCATTTCGATTTCCGGCCGCGCGCCATCATTGAGCGCCTCGAACTGCGTCGTCCCATCTTCCGCGAAACGGCCGCCTACGGCCACTTCGGCGTCGAAGGACGCTCATGGGAGAAGATCATCAAATTGTAGAGTTCTGCTACACTGCTCTCAATGAACAAAGCATTCCTCTTCGATATCGACGGCGTCGTCGTCGACAGCGAGAACGTGTGGAAACCCGTCGAGATTCTGATGCTTGAGCGGGTCCTCGGCAAAAATATCGCGAGTTCGATGGGAGATCTGACAGGGCTCGGGATCAGCGGCGTGTATGAGAAAGCTCGTTCCATGAGTTCACACGCTACGCGAGAGGAACTCGTGCGTGGGTATGATGAGTGTGCCGTGTACGTCTATTCGCACGCAGAAATCACAGAAGGCATTGACGATCTTGCGAAGAAACTGGTCGCGCTTCATTTCGAGATCGGATTCGTCACACAATCACCGCATCGATGGATTGACGGAATCATTGAACGGCTTCCTTTCAAGAACGATATCCGCATTGTCATCTCGCTCGACGAACATCTCGATTTAAAAAGTAAACCGAGTCCGGATGGCTACCTGGAAGCTTTGAAGGCCCTTGATGCAGACACGAGAAATTCCTTTGTTCTCGAAGATTCGAATCCGGGCATCGCGTCGGCGAAAGCCGCAGGTGCCTACGTCATCGGCTTTCGGGGTAATCTCGTCCCCGGTTACGAGCAAACCGGAGCCGACGCCTACGCCGATACGATGGGTGAGGTTGCGATTCTCGTCGATCGCTTAGCTATTCGACCGTGACCGACTTCGCGAGATTGCGGGGGCTTGCCCGTAATCACTCCACTGTTACTGATTTTGCAAGATTTCTAGGGCGGTCAACGTTGAGGCCTCTTTCCTTGGCGAGGTGGTACGCGAAAAGGTGCAGTGGAACGGCGTTCAGGATCGGTGAGAGCATCTCCAATGTCTTTGGCACATACACAACGTCGTCGGCGAGCTTCGCGATCTTCGTGTCGCCTTCCGTGGCTACCGCGATAACGGGCCCCTTGCGTGCTTTGATCTCCTGGATGTTCGAGAGCGTCTTCTCGTATACGCTGTCCTGCGTCGCGAGCGCCAGTGTGGGGAAATTCTCATCGATCATCGCGATCGGTCCGTGCTTCATCTCGCCGGCGCCGCACCCCTCGGCGTGGATGTACGAGAGCTCTTTGAGTTTGAGGGCACCTTCGAATGCGATCGGGAAATTGTATTTGCGCCCGATAAAGAGGAAGTCCTGGGCCTTCGCATATTTCTTCGCGAGCCGCTCGATCGCCGCGCTGTTATCGAGAACCTGCTGGATCTTTTCCGGAAGCGCCAGGAGCTCGCGCGCGAGTTCCTTTCCCGTTTTCGCCGACATAGTGCGCTCTCGCCCCAGAAAGATCGTGAGGAGCGCCAAGGCCGTGAGCTGAGAGAGGAACGCTTTCGTGGAGGCGACGCTCACCTCCGGGCCGGCGTGATTGTAGACGCCGGCGTCCGTCTCGCGCGCGATGGTGGAGCCGACGGTATTCACGATGCCGAGCGTCAAAGCTCCGCGTCGCTTTCCCTCACGGATGGCCTCCAGCGTGTCGAGCGTTTCGCCCGACTGCGAGATCCCGAGAACCGCCGTGTGCTCGTTTATGACGGGCTTCCGATAGCGGAATTCCGAGCCGAGTTCGACTTCGACGGGGATCTCCGCATACTCTTCGAGCATGTGCTCGCCGACCTGCGCCGCATACGAGGCCGTTCCGCACGCGACGATGATGATGCGGTCGATCTTCGCCAGCTGTTTCGCCACGCTCTCGAGCCCGCCCAATTTCGCGAGCCCTTTCTCCGGAATGAGCCGTCCGCGCAGAGTGTTCCGAATGACTTCTGGCCCTTCCATGATCTCCTTCAGCATGAAATGCTCGTAGCCGCCTTTCTGCGCCTCCTCGGCGCTCCAATCGATCTCGAATTCGTCGCGGTTCACCTGCGTCGAGTCGAGCTTGTAGATGGTGTGGGTATCCGGCGTGATGACCGCGACTTCGCCATCCTCGAGGAAGACGACCTTCTTCGTATGCGGAACGATGGGCGACGGGTCGGACGCGATGAAGCGCTCGCCACGGCCCACGCCGAGGACCACTGGAGAACCCATGCGCGCTGCGATGATGCGCTCGGGATCCTGGCGGTATTGGATCGCGGCGCCGTACGTGCCGCGAATTTCGTTCAAGGCCGCGAGCGTCGCTTCTTCGAACGTCTTCTCGTTCTTCATGTGCTCCTCGATGAGGTGCGCGAGAACTTCCGTGTCGGTGTCGGATTTGAACGTGTGGCCGAGCTTTTCAAGCTTCTCTTTGAGCTCCCTGAAATTCTCGATGATGCCGTTGTGCACGACCCAGATGTCGCCGTCGCAATCGGCGTGCGGGTGCGCGTTCAATTCCGTGGGCTCGCCGTGCGTCGCCCAGCGCAGGTGCGCAACGCCGCTTTTCCCGGTGAATCCTTTCTTCGGAATACGCTTCTTCAGCTTGTCCACCGCCCCTGCGGATTTGATGCTCCCGGATTCCGGAAGGTAGATACCGGCCGAGTCATACCCTCTGTATTCAAGCGAAACAAGGCCGTTCAGGAGGACCTTCGCGGCGTCTTTCTTGCCCGTGTATGCGAAAATACCGCACATTAAGCCACTCTATCACGTTTACCCTTTTTCCCGAAAACTTGCCCTACTATCCTATTCTGTCGGACTATTTTTCATTTTCGCCTGCGAACGCAGGTACCGGAGCGCCCACACGGCGAAAGGAATGCTGTCAGGAAAGAAATGAAGATTGGCATACCTGTTTATATCGCTGGCTTCGGTGTCAGTTTTCTGATTCGAAGGAAGCATAAGATGCGCACCGAGATTGCGTATACCTCTTGCTCTATTTTCTTTTATACTTTCCTCCCAGTCAGGAGGAAAACGCCTCATTGCTAGATCTCTCTCGATCTCTGCCTGCTTTTTTCCGTTCTTGCCAGCCTCAATTCGATTGCGAACAATCAGTACATCCTTAAAGATGTACGGCAGGATATTTTGATTTCCCATCAATCGCATAATCCTCTCCTCTCCCTCAACAAAATACCCCTCTGTCCGTCTCAAGTCTCTAGTCTTTTCAATAGGCATCGGAACATCCGGATTTGCGGCATAAAGACTTTTTCTTTTCCCATTGATCTCTGATGCACGGAAGGCATTGGCCATGGTAGTTGGAAAAAGCGATTGATGCTCAAACGTATGCACAGCAGTAATGAATTTTCTGAGCTTTTCAGTATCAAAACCCTTCAATCCCTTGCTACTCTCTGGGTATTCAAAAATCTTCGCAACGACACTTACGGTAAACGCGAGTGATGCTGATTGTTCTGTTGATAATCCCAGAAAGTCTCCGCGATAAAATGAGTTTTCGATAATCGCGCAGGCAAGATCCATGAGAGGACGATCCTCCGCAGAGAGAGGCTGGTTGGGTATCCCATCCTTGTTTTTAAGTTCTGTGCGATGAGCATGCAAGAAATTCCCAATGTTTAATACGTGTCGCGCATCGGCATCCGTGCTCCCGGCAAGAGTTTTTATGAAGGACGGGAGCGCTTTGATAGCTATATCGTCCTGAAACTCCTTTCTAAGCTCACTGCTCGTCCCCTGTAGCAAGATACGAGGGTTCCTGCCGATTTTTTCCACATACTTGGAATCGGCAAAGCCGCTCCTTTTTCTGCGATTTTTCTCGGTGGCAACTTCTTGAGCCGCTTCCGCAAGTCGCCGATAACTTCTGTTGAAATCTTCCGTCATGCGCCGAGGGCACGGGCCTTTATCATGCGTCCGGGTATGCCTCTTTTATCTCTTTGGCGAGGTAGGGATTCCACATGGCGCCGGTCGCGGACATCACCGAATCGGCGCCGGCGTCGCGATACGCGCGGTAATCTTCGGGCGTGAGTACGCCGCCTACCCCTTCGATCGCGAACGTGAAGCCGCGCTTTTTCCGAATCGCGTTGAGGCGGCGCACGAAATCGAGCCCCGCCCACTGTATGCCCGTGCCGCATACGCCGGAGCGCAGGCGCGCCGGAGAGCCGGGCAGGGCCTGATTTCCCTCCCTATCCCTGATCTCGCCCTGGAGCGTGTTGATACCCGAGATGCCGTCCGCGTACTCGTTCGCGATCTCGGCGAGCCGCTCGATGTCCGCGTCGTTCTTGCCTGCCCGCGCAGGCGGGTAGTAGCCGACCTTGAGGACGAGCGGCGTGTTGCCGATGACCGAGCGGATCCCCTTCGCGACTTTCTTCGTCACGTCGAGGTTGTAGCAGACCAATCCCTCGTTGCCGATGTTGGGGCACGAGAGGTTCGTTTCAAGAACCGGCGCCTCGACCTCATGTGCGAGCCGCGCCGCGAGCACGTAATCGTCGACGAATTCCTGTTCGGTCTGCCCTTGCCGCACCGTCCCCATGAAACTCAAGACGAGCACCTGCCCCTTACCGGCGGCCGCGACCGCTTTGCGCGCATCTTCCTGCCAGACAGCCGGGTCCTTCGACGGCACGCCGAACGAGTTGGTTATCGAGAGCGGCTCGACGTACGACGTATCAGCGATGATGGGCTTTTCGAGTTTCTCGAACGTGAGATCGCCGTCGGGGTGGATCGCGAGGACATTCGGGAACGGATGGCACGGAAAGACACCGCTGCGAACGGTCTTGTACACGCAAATGTCGAAACCCTTTTCGAACGCTCCTTTGCAGAACTCGCTATTCAAAAGAGGCCCTGCCGGGATGCCAAACGGCGCGTACACCTTGTGCCCATAGAAATCGATCTTCGGTTCGCCCTGCTGTGCATATGCTTTGCCATCGGCGAAAGCGCCGAACGGTCCCATATCGTAATTCTCTTCGTAACTCTTTGCCGGATCGTAGAACGGCGCGCTCAACATGGCAAAAGTATACACTACTCCCTATCGCCCTGCATCCGGCATTTTGTGCCACTTATTGGCATCCAGATGCCACTGCGCGACGTTCTTTTTCTGCAATTCGTCCCACAATTTTCTCGCGGTCTTCGTATAGAATTTCTTCGCCCGGACGAGCTTGCGATGCACCTGCAGTTTTGCCGGAAGCCGGTGTCCGCGCTCTTCGAGTTCTTTCAATTCCACGTCGATATCCAGATTGTCGGCGTCTTTCACGATCTTCGCCTCTTTCGATTTCCGGTGTTCATATTCGTGAAGAACCTCTTCGAGATCGCCGAACGAGGTTCGCGCGAACATGTCGCGCACGGCCTTTTCTTCATCTGTTTTTACGTAGACCTTTTGCACGTAGCCGATGTCGCCAGTGCGCGACTCGGCGATATCATGCACGAGCGCCATCTTCAATATCTTCTCGTCGTTCTTCACTTTCTCGCCGCGAGCGATAAGGAGCGCGAGGAACGCGACGCGGAAACTGTGCTCAATGGAGCTCGCACAGTCGACGCCCAGGTGCTGGCGCCACGAGCGCGGGACATTGCGGAGCGACCCTATCTCGAACAAAAATTCAATGTCTCGGCTGTGTTTCTTCTTCATTAAAAACCAGTATACTCCCGCGCTCACATTCATCACAAGAATCCGCTAAGGCGGTTCCTTCTCCGATTTAAGCGAGCTCGGGCATTGCACTTTTGCCGTGTCTCGCAGCGCGACGGCGCGAGAGTCAGCGCTGTGCGAGCACGCACAGACAGCGACGGCAAAAGTGCAATGCCCGGCGAGCGAGATGCTACCGACCCTCGATGAACGTGAGTGCCTTCCCCTTCTCTCCGGCGCGGCCGGTGCGGCCAATGCGGTGCACGTAGTCGTCGTACGTGTTCGGAATGTCGAAGTTGATGACGTGCGACACCTTGGGGATATCGAGCCCTCGTGCGGCGACGTCGGTGGCGACCAAGATCTGGATGCGGTTGTCCTTGAAAAGCGCGAGCGCCTTTTGCCGGTTGCTCTGCGTCTTGTTGCCGTGGATGGAAGCCGCCTTGAAGCCCTTCTGCCCGAGCATCTTCGAGAGTTTCTCCACGCCGTGCTTCGTGCGCCCGAAGATGAGCACCTTGTTGAACTCCGGCTGGATGAGGAGGTCGTGCAAGACATCGAGCTTGGTCTTCCCTCCCGGTATTCGCACGATGTCCTGATCCACCGCCGTGGCGGTATCGCGCGTCTTCACCGAGATGCGCACGGGGTCTTTCAGGAAGTCACCGATGAGTTTTTCGATGTCGCGCGAGAGCGTCGCCGAGAAGAAGAGCGTGTGGCGATCCTTCGCGGACATGTGCGAAAGGATGAATTTCATGTCGGCGATGAAACCCATGTCGAGCATGCGGTCGGCCTCGTCGAGGACGACGGTGCGGAATCCCGAGAGGTCGAGTGCGCGGCGTTCCATCACGTCCTTGAGACGCCCCGGGGTGCCGATGACGAAATTCGGCTTGCGGCGCAGAGTCGCGATCTGCGGATTGATGTTGGCGCCTCCGACGCAGGTCACTGCGCCGATGCGCAGGTGGTTCGCGAAACCCCAGAATTCTTCCTCGATCTGGATGGCGAGCTCGCGTGTCGGCACCATGATGAGGACGCGCTCGTTCTTGTTGCGGAGCACTTTGTCGATGAGTGGGATGAGGAATGCGCCGGTCTTCCCGGTCCCGGTGTTCGCGATGCCCACGATGTCCTCGCCGTGCAGGACGTGCGGGATGGCGCGATCCTGGATCGGTGTCGGCGCGGCGTATCCTTTCGCCGCGATGTTCTTCTTCAGATGCTCCTGGATCGCGAAATCAGCGAACATGTGCTCAGGCACGAAGTGTTCGACCTCTTCCGTGATGACGGATTTGTTGATAAAGCGGGAAATGTCGATGGCCGCGCCAGAAGGGCCGCGCGAGCGCGACGCGCCTCTGCTCGACGATCCACCGTAGCGAGGGCGGCTTCCGCCGTATGAAGGCCGGCCGCCTGAAAATCCCCGCCCTGAAGCGGGGCGGCCTCGATGCGAACCTGTGCGGCTCCTGCCTTGTTCTCTGTGTTGGTACATATTCACGAATGCGGATGTATGAAATCCATTTTTAACGGGGGGCCGTGGAGCCCTCCTTAGTATCTAATTGCAACGCGTCTCGAGAGAGTTTCAAGGATTTTTCGACATCCCGGTCTCGGTATCTCCCAAGACAAAAACCGACGAGAAGAGTTGACTCGTTAAAAATAGCAGGTATCGCCTGCTTTGTCAATAGGGCGCTCAAAAGCCTGGTGGTTTTTAACGGAAGATGAACCCGCACCGTTAAAAACCACCAGGATTTCTCGCTGAAACTAGGAAGAATGAGGACGGGATTAGGCGGCTGCGGTTTCTGCAACGACCTCTTTCTTCTCTTCAACTACAGGCTCTGCGGCGGGCGCGGCTTCCCCGGCTGCCTCCTCTTTCTTCGGCACGGTCTTCTTCGGGAGCACGTTCACTTTCTTGCCTGAAATGACGCCATCGGTGATGAGCATGTTGTGGACCGTCCCGGACGCCTGCGCTCCCACGGAAAGCCAGTATTTGATGCGCTCGGCGTTGAGCGCGCGCTCCTTGGTCTTCGGGTTATAGGTGCCGACTTTCTCCACGATATTGCCCGTCTTGGGGCCGCGGGTGTGCTCGGCGACGATAATGCGAAACGCCGGCATGTTCTTCCGGCCTATCCTCTGCATCCTGATTTTCAGCATAGTTGCGACACTCTACCAGTTCCGAAGAGTACGGTCAATGATTCACGTCCTTTTTCACTTGGCCACTTTAGCGGCCTCTTCCAACTTGACCGATAAGAGCTTCGAGATGCCGTCGGAGCCCATCGTGACCCCGTAGAGCTCGCCCGCCGCGGCCATCGTCGCGCGATTGTGCGTGATGACGATGAGCTGGCTCTTCTGCCCAAGCTCGCGGATCATGTCGGCATAGCGCTTGCTGTTGGCCTCGTCGAGCGCGGCGTCGGTCTCGTCGAGGATCAAAAACGGCGGCGGATTCACCTGCGACATCGAGAAAATGAGCGCGATGGAAGTGAGCGCGCGCTCGCCGCCGGAGAGTACTTCGAGCCCGCGCACCTTCTTGCGCGGAAGCTGGACCGATATCGAGAGCCCCGCGTACAATTCTTCCTCTTCGGGGACTTCGTCTTCGTCTTCCTCATCATCGCGCGCTTTCTTCCGCGGTTCCTCTATCGTGAGCTTCGCCTCGCCGCCGCCAAAGAGCTTCACGAAGAAATTCCCGAGCGCTTCGTTGATGTGCTTCAGGCCTTCCGTGAAGTGCTCGTCGATCGTCTTCTCCAATTCCGCGATGATTGTTTTGAGCGACGCCGCGGAGCGCTCCAAGTCCTCCAGTTCGCGCCCCAAAAAGACATCGCGGTCTTTCGTCTGGTTGAACTCGCGCACGACCGCGTCGCCATTGCCGATGCCCGATTCCTCTATCTTGATCTTGAGCCGCTCGATGTCGCGCCGGCGCTTGTCCTGCGCCGCGCGGTCTTCCGACAAGGCGCCCGCGGGCGTCTCCCCGCGCTCCCAGCCCTGGATGGCCGCGCCCACGAGTGCGACCCCTTCGCGCACTTCTTCATCGAATCGCTGCCGCAGGAGCGCCACGTTGCCGCGCGCATTCTGCGCGCTCCCGAGTTTCCCCCGTATCTCGCGCACGGACGCTTCGAGTTCCACCGTCTCTTTCTCGGCGGCAAAACCGGCCTCGCGCGCCCGCGCGACCGATGTGCGCAGGGTCTCTACCTCCGCCGCGAGCGCGGTTTCTTCTTTCTGCGTGCGCTCCAAAGCGTTCGTAAGCGAGACGACTTCCTGCCGCGCCTCTTCGTTCGTGATGGGAGCGGAGCCCGCGAGGCCTTCGACGAACGCGCGGATACGCTCGCGGATACTGCCGAGGAGCCGGCGCACCGCCGTAAGGTCCGCTTCCCGCTCGGCTTCGGCGACGGCCTCGCTCATCTCGCGCGCGAATTGCCGCACATGCGGCACCGCCACGATCTGCTCGACGGTCACGGTGTTGGCTTCCAAGGCACCCTCGGCGCGTCCCAATTCGCGCGCAAGTTTCTCCCCTTCGCGCCGCACCTCGGCGAGCTTCGCTTCGCGCTCGCGGATCGCGCTGCGGAGCCCTTCGAACGCCGCATCGTTCCCCCCCGTGCGCTTTCCGTGCGCTTCTTCGAGGCGCGCGGCGAGGCGCTTCAGATCCGTTTCGAACTCCCGTTCGTTCCCCTTGAGCCGCGCGTCCTCCGCCGCTATCCACGCATGCTCGCGCGCGAGATAGTCTTTCAATTTCGCCGCGAGTTCATCTTTCATCTCGCGCGCCTGCTCTATTTTCTCAACCTGCACCCGCAGGAAATTCAGATGCGGCGCGATCTCGCGCCGCAGCGACCTGGTCTTTTCGATATTCACCGCCGTTTCTTCGAGCTTCCGCTCGCTCTCCGCCTTTTTGTGCTGATAGAGCTTGAGGCCGAGCGCGTCTTCCACCATCTCGCGGCGCTCGCGAGGGCTTGCGTTCAATATCCTGTCCGCCTCACCCTGCGAAATGATCTGGTAGCCCGAGCCGCCGATGTTCGCCCCGGCGAGGAGCCGGATAACATCCTTGAGGCGCACCTGCGTGCCGTTCAGGAGGTACTCGTTCTGCCCGTCGCGGTAGACGATGCGCTCGACGACCACTTCTTTGAAATCGAGATCGAGGAGGCGCTTCGAGTTGTCGAACACCACTTTGACTCCCGCGCGATTCGAGCGGGCGAGCGCCGGCGAGCCGCCCCAGATGAGGTCTTCCCCTTTCCGGCTGCGCAGAGATTTCATCGACTGCTCGCCCAAGACGAAACGGAATGCCTCCGCGACGTTTGATTTGCCGCTCCCATTGGGGCCGACGATGCCCGCGATGCGTGACCCGAACACGAGTTCGGTCTTCTTGGCGAACGATTTGAACCCAACGAGTTCAATGGATTTTAGGTACATCATTGTTCCTTATTCTATCAAATGTAAGCGAGGAAACCCGGCGATTTTTGACGGTGCGGGTTCATCTTCCGTTAAAAACCGCCGGGTTTCCGAGCGCCCTACCATCCCTTCGCCGCGAGCGCCTTCTCCGCCGCGTGCTGTTCCGCCTCCTGTTTCGAACGCCCCTCTCCCGTCGCGATGCGCTCCGAGCCGATGTAGACGCCGACGATGAACCGCTTGTCGTGGTCGGGACCCGATTGGCTCACGACGTCGTACGAAGGCGTGAGTCCCTCTTTATCCTGCGCGATCTCCTGCAGACGGCTCTTCGCGTCCTGCCACAAGCGCTTCTCTACCACCTCGTCGGTCTTGTGGAAGAGCTGCGCTGCGATGAAATTCTTTGCCGCCTCGTAGCCCTGGTCGAGATAGAGCGCGCCGATAACCGCTTCGAATGCGTTTGCGAGGATTATCGCGCGGGCACGGCCCGTGTCGCGCGCTTCGCCGCGCGAGAGGAGCAGATATTCGTTCATGCCGAGTTTCGTCGCCGCGTCCGATATGCTCACGGTGTTCACGAGGGCCGCGCGGTACGATGTGAGGTCGCCTTCCGGCCTGTCGGGATATTTGGCGTAAAGAAATTCCGTCACAACGAGTTCGAGAACCGCGTCGCCGAGGAATTCAAGCCGCTCGTTGTGCTCGCGCCCCGGCGCGCGATTCTCATTCAGGTACGAGCGGTGCGTGAATGCCTGCTCAAGGAGGCGCTTGTCCCGGAATACATACCCGATCCTTTCTTCGAATGCCCCGAATTCCATACTACTCGTGATCTCTCTGGGCGAGGATGTTGATGGCGCGCGTCACCACGGGCAGGACGTCATCGTAGAAATTGAGATCGCCCACCGATGCGAGCGGAAACCATTGTGCGTCGTCGAGCCCGCCGTCTTTCTTCGTATTCAGATCGGAAAACGCCGCGCGCGCGAGGAAGTATGTCGCGTGCCGGCGCTTCTTGCCGTTCCCGCCGTTCGTCGAATCGTTCGCGACGTATTCGTTCTCGCCGAGCTGTTCCCCCACCTCCGCTTCGAGCCCAATCTCCTCTTTCACCTTGCGCTTCACGCAATCCCCGTGCGATTCGCCTGGCTGGAGCTTGCCCTTCGAGAGCGTCCAGTGTCCGAAGATGTCGTGCACGAGCGCGAGATACACCTGACCCTTGTCGCGCGCATAGACGACCGCCCCGACCAACTCCTCGACCGGCATCTTGCCCGGATTGCCGTTCTTCTTCCGCGCCGCACCGTCGTGCTTCCCCGGCTCGCCCAATTCCACGTAGACGGCGCCGAGGACGCCGTTCACGAATCTGCTCGACGACGCGCTCCCGAACGTCTTCGCGAGCTCTATCGCCTCGTTGATGGCGACCTTTTCCGGCACCTGCGAGCGGTCGGCATAGAGAAGCTCCGCGAGCCCCAAGCGGAGGATGTTGCGGTCGACGGCGGCTATTTTATCGAGTGGCCATTCCGGAGCCGCGGCCTCGATGACCCCGTCGATCTCTTTCTGCTTCGCGATCGCCGTCTGGAGGAGATTTTTCATGAACGGCATGTCGCTCTCGCGCGCACCGAATTCTTTCGCGTAATCCGTGAGGCGCGATTGGATATCGTCGTTCGTCATCGTTCCTCCCGAGGAGTCCCGCTCGAAGAGAATCTGAAGAACGACCGACCGTGCGAGGTGTCTGTTTGCCATGGTTCGCGAAAGATCAGGGTAAAGAACAGGAGGTCGCGTTTAGGTTTTCGCGGGTGTTTCCTTTTCTTTAGCTTGTCCCGTATCTTTCCCGGATTCCCTCATCTCCGTCGTGTGCTTCTTCTCGCGGCGCTGCTGCCGTTTCGTGCGCGCGACGACGTCGACGGCGATGCGGCCGTTGTACTTCCCGCAGCCGGGGCAGGCGCGGTGCGCGCGGCGCAAAGCCCCGCACTCGCACTTCGAAACGCGCGCAGCGGAAATGGCCGCGTGGCTGCGGCGCATACCGGTCTTGGAGCGGTTCGCCCGCATTCGTACTACCATGGCTCGATTATAGGGATTTTTCGGGAGCGCGCAACCCGCCGGCGATGCGTCTGCAGAAACTCTCGCGGTGAAGTTCGCACAAGCCGAAACTGCGTATCGCCTCGCGGTGGAGCGCCGTGCCATACCCTTTGTGAAGCTCGAATCCGTACTCGGGGTAACGCGCGGCGAGACGCTTCATGCACGCGTCGCGCTTCACCTTCGCGACGATGGACGCGAGCGCGATCGAGACTTCCGTTTCGTCGCCGCGCACGATGCTCCGTTGGCGCGCGAAGCGCAGGGGCGCGCGAAGGCCCGCGTCGAGGCGGATTTCGAGGCGTTCGAGCGGAACGTCGCCGAAAAGACGCTCGAGGCGCGCGAGTGCGCGGGTGACGGCGAGATTTCCCGCGCGCACGATGCCTATCTCGTCGATGCTGTGCGCTTCCACCATCGCGGTGGCGAACCGGAGGCGCGCGTCCTCGCGGACGCGCGCCGCCCACTCTTCGCGCTGCTTCGCGCTTAACTGCTTCGAATCCTTGAGCCCGCGGAAATCTCTTCGCGAAAGAGCGCTCGGCATGATGACCGCGCCGACGCAGATGGGCCCCGCGAGCGGTCCCCGGCCCACTTCATCGATGCCGATGATGTACGATTCTCCTCTCACGCGCTGCATTATACCCCTCTGCTATAATCACCCCATGTCGCGCGCACCGGAGGGAGATTTCGTGCATCTGCACACGCATTCGCACTATTCCCTGCTGGAGGCCCTGCCGAAGATACCCGAACTCGTGGCAGCGGCCGCTCTCGACGGACAGCAGACGCTCGCGCTCACCGACAACGGCAACATGTACGGCGCCGTCGAGTTCTACAAAGAATGCAAGAAGCAGGGATTGAAGCCCGTCTTGGGCGTCGACTTCTTCGTCGCTCCCCGCACGCGCCACGACAAAGAGCACCGCGTGGACGACCGTTCCGCCCGCCTCGTGCTTCTCGCGAAAGACGAGCGCGGCTACCACAACTTGCTCCAGCTCGTCTCGAAGTCGCACCTGGAGGGCTTCTACTATCGGCCGCGCATCGACCGCGAACTCATGGAGATGCATCGCGAAGGGCTCGTCGCTATCCTGCCCTCGTTCGGCGGCGAACATGCACGCGCCGTGCGCGACCATGACGAGAAAAAAGCGGCGGAGATACTGGATTGGTACAAGCGCCTGTACGGGGACGATTGCTACGCGGAGCTCACGCGGCACCCGGAAGTCGAAGGGCACGAAGAACGGATGCGGGCTATTCAAGCGCTCGCGCACAAGGCCGGGATCCCGCTCGTCGCCGCTCACGACGTGTACTACATGAAGAAAGACGACGCGCTCGCACGCGAACTCGTGAACAAGATCCGCACGGGCGCGACCCTGAACCGCGATTTCGAAGGAGGCGCGCACAACTTCTCGTTCACCTCGCGCGCCGAGGCGCAGGAGCTTTTTCGCGATATCCCCGAAGCGCTCGAGAATTCGGTGAAGATCGCCGACGCATGCAACCTCAAGCTCACGCTGGGAAAAGCCATCTTCCCTTCGTTCCCCGTTCCCCCCGGCTCGAACGACGATGCGGAACTCCGGAAGCTCGCCGAACGCGGCATCCGCGACCGCGAGCTCCTCGACACGGCGGAATTGCGCGAGCGCATGGACTACGAGCTCGGCATCATCGCGCAGAAAGGGTACGCGTCGTACTTCCTCATCGTCGCCGACCTCCTGCGCCACGCGCGCGAAGCAGGTATCCTCACGAACACGCGCGGAAGCGCGGCGGGTTCTCTCGTCTCGTATTTGTGCGGCATCACGACCGTCGATCCGATAAAGTTCCAGATGCCCTTCGAGCGGTTCTTGAATCCCGAGCGCCCTTCGGCACCCGATATCGACATGGACATCGCCGATAACCGCCGCGACGAGCTCATCGAGTACGCGCGCGCGAAGTACGGCGACGACCGCGTGATGCAGATCGGCACGTTCGGCACGATGCTCGCGCGCGCCGCCGTGCGCGATGTCGCGCGCGCCTTGGGCCATCCTTACGGCGTCGGCGACACCATCGCGAAGATGATCCCCTTCGGCAAGCAGGGATTTCCCGTCTCTATAGAAAGCTCTCTCAAGGAGGTGCCCGAGCTCGCGCAAGCGTACAAGAGTGATCCGGATACGCGCGAGGTTCTCGACCTCGCGCGCAAAGTCGAAGGCAACGCGCGGCACGTCGGCGTTCACGCGGCGGGCGTCGTCATGGCTCCCGGCCCAGTGACCGACTACGCGCCCATCCAGCTCGACCCGAAGGGCGGCAAGACCATCACGCAGTACGACATGTATTCCATCGCCGACGAATATGGCGGCATCGGGCTCCTCAAATTCGATTTCCTCGGCCTTAAGAACCTCTCCGTGCTCGCGGATTCCGTCGCGCGCGTGCGCGTGCGCCTCAATGTCGAGATCGATCTTGAGCGTCTGCCCTTGGACGACACGCGCACCTACGAGATGCTCGCGCGAGGGGAGACGCTCGGCGTCTTCCAGATGGCGGGCGGCGGCATGACGAGCTACCTCAAAGACCTTCGCCCTACCGTCATTCACGATTTGAACGCGATGGTGGCGCTCTATCGCCCGGGCCCGATGGCATTCATCCCCGAGTACATCGAACGCAAGCGCAACCCGGCGCGCGTGCGCTACCTCGACCCGCGCCTCGAGAAAATTCTGAAACCGACGTACGGCGTCCTCATTTACCAGGACGACGTCATGATGATCGCGGTCGAGCTCGCCGGGTACTCATGGGGCGAGGCCGACAAGCTCCGCAAAGCGATGGGCAAGAAGATCCCGGCGGAGATGAAGGCGCAGAAAGACCGGTTTCTCCGCGGCTGCGTCGAGCGCGGCATGAAGAAGGACGTCGCGCAGAAATTGTGGGAGCAGATCGAGACCTTCGCGGCCTACGGCTTCAACAAGGCGCACGCCGCGAGCTACGGCAACCTCGCCTACAAGACCGCCTACATGAAGGCGAACTTCCCCATCGATTACATGGCCGCCGTCCTCACCGCGGACGCAGGCGACGTCGAAAAGATCGCCGAGGTCGTCGCCGAATGTGCGCGGATGAAGATCTCCATCCTCCCGCCATCGGTCAATGAGAGTGAGGGCAATTTCACCGTCGTCGGCGACGCGTCCATTCGATTCGGTTTGTACTCGATAAAAAACTTCGGCAGCGGCGTCGGAGATTCCATCATCACAGCCCGCGAATCGGGCGGGCCGTTTTCCGACATCGCTGATTTCCTCCGGCGCATTCCCGATAAGAATCTCAATAAGAAATCCATCGAATCGCTCATTAAATGCGGCGCTTTGGATGAACTCGGCGAGCGCGGCAATCTCCTCGCGAATATCGACATGCTTCTCGCCTTCCACCGCGAGCACGGCAATGTGCCTACGGATCAGGGGTCGCTGTTCGCTTCCGCGAGCTCGGCGCCCGCATCCCTCAAGCTCCCCGAGTCCTCTCCCGCGGCTCTTGAGGAGCGCCTCGCGTGGGAAAAAGAACTCCTCGGGCTCTACCTTTCGGGACATCCGCTCGATAAGCACAAAGAGAAGCTCGCACGGCAGAAGATGACCATTAAGGACGCGAAGGAGAAATTCCCGCGCGGCGTGGAGACGGTCATCGCCGGATTCCTCGAGAGTTCGCGGGCCGTCCTCACGAAAAACGGCGAGAAGATGCTCTTCGCGCGCCTCTCCGATTACTCCGACGGCATCGAGGTCGTCGTCTTTCCGCGCACGCTCAAGGAGAACGAGGCGCTCTTCGCTCCCGGCGCGTGTCTCATGGCGAAAGGAAAATTCTCCGACCGCAACGGCGAACCGAGCTTCGTCATCGAACGAGCGAAGGCGTTATAGAGCGTGCCAATTTTGCGCGGCGCGCGAAAGTTGTTATGATTGCGCGCATGGCCGAACAGGAATCCAAGCTCCCCGATCACAAGCAACTCGGCCGCGAACTCGACCTGTTCGTCTTCTCCGACCTCGTTGGGAGCGGACTCCCCCTCTGGACTCCGCGCGGCACCCTCGTCCGTAATCTGCTCGACGAGTATGTCTGGGAACTGCGCAAGAAACGCGGCTACCACAAAGTGGGCATTCCTCATATTACGAAAAAGGAACTCTACGAGACGAGCGGACACTGGGACAAATTCAAGGACGATCTCTTCCACATCACGACGCGCGAGGGCCACGAGTTCGCGCTCAAGCCGATGAACTGCCCGCACCACATCCAGATCTTCGCGCGGCGGCCGCACTCGTACCGCGAGATGCCGCAACGCTACTGCGAGACGACGATGATGTACCGCGACGAGCAAAGCGGCGAACTGAACGGCCTCTCGCGCGTGCGCGCCATCACGATCGACGACGCGCACGTCTTCTGCCGCGAGTCGCAGATAAAGGCGGAATTCTCGGCGGTCTGGGCGATCATCAGTGATTTCTACAAAACTTTCGGTTTCGCGCTCCAGGTGCGGCTTTCGTTCCATGACCCGGAACACCCGGAGAAATATCTCGGGGACAAAAAACGCTGGAAGTTCGCAGAGGACACCCTGCGCGCCATCGCAGAGGAAAAAGGCGTCGAGACGCTTCCGGGGATCGGCGAAGCGGCATTCTACGGCCCCAAGCTCGATTTCATGGCGAACGACTCTCTGGGGCGGCAGTGGCAAGTTGCGACCATCCAGCTCGACATGAACATGCCGGAGCGCTTCGACCTCACCTGCGTGAACGAGAAGGGCGAGAAGGAGCGCATCGCGATGGTGCATTACGCGGTCATGGGCTCCATCGAAAGATTCTTGTCGGTCATCCTCGAACACTTGAACGGTGCTCTGCCCGTCTGGCTCTCGCCGGTGCAGGCGAAGATCCTCCCCGTATCGGAGAAACACGCGGACTATGCGCGCGGCGTGTTCGAAATGCTGAACAATGCGGGTATCCGCGTTCTTCTTGACGATTCCGCCGACACGCTCGGCAAGCGCATCCGGAGCGGCAAGATGGAAAAGATCCCCTACCTCGCGGTCGTGGGCGACGAGGAAGTGAACGCGAAGACGGTGACGCTCGAAGGCCGCGCGGGAAAGATAGGGGCGCTTGCCGTGGCAGATGTAATCGAGCGCATCGCGGAAGAGACGCGGACGCGCGCGGATAAGTAAGTCGGGAAGGTGCAAAAACACGCGCCGCCCCATTCGGGGCGGCGCGTGGCTTTCACTTTGGACCTGCCTGCCGGCAGGCAGGGCTCTCTTTAGAGCGGCGGCAATTAGCAACGAGAGATGACGATGCGCGGTGCGATGCCATTCTTCGAAGGCACCAGCGTCATGACGTCGCGTACTCCGACGTACGCCGCGATTTCCTGATGAGCGGGCTTCGCATCATTCGAGTGTTCGGCATGAGCCACGGGCGCGATGACATCGGCGATCGTCGAAGCCCTTTTCACGGCGCGCGGCGTCCTTTCCCTGCGAATCATCGTCGTTGCGAACGCGACCGCGCCGCCCCTGTAGTAGACCACCAGGTACGCTCCCGCGACGGCGAAGCTCAGGAGTCCGAGCCAGTAGATCGCGTTGCCGACCGGTCCGTAATCGAAGCCCGTGTACGGGATCTGCGTCAGCGCGACGTAGGGCGCGGTCGTCGCGGGTGCTGTATAAGCCACTGTTGCAGGCGTAACTGATGTCTGGCATGTCGCGGTACCGCCCGAGCCGGAGACCGTGAGCGTATAGAGCGAGTTGCCGTACGGGTAGATAGTCGTCGAGCCCGAGAGCGCGACCGAACCAACTGCAGGGCTGATGTATGCACTCGTCGCGTTCGTCGAGTACCACGTGAGCACGGTCTGTCCGTTCGCACCCTGTCTCGCGCTGATAGTGCACGAAGGCGTCGCGGCGTATGTGTACGGGTAGGAGTATGTGTAGTTGTAGTACGGGTAGTAGCTAGGGTAGCTCGGCAGATACGCCTGCGCGACGTATTGCGGTGTCGCCTGCGAGACCGTCGTCACGTTGTGGCTGTCGACGTTCACGACGTTGTGGCTGTCGTTGTGGCTGTCGATGTTCGTCGTACTCGTGTAGGTGCTCGTGTACGTGCTCGTGTTTGTCGAATTCCCGCTGTTCGTGGTATTTCCACTATCCGTGATAGTCGTGTTGCCGCTATCCGTAATGGTGTAGGGGCTGTATGTGAGAGTAAGCGAGTTCGAAGGCGGCGTGGTCACGACAGTCGGACCCGGATTGTATGAATGCACCGTATACGGAGCCGTGTACGAATATCCGAGAGAGTAGCCGACGCCGTAGCTCGGCACCGAGTAGCCATAATCATAGTAGCCGCCGTATCCGTAGGACGGAGAGTTGTAGACTGTCGAGTACCCTGGCGTGGAATACATGTCAGTTGCGTAGGTCGGATTATATCCCTCGCCATATGTGTACCAGCCAGTATCCGATGTAGTTGGGTTATACCCTTCACCATACGTGTACCAGCCAGTGTCTGTTGACGCAGGCATCGGTGTATAACCATCGCCGTACGTAGACCAACCCGTGTCCGAAGACACAACCGATGGCGAGTATCCTTCTCCATATGTAGACCAGCCGGTGTCACCACAGCAGCCGCCATCGCCTGAAAATTGCGCATGTGCGGGAATCGGAAATGCGCCTCCAGTGCCTACAATGAGCACGAATGCCAACGCGACATTCCGCAAAATGCGTACTGTATTGCTCTGTGCGACGATGTTCATAACGAATGTGAGTAAAATCTTTTAATCTTTATTGTAGCGCAATTATACTTTAAATTATCTCTCTGTCAAGAGCGTGACGATGCCGAGGTTATTCTGTCCCCGGCACCGCTCACGAAGAGATTTGGCTCGAAAAGTGTGCCTCACTGGGTCTTGTAGCCCATTTCTTTGCACTTTTCCTTTCCGAAGAGGCATGCTTCTGCCTCGCGCGAATGCTTCGCCTTCTTCGCGACGACGTCTGTGTCGATTGCGTCGTAGGCTGCGTGATTGTCAGTGTCGCATAGATACATGCTCACCGAATCTCGCACCCAGTGTCTGCCGACGCAGATCTTATCGCCGGGGCCGGCATTCTCCTTCGTGTAGAGGCGCTTCTTACCGCTCTTCAGATCGAGACGCAACAACACCTTGTCCCGATGAGGCTGCACGAAGTAGATACAGACCAGATCGTCTGCAGGAATGATGACGCGCTGCACGCCTTTCTGGAAGACATCGCAGTCGTCGCATTGCTGCTTCGCGAGCACGACGGACGGTAATGCGACCGCGACAAGCGCGGCTAGTGCAAGAATCGCTCTCACGGCAAATCTCCTCGATATAGTTAGCCCTTCCGGGCAATGGAACGAACAATGTGTCAGCAAGAACGATATTGCGCTGACTTGAAAGTATTAGACCCTTTCCAATCATTTCAAGCAAACACAAGAAATTGATGGCTGGGAAGGTGGTGTTTTTTCACCGCCTTCCCAGACCATGCGCGGCAATGTCGCGGCTTGAAGTGCCGTCAGGATTTCGGCATTGCACCGCACTCCTGAAACAGCGTGAATCCGGGGCGCGCCGGATCCGCGACTTCCCGCTTCGTCCCGGGTTTGCACGGCTCGGCTTTCACCGGGGGCTTCGCTTCCGCGTACATCTTGCGGCAGCGAACTCCCTCCGAGTACTCCTGAAAGCCGTCATCGCAGACGCCTTTGGGCGTAACGCCGCTCGATTGCGCCGGTGCCACCTGTCTGGCCTGCCTCGGCGGTGCCGGTGCCGGGTCGCGGTGGACGTTGATGTCCAGTCGCGGCGTCGGCGTCGGTGCTGGGGGTTGGATGTTGATTGTCGTGTGCTGGTTCCACGCCAGCACAAACAACAACACAACGACGATGCCAAGAATTGCCCACACCGTGTAGGGTGTGCGGACGACAGACCTGCGTGCTGCGGGTGTGGCCATGATGGCCTCCATTCAGTTGTGCCCGGTGGCGACCGGGCGGCGCTTTGGAAACAGAAAGATCTTTGGTCGTCTTGCGATGACCCGGCGTGATTCGATTTCTCGAATCACATCGGATTAACACAAGAAAGAATGGGTGGATCGTGGAGAGTTCGCCGAAGCGAGACTCTCCACGATCCGGAGGCACTCACCGCCGGTTGTCGATGATGATGACGGTGACTGCTGGGGACGTTGGATTGCAGAGGTGTTCGAGTCCTGCGGGATACGTCCCGCAGGGCGTCCGCACCATCCGCTGCCCGACGTACATCGGCGCGCCGTACGGGATACCGCGTCCGCACCCGTCGACGAGCTTGCAGATCAATGCCACTGTCCCGACGACGGCAAGCGTCGTCGTGGCCGCGTCGCGGGCCTGGACCCACGCCGACGGCCGCTGCGGGTGAACATACACCGCTTGCGCCGACGCGAGCGTCGGGGCAAGTATCGCGCCGATGAGCGCGACCACTGCGAGCAACTTCTTCATGACTGCCTCCATTTTTGTTGCCCCCGAGGGGGCGTTTAAGGATCTGGAATCGACGCTTTCGCGCTGATCGTTGGTGAGAGCCTTCCCTCACCGATACTTTTACATTATATCACCTGGAACCCGCTTGTCAACCCTGCGCGATAGCGGGCCCAAGGACGGAAAAAATCCTTGAAATAAGACGTATTTCAGGCCTTTACTAGAGGCGCTCCAACGAGTTCTGCTTCGACGACCCAGCGAGCCGTCTTTTTGCCGAACGTGTCGCAGGTCGAGAGCGTGAGGCGTGTGCCTTTTGTTTTCGAGAGGTCTATCATCTCTTCTGTCGCATCGGCGTGGCGCACGCTCGTCACGCGGTAGGTATATTCTTTCCCGCCGCCCGAAACGACGATAGCGTCGCCCGCTTTCAAGTCGGAAATGTTGTTGAACGCGCGGTACATCTGATTGTGCACGATGGGCAGGTGCGAGCTGTGCGCGAAAACGAGCATGTTCCCCTTCTCGCCGAGCTGTGCCGAATCCATGTAGCGCACAGGGCCTTTCTGGAGCGCGGCATCGAGCAGTTCGACGTCCTTTGTGGCGGGATTCTGGATGGGCAGATCGAGAGCGATCGAAGGAATCACGATACGCTCGGGCAATATCCCGGTACTCTCGCCTGCCTGCGCAGGCAGGCCGAGCTGGGGCAAATCCTTGAGCGCGACTTCGGAAATCGAGCCATCGATATAGCTCGGCACGAAGCCGACGGAGTCCGCAGCCGCGAGCGTTAGGAAGAAAATCACTACGACTGCGGCAAAAAACACGCGCTTAGGCGGTTTTTTGTGCGTGGAGGTCTCTGTGTGAGGAGTGTTCATACGACGCACGCAATAATGCGTCAATAATGCCCTCTTGTCAATACTCGAAGCTCTGGTATAATTTTAATCAGCGCTTTCTTTGACGGTTTGGCGGCTTGGAAATCTCATCGGAGCCGTAAGACCGTCAAGGAAACCGAAGATCTTTGACGGGAGGGGGTCGTTTCGGCGGCCAATTTTAAAAGTTGTTGAAGTGAAGGGGGCAGAGAAATGCTGGAGCAGAACGAAGGGGGAATAACCCCCAACGGATCGGACGTATTCCGGAAGTTCCCACGCGGCACACCGGCACACGCGTGCTGGATGAAAGTCCGCGGATGGTGGGGCGGGCCCATCATCAACTTCGGAATCGCCGATGGCGTCCACGCGGCCTTGGTGTACATCGAGGTGAAAAGTGCAGGTGACCCCATCTGCAAGAATTGCCCGATGAGAGACGCCTGTCCGGAAGGTCAGGCCGCGAACTTCCAAGTCACCGAAAAGTGCGGGAAGCCCGTGGATTCGAGGATCGCGATAACCACCGTGCGTCGCGGAATCCTCGAGAAGCACCCCTTGTAGTGCAACGGCCGGTCTCCCTCATGAGGGGAGACCGGCTAGCTGTTTTTTATGTTTTGAAAGACCGTCTTCTTCTCCCGCAACAACCAATACACAAGAATTAGGAGGCCGTAATCGAGTATCAGGAACCAGGGCGTCGCCCAGGAGAAGCCGTTGAATTTCCATCCGAAGAGCGGCCAAAGGACTGGCGTCGGGAAGAACGCGTACGAATGCGTCGGGATGTCCATGATGATGTGCAGAAGCCAGCCGCCCATTTCCCATACCGGTCTGCGCATAAGGAACCATGCAAGCGCGAACATGAGCACGAACACGATGGCGCTATGGCTGAAATTATATAAATGACCCGCGAGCTGAAGCGCGGGCATCGCATTGCCCGTCGCGGGCTCCCCCATGCCATGTCTGCCCGGCCATGCCGAGAAACTCATCTGCCCCGTGGCCATGAGCCAGAACAGGGCGATGAATGCCGGAGTGAACGCGAAGAGATCGGGAAATACTCCCCAGAACGCCGCCCATCGGACGTCGAGTTTCGGCCCTGCCTGCGCAGGCAGGTCGCACTTTTTGTTGAGACCTTTCGCGACGGCGCCGGCCCAGAGTCCGTGAGAAAAAATGTCCATGGAACACCCGCTATTCTTTGCGTCGCGCGCGGGAGCGCTCGATCTCGGTCAGGTATTGCTTGCGCAGGCGGACACTCTCGGGCGTAATCTCCAGATATTCGTCCTCGGCCATCACTTCGAGCCCGCGCTCGATGGTGAGGAGATACGGCGGAATGAGCGTGATTGCCTCGTCGGACGACGACGAGCGCACGTTGGTGAGGTTCTTGTTTTTCGTCGGGTTGACCATCATCTCCTCGCCCTTCGACGTGTTGCCGATGACCATGCCCTCATATACTTCGGTCGCGGGATTGATGTAGAGGATGCCGCGCTCCTGCAAGTTCCAGAGCGAGTAGCCCAAGGCCTTGCCGGACGCCATGGATATCATGGAGCCGACCGCGCGCTTCTTGATCTCTCCCGCGTACGGCCGGAAGCCGATGACGCGCGACGAGAGGATGCCCTCCCCTTTCGTATCGAGCACGAACTGATTTCGATAGCCCAAGAGGCCGCGCGTCGGGCCTTCGAACGTGAGGCGCACCTGATTCTCATGCACGCGCATGTCTTTCATGACGAATTTGCGCGTGCCGAGGCGCTCGATGATGGCGCCCTGGTATTCCTGGGGCGTGTCGACGATGGTCTCCTCGAACGGCTCGTGTTTTGAGCCATTCTCTTCATGGAAAATGACTTGCGGCTGGGAGACCTGCAGTTCGTAGCCCTCGCGGCGCATCTGTTCGAGGAGGATGGCGACGTGGAGTTCGCCGCGGCCGGAAACCTTGAATCCTTCCGGTCCGTTGGCATTGGCATCTCTCTCCGGGGCAAAATCAACGCGCAATCCGACGTTCACTTCGAGTTCGCGCTCCAGGCGATCGCGTATTTGGCGCGACGTGACAAACTTCCCTTCTCGGCCCGCGAACGGCGAATTATTGACGAGGAAGTTCAGCGTTATCGTCGGCTCGTCGATGGCGATGGCAGGCAGGGGCTCGGCGCCTTCGTCGGTCGTTATCGTCTCGCCGATGTAGATGTCGGGAAGCCCGGCGACGAGAACGATATCGCCCGCGCCGACCTCTTCCGTCTCCACCCTCTGCAATCCGTTGAACGTGAATATTTTCGTTATCTTGCCCGTGCGCGTCGTGCCATCGGGCTTCTTCACATAGACACTCTCACCCGCTTTGAGCGTTCCTTCGTAGACGCGCGCGACCGCGAGGCGCCCGAGGAAATTGTCGTACCCGAGATTGAACGGCTGAAGACGCACCGGCTTGTGCGCCGTCGCCTCGGAGGAAAAAGACGGCACGTGCTCGAGGATAAGCTCGAAGAGCGGCGTAAGGTCGCTCGACTCGTCCGCGAGCTTGCGCTTCGCGATGCCCTGGCGCCCGATCGTGTAGATGACCGGGAAATTCGACTGCTCGTCGGATGCGCCGAGCTCCATGAAAAGTTCGAGCACCTGCTCCTCGGTGCGCGCCGGGTCGGCAGCAGGTTTGTCTATCTTATTGATGACGACGATGGGCTTGAGCCCGAGCTCGAGCGACTTTTTGAGGACGAAGCGCGTCTGCGGCATGGGGCCTTCCTGCGCGTCGACGACGAGGAGCACCGAATCGATGGAGCGCAGGACGCGCTCTACTTCGCTGCCGAAATCGGCGTGCCCCGGCGTGTCGACGATGTTTATCTTCGTGCCCTTGTACGGCACCGAGGCGTTCTTGGAATAAATGGTGATGCCGCGCTCAAGCTCCAATGCGTTGCTGTCCATCGAGACGCCCTCTTTTGCCACACCCGCCTGCCGCAGGAGCGCGTCCGTCAAGGTCGTCTTCCCGTGGTCGACGTGGGCGATGATAGCTATATTTCTTATTTCCATATGCAAAAGAAAAACTCCACGCGGGAGATTTGCCTAACTATACCTCACTTTTCCGGAAAAACAACCTGCTCCTAAAGCTACTTTTTCACTCAACCTGCGTCCGTCAACTTCGTCTTATTCTTTTCATGTTCCTGTCCTAAAATCCTAATTTTACCTGAGATCACCTGTCTAGTTGATTCCTCGGAAGTAAGCAGCCCGTTTGTTCGCGTTTCTTCCAACCATTCTTCCACGCGTCGACTGGCGGACTCTAGATATTTCCTTGCTCGCTGAAGTTCAAGTCCTCCAAGTGCTGCTCCAGCGACCGTTCCGGCCAGAATTCCCAATTTTGTTCCAATCTCAAGACGACTTTTTTTCGTCCCCTGATCTTTTGTAGGCTTACTCTTTTGAAATTCATCCAACGTCCCGCCGACTACCGCTCCGACTGCGCCACCGACAAATGGCGGCACAAAAAGAGCAGCCACTCCTTCTGCCCCTGCTTTAAGAAACTGCCTCTCCGAAGAATGAGACACCACCTGACGCACATCCGCTCCGTTCACGATGCGATTGATATCATCTCCGCTAAATCCCTTAAGAATGGTCGTTTCAAGTTCGATAATCCGGTTTTCTTCTTCAAGCTGTTCTCTCGTTTTCCTTAGCCTTTCGAGATTTTCTGTTGCACCTGCTTTTCTATCAACACCAAGTGCTCCGAAAGCGGCTGTGCTTGCTACCGCGGCAAGGCCTTTAAGGAATTTCCTCCTGGAATTATGGGGTCCTTCTTCCATACTCAAAAATGCTAGCATCTCCCGGACAAGAAGCAACGAGATGTTGATATCAACGCCGCCGTGGTGTAACCAGGGATTGCTACTTCTTTATCTCAAAACATCCCAAATCGCGGGGTCCTGCCCGCCGTCGATCTTGAAGATGGCGACGCCGCGCACGCCGAGCTTCTTCGCGAGCGCGACCTTGTCCGCAACCGCCTTTGCGTCGCTCCACACGAGATACTGGAATGCCGTCTGCAGGCGCGACGTCGATGTCGCGTCCGGCGGGTCCGCGGCTGAAGCGATCTCTCCGGGGACGGGTGCCGCGGACATCACATCCGCTCCGATCATCATCTGCGTCGAGGTCGGCACGTATGCGAGCCCCATCTCTCCCCAGGCGCTTCTCGCGGGGGTGACGCCGTAAGCCGCGGCTATCTGGTCCGCATAGCGCGGATTGAACGACCAGAGAATCGAATACGTGTAGTCGCCGACTGCTCCGCCGACACGGTATTCGTACCCGTACGTCGCGATGCCGATGACGATCTTCTTTTTGCTTATTTGCTTCGCAGCGAGAGTTATGGCTTTCTCGACCCACGCGGTATCGGCTATCGGAGTGTAGACGATCGCCTTGTTCTTCTTGTTGAGCGTGAGGTCGGCCGTTTGCTGGTCGTACGTCATGAACCGCACGCGGTCGCAGTACTTATTTATCGCCGCGAAGTCATTCGCATACTCGAGCTTCTTCGGCGGTTTCGCGTACGCGTCTTGAGGCGGCGTGCGCGCTTCGATAGTGCACATGAGCCACTTCTTAGACCCGAGCCGCATTTGCAGTCCCTTGAGGAACAGCGAGAAATATCCGTTGGTAGACGCTCCCTTAGCTTCAAAATCGATATCGATGCCATCAAAATTGTTGTCAAAGACAAGCGCCGCGATCCTGTCTTCGAGCGCTTGCCGTTTTGAACTGTTTTTCAAGATCCCGGCGATGAACTCTCCGTTGCTGTTCATGACCGAGGGTATGACGCGCACGCCCCTGCGCTTCGCTTCGGCGATGAACGAGGCCCACGGCTCGGCGCCCAACTTTCCGTTATCGACAAGCGTGCCGTCGGATTTGAGGGTGTAGACGAACGGATTTATCTCCGTGAACACGTCCAGGTGCTGGAGCGCGTCGGCGGTCCCCGTCGCCGTGCGCCAGTACGGTATCCAGCCCGATACTTCGAACGATTTGGACGTGGCCGCTGCCGCAGGGAGCGGTATGAGGAAAAGCGATGCCAGCACGGCCAGCTTGAAGATCCGTTGGATGGTCCGCATCGAGGAGACGGGGCGTCTCGCGCGCGGCAGAAACTTCGTCCCGACAACCGTGCCCGCGAGCAGCCCGGGAATGACGTCGTGACGCCGCCCGTTCCCAACGAAAGTCGTGATCCCCTGCTCCGCGAGCTTTTCCGCTATTGTGAACTTCGTGCGCATGCCGCCTCTGCCGAACGACGACGTGTCGCCGGTCACATGCTTCTTGAATGAAGCTCTGTCCGCGAAGCGTATCTCCGGGATCACGCGGGAACGCCGATGCTTCGGATCTCCCTCATACACGCCGTCGACGGAGGTCAGCATGATGACCGCGTCGGCGCGCGCCTGCGATGCGATGAGCCCCGCCAATTCGTCGTTGTCGGTGAAGACGAGTTCGGAAACGGCGACGACGTCGTTCTCGTTCACCACCGGCACGACGCCGTGTTTGAGAAGTCCCTCGATGCAATTGCCCATGTGGAGGTAGTGCTCGCGATCGCGGAAATCCTCTTTCGTCGCGAGGACCTGCGCGCAGGTGACGCCCCGTTTCGCGAACGCAGCCGCGTACATTCCCATGAGCTTCACCTGGCCCACGGCGGCGTAGATCTGTTTCTTCACCACGTTGTCCGCGCTGTTCGTGAGCGTGATCTGCCCGCGACCGGTCCCGACCGCGCCGGATGTCACGACGATAACTTCTTTACCCTCTTTCCGGAGGCGCGCGATCTGCCCGACAAGGCGTGCGAGCACGCTACCGTCGAGCTTCCCGTCCTCTCGCGAGATGACGGATGTCCCGATTTTCACGACGACCCTGTTGTACGCATTTTTCATACGAAATGCCGCCCGCGTCCGAGTGAACTGCGGCGGCTTACATGCTCTATTTGCGGGGCTCCGAACTGAAGAGCTGATCGAACCTCAACTTCGCGATGAGGAACAAATAGGCGATCTCGAGGAGCCCGAGGGTGTTAATGAGGAGGAGCGCGATGAACCACCACTTTTCGCCGCGCCTCGCGGAATGCCACAAGGCGAGCCCTTTCCAAAAAAGCGCCCAGAGCACGAACACCGTAAAGAACGGCAGAATCCCTGCCCAGAAAGGGAATCCCGAACCCCACTCATGCATGCCGTAGCCGTTCCAATAGCCCATGTAAATAGTGTAGCACACGATTATACCAACGCATCCCCTGCGCCGGCGCTATCCCCACTCCTCTGCCGAAGCCGTTCCTTGCGGTGTACACTGATGGGTATTCATTTATTAGGGGTCCTTTAGTAATTTTTACGAACATGTCTTCAACGACAAAATGGGTAGTAGCAGTGATAGTCATCGCCATCGCCGTGTGGGCGATGTGGCAAGCAGGGTGGTTCGGCGGCTCGGCCGCGCAGGGCCAGCAGTCGGCGGCGGCGGCGAACGCCGTGGCTCCTGCTGACGCGATCGCGCAAAATACGGCGGTCGTCGACACCTACCTGCAGGCCAACACGCAGGATTTAGCAACTCTCGGGAAGACCCTTTCCCTCTCCGGAGAAACCGCGGTCACCTCGCGCCTCGGAGCGGCAGGTAGCCTCATGACAAGCATCATGGCGCCGCTTCAGACCGTCATTACCGACGCGAAGAAGGCCGGAAAATCGGTCGACGCGGCCCAAGCTGCGTTTAACGACATGGGCACGCAGATGGGGACTGCGGCATCGATCGTCGTGAACGCGTCGAAAGATCTGAAGGCCCTCAATCCGGCGAGAGGAGCCGCGAACAATCCAGTCCTCCAGCGGACGCTTCCGCGCCTCCAATCGGCGCAGTCGTATCTGGAAGCCGCTCGCGCGGACATCAAGAAGATCGTCGACGGGACGAAATAGTTCCTTCGTCTCTCATGAAAACGCCCCTTCCGGGGCGTTTTCATTTTGTTCACGACAGCACGTTGCGCGCGCCGGAGGGATCGTTCTTTTCGGCGCGCGCCATCACGCGCTCCATCACCATGATCGCTTCGAGAGGGTGCTTTCCGCGCGCTGTCTCTTCGGAGAGCATGAGCGCGTCGGAACCCGCAAGGATGGCGAAGACGACGTCGGTCACCTCCGCGCGGGTCGGCATCGGATTCTCGGTCATGCTAAGGAGCATCTGGGTCGCCGTGATGACGGGTTTCTGCGCGCGGTTCGCGCGCGCGGTCAGATCGCGCTGGATGAACGGAATCTCTTCGATCGGCTCCGCGAGCCCGAGGTCGCCGCGCGCGATCATGACGGCGTCGGCCGCGGCGAGTATCTCATCGAAATTGACGACGGCCTCTTCCCGCTCGATCTTCGCGATGACGGGCACGCGCTTTCCGCTCTTTTCGATGTGCGAGCGTAGGAGCCCGATGTCGTCGGCAGTGCCGACGTACGACTGCGCGACATGCGTGATCCCGTGCTCAAGCCCGAACGCGAGGTCGGCCACGTCTTTCTCGGTGAGCATCTCTTTGCTCTGGTCGAATTGGTGCCCCTCTCCCGTCTTCATGCGCGGCCCGGAGAGGTCCTGGATGATGGGGATGACGCGCCCGAGAGCCTCGCCGACGCTCTGTATCGCGCGGATGTAGTTCGCGTGCTCTTCGTAGGTGCCATGCGAGAAATTGAGGCGCGCCGCGTCCATGCCGTTCTCCACCATCTGCGCGATGATGTCGGCCGTGCCGCTTGCGGGGCCTATCGTCGCGATGATCTGTGCTCGTGAAGCCATACCGTTATGCGCCCGCGATCGCCTGCAAGCGCACGTATTTGACGGCGCGCTCGGGCCTGCGCAGGGCCCCGGCCTTGAGGCCGTAGGCGCCGAACGCGAACGCGAGGTCCGCGATGAAGTCGTCATCGGTCTCGCCGCTCCGGTGGCTCACGATGCAGTCTATCCCGTTGTCCCGCGCATGCTTCATGGTTTCGAGCGTTTCAGACAGCGTGCCTATCTGATTCGGTTTAATGATCATAGCATCGATGCTCCCGCGTTCAATCGCCTGTTCGAGCCGGTGCACATTGGTCACCGTGAGGTCGTCCCCCACGACGCGCGCGTTCTTGCGGGCGCGCAGGCGCGCGAACGCGTCGAAATCCTCCTCGTGGAACGGGTCTTCGATGGAGATGATCGGGTATTCGCCCGCGAGCTTCGCATAGAGCGCGAGGAGGTCATCGGTCGAGAGCGCTTTCTCTCCCACGCGGTATGCGCCATTCCTATAGAATGAGCTCGCGGCGGCGTCGATGGCGAACGCGACCTTCCCCGCGAGCTGCGCTTTGTCCGCCGCTTCGCTCATGAGCGCGAACGGTTTCTCCGGGTCGGTCTCGTCGAGCACGAACCCTCCCTCGTCCCCCATGCTCGACGCGGTGTGTTCTCCATACATGGACGTGAGAATGTCTTCTAACGCGGCTTGGAACCTGCGCGCCATGTCGAGCGCCTCGCCGACGTGCTCCGTCAAGGGCACGATCATGTGCTCCTGGAACGCGAGGCCGCTTTTCGCGTGCTTGCCGCCGTTGATGTAGTTCATGAAAAGGCGCGGCACCGCCTGCGAAGGAGCGATGTCCGCGAGCGTACGCAGGTATGCGTACAGCTCGAGGCCGCACGCGGCCGCGGCCGCGCGTGCGCAGGCGGCGCTTATCCCGAGGATGGCATTGCCGCCGTAGCGCGTCTTCTGCGTCGTGCCGTCCTGCATGAGCAGCTTCCCGTCGATCGCCCGCTGGTCGTCCACGTTGAGGCCGGTGAGCGTGGGGGCGAGCATGTCTTTGATACCCGCGATCGCGCGGTCCATCCCGCCGTCCGCATCACGCAATTCTTTCGCCTCGTGCGAACCGGTCGATGCTCCCGACGGCACCGAGAATATTCCCCGCACAGCTTCGGCATGCACGGTCACCTTGAGCGTCGGATTCCCCCGCGAATCCCGTATCTCTTCTGCGTCGATGTGCGTTATGCGTGCCATATCATTGCCGTAATAAAAGCATGAGGTCGGAGACATTGGCATCGGTGTGGCCGGTCATGACGGTGTCGCCCGTCTTTTCGAAGAAGCCGTACGCGTCGAAACTCTCCAGATGCGCGCCGATGTCGAGCTTCAACGCCGCCGCTTTTCTGATCGTCTCCTTGTCGACGATGGCGCCCGCCACGGGGCAGTTGTCGATGCCGTCGGAGGCGAATGCGAGGAACAGATCGCTCTCGCCGATGAGGCGCAGGGCGTGAAGCCCCATGTACTGGCATCGCCCGCCGCTCCCTCCTTTGCGCGAGACGACGAGGCGCGGCTCGCCGCCGCCTACGACTGCGGTCTTCGGGCCTGCGGCCGCGAGCATTTTTTGCACGGCGTCTTTCGTCTCGTCGTATATTTCGGACCCGGCGTCGGCGACCGCATATCCGAGCGCCTGCGCTTTCTCGCGCATCGCACGCAGCGCGTCCTGGTTCGAGACGACGGCGATGTTCTTCACTTTCTCGAAGAACATCGCTTCTTTCGGCGTCTCCAAGAGCTCGAGATTCTCCAGAATGCCGTATTTCTTCAGGACGGCACGCGCGTCGGCCACAGTGGATGTATCGCGGAACGTCGGCCCGGAGGCGACCGCTTCATACTCGCCCCCCGGCACGTCGCAGAACACGAGTCCGACGACGGTCGCCGGATAGAGCAGTTTCGCGAGGCCGCCTCCTTTGAGGCCCGAGATGTGCTTGCGCACAGTGTTCAGTTCCTGGATGGGCGCGCCCACGCGCAGGAACTCGTCGTAGAGGCGATTGCTCGCCTCGCACTCGGCCTCGGGCCAGCACAGAAGCGCCGAGCCGCCGCCGGAGACGACGACGAGAACGAGGTCGCGCTCGGTGCTCTCGCGCGCGATGCGCGCGATCTCGGCGCTCGCCGCGACATTGCCCTCGGATGAGCGCGGGTGCGTGCCGACGTAGGTGTCGACGATGTCGCAGGTCCCCGCGCGCACGTCGATGGCGGCGCCGCCGGAAACCCGCTTCCCCAAGATCCCTTCGAGTGCTTCAACCGCCTTGCACGACGCTTTTCCAAAGCCGAGTATCCTGATGTGGTCGTACTGCCGCATGTCGTAGCTCTCGCCGTCGATGCGCACCATGTCGCCCTCGATCGTGATCAGCTTGCGCAGGACCTTTTCCGTGTCTATCGCGTCGTACGCGGCCTCGGCGATGTCGAGTGCGTCCTTGCGCAGAGGCGTCGTCGCGATATCTCCCTTATTCGTTATCCACGCTCTCATGAGACGACGTTGCTCGGGGTGCCCGCGATGAAATTCTTGATGTTCCCGGCCGTCGTCTCGAGGATGTTCGACTTGGCCTCGCGCGAGAAGAACGCCATGTGAGGCGTCGCGATGACGCGACGGTCGTGGATGAGCGAATTGTTCTCGAGGAGCGTCCGGAATCCCTCTTTCGTCTCGAACACTTCCTCGCGGCTGTCCGTGAGAGACGTTATTTCGTCTTTCATGTACCGCTCGCCTTCGAACACGTCGAGTCCCGCGCCCGCGATCAATCCCTCGTTCAGCGCCCACAAAAGCGCCCCGGCCTCGACGATCTCGCCGCGCGCGGTGTTGATGAGCAACGCTCCCCGCTTGATGCCCGCGATGTTCTCCCGGTTGATGAGGTGGTGCGTCTCTTTCGTATAGGGCGTGTGGATGGTCACGACGTCCGAGCGGGCGAGCAAGGTCGGCAGGTCGACGTACTCGACGCCCGTTTCGGCGGCGAACTTCTCGTCGGGGTGGAGGTCGTACGCGACGATGTTCATCTCGAAGCCCTTCGCGATCTTCGCGGAATTCTTGCCGATGCGCCCCGTCCCGATGATGCCCAGGGTCTTGCCGCAGAGGTCGAAGCCCATGAGATTGGCGAGGTCGAAATTATTGTCCTCGCGCAGGTAGTGGTATGCCGGGAATATCTTGCGCGACAAGGCGAGAATGAGCGCGAAGGCGAACTCGGCCACCGTGTGCGAACCGTAGGCCGGCACTGCCGCGGCGGCGATGTCCTTCGAGCGCGCGTAGGAGATGTCGATATGGTCTGTCCCCGCCGAGGCGGTCGTGATGAGCTTGAGGCCGGGCAGGGCGTCGATGATGTCCTGGTTCACCTGCGAATTGATGAAGACCGAGATGACCTCCGCTCCGCGGGCAAGTTCGATATTCTGCATCGAGAGTTTCTCTTTGAAAAAAGTGACGTCGAACCCGGAGAGCATGCCGGCGAGGATCTTCTGGTCTTCTTCGGGTGCTTCGAAAAATACGATTTTCATGACGGCGAGACGCATGTCTCGCCTCTTATTTTAGCACTATTTTGAGGGGCGGTAGGTCAGGCAATCGGAAAAATCGCCCCCGGTCCTTCCGTCAGCGTCTTGAACATTTCTTTGTTGGCCGCGATTAAATCGGTGTTGCGATAATCGTACGTGCGCTTGCCGAGATTGGCCACGACCCCTCCCGCTTCCGAGATCAAGAGTGCCCCGGGTGCAAAATCCCAATCATGTCCCCACGGATCGAAGCACACGCGGCCTTCGAGCTTCCCCGACGCGACCATGGCGAACTCGTATCCGGAGGCTACCGATTTGAAGAGCACCGCTTTTTCACGAAGCTTGAGGAAGATCTCCATGTTTCCGTTCCGGTCGGTATGCGTATCCCAAGAAAGATATGCGTCGGTTTGAGGGCGCGTGCTTACCGTGATGCGCTCATTATTCCGAAATGCGCCCTGTCCGCGCTCCGCATGATAGAGGATGTCGTTCAAAAAGTCGTATATGACACTGAACGTGACGGCGCCGTTCTCGATGTGCGCGAGCATGGTCGTGCAGAACGGGAGGCCGCGCACGAAGTGTGCCGTCCCGTCGATGGGGTCGCAGAGCCAGAGCCGTTCGGCATCCCGGCTCCCGCCGAACTCCTCGCCGACGAACTCCGCTCCCGGATCGATTTTCTTCAGCCGATCGGCGAGAAATCGCTCGACCTCCATGTCGAGTTTCGTCACCACGTCGGCGGGCGATTGGCTCTTCCTCACCTCCACGCCCGCGTTTCCCCAATGCGGCAGAAGCATCGCCCGCGTCTCGCGGATGAGCGGCAGGACCTGGTCGGTGATGGCGCTCATGGATCAGCGCTTCGATACTTCGAAGGTGAAGCGATAATCGGCGGGGGCGATTTTCTGCTTCGAGTGCGGCGCGGGCGAGACTTCGGTGAGGAGTATTGATTCCGCTTCCGTAGTCACAGGCGTATCGGGAGAGAATACCATCTCGCTCGTCCCCAGGCCGCTCACGAGCCGCACGCGCACGCGCACTGTACCCGCCCATACGCATTGCACGTCGACGGCGCAGCGACTGTCTTCGAGTACTTGAAGCGGCGTGATGGAGACATCGAGAGCGTTCACCGTCTCGTTGATGCCCGCCTCTACCGAACGCGGACCAGCGGAAGATGCGCCAGTCGGGCATGCCGCGAATTCGCACTTCGGGCCCGTGCGCCCCACGAAACTGCCGTCCGGACATTGCTTCGCTTCCATCGTACAGACGACGCCTTCGCCGACGGAGATCCGATTGTCTGAAATGACAAGGAACCCGAACACGAGCACTGCGATAATCGCAAGAAAGCCGACCGTATAGAGCGCAAGTGCGACCGCTTCCCGCTTCATGCTATCGAGGTACCACAAGACCGGGCGGCCGAAGACGAGCATGCCCATCACCGCGGCGGATATCACGAACACGAGCAGGAACATTATCGCGTTCCAGATGCCGCGCACGGGGCCGAGAAGTGCGCCTGCGTTCGTCATGAAGAACGCTACAAATGCCACATATGCAGCGGCACCCACAGCGTGCGCGATGGCGTATGTGATGATCTTTCCGCGATTCATAGTCGTTGGTTTTCGGATTCTATGTCCCTTGTCTCTAGAGTGTGTCTCTCTACTGACCCTTGCATTGCTTGCACAAATCACGCGCCTGCCCCTCGGGCACGTAGTCGCACGACGGCGCTATCTTGAATGCGTCGCACGAAGCGCCGCCGGCTTTTTGCATCATGTCGCTCGGCGAAGGCGCGGGCACCGGGCCGCCTGTCGGAGCGCCCGCAGGCGGGCCCATCCGCGTATCGTCGTCCCCTTCGCCATCCCGTTCGCCTTCCTGCGAAGTTCCCGCGCCCTGCATCCTGCTCTGTATCTCCTGCTCTATCCTCCCGCGCATTTCGGCAGGCACATTCGCGGGGATACTCTTCATGATGTCCTCCGGACTTGGCGCGCCCCGCGCTCCTTCTCCACCTTGCACACCCGGCGCGCCGCCCTCGCCGCCGCGCTGGTATTTTTCCGTCATCACCTTCTTCATAATCTCTTCGACGTTCCCGAAGCACTTCTGTATCTTGTCGCCGATATCTTTGGTCGGCATGTCCTGCTTCGCCATGATGCGCGCGAACTTGTCCTTGCCGATCTGCCCTTCGAGGCAGCTCATCACTTCTCCGCGCGCTTCATCCGGCAGCTGCGCAAGCCCCGCGTTCATCCGGTCGATACCGTTGTCCACCAGCTCCTCTTCCTCCTTACTCAAGAGGCCTTTCTCTTTCGCGAACGCGACGCACGATGCGGCATTCGCTTCGTCGTTGCAGTACGCTTCGCATTCGTCTTTCCCCTGACAGCCGCCCGGGCCCTTGCCCCCCGTCTTGCGCGCCATTGCCGCATCCTCGGCGGAAACGAAGCCTGCTTTCTCGGCGAAATTCAGACACTCCTCGAAGTGCGCGCTGTCTTTGCAGTAGTTCTCACATTCGTCTTTCGATTGGCACTTGCCGGGCGTCTCCCCCGACTTGAGGAAGGGAGCGACTTTACGCGCTTCATCGAGCTCTTCCGGCGCGAGTATCCCCGCCGCCTCGGCGAACGAGAGACATTCGTCGATGTGCGATCCCGCGGCGCAATAGTCCTCGCATTCGCCCTTCGTCGTGCAGCTGCCGGGCATCTTTGCGCCTTTCTCGAGCGCGCTCGCTATCTTTTTCGCCTCTGCGAGGTCGGTTTTCGATATCACACCGAGTTCTTCGCCGAACGAGAGGCATTCGTTGAGATGCGCCACGTTCCCGTTGCAGTACGATTCGCATTGGTCCTTCGTCGTACAACCGCCAGGTGTCTGCTTGTCGGCTATTTTTTGCGCGACGATCTTCGAGACGCGCAGGTCATCGCCCTTGAGTATCCCCTGCTTCTCGGCGTAGGCGATGCAGGCGACCATGTTCGCCGGCTTGTCGCAATATTTCTTGCAATCGTTCCTGTCCGTGCACGAGCCCAAGTCCGCGATCGGGTATGTTATCTGCGCGGCGTCGATGGCGGCATCGGTCGGAGCCGTCTGCGCGAAGCTCACGGCGGCCGAAGCACCGATGAGCGTGAGCGCCGCGAACGACGATGCGAGTATGTATCGTGTGTTGGTCATATGCGTTTCTTTATTGTCCGAACGGATTCTTATAACCGCTCGTCGGGTTCACGTCCGCCGTGAACGGGTTCGCGCTGTCGACGGCGGCGGGCATCGTCGCTTTGACGGTGTCCGCAGTTCCCGCCGCGGCGCCTATCGCATTCGTCCCTACGGGCGCTTCGGCGGGCTTGGGCGAGCGAAAGTAGACCCACGCCGCGAGCGCGATGATCACGATGATAATCACATACAGGAGTGTTCTATTCATACGACATTGTTTATTTGATAATGCGTGAATAATGAATGGCTCTCTAGAGCATAGCACTTTCCCAAAAGCCCGCACGCGGGGTTCCTATTACCCCAAGGCGCTTGCGAATACGCCCATGTAATACGGCCACAGAACGAGCGCGAGCACGCCTTTCCAGAACGCGAGTTTGAGGAACCCGATAGTGAAGAGCCACCCCACGACCCACAGCAAGCCGACCGAGCCATGCTGATTGATGCTTATCCTTTCCATGCAAACATTGTATCACCCGCAAATCCCTGGCCCTTTGCTATCCACCTCGAAAATGGTACTTTCGAGGCTGACCAATGTCGGGAGAAGGACATGAAAGTGAAGTCGATTTGCGCCGTTTTGGCGGCGTGCATCGTGGGGTTCTTCCTCACTGCCGGGGATACCCCCATTATGGGGAAAGGGTCTTTCCTCACGTGGACGATCGCGAGCGCAGCCATGTTCGTGGTCGGCGCGGTTGGCTTTGGAGTGCGGTGGCTGTTCATGCACCGGCTCGGCTATGACAAGGAGGATTGATGAGGCCAGCAAGCCTCGGGAGCCGCGCTCGCAAGAGCTCGGCTCCGCAGTTTTTAAGCTATGAAAAACAGGCGCCGCTTCGCGGCGCCTGTTTCGTTATTTCTTCTTGTCTTTCTTCGGCTTCTTGATCTCCTTCCTGCGAGAGTGGTCTCCTTTTCCCATATGAAATGTGTCTGACTTGGTAATGAGTGAATGATATCACGCGCGAACAAATCACTGGATCGTGACGGACTGGATTATCATCGGCGTAATCGGTCTGTCCGATGAATCAACCGGGGTGCGCTCGATGCGCGCGACGACGTCCATGCCCGCCGTGACGCGCCCGAACACCGTGTGCTTGCCGTCGAGGAAATTATTGTCCGCGGCATTGATGAAGAACTGGCTTCCGTTCGTGTTCGGCCCGGCGTTCGCCATCGCTATCGTTCCCGTGTCGTTGCGATTGTTGGCGTGTATTTCGTCCGCGAACGCATAGCCGGGGCCGCCCGTCCCCCATCGCGCCTTCTGCGCATCGTCGCGGGTCAAGGGGTCCCCGCCCTGTATCATGAACCCTTGTATGACGCGGTGGAATTTCGTCCCGTCATAGAATCCGCTCTTCGCGAGCTTCGCGAAATTAGCGACCGTATTCGGCGCATCGGCGTCGAAAAATTCGATCGTGATGTCCCCCGCGCTGGTATGAAGTGTCGCGTTCATAAATGCATTTATCGGTTCAGGAACGTGATGGTCAATTGCAAGACAGTCGCGAACGACACCCACGCGAGGTACGGGGTCTGGATGTAGGAAATCCACCGAGCGTGCGGGTAGATCGCGACTATTGCCCAGACGAGCGTGCCGAGCACGAGGATGATATCAAGCGCGGCGAGGTAATTATTCTGGAGCCCGAATTGAATGGGCGTGAAGGCGAGATTGAAGACGAGGTTGAGCGCGAACGGCAGGGCGACGATGAGCGGCAGCTGTTTCGTCGCCACTTTATAGAACACCGCGCCGTACGACGCGGCAATGAGCACGTACAGCACCGTCCACACCGGAGCGAAGAGCCACGAGGGCGGTGCCCACGATGGTTTTATTAATTGCTGGTACCACTCGTATGCCGGCATGTCTCTATTATCTCATCATTTCATGATGTTGAAACGACGCGAAATATGTGCTATACTGATTTTTAACAGATAAAGGGAACGGCCCTCTTTATGAGCCGCTCTCTTTTTGTTTGAAATGGCGAGCGCAAGCTCTTTTTTGATCTTTAGAGGGAACACGGGAAAATGAACAGAGACCAGCACAAAGACAAGGCCAGGAAGCTCGGCTACTCCGAACCGGACACAGTGCCCGAACAGAGCTCGACCGAGGCGACGAATCGTCGCCAGGTGACGATCAGTCCTGAGGCCGCAGCGTTTGTCACGCTGTCGGTTGAACTCCTGTCCAAGCAGGACTAAACCAGAAGAAGGAGGGGCAAGGGCGACCGTAATGGCCGCCCTTTTCATATTTATATTCCCACGCCGCCGAAGAGTTTCCCGATGCCGAAGGTTATCGCCATCGCGAGCACGCCGCCGAAGACCACCCGTATCGTGGCGCGCACTTTCCTCGCCCCGCCCACGTGCGCGCTCAACATCCCGGTGATGAAGAGCGCCACCAACACCGCCGCGAATGTGGCGGGGATGCGCAGTGTCGCCGGGGGCACCGTTATCGCGATGAGCGGGATGGCGGCTCCTGCGAGGAATGCCGCGCCGGACGCGAGCGCGGCCTGCAGGGGGTTCGTCAACTCGTCCGGGTCTATGTTCAGTTCCGCATCGACGTGCGCCGCGATAGGGTCGCGCGCCGTGAGTTCCTGCGCGACCGTCTTCGCGGTCGCGCGCGAGAGTCCTTTCTTCTCGTAGAGCACGACGAGTTCCTCCAATTCCTGCTCGGGCGCAGTCGCGAGTTCAAAGCGCTCTTTTTCTATCAACGCTTCCTCGGTATCGCGCTGGGTGCTCACCGACACGTATTCCCCCACCGCCATGGACAACGCGCCGGCGAGGACGCCGGCGACGCCGGCGGTGAGGATGACAGCCGCGGAATTCGATGCCCCCGCAACACCCACGACCAACGCCGCGATGGAAACGATGCCGTCATTCGCTCCGAGCACGGCCGCCCGGAGCCAATTCAACTTCCCGCCCGACGTATCGTGCGTATGCAGTTTCTGATATTCCGCTGCGGTGTCTGGGGGGTTCATGCAAACAAGTATATCAAACGGCTTTTATTCATTGTCCGGTTTAAGAACTTCCTGGACTACGCCTTGTACACTATCACCTTCCTCTGGAGTTATCGGCTTGTGAACTTTGTTCTTACTCTTAGGCAATAAAATTCTACGTCCATCCTTTTTGTCGTACATTTTTATGGTTACGTTTTCACCTCCGAGTAGAGCGACGACCCTATCGCCTGTATCTGCCTTTTCTTGTTGCCGACACAGAACAAGGTCTCCATCATTTATGCCCGCGAGATTCATTGAGTCCCCCTCCGCACGGAGAATGAAATATTTGTAGCCCGGTTTTATCTTTGATTTTTTTACTTGAATATGTTCCTCAATGTTCTCCTCCCCCACCAAGGGCTTTCCACACGGAGCTGACCCAACGAGTGGCACGCGAATCATTTCTATAGTGATTGGCGAGAGTATGGGTTTTGTGTAGGTAGTCTGCTCTTTTTCAGATGAAGCCTCTGTCAGTTCTCGGAATTTATTTCTTAATTTTTCATCAAATACATACACATATGTTCCCTTTATCCCTCGAGTGAGTAGTGTTTTGTAGATATTAATAACGTAGTATTTGAGTTCGTCAGGATGTGAAATTGATCGCTTGCCGTTTGCGTCTTCGTATTTATCCTCGTTTATTACAAGTGAGTCGTTCTCTTCGTCGTAAGAAAGTTCGGGACCAATAATTATCCCCGCATAATTAAGATCGTATCCTTGTACGGTATGAATGCATCCGACCTCATTAATGGAGTTGGGTGAGTAGATCCAGTCGATGTTTGTGCTATTCCAAGTTAATTTAACACCATCAATTTCCATATCATGATCTGCCTTACCTTTCTTTGTATTCCAAGGCCATGCATACCCGGCCACCATCCGTGCAAGAGAATGTTTCGTATTCTTTTTCTTAATCTCACCAACCATTTCTCCGATATGGCTAAAAAATTTAAGTTCGTAGTTTGGAAAACTCCATTCGCCCACTGGTTTTAAAGCAAGCAGATCATCTACATATTTTAGATAATCTTCTCCCCCTTCAACTCGCATTTGACTCACCAGCTCATAGTGTTTCGCCTGTGGTCGCTCAATCTCTTCGGGTCGAATGTCACCTGGCCCAACACTTTGCTGCTTGTCATAGAAAAGGACTTGCTGTGTCGAAGAAGCACGAATCCAATCAAGTTGTGTCGCCGTCTCTTTAGGGAGATCTAGAGCGGCAGTTGTTTTATCGTATGCCCCAAACGCGAGTCCCAAGTTTACTCTCCTTCGTAGACGATGAGCTTCGTCAACAATCAATATGTCGTAATGTTGTTTTGCTGCCTCATTTGGCCCAATGACGCTTTGCGGACCGAGTTTGGGAATGCGTTTTACCACTTTTTGATAAGTCTTCCTTAGACCCTCCATAGGAACGACAAGGGCCACTTTTAGATGCGCTGTTTTTTCGTCTTCGCGCAATCGTTTTAGTAAATTAAGCGCCACAATTGATTTACCTGTACCGGGTCCACCGTTAACTATATATGTCCCTTTTGCCGTTAATATATTCCGCAGCAACTTATTAATTACAGCCGCTTGTTCCTCCGTAAGAGCCTTATAGGGAGAATATTTGAAAAAATCACTATTTGTTAATACATCTTGCTCCTGCTCAAGAATCTTTAACGCTTGTAAGTCAGGCCAGAGACTTTCGAGCTTGGCTTTATACATCTCTCGTTGATAGTAGTCGTGATATATCTGGCCGCCGTTTCTATTTTGTAGTTTATAGCGATTATCAGCGGCTACGTATTGTATTAGAAGAGACTCGATGTGGTTAGCGGCCGATCGATTAAACTGTTCGTCTGTAAGGACATGCATCATCCCTAAACGCATGCGGTCCTGGTTCTCCGAGTGCTGTTTACTGCGACTATATAAATTCGTAGTCTCTCCAATATATATCTCCGACTCTCCTTGCAAGATGTAAACGACAGGCCAATTTAATCCATAGTGGTACTTCTTCAGATGCTCGAACTTTTCTTTCTGAAACGGAAATGTATCAACCTTGACCATACTAGAGCTTGTTGTACTTCGTGTGCTTACCTTTGGATTTCTTGACGGGGTATTTCTTTTCATTCTTTTTCATTTTCGCCTCGAAGACCTCGCCGAGGTCAATGTTCAGGTCCTTGCTCATCAAGACGACCCAATACAACACGTCGGCAAGCTCTTCCGCCACTTCCCCCTTGTGCGTTTTGAGATAATCCCGCATCTCTTCCGGTGATTTCCACTGGAAATGTTCCATCACCTCCGCCGCCTCGAGGACGAGCGAGAGTGCCATGTCCTTCGGATTGTGGAACTGCTTCCAATCCCGCGCATCGCGGAATGCGGCTACCCGTTTCTGGAATTCCTCGATGCTCGCCATATCCGAATACTCCCACAAATCCGGACTTTGTGAAAACCCCTCTAATCCATGACATAATGACGTTGCAATGAAAGTATCAAGTAAAGTATGGCTCATCACATTGTTGTTGTGTGTTTCTGCGGTCGGTAGTAGGGCGGATGCAGAGATTCTCGCACCCACGACGCCCAACGCGGGTTTTGCGTTCACGCGCGACCTTACTCTCGGAATCCGCGGGAACGACGTGTACGCCCTGCAACAATTCTTAATTACCAACGGCTTTCTCAAGACCCCCACTCCGACCAATTACTTCGGTTTCCTCACCAGAGACGCGCTCCGCGCGTGGCAGGCACAGTCAGGCATTTATCCTGCCGCCGGTTTTTTCGGCCCCGTTTCGAGAGGGAAAATCAGCGTGGCTGCCCGACAAATACCGGGGAAGACAACCCAGGCACAAAGCACGGTCGGGACAACGGCTACCGCAGTTGCAACGACAACAGCGGCAAGTGCGCCGACCGTGAACAGTAAAAACGGTTCCCCGGTGCGTCTCAAGATACCCAAGCTCAATATCGATGCCGGTTTTCAGTATGCTGGACTCAAGCCCGGTGGAACGATGGAGATACCGAGCAATATCGTTGACGTCGGATGGTTTACGGGCAGTGTACGCCCCGGGGAAAAAGGCACCGCCATTATCACCGGGCATGTCGCTCAAATACGCGGAGGAGTGATGACGAAGCCGGGCGTGTTCAGCAATCTGAGTGAATTGAGCGCGGGAGATACGCTGTATGTTCTAAACGACAAAGGAGGAACGACCACGTTCATAGTCCGCGAGAGCCGCAGCTATGATCCGGCGGCGGATGCTACCGATGTCTTCACGTCTAAAGACGGCGGCGCTCATCTTAATCTCATTACGTGCGAAGGGACGTGGAATCCGGCCCGGCAAAGCTACAGCCAACGGCTGGTAATATTCGCTGATGCAGTGCAGTAGTCGTCTTCGACGGAACACTTCTCGAAAATACCCTGTCATACCTTCGGTATCCCGGACCTTCGCCGCTCCAACCCAAAAATCTGATCTTTGTGTAGCGAGGCCTCCTAAGCTGAAAAATCCGGCGGTTTTACATTCGGCCTGGTGGCCTCAGTACGCCTTCGCTCACGCTCAGTTGCTGCGGGACTTGGATTCGAACCAAGATACACTGCTCCAGAGGCAGTAGTCCTACCATTAGACGATCCCGCAAAATAGCCTGAAGCACGCGGCTTCTAGCCCGTAGAGAATACTTTAAAAACGACCCTTGTTCAACCGTTTGCGCTACGCGCTCGCCACGCCGCAAGCGCGATGGCGAAGATGGCGATGTAGACGATGAGGCCGTAGGCGCAGGTCGGGAGACCGAGGAGGTACGATGAGATGCCTCCGGCGAACAAGCGCGGCAGTTCGCCGAGCGTGAAGTAGCCGGCGAAGAGGATACCGAAGCCGGACACCGCGAGCATGATGCGCAAGACCCGCTCGCTCGCGGCGCCCAAGGCGAAGTATGCGAACATCGCCGCGGTCATGATGAAGTACATCACGAAGCCGTAGTAGCAGGCCGGATACCCGAGGAAATACGGGCACGGCTCGTTGAACGCGCAGACATCGGAGAAGAATCGTATGGAGCTCAAATAGCCCGCGAAGAGAAGCCCCGCGACCGAGAGCGCGGCAAGGAGGCGGAAGCGCCCGATATTCCTTTCCATACGCCTATGGTACCACGCATGGACGGCGGTCGTACCCGAATTCTACGGGGATCTCTTTCACGCTCTCTACACCGGTCGGGCCGAACGCGACCCGCAGGAGAAGCCCCCGGCGCACTTCGTCGTTCCAGTATTGATCGAAGATGAAATTACCGAGCGAATAGTAGATATCCTTTCCCGCGTACACTTCATGCTCCTGCACGATATGCGGGTGCGAACCGATGACGATTGCCGCACCTGCGTCGACGAACGAGTGCGCGAGCCGCTTCACCCGCTCCGGCGGCGGCACGTATTCATCGCCCCAGTGCGCGTAGACGACCGCGACTCTCCCCTCCTGCGCCTCGCTCCTCACTTGCGCCACGGTGTGGTCGGTCTTGTCGCTCGTCCAATCGCTCCAGTTCACGAACGAGAACGGCACGCCGCCGATCGTTATGCGCGCGACCCTGCCGGCTTCCACCGCGTCCGGGTCGCCGAAATAGCCGACACCCGCCGCATCGAGCCACTTCTTAGTTTCCACGAGGCCCCCGCGACTGAAATTCAGCATATGGTTGTTGCCGATGTTCACCAGGCCGATGTGGTGGCGGCGCAAGAGCGAGGCAGTCGAGGTCGGGAACGTGAACGTGTAGTTGTAATCGTCTTCAGGCGTGGACGTCGCGCTCACCGAGGCGTGCGACGTGATAGGGCCTTCCAGATTCGCAACGACCGCGTCGGCCCCCGCGAGGACCGGATCGATGCACGAAAAAATGAAATCTCCGCCGTTCTTCTCCATGGCCGCGCGCACCGTGCGGTCGAACATCATGTCGCCGCCGAAGATGATGACCGCGTGAATTTGCGAGGGTGTGGGCGGCGCAGGTGCGGCCACGGGAGCGAGCACCAACGACGGGAACAAAGCCGCAAAAAACGCGAGCACTGAAACGACGGTGAGATGAAGCGCATTCAGCATGGCTCGCAATATCAGGTGTATGTTCCTATTCCCCTCGTTCTTCTGGCCGTTCCTCGGCGCGACGGCGCTGTCTCTCCTCTTCGGGTATGGGAATGCCCATCTGACGCAAATCGTGAAGACTGACCGTCTCTGGCTCATCGATTATCTTGCGATCCGTGCTGTACACCCTTGCCATGAGTTCGGCCGGGCTCTCCGACTTTTCCGGCGTGTCCGTTCCGTTCGGCTCAGCTTCAGGTTTCTTTTTCTTACCGTCGATGTTCTCTAGAGCCATAGCAAGAAATTATGCATTGCCTGTAATGCATTCATTGTACCCCCTGTCTTCCCCGCCACAACGCGGGCCGAGGATCAGGAAGCGACGAAAATGTGCGCGAGCGAGTGAGGCTTGCCTTCGGTGATGGAAGCGGAGGTGATGCGGACGAATTCGGCTTTGCGCTTGAATTCGGAGAGATTCTTGGCGCCGACATATCCCATGCCGACCTGCACTCCTGATGCGAGCCCGGCCGCGACGTCGGCGACGGGGCCGCGGCACGGCACCAAGGCCTCGACACCCTCCGGCACCGCCTTGCGACCGTGGGTGAAGTAGCGTTCTGCGCCTGCGGCGCTCTTGATGACGGCTTCCGAGCCCATGCCGCGATATTCCTTGAAGCGCCGCCCGCCCTTGTGGACGATGCGGCCCGGCGATTCGTCGGTGCCCGCGAGCAAGTTCCCGAGCATCACGGCAGAAGCACCCGCCGCGAGCGCTTTCGCGATGTCGCCCGAGGTGCGGATGCCGCCGTCGGCGATGACCGGCACTTTCTTCTTCGACGCGACCGATGCGACATCCATGACCGCGGAGAGCTGGGGCACACCCACGCCCGAGATGAGGCGCGTCGTGCAGATGGAGCCGGGGCCGACGCCGACTTTGACGGCGTCTGCGAAATCGCAGACGTCGCGCGCGGCTTCGGCCGTCGCGATGTTGCCGTAGATCATCTTCGCGTGCTTGAGGCCTTTCTTGATGCGCCGCGCGCTCGCAACAACGTTCAGATTGTGCCCGTGCGCGCAATCGATGACGATGAAATCGCATTTGGCCGCATCGAGCGCCTTCGCGCGCTCGACGTGGAACGGCCCGCATGCGGCGCCCACGAGGACGCCCGCCTTCTTCGCGGTGCGCACCATCTTCACCTGCGCGTCGACGGAGCAGTTGCGGTGTATGACGCCGAGGCCTCCGAGTTTGCCCAGCGCGATGGCCATGCGGGCTTCCGTCACGCGATCCATCGCGGCGGAGAGGAACGGGAGCGAGAGCGTTATCCCGGCGATATTCGTCTTGAGCGATGCCTCGCCCGGCTCCATGGCGCTCGCGGCGGGGCGGATGAGGACATCGTCGAAGGTAAATCCTTCAGCTCGTATCTTGAAACCCATGTTTCATTTTAACCTATCAGGATTTTTATGCAAAGTCTGTCGGATCACCTGAAGGTACACACCCGGACCCTCGTAGAACGACTTGAGGGTGCATCACGTTACGACGTCCGTCCTTTTTCTAATTTGGAAATCTCCCGTTTTGCGTCATCGGCCACTCTATCGTTGCGTTGATCGCGTGCCAACTCCAAACATGCGCGGAGTGTCTCGAGTGCTTCCTTTTTGCGGCCGAGATCAGACAGAGCGCGGCCGAGCAAGTAATACGATTCATAGTCCTTCGGGTCAATTCTGATAATCCGACGAAATATCCCGGCCGCCTCTTCCTTGCGGCCGAGTTCATAATACGATTTCCCTAAGTATTGATATGCAAGAAAGTTCTCTGGATCGATATCAACGACCTGCTTGAATGCTTCGGCGGCCTGACGGAACCCTTCGGCCCCGCCGATATTGTAAAGGGCACATCCCGCGTTATGTAGCAACTGGAGCCTGTGCCCGTATTCCGGCGCGTACACTTTACAGTATCGAGACCCATACCCCGCTACCCACGGCGGCGGCGGGCCGGCTTCCCGCCATTTCTCGCTAAAGATCTTCAATGATACTCCATGAGAGGTCGGATTTCTTGATAGAGCGACGATGTCCTTGATAGTAGCGGATGATGCACCGTCGGCCATATAGTCAGTGATCAATTCTCGTCTTGGTTTGAACGGGTTCATTCCCGGCGTCGCATCTCTCCATTCGACATTGCCATTGCTGGTCACCAAAAAAAGAACGGAGTGCTCTGGCACCTCCCCGACCAGATACCGTACGCCTGCTTCTTCCAAAAGCGCTCCGCCGAGAGTCGAGGCTCCGACGCAATTCAACTCTGCGGTCGCGACCATTTCTGACGGATTGTGAGCGTTCAGGACGTACTGATATCTGGCTACCTTAGGAAAGATCGCATCTGCGATCTCGGTCTCCTTGGCGCTGATCTTATCGACATCGCCTGACCGTCTGACATCTTCAAGTTCTGTCTTCAGCCGTTTTATATCGATGATATCCGCCAATCTTTTCTGAGCAGCGTCTAAATCAACACCCAAACTCCCGAAAAAAGAACTCCTCGCGCGTTTCCAATCCGGTCCTTTTATTTCTTCCGCGAGTTTCGCAAGGCCCCGGCGGGATATAGCGGCTTCTAGTTCCCTCTTGGGCGTCTCGGCCTCCCGAGCAAAGGCTTTTTCGACTCTGGCAAGAAAAGCATCGTGGATCGGCGTATCGCTCTGCCACGGTTTCAAATCGTTCGTGCCGGATCGCAATTCTCCGCGTTCGGTCTTGCCCCTCAATTCGAACGCCCGTTCTGATGTCTTGAAGAATTGCCGGAGGGTCTGCCGCCGCTCTTGTTCATATGCTGCATCACGCCGGGCCGGATCTGTCGGAGCACCTTTTTTCGACCCATGCCGAACAGCTTCTTCAGCCCGCGCGTGCCGCGATGCGTACAGAGCGGTTCCGGCGAGGAAGCGATCGACGGCCTCTGTTTCTTCCGGCGAAAGTACCGATCGCGCGATAGCTTCGATCTCCCCGCTGTCCTCCGGTTTCTCACCGGACGTCAACGCGCGACCGTAGTCGTGCAATTCAAGGGCGAGGGCGCGAGCGATCTCTTTTCCCTCTTCGATCGCATCCAGCCTTTGCGCCATGTACGCCCCCGCATGCTGGAACATGTTCCCCAGTGCGAGGAGTTCTTCTTTTTTCTTACCTTGCCGTTCGGGCTTGGCCGCAAAGGTGTCATGGTCGACTGTCTCCATGACTCCGACCATTTCCCATAACTGCAGATCCGGAGGAATAAACAAAGCATACTTGCCGTCGGATCTTTTTTCAAAAATACCCTGAATTCTCTTCTGTTCCCATTCCTCTCTGGTGATGAATTCCGGAACGATCGAATCATTGATCTCACACCACTTTGAAAAAAACGATCGCGTTGCCGCACTCTCGAACGGCTTCTGTTCGATCGTCGGCTGTATCTCAAATCGGGAGGGTTTTCCGGAGTGCTCGAGGGCCATATCTCATGATAACCCGGAAGAATGCCGGCGGATAATGAGCTTCATTGGCTCATCGCCTTTGTGACGGTCGCCCGAAGCGCGCAATGGTCGCTCAACCCCGGAATCAATTCGACGTCGGAGACCGCGTAGCCCGGCGTGCTGAAAAGGCCGTCCACCATTTTACCGGAAAGCTCCTCGGGCTTAGTTTTCCCCGCGCGGTGCAGAGAAATGTCCAGAGACGTCCGGTAATGCGGCGGAATGTTGTCTGTGTAGCGCGCCGCGAGCATGCCGAACATTTCGCCGCCGCGCGGCGCGTTGAAATCGCCCACGAGGACAAAGTCGCCCTGCGTCTCAAGGATCGCAAGCAGTGCGCGCATTTTTTCGCGCTGAAGATCGGTCGCCTCCCCCCGATCCGACCAGGTGAAGTGCGTCGTCGCGATGCGGAACTCCGTCCCCTCTTTCTCTACGTCGCATATCGCAACGGCGCGATTGAAAAGATTGTACGTCTCCGGCTTATCGAGGTCGGAATCTTGAAGACTGCCCGGCGTACCCTCGTAGTAGCGGACATCCTGTTTCTTCACGGGGAGCCGCGAGAAAATGCCGATGCCCATGACCGCGGCAATCCCTTTCCTCACGTGTCTTCCCATGGGGACGAAGAGACCCGGGACGCCTCCGAGTGCTTTCGAAAAGCGCGGAATGTCCTCCTCGTTCAACTCCTGGATGCACGCGACATCCGGCATCTCGCGTTCGAGGAACGGCAGGACCCGGTCGAGATGTTCCGATATCTCGACATTGAGCGAGATGAGTTTGATGCCGGACGGCATACTCTCTTCCTACCCTCTTTTCGCGCGGGCGGTTGCGGCCTTGATGAACTCGCTGAAGAGCGGATGCGGCGTGAGCGGACGCGCGCGGAATTCCGGGTGGAACTGCGTGCCGAGGAAGAACGGATGCACCGAGCGCGGCAGTTCCGCGATTTCCATCAGGTGGCCGTCCGGCGAACGGCCGGAAAATACCAACCCTGCGTTCTCGAGGCGTTCGATGTAATCGGGATTCACTTCGTAGCGGTGGCGGTGGCGCTCCGAGATCGTCGCTTTCCCGTATGCCTCGCGTGCGATGGTGCCGTCCACAAGCTCGCACGGGTACGCCCCGAGGCGCATCGTTCCGCCGTACGCTTTCTTCGCGAGCTTCTCGATTTGCTCCGGCAGGATGGCGATGACCGGGTGCGGCGTGTTCTGGTCGATCTCGGTCGTATGGGCACCCGCGAGATCGGCGACGTTGCGTGCGTACTCGACCGTCATCAACTGCATGCCGTAGCAGAGGCCGAAGTACGGGATCTTGTTCTCTCGCGCGAACCTGATCGCCGCGATCTTCCCCTCGATGCCCGTCTCGCCGAATCCGCCGGGAACGAGGATGCCGTCATAGTTCTTCAACTCGGAGACCGACGCGGGGTTCGCCTGGTAATCCTTGGCGTTCAGCCAGTCTATCTGCGGCTTCACCCCCTGCGTGTACGCGGAGAATTTGATGGCCTCGATGACCGAGAGGTAAGCGTCGGAGAGGACGAAATCGCCCGTGTCGAAATACTTGCCGACGATGCCGATCTTCACGGTGCCGCTCCCGTTGTGCGCCTGCTTCGCGTAGTGCTCCCAGTCGCCGAAATCGGAACTCTGCTTGGCGCGCTTGCCGAGCTCTTTGAGGAGGATGTCGGAGAGCTTGTCGCGCTCGAAATTCAGAGGCACGTCGTAGATGGAATCCACGTCGGGCGCGGAGATGATGTGGTCGGGGTCGACGTTGCACCAGATGGCCAATTTCTCCTTGCGCTTCTTGTCCAACGGGTGCGTCGAGCGGGCGATGATGATGTCGGCCTGCACGCCGTAGGAATTGAGCTCGCGGACGGCGTGCTGGGTCGGGCGCGTCTTCATCTCGCCGATGGTATTCGGCACCGGCAGGTACGAGACCACGACGAAAAGCACGTCTTTCGGATGTTTGCGCTTGATGACGCGCGCCGCCTCGATGAAGAGCGCGTTCTGAAAATCGCCGATGGTGCCGCCGATCTCGACGACCGTGACATCGGTCCCGCCGGAGGAGCGCTGGATGCGGTCGATGATCTCGTCGCGCACGTGCGGGATGGCTTCGACGAACTTCCCGCCGTAGCCCAGGTTGCGCTCGCGTTCGATGACCGAACGATACACCATGCCGCTCGTCATGTAATCCTCGGGCCCCAAGTCGCGGCCCAGGAAGCGCTCGTAGTTGCCCATGTCCTGATCGGTCTCGAGCCCGGAATCGAGGACGAAGACTTCGCCGTGCTCGGTCGGGTTCATCGTGCCCGCGTCCACGTTCAGATACGGGTCGATCTTCATGAGATTCACGGAGAATCCGCGGGCCGAGATGATCTTCCCGATCGACGCCGAGGCGATGCCCTTGCCGACGCCGGACATTACGCCTCCCACGACGAAAATGTACTTATGACCGTTGAGCGTTTTTTTCGCCATAGATCACTTGCTCAAGTAGCGCCGCACGGCGAGGAAGCTTGAGAGCGCCCCGAGTGCGATGCCGGAGGCCATCACGATGAGGAAGAGCGACGGGAACGTGTCGACGTAGTATGAAAATACGTTGAAGGTACCGAAGAACCGTTCCGATGCGGGCCCGAGCCAGAGTGTGAACGGATACAGGAGGAGGAGGACGATGACGGCGGAGGCGACGCCGTAGAGGACGCCCCCGATCATGAAGGGGCCGCGCACGTACCATCTGTTGGCGCCCACGAGGTTCATGACGCCGATCTCGTCGCGCGCCGTATAGATGGCGAGGCGGATGGTGTTGAACGCGATCAAGACCGACGCGATGCCGAGGAACAGAGCGATGGCCGTTCCGAGGCGCTTCGACGTGTCGATGATGCCGGTGAGCCGATCGATGGCCGTCTGGTTCTGGTAGAAATTCACCCGATCGATGGCCGCGCCGCCGGGGGCCCCGCTCGCCTGCTGTGCATCGAGGAACTTCGCGATGGCCTCGTACTGCGACGTTTCTTTCGCCCGCACGGAAAGCACCGCCCCGAGCGGGTTGTCGTTCAGTTCATCGAGCGCCTGGATAGTGAGCTGGTCGTTCTTGTGCCGCTCGCGGAATTGGGCGAGTGCATCGTCGCGGCTCGCATACGTGACCAGTGCGACTTCCGGCAGGGCTTCGAGGGACTTTTTCACATCCATGATCTGGCTCTCGGTCGCGGCGGTCACGAAGTAGACGTTCACGTCGACTTTCTCCTTGAGCTGCACCAAGGTCGCATTGAGGGCCGCATCGGAGATCATGAGACCCGCCAGCACGAAGAGCGTGATGGTCATGATGAGGATCGCCGAAAGAGAAATGAAGCCGTTCCGGATGAAGCCGATGAAGCCGTACCGCGCGACCCGTTTTATGTTGATCCAGAGAGACATGTACGTATGGGATTATACATCTTCCGGCCGCTTATTTCATATCACGTACTTCCCGCTCTTGTCGTCGCGCACGACCCGGCCCTGATCCATCGTCACGACCCGCCGCTTAATGGAATCCACGACCGATTTGTTGTGCGTCGCGAGGATGACCGTCGTCCCCAGGTCGTTGATCTTCTTCAGAATCTCCACCACGTCGTGCGTGTTGATGGGGTCGAGATTCCCCGTCGGCTCGTCGGCAATGAGTACCTCGGGCTGGTTGACGATGGCGCGCGCGATGGCCACCCGCTGCTGCTCCCCGCCCGAGAGGTGCCCGGGGAAGCTCCACATCTTGTCGGGAAGCCCCACAAGGTCGAGCACGTGCGGCACGTCGGCGCGGATGTCTTCGTCGCTCTTGCCAGCAACTTCGAGCGCGAACGCGATGTTCTCGTAGACGGTCTTGGTCGGCAAGAGGCGGAAATCCTGGAAAATCGTGCCGATGTTGCGCCGCAGGCGAAGCAGTTCGCCGTTCGAGAGTCCGCCGATGTCGCGTGAGCCGAAATAGACAGCTCCCTCCGTGGGCAGGACCTCGGCGAACAGAAGCTTGAGGAGCGTCGTCTTGCCCGCGCCCGAGTGCCCGACGAGCGAGACGAACTCGCCTGCTTCGATGCCGAGGGTGATGTCTTCTACCGCGTGCTCGCCGCCGCCATAGATCTTCGTGACTTTGTCGTAGTAGATCATGGAAAGAATAGCGCACTGTTCTTTACGCTCTTCGATTATACAGCACCTGCACCACCATCCAAGTTTTTCTCCGCATCAATGAAAGGGTCAATCTCCCCATTCAATACGCTATCCACATCTCGAACCTCTACATCGGTGCGGTGGTCCTTCACGAGCGTGTACGGATGGAGCACGTAGGAACGTATCTGGCTTCCCCACTCGATCTTCGAGGTCGAGGCGACGGAGAGCCCGCGCGCTTCGCGCAGCTGCGCCTCTTCGCGCATCTTGAAGAGCTTGCCGCGTATCATTTCGAGCGCTTTTTCGCGGTTCTGCTGCTGGCCGCGCTCGGAGGTGACGTGCACGCTCAACCCCGTCGGTGTGTGGGTCATTCGCACCGCCGTATCGCGCTTGTTCACGTTCTGCCCGCCGGGGCCGCCCGAGCGCGCCACCGAGATCTCGAGCTCGCCTTCGGGAATGTGCGCCTCGCCCACGTCGGGAAGCTTCGGAAGAACCTCCACGAGCGAGAAGCTGGTCTGCCGCTTGCCCGAGGCGTTGAAAGGCGACATGCGCACGAGGCGGTGTACGCCCGCCTCGTGCTTCAGGGCGCCGTACGCGCCGGAGCCGGACACTTCGAACGAGACACTACGGTAGCCGCCCATCGGGTTTTCGTTCGATGAGAGGAGCGAGGTGCGCCAACCGCGGCCTGCGGCATACTTGCCATACATGCTGAAGAGCATGCGCGAGAAATCCTCGGCGTCGTCGCCGCCCGCGCCCGAAACGATGGAAAGAATGGCATCGCTCTTGTCGTATGCGCCGACGCCTTCGAGCTTCGCTTTCAGTTCCTGATACTCTTTGAGCGTCGCCTGCGCCTTATCCTTGTCGCTCCAGAATTCCGACGCCGCCATGAGCGCTTCTATCTCCTTGATCCGTGCCGCTATCGTTTCTTTCGACTGCATCGAGGCAGTATACCTCGTGAGGTATGCACGCTCCACTTCCGCGGTATATCTTATTTTCTTATCTCACGGGGTATATCAAATCACCTCGTCAGATATCTTATCGGTAAATATCACAAGGCGCTTGGAATAACTTTTCTCGGTCTTATTCCAGATTCCCTCACATGTGATGAGATTAAGGTGCGCTTTTCCGTCGCTGGAACCGAACACGCTTGAGGCGTTCTCATTCTCGTCATACGTCCGAAGTTCGCGTACAACGAACTCAGTAATCGCTCCTTTTTCATCTTCGAGATAGAGCTTGTCTCCCTTACGCAACTTGTACACATCATCAAAAACTGCGGGTATGCCGTTTTTCCATCCGAAATGCCCGGCAATAACGGCACTCCCCTTTTCTCCGGGCCGCGGCCCGAGTTCATACCAGGCGACATTATCGGGACTTTTCGGTACGTCCATCGCGCCGCCCTCGGTGAGACCGACGTATTCAACGGCGGCGTCGACCTTGATCTTCGGGATCGTAATACGCACGGGCAACCCGAACTCTGCATGCTCCCCTCCGAGAAGTGTGGCGGTATCTTCCGCAGGGAATGCCGAACCGCTTTGGGCCAGGCTTTTGCGCCAAGATTGGGAATAGAACGCAACAGACAACACGCATCCCGCGAGAATGATTACGCCTAGCGTTCGTCTTGTTGATACGGTTTTCAATTGCATAGATTTTTCAAGAGGATCGTGGCAGAGATCATGAGCGGAGACATTGGCTGCCTCGTGACTCGACTTTCGGATCACATTGCACGTTTTTGAGAACTACGACGAGCGCGGTTTGGTCGCTTTCTTGACGGCGCGTCTGGCTTCTTTCATGACAGGACGGGCAGCGCGCCGCGCATTCTTCCATTCGCCCTTGAGCTTTTTCGCAAACGCATTGATCTCGCCCGCATGCTCTTTGTACTGCTTGCTGTAGGCAGCAGCCAAGGCGTCGATCGTGTTCTGATACAGCGGTCCGGTGATGCGTTTCGCTTTTCTCAATCTTTTTTCGACTTCGATCTCCATCTCCGTCATCCATGCTTTCGTTTTTCCCCGGTGCTGTCTGCCTTGCGGACCGAACAGGTAATACGCTCCCGCACCCACGGCCGCTATCCCCGCGCCGATCGCGGCGACTTTGCCCGCCGACATCCTGCTTTTTTTCTTTTTTGCCATATGCATTCTTATGATGTGGATCTTAGATTAATGAGCCTGGCTTCGTTTCTTTCTCTTGCCTTGGAACAGGAACCGGAACACGCTGCTGTCTCGCATATCTTCGAGCATTTCTTTGCTCGTGTCGCCGATGGAGTCGATATCCTTTTCCACTCGTTCCAAGGTCCTCGAGAACACCTTCAGCGCGCGCAGGACGTACACCAAGATCATTGCGGCCAAGACCCAAAGAATGACGAACCCGATGGAAGAGATGAAGAAGAATATCTGAGACTGCAGTATGGCCGTCATAACGATATCACGACTGTCATACCACTAAGATCAGACCGCACGTTTCCGCAGAACGATACCGAGTGATGCCAAAACCGCTACGAGGATCCCTGCCAGGAGGGTGATGTCCCATGGAGTGTTCTTCACTTCAGGGGAAAGCCCCGTATTGGGCAGGCCGGGAGCTGCGACGACGACAGTCGCGGGCGAGAAGTCTATGGCGGTCAGACCGTTCGCATGACCCTCGGCCGTACCGATATTCGTTGTCGTCTGCGTAAGATTCGTTTGGCACGTGAATGTCCATGTCTCATTGCTTTCAAGGAGGTTATCTTTATTGAGGTCTCCAGGATGGCCGGCAACGCGACCCGGCAGCCCGGTGCATTTATCATCAATGACGCTGACATCACTGAGCGGTGCGGTACCAGGATTGGTTACGGCATACATGTAGGTAACTGCGCCGCCGCCCGCCGGAAGGACGAACGTGCTAGGCTTTTTGACGAGATGGATCAGCGGCGGGGGAAGCGGAACACCAACAACGACGGTCGCGTTTGCAGTGTCGTACGCATCCCAACCGTTGGCTTGACCATGGGCGGTCGCGGTGTTTGTTTCAGTTTGAGAAACTGTCTTGGTACAGCGATATACCCAGGATTCATTTATATCAAGAACTGAATCATCGTTGCTGTCGCCAGAAACATATCCCACAGGGCTGCATTTATTGTCCCTGACCCATACTCCGTGCATGGCAACCGGACCTATGTTCGTTGCCGTGTACGTATATGCAACAGATCCGGCACCTCCGGGCAAAGATAAAGGACTCGGTACTTTTTGGACGTTGATAAGTGGCAATGCCGCAAAACTACCGCCACCGCCGCCGCCTCCCCCACCGCTGCCACCGCCACCACCGCCGCCGCTCACAAACGTGTTAGTAATCGTGCACGTCTTATTTTGGCCCCTGGTGAGCGCCACGCTACCGCTAGCATCACAATCCCCGCTGAAGCCTGCCGTATAAGAGGCGTTCGCGGTTTCGCTTACTACGTACGTGCCGGGAGAGAGCGTATAAAGAGTTCCAGGCGCTGCGGCTCCGTTCGCAGGACTTCCTGAAACATTCACGCCGGCAAGCTTTACGTTCACACTGAAGTCAGCAGGAACCGCCGTACCGCCGCTAACAACTTTAACGACACGGAGGGTGGTCGGTACGGTGATAGTGTTCGAATCGGTCGTGACCGTGTGGCCGAATGCCAATGCCCTTCCTAACACGTTCGCGAAATGTCCTATCGTGATGCCGGTAGAGCCAAGGGCATCTGCGATAATATTTCCTACGAACGTCGGCGTAAGTGATGTGGCGGAATTTGCTCCGATGGTCGCAAGGCCGGTAGGAGTCCAGAATACATCAGAAGCGCTGGCGCCATTTATGAGGACAACGCGGGAATTGTCTCCCGAGCTAAGCGCCCCGCCTGACCTGAAGATGTATGTTCCGGGGCCATCTAAGGTCACGGTCGTGCCTAAGGTTATGTTCATTGCGCCAGTGCTGGAATAACAACCGGGAGTGTAGACTCCGGTCAAATGACCGGCAACATTGTCCAGCGCAACGATAGCGCCGAGAGATGTGCATGCTTGAAGATTCAGATCCGTCAAGGCATCGGCTTGAGCCGCCCCATTTGCACATGGCACAACAGCCTGGCTTAACGGCGTAACCGTGACGCCATTAATCGATATAGGCGCCGTGTCTGGTGCTGTAGTGTAACAAACATCTCCGTTGACAGCAGTCTCCAACCCGGTATTTAACGAGTTGGTCCAGGTGCTAGAAACGATACCGTACGTGCTGACTGTCCCAAGGGAGGGTGTCGTTGCCGCGAATGCAACAATTGGTCCGGCGAGAACGAGCGCAAGGGAAACTGCCAATACAGTTGCTTTCTGATTCCTACTAAACTTTTCCATAGATATGTTCATATGCATGATTAAGCTATATTGCCCGTTTCGTACGAGCTCGGTAGAACGAGAATAGAACAACGAAGATCCCCGTTGGGATGACGACGTTCCATGGGATGGAGCTCTCGGAGGGAGCAATCCCTGTATTTGGGAGTTTCGGCGCAGGCGTAGATGGAGGAGGCGTGGGCGTAGAAGGAGTAGAAGCTGGAACTGGTGTCGCCGTTGGCACTGGCGCGGGAGGAGGGGGCGGGAGCGCGCATGTCGCTTTGTTAACGATATTGCTATCTAAGGTGACAGCGCCGTTGCGTGCTAACACTCTGCCTTCTACCCGAGCGCCAGTCGTAAGCGTAATGGATGTCAGAGCTAGAATATTTCCTTTGATAACGGAGTCGGTCCCTAGTGTTGCAGAACTGCCGACCTGCCAGAAGACGTTGCAGGCCTGGGCTCCGTTTATGAGGATCACGTCGCTTCCTCCTGCCGCATTAAGCGTGGAGGCGGTCTTGAAGATGAAAACAGCGTTGGGATTACCCTGCGCATCAAGTGTCAGAGCGCCCGTTATCTCAAACGTGCCCGAAGCGGAGTCATAAACGCCGGCTGTCTTTGTCGTCCCGCCGAGTTCCGTGGGCACTGTGGAAACGGGTGTTTGCGCTGCAGCATTGTAGGCCGCAGTCAGATCTGTTTGAGCTTGGATTGCCGCTGCATCAGCCGCATGTTGTATTCCATTGAGTGTGCCTGGTGGAAATCCAGTAACTGCGGTGCCCGGGCTTAACCCAAGATCCCCGCTAATCACGCTAGAGCCCGTATTCGTAATTGTAGAGCCTGCTAGTATCGCAAAACTGTCGGCTGTACCGAGATTGACCGTCGTTGCAGCTATTGCCGACCCGGTAAGGCCGAGTGTGAATACGGCTAGTAAGGTCAGGACCTTTTTGGATATTTTCATATATTATTTTCTTAGTTGGTAGGAATAAAGAGCACGTTAGGTTGTTTCAACTTTGGATCTTCCGATCCTTGGAGGCAAACTCTATTTCCTAAGCGCGCCACTAGATACTTCCAACAGCAGTTTTTGGATTTCACCGCGATCGACTCTTGGATTTAGATGAGTCTGCGGTACGCTTCGATGAGATACTTTTGCGACTCCTACATGATACCCCGAAATCGGGTATGCCGCAAGTGGTTGCCTTGTGGATTTCTGGAGTTCATATCCCCCACAGTGCTGCCCTCCCTTCTTCACTCGGAGCCACCTCGCGGGATCGAACCGCGGACCCCAGCTTTACGAAAGCTGTGCTCTACCAACTGAGCTAAGGTGGCGCACGCAAACACTATACCGGTAAAACATACAACAAAACGGCCGTCCGAACAACGCGCGGACGCATGACGTTCAGACAGTGAAGAGTTTCTTGAGTTCCGCTTTCTTCTGGGGTGAGAGCTTCGCCTCGAAGAACCGTATGACGACTTCCTTTTCGGCAAAGTACGTGTCCTCACCCGTGGCAAGATCGAGGAGTTCATCGAAACCGACGGGCTTCAGCGTGATTTTCTCGCCCGCGTCGAGGTCCATCTCCGCGACCTTCCTCACTCCCTTGGCGATGAATGTGTAGACGGCCCAGTCGACTTTCGACACCGGCTGCTGCGCGTCCCACAGCATGAATTCCGATGCCTCGTAGCCGGTCTCTTCGAGAAGCTCGCGCTTCGCCGCTTCCAAGACGCTTTCGCCCGCATCGACCCTGCCTCCGGCCGCTCCGATAAAGGGCTTCTTTCCCGGCTGTTCCTGCTCCGTGAGAAGGATGCGCCCGTCGGGGAGCACTGGGAACACGACGACCGTATCGGGCCGCTTCAGCTTCTCGAAGGTTTCTTTCGTGCCATCGAACATCTCCTGTTCCCACTGATACACGTCGAACATGATGCCCCTGAACACGCACTTCGCGTGCGGCGGGATTGGCTGCTTCGAGGGCGGTCGGATGATTTCCATAGGGATCAGTATACCTTGAGCCGATGTCCGGGATTGAACCGGAGACCTCGTCCTTCGCTTACACCTCCGTTTCCAAATTCTAGTATCGGAGGGCTAGACTGTATCTTTCTCCGCCTCTTGCGGAGACCCTTGTCAGTCGTTCGGGCCCTCGAAATTAACTCGGGCCACGGTCTTGCCCGCTAGTTCGGGGATTAACCGTTATTCGGGATTCATGTGCACGTTGCCGCGCACATGGGCGAGGCCTGCGGCCCACCAAGGACGTGCTCTACCAACTGAGCTACATCGGCTTACTGCGCATCGACTGCTCTTCGATGGCACCGCAGATAATATCACGCAGCTTCCTGTTATTGAAATAGATAGTGAGTACTCCATATATTGACTTTATGCTCTGAACACTTCAGTTTCTGCGCGATAGCACGAACAGCCAACCCTTCATTCACATAGAGCTCATTGAGCAGCTCACGCGATATCATCCGAGTATGATACTGTGCAGATAGTATTCTACTAGACAGTTATACACACTGAGGAAAATTCGAAACCCAGATTGCACGTTGCGGGTATAGAAATTACTTTCTGTCGAGCTTGTGCTTTATCTCTTCCAGATCGCGATTCATCTTGATGATGATCTCGCGCACATCATCAAGCTCGTCCTTCTCCGTCTCGATCTCGAGTTCGGTCTTTTCAGCGAGTTTCTTTTCGCGCTTCAGGCCGGCGATCATGATATTGTCGCCGATGAAGAATGAGACGAAGAGGCCGGTCAGAAGAAGTATGACGACGCCGAGTACTATGGAAAGGGGGCCCGTCATTACGGGAAACAGGTCCGCCGTATGCCAGACTCCGCGCCAGAAAAGGACGACTCCCACGCCGCCGATGATGGCATAGGTGATCGGGTAGTGGCTTAGACCCCCGCGGACATGGTCCTCCAGGCGATCGAAAAACTTTGCGACGGTGTCTACCATCCGGGATATTATATCATTCCTTCACGAGGGAACATCCCCCGTTTCCCCCGATCCCCTTCTCGTTCAAGTCCGGGCAGCCAAAAACGCAAATGAGATGCCGCAAGGCATCTCATTTGCGCTGGCGCGGCCGACCGGACTTGAACCGGCAACCTCTCGCGTGACAGGCGAGTGCTCTAACCAGTTGAGCTACGGCCGCAGTGTGCCCGTACAATATACCTGCCCGCAGTCCTTTTTCAAACGTCGGTTTTCTGCGATGGTGCCGGCGGCAGGGATCGGACCTGCGACCTCCGCTTTATGAGTGCGATGCTCTACCACTGAGCTACGCCGGCGAATGAGGAACGAAAGAGCACGCTTGCGCGCTCTTTCTCCGAATGACACCGACGTATGAGCGCGCGATTACGCCGGCAAGTGAGGAGCAAAATGAGGATATATCATATCCGCATTTTCTCCGAACGCCGCCGACGTATGAGTATGCGATTACGCCGGCTACGGAGACCATAATAACGAAATTCCGCACAATACTCCACACTCCACAGAACTGCCGCTCCATGCTATACCTGAAGCCATGTGGAACACCGTCCTCGGCATCAATTCGATCCTGCTGACGCTCTCGATCGCCTACCTTGTGTACACGCTCGGAGCGGCGATCCTCACCGGCGCATGGGGCCATTTCTGGCTCGCGGTCCTGATCCTGGCCATCCTCATCATCGCGGAAATCGTATTCGCGATGCTGAATGATTGAGTGCGCTCCCGGGTTCTACTTGCGGGAGTTCTTTTTATTTTTTATTCTGAACCAGCTCGAATGAATACTTTTGAGCACCAGGGTTGATGGGGCTTTGATGCGCCTCTACTTTTCCAAGCGGAACAGCAATTGTCCGTGCGCTTACAAGACTGCTTATTCTTGGAGGGCTGCCGAACACAACTTGTCCGCCGAGAGGTATAAAGGAATCTTTTCCCCCATTCTCGGGATTAGGGAAAATAACGACTGGTCCACTACCAATGTGGTCATCTCCCCATACCGCTCTTCCTAACACGCTCGTACCATCTTTTCGGTGGATACGAACAGATAGGCTAGCCCCCGGTCCGGCCCTCGCAATCAAATTAACTAAACTTGCCGCATCTAATAAACTGGGCTTTCTCTCCGATTCAAATCCAGCCATATTTTTATACTAGCATATTCCATTTCCCGCTCCCTCCCAAGTCCTGCCACAACTAGAGCACAGCGAAAACCCCGCCAATCGGCGGGGTTTTCGTAAAACGCTGGTTGCGGAGATGGCTTGGCCAAGAGCTCGTTTCGCCGCCGTCGCGGCGAAACTCCTCTCGGCCCTGATTTTGCTCCCCGTTCTGCTGAACGGGTCCCGGCAAAATTTTGCAAGTTCTGACGTGACAGTGTCCCACACTGTCACTCCCCCGCGCTTCAGAGAACAGAAAAGGCCCGCCGGAAGCGGGTCTTTTCTGTTCTTGTTGCGGGGGCAGGACTTGCACCTGCGACCTCAAGGTTATGAGCCTTGCGAGCTACTACTGCTCCACCCCGCTCGCGGCAATGTACTACAAATGCAGGGTAGGCGCAACGAAAACAGCGCTCGCGAGATTACTGGATGAGCTTGAATTCCCTGAACACGCGCCCGTACAGCGCGATGACGCGTCGGACTTCGCGCTCGTCCAAGTGATAGCTTGCTCCTTCATGCGCGATCTGATTGCGTATCTTGTGCGCCTCCCACGCCTGATCGATCGTGTTGAACATCGCGCGGTCGACCTGCTTCATCTTGTCGGCCATCGTATCACCTTTATACCCCTGCATGTCGAGGAGTTCGTTCAGCATGATATCCGCTTCGAGAATAGAGAGCCGCCAATTCTGTTCGCTCGAAGAGCTCGCCTGATCGATGACCCGGTTCCAGCGCAATTGAGTGCGCGGAAGATCGTGCGCGACGACCGTGTGCTCCGCGGCCTGGAACTTGAGCCGCTCCTGATGCCGCACCTGCCTGATGCGGATGAAGCAATAGATCATGCCCGTTGAGAGGAGGAGCGAAACGAGCATCGAAACGGCGACGAAGACGCTCCAATTGTGCGTGAACGACGCGAACTGCTCGGGCGACGACGTCCGCTCAAGGAAGTCTATGATGCCCGACGCCGTCACCGGTTCCGTGATGGGAGAAAGACCCGAGGGTATCGGGCCCGTGCCGGTCGTGTTGGTGCCGATAAGGGTCGCGAGCGTGCCGGGGATGAACTTGAACGCAAGTTCTCCCATGAACGAGAATACCTGCGCGAGCGCATCGCCGAATGAGAGATCGCCGTTCATTGCAAGAATTATACCCTAGAATGGAGCGTCCAGAAGCTAGGAATTGTTCGATTCGATATCTTTTCCGATGGCAAACAGTGTTTCTTCCCCACCGTACGCCCCGATGATCTGGAATCCGACGGGAAGCAACGTCCCGTCGCGCACGACCGCGCCCGCAGGGACGGACATCGCCGGGACGCCGGCGAGATTCACCGGCACCGTGAAAATGTCTTCGAGATACATCGAAAGCGGATCGGATTTCTCGCCGAACTTGAACGCGGGCCCGGGCGTGGTCGGCATCGCGATCGCATCGACAGATTCGAAGGCTCGCGCGAAGTCCGCCCGGATGATCTCGCGCACCGCGAGCGCTTTCCGATAGTAGGCATCAGCGTAGCCGGATGAGAGGACGAACGTGCCGACGAGGATGCGCCGGCGCACTTCCGGGCCGAAGCCCGCGCCGCGCGTCTTCGCGTACACGTCCTGTATCGTTTCGGCCGGGACAGAGAGGCCGTAGCGGATGCCGTCGAATCGGGCGAGGTTCGTGGAAACTTCGGCGGGATTGATGATGTAATAGACGGCAAGCGAATACGGGACGCTTGGCAGATCTACGTCCCGCACTTCGTATCCTTTGTTCTTCAACGACTCTAGAGTTGCCTCGAATTGCGTCAACACGTCCGGCGCGATGCCCTTCTTCAAGAGCGAGCGCGGCACGCCGATAACATGGGGCTTTTCACTCTGTTTCTTCTCGGCATCCGGGAGCGACGTGCTGTCGTTGGCATCGTGCCCGCGAACGACATCAAAAAGCAGTTTCGCATCGCTCACAGTCTTCCCGATCGTGCCTATCTGATCGAGAGAAGACGCCGCGGCGATCAATCCGAAACGCGACACTGTGCCATATGTGGGCTTCAATCCCGCGACACCGCAAAAGGCGGAGGGCTGGCGGATGGAGCCGCCCGTGTCAGAGCCCAATGCACCGAGTGCTAATCCCGCAGCAACCGCCGCCGCCGAGCCGCCTGACGTGCCGCCGGAAACGCGCGACGTATCATGAGGATTCTTCGTCGGGCCGAACGCGGAATTTTCCGTCGAGCCGCCGAGCGCGAATTCATCCATGTTGGTGCGCCCGAGAAAAACCGCCCCCTCCCCTTTCAGTTTCGTGATGACGGTCGCGTCGTACGATGCGGTGTAGTTCTCGAGCATTTTCGAGGCGGCGCTCACGCGGCGCCCTTTGATGAGGATGTTGTCTTTGACCGCGATAGGAATGCCAGTGAGCGCTCTGGACTTACCCTTGGCTATCATTGCATCGGCAGCTTTCGCCTCATCCCGCGCGCTCTTCTCCCACACTTCGAGGTATGCGTGGATTTCGCCGTCGCGCGCGCGTATCTCTTCCAGATATGCTTCCGTGAGCTCGAGCGCGGAATACTCTTTCGCGTCGAGCGCGCGGCGCACCTCGGAAATGGTAAGTCGCGACAAGTCCATATTATTTTTTCCTTGAGAGCACTTGCTTTACCGCGATGCGATTCCCGTCCCTCGCCGGAGCCGCGGAAATGAGCGTCTCCGTGTGCGCGCCGCTTTCATGCGGATTCTCGTCTGGCCGCATCACATTGCGGAGCGTCGGTGTCGATACAGGAGCGGAGCCCGCCACGGATTGAATCGTCTGCACGAAATCGAGAATGGCGGGGATCTCCCGCTCAAGTTTTGCGAGTTCTTCGTCTGATACTTCCAAGCGAGCGAGCGATGCCAATGCGCGAATGCTTATATCCATAGCGGAATAGTACAAGAAAAGATATTGGCCCGCGAGCGATTGGGGCTAGTTATTACTTTCGTGGAAACCAATCTTCATATTCATGACCTTCTAACTCAGAAGCTTCCCACTCGTACATCAACTTGAACTCAAGAGATTCGCCAAGGCCCACTGACGATTCATAAGTCTTGTTACTTATTACTATGTCCTCGAAATGTGTACGAACAAAGTGGATGACTGTCGCACGGATCTCATTTCGAGTGGCCTGGTCAATCACCTTACCTGTAACGCCTAGTCCTATTTTAAATTCGACATAATTACCATGTTGGCTTATCTCACTCTTCGTAAATTTGCAATCTTCCGGCAAACGTACTGCATTTCCTATTCTTTGAGCTGCGACATTCAAGATGCTTAAGATTACTCTCTGGTCCATGAGTCGCACATTTGACAAAAGCTTCATGAAATCTCCTTCTGGTAATTTACTCAGGATTTCAGAATCGTTGGAAAGAACGGAGGCTATAGTTTGTAAATATTGGGCTGGATTTTGACTCACAGCAAAGAATCTTTCTATGGTGGGTCTTTGAGAGCCGAAATATTCAGTCATTTTTCTACTGACACTCTGCCTGAGAGCTTCTGCCAATTCCGGTTCGCTCGGATCAATCGCCGCCAACTTTTTTTTGGCATCTTCGATAAAATTCGAGAAACCTTCCCCCAGGTCCGCAACAAGTCCGGCGGGAAATCCTGCTTTTATCATTTGCTGTATGATTTGCGGAGTACCTAAATTTGTATCAAAAGCATCAATAAATTTATCCGCAAGAACCTGAAAAGACAGTTCGTGTGGCACGGCAGGGATCATCTCAGTCCCCTCTCTTCTGGGAGGTTTTTCGAGATCCTTTCCTGGTTTCTTGCCTCCAAGTTCTTCAATCATATAAAAGTCTAAGTGATTCGATATTATCACTCTCTAAATATGTAGCAATGTCAAAAATTCCTGCTCCGTAAGAGTTGGAACGCCAAGCGTGCGCGCCTCGTCGTATTTCGAGCCGGGCTCCGCTCCGGCGACGACGTAGGATGTCTTTTTCGAAACCGACCCGGAAACATCGCCGCCGAGGGCGCGCACTTTCTCCCCCGCCTCGTCACGCGAGAGGCCTTCGAGTGTGCCGGTGAACACGAATGTCTTCCCGGCAAGCGGACGCGCGCCGCGAGCATGGTGGACAGGTGCCACGTGCAGGTGCTTCAAGAGCCGGTCCAGGAGATGCTTGTTCTCTTTATCCGCGAACCACTTCACGAGCGACGACGCGACGACATCGCCAATGCCATTAACCGCATTCAACTCATCAAGTGATGCAGTGCGCAATTTCTCTATCGAGCCGAAGTGCTCGGCCAAGTCGCGCGCCGTCTCCTCGCCTACGTGGCCGATGGAAAGCCCTGTGATGAGGCGCGCGAGTGTCGCATTCTTCGCCGCCGTGCGGATAGATTCGACAGCTTTCCTCGCCGAAATTTCCGCGAACCCCGGAAGCGCCAGGAGATCACCCTCGGTCAGCGTGAAGAGATCGTCGAACGTCTGCACGAGCCCCTCGTCGAGGAGGAGCGCCGTCACTTTCTCGCCCACGCCGTCCACATCGAGCGCTTTCTTCGATACGAAGTACGCGAATGCGCGCTTCAGCCGCTCGGGCGATTTCGGATCGACGCACCGCCACGCCGCTTGGCCCGGAACCCGCTCGATCTTGCCGTCGCCGCCGCAGGCGGCGACCCGCTTCGGCCACGCGTAGGGCTTTTCGCGCCCGGTACGCAGTTCTTTCAGGACTTTGACGATATCAGGTATGACGTCGCCCGCCTTCTGGATGATGACGGTATCCCCGATGCGCACGTCGAGCCGTTGTATCTCGTCTTCGTTGTGCAAGGTCGCGCGCGAGACGGTCGTCCCCGCGACGGAAACCGGCTCGAGGTGCGCGACCGGCGTAAGGACCCCGGTGCGCCCGACTTGCAGAACGATGTCGAGGACTTTCGTTGTTACCTGCTCTGCCGGGAACTTAAAGGCGACGGCGAATCGCGGGGCTTTGCCCGTGTAGCCGAGCGCCTCTTCGAACTTCCGCTCGTTCACCTTGATGACGACCCCGTCTATCCAGTATTCCTGCCCGCCCGACTGAATGACGTCAGCCGTTCGGGCGGGATGCCGCCCGCGGCCTCCGCCCGGCTGACCCGTTCGGACGGGTTTCCAGTGCTCCCAGTACGAAATGGCCTCATCAATCGTTTTCGCGACGACGTGGTGCGGATTCACCTTGAATCCGAGTTTGCGCAGATATTCCAATTCTTCCGCCTGCGTCTCAGGAAAACCTTCCGACGTTTGCGCAACGTCGTAGATGAAGACGTCGAGCTTGCGGGCGGCGGCGACCTTCGGGTCGAGCTGGCGGATGGAGCCGGCCGCGACATTGCGCGGATTGGCGAAGAGCGGCTCGCCTTCCTTCGCGCGCCTGCGATTCAGCGCGTCGAGATTCTTCGAGCTCATCCATACTTCGCCCTCGACCACGATGTCGATGGGACGCGTGAGCGAGAGCGGCACGGATTCGATGGTGCGGATGTTGTTCGTCACGTCTTCGCCGACTTCCCCGTCGCCGCGCGTCGCCGCGGTCTTCAATATCCCCTTCTCGTACTCGAACACGACCTTGAGCCCGTCGATCTTTAGCTCGCATACGTAGGTCGGATGCGCGTGCGGGAATGACGTGTGCAGGAACCGCTTCACGCGCGCATCGAACTCGCGGATGTCCTGCGGACTGAATGCGTCGTTGAACGACCACTGCGCCACCTTGTGGCGCACTTTCTTAAAACCGGGCAGAGGCTTCCCCGCCACACGCTGGGTCGGCGAATCGGGAGCGACGATATCCGGATACTCTTTCTCTATCTGCGCGAGCTCGTGCAGGAGCGAATCCCGCGCCGCTTCCGATATCTCCTCCTTATCGTACACGTGGAAGAGCAGGCGGTACCGGTTGATGGCCGATTTGAGCTTCTCGTAGCGGTCCCGGGCGCTCTTCGGAATGGCTGTCATGCACACATGATACTAGAGCCGCAGAAATATCCCACTACGGGATATTTCTGCGGCTTTTAGTAGTGCAGTTCGACGGAGCGCTGGAGAGCCCTCGGATTCGTCCCGATCGTGGCACAGCTGGTGCTGAACCCGTCCGCATGGATGGTCGTGTGCGGATCGACCACGTCTTTCTTCACGCTGACCTGTGCGCAGAAACCCCCCGGCTCGAACTGGAAAGTCATGGTCGCGGGATAGGTCGGCAAGCGGCCGCTCACGGTGAGCGTCTGACTGTCGCAGGTAGCGCTGCCGGAGGGCGTCGTAGTGCTGAAGTAATTGTGCCGGGTATCCCAGTAGAGCGCGCACTCGGCTCCCGTGTCGGCGGCATAAAAAGCGAACTGAGAGTCGCGGCCGATGGAAGAAAGAGTGACCTGCTTCTGGGCGATCACGTAGATCGATGTGCTCAAGGAAAGGACGATGGATGCGACCAAAGCCGCCAAAAGAAGCGTGAATCCGCTCTGGGAATTTTTCGTCGCCTGCCGTCGAGAAGAAGTTCTGTACTGCATATATCATCCGGCGCTGCCGTCGTTCACCCAGCGGAAGAGGTTGTCCGAGATCGTGAATGAGCGGGCCGAGTAAGCGCCCGTCTGCCAGGCGACCGTCACCGCAATGTGCACCTCGTCCTGACCCCCGCCAACGAATGTCGCCCGCACGGAGCGCGTGAATCGCGTCGGGGTCCAGGCGGAACCCGTTCCGTATCCGTACAGTTCGCCGTTGCTCTTCAAGGGCGGGCAGCTGCCCGCAGGACACAGCGCCATGCTGTCATCGAGCGTGTCGACGGTGAAGGGGTTGCCTGTCGTATCGGGAATGCCGGTGAGAAGATTCGTCTGCGTGCCGATCGCATTATTGAGGACGTTGCCGTCGCGCACATGCCGTACTGCTTCGATCGCCTCCTGCGCCAAATAGAAGGCGGTGATCTGATCGCGCGCGTAGTAGGCGCTGGAAAGGCTCTGCGTGGTCAAGGACATCGGCGCGACGATCGCGATCGTGAGCAGGGATATTGCGACCATCGTCTCGATGAGCGTAAAACCTTGTGTGTGCTTCATCATGCTCATAGATCGAGGAGGCGTTGCACGGCCGTCGCTTGGATATTAAACGTCGTTTTCGTCTGCACATTCGTCGCACCTGCCGTTCCTTTGATCGTCATAACGACCTTCGGTTGGACGAGATCGCGCTGCGTCGTGCCTACGACGTAGAACTTCATACTCTCGATGGTTATCTCCGGAGCCGTGATGGCGAAATTATGCGCGCCGCCGTCCTCAGATTTGCAGATGCGATTCTTGCCGCAATACGTGCCAGTGGTATCGAATCGGTAGATCCATTGGTCCGACGGATTGGTCGGATTCCCGCCGAACGGCTCGAACGCGAGTACGGCGTCGCCGTTCTGGCAGTCTTGCGTCTGCGTGAAATCGCCGCCGCCGCAGTGGTAATTGCTCCCCATGCGGATGGAACGCACCATGCCGTCGAGCGCTATGTTGAGATTGTTCATGACCGATTGGAGCGCCTGCGCCTTGCGGTTGGCGCCGGAGAGCGACAGAAGCGCGCCTACCGATACGAGCATGACGACCGCGAAGAGCGCGACAGCAACGATCATCTCAACCAACGTGAATCCTCTCTGACTTCTAAAGCCCCTCCCCAAAACCGCGCGCCTAGAAAGAGTTTCGTACCACATATTCATTGTACGCCGATCTGGCCGACGGCCTCGACGACGACGCTCGACGTATCTCCGCGCGGGGATGTGACGACGATCCGCGCGCTTTCCTTGCACTGGATGGGGTTCTCCGTGCACGATTGCCCGCTGCCGTTGCGCGCAGTGATGCGCGCGTCGGGCTCCGGCCGCTTGAAGAGGACGTCCAGCGTGTTGTAGCCGCAGCTCTCGTTCCCGTTCTGCGTCGCGCACAGCGCAGTGATCTGGTACCCCCGGCCGATGTCGGTCGAAGCGACCAGTTCGCCCTGATCATAGACGCCATTCACCGCGACGGCATCCGCGAACAGCACGTAGGTGGCCGGGCTCGATATATCGAAATGCATGCCGTACCCCGCGTTGAAATTGCTTGACCCGAAGCGGTAGACCGAGATGCCGTATATCTGGGCCTGCCGGACGGAGAGCGCGATGTCGTAGGCAAGATTCCGGAGCAGAATGGCCCCGCCGAACTGCGCATTGTTCGCGAGGATCACCGACGTGACGACGACGAAGATCCCCATGACGACGAGGAGCTCTATGAGAGTGAAAGCACGCTTGAGAATCGAAGCGGATCTATGCCGTAAGAAATGAGAAGCCATATGATGAAGCAGCTTGCGATGAGGAAAGGCCCGAACGGCACTTCGCTCTTCATTGTAAACCGGAGAGCGAGCTTTCGCGAAACGTGCATGGGGGTAAACTCTTTCAGGAACGCCTTCCAGGAAGCCGACGAGAACGCGATCAGTCCGAGGCTCACAGAAGCGCCCATGATGAACGCGAAGAGCACGGCCATGGTTCCGTAGAGGGGCCCCAGGAGCCATCCGATGCCGAGTGCAAGTTTTGAATCGCCGAGACCCATCCACCGGCCTCCCGATATGAACCAAATGAAAAAGAGAGGGGACGCGGCGGCGGGTCCTCCGACGACCGCGCCGAGAACACTCCCCGATCCTTCGACAAGGCCGGCGAGAGCGTAGATCAGCGCGAGCGCCGCGAAACTGTAGGCCCACGAGTCCGGGATGATGGTGTGCCGGAGATCGTACACGGCGATGGCGATAAGAAGCGCCGCGATAGGAAGTCCGAGAACGCGCAGGAAAAGCGGGAGCGGCGCAAGACCTACAGCGAGGAAAAGAAGCCCTGTCAGGAGTTCGACCGCCGGATATTGAGCGGAAATCCTGCTCCGGCACGCGCGGCATCGTCCGCGAAGCCACAGCCACGAGAAGACCGGGACCAGATCGTACCACGCGATCTCACGGCCGCATGAGAGGCATGCGCTCCGTCCTCCGACCGACCGCGCACCATGGCGCAGGACGAGTACATTGAGGAAACTCCCCACGATGAGCCCGAGGAAGCCGAAAGAGATTGCGGGCATGCGAGCAGTATACCTCGTGAGATGAACGGCCTGGAGCGTGTCTAGAAAACAAAACGCCCCGGATGGGGCGTTTTGTTTTCACGCTGAAGAGCTTACGGGCGCACGTCGTAGACCGGGTCAGTACCGGCAAAGTCGCTGCTCGCGGCTGCGATGTCGGCATTGCCCACCCATGCGCTTCCCGTGCAAACGGCTCCGTCGCTAGTCGCACCGAACGATCCTCCAACCGCCGCATCCGCGTCGCCTGCGAGCGGTCCCGTCGTCGTCACGTTGTTCTCGAGCTTGGTGCCCAAGTGGTAGCTCGAGCAGGTCGCCGCTGAACTCGCCGAGCCCTGGAGCCCTACGTATGCATAATCGAGATTGCTGCTCGGATCCTTCGGGATGACCGACATGTAGCCCGGCGTCACTAACGTCGCCGTCGTGAGACCGGTCGGATACTGGCCGTTGGCATCGTAATAAAGCTCAAGCGCGAGCTGAAGCTGTTTGATATCGGCGACACGGCGCGCATCGCGCCCCTTTCTGCGAGCGCTGTTGAGAGAGGCCAGAACGACCGATGAGAGAATGCCGATGATCGCGATGACCACCAGGAGCTCGATCAGCGTAAAGCCGCGTTTGTAAGACATTGTCATGTTTTTATGTAAATAAACTGGTAATAAATCGGCATTTCTGCGATGTATGCATATTGTATACCCCTTCGGAGAAAATCAAAGAGCCGATGTGGATAGCCGCGGGAGCGCAAAATAGCCGTCTTGCCGAGAAATGCGGTAAATTAGAACCCCGCGGCGATGTTGTAGATGGGGATTAGCACGGCGGTGAGGAGTATGGCCACCCCGACCGCGAGAACGACGATCATCAAAGGCTCGATGAGCCCGACCAGCGTGTCGATCCCGCTATTGACCTCCCGGCGGTAGAATCGGGCCATCGTATCGAGGATCGACCCCATGTTCCCTGTCTCTTCGCCGATCTTGAGCATCGCGACGACGATCCCCGGTATCTCCGGATGGCGCCGCAGGGCCTCCGAGACGGGAAGTCCGCCCTTGATGTCCGTGGCGGCGGCGGAGAGGACGTGCTCGTAGACCGCATCCCCCACGACGACGCCCGTGATCTCGATGCCGCGAAGGATCTGAATGCCGCTCCGGAGCATCGTCGAGAGGTTGTCGGCGAGGCGCGAGAGGAAGAGCTTCTGGAAGATGTCGCCGACGTAGGGCGTTTGAAGCCGCAGGCGCGAGAAGAACATGCGCCCGACCTCTGTGCGGCCGTAGCGCACCATGAACACGATGCCGATCGCGAGCAGAATGACGATGAAGAGGATGTAGTGCGAGAAGAATACGCTGATGCCGATGACGACCCTCGTATAGATCGGTATGTCTTGCCCGGTCTCGGCGAGCATGCTCGAGAGATTCGGAATGACCAGCGTCATCATCAGGACCATGACGACGACGAACGTGAGCATGATGAACGCCGGGTAGATGAGCGCGTTGCGGGCTTTTTGGCCTATCTCGTAGTTGCGGTCCATATAATCGGCGAGGAACGCGAACGTCTCATCGAGCTTCCCGGCCTCCTCGCCGGCCCGCACCATGTTGACGTAAAAATCCGAGAACACGTCCGGGTGGTGCGAGAGCGCGGTCGATATGGGGCTTCCGCTCTGGATGTCGTTCGCGATCGCGCCTAATTTCTCCGCGAGCTTGGGCGTCCGCGCTTCCGAAGCGAGAAGACGGAACGCGCGCAAGGCGGATACCTGCGCCTCGAAGAGCGTCGTGATCTGCCGCGACAGCATCACCACGTCGGCATTCGTGATGCGATCGAAGAACGAGAGCCGCGCATGCAGTGCTGAGACGGGCGCCTCCGCGGGCTCTATCTTCGAGATAATGAGGCCGCGGCGCTGGAGCGCGACGATCGCTACGTCGGTATTAACCGCATCGATCGTGCCTGCGCGCTCGTTGCCTTCTGCATCTATCGCGGTGTATGAAAAAAGCGCCATATGAGTATGTCAAAAACTCCACCTGCTTCGTTGCAGGGCCCCAGCGTGCTCGTCGTCGTATGCCGCATACGCCTTCTCGCCCGCTCTCCCCGCGCCTCGTATCTGGAAGTTTTGTAACATACTCAAAGCAGCTTCTGGAGAACATTCGGATTGAGGGAATACTGGTACGCGCTCTCGACGGTAATCTCGCCGCGCGACACCAGCTCGGTGAGCGAGTGGTTCATGTCGATCATACCCTCCTCGGACCCCGTTTCGATGACGACGTTCAACTCATGCGTGCGCTTCTCGCGGATGAGATTCGCCACCGCCCTATTGTTGATGAGGAGCTCGTAGGCGGGGATAAGGCCGCCGGAGATGCGCGGGACGAGCCGCTGGGAGAAGATGCCCGCCATCGAGGCCGACAGCTGGAGGCGGATCTGGTCCTGCTGGGAGGCCGGGAACGTGTCGATAATGCGGTCGATCGTCTGCGCGGCGTTGTTGGTGTGCAAGGTCGAGAAGACGAGGTGTCCGGTCTCGGCGGCGGTCACGGCGGCGGCCATCGTCTCGGGGCCGCGCATCTCGCCTACCATCAAGACGTCGATATCCTGGCGGAATGCGGATTGGAGCGCCGTCGGGAAATCTTTCGTATCGATATTCACCTCGCGTTGTTCGATGAGCGAGAGCTTCGGTTCGTAGATGTACTCGATCGGGTCTTCGATCGTCACGATGTGCTCCATGCGCTCCGTATTGATGATCTCGACCATGGATGAGAGTGTCGTCGATTTTCCGGAACCGACCGGCCCCACGACGAGGAAGAATCCCTGCGATTTGCGCGCGAAGGTGGCGAGCACGTCCGGCAGGTTCAATTCTTTGAGCGTGCGAATCTGCTTCGGGATGAGCCGCAGGGCGATGCCCACCGTGCCGCGCTGATAGAACGCGTTGCCGCGGAAACGGACGCCCTCCGGGGTCTCGAAGGCGAAATCGATCTCCTGCTGCGTGAGGAAGCGCTGTTCGCGCTCGGGCGGCACGAGCGCTTTGAGGTACCCGAGCGTATCTTCCGCCGTGAGGACCGGCTCTTTGAGCATCGGCGCCAAGGACCCCGAGACGCGGATCGTCGGGTGAGCGTTCGCCGTGAAGTGGATGTCGGACGCGCCTTCGTGCACAAGCACGTTCACGTACTTCTTGAGCTGCTGGGCGTAGTCGGTCATACCTCTATTATGCCTTATGGCGGCGCGATATCTCCTCCCCCACGATGTAGACAACTTCCGACGGGATCATGCTCGCTTTTACGATCATGCGGTCCGCCCCGAGTTCGGTGACTTTCGCTTTCACGGCGTCGTCGCTCTCGTTCGTGAGCGCGATGCGCGCGGCGTTCGTCCCGAGGTTCTCTTTCCGGAGCGACTCCAAGAACGCGAAGCCGTCATGCTCCGGCATGACGAGATCGAAGACGATTGCGTCCGGCACGAACCCCTCCCGGAGCACCTTGAGCGCATCGTCGACGGAGACGCAGGCCTGCACCGTGTAGCCCTGCCCCGTGAACTTCATGCTGTACATATCGACGAGAAATTTGTCGTCATCGACCAGCAAAATAGTGCCTTTGGTTGCATCAGTCATAACTTTCTGTCTGTGGCGCGCTCGGACTCGCGGCACTCCCTTCTTCGTCTCCCGCGATGAGAAGCGTGCTCAAAGAATTTACTTCAGAGAACGGGATGCGCTTGTCGAACGCCTTTATCATAGCATCCTCGCGCATCGTGAGCATGCCCTGCGCGCGCGCCGCGTCCCACAGACGCGACTCGACCGGGTTCTCGAGGATGATGCGCTCGATCTCTTTCGACATCTCGAGGGCTTCGAACACGGCCAGTCGTCCGCGCATGCCGGTCGCGCATGTCGGCGTCCGGACCGCCTCATACGCGACCTTCGGGATCTCGAAGCGGTACTTGGGCGGCAGCGACGTGAGCTGCGTCTCGATGCTCTTCCGATCGCTCGCCGAGATCTCCATCTCCTTCCCTGCGTCCTCACAGAGCATGCGCACGAGGCGCTGGGCCATGGAAAGGATGAGGACCGGCGGGATGAGGTAGGGCTCCACGCCCATGTCAATGAGGCGCGGAATGGTGCCTACCGCGTCGTTCGTGTGGATCGTCGAGAGTACGAGATGGCCGGTCAAGGCGGCCTGGAACGCGAGCTTCGCGGTCTCGGCGTCGCGGATCTCGCCCACCATGATGACGTCCGGGTCCTGGCGCAGCGTGGTGCGCAAGCCGGTCGCGAACGAGTAGCCGATCTCGGGGCGCACCTGCGACTGCGTGATACCGTCGACGAAATATTCGATCGGGTCTTCGAGCGAGAGGACGTTCTTGTGCTCGCGGTCGATCTCGCTCAACATCGAGTAGAGCGTCGTGGACTTGCCCGAACCGGTCGGCCCCGAAATGAGGATGAGGCCGTGCGGTTCCTTGACCGCACGGCGGATGAGCTTCAGATTGCGCTCCGTGAGCCCGATCTTATCGAGCGGGATGAATCCCTGGTCGCGGTCGAGGATACGCATCACGACCTTCTCGCCGTTGTACGATGGGAACGTCGAAACGCGGAAGTCGATCGGCCGGTTGTCGATCGTCGCGGAAAAGCGGCCGTCCTGGGGCTTGCGCTGTTCATCGAGCCGCATGGACGCGAGCACTTTGATGCGCGCTACGAGCGCGCGGTGCGTGTTCATGGGGAGGATCACGCTCGTGTGCAGCTCGCCGTCGACGCGGTAGCGCACCCGCACGCCCGTGGGCAGCGGCTCGATGTGGATATCGGAGGCTTTGCCGTCTATCGCGTAGCGCAGGATGGTGGAGACGATCTTGATGGCCGGCGCGTCTTCCCGGATCTTCTCCGCCGGCGTATCGCCGTCCTGCGGCCTGCCGATGGACGGATCGTCGAGGTCGAGCGCCGTCGCCTCGTTCTGGGCGGCGGGATGCTCCTGCTGTTCCGTCTCGAGGTCGGAGACGGCGCGGTCCACTTCGCCGCCGAGCCCCCGGTACATGGTGAGCACGCGCTCGAAATCTTCTCTCGATATGCGGAAAATCTTGAACGGCATTCCCGTGTTGCGCGCGATGAAGTTGAGCGCGTCCACTCCGCCCAAGTTGTCGGGATCCATCATCCCCACCTCGAGGACGCCGTCTTCGACCCCTAAAGGCACCAGCTTGTAGTGTTCGGCCGATTCCTCGGGGATATACCGCAAGACGTCGTAGGCGACCTTGGCGTCGCCCAGCGTGCGGACCGGGATACCGTCCGCAGCGACCTGCACGGGAGGAGCAGAAGTGTCGCTGACTTGTGTCGCTTTCGTCGCCATACCCGTCACGCGAAACGGTTACTGATTCACCGCCTTAAAGAGCTTCGCGTTCCCGATATTTGCCGCGGCCGCGGCCGCGGTGACGGAGCTCGGGAGCGGAGCGAACGGATCAGGCCGCCCCATCGGCTCCGAAACGATCTGCGTGCTGAAATCCTTGAGGCCGCGGAACGAAGGGTCCGAGAAAATCGTCCCCGACAGCGACACCGCGCGGAGCGTCAAGAGCGTCGAGACGAGATCCTGCTGCGCCGGATTACTCGAGGCGTCGGCAGCCTGTGTCGTGAGGATCGTCGAGCCCGCAGAGCTTCCGGAGAACCCGTACCAGACGGCTCCAGCGACGATGACGCCGACGACAATGAGGATCAATGTATTCCGTGAGAACATACGATGCATCACTTAAGCCAATAGGTCCTGATGGTAATGTCGTAACGGTAGAGCGGCTCCTGCGAGACGGCGGGAGCACCCGGAGCGGTCGGGGCTTTCGGTTCGGGCGAGACCGAGAGCGCAACGATGTCGACGATGCGCAGGCTCGATTCGAGATCCTCCATGAATTTCACGAAATTCGCGTAAGTGCTGCGGGTCGAGAAGCGCAGGGTGAGCGAATCGTACCGCTGCTTCGACGATCCGATGGAACCGATGACCGTTTTATTAACACCCTCGCTCGCCGGCCCGCTGATGACGACGTTCTGGAGCGCCATGCCGAAACTCGCGGCGAGGTTGTCGAGGTCGAGGATGAGGCGGACATTGTCGACGTGATCCGGCAGAAGCTTCTGCAGGCGATCGAGATCGGACGGATTGAACGCATTGTAGCGCGAGAGGAGCGACTGCTTGAGCTGCTGAAGCTCGGCTGCTTTGTCGAGCGCCTGGTTGTATTGGTCGATCTGCTGCTGAAGCGCCTGCGCGTTGCTGTAGGTCGGCTGCGTGTACACGAGAAAGACGCCGCCTGCAATGATGAGACCGAGTATTGAAAGAATGCTGCGGATCATAGGATTATTGCTGCTTACTCGGCGTTTGCGCTGGCGCCTGCTGTGGCGCGGACGCAGGAGAGGGAGAGGGAGAGGGAGAGGGAGAGGGAGAGGGAGCGAGCGAACCTGCCGGGACGGAAGGCGTCTGCGACGTGGACGGAGCGAGTGGAAGAGAAGGCAGTACGGCACTTGCGGCCTGCGAAGCTGATTGGGATTGCAGGTAGCGTATCGCCGTCGGATTCACGAGCGCAGAGAGGCTGAAGTGCACGCCACCCTGCTCCCGGTCGATATTGGAGAAGATCGGGCTCGTGATGACGCCGTTCTTGCTGAAGAGATCCGCCTGGAGCGCGATCGAATTCACGCTCTCCGCGATGCCGTTCATCGTGATCGTCATATTCTGCGGATCCGAGGCCTCGAAATCGAGCGAGCCGAACGACACGGTCGTGAGCGTCGCCTGCTCGAGCATGTGGAGGAACACCGACGGCGCGATGTGGTTGGCGAGGATCAGGTCGGCGTCGCGCATGCGGTCGTCGAGCCGCGTCAGTTGGACGATGAGCGCGGGCTCGAACGCGGCTTTCGCGCGTTCGAGCTGGTCAGTCTTGCTCGTGATGCTTGTCTCGAGGAATCGCTCATAGAGAAAAACGCCGACGCCGAGGACAAGCGAGGCGACAAGGAGGACGATCGAGAGGATGACGAGGAGGTCGCCGAACCCTACGGAGAGCCCGCGCCTCGCGCCTGCGGCCTGTTCCGCGTCATGCGGGATGAAGGAAGATTGTATGCTTGATTCCGCCATAAGTATTATGCTTCGTGCTTCAATGTGCGCAACGCGAGCCCCACAGAGACGGCGAATCCCGGACCGATCTGCCGCAGGACGTCTCCGAGGAACGCCGGTGCTTCCGTCCGCGAGAAAGGATCCGCTATCTCGACTTCCGCATTCAACGACGCTTTCGCGTGCTCGGCGAGTCCCGGAAGCGATGCGCCGCCGCCTGCGAGCAGAACGTGCGACACGTTTTTGTTGTATCGCTGTCCGTAGCTCAATAATACCCGGTCAATCTCGGAAAACACACGCGACAGTGTTGATAACAACGCAGTCTTGATCTTGTCGTTCTCATCGGTGCTGTAGGCGGTCGAATCGACGAGCCCCAATTCGCGCTTCACGCGCTCCGCTTTCTCGAATTCCCACGAGAGCGAGCGCGCCAGGGTTTCCGTCATGTGCTGGCCGCCCGCGCTCAAAAGATGCGTGAGCCGGACAATGCCGCGTTCGACGACGTACATCTTCGTCGTCGCGGCGCCCAAGTCAACGACGAGGACCGGAGCGATGCCGTGCCCCATCGAAGAGCGTATTGCGCTGAAGATCTCGATCTCGTTGAACGCGATCGTGAGTCCGGCCGTGGACGCGATGGTCTGATAGTTATGCAGCGTGTCGTTGTGGATGGCGACGAGGAGCACTTCCTGGCCCTTCGCTCGTATGGGCGAGGGTTTCTCGACCTCGTCGAACGCGCTTCCCTTTTCCTCGTCGTCTTGCGGGATGACGAACCAGTCGAGTGTCACCTCCGAGACAGGAATGGGAATGTACTTGCGCGCTTCGATGGGGATCATGCGCTTCAGGGCGTCATCGTCCACCTTCGGCATGTCGATGACCGACACCAAACTCGCGGAGAACGGTATCGAGAGTCCGCTCTCGCGGGCGGTCACGTTCGCTTCGCGCATGAGATCGGAGAGCGCTTCAGCGATCTTCTCCGGCGTGAGCTGCACCGCCTTGCCGATGGAAACATCGCTGTACGGGCCGAGCGCGATCTCGCCGTAGGTTTCGAGGATGGCCGAACCGCGCGAAGGGCGCAGCTGCACAACTTTCGCTGAACTCGCTCCGATGTCTATCCCGAGAACGCTTCCCTCTTTCTTCCCGGTGCTGAACGCGGAGCCGAATTTCTGCGCGATGTCGCTGAAAGAGAACGGCATCACCGAATTATATCATGCAACTTCCGCAGACAGCGCGGCACAGCGACTACAGCTGATCTACCTTCGCGGCAAGAATGAAATCGTTCTCGGAGAGTCCCTTGATCGCATGCGTCGAAAGCTCGACGACGACCTTGCCCCATGAAATATGGAGGTCGGGGTGGTGACCTTCGCGCTCCGCGACCGGAGTTATCTTGTTCGCGAACGCCATCGCCTCGACGAAATCCGCGAATTTGAATTGCTTGATGATCCACTTCCCGTCTTCCCCGAGCGCCCAGCCGCTGACCTGCTTCAAAAGCGCCTGCGCTTCGGCCTTATTGAGCGGCGCCGTGCCTCCCTCGCATGCGACGCACTTCTTTTGCGTTAGATCCATCCGTGAAAGTGTATCACGTTCGCGGGAGTACAATAAATACATGGGTATCGCCGACATGCTGCTCAGGGGCTTGGACACGATGATAGACGCCATACTCCCCCGCCGCGCGCGGAACGTGCGCCTGCATAACTACACGACTGAAGACATACCAGTAAACCCGCGCGCACGCGAGGTGGGAGGGAGGCATATCACGACGCTCTTGGATTACCGGGAGCTGGTCGTGGAGGATCTTATCCGTTCTCTCAAGTACGACGGCTCGATGCGTGCGGCGGGCCTCTGTGCGAGCGTCCTCGCGGAATACCTCCGCGAGGAGATCGCCGCGGCGCGCCCATTTCTCGCGCGCGAGATCATCCTCGTGCCCATTCCGCTGCACCCCAGCCGCGCGCGCGAACGCGGATTCAATCAGATCGAGCTCATCTTGAAGCGGCTTCCGCAGGAATTCCACGACGGCACGCTTTCCGAGATCTGCTTCGACCTCCTCGTGCGCACCCGGGCGACGCCTCAGCAGACGCGCCTCCCGCGCATTGAGCGCCTCAAGAATGTCGCCGATGCATTTCGCGTGCGCGACGCGGAACGCGCACGCGGCGCGCACCTGTTCGTCATCGACGATGTCACGACGACGGGAGCCACGCTCGTGAACGCCGCGGAGCCGCTCGAAGCGCTTGGTGCCGCCGTCACGCTCCTCGCGCTCGCCCGGGCGTGATTACCACTATGTTTTAATGAGATCTTTCCGCCACGTCCGAAGAGCTTCGTCGGATCTGGCCGGTTTGTAGGCAGGCAATTTTTTATATCGGTCGAGGTCGAATCCTTTCTCGTTCTGTTTCCAAAATGCATCCAGATACAATGCGAACGGAGGAAGATTTCCTGTTGCTTGCATTCCATTGATCTTCAGACTCTTGTTGCGTGCATTGAATCCTGCGGCTACCTCGGCCAAATAGGCCGGATTATGCAGCTCGGACATACGCTTCGACAGCTGGTTCCAGTATCGTGAATAGTTATGTCTGCCCGCATACCGAAGGACCGCGAAGTTCAAGGCCGGCGAAGCGGGGGGAGCACTTCCCATGTGGGTTGCGAGCATCCGGCCGACCGCGTCCAGGTTGAGAACGCGGTTGAACCGGTCGTCATCTTCCGCCGCAAGCTTGAACACATCATGGCGCTTCCCTTTGATTTCTTCGCGAAGCGCCTTTCCGTGCTTTCTGTCCTTGAGCTTGGCGTTCCCTTTGTACGTTTCGAGTCCGAACTCTTGTGCGAGCAGCGGTTGCATGTGCGCGAGGCCAATGCCGCCGTCATTGAGTGCATTCGGATTCATATCGGCGCCATGGCTTTCCTGCATGACCATCGCGAGAATGATTCCCGGCGGGAGATTGTATCGGAATTCCACCGCATCGGAGATATTCTTGAATCGGAGCGCCCGCTCCAACCGGCCCGCGCGCCGCGCATTCTCCGATCCGATAATGTTCGCTCCCTTGATCAAGCCCGATATGTTTGGAGGAACGTCAAACCGAAGCAGTTGCGGTACTATTTTCAGACCTTTCGGAACCATGGCCCTGAAATTGTTCCAGGGTTTACGTTCGGCATTTTTATAGTTTCTTTCACTGAACGCGAGTTTCTCCGCGAGCGGATATGGTTTGCCAGGTACCCGTTCAATGTTCTTTGCTTTGGCTCCCTGATGTTTCTTCTTGGACGCCGCCTCCGCTTCGTTCACAGGCACGAACGGGGAAGCGGCTGCGAGCACGGCTGCACCCGTAACGGCCTGAAGAAACTTGCGACGATTAATGTTCCCGCCTTCCATCCCCATTAAGAGCAGTATATCAGGCGTGCGGAAGACGCCGAAAATGTACGGGCGTGAGAAAGGAAGCGCGGTGTGATATTGTGCACGCGGGTTCTGTAGGGCTAAACCATCCTGCCTCGCAGAATGGTCGCCCGACCCGATGAAGCTTCGCTTCATCGGGTCTAAGGAGAGGTGGCAGAGCGGTCGAATGCAGCATCCTGCTAAGATGCTGACCGGGAAACTGGTCCGAGGGTTCGAATCCCTCCCTCTCCGCCGGTCAAGGTTTTATTGGTTCGGCAATCATCGTAAAATTTGCGTGATCTATGAATCCAATTATTATCGTCGCATTTTTAGCAGTCGTTGGTGTCATTGGCGACTTCTTTATAAAACTTTCCGGCCACGGCCCGAAGTTTATGGACGTAAAATGGTTTATTATCGGCTCGCTCTTTTATATTTCGACTATTGCGGGGTGGTTCTATGTGATGAAACATATTAAACTTTCTTCCCTCGGCGTTATTTACTCGCTCACAACCGTTTTACTTCTTGTTGCGATTGGAGTCTTCTATTTCCACGAAAAACTGAACGCTTATGAAATTGTCGGTATTATTGCGGCAGTAGCTTCAGTTATTCTCTTGAGTCGGTTTGCTTAAAAAATTTGCCGCCAAAGAAAGACTCGAATCGGATATTTTCAAACACCGCAAAAATCACGAGGCTCTGCGAAGTGTTCCGCATAGCGTGTAAAGGAACCAGAACGGAGGATGTACAATTCCGGTATCGCATGAAAAACGGCAAACCTAATTCGAGCTCCCTGTTCTTTCAGGACATCGCGATCATCACGCTCAGCGTCTTGGTCGCCGTGATACTCGTCCGGATGGAAGTCCTGACTAATATCCTCACGGCGACAAAAGGGTCGGAAATGATCGGGAGCTTCATCGCGGGCCTGTTCTTCACCTCCATCTTCACTACCGCGCCGGCGGCCGTATCTCTCGGCGAGATCGCTCACGCGAATTCGGTACCCTTGACCGCGCTTTTCGGCGCCTTGGGGGCAGTGGTCGGAGACATGGTCATCTTCAGATTCATGCGCGACAGATTCTCGGAGCACCTCCTTGCCCTCGTCGGCCACAAGGGAGGCATCGCCCGGCTGAAAGCGCTCTTCAGGTTGAGGCTTTTTAAATGGCTGACGTTCCTTGTCGGCGGCCTCATCATCGCGTCGCCGCTTCCCGACGAACTCAGCATCAGTCTTCTCGGGTTCTCGAAGACCCGGCTTTCTCTCTTCATCCCGCTATCGTTCACGTTCAATTTCCTTGGTATCCTGATCATAGGGGCGATCGCGAAATCAATGTTCTGAAAATCACCGCACCGAAAAAAATATGCACACGAAGAAATCACAATTTTATTTCCTGCTGCTCGTGTTGGCGGGGACCCTCGTCTTGTCGTTCTTCATAGTGCGGCCGTTCCTCTCTTCCATCATCGTGGCATCCGTCTTCGCCGTCATGTTCCAACCGTTTTATCGGAAGATGCTCGACTTCACGGGAAACCGGCAGGGGCTGGCCTCGCTTCTTACGACCGCTCTCATCGTCGTCTTCATCGTCGTGCCGCTCGCGCTCCTCGGGATGCAGATACTCGATGAATCGCGACAGGTATACCTCTCGCTGTCGGCTGGCGATGCGAGGGACAGCGTGATCAACGCCTTCAAGATCCTCACGGACCGACTCCAGGGAATATTCCCCGGCATGCAGGAAGTGTCCGTCGATATCGATCAGTACTTTAAATCCGGGCTCGAATGGATGCTCCGGCATCTCGGCAATGTCTTTTCGAGCGTCGCGAACATGATAGGAAACTCCTTCATATTCCTCTTCGTGCTCTACTATATGCTCAAGGACGGCGCGAAGCTAAGGAGTGCCATCATTGCCCTGAGCCCGCTTCCCGACACGGAAGACGCGACGATCTTCGATCGGCTCGAGCTTGCCGTGAATTCGGTCATAAAGGGCAGCCTCACCGTGGCGTTCATCCAGGGAGTCCTCGTCGCGGTCGGTTTCTCCATCTTCGGGGTCCCGAACGCTGTCCTCTGGGGGACGGTGGCGGCAGTAGCCGCCCTCATACCGGGCATCGGCACGGCTTTGGTTCTCATACCTGCGATCGCTTTCCTCTATCTGAGCGGCGACGTGTTCCCCGCCCTGGGCCTCCTCGCGTGGGGGCTTGCGGCAGTCGGGCTTATCGATAACTTCCTGGGGCCGAGACTCGTCGGCCGCGGATTGCGGCTGCACCAGCTCATTGTTCTCCTCTCCATCTTCGGCGGCATCGCATTGTTCGGCCCGATCGGCTTTCTGCTCGGACCGCTTACGATGAGTCTCGCGTTCGCCCTCCTGGATATCTACGCATCCGCGCAGAGAGCCGCGTAAAGGGTGCTTCAGTCTAGCCATGACCCATTAATCTGCGAGGGGTATGATGCGCGTACTTGAATGCATATGCGGCAATTGATCGTCGATAAGAATGATGTCGTCATCGGTTTGAAAGAACGTGATGCTCTTGAGCCGGGCGATATCTATCGCGTGGCGGCGCTGTGGCTCAGGGACTCAAACGGCAACATTCTGATGGCCCAGCGCGCGTTCACGAAAAAGATCGACCCGGGCGTGTGGGGTCCTGCGGTTGCCGGAACAGTCGAGGAGGGCGAAGAATACGACGGCAACATCGTCAAAGAAATGACCGAGGAGATTAGATTACGCGTGACGATGGACGACCTGAAAAAGGGACCCAAGCTGTATATAAAAGGCCGCAAAAACGATTATTTCCTGCAATGGTATTTCTACACGATAGGTAAGCCCGCAGAAAACTTCATGATCCAAAAGGATGAAGTCGTCCAAGTGAAGTGGTTCTCCCCGGCCGAATTGAAGCAGGTCATTCATGCCCGCCCGCACGAATTCACATACGCGACGCCGCAGTGGATCGGTGTTCTGCTTCCCTGATGCCACACGTGTATTACATTGTCACCTATGAACTTCAAATACTTCTCACGCAACGGCACGGTTCTGCCGATAGAACAAGCGGTCGTGCCGCTCTCGAACATCGAGTATTCCTACGGGTTCGGCGTGTATGAGACCGTTCGCGTCGGAAACGACATCGCCTACTTCCTCAAAGACCATACTGAACGGCTTATCGAATCGGCTCGCTTCATCGGGCTTGAGCATCCGTTCACGCCGGAGTTCGTCGAGAAAAGCATTTTGGGCCTCGCACAAAAAACGGATGCTGATTCGTACAACCTGAAAGTACTTCTCATTGGCGGCGCCACGAAAGAGGCGGCGACGCTCTCCATCCTCTGCCTCAACCCCCTCTTCCCCGACAAAAAACTCTACAGGGAAGGCGCCTCATTCATCACCCGCGCGCACGAGCGCGCATATCCGCATGCAAAAACCCTGAACATGCTCGGGAGCTATCTCGCATTTCGCGATGCGAAAGCCGCGGGCGCATACGACGCACTCCTTGTAAACCGAAACGGCTTCATCACCGAAGGTACGCGGACGAATTTTTTCTGCATGAACGGCAAAGCGATCTTCACGCCGAGAGAACGCGATATTCTCCTCGGCGTCACGAGAAAAGCAGTTCTCAAAGTCGCGTTCGACAACGGATTCGAACTTGTCGAGCGCGATATCAAACCGAGCGACCTGCATCTGTACGACGGCGCGTTCATCACGAGTTCGTCGTCGAAGATCGTCCCCGCCCGCTCGATAGACGACCATGTGTTCGGCATGCCGCCCGCGGCACTCCAGGAACTGATGCGGCTCTTCGATGCATTCCTCGCCGACTGCAAAGGAGTCCTGTAGCCGCCTAGAATAGTTGATGTATCAACCACGTGAGGATCGAGAGCACCACGGCACCCAGGAACGCTGACCAAAATCCCGCGACGACGAAACCGGGCACTATCCACGCCATCATGTAAAAAAGAAGCGCATTCAGGACGAGCGAGAACAGACCGAACGTGATGACGGTGATGGGGAGCGTGAGAATGCCGAGGACGGGCTTGATCACGAGCGAGATGACGGACCACACGACCGCGATGAGGAGTATCGTCGGCCAGCCGCCGGTGTAGAAAATGCCGGGGACGAGATTGACGGTGAGCGCCACCGCCGCGACCGTCCCGAGGTATCGAAGGATCGGATGCATACCTTTATCTTAACACCTCCCCTTTGAATTTTCCCAACCTCAGCGAGCGGGTATGCGTCTTTGACGTATTTCAACCAACTTCAGCGAGCTCGGGCATAGTGCTTTTGCCGTGTCCCTGCCTGCCGGCAGGCAGGTCGCAGGCCGACGGGCCGAGAGTCAGCGCTGCGGCAGCAGCCGCAGACAGCGACGGCAAAAGCGCTATGCCCGGCGAGCGCCTCTTTACTCCCACTCCTTCTCTTCCTCCTCCGGCACCTCGACTTCTTTTTCGTCTTCGTCTTCGGTCTCTTCCAACATCTCCTCGAGCGCCTCTTCCGGAATATCCGCCCCCTTTTCTTCGTAGTCATCCCTGTAACTCATAGCGAATTACGTGCTGATTACCTTTTAACACGCCCATAGTACCCATCCCGTTTCCATAAGCAAGAGACAAGCTGTGCCGCTGTGTATAACTCGTTATACTGCACTCCATGCATCCTGAAGACCCGATTGTAAAGCATTTCCGCCTCACGCCGACACAAACGAGCGCCCTGCGGCGGCTCGGGCTTGTCTCTCTTTCCGATCTCCTCTATCACTTCCCCGCCCGCTACGAAACGCAGGGTATGGAGACCAACACGCAAGCGCTTGCGCCGGGCGCCAAAGTGACCCTCCACGGTACCTTGAGCAAACTCAAAGCGAAGAAGCTCTGGAAGAGCCGCCGCCCCGCGACGGAAGGATGGTTCGAGGATGCGACGGGCCGCGTGAAGTGCATGTGGTTCAATCAGCCGTACATCGCTTCCTACGTGCCGGAAGGAAGCTTCGTGAAATTGACCGGCACCGTGGGCGGCAGCGCCGCGAGCCCGTACATCGCGAATCCGGAAGTGGAAGTTATTCCGCAGGGTGCAATGCCCGCCGGATTGTTCGAAGACGCTAAAAACTCAAAACTGAAAACTGAAAACTCCGTCTTCCCTGTGTATCCCGAAAGTCGCGGTATAACGAGCCGCTGGTTCTATCACGCGCTCCAACGGATCTTCGAGGCAGGCGTGCATGCACAGATGCAGGACCCGATACCGAACGACGTCCGCGAACGCTACCACCTGCCCGATATCGCCACCGCGTTCGTCTGGATGCAGACGCCGGAAAAAGAAACCCACGCCGAAGCCGCGCGCAAGCGCTTCGCGTTCGAGGAGATATTCGTCATCCAGACGGCGCGCGCACAGGAGCGTGCGCTAAACGACGCGGAGAGCGCGTTCCCCGTCGAGAACGGCGAGGCGCTCGCCGCGCGTTTTCTCGCGTCGCTCGATTTCCCGCCGACAAAAGCCCAAGAGCGCGCCATCGCCGACATTCTGAATGATTTTAAAAAACCGCACCCGATGGCGCGACTCCTCGAAGGCGACGTCGGCGCCGGAAAGACGCTCGTCGCCGGAGCGACCGCCTACACGGTCGTGAACAGCCGCCCGCCCGAACGCGTCTCCGGCACGCTCCAAGTCGCCTATATGGCGCCGACGGAAATCCTCGCGGCACAACACTTCCAATCGTTCATCGAGTACTTCAAGGACCTTCCCATCAATATCGGCCTCATCACCGGGAGCGGGTGCAAGAAATTCCCGTCGAAGGTCGCGCGCGGACGCGCGACCGAGATATCCCGCGCCCAGCTTTTGAAGTGGGTCGCGGGAGGCGAAATAGCGATGCTCGTGGGAACGCACGCGCTCATCCAAAAGGCGGTCAAGTTCCAGCACCTCGCCTACGCCATCGTGGACGAGCAGCACCGCTTCGGAGTGAATCAGCGCCGCGCGCTCGCGCGCAAAGCGGATGTCGCGCCGCATTTTCTCTCCATGACCGCGACACCCATCCCCCGCACGCTCGCGCTCACGATCTACGGCGACCTCGACATCTCTGTATTGGATGAACTGCCGCCCGGCCGCGCGAAAATAACGACGCGCATCGTGAAAGCGCAGGAGCGCGACGAGGCGTACGATGCCGTGCGCCGCGAACTTAAAGCAGGCCGCCAGGCGTTCGTCATCTGTCCGCGCATCGAGGAGCCGGACCCGAAGAAGATGAACGCGCTCCAGGCGAAATCGGCGAAGGCCGAGGCGAAGCGCCTGCAGAAAGATATTTTTCCTGAATACGAAATCGGGCTCCTGCACGGCGCGATGAAGCCGAAAGAGAAAGACGACGTTATGGCGCGCTTCGCCGCGGGTAAAATCCACGTGCTCGTTGCGACGTCGGTCGTCGAGGTCGGCATCAACGTCCCGAACGCGACCGTGATGCTCATCGAGGGCGCGGAGCGCTTCGGATTGGCACAGCTCCATCAGCTGCGCGGACGCATCATGCGCTCCGCGCATCCGCCGCACTGCTTCCTTCTCCCCGAAACGTCGGGTCAGGTGTCGACAAAACGTCTGCGCGCGCTCGAAAAGAGCGACGACGGATTCAAGCTCGCCGAGGCCGACCTTGAAGCACGCGGTGCGGGCGACCTTTTTGGCCGCCGCCAGTGGGGCATCACCGATATCGGCATGGAGGCGCTCAAGAATCCGCGCCTCATCCAAGCCGCGCGCGAAGAGACACTGCGGCTGGTGCATGAGGACGCCTCGCTCACGAAACATCCCGCGCTCGCGGCACGGGTGAAGAGTGCATCTGCTGAATTGCACGCAGAATAGGACGAGCTTAATTAGCCGTCACGCCCACGGCAGTTCTGTGAGACCCCGCCGCAAGCGATATCTGATACGAGCCGCGATTGCGATAAACGTGTGAGAATGATTTCGTCACCTGCGCACAGTTCCCCGCCGGGACGACGATCTGCGATTTGAGCGAGCCGTCGCCGTAGTCGACGTCGTAGGTCGCCCCGCCGCAGACGTTCGCCGTGTTCACGACCGCCTCGATGGTAACTGTAAGCGGCGTGGGGCCAGAGATCGGTGTCACGCTCAAGAGTCCGCCAGTCGAAGGTGCGGCGGATGCGGCGACACCGGGCGCGGCGGCGCACTGTTTCGCCATCGCCGCCATTGTCCGCGCTCCCACCATACCGAAACCCGTGCTCGCAGGATCGCCCGTCGTCACGATATTGAATTTGGCCTGCCACCGCTTCACCGCCGCTTCAGTTGCCGGCCCATAGGTACTGGTTATTTGCCCTTCCGGATACACGCCCGGATCCTGCGCCAGGAATTGCTGAAGTCGCTTCACGTCATCCCCGGCCGAACCGCGTTTCAAGGTCTTCGTGAGATTCGGGCACGGGAGCGTGCTCGACACCGCTTCAACAAAGCCGACGACACCGAGGAGAATCGAAAGTCCTGTGAGAAGCGCGACTGCGCCGAGACGGAATCGTACGGACATGCACACATTGTTGCACGCGCGCGAAACAGCGCAACATGGAATCCCCATTTGAATCAGTCTTTCGTATAGGATGAGATCGGAACGTTTTTGGATAGCTGGCACATGTTTCAAAGAGAAAAGCCTCTCCGCAAAGGAAGAGGCTTTCTCACAGGATCGCTTACTTGCGGACGAGGCCGCTCCAAGTGCGCGATGTTGCTGCCGAAACCAATACAGCGCCTGTTTTGCCCGTCGCTCTCACGGCTCTCTCCGCGCGTTGACGTACGTCTACCGCAGTGAAATAGCCTGAGATGTCGTACTCTGCCGTCGGAAGGTGATAGGTCGTTCCATCGTCTGAAGTGATGAAGCGGCTAAAACCTTCCGCCTGCATTTTCACGTGCAGTATTTCGTAATCAGAGTACGTTGCCATATGCAGTTCCACCCGTGTAGTGAATGAACCCATACTGACTTATTCTCGGTACCGAGTTGATTACCTTCGTGAGCCCACTTATACTGAGCCCACGAAGGCGTTGAGCGGACGGAACTTTGATGAAGAGCGACGTTCGTCAACCTTTCTGATAAACGGTCAAAGGTCGTGTAATCAGCACGGCCTTTTGCCGTAATGGCGTCCCTGAGAACACCACTAACTACTATATTAGCACACTGGAGAGAAGGATAGCCACGTGAAAAGAGCCAATATCGAGTTCGGCGTCGAAAATCACTCTCTGTCAATACGGTCATGGAAGCGGGCACATGAAACTTCAGTTATCCACATGTTGTTAACTTTAATATAAATAAAACCAGGTAAATCAGTTGACGATTATCGTGCCATATGATAACAATTAAGATATGTCAGCAAATGATTTTCAATTCGAAGAGTTTCATCAAAGCGGGGAGAGATTTACTCCATACGTGAGTATTAACAATACAGGGGTCATTGGCCTAAGTTCAGGCTTTACAAAGAAGTACGATTTTAATGATAAGGTTGCTCCTGCGGCTAAATTGTTTTACGACAGAAATAAGAAAGTCGTTGGAATCAGTTTCTCTAAAACCAAAGAGGAAGGGATGGTTAACGTAAAGTACATTGCCGGGGGTGGTGCCCAGATCAATGGAAAAGCTTTTTGGACAAAATTTGATGTTCTATATCGAGAATTTGTAAATAAGTATTTGCCTTCAAAGCAAGACGATGCTTTGGAACCACATTTCTTTATCGTTGATTTGAAAGACCCGGTAAACAAAAATGCATGATACGCGCTACAAACTCTGCAAAATCAGACCTCACACGTGAATGAATTCGAGCGGTAGCTTTGCATCGTTGAGACTTGTCTCATAAGCACATCGCATTCCATTCAATGCCGATATTCTAACCTTGTCCGCCCGCTTGGACTCGAACCAAGAACCCCCGAGGTATAAGCTCGGTGCTCTAACCAATTGAGCTACGGGCGGATGCTGACAATTATAGTCAGCATCGCGATTGATGCTAGCGGATCGCCTTCGCGACTACTTTCGCCACGCGCTTGTCGAACATATCGGGGACGATGCGCTCGGTCGTCGGCTTCTTCACGAGCGACGCGATCGCGTGAGCGGCTTTGAGCTTCATCTCCTGCGTAATCTTGCGGACGCCGTGATCCAAGGCGCCGCGGAACACGCCCGGGAACGCGAGCGAGTTGTTTATCTGATTCGGGAAATCGGAACGGCCCGTCCCCACGATGGCGGCGCCTCCCTTCTTCGCCTCATCAGGCATTATTTCGGGCGTCGGGTTCGCCATCGCGAAGACGATTGCTTTCGGCGCCATGAGGCGGATGTCGGCGGCCGTCGCGAGATTCGGGCCCGAGACGCCGAGGAGCACGTCGGCTCCCGCGAGCGCTTCGCGCAGCCCGCCCGTCAGATTGTCCGGATTCGTGAACGACGCGAGCTCTATCTTGTGGCGCGTGAGGTCGTTGCGGTGCTCGCTGATGATGCCCTTACTGTCGAGCATGATGATCTTCCCCGCGCCCGCCGCGTGCAGGAGATTGGCCGTCGCCGTTCCCGCCGCGCCCGCGCCCGAAATCACGATGCGCGCGGTTTCGATTTTCTTGCCGACGACTTTGAGCGCGTTCAAGAGCCCGGCGAGGACGACGATCGCCGTGCCGTGCTGGTCGTCATGCATCACGGGAATATCGAGCTCTTCGACGAGCCGCCGCTCGATCTCGAAGCACTTCGGCGCGGCGATGTCTTCCAGATTGATGCCGCCGAATCCTGGTGCCACGCGCAAGACGGTCGCGATGATGTCTTCCGGCTCCTGCGTATCGAGAACGAGCGGGAACGCATCCACTCCGGCGAACGTCTTGAAGATCGCGCACTTCCCTTCCATCACGGGGAGCGCGCCCAAGGCGCCGATGTTGCCGAGCCCCAAGACCGCCGAGCCGTCGGAGATAACGGCGACCATCCGGCCTTTCATCGTGTACTCGCGCGCCTTGCTCTTGTCCTTGGCGACGAGCGAGGAGACAGCGGCGACTCCCGGCGTGTAGACGAGCGAGAGATCGGCCCTGTTGCGCACGGGAGCCGCCGGCATGATGCGTATCTTCCCGCCGAGCTTCTTGTGGAGCGCGATAGCGCGCGCGGAAACGTCTTTTGCTTTAGCCATGGACGAATAGTATATCACTCGTATGAGCCGTGTATAATATCGGCATGAATGAGCAGCAAATCACTATTAAAAGGCCGTTCGATTCGCACGTGCACTTGCGGCGCGGCGCGATGCTCCGCGCGGTGACGAAGTACACTGCCGAGCGTTTCGGGAGCGGCATCATCATGCCGAACACCGAGCCACCGATAGACACCGTCGAGGCGGCGGCGGAATACAAGAAAGAAATCCTCGCCGCGGTGCCCGCGGGAACATCGTTCGAGCCACTGATGACCTTCTACCTCACGAAGAAACTCTCGCCCGCGGACATCATGAAAGGAGCCGAGGGAAGCGTGTGCAAGATATATGGAGTGAAATCATACCCCTACGGAGCGACGACGAACTCGCAGTGGGGCTACCGCAACATCCTCGAAGCGGGCGAGGTCTTGCAGGCGATGGAAGAGGCGGGTATTCCGCTTCTCCTTCACGGCGAAGTCCACTTGAACGACCACGACGAAGAAGAGGACCCGTACGACGGCGAGAAATTTTTCATCAGAGATGTGCTTCCCCGCCTCCTCGACAAGCACCCGAAGCTCAAAGTCTCGCTCGAGCACATGAGTTCGGCAGAAGCCATCGATTTCATGGAAAAGAACGGCAAGGCCGGGCACTTGGTGACGACGGTCACGCCGCATCACTTGCTCTACGATCGCCGCCAGGCATTTTCCGGCGGCTACCGCGCGCTCTTGCACTGCAAGCCGCTCGTGAAGACAGCGCATGACCGCGAGCGCCTGCGCGAGATGGTGAAGAAAGGCTTGCCGTTCGTCTCCGCTGGCACCGACACCGCTCCGCACCCGGAATCGAAAAAGTTCTCCTCGTGCTGCGCGTTCGGCGTGTTCAATTCCCCCGTTGCGCTCGAAGTTTACACGCAGGTGTTCGACGAATTGGGCGCCTTGGACAAGCTCGAGGATTTCCTCTCGGTGAACGGTCCGCGATTCTATGGCGTGGAGCCCGACACGCGCACGACGACCCTCGTCAAGAAAGAATGGCAGACGAGCGAGCCGGTCGTCACCGACGAAGGCGTGAAAGTGTGGCCTATGTGCAACACGGTGCACGGCCTCGGCAAGGAGACTATCAAGTGGCAAGTGCCACGAATTGACTGCTTTTGCGGAAAGCAGTAGCGTGGGGGCAGAGGAGCCGTCCGGCTCCTGTCGCGTTCCTCAAGGGGGAGAAGATGTCCAAGCTCGAGGTTTTCATACCGTTTTCGTTCCTCCTCGTTGGATTCCTTTTTTTGGCACTCGTGTGGCCCTGGTTCCTACTCGTGCATACGGTGTCAAGAACGGGAGGGATAAAACGCTGGTCCCGAAAAGAACGGTTCGTTGGCGGTGTGCTCGCACTTGGGACAATTGCGACACTGGTCGTTCCTATCCTAGGTATCGCGCTGTATTTGTTCGCATCTGTTGGTACATTCGTACTCTCTCAGCGTTTCGACGCAAGATGAGAGAACGCAAAAAACGCCCGACGGCAATGCCCGCGGGCGTTGTCGTTTAATTGCATTTCCAATTTCAGCGAGAAGGCCGGGTAGTTTTTAACGGTTTGAGTGATTCCTCCGCCGAGATTTTCTTGACGGTACCCCGTCTTTGAAAATCCAAGTGCAGTTGCCGTAGGCAAGCTGCCGTTAAAAACTACTCGGCCTTTGAGCGCCCTCTTACGCAAGCGGTTGGTGCTCGATATCCTGCTTCTTTTTCGGAGTGATGCCATGCGCGATCAAAATCTTTTCAAAGTCATCGCGCTCGATAGTCTCTACCTCTATCAACTTCTTCGCGATGGCGTCGAGCGCTCCGCGGTGTTTCTTGATGACTCCTTCCGCCTGCTTCAAGGCGCCCGAGATTATTTTCTTTACTTCCGCGTCGATCTGCGCCGCGACTTCCTCCGACTGCTCTCCTCCTTCAATACCTGCACCGAACATCGTCCGGCCGACAGCCGCGTCGAACGCGACGGGGCCCATCTTTTCCGACATGCCGTAGCGGGTCACCATGTCGCGCGCGAGCGCGGTCAGGACTTGCAAGTCGTTGGATGCTCCGGTCGTGATGTCGTTGAAGATCAGCTTCTCCGCGACGTAGCCGCCTAAGCTAACCGCGATGTCGTCCAAGAATTCCTTGCGCGACTGCATGCGCTTGTCTTCGAGCGGAAGCTTCAGCGTGTAGCCGGCGGCACGACCGCGGCTAATGATGGAAACTTTGTGCACCGGGTCTGCAAAGGGCAGGACCGACGAGATGATGGCGTGCCCGGCCTCGTGATACGCGGTGATCTCTTTCTCGCGCTTGTTCAGCACGTGGCTCCGGCGTTCGGGCCCGAGCATCACTTTCTCGATGGAGCGGATGAGGTCGTACTGCGTGATCTCTTTGCGATCTTCGCGCGCAGCGAGGATGGCCGCCTCGTTCATGAGGTTGGAAAGGTCGGCGCCGGAGAATCCCGGCGTGCGCTCGGCGACGACGCTCAACTTCACATCGGCCCCGAGCGGCTTCTTGCGCGCGTGGACTTTGAGAATATCCTCGCGATCGCGGCGGTCGGGCAAGTCGATGACGACGCGGCGGTCGAAGCGGCCGGGGCGCACGAGCGCGGGGTCGAGCACATCGGGCCGGTTCGTCGCCGCCATGACGATGACTTTCTCGTTGGTCTCGAAACCATCCATCTCCACGAGGATCTGGTTCAGTGTCTGCTCGCGCTCGTCGTTGCCGCCGCCGACGCCCGCACCGCGCACGCGGCCCACGGCGTCTATCTCATCCACGAAAATGATGGCAGGAGCCGCTTTCTTCGCGATGGCGAAGAGGTCGCGCACGCGCGATGCACCCACGCCGACGAACATTTCGACGAACTCGGAACCGGAGATGGAGAAGAACGGCACGCCCGCCTCCCCCGCGACCGCGCGCGCGAGAAGGGTCTTTCCCGTGCCGGAGGCGCCCATGAGGAGCACGCCCTTGGGGATGCGCGCGCCTATCTGGATGAATTTCTTCGGATTCTTGAGGAAATCCACGATCTCGGCGAGCTCCGCCTTCGCTTCCCGCGCGCCCGCGACGTCGGCGAACGTCACTTTCTGGACTTCATCTTCCGGAGAGACGAGGCGCGCCATCGATTTGCCGAACGTGAACGCCTGCATGCCGCCCGCCTTTACCTGCCGCGAGAGGTACCAAATGATGCCGAAGAGGAGGAGCACCGGGACGAGCAAGGGGGCGAGCGTCAGGAACCAGAAGCGTGCGCCACCTTCATCTTTTATCTCGATCTTTACCGCGTCTATTTTTTCTTTCGGAACGTCGTAGTTGGCAAGCGTTTGCGTGAGCGATGTTTCCGTCTCCTTGCGCGAGGTCTTTTCCGTCTTATCCTTGTACGTCGCCGTGATGGTGTCTCCCGCCACGGTGATCGAGACGATCCTTTCAGCCTCAATGTCCGCGGCGATCTGCGAAAGCGGCACGGATTCTTTTTCCGTACTGATGTACTGCTTCACGAATGAGTACCCGGCGGAGAGGAGGAGGAATATCGCGAACGCCGTCGCCATCTGCATCCAGATGCTCGGGCCCTGCGGGGCCTGCGGGACCGGGCCGCGCGGCCGGCGCTGTTTCTGATTCGGTTGTCCGAGAGTTGCCATACGAGCGCACATTATACTCGCTTGCCGGATTTCAGCTACTTTTTTGGATTTTAAAAACGATGGCCCCGTGAGGTAAAAGCATATGCTTTTACCTCACGGGGCCGAAAGCCGGATCACCCGGAGTCATGTTTGTCCTCCTTGTAGTAAATCCATTCGACCCCCTCAAGGCCGAGACGAATCACCACATCGAATAGAAAGGCAGCGACCAGGAGAGAAAGGAGGAGGAGAAACGCATCCGCGAGGATTCCCAGGCCGAGGAGGTATGCCATGACGAGCATCGTGAGAAAACCGATGATCATGACTTCTCTCCTGGTTCGTTCTGGTCGCTCTTGTCCCGGCGCAGAAAAGACTTTGCCAGCGTCCACAGGCCGCCGGGGTTGAGCAGGAAGATGAGACAGAATATCCCATCCTTGCGGTTCTCCATCTTTTCTTCTTCCGCCTCCGTCGGCTCCGGCTGCATCGGGCGCTCATCAACCAGCCCCATCCCCCACATGATGAGACCGAGCAACGGCCAGAATTCGGATGCCATCGCTACGACGAGCGCGACGAGAAAGATCCCCATCACGAAGTCAGTGACTTGCTGAGGGCTGTACGTGAACATGATTACCTCCTCCAAAGATTGCACCTGGCGGTCTCCCGCCCCCTATTGCCAGACCACACTGTAAAACGGCCGATAATTCTTGTCAAAGCAACGCGTGGCAACGTATCATGAGCGGCAATGTCGCTCATTGAGAACAAGCGCGTCGGATTCGATTATGAGATCCTCGAAACGCTCGAGGCGGGTATGGAATTACTCGGCTTCGAAGTGAAATCTCTGCGCGCCGGACACGGGTCGCTCAAAGGCGCGCGCGTGGTCGCGCGAGGCGGTGAAGCGTACCTCGTGGGCGCTACCATCCCCCCATGGCAGGCGGCGAACGCGCCGAAATCCTACGACCCCGAGCGGGCGCGCCGCCTGCTCCTCTCGAAAAAGGAGATTTTGCGCGTCGCTGCGGCCGAATCGGAGAAAGGGTTGACAATAGTGCCTCTTTCGGTGTATAGTAAAAAGCGTCAATTGAAGCTCGGCATCGCGATAGCACGCGGAAAGAAAAAGGAAGACAAACGTCATTCTATCCGCGCCCGCGAAGAGAAACGCCGCATCGAACGTTCTTTGAAAAGTTAACAGCACGGTACCAGCCGGTCCCCGTGAGATAAGGATCACCAGTATACGCAGCAGGTTCTCCTGCTGGACAAGGTGATTTTACCGAATCAGCTCAAGTAAGAAGAGACAAACATTCTATTTAACTCTTACACTTCAAGCTCCATAAAGCATTCGGTATCTCACGGGGGGTGACTGGCTTCGACAAGGAAATCGGTGTGTGTTTGCGCGTTGCAAAGCTGTGGCAACTTTTCAAACTGCCACAAAAACCCAAGTGCGAACAAAGTAGCACGGGCAGTTCTGTCACCTATCCAGATGGCAGACCTGCAGCCCGCTTACGCCTTCGCGGCCTAAGCGCCGTCCATCAGCTTGATGCTTGATTAGGGCTGAATGGGCGTCAAAATCTTCAAGCACTGATGCGCGACTGTCCCACGCGCGTCTTCGACATGGGACTCGACGAGATGCGATTCTGGCTGTCTTCATACGCATCACGTTCAAACCTTTCAGATAGCACACGCTTCGTAGAAACACTCACACATCTTTCTTTGGACGGGAGTTCGATTCTCCCCACCTCCACTGCTTCGCCAAGGCTTCGCAGTGCGAGCACTTCATAGCTTTAGCGACGAAGTGCAAGCATCACAAGCCAAAGCACACAAAGCCGCTCAACATGAGCGGTTTTGTCGTATATGGAGAAGCAGTGCCCTTCGTAGCTCCGTCAGGAGCGAAGTAGGGCTATAATTTGCGCATGCATTTTGTTTATATTTTGCAAAGCCAAAAAGACGGGAGCTTGTACGTCGGCTCAACCGAGAATATCAAACAACGAGTCGCCGGACACAACGGCGGCAAATCAAAGTACTCGAGTTCAAAACGTCCGTATGTGCTGAAGTGGTTTTGCGCTTTCGCAACAAAACAACAAGCTCTTAAATTTGAGAAGTATTTAAAACAAGGTTCTGGATTCGCTTTTGTGCGTAAACATTTACTATAGCCGCCACAGGCGAGCTTCGCGACTATATTTTGTGAGAATACTGAGCACTATGCATCGCATAGTGCGAATGTACTCCACTAACACAAAACTGCCCTCGACGGGCAGTTTTGTGTTTAAGAATCCCAAGCATGGCCAAGCAGCGCGTAGCGCTTAATGAGCTGTCGCCGTTTCTCCCCACCTTCACTGCTTCGCAAAAGGCTCCACAAACCAAAAGACCGCTCTCGATGAGCGGTCTTTTGGTCATATCGGGACAAAGATGCAAACCGTGATTTAGGCTCGATTTCCCCATGCTACACTAGCGGTCATGGACTCCCACATGCCGCCTCCTCTCGCCGAACTCCGGGCGAAACGAAAGCCGATACGGAACGTGAACGCCGAACTGCGCGAGAAATTGAGCGCGCTCGAGCGTCTCGCCGTCTGGATAACCGAGCACGTCGGGACGATGGGGTTCTTCCTGGTCATCTTCTCGTGGACCGTGCTGTGGCTCGGCTGGAACATCTTCGCTCCGCAAGAACTCCGTTTCGACCCCTTCCCTGCCTTCGTCCTCTGGCTCTTCATCTCGAACATGATACAGATATTCCTCATGCCGCTTCTCATGATCGGACAAAATCTCCAGGGCAAGCACGCGGAAGCGCGGGCGGAAGCCGATTTCGAAGTGAATACGAAAGCGGAACGCGAGATCGAGGCGGTCCTCCAGCACCTGGAGCATCAGAACGAGCTCATTCTCAAGATACTGCGCACGCTGGAGAAGAAATGATATCCGGGATTTCCAGGGGCAGTTCGGAAAACTCCGGTCTGTTTTAGTTCGAGATGCGGGCCCTCTGTTTCTTGGTGAATAGGAGCTTCACGAGCGCGTAGAGAAGCACCGCGTACGAGAGAGCGATGGCGAGGATCTGAACGATGCTCGCGAGCGGCGGAAATTGCGGAGCAAGGTCGAAGAAGCGTACGAGGAGCGGCGTCGTGAACACGATATAGAGGAGCGCGATATCGGCGAGGCCGAGAAGGAATATTTGCATCTTCTGCATCAAGGTCGGAGCGCTCTCATAGACGCGCGGCGCGAACGCGAAGAAAACGAAGCCGACCGCGATGAACGCGAGAACGACCAGCGTATTCGACTGCGCCGCCTTGAAATAATCCGGGCTCAGGATGAACGCGGCACCGATGGCGAGCGCTCCGAGAAGCGCGCCCGCGAGCGGATACGGGAGCACCCGTTTCAGGAAATCCGCCGTGGCCGCCGGCTTGGCACTGCGCGACGGCCAGACCGCCCAGTATGAGATGAGAAACCCGGGGATTCCCACGGTGCAGTAGTTGATGAGCGTGATGTTGAGCGGCGTCAGCGGATACGGGTACCCGAAGGCGCTCACTGTGAAGAACGTGAACAGTCCCAGGAGACTGCTGGCGATGAACGTCCCGGCGAAGATCTCGATGTTCTGTATGAAGTTGTCGGCAAGCTCGACCGCGCCGGGGAGCGCCGTGAAGCTGTTGTTCATGAGGATGACGCCCGCGAGCTGGCGCGTCGCCGGGGCTCCGTCGAACATCGCGATGCCGAGGTCGGCCCGCTTGATCGCGAGCGCGTCGTTGGCACCGTCGCCCACCATCGCCGTGAAGCCGTCCCTCTTCAGGGCCTCGACGATCTTCACTTTCTGCTCGGGCACCGTGCGCGCAAAGATGCGGTACGCGGCCGCCTTCTTGAGGAAATCCGAGTCGCTCCATTGCGCCATCTCGGCTCCGGTTATCACCTTGCCGGTGTCATGCACGCCCGCGGCGGCCGCGATGGCGCGCACCGTTTCCGGGTTGTCGCCGGAGATGATGCGGATATCCACGCCGCGATCCTGGAAGAAATTTATCGAATCGCGGACGCCCTCGCGGAGATTGCTGCGGAAGACGAACACAGCGGCGACAGAGAGCACTGCCTGCGAGAGATCGCGGAGCGACCTCATCCGCTCCGTGCGGACGACGCAGAGTACCCTTTTCCCCTGGTGCGCGTTCGCGTCGATGAGTTTCTCAAGCCATGCCCGCTGTGGGCCGCTTGAGAGCCGTGCAATGAACGCGTCGGGAGATCCCATGAGCACGCTCACATCGCGGCCGTCATTTTTGAAACGCACGCCTCCGTACTGCCGCCACGAAGAGAACGGGAGCGATTCCAAAATCTGCGGGTCGTCTCGCATCTCGCCTAGGAATTTCGCGACGGCGGCGACCATCTGCGATACGTCGCCCGCAAAGCGGACATAGATCGACGACAACCGGAGCGCCTCTTCCTTCGACGAGCCGGGAGGCACGTGCACATCCTCGACGGAGAACTCGTTCGTAGTCAGAGTCCCCGTTTTGTCCATGCAGAGATTCTTGATGCGCCCGAGTTTCTCGGTCGCGTTGATCTCCTGGAAGAGCACGTGCCGGCGCGAGTAGCTCGCCGCGCCGAACGCGAAGAGGAGCGTCGTGATGACGAGGAGCCCCTGCGGGACGATGATGCTCGCGAGCGCGCCGATGTTCTTCACGATCTGGATGGCGGGAGCTTCGACAAGGACGCCGCGGATAACGACGAACGCGATGATGCCGAGGAGCGCGTATCCCGCGTATGTGACGACGGTCCGCACCGAGCGCTGGATGGGGCTCGGCGTCGCGGCATACTGCTTCGCCTCTTCGGTCATGCGGGAGATCCTGCTCTCGCGGAAGACCGTGAGCACCCGGAGCACTCCCGAACCGGCGGTCACAATGTCCCCCGCGAGCACGTTCTCGCCTTTTTCGCGCGGGAATGAATCCGATTCGCCCGTGATGAGCGCCTCGCTCACCTCGAGATTATCCGAAGAAATGAGAACGCCGTCGCACGGGATCTGGTCTCCCAGTCGAAGCCGTATGTGGTCGTCTTCCCGTATCTCCTCGACGAACACCATCTCCTCTCTGCCCTCTCGGATACGCACGAGGCGAGGCGCCGTGAGGAGCTGGAGCTTTTCGAGTGTGACGCGCGCGCGGAAATCCTGGATGATGCCGAGGAAGATATTGACAACGATGATGATGCCGAGGAAGACCGCCGCCTGCACATCGCCGAACACGAAGAGGAGCGCCACCACCGCAAAGATGATGGCGTTCACGAGCAGGAACACGTGGCGGAAGACGATGGGCCAGAGGTGCTGGAGCGCTTTCGCGTAGGGTTCGAGTGTTGCGCGCATGAACGAGAGAATTTCCGAAAAGAGGGCTACTTCACCAGTGTTCCTTTCAGGTACACGTGAACTTTGTCGCGGGCATCGTACGCCTTTGCCCAGCGAAGAGCGGCGAATGTTTCCGGATCGGCTCCGGGGATGACGCGCGCGTAGCCATCACCCTCATCCTCATAGGGGAACGTGTAGACGGAGTGCGTGTCTTTCCCGTACGTATCGCTCAGCATCGTGAACGTCTCCGGATCCGCACCCTGAACCAGGCGGCCCAAGACGTAGACGCTCTTTGCGTCTTTCGCACAGTCATCGCGGTCCTGGTCGGCGTCGCACAGGGCGAACGTTTTCGGATCGGCGCCTTCGAGGCGGATTACCCTGGAGGAGGACTCGAACGGCTCCGGTTCGTAGTACACATTGTCTTTATCCTTCGCGTAGAAAGCATCAAAGATGGCAAATGTGTCCGGATCGGCATCAGGGAGCATTTCGCCGCGGTAGTACACGGCGCGCTCGTCTTTCGTATAGGACGATTGGAAGCGCACTGCAGGGTTCTCGACGATCTGGAGCATGCCGAAGATGCCCCCGAGAAGCGGGCTGAACAAAGCTGCCCAGATGAGACTTGATGTGCTGAAGAGTGACATACGATTGAATGATAACACCGCGCTTACGCAAACCCAGGAAAGAAGTCGGTCTTGATCCTGCGGCCGGGGATGCCCATTCCGCGCAGCGTTTTCTCGAATGCATTCACCATCGAGCGGGGCCCTGAAAGATAGAATATGCGCTCCCGGTAATCGGGAACCGTGCGGGCGATGAGCGCGGCATCAATGCGGCCCGCATGCGTGCCTGGAGCTACCGCGGGTTCGTCCGTGAGCGCGTAGACCGTTCGCATGCCGAGTTCGCGCGCCGCGCGGTCGAAGACATCCTTGTACGCGATCTCGTTCGCCGTCTTATTCGAGTAAAAAAGCGTGATCGGGCGGGGCTCACGGCGATCCAGGAGATATTGGATCATGCTGCGGAACGGCGTGATGCCGATGCCGCCGGCGATGAAGACGAGTTTGCGCTTTGGGTCTCTCGGCAGGATGAAATCGCCGGCGAGCTGGGACGCGACGACGCGCTCACCCACGCCCATCTCGGCGAGCGTGCGCTTGAAACTGCTCGCAGGATAGTAGAACTTCAAGCCGAGACGGACGTCTTTCTCGGTGGGAGACGATGCGATCGTGAAGTAGCGCCGGTTGCCCCCGTTATCCGGGTACGCGTGCGGGAGCGTCCACTCCATGTATTGCCCCGGGCGGAACGAGAGCGGCCGATCCGATCGGAACACGAAGTCGTACGAATCCGCGGCGACCTTCACCTTGTCCTTGAGCGTGAGCATGAGCTTCTCTTTGGGGCTCACGAGGTACGAGAAGAGGTTCCCGACGAGGAGCGCGAGTTCGGGAGTCGAATAGATCGAGCCGAGATGCACCCATGGCGCGAAGAGGAATCCGACGAGCGCGCCGTATATGATGCGGAGCCACCGCTGGGGCGGCGTCGTCAGCGGCTCGGTCAGCATGACGAACGCGAAGAAGAGGAGCGGCGCGTTCAAGACGGTCCGCCCGAGGGATGCGGCGATGTCGCTCCCTGAAAGCACGTGCGGCCCGACAGTCGCGGCGAGCGCCGCGATGATGAAACTCACGATGAGATCCGTCCGCTGGATTTTCCGCACGATGAGGAATCCCGCGACGAGGACGAACGGGGCCATCCACGGGGTCGCCACCCACCAGCTTGCCGAGAGGCCGATGGTGAGCGCGGTCAAGGCCACGGCGAACGCGGCCGGATTGAACACGTGCTTCTTCCCCACGGCGAGAATGTACTTGCTCGCAATAGCCCAGAGCGACGCCCAGATCGCGAGCGGGAAGAACTGCGGATCTTGGAGCGAGGAGAGCGGGCTCACGATGAGCGCCAAAATGAGCGCGGTGATGTAGACCGACTCGACGTTCGTCGGCGCGTCGAAGGCCCACGCAAAGAGCTTGTTCGCGATCCAGCAGACGGTCGTGATGAGGAGGGTCGAGAACAGTATCGCGATGGGATTGTAGGGCACGAGCCCGAAGAATCCGAGGACCATCGCCGCGGCGATGAGGCCGACGAGGCCGTAGAGCACGACCCGGTACATCGTCGTCGTATTGAGGAAATCGTCGATCCGTTTAAGCATACCCATTGGTGTATCGTTTAAAACCGTCGGTCATTGTCGCGATGCCGTCGCGTCCTACCATGTAGCACTCGAGGCCATCGATACCGGCGATGAATGCAGCCCCGTCCTGCCCCATGGCGAATGCGGCGGTCGCAAAGCGATCGGCTTCGTACACGTCCGGCCCGACCACGGTCAAGCTTGCGATGTCTTCGAGTTGCGCGCCCGGTGCGTGGGGATCGTAGATGTGCTGACCGCGCAGGTACGTGCCGGAGGTGGCTACTCCCCTATCCTCGACATTGACGACTTTGACTATTCCCTCGCGGCCGAGCGGATCGCGCACGCCTACGCGCCATGGTTTTCCGAGAGCGTTCGTGCCGCACGCTTCGATGTCGCCGCCGACATCGAGGCAGAAATTCTTGAAGCCGCGACCCTTGAGGATCTTCCCGGCTTTATTAATGGCCCATCCTTTGACGAGGCCCGAAGGGTCGTACGCGCCGTCCGGCGTGCGGATGTCGAAATAGCCGTTCGTCTGCCGCTTCGTTTCTTCCGCGAGCCGGAACACTTCTTTCATCTCCTCGCTTGCCGCTTCGAGCGCGAGCCGACCCGCATTAATAGCGCTGATCTCGCTCGTGCTTTTGTACGTGCTGAACCGCTCGTCGACGGAATCGAAATACGAGAACACGTCGTTGATATCCTTCCGAGAGACATGCTCGTCGACTATCTCGATCGCGGCCGGCATTCCCATGACATCTCGTGTCGCTTTCATACGTATGTTCATTTGCGCGCCTGCGCGAGCGCGGATGCGAGCGACTGGCGGAATGCCGCGCTCGTGTCGCTCGCCCCGGAGACCGTGTCGACGTTCGCATTCTGCGCCTGGATCGCCTCGCGCGAGAGGAGCGGCATCGCCATGTTGTTGATCTCTTGGGACGTGCGCCGGTCGCTCGGATGCTGGAGGAACGTCACATCAGTAATTCTTCCGCCGCTTACCGTCGCACGGACCTGCACGGTGCCGTAGTACGCGTCGGCCGGGTCGCCGGTGTACGCGCCGTCGGTGTAGAGACCTGTCCGCGAAGCGGCGGCAGGCGCAGTCGTTCGCGCAGGTGCGACTGCCGCGGGAGCGGAAGGCGCAGGCGCTTGCGCAGGCGCCGCTTGAGGAGCGGTTCGGAACCACGAAATGCCCTCTCCATCCTCGCCGTCTTCAGATGGGATCGCGCGCGCCGTTCCGCCGGCAATTGGCGCAGTGCCCGGTGCGGCAGGAGCCTTGGGTTGATTCAAAAAGGCGTACACGACGAAACTCACGATGAGCGACGCAGAGACCAGGAATTTCCTCATACCTGGCCAATAATACGCTTCTCAGATGCGTATTTCCAGTTTCCTGCGCCGCGCGTGAACGAAATGCTTACGCCGAGAGTTTGCGGGCAATGTCGTCTGCGATCGCTTCGGCATTGGTTACTGACGTGTCGAACACTGGGGTGCCGGGCGGAATGAGCGACCGCTTCGGCGATGAGATGATGGAGAGAAATACGGATTCGTCATCGAGCGAGAGCCACGCGCCCGTTTCTTTCGCGTGCTTCACGCGCGCGCGGAAACGCTCTAGGAGCACGTCCTGTGGCGCAGTGAGACGCACGAAAACACGCTTTTCATAGCCGTACCTCTTCGTAATGTTCATGAAGCGACCGTATTCCTCCTCGTCATGGAGGAATACACCCGTGATTACGGGGAGCGACTGCTCACAGGCGAGTTCGAGAAGCCCCCATTGAAAGCGACGGATGATCTCTCGGTGATCTTCCCGTGTCCGTTGGTATCCAAAAAGTTGACGCTTGAGTTTGTCATACTCAATGAGATACGAACCGGGAAACCGTGCTCCGATCGCGTTAATGAAAGTCGATTTCCCTGCGCAAATGGGACCGCTCACATGGATGACGAATTTTTCCGGCGGCATGGCGTGCAGATGCAGTGCATCATACCGTCGGCGCTGCGATTTTCCAATCGCAGCGCACGCTGTATCTGCCGCGAAGTGTGCGGGAAGCCCCTACGGATGCGGGCGCCTGCCGAACATCGGAAGCACAAAGCGATCGAGACCCCAGTGGCCGGCCGTGCGCCATGCGAGCATAAGAAGGATGCCCGCCGCGAAAAGGAAGGGATTTATCGAGACCGAACCGGCGAGCATGAAGTTGAAGTTCATGAATGCGCCGAAGAAAGCGGAGATGCCGACTAGGAATCCGAGGATGAGCGCAACGCCGACCAGTACTTCGCCCCACGCGACGAGATTCGACAAAAGGACGGGGTGCGCGAGAACGCTATTCTGCAAGAACGCCGCGTACCAGCCCTGCACGTCCGGATGCGCACCGACGGTTTTCGCAAGCGCGCCCTGCACGAAGCCCGTGAGCGCCGCGCCGGAAGAATCCCCCACCCATGCCGGATTGTGTATCTTTTCCCATCCTGCTTCGAGCCATATCCATCCGACGTACACGCGCAGAACGAGCCACATGAGCGAACTCCTCGTGCTCGTGAAGAAGAAGTGCGGGAACGCGGATTCATCTCTCATGTAGCGTGTCATACGGGTAGGGGAACTTAGAGGTCAGTATCTAACGAAACGCGGCCCTTGTAGAGCCGCCGCTGTGCATATCTTAATGACGCACCGATGTCGGGCTACAGTTTCATCCGGTACACGTTGGTCTCTTTCTGCACGAATCCGAGTTTCTGATAGAGCTTGTTCGCCGCAACTCGTGCAGGGCGGCTTGTGAGTTGAAGCGAGCGTATCTTCTGTGCACGGGCCGCTTTGATGAGCGCCCGCATGATCTTCTCTCCCGCACCCTGCCCTCGATATGCGGCATCCACAACGACATCCTCAATGTATCCGCTTTTTCTCCCTATGTTCAAGATGACGTACAAGCTCCCGATACCGACGATGCGCTTGCCATCCTGCGCGACCATCATGATTGCTCGTTTGTTTCGCGCGATATCCCGGAGTTCAGCGAGCGTGCCCCTGTGCTCTGCAGGGTCTTTGCGCAACTGGGCCAGCAAACCGTTCAGGTCTGTGAGCATCGTCTTCGTTGCGTTCCGTAGGCGGACTATTTTCATGCGCTATTTCTTTTTCTTCTTGCCGCTCGGACGCACGAAGAGCAGTTCTTCGGGAAGGCGGAAGAGTCCTTCGTCGTGAAGTTTTTGTTCGATGAAGTGCGCGATGAAGCCGACCGAGCGCGGAATGATGAAGAGTGCATTGAAAAATTCCACATCCACGAGTTCCTCAAGCTCCGCGCGGGAATACTTCTCGCACTCGGCGAGGATATCGAGGAAAAGCGCCGCGATCGTGCCGTCGACGTTCAGGATGAGCTGGCCGTTCTTCGCAGTCGTCGCCACTTCGACCGCGCGCGCGAAATCGTAGTGCGGGTGTTTCTTCAAGAGTGTGGCGAACTGTGCGAGCGCGGCGACGCGCGGATCGGGGACGCCGACGCGGTACTTGCGGTGCCCGATGCCGGGGATGAGCGAGCTCTCCCGCGCGCGCGTTTCCACGAAATCAGATGCATCTTTCCCCGAGGCGACGCCCGAGAGCCATGCGCGCGCGGCATCGTTGACGGCGCCGCCGAAGCGCGGCCCCACCGTGAGGAGCCCTGCGGCGAGCGAGGAGACCATGTCTTTGCCGGCACGCGCGGTCACCATCGTGTTCACCGCGCCGGAGACCGCCCCGCCGTGATCCATCAGGAGCTCGAAGACACCCTCGGCATACGCGGCCGTTATCGGCGAGACATCGCGGCCAAGGAGCGCTTTGAGGGCCGACGCGGCGAACGCATTCTCGCTGCGGCGCGCAAGCTTCCCGGCCCGGACGAAGACCGGTATCTCGGATTGGTCGACGACCTCCCTTGTCGAAAGTATGCTCGGCGTGCGATTCATAAGCGCATTGATATCGGCTACTGTATCACGAACGGCCGCGCGCGGCAGCCAGGCGATGGCCTGCAGGAATTCCGGGAACGTCGCGGGCGAAACGGCTCCCGCCTTCACGAGCGCGTCGCGCTTCGCGCGCGCGCTTTCGTCGTGGCTCCGCACGAGCGCCTTCGCGTGCCCGAACTGCATGTGCTCGTCGAACGCTTCGTCGATGATGCCGGCTACGTAGGCGACGACCGGCTTCGTGAATCGCTTCTTCTCCAAGAGTTCCGCGATCTCATACTCATCAGAGCCGCCAAGTTCGCCGAAGTAGACGAGCGCCTCCGTCTGCGGATCCGTCTGCGCGAGCGCGAGCACATCGGAAAGCGGCGTCACGGGAAATCTGTCGCCGCCGATGCACACGGAGAACGACACCCGGTGCCCCGAGGCCGCGACCGCGCGGATGAGCTCATTCGTCATGCCGCCCGAGGTCGAGACGACGGCAATCGTGCCAGGGGTCTTCAGCTTCCCCGCTTCAAGCTGGGACGCATCGATACCGCCGATGGCGCCGAGTTTGAGATGCCCCGGGACGAGGATGCCGACGCCGGAGGGACCCGCGATGAGCTTGCCGCTGAAGCGCCTGATGAGTTCGGCCGCGTGCGCTTCGGGGACGTTCTCGGCGAAGATGTGGCCGCCGAGCGCCTGCGGGAACGCCTCAAAGAATCTCATCGTCGAATCGAACGCACGCCGGCCGGATTGCAGGTTGAGCATCCACCGCACGCGCGTGCGCGCGTGCGGAGGCACGTGCTCGAGATCCTTGAAGCACGGGATCATGATCTCCCGAGTCCCGAAGAAACACTTGTACGCCTTCCGATTCCCCGTGATGATGCCGAGGATAGACGGAGTGCGCTTCCCCGACAGGAAATCGAGATCGAGGATGGACTGGATGACCGCAGGGTGATTGCCGATAGCGAGGATGCCATCTTCGCCGTTCCGGACTCTCTCGAGGATAGTCCCTCTCCGGCGCACTGATAGTTTCGTAGTCATACGCGTATGAATGAGATCGCCTCGTCGATCGCCTTGGTGATGACCGCCTCCGAACCGGAGACCGCGCCCAAAAGCTTCTCGCGCGTCAGGAACTCGCGCATGAGCGCGAGCCCTTCGGCCTCGTTCGGGCCCCCGCGGCGCACGAACACCTTCACCTTGGCTTGCCGGAGCGGCACGGCGGCCTCGGAGAGCGCATCGATGATGCCGAGGAACGTCCGCTTCACGTCGGTGAAATTGGCGACCGGGCCTGCGATGACGAGCGCCTTGCGCTTCGCCTTCGAGCGCAGGAGAAGGCCGATGACTTCTTTCGCATAGAGGTACGTCTCCTCGCGCGTCGGCCCGCCGCTGTACTCGCCATAGTTCCCGATGAGCTTCCCCGCCCCCGCGAGTTCCGCCTGGTCGGCGATGACGATACTGCCGCCTCCCGCGGAAAGGAGCAGGAAGATTGAGCCGTTCTGATTCAGGACGGAGAGCTTCAAGGATGCCGGGGTCGTCGCATCGAGCGCTTTGACGCGCGCCTCAGCCGGAGACGTCGGCTTCGCCTCGACGATGTCCGATTCGCTCCACGCACGCGTGAAAAATGCGCCCGTGCTATCGACGAGCGCGGCCGCATCGAGGGGAAATGCCGCGTTCTTGCGTACGATGAGCGGATTCAGTTCGAGGAACGCCAAGAAGTTCGCGTTGAACGCTTCGAGGAGATCCGCGAGGAAAGTTTCCGGGAGCTTCATTCCGTGTGCGAGCTTCTTTATATCGGCTTGCTCGCGCACGATGAATGTCTCCACCGCTTCGGGATGTGCTTCCACGTCGACGCCGCCCGCTTTCGCGTGAAGGACTCGGACGCCGTCGCGCACCCGCTCAAGCGACAGGTATCGCTCTTCATTCTCCTTGTGCGGCACGAACGGCTCGACGATGAAGCGTGAGAATCCTTTTTTCTTCCAGGCGGCGAGCGCGGAAGCAAGTTTCGCGCGCGAGCCGATGGCGACGAGGCCCTGCTTGAAGCGCTTCTTCACGCCCTGGTCGACTTTGGCGACCCACTCCCCCTTGAGCGCGCGCGGGAGCTTCACATCCTCATGCAATTCGAGCCCCCGGTAGAGGTCTCCGAGGATGATCCTTTTGGCCCGATATTCGCTTATTTTGACGCGTGCCATATAGGTGCGGTCATACTACCCCTGAACTCAATCGGGTACAATTCAGCGATGTCTTCCCGAGAGCTCGGCGCATACACCGTCCTTTTCATCCTGCTCGCGAGCGTGCTGTCCGCGCGCGGCTTTCCGAGACCGTCTCCCGCGAGCGTGCAGAACGCCGCGACCGAACTCGCGTCAACGTCGAGCGCGGCGACGAAGGAAGAAGCGAGCACTCCTCTCTATCCTGTCGTTAAAGTCATCGACGGCGACACGCTCGTGATCGCGCGGGGCGAAGAAAACATTGCTCTTCGCCTCATCGGGCTCGATACGCCCGAAACGGTCGACCCGCGCAAGCCGGTGCAGTGCTTCGGACTGGAATCGAGCGCGAAAGCGCATGAACTCCTCGACGGGAAACGCGTGCGCGTCGAGCAAGACCCGTCGCAAGGGGTGTTGGACAAATACGGAAGAACGCTCGCGTATGTTTATTTGCCGGATAGAACGCTTTTCAACAAATTGATGATTCAAGAGGGCTTCGGACACGAGTACACCTACAATCTTCCCTATACATACCAGAAAGAATTCAAGGCCGCCGAGCAGGAGGCACGCGCGGCGAAGCGCGGGCTCTGGGCACCCGGCGCATGCGGGCTTCCGAAATACGCGCCTTAATGGTATAGTTTTCGGACTAACAAATGGGATTCACGAAATACACGTCGCAAAAGGAGAAAGAGCGCGTCCGAATGAACGAAGGGATCCGCGCACGCGAAGTGCGCGTCATCGGGCCCGAAGGCGAGAACTTCGGGGTCATGCAGATACATGATGCCATCGCGAAAGCCCAGGAACTCGGGCTCGATCTCATCGAAATATCCCCTAATGCCGTCCCGCCGGTCGCCAAGATCACCGATTACGGCAAATTCAAGTACGAACAGAAGAAAAAGGAGAAGGACGTGAAGGCGAAAGCGCACGTGACGGAGACAAAAGTCACCCAGGTGAAGATCGGGACCTCCGAGCGCGACATGCACATCAAGGCTTCGCGGGCCGCGGTGTGGCTCCGGGAGGGGCACCGCGTCAAAATCGACCTCTTTCTGTGGGGCCGCTACAAATACATGGAATTCAACTTCCTGAAGGAGCGGCTTGAGCGTTTCCTTGCAATCATCCCAGAATCGTTTAAAATCGCGGACGAGATCAGGAAGAGCCCAAAAGGCCTCTCGGTCGTGATTGAGCGTGATTTAAGCGGTAAACAGACGCCTGCCGGCGGAAAGGTCCCCGCGAAAACACCTGCCGGAGCCAGCGCCCCGGTAGAGAAGGAAGTCGAAAAAAAGCAGCCGGCACAAGAACCAACACTGCAAGAAAAACAATATGAAGACCAATAAATCATACACGAAGCGTCTCCGGGTCACGCGCCGCGGCAAGGTCGTCTCACGCGCCCCCGGCCAGAACCATTTCAACGCGAAGCGCACCGGGAGCGAGCGTCAGCGCCACAAGCGCGCAGGCTCGTTCACGATTTCTGCTAAGAATCAGAGCCGTTTCCTCAGCTAAACCTATATGGCACGAGTTAAACGAGGAACGACAAAGAATAAGAGCCGCCGCAACCTGCTCAAGCAGGTGAAGGGCTACCGCTTCGGACGCTCGACGAAAGAGCGCGTCGCGAAGGAGGCGATCTCGCACGCTGGCGTCCATGCGTTCAAGCACCGCCGCGCGAAGAAGCGCGAATACCGCAACCTCTGGACCCTGCGCATCAACGCGGCCTCCCGTACGCTCGGCTTCTCATACTCGAAATTCATCGATGCGCTCAAGAAGAACGGCATCACACTCGACCGCAAGACGCTCTCCGCGCTCGCGAAAGACCATCCCGGCGCCTTCGAGCGCCTCGCGGCACAGCTGAAGAAGTAGCGCTCGACAGTGCAAAAGAAAAACCCGCCTCTCGGCGGGTTTTTTACTTCGATAATCATTTTAAGCCCGTCTAAAGGACAACGTCTGCTCCCTTCCCCGCCGCCCCACCCCACCCGTCGTGGTTATCATAGACGAGGTTCGTATCTTCTTTGTCTTTGAGCGCCATCTCGACGAGCCGCTCGACGATCGCTTTCGGATCCGAATCGAAGATGACTTTGTCGTTCGGACGATGCGCCGATTCGAGGAAATGCCGGAGGAGCTCGTCCGTTTCCCACGACCCCTCGAGAATGCCCATCGGACGGCGATCCTCGAACGCGATAGAGAATTCGTTCAGGGTGCCGATGCGCCCGCATCCGATGACGACGGCATCGGACGAGCGGATGAGGAGCAGGTCGCGCCCCACGTAGCCGAAGCCGGTGTACACGATGACGTCCATGTAATCGAGCGGGAGCTTGTACGTCTCCACGTGTTCGCGCTCGGTGGACGCCGGAGAGAAGCCGATGGAGAATCCGCTCTCGTCTTTCGCGCCCATCGCGGCGTAGAGCGGAAATCCCGTGGTCGCTCCCGTCGTTATGATGGCCCCTTGCCGGGCGATCTCGCGCCCCACTTCCCGCGCTTTGTCGAACGCATCGAGGCCGCAGTAGCCCGTCTCCGCCGCTCCTGACACGCAGACTTTCACCACGCCGTAGCCAGACGGCACGCGGCAGAACGTCTGCGGCATGGCGGTGTGGCTCGGATGCAGGACGCGTTTGTTATTCATGCGACTATAAATATACCACGGGGAAATCACCACTCGATCGTGAATGATTGGCCCGCTTCGGGCACGACCGACTCAACGCCGAGAAAATCCCTCAGACGCTGCGCGAGGAAGAGCGACGATTTCGGTTCTCCCATCGTCACGAACACTTTCTTGAGCGTCCCCGCGGCACGCTCCGCGAATTGCAAGAGTAGGTCGCGGTCCGCGTGCCCCGAATACCCCGTCAAGGTCTCGATGCGCGCGCGTATGCTCACGTGCTCGCCGTCGATCTCTACCCGTTTCTCCCCGTCCTCAATGCGCCGCCCCAATGAGCCCGGCGCCTGGTAGCCGACGAAAAGGAGCGTGGCTTTCTTGTCGGACAAGTAGCGCTTTTCATGCTCGCGGATGCGGCCGCCATGGGACATCCCCGCCCCTGCGATGATGACCTTCGGGTCCGGAGCGCGGTGGATGGCATCCGATTCGCGCGATCCGGCGGTGAGTGAAAGACCGGGGAACGAGAACGGATCGTCGCTCTTCGCGAAGCGCGCTCGCGTCGCCGTGTTCAGCATATGCGAGTAGCGGCGATATACCTCGGTGGCGCGGATGGCGAGCGGCGCGTCCAGGTAGACGGGTATCCGCTCCATCGAGCCGCTCTCGACCATGTCGTTGAGCTCCGAGAGGAGGATCTGCGTGCGCTCGAGCGAGAACGACGGGATGAGGAGGACGCCGCCGCGCCGGCGCGTCTCTTCCACGGCGGCGCGCAGGTGCTCCAGCCGCTCCTCACGCTCCTCGTGGACGCGGTCGCCGTATACGCTCTCCATCACGAGGTAGTGCGCGCCTGCGGGACTTTCAGTGTCGTTCAAGAGCGGCTCGGGAGAGTTGCCGAGGTCTCCCGTGAAAAGGATCGTGGGCCCGCTGCGCGCTTGCCCGCCGGAGCCTTGGCGGAGGCGGGTGAGCTTGATCATCGCCGAGCCCAAGATGTGCCCGGCATCGAGGAGTTCGACGCTGACATTCTCCGATGCCTGCCTGCCGGCAGGCAGGCCGAACGGCTCGCGGTACTCATGCCCCTGCCACAGCGCGAGCGCCCGCTCGACATCCTCTTTCTCGTAGAGCATGCCGCACCCGCGTATTCCCGCTTCCCTCTGCATAACGCCGAGCGCGTCTTCGAACATGATGGCGGCGAGCTCTTTCGTCGCGGATGTCGAGTGGATGGCGTTCCTGAAGCCGTCGCGCACGAGCTTTGGGATGCGTCCGATATGATCCGCGTGCGCGTGCGTCACGATGAGCGCGTCGATGATCTTCGGGTCATACGGGAACGCATCGTAATTGAACGGGTCGCAGATCTGCTCGCGCTCGCGGATGCCGCAATCGATGAGAATTCTTTTTGATCCGGCATCAAGGAGGAAATTCGCCCCTGTCACGGTCCCCGCGCCGCCGTGGAATGTGATCGTGGCGGTATTCATGTTCGCGTGATACGCCGTGCGAGGAACCATGCCGCGAGACCGCCGAGCGCGTCCATCGCGAGATCCTTCATCGAATCAAGCGCGTCGGCAGGAAACTCCATCATGCCTATCGACATCTCGAGGAATTCCCAGGCGATGCCGATCGCGAGCACACCCGTGATGCAGACGGCGAGCGACGGCATCTCGCGCCCTCTCATCCACACCCATACGACGAAAGTTCCCGCCCACGCGCCTCCCAAAAAGTGCGCGGGGATGTCGAACCACGGGAAGCGCCAATACAACGAGTATACGGAACCTGCGACGTGCAGCGTCGCGACGAGCGCGACGATGCACAGTTGCGTGAAGAGGAGCGGATGCCGGTTCATGAGGGCCATTCTAACATTCGGGCGCCAAAAACCCCGCGAGAGGCGGGAGTTTTGGCGCGGCAGGCACGGCAAGCCTGGGATTGATACCAGGTGGGTGCCCTCAGCATCCGTACGCAAGCGCACGAAGCGATTCGGGCTCCCTTTTTCGTACCAGCAGGTGTGGTACCTGTCGCTGATGTTCAGTATATCACTCTCAAATAATGTGCAAGCGGGGTTTGTTGTGTATTGCTCCCTTCTTCTATCTACAGCGAGGAACCCCGGCTGTTTTTAACGGTACGGGTTCATCTTCCGTTAAAAACAGCCGGGGTTCCAAGCGCCCCCTTATTCGAAAATCCCTTCGAGTTCCTTGTTGTAGAGGATGTCTTCGTGCGAAACCTTATAGTCGATAAGCTCTTCTTTCTTGAACCAGTGCGGGATCTCCATGTTCGCCTCCTCTACGGAACCGGACGCGTGGACGAGGTTACGCACCGCGCGGTCGTCGGTATCGGACATGACGTACGAATCGATGACGAAATCGCCGCGGATGGTGCCGACGAGAGCGCCCCGCGGCTCGGTGCCGCCCGTGATCTTGCGGACGAGTTCGACCGCATGCGCGCCTTCCCAGACCATGCAGATGACGGGCCCTGCGGTCAGATACTTCTTGAGATTCCTGAGGATCTTCGCGGTTATTTCAAGCGGGTCATCGGAGGGCGGCGTGAGGCCCCGCGACTTGTAGCTGTTGATGGTCTTCTCTCCCGTGACGCGCCGCCAGTTCGGGTCGAGCGTGTAGTGGCCCTCCACCTGCTCGGCCGTGGGCACGGTCATCTTGAGGCCGACGAGCTTGAGGCCCAAGCGCTCGAAACGCACGACGATCTCGCCGATGAGCGAGCGCTGTATGGCGTCCGGCTTGATAATGACGAGCGTGCGTTCCTGTTTCGGATGTTGCATACGGATATTTATATGCGCGGAGTATACCGCATAGTGTGAAAAATAGGAAATATGCCTATAATCTCGGATATGTCTGAGAATTTTGAAGACGGACGCAAAAAACCGATGGAAAATCTGAACCTCGATGCCGCTGCAAAGCTGCTCGTAGATCTCAAATTCCCGTCCTCAGACGCAGGCGCATCTGCTGAAGCCGAAATTCTTTTGCACGCATTGAACCTCGACGACTATAATCGCGCGAGGATCCGTCTGGGAACCAGTGCAAGTCTCCAACAGATGTTCATCCCGGCATTCCGTACACTTTTCATAAATAACCCTGCTGTGAGAGAACAGACGTTGCGAGAACTCGCTGGATTAGGTCTCGATGAAGCACGTATCGAAGAGTACATTACCCACATGGGCAATTCGCCGTCTTTGCTACTGCGTCTCAGGATTGGCGGGCAAGGACCCGCGGCATGGGAGAATCAATTCGTTTCGAAAGTAAACGAGTTTATGTTCAGGACACTTCAAGCAAAGCTCCGTGAGGTCGCTTAAAAATTCTACTGGAATGCCGGGATCGAAGGCTCCGGCTCGACGATCGGCGTCGCGAATTTGCGGCGGACTTCGGCTTCCACTTCTTCCCTGTCGCGCCCAAAGGTGCGGTACGAAAGCTCCTTGAGCGCGCCGACCTTGCTGTAATCCATATGCGGAAGGTTCACCGTCTGGATGGAAAACGGCCGAGCAGGCACGCCGTTCACGAGGAGCGAAAGCACTGCGTTCCTGTTCGGGAGATTCTCCAAATCGGGCGCGGTGAAGACAGGCTCGAACTGTTTCGCGAGGAACTCCGCATCGGTCGTACCGACACGGAACGCCGCTTTCGTGCCTACGTTGCCGATAACGGAATCGCGTATCTTTTCTTCCAATTGCGCGATGAACTGGTGCGCGATAATGAGCGAGAGCTTGTATTTTCTCGCCTCTGAAAGGATGGTGCCGATGGACGGCGTCGCGAAGTTCTGGAACTCGTCGATGTAGAGGTAGAAAACGGGAAGATCTCCGCGCGTGTCGACGCGCGAGAATGCCGCTTGGAGGAATTTCGAGACGAGCACGAGCCCGAGGAGCGCCGTATTGCGGTCGCCCAAGCGGCCCTTGGAGAGATTCGCGATGAATATCTTCTTCTCGTCCATTATCTTGCGGAAGTCGAACGACGAATGCTCCTGGCTGACGATGGGGCGGATGATGTCGTTGGTGAGGAAGACGTCGAACTTGCTCGTGATGTAGGGCGCGACGTTCTCGAGCGACGGATCGCCCTGCGCCGCTTCCGCTATTTTGCGCCAGAACTGCACGATGATCGGGTTCTGGCAGCGCGAGAGCTTGAGATTGCGGAATTCGGTGTCGGCGAACACGCGCGGTATTTCGACGAACGTGCTGCCGCTATCCGGATCCTCGACCACCAGCTGAACGGCGTTCCTATAGTACTGCTCGAACATCGGGCCGAAGGCCTCCGGCACGTCGGCGTAGAGCTTGCGGAAGATGCCGTACACTTCGTCGACGACGAACGTCTTCATCTCGGGCTTGGAGCGGTCGTATTCGAGCATGTTGAGGCCCATCGGGCGCGGCGTGTACGCGGGGTCGAAGTAGATCACGTCGCCCGCGCGCTCGGGCGGGATCGACGCGAGGATGTCCTCGATGTCGTTGCCGTGCGGATCGATGAACGCGACCCCCTCGCCGTTTTTTATATCCTGAATGATCATGTTCTTGATGAGGCCCGTCTTGCCGGTGCCCGTCTGCCCGATGACGTAGCAGTGGCGCAGGCGATCGGCGGCCCCGAAATGCACTTCTGTTTCCGTCGCTCCGTAGCGGTTGATGCCGATGGTGATGCCCTGTGCCGACACCTCGACGGGCGCAGGCGCCTGTTTCGCGAACGAGCGCTTCAATTCGCGCGAGGTCGTGACGCGCTCGGCGGTGAAGTGGAAGATGGTCGCGATCTCGGCCAAGCTCAAGGGTATCGCTTCGCCGGAATCGAACTCGCGGAACGTGAAGTCGCGGAGGAAATCGCGGATGTTCCAACTCGATATCTCCTTGAAGACGAGGTGGTTCCCACGCGAATCGTCGTACTGATTGAACGGCGCGATGAGGTTCTCCAGAAGTTCTTTCGCGCGCTTCTTATCGGGCGCCGAAGCCGCGAGCCGGATGACGACCGGCGTGATGCGGCTCTTCACCTTGCGTCCGATCTCCTCGGTCGCCACCTGATCGGTCCCCCGCCTGAACTCGCGCTCCTTGTCTTCTTTGTATTCCTTCGGCATGAAGACCTCCTTGCCGACGTCCTGCATGAGCTCGCCGAATACCGACTCGGCGACATTGAGCGCCTTGCGGATCGGTTTCCCTTTCTCGAGCTCGCGGATCATCTTCTTGTAGTGCTTGTTGTAGCGGTCGCCTCCGGTGCCGACGACGAGCTGCACGGCGGCTCCTTCGCCGTGCTTCGCGATCTTCGCGAATGCGGCCAGGAGCACGTTCAGGGGATCATGCTCGAACATCTCATACGTCTTCAGCGGGAACGCGGGATGATTCGCGAGGCGCGCGACAGCGCCGACGCTCTCGCCTTCGTAATTGAAAATATTGTAGTCGCCGCGGCTTTCGGAAATGCGCGCGTTCGGGAATACCGACGAGATGAGGCGCTCCGCGAGCGTCTGCTTCGTGCGCGGAACGGCGAGGTAGAGGGACGCCGTTTCGCTGCCTTCCGCGACCGCGATCTCGAGCGAGAACCCTTCGTCTTCGCCGATGAGCGGGAGCAGACCCGCGTAGAGCTGTTCCGACGAAGCGAGCACCTGCTCGAGCTTCTGCGCCTGCTCTTTGTCTTTCTCGCCGTGCGCCTGCGGCTCGATCTCGAAGAGGACCATGTGGAGCGCCCGCTTCACCTTCTCGGGCGGCGGAAATCCCCTCTCCGGCAGGCCTTCGGCGATGTAGCGCACGAGCACGCGATGGAGATCGTCTTCCAGATGCTGGTTCTTCATCCTCGCCACGACCGAAAGCGCATTCCTGATCCCGTGCTGTGCCACTATCTTCAGGAGCTCGTCCATCTGCGTGTCGTGCTCTTCCGGCTCAAGCTTCAATACATGCCGCAAAGTCTCGTGTTCGGGCAAGACGACTGCTTCGTGGAGCACCGCCGCGGCGGGCGTGGCGGCGTATTCGGCGACCTCGCGCTTCGCGATGCGATCGCTCTCGAAGCGGTTCTTCGGCGTGTCCATTTCCCGCTCTTTATCGCGCACGCGCTCGCGCAGGTATGCGAGTTCTTCTTCAGGCGATTTGAATTTCTCCGCGGGGCGCACGATCCGCTCCGCGAGGATACGGGGTTCCATCACGAAATTATAACATCGGTACGATGGGATTCCGGCCTCAATGCACCCTCAGCATTAAACCCGTATCGTCCCGTAATACTTGAGAGCCTCGGCGCCGATGTCGTGCCTGAATTGCATGCCCTCGAAATGGATGCGGTCGATCGCCTGGTATGCGCGATCGAGCGTTTCTTTGAGCGATGCTCCGACGGCGGAAACTCCGAGGACGCGACCGCCCGCCGTCACAAGCCGACCACCGTCTTCTTTCGTTCCCGCGTGAAATACTTTGACGCCGGGAACCTCCTCCGCTTCAGCAATGCCGTCGATGGGAAATCCCTTCTGGTACGCATCCGGGTAGCCGCCGGAGGCGAGCACGATGTTCGCCGCGAATCCCCTGTACCACTCTACGGAAGCCGTGAGGTTCGCGAGATCGTGATCGACGCATGCTTCCAACAGATCGAGAAGGTCGCTCTTGAGAAGCCGCATATAGACCTGCGTCTCGGGGTCGCCGAAACGCGCATTGAATTCCAATACTTTTAACCCATCCGAGGTCAGCTTGAGCCCGGGGTACAGGAGACCCGAGAAGGACGCGCCGCGGGCATTCATGCCGTCTAATGTCGGCCGCACGATCGAATATTCGACGGTCCGCGACAGATCGGGCGTCACCCAGGGGACCGGCGCTATCACTCCCATGCCTCCGGTATTTTTCCCTGTGTCGCCATCGTGCGCCGGCTTATGGTCCTGCGCCGGGGGGAATACCAGGAACGATAAGCCGTCCGTGAGCGCATGCATCGATATCTCCGGACCGTCAAGAAAGTCCTCGATCACGACCTCGTTCCCGGCATCTTTGTACACCCGGTCGATCATGATCTCCCGCAGGGCGGTTTCCGCTTCCTCCATCGTCCTGCAGACGTACGCGCCTTTTCCCAGAGCAAGTCCGCTCGCTTTTATCACGATGGGAACGCCGTGCATATGCGCATACGCGAGCGCCGGAGCATACGCGGTGAATACCCTGAACTCCGCCGTCGGGATCTTGTTCTCCTGCATCAACATCTTGGCGAACGTTTTGGACGCCTCGATCTGCGCCGCGGCTTTCGAGGGGCCGAAAATGCGCAGTCTGCGAGACTGGAAGAGATCGACGATGCCGAGCGCAAGCGAATCATCCGGACCGACAACGGTGAAGCCGACGTTCTTTTCCTCTGCGAATTTCGCGAGCCCCTCGATGTCAGAGGCCGCGATCGGCACATTCTCGCCGAGCGAGCGCGTGCCGCCGTTCCCCGGCGCGATGTAGAGCTTCCCGACCCGATGCGATTGTTTCAATTTCCACGCGAGCGCGTGTTCTCTCCCGCCGCCGCCGACGATGAGCACGTCCATAGCTACTCTTGCGTCAAGATTTCCGGGCCGTCTTTCGTGATGATGACCGTATGCTCCGCGTGCGCGGTGCGCGAGCCGTCTTTCGTACGATAGGAATGGCCGTCTTTGTCCACGAACAAATCTCCCGTGCCGAGCGTCATCATGGGCTCTATCGCGATGACGAGGCCCTCCACGAGCTTCGTTCCCGTGCCGGGCGTCCCGAAATTGGGCACGTGCGGCTCCTCGTGGACCGCCGTCCCCACCCCGTGCCCCGAAAGATTGCGCGGGAAGCCGAAACGGTATTTCTTCGCGACTTCCTCCACGGCGTGGCCGATGTCACCGGTCGTGTTGCCGACGCGCGCTTCGGCGATGCCTGCCGCGAGCCCTTCGTAGGTGCCGCGAACGAGCCGCTCGTCCTCGGGATCATGCTTCTTCCCCGCGATGATCGTCGCCGCATGGTCGGTGAAAAGGCCTTTGTGCCTGATGCCGAAATCGATGCAAACGACATCTCCTTCTTTGATGATTTTGCCGTTCTGCCCCGCGGGAGAGTGGACGATGACGTCGTTGATGGAAACGCAGAGACCGGAAGGATACGGTTCTTCATGCTTGCCGGAGCGGTAGCCGAAAAACGCCAGCTCGTCGCCTTCCGCCGCGACCATCTCGCGCGCTTTGCGCTCGAGCTCCGCAGTCGCAACGCCCGGCACCGCCCGCTCGCTCAAGACGCGCACGTGCCGCGCGAGGCGCTTGCCGCCTTCGCGCAGTATCGCGATGTCTTCCGCCGTTCTCGCTATCATCCCGCCAATCCTAACACCGAAAGAATGTTTTTGTGAATCGTCGCAATGTCCGGTTCTCCGTCGATCTCGTGGATGGTCCAGCCGAGAGCCCCGAGTTCCTCCATGGATGGCATGACGTGCTCCTCGTACCACGCGAAACGGCTCGCGATCACTTCGTCTTTCGCGTCATCCGCGCGGCCGCGCGCGATGAGGCGCGTTTTCGCGCTTTGGGGCGTGAGCGTGAGCGAAATGACCCGCAAGTCCGTCCGGTCCCACAGGTGCATCATGTCGTTTGCCGCGCGCGATTGATCGGGCCTGCGGCACGTCCCGTCGAGTATCACGTGCTGCGAACCGTCGAATGTGCGGTTCAATTCGGTTGTGAGGAGGTAAATGGGTATGAAGGATGGCACGAGCGTGCCAGATGAGACAAGCCTGTCCGTATGGCCTGCGAGCGATGTTCCGGACTGCATGAATGCCCGCAGGAGATTGCCCATCTCCGGGCGCACGACGCCGCGCGACGGATCTTTCTCCTTCAAAAATTTCTCGAGCAGTTCCGCCTGCGTGCCCTTGCCGCTGCCGGAGATGCCGAAGAATGCGACGGTGATCGGCTGCATATTCAAAGAGTATATCCTTCCTTCTTAAGGATCGCCACGACTTCGTCGACGGCGTCCTTCAACTTGCCGTCGGCGTTCACGACGCGGTAGTCGTATTCAAACGCATGTTCGTCCATCTCGGTGCGTGCGATGCGCATGCGCTCAGCGAATTCCGCTTCCGAAAGATCCGGGTTGCGCGCGCGGATGCGGCGCGCGAACTCATCAAGCGACACTGGCACGATGAAGATCGTCGTCGCGCCGTAACGCTCCTTCAAGAGCCGCGCGCCGACAATGTCGACTTGTGCGAGAACGACGCGCCCGGATGCGAGCTGTTTATCGAGGTTCGGGAGGTAGATGCCGTAGTACGTTCCGAGCGCCGGCACGAACCGGTGCTCCGGTATGAGCCCCTCTTCGAGACCGCGTTTGAATTCCTCGATGGAAATAAAATGATAGTCGACGCCATCGCGCTCGCCGTCGCGCGGCTTCCGCGTCGTCGCCGTCACGAGCCGCGCGCAGTTGTTCGAGCGCTTGAGGAGTTCTTCGAGGATCGTGTTCTTGCCGCTCCCCGACGGGCCTGCGATGACAACTACCTGCCGCTGCATAATGCGGCTAATACTCTCGTATTGATGTCTGTGCGTCAATCTTCTTGACCACATCCAAGACGACCGAGACGACGATGAGGAGCGCGGTGCCGCCGATCGTGATGGCGGTGATGCCGGTGAGGCCCCGCAGGATAAGCGGCAAGATCGCGAGGAAACCGAGGAACAAAGCGCCCACGAGCGTGATGCGCGTGATGATGTTGCCGAGGTATTCAGAGGTCGTGGCGCCCGGGCGCACGCCGGGGATGAACGCGCCGTTTTTCTGCAGGTTCTTCGCGATCTGGTGCGGTTCGAACGTGATCGCCGTGTAGAAGTACGTGAAGAGGAAGACCATGCCGAAGTAGAGGATGCCGTATACCCACTGGTTCGCGAGGAGCGCGACGACTTTCGAGGCGGCGGCGGCAACGAGCGCCACGGAACTCTTCGAGAGGAAGGTCGCGATCATCTGCGGGAACAAGAGGATCGAGAGCGCGAAGATGATGGGCATGACGCCCGCCTGATTCACGCGCAGAGGGAGGTACGTCGAGATGCCGCCCATGACCTTCATGCCGCGCACGCGCCGCGCGTAGGTGACGGGTATCGGACGCTCCGCCTCCGTGATGAAGACGACACCCGCAACGATGACGGCGGCGGCGGCGGCGAACCCGATGTACGCCGGCAATTGCGAGAGGTCGAACGAGAAGAGGAACTGCGAGATGTCGTTCGGGATACGCGACACGATGCCCGCAAAGATGAGGAGCGATACGCCGTTGCCAACGCCAAACTCCGAGATGAGCTCGCCGATCCACATGAGGAGCATCGCTCCCGCGGCGATCACCATGACGTTCGTGAGCGTGTGCAGGAAATCGAGCGGCGGCACGATGCCGTTCTGCCGCAGGAGGATGAGGAAGCCGAATGCCTGGATGAACGCGAGCGGCACCGTGAGGTAACGCGAGTATTGCGTGAAGCGCATCCGCCCCGCGTCCCCTTCTTCCTGATACATCGCCTTCAAGGACGGCGAGAGCACGGAGACGAGCTGCATGACGATGGACGCGGTGATGAAGGGCGACACGCCGATCATCATGATGGAGAGGTTGGAGAATCCGCCGCCGGAAAAGACGTTCAGGAGCCCGAGGAACTGGTTGTTGGTGAGAAAATTCTCCAATTCCGCCCCGTTGATGCCCGGGATGGGGATGGCGGCGAGGAGGCGGAAAACGACGAGCGCGCCCAACACGAAGAGGACGCGCTCGCGGAGCACCTCATCGCTCACGATCAGTTTCAATTTGCGAAAGAATGTGTCGAACATAGGTTATTTCGCGATCGTGCCGCCTGCTTTCTCGATAGCGGCGCGCGCGGATGCTGACACGGCACATCCTTTGATGGAAAACTTCTTGCTTGCCTCGCCGCCCATGATCTTCACCGGCGGGAACAGAGGGCCGCGCGCGCGGATGACGCCGCGTTCCTTGAGTATCTTCGGTGTTATCTCTGCGCCATCTTCAAAAACCGCGACGAGCCGCGTGAGCGAGACGGGAATGGCATCCGGCCGCGAGGCGTCCACGGTGCGCGCGCGATTCTTGCCGTATCCGCGGCGCTTCGGGAGCTTCTTGATGATGTCGCGCAGCGCCGGGCGGATCTTGTGCCCCGCGCGGGCCGTCTGGCCCTTGCCGCCGCGCCCCGACTGCTTGCCGCGCGTGCTCGACTGCCCGCGCCCGACGCGCCGGTACGCGCGCTTCGTCATTCTTTTCAACGTGTGCAGTGCTTTTGTCATATTATTTTGAAACGCTCTTCAGAGCGGTCATCGCGGCGCGCGCGTTATTGATGGGATTGCGGCTGCGCGAGAGGAGCTTCGCCGTGACGTCGGAGACGCCCGCGAGTTCGAGGACGGCGCGCACCGACGAGCCGGCGACGAGACCGCGGCCGGGGCTCGGGCGGATCTCCACCACCGAAGCGCAGAACTTGGCGTGGACGTCGTGCGGGATGCTGCGCGTCTTCGTGAGATTCAGGGTGAGCATGCCGCGCTTCGCGTCGCGCGTCGCTTTCTCGATCGCGAGCGCGGTGTCGGCGGCCTTGCCGAGCCCCACGCCCACGCGGCCCTTCTTGTCGCCGATGACGATCGCCACGCTGAAGTTGAAGCGGCGGCCGCCTGCCATGACGCGAGCCACGCGGCGGATGCCGATGAGCTTCTGAGCGAATTCGCTCCGGCGATCGTCGCGGCGGGGGCCGCCGCGTCCGCGCGGAGCGCGGTCGCGATCACCTCCACGGCGGCGCGGGAAGATCTTCTCCTCCGGCGCTTTCACGTCGGGAGCCGCAACGATCGTCTCTTCGGGCGGAAGGTCGAGGACTTCCGGCACGACGACCTCCACGGCATCATCTGTTTTGTGTTCTGCAGTCATACAAAGAAAATTAATATCTAAAACTCCAGTCCTGCGGCGCGCGCGGCATCGGCGAACGCCTTGATGGTGCCCTGGTACTGGAACCCGCCGCGATCGAACACGACCTGCTTCACGCCCTTCTCGTGCGCGAGCTTGGCCAAAGCCGCCGCGGCCGCTTCCGCGCGCTCGCGCGGGGTCTTCCCCTTCGCGGCGGCGGACGAGATGGCGACGATGGTCGAGTTCTTCTCATCATCGATGATCTGCGCGACGAGACGCGTGTTCGATTTGTAGACCGTGAGGCGCGGGCGCGCTGCCGTGCCCGAAACCTTGGCGCGCACGCGGCGGTGCCTCCTGCCTCTGCGATCCTGCTTGGTCATTGTGTGCATGCTCATATATCGAAATTACGCGGTGCTCGTCGCCTTCTTGCCCTGCTTCTCGCGGACGACTTCGCCCTCGTAGCGGATGCCCTTGCCTTTGTACGGCTCCGGCTTCTTCTGTGCGCGCACGACCGCGGCGAACTGCCCGACCTGTTCCTTGTCGGCGCCCGAGATGGTGATGATGTTCTTCTCCACCGCGACGGTGAGGCCTTCAGGAACCGCCATCTTCACCGGGTGCGAGAAACCGATCGAGAGCGAGAGGGTCTTGCCTGACAATTCCGCGCGGAAGCCGATGCCTTCGATCTGCAGTTTCTTCACGAACGGCTGGTTGACGCCTGCGATCATGTTGCGGACGTGCGACGCGTAGGTGCCCCACAGCGCCTGTGCGAGACGCGTCTGCGCGAGCGGTGTGACGGAAACCGACTTGCCGTCAACGGCGATGGAGACAGCCGGGTGGATGGCGCGCTTCAGCGTGCCGCCCTTCCCTTTCACAGCCAACTCGCCGCTCGCGACCGTAACATCGGTGCCCGCGGGGATCGCTATCGGTCTTTTTCCTGTTCGTGACATACAAATATTCAAAGAATTACCAGATTTCGAAGAGCGCCTCGCCGCCGACTTTCTCTTTGCGCGCTTCGACACCGGTGAGGATGCCCTTCGGCGTCGAGAGGATGAGCGCGCCGTGCCCGTAGTGCACCGGCATGATCTCGCGCACGGAGCGGTAGAGGCGGCGGCCGGGCTTCGAGATGCGCTTCACGCCCTTGATGAAGGGCTTGCCCGAGGCGTCGTACTTGAGGACGATGTCGAGGGTCTTGCGGACTTTCTTCCCCTTCTTCTCGATGGACTGGATGAATCCGGCGTCCTTGAGTTTTTCTGCGATGGCGTGCTTCAGGGCCGAATACGGAATGGCCACCGAGGCCTTCTTGACGGCTCCCGCGTTTACGAGACGCACTATGAAATCACCGACAGTGTCGCTTACCATGAAGATTTCTTTATGCCTGGGATATTGCCTTCGAGCGCCTCTTCGCGGAAGCAGATGCGGCAAAGATTGAAATCGCGCAGAAAACCGCGCGGGCGGCCGCACTTGAAACAGCGGCGGATGACCCGGCTCTTGAACTTCGGCGGACGCGCCGCCTTCGCTATCATTGATTTCTTGGCCATATATGAGACACCCCTAAGGAGACGTTGAAACCCCTGCATCGTGGCCTTGCGGCTCACGCTTACGGAAGCTTCATCGCGTGGCTCTGTTCTTCTCCCAACCTGTGGTCAAAAAACAAAGCCCCCTACGAGGCCCAGGAAATATACGCGAGTTGTTCCGCAAAGTCAACGGGGCGCTCACATTCGGCCTGCTGGCCAGTACTGGTACTTTTGTTTTTTCCTGCCGTTTCTAGAAGCTCCAGACCTCTTTATACGCGTGCTCGGCTAGGTCTTTGGCTCTTTGAGTTATTGCTTTCTCGTTCCAGTTTTTTACTGTCTTTTCGTATTTCGCAACGAAGTCCTTTAAATACGCGAGTTTGCCTGAATGCTTTGGTTCGGACAAAAGTTTCATTTTTTCCGCAGGGGGTAAGTTGCCAAAGGACGAGTTTGAGTGACGCGAGATCACTAGCAAGTTTCCGATGTTATCGAGAGCGCTTACCTCGTCCTCGTCGTGTGGCTCGTCTGGGTTGCGCGGTAAGAAATGCTCAATATTAAAATTCTTCTTTAAAAGACTTTTGTCTGGATTATAGAGAGATACCCACTGACTATCGTTATGGCCAGAGTTATTTACCCGATCAAAGACGTAGTGGATGAGCGGGATCGTATCAGAACGATATGCCATATCGGCAAACCGTGGCGCAAATTCTTCTATCGAAGCCCTGCGCTTCTTTAGCTCTTTAACCAGTCTGTCTGAAGTGGTCTTGAAGTCATCTGTGTCATAGAATTCGGCTGCGCTTTCCGCATACAGTTGTTCGATCTCATTTCCGACGCGCTCGCATATCACGTTATTAACAAAGTGATATTTCTCTATAACTTGCAATAAGTTGAGAAGGGTCTTTGTTATCCGTGTGTCAGCTCCAGCCTTCTTGTACGCGACAAAGATTGAATAGATCAGAGGATATGCCTGACTTACCTGAAACAACTTCAAGGCCTCAAAAGTTCGGTTAAGCTGACCCTGATAACCCTCGTTTTCTTTGAGGAGCGCGAGATCGGTTTCTGTAAGCCACTCGCGCAGTAGCGTGATTTCGAGTGATCTGGTCGCTTTGTAGTATCTCGAAAATCTATAAAGCTCATCGGTCATTTTTTCTGCCCCTAATTCATTCCCGTACATTTTCAAATTCCTGTACAGATTCTTTTTCTGAACGTATCCATGTCCAGAGACCCAGAAATATTTGAGCATTCTTTGGAGCGTGTTCTCCGAATTTTCCACTATTTCGTTCCACTTCTCTTCTATGCTTGCGTCAGAGACAGTGGCGAAGAGGTAATTTTTTAACAGATCTGCAACATTAAGATCAAGTCCTCTCGCGTTCGTACGCTCGAAAATATCAAAAGCCTCTAACTCGTCGGCTATCGTTATTTCAATCACATAGGACTTATACAACGCTCGGAGAAAATTACTGAGTCCCTCGGATTTGTAGTCTTTGATCTGGTCGTGGATAAAATCGTATACGGGCTTTATCTTATTGGATTGTCTCTTGACGGGTTTATTAGATCCATTGACGCTCAATTTTACGGGAAACTCACCGTCCCAGTCGTTGTCGCAGATATATTGGAAAACGTCGGCGATAGAGGAGGACGCGGAGACTCTTTCCGAGACCTTCTTCCCGGTTGCAGAATCTGTGAAAGTTAATTTCTTTTGAATTTCCTGCGCGAGATCGTGTTGTTTGTTCTTTTTTGCGACAGCTCTGCAAGCAAGCAGGATAAGCGAGATCGTTGTGAGGCGTTGTTGCCCGTCAACTACTCGCAACTCGCCTTCAGTGGAATTGTCAAAAACGAATGTGCCTAGAAAAAGGCGGCTCAAATCATTTTTCTGAGCGGATTCCAAATCGCTCATCAGTTCCTGTACCTCATTCTTGCCCCAGTCGAAATTTCTCTGATATCGCGGTACGACGATTCGGTTTTGACCATCGGAAAAGATATCATCTATAGTTCTGCTTTTTGGTTGGATCACGTGTGTATCGTACAACTGCCACGGCTACTGTAAAGGCCAAAATTCTTAGCGTTTAGTACGCGCTATCACGAGTTAGCTGGGGTTTGGTTCAATGTTCGGAATAGCACCAAGAGGTGCTTAATCGCGTTAGGCTCTAGGAATCCGAGCTTAATCCTGTGGATTTTGATAAATCTTAGCGAGTCCGGGCACGACGCTTTTGCCGTGTCTCGCAGGCCGACGGGCCGAGAGTCAGCGCTGCGGCAGCAGCCGCAGACAGCGACGGCAAAAGTGCCATGCCCGGCGAGCACCCCTTATGCGCGCAGCGGCAAACCGAGGTAGCGCAGGAATGCCTCCGCCTCCTTTTTGCTCTTGGCTGTCGTGACGATGGTGATGGCGAGGCCGAAGATGTCCTTGCTGTCTTCGTCGGAGGTCTCGGGGAAGACGATGTGCTCCTTGAATCCGAGCGTCATGTTGCCCATCTCGTCGATGGCATCTGCCTTGAGACCGCGGAAGTCCTTCACGCGCGGGAGCACGATGTGGATGAGTTTGTCCAAGAACGCCTGCATGCGCGCGCCGCGAAGCGTCGTCTGAAAACCGACGGTGTCGCCCGCGCGTATCTTGAACGTCGCGATGGATTTCTTCGCCATGCGCGCCGCGGACGCCTGCCCGGTGATCTGCGCCAAACGGCCCTTGATGAGCTCGCGCTTCTTCGGATCGTGCTTGGCACCGACGCCTGTCGAGACGACGATCTTCACGACCTTCGGCGCCTGCATCGGGCTCTTGTAGTGGAATGCGCCCTTCAGCGCCTCGAATGTCTTCTTCTGAATTTCAACCGGTTTCATATTTTTATCTGACGGCCGAGCCGCTCTTCACCGCGACGCGCTCGCGCACGCCGTCTTTGCGGACGATGCGGATGCGGGTCGGTTTCCCCGTCTTCGGGTCCGCGAGCATCACGTTGGACGCGTCGATCGGCATCGGCTTCTCGATGATCTGCCCCTTGCGGCTCTGCGCGGTCGGGCGGCGGTGCCGCTTCACGACGTTCACGCCGTCGATCACCACGCGGTTCTCCTTCGGGAAGACGCGGGTGATGGCGCCCGTGGCGCCCCGGTTCTTGCCGCTGATGACGATGACCTTATCTCCTTTCTTGAGTTTCATATATGCATTAGACGACTTCCGGCGCCAGGGTCGCGATCTTCTGGTAGCCGCGCTCGATGACCTCGCGCGGGATGGGGCCGAAGATGCGGTTCGCTTTCGGCTCCTTCTTTTCTTTCTCCACCAAGACGACGGCGTTCTCGTCGAAGCGGACGTACGAGCCATCCTTGCGGCGGAACGCTTTCTTCTGGCGCACGACGACCGCGCGGTGGATGTCTTTCTTTTTCACCGTTTTGCGCGGTTGGGCCGTCTGGATGGAGATGACGACTTCGTCGCCGAGCTCCGCGTAGCGGCGCTTGGAACCTCCGAGCACCTTGAACACGCGCCCGGTGATGCCTCCGGAGTTGTCAGCTATCTTCACGATGGAACGCGGTTGTATCATAGCTATTTCACGAGGATGAACCTCTTGCGCTTGGAGATCGGGCGCGTCTCGCGAATGGTCACCTTCTCGCCGATTTCGGCGGTGTTGCCCGGATCATGGACGAGAAATTTCTTGCTCTGCCGCTGGTACTTCTTGTACTTGGGGTGCTTCACGTAGCGCTCCACCTGCACGGTGACCGTGTCCTTCATCGCGCGCTTCACGACGACGCCCTCGAGGAACTTCCCTGCCTGCGCCGAGCTCGTCGCGGCAGGCAGGCCCGCCTGTTCGCCGCTTGAATTGTTTTGTGTGTCTGTCATATCGTTATAGTCGGCGCATCCTACGCGGTCTTAACCTTCGAAGCAAGGACGGCCTTTCGCTCTTTCGCGCTGCGGGCGTTCACTTCGGTCAGAATCTGTGCGATCTCGCGGCGCAGGGTGCGGCCTTCGCGCACGTTGCGCGTGCGGCTGCCCGCGCCGCCGAAGCGGAACGTGCGGAGAGCTTCGCGTTTTTCCGCGAGCGTGTGCTGCAATTCCTCGGTGTTGTTTTTGGCGAAATCAGACATACAAAATATTAGTCGCGCTCAACGACGCGGACCTTGAGCGGCAGCTTCGTTCCCGCCTTGCGGAGCGCTTCGCGGGCCATTTGCTCGGGAGAGCCGTCGACTTCGAAGAGGATGCGGCCCGGGCGCACGTCGACGACGTAGCCCGCGACATCGCCCTTGCCGCTGCCCATGCCCACCTCGGCGGCTTTCTGGGTGAACGGACGGTCCGGAAAGACGCGGATCCACACTTTCGCGCTCTTGCCTGCCGCGCGCGTGAGCGCGCGCCGCGCCGCCTCTATCTGGTTCGACGTGAGGCGTGCCTGGCTCATGGATTTGAGGCCGAACGAGCCGAACGCGAGCGCGATGCCGCGCGTCTCCGGGCGCACAAGGCGCGAGCCGTGCCTCCGGCCCGTCTGCCATTTGCGGTATTTCGTTTTTTTCGGTGCCAACATACAAAAATTTATCGGTTCGGATTACGCGCGCGGCTTGTCCGCCGCATCGGCGAAGATATCGCCGCGGTAGATCCACACTTTGACGCCGAGGACGCCGTACGGGAGGTAGGCCACTTCGCGGGCGAAGTCGATGTCCGCGCGCAAGGTCTGGAGCGGCACGCGGCCGCGCTTGATCTCTTCCGTGCGCGACATCTCGGCGCCGCCGAGGCGGCCCGCGATCGCGATGCGAACGCCCTGCACGTCGCGGTTTGCCATCACCTTCTCAACCGTCTGCTTCAAGACGCGGCGGAACGGCATGCGCTTCTCGAGCCCTTCCGCGATCATGTACGCGACGACGGGCGCCTGGGATTCGGGCGAGCGGACTTCCTCGATGTCGAGGCGTACTTGGCGTGGCTCGACGCCTTTGATCTTGCGCACGACCTGCTCCATCTCTTTCACGAGCTTCGTGCTCCCCTCTCCGCCGCGGCCGATGACGAGGCCCGGGCGCGAAGTCTTCAAGAGGACGCGGACCGCCTTTTCGCTGCGGCCGATCTCGACGGAGGTGACGTAGTTCCCGCGCAGGCGCTTCTTCAGGAAGCGGCGGATGGCGGAATCGATCATGACGTTCTCGCGATACTGCGCCGGCGTCTTCGAGAACCACCTCGACTTCCAGTCGCGGATGACTCCGAGGCGATGTGCGAATGGGTGTACGGTGTGTGTCATATGATTATGCCGATTTCTTGGCGGCGCGGATTGCGCGCGCGGGCTTCGCAGCCTTGGGCGCGGCCGTACCGAGTTCGAGCGAAATGATGCTCATCGTCTTGCGGATGCTCCCAGAGCGCCCGCGCGCGAATGGGCGTCCGCGGCGCAGGACGGTGCCTTTATCGACGGAGATGCGCTTCACCACGAGATCGTCCGTGGAGATACCGGCGTTGCGTGCGTTGGCGACGGCCGAATCCAAAAGCTTCTTCACCGCAGGCGACGATTTCTTATCCAAAAAAGTAAGCACGGACTGCGCCTGCCCCACGTTCTTGCCGCGGATGAGATTCGCGACGAGCCGCACTTTGCGCGGCGACTGATGATAGTTCTTGAGGAGCGCTTTCATATATTATTTCTTCTTCGTGTCGGCGGTCGCTTTGGCGGCCTGCGCGGCGGCGGCTTCGGAGGCCTTCGCGGCCGTCTCGATCTCCTTCTGCATCTTGCCGCCGTGGCGGATGAACTTCGTCGTCGGCGCGAATTCGCCCAACCGGTGCCCGACCATGTCTTCGGTCACGAACACCTCGTCGAAATTCTTCCCCGTGTGCACCGCGAACGTGTAGCCGACGAATTCCGGCGCGATCTGCGAGCGGCGCGCCCACGTCTTGATAGGCCCCTGCCCGCTCTTGCGGGTAGCGACTTTCTTCGCGAGCTTTTCGTCCACGAATGGACCTTTTTTGAGTGAGCGTGTCATGCAATCAATTGAAATCCCGCCGCGGCGGGAGTCCGCACAATGTATAGGAAATGGCTGGATAAGTCAAACGATGCCCTGATTTCGAAGCCTTTTGCAGTATCCATGTTCCGGATTCGACTGTGATTACAAAAATCGCTCCCTTTCGGGAGCGATTTTTTAGCGCCGTTTGCCTACCTTGCGCCGGGAAACGATAAATACGTTCGAGTATTTCTTCGGACTGCGGGACTTCTGGCCCTTACCGGTGGGTTTGCCCCACATCGACTTCGCGCGGCGAAGTCCGCGGCCCTGGCGCCCTTCGCCGCCGCCGTGCGGGTGATCCACCGGGTTCATCGCCGTGCCGCGCACCGTGGGGCGCACCCCTTTCCAGCGCGTGCGGCCGGCTTTCCCGACGTTCACGAGACGGTGCTCTTCATTCGATACCTCGCCGACCGACGCCCATGCCGTCCCGATGACGCGGCGCACTTCGCTCGAAGGCATCTTGAGGTGCGTGTAGCCCGCATCCTGCGCGATGACTTCCGCGTAATTGCCGGCCGAACGCACCATCTGCGCGCCGCGGCCCGGCTTCAGCTCGATGTTATAGACGAATGTGCCCACCGGGAGTTTCGCGAGCGGCAAACGATTTCCCGCTTTGATCGGCGCGTTTTCGGAGACGAGGAACGTATCGCCGACCTTCATTTTTTGCGGAAGCACCGTGTAGCGGCGCTCGCCGTCGGCGTAGATAGAAAGGCCGATGAACGCGCTGCGGAACGGATCGTATTCGATGGAAGCGACCTTCGCCGGGATGTCTTTCTTGTCGTAGCGGAAATCCACCATGCGGTAGGCGCGCTTGTGGCCGCCTCCCTTGTGGCGCACCGTGATGCGACCGGCGTTGTTGCGGCCGACGCCGCGCTTCCCTCCCTTCATGAGCGCCTTGGTCGGCTTGTGGCCGGAAAGGAGCTCGCGGTAGTTCAAGGTCGTCATGCCGCGGCGTCCGGGGCTGGTCGGTTTGTATGCTTTGATGCTCATATAATTATCGAATGGCTATCGTATCACCCTTCTTAAGGAACACGTACGCTTTCTTGCCGCCGTGCTTCACGCCGGGCTTTCCTGTGCGGGCATTTCGCTTCAGCTTCGCGGGGATCGTCACAACGCGCACCATGCGGGGAGTCACCTTGTAGAGTTCGCGCACCGCTTCGATGATCTGCCGCTTGTTCGCGTCCACGCTCACGTCGAAGGTGTAGACGCCCCCCGCTTCATGCATCGTCGCCTTCTCGGTCACGCGCGGATTCGTGAGGACATGCGACGTGCTCGCCTTCATGCCTTTTGCAGTCGTGGTCTGCGCCGGAACCGCCTTCTTTTCCTCGGCGGGTTTCGCCGCTGTACTGTTCTTTTTGCTGAAGAATGCCATAAAAAATCAGTTTTTAGTTTTCAGTTTCTAGTTTTTAGTTTTCTTAGCCACGCGGTTCCCGATGATCGCGACCGACGCTTCCGGATTCTCGATAATAAGGTACTCGTATTTGAGGACGGAGAGCGGGTTCAAGTTCCGCACGCTCGCGCATTCGACGCTCCCGATGTTGCGGAAGCTCTTCTGCGCCGCGTCGGAGAGATCGGCGAAGGCGATGAGCGCGGCGTTGCGGCGCTTCCCCGCGAGCTTCTCGAAGCCGGAAACAGTGGCGAGCGTGCCGAGCGCCTTTTTCGCTACGGCCGTCTTCGGCGCGTCGAACCCGAGCGAATCGACGAAGAGGATCTTGCCGTCTTTGAGCTTCCGCGAGAGCGCCACGAAGAGGGCTTTCGCGCGCATCTTCTTCGGGATCGCGCGGGCGTAGACTTTTTCGTTGCGGGGCCCATGAGTGACGCCGCCGCCTTTCCAGATCGGGCTGCGGATGGAGCCGTGGCGCGCGCGGCCCGTGCCTTTCTGGCGCCAGGGCTTGCGGCCGCCGCCGCGCACTTCGCCGCGCGTCTTCACGTGCGCCACGTGCGGCCGCGCGTTGTCCTGCATCGAGGTCACGACCTGGTGCATCAGCGAATCGTTCCATGCGACGCCGAAAATGCTCTCCGGAAGTTCGACGGAACCCGCTTTCTTGCCCTGCATTGTGTAGATGTCTGCGTTCATAGAGTAAAAATTATCCTCTGATCTCGACGATCGTCCCGGGGCGTCCCGGCACCGCGCCCGAAATGAGAAGTGTATTGGTTGCCGTGTCGACTTGAAGCACGCGGAGGTTCTTCACCGTGATGCGGTCGCCGCCCATGCGGCCGGCCATGCGCATGCCTTTGGCGACGCGACCGCCTGCGCGTCCGCCGCCGCCGATAGAACCCGGCGCGCGTTCCATGTTCTTCTGACCGTGCGAGCGCGGTCCGCCATGGAACCCATGGCGCTTCACGACGCCCTGGAATCCCTTGCCTTTCGAAATTGCCGACACGGTCACCGTGTCGCCCGGAGCGAAGACGGAAACGTCGATGGTCTTCCCGCGCGCGGCCTCGAAGCCCTCGCCCGGCTTGAACTCGCGGAGGTGGCGGAACATGCCGAGATCTTTCAGGTGACCCTGCTGGGGCTTGCTGACATTCTTCTCTTTTTTCGCGCCGAAGCCGATTTGAATCGCCTCATAGCCATCCTTCTCTTTGCCTTTCACCTGCGTCACCGTCAGAGGCCCCGCGGTGATGATCGTCGCGGCGGCAACGACCCCCTTGTCGTCGAAGACCTGGGTCATCCTGCCTTTCGTTCCGAGCATGAACTTCATAGGTTAATGAAAAATCGCGCAACGGCACATCGCGTTCGCGAGTTACCATTGGTCCCCTGCCTGCGCAGGCAGGCCGTATGGGGACGTAGCGTCGGCGTAGTATACACAGCTCTAACGGCAACGCAAGTTAGGGAGGCATCGTGTCGTTCAGGTCTCTGGCATGCTTTTCCCCAGCTTCAGCGAACAGACCCAGTAGTTTTTAACGGTGCGGGTTCATCTTCCGTTAAAAACTACCGGGTCTTTGAGCGTCCTACTTCTCCTCGAACACCGGAATGATGTTCACGGTCACGGTCTCGATGACGGAGATCGGCGTTGCGCCCGGGAACCCCGTACACGCGAGCGTGTAGGTGGTCTGGCTTGTGATGGGACTCGAGGTCTTGCCGCCCGAGCCGGAGAAGCTACCGCTCCACGAATCGCCGTTCGAGCCTGTGACGGAACAGGATTGCGCGTTCGAGACATTCCAGTACACCGAGGTTGTGTTACCGCTCCAGAGGAGCGAGGGCTTGACCTCGAGGTGGCCGGTCGCGGTGAAGGGGCCGTAGGTGACATTGGACGCGGAGAAGGGGGTGAATCCGATAGACGGCGGCGGGATGCAGGCGCTTCCGGCGCAGCCGTAGCCGCAGGTCTGCGAGAGCGATTCGACGCACGAGGCGTTGCGGTAATAGAGGTCATTGCCGGAGCAGAAATATGTCGGGGTGCAGGAGGAAACGGTGAACGAGTAGCTCGACCAACTTGAATTGAGGCCTGGAGCATCTTGGGCGAGTGCTCGGAACGTGTGCGTGCCGGACGAAGACCAGCTGTGGGTGGTGGATTGAGAGGTGCCGGAGTTCACATAATTGACGCCCGCGGGAAGCCACACGTCCGCCACGCCGTCGGCCGGTTCCGTCCAGTCGATGCCATAACGGATCTGATTGCCCTGCGGGTCGGTCGAGTTGACGCTGAATGTGTACGAGGTGTTGGCGTTGCCGGACGTGGGACCGGATATTACCGGAGCACTGGGAGCGGCGTTCGAGGGTGTGAAGGAGGCGCTGATGGTGTGGCCTCCCTGCACGTTCGAGAAGGTGTACGAGGAGACATTGCCGACGTTGCCGCCGTCGACCGTGACGGAGGCGATGGTGTACCCGCCGCTCGGACTGATCGAGAATGACTGATTGTTGCCCTGCGTCACAGAGACCGAGCCGGAGGGAGAGATGGAGCCGCCGGAGCCGGCCGACGCGGAGATGGTGTATGTCGGCGTCGGCGGCGGTGTCGATTCCGAGCACGAAGCAGTCGAGCCGCCGTTCGTGCCCTGGCATGACCATGTCCACGTCTGCGATGCATCAAAGGCGATGCTTACTGCATCGGAGAGAGCAGGACTGTTGAACATGGTCGAGCCGGTGGTCTTGTTTATCGACTTGAGGCCGCCCGGGCTTGCGTACCACAAGGTATTCGTCGACGGATCAAAGGCGATGCTTACTGCATCGGAGAGAGCAGGGCTGTTGAACATGGTCGAGCCGGTGGTCTTGTTTATCGACTTGAGGCCGTTCGAGCCTGCGTACCACAGGGTGCTATTATTGCTCTGATTGTTGGTGCTCGAACCCGCATTGCAATCATAGTGCGAGGAGGAGCAGGAGCCGTTCACTGGCTTCGGCTCGGAGCAGGAAACGTTATTCCCGTTGGCAGTGCCGTTGCAATTCCAGGTCCACGTCGTCGCGTTGCTTTGGTTGTTCGTGCTCGAACCTGCATTGCAGGTGTAGTGAGTTGATGCGCAGGAGCCGTCCACGGCTTTCGTTTCGGAGCAGGAAGCGGTCGAGCCGTTGTTCGGGCTTCGGCACTGCCATGTCCATGTGCTCGAGTTGCTCGACTGGTTGACGCTGTTACCCGCGGAGCAGTTGTAATGAGAGGAGGAGCAGGAGCCGTTCACGACGGCGTTGCACGATGAGCTCACTCCAACCCAATTACCGTTCGAGCAGGAGAATGTTGCTGAGCCGCTGTAGCCGGAAGCGCTGTTCTGGAGGGTCACGCTGCTGCCGTTCTGCACGGTGCCGTTGTAGTACGTGGAACAGTTGCTCCACTGCACGGTGCCGCTGTACGAGCAGGGCGAAAACGCACAGGTGAAATTCGAAAGTGTCGCATTCGACCAACCAGATGAATTCACGGCGTGTACCCATATTTGGTAGGAGTGGCCGGGCGAGGTCGAGACGGAACGGGACGTGCTCGTGAGGTTGTCCTGGCAATAATCGCCGGAGCCGCTCGACGGATTGCACGAACCATTCCAGCTTGAAGGATCCATATCGGCGCGCAAGGCATACGTGATGCCGGAGCCGGAGCCGGAGCCCCACGAGATGGCGGCCGAGGTCCCCGGGCTCGGGCAGGAGCCGGAGATCCAGCCGGGTGCGGACGGGGGCGGCGGCGAGTTGAGCCCGAGCGTGCGGTCGTATCTTCCCCACGTCGCGTAATAATTGCAGTTGGAATCATTCACGACCTGCCCGTCGAGGTATCCGCCCCCCCAGCTGGCGCAAATGTTCGTCGCGACGCCGATCCAGTCTTTCCTGTGGACGATGGTGATATTGGAGCCGAGGTTCGCCCCGTCGAGCGTGAAGTAGTAGCCGCCCGTCGCCCGGAATTGGTAGTACGAGTTGCGGTAGCTGGAGCCACCCGTGACGCCGCCGTTCGCCCCGTAGGCGGACAAGGCGTTCGAAATGACATTCGCTTCGTTCGTTTGTTCGCTGCCGTTATACGCGTAGCCGCTGATAGCCAAGGAGCCCAAGAGTGTCGCGTGTGCCGCGAGCGGGGCGAGCAGGAGGAGAACCGGAAGAACTGCAAGATATCGTTTCATATTAGGCGTTGGGTTGGGATCGTCTCGCATGCCACACCCCGTAGCCGACGATGATGACAAGCGCAGCAATGAGAACGATGATGCTCGACCATCTCCCCGGCAGTGTCGATGCGGGCGCTTCCGGCTGGGCTGCGCTGCTTCTCATCGTGATCGGGATATCGCGGGTATCTGTCGGGAAACCATCGCTCCCTTTCACGATGACGCCGATCGCCGCGGTTTCGCACACGGTGCCTCCCGGCAGGGCGAATGTGTCGGATTCTTCGGCCACCGTGATCGGCTTGTTCGTGATGCCGTACGCGCACACGCCTCCCTTCTTGTCTTTCGCGACGACATCGAGGAAGAACGGCGTCGTGGAAACGTCACTTGGAAGCGTCGTGGAGAGCGCGAGTGTCATCGGCTGGCCTTCCGTGTATGACGCCCGATCGAACGCTGCGCTCTTGATCTTCGCGACCGCTCCGTCAAGCACTCCCGAGTATGAGATCGAATGCCCCATCGGCGCGCCGTCTGCAAGGTTCTTGAGCACCAATTCATACCGGTACGTTCCGTTCTCGAAAAGCGCGAGGAACGGAACATCGATTTTTTTCTCGCCGCCTTGCGGCATGTCGAGCGCGATCGCGACCGACGTATCGAGAGCCGGGTTGGTCCCGCCTTCTTTGCTCCGCGCGCCGGCGAGGAGCACCGTTTCCTGCGTGTTCCCTTTGTTTTGCACGAGGCACGAGAATGTCACAATATCGCCGCGCTTCGTACTGAACGTGTTGTTGTTCCCGACGGCGACACTCGGCGCGCAGGAGACGAGCTCAACTGCGGCTGTTTGCGCGTATGCGAAAGAAGCTCCGAGAAGAAGCGCAAGCGCAGTGGCGATCGCGAACGCACCGCTACCATGGACGCGTAATCCTTGCATGCGTATCAATTATACGCGACACGTAATGCCTGCAACTCACTTTTCCCCTGAAAAGAAACTGTGCGCGATAGCGCTCCTCTAAAACCCTCAAGCGAGGGGTGTCACGCTGCGAGGGTCTCTCGCAGGCCGTCGGGCCGAGAGTGAGCGCTCCGCGAGCACGCGGAGACAGCGACCCGAACAGTGCGACACCCCGAAGCGCTATTTCTCCTGGAACGCAGGAACGATATTGACGATTGCCGTCTCGGTGATGGAGGGCGGCGTGGCGCCTGGAAGCGCGGTGCAATGGAGCGTGTAGGTCGTCTTGCCCGTGATAGGGCGCGAGATCCTGCCTGCCGGACCGGAGGAATTGGCACTCCACGCATCGCCGTTCGAGCCCGTGACGGAGCAGGAGGATGCATTGCTCACGCTCCAGTAGAGCCAGGTGGAATCACCCTGACGCACCAAGAGCGGTCTCGCCTGGAGGTGCCCCGTCGCGGTGAACGAACCGCTGACGCTGTTGGCTCCGCTGAACGAGAGGAAGCTGATCTGCGGAGGCGGGTCGCACTGCCCGCCGGAGCAGCCGTAGTCGCAGCTCTCGACCTGCGTGTCGACGCAGGTCGCGCTGCGCGAGACGACGTTGGAACCGGAGCAGAGGGTGGTCGGGGTGCAGGAGGAAGAAGACGTCTGGGTAGTGGTATCAGTGCCACCGCCCGGATTACTATTGGGGCATGTCGCATTATTCACGCACACCTGCGATGAGGGGCCCGAGCAGTTGGCGGAGTTCCCGGTGCTGCAACTTCTCGTCTGCGTCCCCGTGCCGCCGCCGCAGGCGCCGGAGCAGGCACTCCACGCACTCCACGTAGGGACGCCCGGACATATCGCGTTGTTCACGCACACCTGCGATGAGGGGCCCGAACAGTTGGCGGAGTTCCCGGTGCTGCAACTTCTCGTCTGCGTCCCCGTGCCGCCGCCGCAGGCGCCGGAGCAGGCGCTCCACGCACTCCACGTAGGGACGGGGATGCACGATGATGCACCCACATCTCCGACCCATTCGCCGTTCGTGCACGAGAATACCGCCGACCCGGTATATCCGGCAGCGGTGTTTTGCACCGTGGCAGTGCCGCCATTCTGCACAGTGCCGTTGTAGGAACCGGAACAGGAGCTCCACTGGACAGTGCCGTTGTAGCTGCAGGATGACGGCGTGCAGTTGCCGCTCCCGTCGGCGGTGTATCCGCTCGGCACCGATGTCTGGGTACCCGCAATGTTGGAGCAAACGTCCGGCGGAACGCCCATGCATGCGTTGTACGAAGCGCCGGTGCACTGCGAACTGCACGAACACCAGGCCGCTTTACTGCTTCCGTCTCCGAAATCGGTGCACTGCGGCTCCCATCCGGTGCCGCTCGAATTGCACCGATTGCAGGTGGATGCATTCCACTCAAGCGGCGTGCACACCTCGCTGCAGCTCCCGTCGCACTGGATGTAGCCGTTCGTCCCGCACCGGGCGCCGTAATTGCTCGCCGCATCATGCAAGTTCGAAGGGCACGAGGCCGGGATACTGCGTCCGCCGAGCGCGCCGCGCGGCGACACGTCATACACGCCGAGTTCTGTCGAGAACGGTTTTGCCAAACCCTGCGAGACCGGGAACGAACCATACGCGAACAAAAAAGCGGCGAGTGCAAGCGCAAGGAACGAGAGTGCCTGAACGCCGAGACTGTCAGCTCCGAAGAAACGCGACAAGGGAGCGAGGTCTTCGTGGTTTGATGAATGCATAGTGCTCACCTAAAACGATACCATCTCGCGGAACACTGACAAGCCGAGGAGGTTCATTTCTTGCCCGATAACTCCAGATTGTACGCAACCGATTCTTTCGTTTTCGCCAACCCTTCCGCATAGATCGCCGGATCATTGCCCGGATACGCTATGCCCCAGTCTTTCGGGGCCATGTCCTCAAGTTTCGCGAGCGCTTTCTCGAAATATATCTTCGCCTCCTCTTTCTTATTCAGGTTCAAGAGCGCGATGCCTGCGGAATTGAGGAGCCACGGATTCTCCGCATTGCGCGGCGCGGCCGCGAGCCCGCGCAATGCGGCGCCCTTCGACTTCTCGTAATCGCCGGCGCGGAAGTAGACCCACGCCAAATCGTTGTACCCCGCCCAGTCGAACGGGTAGAACGAGATGAACTTCTCGAAATCGGCGGCAGACGCGGTGAAATCGCCGGCATAGCCTTCGATGAGCCCGCGCACGTAGTACGACTGCTTGAGTTCAGGCTGAACAGTCATCTCCTTATTGATCTCCCGGAGCGCCTGCTGAAAATCTCCGCGCAGGAAATTGATCCGCGCCAGCTGGTAATGGGCGTACGGCACATTCTCATCGAGCGCTGCGGCGTTCGAGAAATATCGCTCCGCCTTGCCAATATCGTAATGGTCGGCCCTGAAGAAATAACTGCCCATATCGAGGAAAAGCTCCGGGTCGTGATCATTGAGGAGCGCTGCGGCAGGATCGAGATGGGTTATTTTCCATATCGTCCAACCGAACTGTTCCCGGAACAGGTAAGCGAGCAGAAAAACAGCGCATAGCGCTACTGCTATGCCTGTCGAGAGTGCAATCGTGCCTTTTTTTCCGCGTATTTTTTCCATTCTGCCTGTGGATAATATCATGGAAATAAGGCGTCGTAGAGGCCTATTTGCGGGCAGATACATCAAAACCGACTCGGATTGACTTTTAGACAAGAGTATGGTAAACTTTAAGTTGGACTTGGGTCTTTGAAACATCGGGGCCCAAGCCGACTCGCAATCCTTTCTTCGTTGTGCCTAGCATGGAGGATGTCATGAAGATCGCATCATTCGCAACACTGCTGTTTGCGTTGGTCGCTTCGGCGGCCTTCGCACAAATCACTCCGGAAAACTTCCCCCGGCTTCCCTCGACGATGAAGTTCGAGTTCCAGCCAGATGACACGATGAGGCGACCTTTCACCGTGACCCTGACGGAGGTCAAGCAGGAAGGTTCCCACGTCAGTGGTACCATCTCGCTGTTCCTGGCGTACGGGACCGCGTCCGGAGCGTGCTCGATGAACAGAGTTCCGTTCACTGGCTACATTACCGGCGACGGGAAGACATTCATCTTCGGCCCCAGGCCACCGACGTCGGACAACACGGCCTGCAAAGGCTTCGATTACACGGTCAGGGAGACGGCCCCGGGGAAGTGGGGGGGTAGATACCGGACTGCGAAATCGGAGGGGAAGATCGAACAACAGCTGTAGATCAACCCCCCTAACCTCGCCTGAAGGGCCGCCGCAAGCGGCCCTTTTGTTTTTCCAGCAGATGAGAACAATTGTAAAATCACATGAGACGAGGACGTACTCGACTCGAATTGTGTCTAGATATTCCAACCATTGAAGACGAGGAACGTTCTCAGCTCCGGGGATAGTTCCGCAAGCCGGGAATACAGGAGATGTGATGCATACGCGCGTCTTTGTGCAGTCGTTGTGCCAGAAGCGGTCGCTGTTCTTGCCGCATTGAAGAAATTAAAGTAGCCCTGATACCGCGATGGATTCGCTTGGATATTCTGTAAAAATTGGCGCAAGTTCTCACGGATGTCGGATGCATGCTCGTGACCTGACACGCGGTAAAGCGTCACTGCGTACGAGAGGCGCGCGTCTGTTCCCATCATCTCGATGGCGGGCACTGTATTTCCAGCAGGATCTTTTGTCATCTCGAAGTATGCGACCGCGTCTTTAAACGCATCTTCCGCTTGCGGCAAGTACCGCGCATCGGCGCGCGCGGCCGCGCCCATGTCGTATGCTTTCCAATATAATTGCCACGGATAACTGTTGTAGAAAGAACTTCGGTTTGGCTTATTCGCGGATAAGAGAGCGTCCGCTTTCTGCACGGCATCAATGATCCCTGCCACGTTCTCGCCCAGCGATTTCTTATCTGACCCTGGAGTAGCGAGCGCATCGAGAATCAAGTTGGCATCCGCGCGAGCAAGATATAGATACGCATCGGCAGTGGGATAGATGCTGACCGAATAAGCAGCCATATTCTTGAGGGATGCGGAAACATCATCACTGATGCGCAAGGATTTGAATGGCTCATCCTTGTACGCTTCCGCGTTCGCCGCACGATTCTTGAAATCATAAAGTGCAGCTATCAACGTGTTGACTGCCGACGCACGGGCGGATGGATCGGACGTTGCCGCATTGAAACTTTCCTTTATCGCGCGCACGGCCTCGATCATTTGCGCGGTTGTCGTCGCGGTATCCGCGAGCGAGATCGCGCGCACGGCCATCATTTGTAGATAGTATGGATCCCGTGTATCCGTGTTTTGAAGGTATTCTTCCGCCCGCTTCGCCGCGGTTATCGAATCGCCTTGAAGCGCCGCTCTGACTGCGGAGTCTAATTGCGTGGAACTTCGGGAACGCGCAAGTTGTTTATACCACCACACACCACTGATCAGCATGCCAACAATAACGAGCGCAGTGAGAATGGGGAGAGCGATGTGAGGGCTTCTTTCTGGCATATTAATATTGTATTAACGCTCCACTGCTCTGCTTTACATGCAGGTTCTTATCATATTATTTGCCCTCCCCAGCGTTTCCGCCCTCAGCATCACCGCTGCTTGGTGCCGAATCACATGGGGAATCTTGGCAAAGGCAATCGCAGGCGCAGGGGTTGTCGCAGGCGCCACACGACGGGATATCGGCGTGCGCGACATCGGGTCCTATGGCCGTGTCATGCATTTTGAACACGCGCGGCGAGCCGACGAACAGGAGCGCAGTGAAGCCGACGAAGACCAGTATCCTTGTCCACAAAGCCGCGCCCACGGCACGAACAGCGGCTTTTGACCGAACAGGTCTCATCTCATGAGTATACACCGTCCCTTTTGCATCATGCTCGTTCTGTGGATAAGGAAGGATAAAAAGCTATAATCCTCTGCAATGCTCCTCAATGGGATACCGTTCGAGAGGATCTGGAAGACGCTGCACGCGGGATCTTCCAAAGGAGCCGGCGTGATTTCGTTCGTGCGGTTCATCGAAAAGCGTCTCGGTGCGATGTTCCTGTATGACGCGGAACGTGTCCCCTTCGGAAGACCCGGCCTTCTCGACCTCTTCGAACTTGCCGAGGCATTGAAGAACCGCGGGGTCATCAAACGATATGAGCCCGCAGAAGGATTCTGCGATGAGCCGAGATCCAAGGCATGGCGCGCGGAATGTGCGATCAAGGGCAGTCACATGGCGGGAGGCATCGCCGTGTCGGATGACCGCGCGGCATTGACCGCAGCGCTCGCCGAAGCTCTTGAGCGGTACATATGGTTCGAAAAGGATGACTATTTCAAGGCTCCTCGGCGCGCAACCGCGCGTATGATACTTCAACAGGGGGCCGCTCTCTTGCCCGAGCGCTTCGCGGGTTTCTCCGAAGACCAGCGCGGCGCGAACACACGGCTCACTCTGCGACCGGATGCCGAGTATCTCTGGGTATGCGGCATTTCGCATACGCGCGGAGGACCGCTCTGGGTCCCCGCCCAAGCGATAAGCGGCCTGTATGGTGGCGCGAACATGCGCGCGAAGGACGAACCTCTCATTGCCTCGCCGATAACGACCGGGCTCGCGACGGGCCCGACCCGCGAATTCGCGCTCCTCGGCGGAGCTCTCGAGATCATCGAGCGGGATGCGTTCATGATCACCTGGCTGAACCAGCTCACGCCGCTTCGCGCCGACCTCGCCGCTCTTGCGGTTGCATCGCCGTCTCTCGCGACGTTGCTCAAGATGTGCACGCGCTACCGGCTCTCGGTCGAAGCGGCACTGCTCCCGACGGACGCTCCTGCATACGCCGTCTGCGGCATCGTGAAAGATGAGAGCGCGGAAGGGCCGGCCGTTACCATCGGGCTCAAGGCGCACCGCGATCTCGCGCGCGCAATTGAAGGAGCGCTCCTTGAAGCGCTGCGCATGCGGCAGACGATTCGGTCCCGCCGAAAGCATGAGAAGCCCGCGACAAGAAAGAACAAGGACGAACTCAATCACCTGGAACGTCTCGACTATTGGGCGAGTGCGGAGAGGCTCGGAAAACTTGATTTTCTTTCATCGGGTGCGGTTGTGCGGCCGCGCGAAGCATGGGAACGCGATTCCGAGAAAGAACATCTCGCGCGGATAATCGAATGGTGCCGCGCGAATGACTATGAATTCGCGTCGGTGGACTTAGGGGCATCCCGCGCCAACGTTTCGCCGTGGCATATCCGGATGGTCGTCATCCCCGAACTCCAGCCCATCCATCAGAACGAGAAGCTCCCCTGCCTGGGCGGCGAACGCCTCAAGAGCGTTCCCGCAAAACTCGGCTGCATCCCACGCGCTGTCCCGTTCACGGAGGAACCGCACCCCTTTGCATGATATGAAAGAACCGCTCCCGTATGAGATCCATCGGCATGTGCGCCGCAACCGCGCCGCCGGCTCCGAGTACGATCCGGCGAAGGATCCCCGCGCCTTCAAAGAATACCCGCGCATGCCGCGCATCGCGCTTCCCGGCGGCACGATCAAGATGTCGCTTTCAGAGGCCTTGAAGGCGCGCTCCTCGTGCCGCGAACTCGGTCCCGCCCCGCTCACGAAGAAAATGGTCGGCGTGCTCCTTCAGAACGCGCTCGGTATGCGCGATGGCATGCGCCGCTATCCTTCGGGAGGCGCCCTGTACCCGATAGAAACGTATGTTCTTGCTCAAAGCATCAAGGGGATACCGCGCGGCGCGCATCATTACCACCCGAACGGTCACGCTCTAGAGCACCTCTGGGATATCCCCGAGGCACCGGGCCTTTTCGTGTCCCAAGCGGAATGGGCGAACGACGCACCGATGATCATAATCTTCTCGGGGATATGGGAACGGAATCATCGCAAATACGGCGACTTCGGATACCTTTTGGGGACGCTCGAGGCCGGCCACATGGCGCAGAACATCCTGCTTGCCGCAACCGCGCTCAACCTCTCGACATGTCCCCTGGGCGGGTTCAACGACAGTGCAGTTTCCGATCTGCTGGACTTGGATGAAAAAGAGCAGCCGGTGTACGCGATAGCCGTCGGTTCAGAAGCTTAAGGAGAGGCTGCGTATGACGGTCCTCTTCCTATGATACGATCGGTTTATAATCTCGCGGGCAATGCATATGACATGGGAAGAATGGGTGCTGCTCAAGAAGGGTCTGCGGAGCGACAGCATATGGACGCTGCCGTTTTCCTATCGCAACCGAGCCGTAAGGAGAATTCCCCTCGCTCTCGATACGCACGCGCTCCTCAAGAGCCAGTATTGGCCGAGAGAAAGGCTTAACGCCTACCGCGATGCGCGTTTGGCAGGGCTCTTCAGACATGCGTCGCGCATTCCTTTTTGGAAAGAGCGCATGGACACGGCATGCATCGAGACAGGACCGTTCCACGCTGAGTCTCTTCTGCAAATGCCGATTGTCTCCAAACAAGATTTTACGACGAGAAAAGTGTCGTCCTATACAGACGGGACACTCATACGCAACAGCACGTTTGAACAGACTTCCGGCTCAACAGGCAGACCTTTCGGTTTTTACCATGACCGGCAATATGAGCTCCGTTCCTATGCAGTATGCGAGAGAATGTTCTACACTGCGGGGAAGGGGGAACGATTCCCCATCATCACGATGCGAACGCGAGAACGGATGGGGTTCGCGTTCACGAACTACCGTTTTTTTCATGTGCGGGGGTTCAACAGCTTGCGTCACCGGCTCCCCCAGCTGGTCGAACTTATTCAGCCGTTCAAAGGAAAAGTAATACTGTTTGGATTCAGTTCATGGATCCTTGAATTGGCGCGGCTATTGCGAGAACAGCACATATCGCTTCCGCTCCGTGCCGTCATGATCGCAGGCGAAGAACTAAGTGAAAACCGCCGAAAAGAGATCGAGGGAACGCTCGGGGCGCCAGTATACATGTATTACGCGGCAAGCGAATTGGGGCGTATCGCGTTCGAATGTGAGCATCGGCGCCTCCACATCAACGAGGAGTGGTCGTACGTGGAGGTCGTTGACGATTCCGGAGCACCGCTTCCTAAAGGAAAAGAGGGTCGGATCGTGATGACCCTGTTCGACAATCACGTCATGCCATTCATCCGGTACGACAGCGGCGATCTTGGTGTCATGAGCGAAGAACCCTGTCCTTGTGGACGCACTCTGCACACAATACAGGTACGTGGAAGACAGCTCCAATTGATCAGGTTCCCCGATAAACGGATCGTCTCGCTTCTTGATATTTCCGTTTCGTTGGACAAATTCGGCTCCGCGATAGAGAAGTTCCAAATCGTCCGGGAGTCCGACTACTCGTTCAGTATCCGTGTCGTACAAGGCGCAACGTTTGAGGAACGAAAGGACGACATCACCGAGCACGTTGCACGGCTTATTCATCCTCGGGCCCAGATAACACTTGAGACCGTCGACGCCATTGAATCCGGACCATCTGGAAAGGCCGTATACTTTATTGATCGAACAAATTAGACGCTCTTATAAGTGATGTCGCGTGTTCCGAAAAAATCCTTCGCGAATGATACCGCGCCCCGCGGACTGAACGCCTTGCAGGTATAAATATCGAGGGTAAAGAATTTATATGTATCCCATACGTACAGCGTTGCACCCGATTCAGCCCATATCAGAACGCACTCAAACCCCTTGTGTTTCCGATTGATACCGCCTGCGACATTCTTGACGATGGGACCGTACACGATCGTCATACCAAGATAACGCGACAAGTCGATGAGAAACTCCCTGACTTTTTCTTTCGAGAGTACGGGATGGTATCTACCCTCAATGACCAGACGTTGCCGGAAGATGCTTGGGCAAAAATCTTTCATACAATGAATCGTATATAATCTCGTTACAAAAAGAAAGTTCCATGCTGACATAACGGATAGCATGCGCGCGGATACTGGTGTATGTTAAATCTGATGAGAAAGACGCTGCCGAGACCAAAAAACATCCGCGCCAATCCAATTGATCGTGTGTACTAGCTAAAATTACACCATGAGCGTTTTCGGCGTGATCAAACGGGCATGGTGGTTGAATCGCTTTCTTCTCTTGCACAAGCTGAACATGCATGAGATCGAGCAATGGCAATCTGCGAGCTTGCGGAAACTGGTGCTTCATGCCACTCGGAACGTCCCGGCATATAAACGCCTCTATGCTGAGCACGCCGTTGATCCGAATCCCACTCGTGATATTCGTGACCTTGAACAACTTCCGATCATCACCAAAGACTTCTTCCTTGCGCGGCCAGTGGAAGAATATACGGATAACAGCCGTCCCATAAAAACCGTATGGAAAAAAACATCCGGGTCCTCTGGTAAACCACTGACCGTTCTTCTAAGCGACGCGGCGCGGGACTTGTCCTTTGCGAATTTCACCCGCTTTCGCTTTCTTTTATGGCATGGAGCCAAAGTGCAGGAATTGCATAACTTCAAAATAGCCCGGATCGACGTGCGAGCGCGGCCGAGTAAGAATTTCCTCTTCGTTCAATTGTCTGATTTTCGCGCAGACCCAAAAAGAGAACTCCTCAAGATCGCCAAATTTCAACCGGATGTACTGGCGGCGTATACCTCGATCCTCTTGGATATCGCCGCGGTGATGTCAGCCGACCCAACCCTGCCCCTCATGCGTCCCCGCTACGTCGTTTCTTTCGGAGAAATGCTCAGCCCTCTGGCACGCCGTCGCATCGCCTCCGCGTTCGGGTGCGATGTATACGATCAATATGGTATGGCCGAAGTCAGCGCCAGTATCGCCGTCGAGTGCGCGCGCCACGACGGCATGCACGTGAGCAGCGAATCGGTGATCGTCGAGATCGTGGACGATGCAGGCCGCGCGCTCCCCGATAGACACCTCGGGAGAGTCGTGGCCACTGACCTCTTTAACTACAATATGCCGTTCATACGGTATGACACGGGCGACCACGGAAGAATATCGAGAGAACCGTGTCCGTGCGGCATCAAAACGCCCCGTATCTGGATAAAAGGCCGGTATTCGGCCTATTTGACGTTTCGCGACAGACGTTTTCATCACCTTGAGTTCGACGGCGCACTCGACGGATTCATGAATCTGATCTTGCAGTATCAAGTCATCAAACGCTCCGAAGACCGCTTAACGACGCGCATCATACCCGGAGTCTCGTTCCATGAATCCGACAAGGAACGCGTCCGAGAGAAGATACGCGAGGTCGTGGGTGATTCGATCATCGTCGAGGTGCAGGTCGTCGAACAGGTGAGCAAAACCCCGTACGGCAAATCACGCATCGTGTTGGATGAGTCGATGCCTCCCGTGTCAACGGAAGCATGACGATGCGCGATGCTGGCGCGATGTCAGCCACTTTACGCGCACTCAATCGGTCGCAAAACCTCTCTTTATGCAAAGCTGAATAAATCCATAGAGTGCTTCGGCCGCTCTCTCATCTGAGATCCGATGGAAAAAAACAAGAGGGCGTGAGGCGAACGGTTCAAATTCTTTGATGACTTGCTTTCGTCGGCGCAAAGCGGTCGTGACGCTTGTGATCACGCCGTTGTGTTCCATGATCCGCAATCTCGGCTCTACCGTTTCGTCGGGCGATTCCACCCATACGAAGACGACCGGGTTAAAGTACGCGCGCGCTTCTTTGAGGAAGAACTCCCTGGGTTGTGCGCGATGAAAAGCGTCGTCAACAATCACATTCTCGTGCATTTTCGAGATCATGGGGAACTCTTTGAGGGCTTCGCGATACATCCGCATGCGTAATGCATCCGTGCCTGGCTCCATTATTCTTTCATGGATCCGGCGATTCTCGTCCAAAGAAAGGTGATGCATCTTTTTCTCGTGAAGAGAGTAGTAGTAAAAACCCGCCTTGCTCGCAAGGAGACGGGCGAGACCAGAGCGCCCGCTACCGAGAAATCCTCCCAGCACAATCAACATGTTCCTATGATAGCGCCCTTTGATCTCTTTGCGAACGATCGAATCGTCAATGGTTTGAAGCGCATTTCAGCCGTGATACCATCGCGAGTGGAGTGGTTTTCGTACCGCAAGATCTTAGATTCATTGATAGATGAGAGGGCACGACATGAGATTTCTCCTGGTAATCATCGCGGTGTTCCTTTCTGGAATACCGGCACTCGCAGCTGAATACCCCGAAAAGCCCGTGCGGGTCATCGTCGGCGGCGCCGCGGGCGGCACCCTTGATGTTGTGATGCGGATCATCGCACCCGCTTTCGAGGAGAAGTTCGGGCAAAAAATGGTCGTCGAAAACAGGCCCGGAGCGCTCGGCGTCATCACGGCAAATGCCGTGATAAATGCGGAGCCCGACGGCTACACGCTGGGCACCATCACGCCCGGTGCGCTGGACGCGATGAAAGCGAGCGCCCATGACCCACGGCGCCTGCAGTTCATCAGCGGCTTGGCGACTTTTCCGCTCTTGATCGTCGCCAAGAAGGAAGGGCCGGGATCGATCCGTGCGCTCATCGAGAAAGTCCCGAGTGAATATGGGTACTCGAACACGATCGGCCAGCTCGCTGGCGAGATTTTCCTCGACGCGGCGGGAATTGTTCCAAGGCCTCAACCAGTCCCTTACAATCAAAAAGAGCCTGTCATGCTCCTTGACGTCTTAGGCGGACGCATCGCCTATGCCGTCGTGACGGCATCAGCGGCAAGGGGCGGCATCGAAGGGGATCGGCTGGCTATCCTTGCGGTCGCTGCATCCCGGAGGAGTTCTTTCCTTCCCGCGGTTCCGACTCTGGCCGAAGCGCTGGCCAGCGCAGGGAAAACGGGCCTGAAGAAAATCCGTGAACCCGCGCTCGGTCTCACAGGGCCACGCGGTATGTCCTCCGATGTCGTCGGAATACTTCGGAGAGGACTTCAGGGGATATTGAAACACCCCGATGTCCGAGAAGCACTCCGGCGCAATTGGGCCGGACCGACCGAATGGTCGGAGCGCGACTTCGAAATGTACGCGGAGTAACGCTCCAAAACGTTTGCAGCCTGCTGGACGCCCGGCAGGCTGCTTTTTTATTGTTTGATACCGACGCTGCTCACTCTCGGTGATCCTATCGGATCACATCATCTTCACGTCGATGTTGACGCCCGACGGGAGGTCAATGTTGGTGAGCGCTTCGATGACTTTCGCCGCGGGATTCAATATGTCTATCATTCTCTTGTGGATGCGCATCTCGAACTGCTCGCGCGAATCTTTGTCGATGAACGCGGCGCGATTCACCGTGTACTTCTTGATGTCGATGGGGAGCGGAACGGGGCCGACGACTTCCGCGTTGTAGCGTGCGGCGGTGTCGATGATCTGCTTCACCGACGAATCGAGGATGCCGTGCTCGTAGGCGCGAACGCGGATGCGCAGGCGATGCACGCCGGCTTCCGCCTTCTTGCCTGTGCGCGAGGCGGCCGCCTTCGCCGGGCGGGTCGCCTTCTTGGCTGTCGATTCCGCTGTCATAGAACCCGCAGAGTATGCACTACTCCGGCGCAAAATGCAACATAAGAAAACCCCGCCTTTCAGCGGGGTTTTCTGGGCGTTTAAGCGAGAATATCAGGCAACGACTTTCGTCACCACGCCCGCGCCGACGGTCTTCCCGCCCTCGCGGATGGCGAAACGCTGCTGGTCTTCGAGCGCGATCGGGCCCACGAGCTTCACTTTGAAGGTCACCGTGTCGCCCGGCATGACCATTTCGACGCCCTCCTTCAAGGTCACCTCACCGGTGACGTCGGTGGTGCGCATGTAGAACTGCGGCTTATATCCGGTGAAGAACGGCGTGTGGCGGCCGCCTTCCTCCTTGGTCAGAATGTAGACCTCTGCCTCGAACTCGGTGTGCGGCTTGACGGAGCCCGGCTTGCAGAGCACCTGCCCGCGGTGCACGTCGTCTTTCTTCGTGCCGCGCAGGAGGACGCCGGCGTTGTCTCCGGCCTGGCCTTCCGAGAGCGACTTGTTGAACATTTCGATGCCGGTGACCGTCGTCTTCGCGGCATCGATGATGCCGATGATCTCGACTTCTTCGCCGACTTTGATCTGACCGCGTTCGATGCGGCCCGTCACGACCGTGCCGCGGCCTTCAATCGAGAACACGTCTTCGATGGGCATGAGGAACGGCTTGTCGAGCTCGCGCACCGGCTGCGGGATATATTCATCGAGCGCCTTCACGAGTTCCATGATCTTGCCGGACCACTCGTTGCCCGGTTCCGGACTCTCAAGGGCTTTCAAGCCGGAGCCGCGGATGACCGGGGCGTTCTTGCCATCAAAACCTTGCTTCTCGAGAAGCTCGCGGACTTCCTCTTCGACGAGGTCGACGAGGTCTTTGTCGTCCACTTGGTCGACTTTGTTGAGGAACACGATGACTTTCGGCACGCCGACCTGACGCGCGAGGAGGATGTGCTCGCGCGTCTGGGGCATCACGCCGTCGCTGGCCGCGACCACGAGGATGGCGCCGTCCATCTGCGCGGCGCCGGTGATCATGTTCTTGATGTAGTCGGCGTGGCCGGGAGCGTCCACGTGGGCGTAGTGGCGGTTCGGCGTCTCGTACTCGGAGTGCGAAAGCGAAATGGTGATGCCGCGCGCCTTCTCTTCCGGCGCCTTGTCGATGTCGTCGACGCCTTTGACCGTCGCACTGTAGCCGTTGCCCGCCTTCGCGAGAACGTTCAGGATCGCCGCGGTCAAGGTGGTCTTGCCGTGGTCGACGTGTCCGATGGTGCCGACGTTCACGTGCGGCTTCGAACGATTAAATTCTCCTGCCATATATTTTTACGTAGTTAATAATTAATAATTTCTGATACAACGCGCACCCGAAAACGCCGACAACACAACCTGTCTGCGTGCGTACACGCACAGGCAGGAAGGCGCATGAATGCAGTCGGACTATAGTAGCAGACACCGCAAAAGCGCGCAACCTCGTGCCCCTCTTTCGCTCTCCGGAAACCCGGCTAGAGAGGAGACCGGGGTGTTTTTAACGGTACGGGTTCATCTTCCGTTAAAAACACCCTTGTCTTTGAGCGCTTCTACTTTCTTGAAGCAATAATTTCCTGCGCGACGTTGCCCGGCACGATCGCATAGTGGCTGAATTCGAGGTTCGGGACCGCACGGCCTTCGGTGAGAGAGCGCAGCTGCGTCGTGAAGCCGAAGAGCTCCGAGAGCGGGACTTTGGCCGTGATGACCTTCGCCTGGCCGCGCTCGCCCATCGCCTCGATCTGTCCGCGCTTCGAGTTGATGCTTCCGGTGACATCGCCCATGAATTTTTCCGGCGTCACCACTTCGAGCTTCATGATGGGCTCGAGGATGACCGGCTTCGCCTGGCGCATCGCATCCTGCATCGCGTTGATGGCCGCGAGCTTAAACGCGATTTCCGACGAATCTACGTCGTGGTACGAGCCGTCGTAAAGCTCCACCGAAATGTCCACCACGGGGAAGCCCGCCTGGATGCCGCGCTCCATCGCTTCCTTGATGCCCTTTTTCACCGGCTGGATATACTCCTGCGGAATGACGCCGCCTTTGATGCTGTTGATGAACTCGAAGTGATCCTCGCGCTCGACGTTGTTCTTGATCTTCTTGCCCTCCTCGATCGGTTCGAGCGGCTTCACGCGGATCTTCACGTGACCGTACTGGCCGCGGCCGCCCGTCTGCTTGATGTGCTTGTACTCGACGTCCGCCGTGCCCTGGATCGTCTCGCGGTACGCGACCTGCGGTTTCCCTGTCGAGGCCTCGACGCCGAACTCGCGCTTCATGCGGTCGACGATGATCTCGAGGTGGAGTTCCCCCATGCCCGAGACGATGGTCTCGAGCGTCTCCGGGTCCGAGGCGACGCGGAACGTCGGATCCTCATCCGAGAGGCGCGACAGCGCCATGCCCATTTTTTCCTGGTCGGCCTTCGTTTTCGGTTCGATGCGCATCGAGATGACCGGCTCGGGGAACACGATGGATTCAAGAGCTATTGGGTGGTCCTCGTCGCAGAGGGTCTGGCCGATCTTTATTTCTTTGAGTCCCACTGCGGCCGCGATCTCGCCGGCGTACACTTCTTTCAGGTCTTCGCGCTTGTCGGCCTGGAGCCGCACGATGCGGCCGAGACGCTCTTTCTTGCGAGTCGTCGCGTTGTAGACGAAATCTCCCGCCTTCATCGTGCCCGAATAGACGCGGAAGAACGAGAGCGCTCCCACGAACGGATCAACTTGCAGTTTGAAGACGAGTGCCGAAAACGGCGCCGCGTCGGACGCTTCGCGCACCTGCTCCTCCCCTGTCTCCGGGTCGGTCCCCTTCGCGGGCGGAAGATCCAAGGGGCTCGGAAGGTAATCGACGACGGCATCGAGGACGAGCTGAACGCCTTTGTTCTTCAAAGACGAGCCGGTAAAAACCGGGAATATCTTGTTCTCGATAACGGCTTTGCGGAGCGTCTTCTTGAGCATGTCGAGCGAGATTTCTTTGCCTTCGAGATATTCATGCATGAGTGCGTCGTCGTTCTCGACGATGCGCTCCACCAGGTCGTGGCGATACTGTTCCGCTTCTGCTTTCAAATCCGCAGGAATCTCGCCTGCGACGACATTCGTTCCCATCTCGCCTTCGAAGTGATACGACTTCATGGAAAGCAGGTCGATGACGCCTTCGAATTTATCTTCGAGGCCGATAGGTATCTGCATGCGGACGGCCTTGTTCGAAAGCCGGTCGAGGATGCTCGCGTAGGATTTCTCGAACGACGCGCCGGTGCGGTCGAGCTTGTTGATGTAACAGAGGCGGGGTACCTCGGCTTCCTCGGCATAGCGCCAGTTGGTCTCCGACTGCGGCTCGACGCCTGCGACGCCGTCGAAAACGACGACCGCACCGTCCAAGACGCGCATCGAACGCTTCACTTCGGAGGTGAAGTCGATGTGGCCCGGCGTGTCGATGATGTTGAAGCGATGCTTGTAGGAAGTATCCGTCCCCATGTAGCTCGGGTTCCAGAAGCAGGTGATGGCGGCGGCGGTGATGGTGATGCCGCGCTCGCGCTCCTGTTCCATCCAGTCGGTCACCGTGTTGCCTTCGTGCACTTCACCGATCTTGTGGCTCATTCCCGTATAGAAAAGGATACGCTCGGACGTAGTCGTTTTGCCCGCGTCGACGTGGGCGACGATGCCGAAGTTGCGTACTTTTTCGAGTGGATAATCTCTAGCCATAGATTTTCAAAATAAAAACGCCCAAGGCGTGCAGGGAGAATAGCGCACATTCGCTAAAAAGTGAAGAGGCGGGGTGGTTGCCGCCTCTTAATCCTCCTCTGGGCTGATTCCTCGATTCTTCAGTCAGCGGGGATGCATCCGAATCGGGCGTTCGGTAACGCCTCCATGAGAAGGTCGCGCGTCCTGCTCTGGAGGAGCTTGTAAGGTTCGACGATCGATGTTGCGACACCCTCGCCCCCTTGTACCTTGATCCGCGCGAATACGACTCGACCACGGACCAGCTCCGCGCATTCGCGCGCGGAGTTATAACGCATACGCATCCCCGGCCCGATTTCCGCCGCCGCGCGGTCCAGAACCTGGCGATACTCTGCCAGGTAGCCGGTCACCCCGTGCCACGGGTCGATCGCGCTGAGGAATCTCTCGAGCACCGCTTGAGGCAACTCCTTGAACATGATGACCTCGCTAAAAAGAGCAGAAAACATCTCTGCGAACCCCGACTGTACATCGATTTCAAAAAATACACTAGGAAAGCTGGTTTAAAAATTAAAAAACAGAAGCGAGTCGGGACGGTGTGTGAGGAAAGCCCCTCGCAGCCGCGACGGCGGCGAGAGGAGCAGAAAATTCAGCAGAATTTTACGCGTGTTTCCCGAGCACACTGCCCCGCGAGCGGATTACCACGCAAAGTGCGCGAACGCCTTGTTCGCCTCTGCCATCCTGTGCGTCGTTTCTTTCTTGGTGACTGCGGCGCCTTCGCCTTTGTGCGCGGCGCGGATCTCGGCGAGCAAGCTTTCGTGCATCGGCTTGCCTTTCGTTCCTTCCGCCGCCTGCACTATCCAGCGGAGACCGAGCGAGAGCCGGCGCTCCGGGCGCACCTCGCGCGGCACCTGGTAGTTGGCGCCGCCGACGCGGCGCGAACGCACCTCGACGGAGGGAGAGGCCTTCTCAAGCGCTTCCTCAAGGATGGCGACCGGATCGCCGTCTTTCTTCAATTCCTCCATCACTTTGTAGACGATCTTGCGCGCGGTGTCCTTCTTGCCGCGCTCCATCACGTAGTTGACGAGCTTGGACACTTTAAGCGAACCGTAGACCGAGTCCGGCTCGAGAATGTTCTTTCGTTTGATGGGACGACGCATATATCAAAATTACTTCTTCGCCGCCTTCGGGAGCTTGGCTCCGTAGCGCGAGCGGCCGCGGCGGCGTGCATCGACGCCGGTTGCGTCGAGCTTGCCGCGCACGATAGTGTAGCGAACGCCGATGTCCTTCACGCGCCCGCCGCGCACCAAGACGACCGAGTGCTCCTGCAGGGTGTGGCCCTCGCCGGGGATGTAGGCGGTGATCTCCATGCCGTTGGTGAGGCGTACGCGGGCGATCTTGCGGATGGCCGAGTTCGGCTTGCGCGGGGTCTTGGTCGTGACGCGCGTGCAGACGCCGCGCTTAAAGGGCGCCGGATAGAAGCTCGGGCGGTTCTCGATCGTGTTGAAACCGCGCGAAAGCGCCCCGGTCTTCGTGCGCCACGTCTTCTGTTTGCGGCCCCTGCGGGCGAGCTGGTTGATAGTTGCCATGTTGAAATGAAATGCGCGCACTGCGCGCAGGCGAAATGTACTATAGATAGCCTGCCAGTGCAACTTTCCAGCGGCTCACGCTCCCGCGATCAGGTGCGCCAAAGAATAGACGAGTGCCCCGAACGCGCCGCCGAAGAGCAGGATGATGATGAGCACGATCCCCATACCCAGAAACGGGTTCCCTTCCATGCGCGCCCGCCAGGCGTCATAGCCGAAGGAGAGCGACCGGGGCAAGAGAGCGCTCAACACTTTCGAACCGTCCAAAGGCGGAACGGGAATGAGATTGAAAACGCAGAGCATCACATTGATGAGAACGATGAGGAATACGATGTCGCCCGCCGTCGGCACAAATCCCGAACGTATGACGAGCGCCCCGACGAGCGCGATCGCGAGATTGGACAAGGGTCCTGCCGCGGCGACGATCGCCTCGCTCCAGCGTCCGGGCCGGAGATTGTACGGGTTGTACGGCACCGGCTTCGCCCAACCGAAGAGGATCGGCGAATTCGTCATCGTAAGGATGATCGGCAGCAATACCGAGCCGAACGCATCGAGGTGCACGAGCGGGTTCAGCGTCAGGCGTCCCATGAGCCGCGCCGTGGGGTCGCCCAGCTTGTTCGCCGCCACGCCGTGCATCACTTCGTGAATGACGGCCGAGAACATGATGATTGCGACGAGAAAAATCGAATCGATGATTTGCATAGCGGGAAGCCCAATGGTAGCATACGCGCTCGTATGGCAAGAAAATGTGACATAACGGGTAAAACGAGCCAAGTTGGCGGCGGGTATTCAAACCGCGTCCGCGCGACCAAGTTCAACCCGACGGGCAAGCGCCGCCGCCTGGTGAACCTCCAGAAGAAGACGCTCTTCATCCCCGAGCTCGGCAAGAAAATCACCGTCAACGTCTCGGCAAAAGGCCTCAAGACGATGAAGAAGCGCGGTGCATTCGCCACGCTGAAGAAAGCGGGAATTATCTAAATTTTTTGACGGTGTTGCCATCCGACACGAACGTGATCGTGCTATCCGTGCACGTGTCCAAGGTCGGGATACCGAAGCGCGCAAAACGCTCGATCACCTCTTGGTGCGGATGCCCGTAGCGGTTGTCGCATCCGCGCGAAAAGACCGCGTATGCCGGGTTCACGAAGCCGACGAAAAGATCCGACGAGGAGGTGCGCGAGCCGTGGTGGCCCGCTTTCAACACATCGGCATGGAGTTGGTCCGCATCGAGCCGCACGAGATAATTCTCTACCCCCTGTGGCGCGTCGCACGGGAGCATGAACGCCGTTTTCCCGTACACGAGCCGCGCGACGACGCAGCCGTCGTTCGTGTCCACGTGCGGGACCGCTCGGTCGGGAAAGAGAATCTCTAGGTACGCTCCGCCGCCGAGGTCCACGATCTGCCCGCGCATGGCGACGACCTGCCGCGCTCCCTCCTGCGCCATCGCGGCGACGAGTGCCGCGGCGGTCTTCGTGTCGCCTTCCACGCTCGAATGCAAGATGGTGCCGACTTTGTAGCGCGCGAGAACGTCGATGAGCCCGCCGATATGATCCGCGTCGGGATGCGTCGGTATCACCACATCGAACGTGCGGTCATACCACGGCATTACCTTCGATAATTCACGCAAAACGACGCTGTTGGGCCCACCGTCGATAAGCACCTGCCGTCCGGAGGGCGCTTCTACATATATTGAATCTCCCTGCCCGATATCGAGGAATGAGACCGTGAGGAGGCCGTGCCGGTCCTCGCGCAATTCCGCGAACCACACGATCCCCGTAAAACTGACGAGGACAAGGAGTGCGATCCCCGTGATCTTCACGCTCCGGCGCATGGATGAAAGTATCTCACAAGGTCGCCCGCGCACGATGCTATAATCCTTTTGTGCGTTTTTACTAAACACTAAACACGAGTGGCTAGTCCCTACCCAGTATGCACACCTACGAAGCAAAAACGTTTATCCTTCCTGCGCTTGCGGGCATCTCGCAGAAGCAGATCGACGTGCACCTCGGCCTCTACCAGGGCTATGTGAAGCACATCAATCTCCTGCGCGAGCAGATAGCCGACCTCACGAAACAGGATTCGGAGAAGTACGCGTTCTCCATCGAATCGGTGCGCCGTCGCATGGGTTTCGAGTTCAACGGGATGCGTATGCACGAATTCTATTTCCCGCAGTGGGAAGGCGGCTCGACGCCCGAGCCGCGCGGCTCCGATCTCGACACGACGCTCTCGGAAAAATATGGTTCGTGGGAGGCCTTCTTGGCGCACTTCAAGAAAGTCGGCATGAGCCGCGGCTCGGGCTGGGCGACACTCGCGTGGGACGCGAAGGGCCAAACGCCGCACGTGTGGTGGACGACGGACCACGAACTCGGCACGCTCGCCGACGTGAAAGTTCTCCTCGCACTCGACATGTGGGAGCACGCGTACATGGTGGATTACCTCCCCGCCGAAAAGGCGAAGCACATCGATGCGTTCCTCGCGAATCTCAATTGGAGCGTTGTGGAAAAGCGGTTTGCCGAAGCGCGTGCATAACTCTGTTGACACCGAGGGCACAGGGTCTACAATCCCCGCTTCCCACCGAAACTTGGCGGCCAGGTGGTGTTCCTTTTTTCTAGGAGGGTTCCCATGAACAACTGCACCCCAGAAGTTCTCTTGCAAGCCGTGGTAACGACGCCGTACGACAAGCATCTCATCTCGGCTGTCATGGCACTCCGAAACCTCGGAGACCGGCTCGTCGAATGCGCGCGCGAGGGCAGAATGTTGCCGAAGCAGATCGGTGATACGGTGCGGATCCTGAAGAACCGCATCAATGAACTGCGCGCGACCGGCGACACGCGTGCGTATCAGATGAGTCTGTCGCTCAGGGAAACGGCAGGGAGGCTCCTTCGCCAGATGCGGAAAAAGATGCGCGAAGGAGCATGCGCACAACCTGCTGGCCAAGGATTGAGGCCAGGGTCGCCGGAGGATTGGCTTGCCCATCACACCTGATGGCCGAGAATTCGGCACTGTGGCATTCACGAACGGTCGGATTCATCCCCGACCGTTCGAACTTTGTTATACGATCATCAAAAATTCTAACACCCTCGTTGACACCGAGGGCACAGGGTCTACAATCTTTTCTTCCACTGATGTGCTGTAAGTTTGTCGGTGGTGTTCCTTTGTGTTGTCTTTTCTCTGGAGGGATAAGCATGACGAACGGACCCTGCTACTGCTACCCGGGATATGCGCTGATGAAGGTCATCCTGGAAACACCCACCAAGCCGCTCGATGCGGCAACGACCGTGGGGCACTTGCTCCGGCGTCTTCTCGAGCCTGGAACGGTCGAACTGGACCAATCCGGGAATTTCGCAAAGATGCTCGAAGAAGGTGCCGCTAGGCTGGAGGTGGGAAACACCTCTCAGGGTCGGGACATGGCGAGCCGTATGAAGGATGCGGCCAAGGTGCTGCATGGCCGAGCCCTCGCAGAAGCCAATCCTCCGCAAAAGATCCCGGCTCTGCGGATACCCGACCCGTATTTCGGGCCGTCGACGTCGCGTGATCCGTACTTCTAGGACCCGTGACGCGACACGGGGTCAGGACGGTCGAGTTCCATCTCGACCGTCCTCGTTTTGTATGTGGTAGATGAGCACGCCGGCCATCGCTACGTATGCGATGAACATCCACCACGCGCTGAATGCGGGGAGAACGGACGAAGCGAACGGAAGCGATGCGAAGAATTCCGCTACGCCGACGATGTATGAAAGAAGCACATATGCAGGAAGCGCGATAAAGGGCGCAAGAGGCCCCGCGACGATGCCGCCCACTGCCGCAATCGCGGAGAAGAGCATTGCGGCGGGAACGGCGATGAGCGCGAGCATGTTCGCCGGGAGCGAAAAGATCGGCAGCTGCCCGTTTTGATACAAAAGAAGCGGAAGGACGGCGAGTTGCGTCCCCAACGTGGACGCGGCAATCTCCCGCAGAGCGAATTTCTCGGGAATGAGGGGAAGCCGCGCAGCGAAAAGCGGCGTGAACCAGATAAGGCCGAGCGTCGCGAGCGCCGAGAGTTGGAACCCCGGATCGAACGCGAGGAGGAACGGGTTCCAGAGCACCATCGCGAACGCGACCGCGCCGAGCGCTCGCGACGCGATGTAGATACGACCCGTCGCGCGACCGATGATGGCAATGATGGCCATCGCGGAGGCGCGCACGGACGAAGCGGCGCCACCCGTCATGAGCGCGAAGAAGATCGCGACGGATGCGCTCCCCGCGAAGCCGAACGCACGCGGAAGGAACGCAAGCACATGCTGCACCGCATCCATGACGACCGTGATGTTGTAACCGGAAAGGACCACGATGTGGACGAGGCCTACCGTTTTGAAATCATTATTGAGTTCCGTCCCCAGTCCGCGCTTGGCGCCCGCGGTGATTCCGCCACCGAGCCCCGCCTGCGGCTCGGGGAGCGAGCGTCCGAGACCGTCCAGGAATCTTTGCTTCACGAAAATGGCCGCACGTTTCAGAATGTTGCCCTTATTCTCGCCCGCGATGCGCTCCACGCTCGCGAATTCCAGTTGATAGCCGATGCCGTCCTTCGCAAGATACTGCGGGTAGTTGAATTCCCTCCCCGAGCCGGTGTCGCCTGCCTGCGCGGTCAGGAACGCCTGCGGGAGCCGGAGCGTACCCGTCGCTCGCACGCGATCGCCGTACACGACATCCGTGTGCGAGGGAGCGACGACAAGAATGCCCGCGTCCACTCGCGCGGTGCTTGTCGCGGCAACAAGCGAATCGGCGCGAAGCGAGATGCGGATGCTCCCCTCCCGCACATCCGGCTCATCGGCGATGATGCCTTCGATCACGACCTTCGAATCGAGACGCGCCGAAAGCATGGGGTCGCCTACAAGCGCGGCGGCGTCCATACGCAGGACGCCGCAGGCGAATGCGACGAGTGCCACTGCGACGACTGCGAGCGCCCGCGTCTTTCTATCATCAATGAATGCGAAAAGGACCGTGACGAGAGCAAGGAGCGTTATGAACCCGGCGCTCGCGAACCCAAGAAGAAAAAACGAGCGTACGAGTACGCCCGCGAGGAATCCGATGACGATCGCCCACAAGAAATGGGCGGCCATCACTTTTCTTTCGGCTTATCCAGTCTGTGGAGTCCGAGCGCCCTGAAGAGGAAATAAACGATACCCGCGAGGATCAGGAGATCGATCAGCGTCGAAAGAAAGTCGCCGATAGCGAACGGTCCGACGGAGAATTTCGCGAATCCGCCGACTTTCCCTGAAAAGAGATCGATGAACGGATTCACGATATCAGTGACGAACGCGGCCACCGTTTTCTGCACCGCGCCGCCAAGCATGAAGCCGATGGCGAGCCCGACAATGCCGCGCTCGCGCACGAACTCGACGAATCCCGTGGCTTGTTCTTTGATCTGCGCTTCCATACCTCCAACTATGCCTCATCGATGGCCTCGTTCACAAGCCGGTCCGCTTCCTTATTTTTCTCCCGCGGGATATACGTGAACATCGCATCGGGAAAATGCGCGACGAGGAGATTGTGCACTTTCATGTACTGCGGCCAGAGCGTCGGTTCCTTCACCTGGTAATTGTTCGAGAGCTGCTCCGCGACGAGTTGGCTGTCGAGCCGCACTTCGAGCGGGCGCTTCGCATAACCGCGCTTTTTCGCCTCGGCAAGCGCCAGTGCCACGGCCTCGTACTCGGCCCAGTTGTTCGTCTGCGACCCGAGGAACTTCTTGAGCTCCGCGACTTTCGAGTCGCCCTCATAGATGACAACGCCAGCGCCCGCGGGCCCCGGATTGTTTCGTGCGCCTCCATCCGTGTAGACGATGACTCTCGACATGCTAGGCGGCTTTCGCGACTTCGTTCGCCTTATGCTCGAGCGTGCGGTACGCATGCGCGATCGCAAGCGCCGTGACGGGGACAGAGACGACCAATCCGACGAGAAGCAGGAGCGCGCCCGCGATGTTCAGGACGAAGACACCCAGGAGGAGGAAGAGGAGTTCCCATCGCGACCCGCGCGTGATACGCGCGCTTTCCCGGAGCGCCTCGATCGGATGGAGGCCGCGGTCGATGACGAGATATGGGGCGAACTGATAGACGATGACGGCGATGATGCCGGGAATGACGAGGAGAATAAGTCCGACGAAGACTGCGAGCCCGTAGAGAATCGTCGTGCCAAAGTATTTCCAGAACGGTTCGGGGTACCAGAGATCGGTAAGCTGTACGCTCGCGACATCATCATGCGCCTTGAGAATGAATGCCATTATCCCCATGCCGAAGAACGTCTGGAGCGCGAGCTGCGCAACCGCAGCGACAAACGAAAGGAACGAGCCTTCTCCGGCAGTGAGGCGCGTGACGATCTGGCTCGCGACCATGTAGACGACATACGCGACGCAGTACGCGCCGACGAGGTACCAGCCGCGCTTTTTGAACGTCTCCCAGCCGAAACGGATGCTCTCCATCGCCTTGAATTCCATACCGAAATTGTACCACTCCTCCTATACCGACGAAACGATGTCCACAATCCGCAGGGCGAGCCCGCCGCGGAACGTGTCGCGCTCGACGGTCGCCAAGAGGTTGGCCGGGATCCCCTCTTTCGGCACGTGCGTGAACGACTCCGGCGACTTGAAGAAATCGAACGCGCGCGCCGAAGCGCCGGTACGCGTGCAGGCGAGCATGACCTCGACGTGGTTGTTCTCCTTCCCGAACCGCCGCACCGCCCGCACCGTCGTGCCCGCGATGAGAAAGACCGGTTTCGGATTGCCCATGCCGAACGGCGCGAGGCGCGAAATGTCGCGCAGGAGCGCGAGCGAGATTTCCGATAGAGACGCCTCCGCATCCGATTCCAACGGGGAGCGCCGGGTCGATGCCGCGCGCGCGAGGCCATCCGCCGCGCGCGCGAGCGCTTCACCGAGTACATGCACCTGTTCATGTGAAACCGAAAACCCGCCGGAAGCCGCGTGTCCGCCGAATTCAATGACCGCACCTGGTGCGTTCGAAAATAGATCAACGACTGAAATGCTTCCGTCGGATCGGCACGAGCCTTTGAGGCGCCCCATCGCGTCGCGCCCCCAGATGCATACAACACCGCCGCGTTCCTCCACGATGGAATTTGCCGCGAGCCCGAGGAGCGCGGGTTTCCATTCCGGATTCCCCAGCACGACGACTTTCTCATCCGCGCTGAAGCGTTCGCGGACGTGCCGCTTCGCTTCGCGTACGATGCTCCCGACTTTTGCTTTGCGCTCCGTGTTCAATCTTTCCAGCTGTGCGGCGATGTGTTCGGCCTCATCCACGTCGTGCGTCGTGAGAAGCCGGAGCGCGAGTTCGGGATCGTCCATCCTCGATGCGGCGTTGATGCGCGGCGCGAACGAAAATCCGATGTCGTCTTCGGTAAGTTCGCCTTGGCGCAGGCGCAAGCGATTGCAGAGCGCACGGATACCGGGGCGGGGCGATTTGCGCAGGACCGCGAGTCCGTAGTGCGCAAGCACCCGATTCTCGCCTACGAGCGGGACCATGTCGGCGACCGTCGCAATGCCGACGAGATCGAGAAGCCACTTCTCCCACCCTTCCGGAAGCGCGGTGAAGCGCTCTATCCCGCGGCGCCTGCCCTCGGCGAGCAACGCTTGCACGAGCTTGAACGCGACTCCGGCGCCGCAGAGGTGCGGGAACGGATACGGAGCGCGCTTCGGGTTGAGGACGGCGACCGCCGCGGGAAGCGCGCTCACGATCTCGTGATGATCGGCGATGATGACGTCTACGCCGAGTTCCTTCGCGCGGCGCACGGCTTCCTCCGCCGTCGTCCCGACATCGACCGTGATGATGAGCGTGACCTGCCTGCCCTGCCTGACCGGCAGGCAGGCGGCAGGCAGGCGCCCCGCGGCGAGCGCCTCTATCGCCTCCATGTGAAAGCCGTACCCTTCCCGGTCGCGGTGCGGAAGGTACACCTCGACATTGCCGTATCCGATCTTCGCGAAGAAATCAGAGAGGACCGCCGCCCCTGGAATGCCGTCGCAGTCGAAATCGGCATAGACCGCGATGCGCTCCCCTGCCGCGAGCGCCGCGAACACGCGCGCGACCGCCCTGTCCATATCGGCGAAGAGCGCCGGTGCGTGCGTGTGTGCTTCGTAATTTGGGCTCAAAAACGCCGCAATGTCGTCCGCGGATTCGATGCCTCGTTTGGAGAGGAGCGACCTGACCAATTCGGAGATTTCCATTTGAAAGATTGTAGCACTATACTTTAGGCATGACTGATTGCATTTTCTGCAAGATCGTGAAAGGCGAGGTCCCGTCGTTCAAAGTATACGAGGACGAACGCACGTATGCGTTCCTCGACATCCACCCGGTGAATCAGGGTCACACGCTCGTCGTCCCAAAGCGCCACGCGCAGAACGTGTTCGACATCGCTCCCGCGGATTGGGCGGCGGTCTCGGAGACCGTGCGCATGCTCGCGGGCGTCGTCGAAACGGCGGTGCATGCCGACGGCGTCAACATCACGATGAACAACCGCGAGCACGCGGGGCAGATCGTGGACCACGCGCACGTGCACATCGTCCCGCGCTTCAAAGGCGACGGGTTCAAGCTGTGGGCACAACGGCAATACAGAGAAGGAGAAGCGTCGGAGACGCTAACGAAGATCAAAAACGCACTCGGTTAGCCGAGCACTGAAATCCCGGGGAGCGTGCCTTTCAAAAGATACTCGAGCATCGCTCCGCCGCCCGTCGAGAGGAAGCCGAGGTTGTCCTGCTTCACGCCCGACGCTTCAATAGCGGCGATCGTATCGCCGCCGCCGATGACTTTCCTCGCGTCGCTTTTCTCGAGCAGTTCGGCAATCGCCTGCACGTAGTGCACGTAGCCTTTCTCGTACATGCCCGTGGGGCCGCTCCAGAGGACCGACCTCGCTTGCGCGATCAATGGCGCGATCATGGCAACGGATTCCGGCCCGATATCCACGATTTTGTCGTCCGCTTCCACTTCCTGCGGTTTTTTCACGCGCACCTGCCCATCGCTTCTCTCCACGGTCACATCGACAGGCGCGAGAAAGTGCGGATGTTCGAGCACATCTTTATCGGGCTGTTCTTTAGAAATGAGGGAGCGGCCCACCGGATATCCGCGCGCTTTGAACACGTCGTTCGCCAAAGCGCCGACGATGAAGAGATGATCATAGGCGGCGAGGAGCGTCCTGATGAGCGGTGCTTTCGTTTCGAATTTCGCGCCGCCGAGGATGGCAAATGACGGGGAAAGCGGTGTGCGCGCCGCATTCAAATTGGCAACCTCGTCGCGCACAAGAAAGCCAGCGTAAGAAGGCAGTGTGTTCGCTACGCCCACGATCGAGGCATGTGCGCGATGCACATCCGGGAACGCATCGCCGACGAATATCTCGGCCGTGCGCGCGAGGAGTCTCGCGAACTCAGGATCATTCGATTCTTCTCCGGGGTCGCGTCGGGTATTTTCGAGGATAAGGCACTCGCCATCTTTGAGTGCCTCAGCTTGCTTAGGCGCCTCCGAGAACGGGGTGCCGAAAAAGTACATCTTGATGTGCGGAGCGAGGCGCTGGAGCGCTTCGGCAACCGGCCGAATCGATTCGCCCGTACGCCCAAAATGTCCTGCTATCACCACTCGCGCGCCGTTCTTAACGAGATAATCGATCGTTGGGAACCCGCGCTTGAGACGGAATACATCTCCGACGGAGCCGTCCGCGTTCAAAGGCAGATTGAGGATGGTGCGCAAGAACACGCGCTTCCCTTTCAACTCACTCGCCGGTATCTCATCGACGCATTTCATACATTGTTGACAGCTTGTAACAGCGCGGCGAAACGCTCCGCGTCGATGCTCACATGCCCCACGAGGAGACCCTTCACGTGCGACCCGCGCAGTATCGCGGGCGCGTTCTCTTCGTTCGCGGCGCCTCCGTAGAGGACCCGCACGGCATGTCCCGCTTCTCCGCAGAGATCGACGATCGTCTTTCTGATGAAGATGGCCATCTCGTGCATGTCGTGCGGCCGCATCGCCACTTCGCCCCCGATGGCCCACACCGGTTCGTATGCGACGATGACGCGCGACACGCGGGGAGCCGGCACGTCGGTGAACCCTGCCCGCAATTGTTCGCGCACGAACGAGAAATGCCCGCCGGCGGCCGTGCGCTGCTCTTCGCCGACGCAGAGGATCGGCGTCATCTTCGCACTGATCGCGGCGGGAACTTTTTTCCGCGTATCTTCGTTCGTCTCTCCCGCCGCGCGCCGTTCAGAATGTCCGATGAGCGCGTACGACGCACCCGCGTCATGCGCCTGCCGCAGCGAGATCTCGCCCGTGTGGGCGCCGCCCGCTTCCGCGTGCGCGTTCTGGGCGGCGAATGCGATCCGTTTGCCGCGGTACGCCGCCGAAAGTTCGCGGAGGTACACGGCGGGCGGCGCCACGACGAGCGACACGTTCGGCGACTTCTCCGCCACTTTCTTCGTCGCTTCGAAAAGCTTCTTCGCCTCCTTGAACGAGGCGGGGTTCATCTTCCAATTCGCAACGACGATGGATTTCATGGAACCGATTGTAGCATGTCGAGTGATTCCACTTCTTCGGTTTTCCCTAACTCCCAGCGAGGGGCATCGTGCTGTGAGGGTCTCGCGCAGGCCGACGGGCCGAGCGTGAGCGCTGTGCCAGCAGGCACAGACAGCGACCCGAACAGCACGATGCCCCGAGCGTCATTGCTCTCTCCACAACACCATCTTGTAATCGACCGCGGAGGCCGGCGTGAAAGGCGGCGGAGAGAATGCGAGCAGGCGATCATAGGTGTCGGTGCGCGAGAGGAACCCCGAATCCCCGCTGCACCAGCCGTACGTCCAGTGCGTTCCGGTGCGCAGGTTCGAGACGATAGTGCCGTTCTCGGTGAGCGAGGTGCGTACGTCGTACGGCGAATAGGTGCAGTCGTAGAGATTGCGCCCGAAGTATCCCGTCTGCGCTATGAAGACGCCGCGGATGGACATTGCGTCGGGAACGACGAGTGGGATCAAGACCGAGTGCTCCGCGACCGCGGTCAGTCCCGTCGAACCGTCCGTCGCCGCATAGGCGATGTTGCCGTTCAGGATGATATCGGGATTGAAGCTGCCGGCATCGGCCGCGACGACGAGCGCTTTCCCCGACACCGTCCCCTCGATCCACGTCTTCGCCTCCGAGTAGATGAGCGAACAGCCGGAGGGAACGGCATATGTGCCGATCTGTATCTCCGCGGTGATGGTGTCGTAGTCGGTCTGCCACCGCCGCATGTCGTCGCTGTGGATGCTGGACGCGCCGCTCGTGCCGGTCACGCGGTACACCGACACGGTCCCGTTCGAATTGAAGACGAGGTGGAACCCGCGCTGGTCGGTCCCGCCCACGGACGAGAACGCGTCGCCCTGCTGGACGCCTCCAACCGAGACGGACGTCGGGTTGAGCATGATGCCGTAAGTCTGCGCTTTCGTCTTGAGCCCCGGGAAATCGGTCGCGATGCCCGCGAAGTCGACCGTCGGGACGGGATAACTCCACAGGGACGAGCCGCTCCCGCTGCCGAAGACGCCCGGCGCCGATTGCGAGGGGCTGCACCCGAATGACGATGTGCAGGTCCACGTGGCAACCGCGCTCATCACGTCCGAGTTGTTCGTCCCGTCCATGCGGATGCCGCCGTTCGAACGGTACGGCCCGAGGATCTGCCGGTCGGTGCCCGCCCACACGCTGCTGTTGAGGAGGTAGGAATCTTCGGCGACGGACGCGCGCATGTAGCGCGCGGCGAGCGTCCGCGGGAAACCGGGGTCGGTGTTCGACGTCCCCCGCGACGTGAGGTCGATCCACTGCACTGCTCCGCACTGCATGTTCGCGGTCGCCGTGATCGAAGCACTGCCAACCGTTCCGCCTTCCGGATCAGAGACCGTGTATGTGTCGGAGCCTACGAGACCGGTGCCGTCCGTGAGGACGCTCGGGTTGTGCGCAAGGAACCACCGTTCGTACTCGAGCCCGGACTCCGCGACGTGGAGCGCCTGCTCGCGCGCGTAGAGCGCGCGGCCGTACTTACCCTGCTCGAAGACGTAGCTCGTAATGGTCCCCAATATGAGCGCGAAGATACCCATGAACGCGAGCACGAGCATGACGGTGATGCCGCGAGAATCAGTTTTCGGTTTTGAGTTTCTAGTTTTAAGCGCGTTCAAGGCCTCCCCATGACAGGCGGATGCTGAAAACTCAAAACTAAAAACTAAAAACTTCATATCATTGTCCCGTGAGGTTCCGGATCGCCGCCGACGACTCAAGCGTGATCTGGTTCTGCGTCTTGTTGGGATCCGCGTTCATGATGAGATGCGCGCTGACGTATCGCACGCTCGCCCCGTGCGAGTAATCCGTGATCTCCGCGCCGGTGCCGTCATAGTAGCGGAACGTGGACGTACTCTGATCCGCATTGCGCACGAAGTCCGAGAGCGCCGAGGCGACCTCGGCGCCGGCGTAGCTCGGCGGATCGCCGACAGGGTCCGTGATCCCCTGCATGAGAGAAGATCCCTGCAAGAAATAGTGGACTTTCTCGATGAGCGGGTCCTGATCGACGTCCGAATAGAACACGAGGTCGTTCGCTCCGATGGAGGCGATCGGGAACGCGCCCTGGCTCGAGTACGCGGCCTCGCGGATCGTGCGGACCATCCGGTCGATCCCCCGCTGTCCCGACGAGACGGCGCTCGCCTGCCCGAGCACGTAGCTGTTCGTCCGGTAGAAATACAGGAGCGACGTCGTGAGCGCGAGGAACGTGATCGTGAAGATCGCGATCCAGATAACCGCTTCTATCAATGTCATGCCGCGGGTGCGAGTCATATATCAATTGAGCACGACCGAGAGGCGCGATGCGCCCGAGACGATCGTGTTCCCGTTCGTGTAGGTCTGGTGGCCGGGCGCGGAGACGGATATCGAGTACGTCGTCGCGGAGAGCCCGCTAAAGAACGCTTGTCCGCACGAATCGGCCGTTTTCGTCGTGTCGTAGCCGCTACGATAGAGCCGCACCGACGCGTCCGGAATGAGCGCCCCCGCGCTCGAGACGTCGACGAGGAGCGAATTTGCCGTGTGCGCGGCGAAATAGAGGCGCGTCGTCGCGTTCGCCCCGGGATCCAAGGTTTCCGGCTGGGGATTGCACGACGAGGCGATGTCGTAGCCGGTCGCGCCGCCGTTGTCCGAGATGAGATAGGTGTCCCACTCCATGTTCGAGAGCGCGATCATCGCGCCGGAGCCGCTGTTCAGGTTCGCGTTGTATTTGTAGATCGTCCCGTCGGGGCCGCTGCCGATCGTCTTCGCGCCGCGCATCGTGAGAGAAATATTCGGCAGGGGCTGTGCGCCGTAATCGTAGGAGATCGCGTAGGAATCGAGGGACGGGGTCTGCGCCGAGTTGCTCGAAGTGAAGGTCGCATCGAGGCGGAGCGACGGATACGCGGAGGGCGAAATACCCGTGAGATCGACGGATGACGAGGACGTCGCGAGCCCCGTGCTGTTGCCTGGAAGCTGTGCGTCCGGGATGAGCGTCGTACCCGCGCCGTCGTACAGATGATACGTGATGCCTGTCTGCGGCAATTGCGAATCGGTGATGGAGAGCGTCTTCCAGCGCACGACCGACGAGGGGCTGACGGCCGCTCCAAGCAGCTCGCCCCACGCGGGATATGAACCGGGGGTGCCCGCGAGTTTCGCGGAGCCGCCCGCAACCGCGATGTTGGTCGAGCTCGCGATCTTAGTCGCATCGCTCATCGCTTCGCTCCATGAGCCCGAGAGCATCTGGGTCGCGGTGTAGATCGTCTTCGCCCCGAGCAGGTCGATGCGGAACGTGCCCGACGTGGTTTGGCCATCCGCCACGGTGAGAGGTCCGGGCGAGGGGTTCGTATTCTGCGCGTCCGCGATGTACGTCTGATCGGTGCTGTAGCCCGTTTTCGTCGCCGTCACGGAGTAGCCGGACGCGGCAGGAGCGCCCGGAAGCGTCACGAGTCCGTCCGCGTTCGTGTAGGTCGAGATGTCGACCGTGGGAGTGACGCCCAAGTTCACGATATGGACCTGCGCGTTCTGGACGGATTGCGAGAGCGCGTTCAGGACATTGACCACGAGCGTCCCGCACGGAGAGGACGGCGGGCATGCGGTCTCCACGCCGGAGGACGGCGAGACGCGCGCGACGAGCGTGATGTGCCGTACTCCGGTGCGCGAATCCCACGAAATGTCCACGCGCGCCGCCTTGTAATCGGTCGTGACGCCGTTCTGGTCCGCGGCACCGAGACCGTCTTTCGGGTCGTCGACGTACGCAATGAACGTGCGGCGCGTGTACGAGATGTTGTTCAGGGCGGCGCTCTCCGATTGCGGTATCGAGCCGGCGGGGATGCCGCCTACGGTGCCGACCGACGCGTACGGCAGCGAGCGGATGTACTCCATGCGCTCGTTCGCGAGCGCGACCGCGCCCGCCTGCGCCCTGTTGTTCGTCACGACGTCGACGCTCAGCTTGAACGCTGCCGCGATGCCGATGAAAACGATGAGCATGAGCGCGCTCCCTACGATCGTATCGATGAGCGTGACGCCCCGGGAATAGGAGCTAACCGCTCGGGCATAGCCACTAGAAAAATCCCCTGTGCTTCGTTTTTCTTCCATTTCACTAGTGGCTAGTGGCTAATGGCTAGTGGTTACCCTATGCTTTGCGAGAGCGAATAAATAGGCGTGATCATCGAGACGGCGAAGAACCCGACTCCTGCGCCGATCACGACCATGAGGAACGGCTCCACGACGGTCGACATGTCTTTCGTCTTGCGGTCGACTTCTTCTTCATAAAATATCGCGATGCGCTTCAGCATGTCTTTCGTCTGCCCTGTCTCCTCGCCGACCGCCATCATCTCGCCGACGAACGCCGGGTAGAGGTCTTCGCGTCTCGCGAACGTCGCCGACAAAGGCTCGCCATCACGCACCGCACCCGCGGCCGCAATGATGACCTCTTTGAAATACGTGTTTTGCACAACATCACTGGTGATCTCGAGCGCGGTCAGCACGTCGACGCCGGCCGCGAAAAGCGACGAGAGCGTGCGGGACGTGCGCGCGGCGTTCACCTCCCGCACCAAGGTGCCGACGAGCGGCAGGTGGAGGGAAGCGAAATCACCCGCTCGCCTGCCCGCGCGCGTCCGCGCCACGATGTAGACCGCCGCGACGAGCGCGAGAAAGAGTGCGAGCGCGACCGTCGTGTACTCGACGAGGAAATTGCTGACCCCGATGATGATCTGCGTCGAGGCAGGCAGCGCGACATCCATCTCCTTGAACGTACTCGCGAGAGTCGGCACTACTTTGATCATCATGATGATGGCGATGCCCACCATCGCGCACACGACGATCGCAGGATAGATCAAGGCGCCGCGGATCTTCTTCTTGAGCTCGTACATGCGCTCCATCTGCTCGGCGACGACGGTGAGCGAGGCGGGCAGGTCGCCGCCTTCCTCGCCCGCGCGCACCATCGCGACCAGGAACCGGGGGAACACGCGCGGGACGGCGGCGAGCGCCGCGTGGAGCGGGTCGCCGCGCCGGATCACGCTTCCGAGCTCGGCGATCGTGGCTGCCATCCTCGGATTCTTTGTCTGCCGCTCGATGACCGAAAGGGCGCGGGCGAGCGGAAGCCCCGCCGCGAGCATGGCGCCGAGGTTCCTCGCGAAGAGGATTTTCTCGTACTCGGAGATGGTCGCGAACCGCGCGTTCAAAGAGGCGATGCTCCACATGCCGGATCCTTTCTCTTCGGAGACCGCGATGATGTGCGCGCCCTCGGCACGGACGATCCGGTAGAGATCGAAACGGTCGCGCGCTTCCGCACTGCCGGTGTACTCTTCGCCGCCGTCTTTCTGCGCCGTGTAGGTAAAGCGGGCCATACTATTCGGTGATGACGCGCAGGACCTCCTCTATTGTCGTCACCCCCTGCGCCGCCCTGAAGATGCCGTCTTCGCTCATCGTGAGCATCCCCTCGGAGCGCGCCTGGGCTTCGATCGCGTCCCCCGTTCCGTTCGCCATCACCAATTCCTTGATGGTCGACGTCACCGGAAGAACTTCATAGATGCCGACGCGGCCCGAGTAGCCCGTGGGGCATGCGGGCGTGTCTTTCGGCCGATAGAACGACACGTCTTTCCACAGCGCGTCTTTCGGCATGACCTTCTCTTCCTTGAGCGCGCGCAGGACGGCGCCCGCATCGACTTCTTTCTCGAGGTGGGCCTGTTCGTCGAGCGAGAGCGAGTATTTCTCGCGGTCGGGGCAGAGCCGCCGCACGAGCCGCTGGCCCATGATGACGCGCACGGTGGAGACCAAGAGGAAGGGTTCGATGCCCATGTCGAGGAGGCGCGGGATGGCGCCCGCGGCTGAATTAGTGTGCAAGGTGGAGAGCACGAGGTGCCCCGTAAGCGCGGCGTTGATGGCGAGCGAGGCCGTCTCTTTGTCGCGGATCTCGCCCACCATGATGATGTCCGGATCCTGACGCACCAGGGCGCGCAGGCCGTTGGCGAACGTGAAGCCGATGTCGGGGCGCACCTGCGTCTGGTTCACGCGCGGCATCTGGTACTCGATGGGGTCCTCGATGGTCGAGATGTTCACGCCGGGCGTATTCACGATGTCGAGGAGCGTATAGAGTGTCGTCGATTTGCCCGCGCCCGTGGGGCCGCACGAGAGGATCATGCCCGCCGTCGTCCGCATCGCTTCGTGTATGCGCTCAAGGGCGCTCCCGTGGAACCCGATGGATTCGAGCGTGAAGCCGGAGACGCTGTCGCGCAGCAAGCGCATCACGACTTTCTCGCCGAAATACGTCGGCATGACCGACACGCGGAACGAAAGCTTCTCACCGCCGCTCTCCGCGCCGAAGCGCCCGTCTTGCGGAAGGCGCTTCTCGTCGAGCTTGAGATTCGCGAGGACCTTCACGCGCGCGGTGATGGCGTTCGCCGCGTGCTTCGGGAGTTCCATCGCGTCGTGGAGGATGCCGTCGATGCGATAGCGGATGAGGAGCGAATTCTCCATGGGCTCGATGTGGATGTCGCTTGCCCCTTGCGCGCTCGCGTGCCGGATAAGGGTATCGATGATGCGCACCGCGGGCACCCCTTCGGCGATCTTCCGCAGATCTTCCTCCGCTCCGGCCCCGACGCCGACGCCGGCTTTCAGGGTCTCGGTCTCATGCTTGATGACGTCGCCCAAGTTCTCCTTGAGCGATTGCTGGTACTCCTTGAGCGCGTACTTCACCGACGCGTCGTCGGTGAGCCGCGGCAGTATTTTGAGATGTGTCTTCTTCTTGATGAAGTCGATGGCCGCGAGGTCATCGGTGTTGAGCATTGCGACCTCCAGATCGTCGCCGTTCTGGTTGTAGGCGATGATGTTGTTGCGCCGCGCGACGGGTTCGGGGATGAGCGAGAGCGTTTCATAGGCGATCTTCGCGCCCTGAAGCGAGACGAACGGGATGCCGAGGATATAGGCATAGGTCCGACGGAGCTCGTCCTCGCCGATCATGCCTTTCCCGGTCAGGATCTCGCCGACGGGGCGTCCCGCCGTTTTCGCCTCCGCATCCGCGGCGTCAAAATCCTTCTGCGAAACGAGGCCCGCGTCGGCGAGGAATGTTTTGAGATGTGCGTCGGGAATGAACATACGAGCAGAATCGGGGTGCCAAGCCGCAAAGAATGCGAGCCCGACGAGTCATGCGCCACACAATTATATCAGAGGAAATCGCGCGGAGCGGCGGAAATCACGCATTTTTGCAATCCACCGAAAGAGCACGGCGGGCGCTTGCGCTTCGGATACACCGGTATAATGGAATGGTATGAAACGGCGAGGTAAATTTCGCACTGAATATCGGCGCGATGGGAAGTTGGTCTACTCGATCAGGAATCCCGACGGCACGTTCGCGAATATCGAGAACGTCGCGCGCGCGGCGCGCGCGGAGCGGCGCAAACGCGCGAAGAAAATCGTCAAATCCGGCCTCGGGTGGCGCGGCGAGACGAAGGCAAAGAAGCGGCGGTAAAGGAATGTTGACACGATACATCCCTCATATATACTGTGCGCATACGTTCCGGCATCAGCCGGGCGCTTTTTTTAGAGATTTACCAAACCTTACTCGATAACACACAATTACATGGCACTCTTTGACCTCAAATCCCTCAACAGCGCGCTCGACGAACTTCAGCAGGAGCGCGGTATCTCACGCGAAAGCGTCGTCGAAGCATTGGCGACCGCGCTCGCCGCCGCGTACCGCCGCGAATATGGGAAGCGCGGACAGATCATTCGGGCGACGTTCAATCCCGAGACCGGCGACATGGAATTCCGCCAGGCAAAGATCGTCGTCGACGACACGCTCGTGCGCATGGAAGGCGAGGAGCCCTCGGGCGAAGACGACCACCGCTCGCGTTTCAACCCCGAACAGCACATCATGATCGAAGATGCGCGCCGCATCCGCAAAGATGCGCTGCTCGACGAAGAGATCTCTTTCCCGCTCGAGACGCGCGAGGATTTCGGGCGCATCGCGGCGCAGGCGGCCAAGCAGGTCATCATGCAGAAGGTCCGCGAGGCGGAGCGTGCGAGCATCATCGCCGAGTACGGCGAGCGCGAGGGCGAGATCGTGACGGGGCACGTCCAGCGCTTCGAGCGCGGCAACCTCTATGTCGACCTCGGCCGCGCGACCGCCATCCTCCCCTACGATGAGCAGATCCCGGGCGAACGGTATCGCCAGGGCGAGCGCGTGCGCGCGCTCCTCTTGCGCGTCGACGAGGGCGTGCGCGGCACCTTCATCCGCCTCTCTCGCTCGCATCCGCGCTTTTTGGTGAAACTCTTCGAGACGGAAGTACCCGAGATGGCCTCCGGCGTCGTCGAGGTGAAAGCGGTCGTCCGCGAGCCCGGCAGCCGCGCGAAGATCGCAGTCCATTCCAACGACGACCACGTGGATCCGGTGGGTGCGCTTGTCGGCCAGCGCGGCGTGCGCGTCGCCGTCGTCACCTCCGAACTGGGCGGCGAGAAGATAGACGTCGTCGAGTGGTCGGAGAAGCCCAGTGAATACGTTCAGGAAGCACTCAAGCCCGCACAGGTCTTGGGCATCGAATTGTTCGAGGACGAGAGCCGCGCGGTCGTCTCCGTCGCGGAGGACCAGCAGTCGCTCGCGATCGGCCGCGGCGGACAGAACGTGCGGCTCGCTGCGCGCCTCACCGGCTGGAAGATAGACATCCGCTCCGCGGGCGGCCTGCCTGTCGCGTCTGATGACCCGACGCAGGCAGGCGAACAGCTCGCCGGTACCGAAGCGAATACAGCCGTAACAACCGAGAAACCTGCCGAGGAGATCGCAGAGCATCCCGCGAGCGAGACGCCGAGCGAGGAAGTATCGAAAGAATAGAGCTTGCGGGGGAATCGCCTCACCTGCTACACTTCCGAGGATATGGCGAACATACATCACAAACCCTCCCGCTACATGCTGAATCTCCTGCATGTGCTTCCCGCGTTCGCGGATGAAGCCCGAGGAGTATTGAATACGATCGTTGAAGTTTCGTCCGGCTCGATCAATAAATACGAACTCATCACCGAGTCGGGCCAGCTCAAGCTCGACCGCGTTGGCTACTCGTCGCTCGCGTACCCATTCACTTATGGCGCCATCCCCTGCACCTGGGATCTCGACGGCGACCCGCTCGATATCGAGATCGTGAACATCACCGAGCCCTTAGTTCCCGGTTCGCTCGTCGAAGCGCGCGTCATTGGCGCGATGAAATTCGTCGATGCCGGTGAAGTGGACGACAAAATAATCGCCGTCTTGGCCGATGACAAGCGCGTCGAACACATCACGTCGGTGGAAGATCTCGGGGAACATTTCAAGAAAGAAACCAAGCACTTCTGGGAAACCCTCAAAGTGCTAAAGAAACCGGGTACGGGCGTCGTCGGTGAATTCTTGGGTGTCAGAGAAGCCCTCGGCATCGTCCGCGAAGCAATGGCCCGCTACGAGAAAGAGTACAAGCCGAAACTCGAGGATTGAAGCCCCGATCTCCTGACGCTGGTTTTGCACAAAGTTCGAACGCATCGCGGCACCCGGCCGTGATATACTCTGTTTTGATTAGGAGAATCGTAATATCGGAACACACTATGCGTATGTACACGATCAAACCTCTGGCTATCGTCGCGGTGGGAACGCTTTTGCTTTCCGCGAGCGTCGCGTTCGCCGACGATGCCATCCAATTACCATCCGCGGTGCTTCCGCAGAACGCCGCGCGCGAAATGATGCGCGTGAAAGTACCCGACATGCGCTCGGCAGTCCCCGCGCCGCGCAACGATCTCCGGGATGTCCTCAAGAACGTGCAGGAAAGTTTCCAGAACCAGACGAAGACGCTCCGGCAAGACACGGTTGAAAAAATGAAAGGGGCGACATCGTCCGCCGAGCGCCGCGACGTACTGCAGAGCGCTCTCGGGGAACGCAAGGCGATAGCTGAAGACCGCCGGGCGACGACGACCGCGATACTGAAAAATGCGCTCGAGGAACGAAAGGTGGCGATCGAAGATCGCGCTGCGAGCTCGACCATGATGAAAGCTCGATTGAGCATCCTGGTACGCCAGCACATCGGCGAGATCGTGCGGCGCTTCTCCGTAGCCCTCCTGCAATTCGACAATCTCACGGCCCGCATCCAGGCGCGTATCGACAAGCTGAAGGCCGCCGGGATCGACACGAGCGCGATCGACGCGCTCTTCGCCTCGGCGCAGAGCGCCGTCCTGCAGGCGAAAGCCGACGTGCAGGCTGCCCGCGACCTCGTTGCGCAGGTGACCGATACGAGCGATCCGAAGACCGTCAAGGAGAGCGTCGACGCCGCCGCCAAAAAGGCGACCGAGAGCATTAAGGTCGCGCACGAAGCGCTCGTGAAGACCGCGGTGAGCCTCGAGAAGACGGCACGGCCGCAGAGACAGAACCCGCAGGCGACATCGACTCAACAGAATTAATCAATAATTATCAGTATTAATCGCGCCTATGGACCAGTACACCCCGATGAATCAAGGAAACGTGCTCAACCAGATGCCGCAGAAAAAACCGTCGGGCATGGGGGCATTCATCGGCGCGATCATCATCATCATTCTCCTCGCTGTCGGCGGTCTCTATTTCTGGGGAGCGAAGCTGAACCAGACTAGCACGAATCCCCCGCCGCTCATCCTCGGGAACGACACCTCGGGCGCGGAGCAGGTCGCAACGAGCGACGTGGCCGCAGGCCTCCCCCCGCAGCAGACGTCGGATGATCCCGCCGCGATCAGCGCCGATCTCAATGCGATGAATCTCAACCAGCTCGACGCGCAGACCGCGAGCAGCGCGAATGCGTTCGGAGCGAGCGTAGGACAATAACGAACAGCGAAGGCAAAAACGCCGTGCCAGAAGTGGCGCGGCGTTTTGTTTCTGCTACACTCCCGCAATGCATTCACCAGGAAAAACGAAGGTCACACGCGACACGGACGCATGGGAGGCCGTCGTCGAGGCGGAGATACCCGCGGAGGATCTCGCGCGCTACCGCGCGGAAGCCCTGAAAGAAATACAGCGCGACGCGAAGCTCGACGGCTTCCGTCCCGGCCACGCGCCTGAAAGCGAGATCATCCGTGTCTACGGCGAAACGCTCATCCTGAAGCACGCGGCGGAGCACGCGGTCGAGCACGAACTGCCGGAAATCCTCGCGCGGGAGAATATGCCCGTCGTCGAAGCGCCGCGCGTGACGATCGGAGCGCCCGTCACCGGCAAGCCCCTCTCGTTCACGGCGCGCGCCGCGCTCGCCCCAGAGATCAAGCTCCCCGACTACAGGAAAATCGCAAAGAAACACAACGCGGCGAAAGAAGCGACCGATGTTTCAGATGCCGAACATGCGCAGGCCATGACGCATCTGAAGCGCGAACGCGCGCGCATCGACAAGGTCGAAGCAGGCGTGTCCCCCGCCGAAGCGGCCGAGCAATCGCGCACGATGAAAGAGGAGGAACTGCCCGCACTCGACGACGAGTTCGCGCGGAGCATCGGGTATGAGGGCATCGAGCAGTTCCATACGGCCGTCCGGGAGAACATGAAGAGCGAGAAAACGCGCGTCGCGGCGGAAAAGCGGCGCCAGGCCATGCTCGACGAACTCGTGAAAGAGGCGACCATCCGCTACCCCGCGATCCTGCGCGAGTATGAGCTCGACGACATCGAAGCGCGCCTCAAAGACGATCTCGAACGCTCCGGAACGACCTTCGATGCGTACCTGGCGCAAACGAAAAAGACGCGCGACGAGCTCCGTACAGAGTGGAAAGGCGCGGCCGACACGCGTGCGAAGGTCCGCCTCATCCTCTCGGAGATCGCGCGCAAGGAAAATATCGAACCGGACGAGGGAGCGCTCGCGCACGAGATGGAGCACGCCCGCAAGCACTACCCCGGCGCGCACCCCGAGACGCTCCGCTCCCACATCGCCCACGCGATGCGCAATGACGCGGTGCTTCAGTTCCTCGAGCGCGATGAGAGCGCCGCGTGAGCGGAATTTGATTCCGCGAAAAAATTTGCTACCATGCACGGCATGAATAACGATTTTCCCCGTGCCCAGATGCTCGTGCCGATGGTCGTCGAGAAGACCTCGATGGGCGAGCGCGCATACGATATCTTCAGCCGCCTCCTCAAAGAGCGCATCGTCTTCCTCGGCGGCCCCATCGAGAGCGAGGTCGCGAACCTCGTCATCGCCCAGCTCCTTTTCCTCGCGTCGGAAGATCCGAAGAAGGACGTCTCGCTCTACATCAATTCGCCGGGCGGCTCCGTCTCGGCGACCTTGGCCATGATCGACACGATGAACCACATCCAGCCGGCGGTTTCCACGGTCTGCGTCGGCATCGCGGCCTCCGGAGGCGCGTGGCTCCTCTCCGCAGGCGAGAAAGGCAAGCGCTTCATCCTGCCGAACGCCGAGGTGATGATCCACCAGCCGCTCGGAGGCGCCGAGGGACAGGCATCCGACATCGCCATCACCGCGCAGCACATCTTGGCGACGCGCGATCGGCTCAACAAGATGATGGCCAAGAACACCGGCCAGCCCCTGAAGAAGATCGAAACCGACGTGGACCGCGATTTCTTCATGACAGCCGAAGAAGCCGTCAAATACGGCATCGTGGACAAGGTGCTTGGATAAGCCGTTAGCCGCGAGGGTCTAGCCGCTAGGGCGCTCTACTCCTGCTTGTATCGGCTGAACGCGAGCAACTATTGGCTAGTCCCTATTCTGTGGTATATTGTACGCACACCAATTAGTATTTATGATTTTGAATTCCTCTTGCGCCATCCTGCGTATGAACGCGTTCGAAGCATTGCTTATTCGCACAGTGCAGAATCAGATAGCGATCTCGCGTACATAAACAGACGGCGCGTGGGAATACCACGCGTATGTCATTAAAAATAGTTTTGCTTCTCGTGGCGCTCGCGGGCGCCGTCGGCATCGGATTCGGGTACTTCCTCCGATGGATTATCACGTTGGGAAAACGCGGCTCGATGGAGCTCATGGTCCGGAAGATGATGCTCGACGCCGAGGAAAAGGCGAAGCGCATCACCGAGGAAGCCGAGAAACGCGGCGAAGAGAAATTGCAGCAGCTCACGCATGAATTCAAGGAGCGCGAGCGCGACCTGAAGCAGGTCGAGGAACGTCTCATCCGCAAGGAAGAGCTCCTCGACAAGCGGCAGACCAACCTCGATGCGGATCAGGACGCGCTCGCGAAGAAGGGCGAGGAGGTCCAGAAGGCGCGGGAGAAGGCCGAGGAAATGGTGCGTGCGCAACAGGAAAAGCTCGAGCAGATGGCGAATCTCTCGGCCGAAGACGCGAAGAACGAACTCCTCCAGTCGATCGAGAAGCGTTACGAGGCCGATCTGGAGAGCCGCATGCGCAAGCTCGAGATATCCGGCAACGAGCGGCTCGAACAGCGCGCAAAAGAGATCCTCACGACCTCCGTGCACCGCCTCGGCAACTCGGTCGTCTCCGATGTCCTTGCGACGACGATGACGCTCCCGAACGACGAGATCAAAGGCAAGATAATCGGCAAAGAAGGGCGCAATATCAGGGCATTCGAGCGGGCGACCGGCGTCGACGTCATCGTGGACGACACGCCCGGCACCATCACGCTTTCCTCGTACGACCCCATCCGCCGCCAGATCGCGCGCATTGCGCTCGAGAATCTCATCCTCGACGGGCGCATTCAGCCCGCGAAGATTGAGGAAGCGGTGCAGAAAGCGGAGGGCGAGATCAACAACATCATCAAGAAGAAAGGCACCGACGCCGCGTACGAGGCGCGCGTGCCGAACCTCGATCCGAAGCTCCTCATGATCCTCGGGCGGCTCTACTTCCGCACGAGCTACGGCCAGAACGTGCTCGACCACTCGGTCGAAGTAGCGCATCTCGCCGGCATGCTCGCCGAAGAGCTCGGGGCAGACCCGGCCGTCGCGCGCGCGGGAGCCCTCATGCATGACATCGGCAAGGCGGTCGATCACGAAGTGACCGGCACGCACGTCGAGATCGGCAGGAGAATCTTGCAGAAATTCGGCGTGAGCGAGGCCGTCGTCAAGGCGATGCAGGCCCACCACGAGGAATATCCGTACGAGACGCCCGAATCGATGATTGTGCAGGTGGCTGACGCTATTTCCGGCGGCCGCCCCGGCGCGCGCCGCGACAGCGTGGAGAATTACATAAAGCGCTTGGAGGAACTCGAGGCGATCGCCAACAACCACCCCGGCGTCGAGAAGAGCTTCGCCATCGCCGCAGGCCGCGAGATCCGCGTTATCGTGAAGCCTGAAGCCATTTCCGACCTGGAAGCACGCAAGCTCGCCCGCGACGTTGCCGACCAGATCGAAAAAGAGCTCCAGTACCCGGGCGAGATCAAGGTGAGCGTGATACGGGAAACCAGAGTCATAGAGTACGCACGATAAGTCGTCCGCGACCTGCCTGCCGGCAGGCAGGGACCCGCGTCATCGAGTACGCGAGATAATGGCTCAATAGAGCCACTCTTCAGCTCATTTTTCTGGCGCTCCCACGTCGGCATTTGAGCGCCGAATTCCTCGCTTTTGGTTGTGGATAAAGCACGAGCGGACATTGACAGCCCTGAAATAGGGCTCAAAATGGTGGCTATAGACAGGTCGAGCACAGACACAGGTTATTAATAAACACTAACTACAGAAATACATGGCAAATAAAATGGATTTGATCGACCGCGTGCACAACACGATCGGGTGCACGAAGGCGGATGCGGAGCGCGCCGTTGAGGCGATTATCAGCGGCATCACGGAGACCCTCAAGAAGGGCGACGAAGTATCAATCGCCGGTCTCGGCATCTTCCAGGCGAAGATGCGCGCCGGCCGCACCGGGCGCAACCCGCGCACGGGCGCAACCATCCAGATCAAAGCGATGCGCGTACCGAAATTCCGCGCTTCCAAGACCTTGAAGGACGCGGTTAAATAGTCTATACGCTCGATATTTTCGAGACCACCCGACCCGCCGAAAGGCGGGTTTTGTGTCTTTGGTGCAGGAAGGCGTACAAAGACTCTGTGCTAAGATACATTCATGCCAAAAAAGTTGGAGCAGATAGGATTATCCGAGAAAGAAGCAAAGGTATATTTTGCGGCGCTCGAATTGGGCCACACCACGGCTGAAAAACTGGCAAAACATGCTCGCGTCAATCGCTCGACCACCTATGTGCAGCTCGAATCCCTCATGGCAAAGGGACTGATGAGCACTCACGTAGAGGGAAAGAAAACCTATTTCGCCCCTGAATCCCCCGATCTTTTAAAGCGTCTTATCGCCAAACAGAAAGACGAAGTCGGCGCGAAAGAACAGGAACTGGCTGATATGCTGCCGGTTTTGTTAGCGCAATTTGAGGACGCCGGCGACAGGCCGGTCGTACGATTCTTTCCCGGCAAAGATGGAATCACCGCGGTGCGCGAAGAAGTTCTTACGACGAAAGAAAAGCAGTTGTATGTGATATTTTCTTCAGACAATATGTCAAAGTTGTATCCAGAACGAGCCCTTGATGAATATACAGACCGGCGTATGGCTCTCAAAATCTATTCAAAAGGCATTTATACGGACGAGGGCTATTTCCAAAAAGGCACCCAGAATGAGCTGACCGAAGGGCGTTTCCTGCAAAAGATGCCCTTGAGCATCGATATACGGATATTTGATGACAAAACCGCTATTTTCTCCCTTGGAGGAAATCCGTTTGCGCTGGTAATCGAGAGCAAGCAAATGGCGACGAGTATGAAGTTGATCTTCAATTTCCTGTGGGAAAAATCTGAAGGTCAGACCACGTCATAATAAATAAGTGTATTAAAGAGAATTCCCCAGGTCGCTTTGGCAACCTGGGGGCACTACTCGGCTCTTCGGAGGTGTTTCCTAGTCGCCGCCGAGGTGCATGTCGCCGCCGTGGATGTACGGGGTCATGGCTTTCTCCTTGCGAAGCGTGGTCAAATTAGTTCAGGCACTACGGCTGACCACGAACCGTTAAGAGCGACCAAACGTCGCTCTTGCCTACAGGTAGGATAGCATAGTCAATCCAAAATAACAAGTTTCCAGGATGTTAATAACTTTCCGTCAGTTTTTATTGACGTATCAATAGTGATATTTTGGCTTATTTTAACTGTATTTATTAGTTATCCACAATATAGTGTCAATATGCATTGACACTATATTGTGAGTGGCTATGATGTACTTGTTTATGAAATATAACAACAACGGACCGCCGAACTAACCCTATCTCATTCACGGGAATGAGAGGCTCTAGCGAGAATTACAAACTTTACGAAATCTAAATAGTAAAAAAACAGAAAATATGGAAAATCCTAAAAATAACTCACCGCCGGATTCCGAAAAATTATTAGTTAATCCATTGCTTCGTTCTATGACAGGTGCTTCGTTCCAGCCCCGCCAAGGCGATCTAGGCCACATCGGCTCGCCTACCATTAAGGCGCTCCCGCTTTGGCGGGGCAGAAGAGATCATCTCACTTCTCCAGCACACAAAAACCCGCCTTCCGGCGGGTTTTTGTGTCGGAACGACGCGGGTTTATTTCCTCCTGTATTTTATGGAGAGCACGATGACGGTTAGCAAAGCAAGCACTTCAAGCACCGTCAAAACCATGAAAACCATGTCCCGGTTGTGCACGGCGTATATGAGAAGCAGCAACGCGCCCACGAGCCAGATGACCCAAGAAGCGACACTGATCCCCGTCGAATCTTTTGTTTTCAACAAATGTTTGATCTGCGGCACGTACGCGGAGACGAAAATAAGCGTCCCTATGAGACCGAGGTTCTGAAATATGAGAACTTCCATACAGCACTTCAGACAACGAAGAAAATGACTATCAGGACGACGCCAAGAAAGGCTTCGCGCCTGGAAAGATATCGTATTACCGGCTCCTGTATGCTGAATCTCCGATAAGGATACAAAGGATAAAATGAGCCGTTCAGCCCGTCCAGGATCAAGTGGACAAGGTATGCCAGAGAAAATATGAGGCCAAATCTCAGATCGATCACCAGAAGCACGAGCGAAATGACAAGCCAGCTTTGGGCACTGTGCAGAAAGTTCTTTTGGTCTCCCCACGGGTCAGCTTCCTCTACACTCGCACGCAATATTTCCTTCGGTTTAGATAAGATCCCGTGCCGATAATACGAAACGATGTGGTCTACATCCATAAGCAACGAGCCGGCTAACGCCGCAGGATAATCCCCCGTTAATTTCCCTATGATGAGACCGGCGATGATGTGAGTAGGAAACGTCATGCGGAGGTATTGGAATATTTTTGATCGGTGCGGGTGGGGGGAATCGAACCCCCATTTCAACATTGGAAGTGTCGTGTTTTACCACTAAACTACACCCGCGTCGCTGCCTTTCTCATAGTACTGTCCATCCACCCGAGGATTTTCCTTGAGAAGAAAACCCCGAATTCTTTTCTGCCGCCGCTCCGTACACCCAGATGAGCAGTGCCGTATGGAAGTTTGCCTGCTTTGTACGTTTTTTTGTTCCTGCGGCGATCAATCTGCGGTTTGCTGAATTGATCTAATGGGATAGTAGTGGCTCCGGACCAGAATTGCAAACATTCTTTTACATTTGAATCAGGGTACAAATGAATAGTGATCGTAAACTGCTTTTTCACGACCCCAAGGGACTTGAACCACGCAATTGCCGAGCGGATTACATCGGGATCTGAATTGACTACTCGAACAACATCGGCAGTTTTGCTGCCCTCCCCAAGATATAATCCGAGCCCGAACATAAATAGATCGCGTTGGCTGAGAACACCGACTTCACTCTCTGCCTCCTGTCTTGCCCTCACAAGCGAGCGTTGCTTGATCTGCGTCTTCCTTTCCCCTGAAGCAGCGCGAGCTTTCCCAATCGTAAGTAAGGTGTGTTCATTTGGTCGATAAGGAACTTCCGCTAGCCAGTCGCTCAGCGTACTCTTTGAAAGTCCTGTCTTGGACGCGATGTACGAGTACGAATACCCTGTGCGTCGCAATCGGAAAGCTCTTCGTTTAACGGGTGTCTGATGCACAAGTACATTATCGCATCGAGCAATATAGTATGCAATGTCCGAAACTTTGAATTCCCGAGCAAATCGTTTATGCTCCCCGTATGTCGCCCCAGACCCACTCTTTCTTGGCGAATATCGGCGCCATCGGGATCATGGCCGGGGCCCTTTTTCTCCTCACGCATCCGCAAATCGTCGCATTCGAGTTCTCTCCGGAACGCGCGTTCACGAGGAACGGCTTGCCCGCAAGCGCGACTTCGGCCGCGCTCGCGCCAGCGGCGCTTCCCGCTTCGACGACTCCTCCCGCCGCGAACATCGCCTCTTCGACCCCGGCAATGCCGCCCGCATCGAAGAACAGCGACCGCGCGACAAGTACGGCTGCGCATCCCAAAATAGCGCCTAAACCAGCCCCAAAAGAGAGTCCGGCGGCGCCGAGCGCTCCGGAGGCCGTGCGCATAGAAAACCCGTATCCCCTCCCGCCGCTTCCTGCCGGAGCGGTGAATGACACGGCCCGCGCGGCGCTCGTCAATGTCCTCTGTGCGCAGCGCGGCGGCTCTCTGCGGCCCATTTCAGGCAGCGGCGTCATCATTGATCCTCGCGGCGTCATTCTCACCAACGCGCATGTCGCGCAGTACGTCCTCCTCGCAAGCGATCCGCGGGTCGATCTTTCGTGCGTCATACGCAATGGCTCCCCCGCCCGCCAGCGCTGGACCGCCAAACCGCTCTATATCCCGCGGGTCTGGGTAAACGAGCATGCGGTAGATCTGAACGCCCCGCACCCCCTCGGGACCGGCGAGCACGACTACGCACTTCTGCTCATCGACGGAACGACCGACGGCTCTCCGCTCCCAGGGAGCTTCCCATTTGTCGCTCCGGATACCCGTGAAGCCATCGGTTTCATCGACGATATGGTGCTCGCCGCGAGCTATCCGGCCGAATTCCTCGGCGGCAGCACGGCCCAACTCAACCTCTATCCCGCTTCCTCTTTCACGACGATCAAAGACCTCCTGACGTTCGCCAGTTCGACGGTCGACCTCGTCTCGCTCGGCGGCGTCATCGAGGCCCAGAGCGGCTCATCCGGAGGCGCCGTGGTGAACGGATGGGGGCGCCTCATCGGCATCATCTCGACCACGAGCGAGGGCACGACGACAGCACAGCGCGACTTGCGCGCAATAACCCTAAGCTATATCGACCGAGATATCGCGGCTCAGACCGGCTCTGGTCTTCCTTCGTTCCTGGGAGGTGACGTGGCTGGAAAGGCCGCTGCTTTCAAGACGGATGAAGCCCCAGGGATCATTCGCTTGCTCACCGATCAGATCAAACGTCCTTCGTACTAACATGGCTTGATGTGCCCCGCACACCACAGTCTCTGACTTAGTCGGGCTGCTGGGTGAGGATGCGAATACTTGGAGCATCCGCAAGGCCTTTCGAGATATTTTGGAGGTAACACCGAACAAAATATCCGGAAGGCATACTGCCTCTGTAAGAGGTCGAACCCAGTCTACATCCCCTTCGGGGCCACGGATGTGTCCCACACATCCGGTCGTTCTTTTTGTCGGGGTGCCCAGAATCGAACTGGGTCTACTTGCTCCCAAAGCAAGCGTACTACCGGTATACGACACCCCGACAAAAAGAACGACCCCACGCACGCGTACTACCGGTATACGACAGCCCGAAAGAAGACCGCGATGGCGGGAATCGGCTCATCGTAGCACACTTTTTAAAGGACATCATAATGGACATTGCGTCCTTTAGCGGGTTTCCTAGAGCGCTTGTTCGAACAGGCGGCAATGTGCCTGCTTCGCTTTCATATTCAAGAATACCCCGACGACGTCTATCTGAAACTCCCGGTCATCATTCTTTTCCGCCATGTAAAGTTCGGCAGTTCGCGCAATTTTTCCTAGTTTTTCCGGGTGAACTTGCTCCTCCGGTCGGTAGTCCCCCATTTCACGTGAAATGTTTGAGATACTTTCACGTGAAACTGCTTTCACCTCGACAAATCTGACCGTCCCTGCTTTCTCAGCAATAATATCTATCTCGCCCCATGGTTTCCTGTAGTTACGTTCAAGAATCTTAAATCCCTTCCGCTCCAGGAATTGACAGGCGACGTCTTCCCCAATGATTCCTATCGATTTCCTGTCTTGATCGTTGCCAGCCATACCTTGGTGTGGATTATACCTCTGGAACAAGCGATGAATCTGGCGAGGACCTGTACGTACGTGCGACGTGAGACACTTTGATTACAAATGATGACATTTCACGTGAAATACGTTTCGTAGAAACACATTGCATAGTCCTGCCGAGAAAGACTAAGGGATTAGCCATAGAATCGAGGCATCGGAGGTTGCAGGCCTCATCTTAGTGTTCCGCGTCCTATGTCTTTGACCTTGTCGGACGTGCACTGACCGAGAACCTGTAAATATGGCTCTGTATATGATTATTCAGGTAGAGAAGACGTTTGTGGCAAAAGGACTTATGTCCGATATATCCACATATCCACAGAGTTTTCCACAGTTTTGAAGAATCCGGAGATACGGTATTTTCATCGGTTTTCTGACCTGGGAGCCACGAATCCCCGCCTGAACGCGATTGCTGGGAGGGAAGCCGCGACACGATCGAGAGAATGTCCTTTTGTGCGGATACGGGGAATCGAACCCCGATCTCCACCTTGGCAAGGTGGCGTTCTACCACTAAACCATATCCGCTGAATTCGAAACTCTGCGATTATACATCATCAACGATTGTTCAAGAAATTCTTGTGTGCACCTCGCCTCCTCGAAAACCCCTACGGGCGAGCCACGGTTTTCCCATTCCTGCCTGCCGGCAGACAGGCCTTCCTCCACGGGGAACTTCCATTCCCCGACCCCCTCCCATGGCGGGAGTACTTCGTTCGCTTCGCTCACTTAGTGCTCCCGCCAGGATTCGAACCTGGAACGGCAGTTCCGAAGACTGCTGTGATATCCATTTCACTACGGGAGCGTCGCATCATCATACAGCGCGGAGCCGTACGCACAATGCTAGAATGGCTTCCATGGAACGAACCGCGCTCCGGATACCGAAAGAGATCGTCGCTCTGCATGCGCGCTTGCGCGATGCGGGCTTCGAGGCATACCTCGTCGGCGGGTGCGTGCGCGATCTTTTGATCGGACGCGAGCCGAAGGATTGGGACATCACGACGAACGCGCGGCCGGAGAAAATACAATCGCTTTTCGAAGAGACATTTTACGAGAATGAATATGGCACCGTCGGCGTCGTCACCGAATCCGACGATCCGCGGCTCAAGGTCGTCGAAGTCACTCCGTACCGCGTGGACGGAAAGTATCGGGATGCGCGCCATCCCGAAGCAGTCGTGTTCAGCGACACGCTTGCCGATGACTTGCGCCGCCGCGATTTCACCATTAACGCGATCGCCTACGATCCCGTTTCGGAAGAACTGGTGGACCTCCACCATGGCAGGGAAGACATCGCGGGCAAGCGCATCGCGGCCGTGGGTGACGCGGCGGAGCGATTTCGGGAAGATGCGCTGCGCATGCTGCGCGCCGTTCGTCTTTCCGCCGAACTCGACTTCGCGATCGAAACGAAGACGGCTTCCGGCATCGCGGAGCACGCCGCACAGCTCGAGAAAATCTCGCGCGAGCGCGTGCGCGATGAATTTCTGCGCATCCTTGAGACACCGCGCCCGATGCAGGCGCTTTATGTGGCTCAAAAGCTCGGTATTCTGCGCTATATCATTCCCGAACTCGAAGAGGGGATCGGCATCGCGCAGAACCAGGCGCACTCATTCGACGTGTTCGAACATCTTTTGCGTAGCCTCCAGCACGCGGCCGACAAAGGTTGGCCGCTCGAGGTGCGTCTCGCGGCCCTTTTGCACGACGTCGGCAAACCGGCGAGCAGGCGTTGGTCCGACGAGAAGAACGACTGGACGTTCCACGGACACGAGGTCGTGGGCGCACGGATGACGCGGAAGATCCTGAACGACCTGCGTCTGCCGAACGACACGATCAGCACCGTCGTGGGGCTCGTACGCTGGCACATGTTCTTCTCGGACCCGGATACGGTGACGTTGAGCGCGGTGCGCCGCATCATCACGAACGTCGGCGTCGAACACATCAAGGAGCTCCTCAATCTGCGCATTTGCGATCGCATCGGTACGGGTCGGCCGAAAGAGCAACCATTCCGTTTGCGCAAGTACATGTCGATGGTGGATGAGGCGATGCGCGATCCCATCTCGGTCGCGATGCTGAAGTTGAACGGTTCACGGCTCATCGAGATGGGTCAGGAAGCGGGACCGCGCATCGGATGGATCCTGCACGCGCTCCTCGAAGAAGTGCTCGACGATCCGAAGAAGAATACGGCCGAGTACCTGGAAGGCCGCGCACGCGAACTCATGAAGTTATCCGAACCGGATCTGCAAGCGCTCGGCGAGCAGGGGAAAGACAGGCGGGCGAAAGAGGACGAGGCGGTAATCAAAGAATTGCGCGCAAAGCACCACGTCTCTTAACCAAGATGGAATGAGTGAGTGTCGCTTGTGGTGAACCCCCGGAGGCGCGAGCTTGGCGTTGCCGCTAGGCAACGAGCGCCGAGGATTGAGGCGTTTGCCGCTGGAGCAAACGCCGGGTTCACCAAAAGCTGATACTCGCGGTATGAAAAGCCAAAAGGCCGCCCCCATGAGGGGCACGGGTCACTCTTTTTAAGGACCTGTACCCAGCCATGGAAACGGCCTGGTTGTTCTGCATCTTGGTTTGAAGATGCGTATCACGACGGTACTATATCCAATAATTTTGGGCGCGTTGCGCCGCTTTTGGTTTTAGTGTACCTGTGACGCTCTCTAGGGACTAAGCCCTACATTGCGTTTCTTGCTTAAGAAGCAAGAGCGTAACCCCTGCCTAATGAGTAGTTTTGCAATGCGTGTTCAAGCGCAGAACTATATAAGGATCCAACGATCCCTAGGGAATAGAATACATGGCTATCGGACATTGTAAAGGACAGGGTGTGGATATCTTGTCCTTTAGAATTAGGTGCTAGACGTTCAATTCCACCGAAACCGGACAGTGATCCGACCCCTGCACTTCGGGGTGTATGTGCGCCGCCTTGAGACGTTTCTCCAACGCCTTGCTCACGAAAATATAGTCTAATCGCCACCCGATATTGCGTGCCCGGGCGTTCGCGAAGTGCGTCCACCATGTATAGTGGCCCTTTCCTTTGGTGAAATGCCTGAATGTGTCCACGAAATCTGCTCTTATGAAGGCATCGATGCCTCCCCGTTCCTCTTTCGTGAAGCCGTGCTCGCCCTCATTCGCTTTCGGATTCGCCAGATCGTCCTCTGTATGTGCGACATTGAGGTCGCCGCAGACGACGACCGGCTTTTTCTTCTCTAACTCCTTGCAGTAGGCGAGAAAGGCCGGGTCCCAGTGCTTGTGGCGCAAGGTAAGACGGCTCAAATCGGGTTTCGCATTGGGCGTATAGACATTAACGACGAAAAAATCCTTGAATTCAGCGGTAATGACGCGCCCTTCTGCGTTCGGATCGCCATATCCGTCCGCCAAACGGTACTTCTTCAGGATACTGTCGGGAAATCCGAGCATGACAGCCACGGGTTTCACGCGCGAGAAAATCGCGGTGCCGGCGTAGCCTTTGCGGGTCGCAGAAGAATTCCAGTATTCCTCGTAATCCGGCAGGTCGACTTCCGACTGATGCTCCTCCGCTTTGGTCTCTTGGAAGCAGGCGACATCAGGTTTCACTTTTTCGAGGAACGGCACGAGCGCACCTTTCTTATGAACGCTCCGGATGCCGTTCACATTCCACGAGACGATTTTCATACGAACATCATAACAGAACATGAGTTCGCAAGTATCGAGGAAGCGTATCGAGCATACGATGACGAGCAGGCAGGGGCCCCGCAACAAAGCAGGTGGGTTTTTTAGATACGCTCTAGTGCCGACGTTTGCCGTGAAATGCCCTGTGTACGTCGTGCAGGTGTTTATCGGTCACGTGCGTGTAGACCTGCGTCGTCGCGATGTTGGCATGCCCCAAGAGCGCCTGCACGCTGCGCAAATCGGCGCCGTTCTCGAGGAGATCGGTCGCGAATGAGTGCCGGATCGTGTGCGGGCTCACGCGCCGCGTGATGCCGGCTTTGATGGCGTACTGTTTCACGATGCGCTCCACCGAGCGCGGCGTGAGGCGCGAAAGGTCCTTGCCTTTGCTCGTTTTCCCGTACCCGACGAACAGTGCATCACTCATGTCGCCGCGCTTCTTAAGATAGTCGGCGACTGCGCGTTTCGCCGAAGGGGAGAGGAAGACAACACGCACCTTGTCGCCTTTGCCGCGCACCGAGAATTCGTCGCGCGAGAGGTCGAGGTCCTGATTCAGATTGCATAGTTCGGAAACGCGCAAGCCCGTCGAGAACAGCAACTCCAAAATTGCAGTGTCTCGTAATGCAACGAGTGAATCCTTGCCCGCCGAAGCTTTGGCGGAGGCGGGGCCCGCCGGCGCCTTCATCAATCGGTTCAGTTCATCGGCGGTGATGAGGTCTAAGTCGCGGCCGCCAGTCTTCGCGAGCTCGATGCGCTCGGGGTCGAGCGACATGACATCGCGCTTGCGGAGGAACTTGAGGAACGCGCGCAGCGCGATAAGGTGGTAGTTCTGCGTATTTTTCTTCATTGTGCCCACGATACCCTCCGAACGGTTGAGATGGATGCGGAATTCGCGCACAAGCGGCTCCGTTATCTGCGATGGGGAAGTCGCTTTAGCGAACGAGAGGAAGCGCGACAAATAGCGGTCGTAATTCTCGACCGTCTTCACACTGCGCCCTTTTTCGATCTCGATATATTCGAGGAACTGGGTCTTGAGGTGTTTCAGGTCGGAGGCCACGCAGCTCATTGTAGCGCATATGTCGCACAATATGGGTTGTTCCAACATCATAGATGTCGGAAAACCCGGGCGATATTGCGCAACACGCGCGTCGCGCAATATCGTCATGTTTGCCGGATCGCGCTACTGTAATGAAGTGTCTCGCACGCGAACAGTAAAGACGAGTCCGATCGCCAAAAGTACTGCCATCCCGAGCAATGCCGCCTGATACCCACGCGCGCCCTCTCCCCAGACGATGAGTGCGCCGCTCCAGGCGAGAGGACCTGCAAACGTCGCGAAGCGTTCTGCGACTATATAGTAGTTGAACGACGAGGCGACGAGGCCTTGCGGCGCGAGCTGCCCGACCATCGCCCGGCTGATGGCCCACACAGGCCCGAAGAGCAGGCCAGCGACGAGAGAGAACACCATTGCTGCGGAGAAGCTGGTGGTGAACGAGAGCGCCACCAAGAGGGCGCAATATAGTGCGAGAATGCACACGAGCGTCCGCCTGTGCCCCCACCGGTCGGCGAAATGACCCAGGATCGGCGAGCCGATCGCGGCAAGACCAAGGATCGCGATCGTTAGCAACGCTTTTGTCATATCCGGGACTGCAAACACTTTTTCCAGATAGAGCGGGAAATTATTTGCGAAGGTAAGCAACGCATCGCTAAAAAAGAAGTATCCGATGAGAAGGAGGGCAAGGGGCTTATTGCTCAGAACGGTCCGCAGCAGGGTAAGCGGCGTGCCGGGTGTCTCAGCCGAAGACGCGCTCGCGGGACTCTCGCGATAGAGGAGAAGCATCGGCAATGCGAACAGTATGAAGAGCACGACCGACGGGAGGAGCGCCTGCGCCCTCCCTGCGTCGCCCCACAGCGTGATCGTGCCGTTGATGAACGGCAGGGTGAAAAGAAGCCCGGCAACTTGTCCCGCCGAATTAAACCCTTGCCCGATCCCCGATATTCGGCCGCGATCGCTGAACGTCGAGAGATCATTGAGCATTGGAGTAAAGTACAGGAAGCACATGAGATACGCATACATGCCGCATGCGTAGAGAATGGCCGCGACGCCGTCCAGCGCATGTGAAAAAAGCGCGATGAGCGCGACGATGGCCATAAGCATCACCGCGAGGAATGTCCACACGCGAAGACCGCGCATTTTCTGTCCGGAAAGATCGACGAGGCGACTGAAGTACGGAGCGGTCGCTATATAAAGAATAGATGCGGCGATCAATGCGCCGTTGTACCACCATGAAGGTCGGCCTTCATCGACCACAAGCCACTGCGAGAAATAGAACAAAAAGGCAAGGAGGACAATGGAGTTCGCAAAATCATACAAGCCCCAGTAAAGGACCTGCTTATTCATGCGGGCATCATACACGTTGTGCACTCAGCGTATCGAGCGCGAGTTCCGCGTAGAATCGGATATTGGTGCGCAGGTCGAGCGTGCCGAGTTCGTCCTTAGCGAGCCAGCGCCATTCATCGCTGCGGTCTCCCTCGTGTTCCACAATCACCTTGTCGGTCGCCGACGTCGCGAAATAAATAAGCGTCACATGCTCGTGCGTCGGCGAGACACGATTGCGATTGAGTGCGACAGGCGGGACCAGTTCCTTGCATCCTTCCACTTCGCCTCTGAATTTCTGATTGCCGTCCCAGAGCACGACGTCGAGCCCGACTTCTTCTTTCACCTCGCGCACGGCCGCTTCGTTCGGATCCTCATCAAGCTCGATGTGCCCGCCGACGGAGAGCCAGATATGGAGCTTGTCGTGCACGCGCAGGAGCACTTTGTTCTTGTGCACGACGAACACCTCGGCGGTGAAATCTATTTTTTCGTGAATGTGCGCCATAGCTCTATCCTACCGCGAATATTCTTAAACTAGCGGCCACAAATTTTTGAATACCTCACGCATATCATGCGCAAGCGTAGCATCGTGCATCTCGACTAGATAGAAAGGGTGTTTGCGAGTATTTATTATGACGACATAATCGCCGATGATCCACGTCGTCGAGATGAAATTGTCTGCCTTGTCCCAGAATTTTATCTGCCTCCTCGGGTGTCTGCCTTTCAACGCGTATTCGGTAAGAGATTTGTTGCTCAAAAGTTTCAGGACGATCGTTTTTGGTGCGCGGCGCCAGTAGGCGTCAATGACGTGCGAAAAGTTGTCGACATAGGTGTGATCCTGAAATCCCCACCACATAGAATCCGTACGAAGTGCGCTCCCGTCCCACACAGGCGCCTGTTTCGTGAGAAATTGTTTCAATTTTTCTTCTTCGACAAAACGAATGGAGGGAACCGGATAGGATTCTCCTGCCGTTGCACGGGATAGTTCACTCGCAAATTGTTTCAACACTTTCTCACGAAGCACGAGCCGCTTTCGTTCGCCAGAAAGCACGTCCTCAATGTCGGCAGGGGAGGCAAGCGAGAACGTACGCGGACGCTTTGTAGAATTCTCGATGAGAAATCCCTTCTCTGCCAATCCGCGCGCGAGACTATAACAAGTGGTGCGCTTAATCCCGACGGCCCGCGCGAGCTGAGCTGGACTGACTTCACGCGCTTTCATTACCGCCTTATACAGTTTTATTTCTTTGCTGTTCAGCCCGAGTGAGGTAAGCAATTTGTCTTCCATTTTTCTAGTTTGTTCTGTTGCCGAACATTTGTCAACATTTGTCCGACATATATAGACGAGAGTGCTAAAATACTCAAGATTGTCATCGGAGCTCGTTGACACCGGCATAACGCCAAGCCGAATTCCTGAGCGGCTACTCAGGGTGGAGATTGTATGTTCAAGAATTTCGACGAATTTCTTGGGATTTGGAATCAAACACCGAACTGGGCCGCAAGGTTTGGTCTCCTCGATTATCAGACAAGCCAGGGCCGCTTCACGTTCGACGGAGAGGGGGAGAAGTTCTTTTTCCAGGCTGTCACGGATCTGTTGGAAGAAATCCTTCGGCTGGAGAGGATGGAGCGTCGGCAAAATTCCCAATACAGTCACATGGATGCTCTGGCAAAGCTTCTCGAGCACATCTTCTGTGAGATGCAGGGGATAGTGGATAACTTGTCGTACGACCGTCTCGACGGGAGGGTCATGAAGGTCGGCGGCTTGCTTCTCTCTCGAGATGTTCACCGATGCGCGAGGACTCATCTGAAACCGCTTAAGAAAAGCGTTCGTTATTTCCTCGACCGTACCAGGTGTGGTTGGTTTCATCAGCCGGTAGGCTTTCTCTGGTGGCTTGAAGCAGCCATTGCTACGTGCAATTTTGATCTTCTTGAGAACGGTCGTACCGTGATAGCCGAAGCGGACTATCAGCGGGTACAAGAAGAAGAGATCAAGACCGGCAAAATCGCAAGGACCATGTGCAGGCAACTTTTTGATGACCTTAGGGAGCTCTGGGACTCAGGTGTCTTCGAGCGCCCTTCTCAGGAGAGATCGACACAGTATTCGGTTCCTCTCTCATACATCTTGCGCGAGATGGCTCCCATCGCCGGCCACTCCTGTAATGAAGACAGGGGCGACGGGGAGTACGGCTCAAGGGAAGAGTTTCTCTGGCACAACTCCAAGAAGAGAGTAAAGGCTCTACTTCTCCATCTTGCCAGAAGCGGCCGCCTCGACCGGTTCATTCCGGTGATGTACAACTGATCATCTTTGTCTTTCGCGCGCCTCGTTGGCTTTTCGCTCGAGGCGCGTTTTATTTCAAATATTTTTTCTTCTTCAGTTTGTCCGGCAGGTACGATTCTTTGTCGTAGAACGAATAGCCCTTATGGTAGCCGAGCTCTTTCATCAACTTCGTCGGCGCGTTGCGCACTTTCATCGAAATGGGGAGGTTCCCGTGCGCTTTCACGTCTTCCATCGCTTCCAGATACGCGTCGTACGACTCGCGGCTCTTCTTGCACTGCGCGAGGTACGCGACGCCATGCGCGAGATTGATGGCACACTCCGGGTACCCGATCGTCTCGACGGCGCGGAACACGGCGTTCGCCACGACGAGCGCGGTCGGTTGTGCGAGCCCTATGTCCTCGCTCGCGAAGACGACCATCCGCCGTGCGATGAATACGGGATCTTCTCCCGCGTCCACCATGCGCGCGAGGTAGTAGAGCGCCGCATCCGGCTGCGACGCGCGCATCGATTTAATGAACGCGCTGATGGTGTTGTAGTGCTCTTCGCCTTTCTTGTCGTAGCGCAGGTGCTTGGATTGCACCGCCTCTTTCAAAGTTTCCACCGTCACTTTGCCGTACAATTTCTCCGCCGTCTCTATCGTCGTGATCATCTGCCGCGCGTCTCCCTGCGAGGCGGCGATGAGCCAGTCGCTTGCCCCGTTAGAGATCCGCCTCCCGTCGGCAGTCCGATTTGCGGACTTATCTCTAACGGGGCGGGCGGACTTCTTTAACACTCGATATGCTCGGTCCATGACCTTCTTCATATCGTTTTCTGAAAGTTCATTGAGCACGAACACGCGGCAACGCGAGAGGAGAGGAGAGATCACTTCGAAGCTCGGGTTCTCGGTCGTCGCGCCCACGAACGTGATGTCGCCGCGCTCGACGTACGGCAGAAGGAAATCCTGTTGAGCTTTGTTGAAGCGGTGGATCTCGTCGATAAACAAAACTCTGTGTTTTCCGAATGGAAGTGCTGGCCCTCTCTTGCCCGCCATAGCCTTGGCGGAGGCGGGGGCCACGATTCTTTTGATGTCTTCTTTTCCGGAATCGACGGCCGACAACTCGTAGAAATCGGCGCCGAGTGCGTTCGCATAGATGCGCGCGAGCGTCGTCTTCCCGCAGCCCGGCGGGCCCCACAGGATGAACGAGAACAGCTCTTTCTTCTCGATCGCGACGCGCAGGGGTTTTCCTTTTCCCACGAGATGTTCCTGCCCGACGAATTCGTCGAGTGTTTCCGGACGGATACGGGATGCCAGAGGTTCCATGCGTCCATTGTACGCCCGAAGCATGTTATCCACACATTTTCGTTAGCAGGCTCCTGGTGTCTGATAGTATCCTTGATATATGAATGCCAAAAATATCATCGTTTGGATCGTGGTCATAGCAGTCGTCGGTTTTGCCGGTTATTACGCCTACAAGAGGTCATCTTCCGCGAATACGCAGCCGGCAGATCAGCAGGCCGCCGCACAACAGGGACAGAATCAGCAAGCGGCTGCAGCCTCCGATCAGGTACAAGGCCAGGAAGTGAAGGTCGGTACCGGGAAAGAGGCCAAGCCGGGCACCGTGGTCACGGTTGATTATGTCGGGAAGCTCACGGATGGCACTGTCTTCGACAGCTCCGCCGGAAAACAGCCGCTCACGTTCACGCTCGGCGAACAGGGGATCATCCCCGGATTCCAGATCGGCGTGAACGGCATGAAGGAAGGAGGGGAACGCCTCCTCGCAGTTCCGCCCGCGCTCGGCTACGGAGACAAGCAGGTCGGGACGATTCCTCCGAATTCAACCCTCATTTTCGACGTCAAATTGATCAAAGTCGAGGAAGCTGCCGCTACTACTACTGCGGCACCGGTCAAGAAATAGCTTGAAATAAGGCCAAAATAGGCCATCTTACCCCGTTTCTGCCGTGGGCAGAAACGGGGTGACCCTTGCGAAAATGGCTTAAATATGATATCGTTCCGCGATGCTCACGAAACGGAAGAAAGAGAACGAAATGGCGAAAGTCCGCGCTCATGACACCGATACCGGCTCTCCGCAGGTCCAGGTGGCGCTTCTGACCCGCCGGATCGAGGAACTTTCTGCTCATTTGAGCAAGCATCACAAGGACAAGCACTCTCGCCGCGGCCTCTTGGGCCTCGTCGCGGACCGCCGCAAGCACCTGAAGTACCTCGAAACGACCAACAAGCGCGCGTACGGCACGCTCGTGAAGAAACTCGGGCTGAAGAAATAGTTTTTAGCCGCTAGAGAGTAGGGCTTGGGGATGTTCATCCCTCTTTGCATTTCGTTTTGCTTTTTCGGAGCTATAATCAGCTTCGGGGCATATTTTAATAACGTATTGATATTTCTAATCTCACTAGTGGCCTAAACACTAGTGGCTAACAACTTTTGTATGTCCATCGTCAAACATCCTGAACAGCGCGTCGGCGTTTTCATCGACACGCAGAATCTCTACCACAGCGCGAAGAACATCTACCGCGCCCGGGTCAATTTCGGCAACGTCCTCAAGGATTCCGTCGGCAGTCGGCGCCTCATCCGCGCCCGCGCCTACGTCGTTACAACCGAATCCGGCGAGGAAAAAGGATTTTTCGAGGCCCTCGAGAAGATCGGCATCGAAACGCGCACGAAAGACCTGCAGATCTTCTTCGGCGGCGCCAAGAAGGCGGACTGGGACGTCGGGCTCGCCGTCGACGCCATTACGGCCGCGCCCAAGCTCGACACCGTCATTCTCTTCACCGGCGACGGCGACTTCGTCCCGCTCGTCGAGTACTTGAAGGTCCACTCCGGCTGCCAAGTCGAGGTCGCGTCGTTCGGCAAGAGCACTTCGGGCCGCCTCAAGGAAGCGGCAGACCACTTTCTCGATCTGGATACCGACCCGCGCCGCTATCTTCTGAACTACCGGCCCGTGCGCTCTGCGCGCGGAGGTCGGCCCGGCTCGCGCGCCGATGCGGATGCGGCCGCCGACGCGGCCGACATAGGAGAGATCACTGGCGTCGAATAGCGCATGCCTCTCTTCACGCTCACGATCGGCTATGTCGCGACGATCACCGGCAGCTTCTTGATGCTCCCGCAGGTCATCCGCTCGTGGAAGACGAAACGTGCCGCCGATGTCTCGTCGGGCATGGTCGGCATGTACTTCGCGAACTCCGTCCTCTGGCTCACGTACGGATTCCTCATCCATGACACGCCGGTCGCGCTCGCCAACGCGATCGCGCTCGTCATCGTGAGCGTGCAGATCGGCCTCAAGATGCGCTACGGCTCAGAGTGAACCGGCGTGCCGCTTTGTTGTAGAACCCGCATCGGGGTGTTAGGATTGCTTCATTAATAAATAACCGTGGTGTTTGGATAGGCAGTGTTGGCCGTATGGCTCACTACTGAAATCCGAACATCACTCATTACAAGAGTAAATTTCAGGTTTTGGCGAGATGCGAGACGCGGAGAAGCGGCGCGCGAGGCGTATAAGGATACGACGAGCGCGGCGCAGAGCTGTGCACGAAGCAGGACGCCAAAACATACATTTAATATGAAGAAGAAAGAATATTCCGTGGACATAGGCGGAAAGACGCTCATCGCCGAGTTCAACGACTGGGCGGACCAGGCGAACGGTTCGGTCCTGCTCCGCTACGGCAACAGCGCGGTTCTCGCGACAGCCGTCATGGGCAAGGAGCGCAACGACATCGATTATTTTCCGCTCTCCGTCGAGTACGAGGAGCGCTACTACGCCGCGGGCGCCATTCTTGGCTCGCGCTTCATGCGCCGCGAAGGCCGCCCCTCCGACGAGGCGGTGCTCTCCGGCCGCATCGTCGACCGCACCATCCGCCCGCTCTTCCCTAAGGGCTTGAAGCGCGACACGCAGCTCATCCTCACCGTGCTCTCGCTCGAGGAATACGACACTGATATTTTGGCGGTGACGGCGGCATCGCTCGCGCTCGCCACCTCGGACATCCCGTGGAACGGCCCCGTTTCCGCGATCCGCATCGGGCTCGAAGAGGGAAATCCGGACTTCATCATCAATCCAACGTACAAGCAGCGCGATGAGGACGGCACCCCGCGCGCTATGCTTGACCTCACCGCATGCGGCAAAGACGGCCTCATCAACATGATCGAAGTCGGCTCGCGCGAAGTGACCGAGGACGTGCTCGAGAAAGCGCTCGCGCGTGCGAGCGTCGAGATAGAAAAAATCCAGGCCTGGCAGCACATGATCATCAAGGAGCGCGCCGCAAAGAAAATGGAATTCATCCCGCCGTTCGAGGACGACGACCGTCTCGCGCCCGCGTTCGACGAGATCGTCCTTTCGCGCACCGCGGCGAAGAACGACATTCTTTCGAAAGGCGATGTCAACGAGCTCAAGAGCGAATGGATGGCGCTCGCAGCCGCCCGATTCCCCGACATCGAACCGAAGAAGCTCGACGTCTACTACGAGCACCGCATGGATCAGTACGTCCATGACCTCGCGATCAAACGCGGGAAGCGCGTGGACGGCCGCGCGTTCGACGAGATCCGGCCGCTCTTCGCGCAAGCGGGAGAGATCTCTCCGGTCTTGCACGGCGCGGGCCTCTTCTACCGCGGACAGACGCATGTGCTCGCGGTCGCGACTCTGGGTGGCCCCGGCGCGGCGCAGCTCATCGACACGATGGAATCGCAGGATACGAAGAAACGCTTCATGCTCCACTACAACTTCCCGCCGTTTTCAGTGGGCGAGACGGGGCGCGTCGGCGGCATGAACCGCCGCATGATCGGCCACGGTGCGCTCGCGGAGAAGTCCCTGCGCGCCATGCTTCCTTCGAAGGATGTCTTTCCGTACACCATCCGCATCGTTTCCGAATGTCTCGCATCGAACGGCTCGACTTCAATGGGCACCGTGTGTGCGGGCACGCTCGCGCTCATGGATGCGGGCGTTCCCATCACGAAACCGGTCGCCGGAATCGCGATGGGCATGATGTCCGACGCGAAAGCGGGTATCTACAAGATATTCACGGATATCCAAGGGCCCGAGGATCATCACGGCGACATGGACTTCAAGGTCGCCGGCACCAGAGACGGCGTGACCGGCGTCCAGATGGACGTGAAAGTGGAAGGTGTCCCCCTGAAGGCGCTCAATGAGGCGTTCGCGCAGGCGAAGAAAGCGCGCCTCCAGATCCTCGATGTGATCACCGCGGCCATTCCCGCGCCGCGCGCCGATATTTCTCCGCGCGCGCCGAAGATCCTCACGCTCAAAGTCAAAGTCGACCAAATCGGCCTCGTCATCGGCCCCGGAGGCAAGATGATCAACGGCATCCGCGAGGAGACCGGCGCCGAGGACATCACGATCGAGGACGACGGCACCATCTTCATCACCGGCAAGAACGGCGCCGCGGAAGCCGCGTTCAAGATGATCTCCGACCTCACGCGCGAATACATGGTGGGCGATCGCTTCGAAGGCCCGGTCGTGCGCATGCTCGACTTCGGCGCGTTCGTGAAGATCGGCCCGAACACCGACGGCCTGGTGCACGTGTCCGAAGTCGCCCCCTTCCGCATCGAGAAGATCAGCGACGCGGTCGCGATCGGCGACATCGTCCCCGTCGTCATCAAGGAGATCGACGAGAAAGGGAGGTATAATCTCTCCATCAAGGCAGCCGATCCGGAGTTCGCCTCGCGCAAGGGGCTGAAGCCGGCGACCGGTGCGCCGCGAAACGATCATGACAGACGAGACAGCTCCCACGAACGACGGCACCGCATCTGACGATGTACTCGTGAATCCTGCGATGCAGCAGCCGCTTGAAGCGGCTGCTGCTGTACCAGCACCCACGCCTGTCCCTCCTCCCGAGTCCGCGCTTATTCCTCCTCCCGCGCCAACAACTGCACCTGCTCCCGCCGCACCTGCGGAAGGAGCGGCCCAGAAACCCGCGGACGATATCGCCCGCATCCTCGAGGAAGTGAAGCTCCCTGGGCGGCGCGAACCTGCTCCCGGCGCGGGCGTGGCGCCGCAAGCTCCGAAAGTTTTCGATACGATGCTCGGCGCAACTGCCGCGCACGCTCTTGACGCGAATACGGCTCCGGGGAAGACGAGCGCGAACCCGCTCATCGCACAACCCCCGATCCCTGCATCTCCTGCCGCGACCCCGGCGCCCGCAGCGGAGACTCCCGCAGAAATCACCGGGAACATCCCGCGGCTCCACACGCTGAAGGATGACTTGCAAGGAGTCGTCCGCGACAAGAAGATTTCGCTCGTCCGCGCCGTTGCGCTTGAGGAAGAGAAGAAGCGCGGACAGGGGTACGCCGCGCTCCCCGAGACATCCGCGCAGAAAGAGCACTCACATCGGATGTTCCTCCTTAGCCTTTCGGCTGTAGCCGTCCTCATCATCGGCGGCGGCGCCCTCGGCGCCTACCTCATTACGCGCACCGAGGCGCCCGCGCCCGCGGCACAGGGGGTATCGCTTCTCTTTGCGGAGAAGACTGCCGCGTTCCCGATCGGGACGCTCTCCGGCATCGAGCTCAAGCGTTCGCTTGCGCAGATACGGGGAACGCTCGATGGCGCTCTCGGCACCATCACCCGCATCGCCCCCTCCGCATCGCATACGGATGCGAACGGCGCAACGCAGGAACAACTCATGACGATCGGGGAATTCCTCCAAGCCATCAGTGCCCGGGTGACACCCGATCTCGTCCGCGCGTTCACCGGCGATTTCTTCCTCGGCATCCACACTATCGACAAGAATGCGCCGGTCCTTGTCATTCCCGTTTCGTCGTACGAGCGCGCGTTCGCGGGCATGCTCGCGTGGGAGCCGACGATGAACGCTGATCTCTCACCGTTCTTCACTGCCGTGCCGTCGCAAGTCCTGGACGCGAACGGGCTCCCGGTCGCGCGGCAGTTCCAGGACGCCATCATCAGCAACTACGACGCCCGCGTGCTCCGCGACGATTCCGGGACGATTGAGCTCATGTATTCGTTCCCGTCGCGAGGCATGCTCATCATCGCAGAGAGCCAGAACTCGTTCGGCGAGCTCTTGAGCCGCTTGCGCGCGAGCCGCCAACTGTAGGTTGAGGCGCTGCGCGGAATCGTGTATCATGGCGCGATGAAACACATCAGCCAGGGCGATTTGGACGAATTGCGTGCGATGCTCGAAGCGGAGCGCATATCGCTCGAAGAGGACCTCGCAACGCATGGGCGCAAAGCCCCCGGTACGGGCGATTGGCAAGGGGATTCGAGCGGACTCGAGGGCGAAGAGGCCGATCCGACGGACGCCGCGGATCAGATCGAAGAGCTGATAACGAACGTCCCGCTCGTCGAAGAGCTTGAGAAACAGCACAAGGACATCGTCGATGCATTGCGAAAAGTGGAGAACGGCTCATATGGCACCTGCGAAGAGTGCGGCGAGGCGATCTCTATCGAGCGCCTGCGCGCCAACCCGGCCGCGCGGACGTGCATGGCGCACGGTGAATAATCTTGCGAATTTATCCTCCCGCGCATACTAGACCCTCTGCCCTAATGGCTATACCCTGGTCCAATGGGTAAGAAGCAGGCGATCGCCTCGGGCTTTGCGCGCGTGTTCGGCGCACAGCCCGCGCTTCCGCACGCGCACATCGTCGCCGTGGAAGCGGACATCACGAAAGGGCTTCATGCATTTTCAATAGTGGGACTCCCTGATAAATCGGTCGAGGAAGCGAAGGACCGCATCGCCTCGGCGATAAAAAATAGCGGGCTCGAATCACCGAAGCGCAGCAACAAGAAGATCATCATCTCGCTCGCGCCAGCGACCTTGAAGAAAGAGGGCGGCGCGTTCGATCTTCCGATGGCGCTGTCGTTCCTCCTCGCGAGCGAGCAGGCAAAATTCAGCCCGGAAGGAAAATTATTCGCCGGGGAGCTCGCGCTCGACGGCGCCATACGCGCCATCCCCGGCGCGCTTTCTATTGCGATAACGGCACGGAGCGGAGGTTTCACCGAACTCTTCGTCCCGGAAGAAAACGCCGAGGAGGCGTCGCTCGTGGACGGCATCGCGATATTCGGTATTCGTAGTCTCGAAGAGACCCTTGCGCACCTCGCGGGCAACCCGAAAGAAGCGCTCGTGCCGCACGTGCGTTCGCGTTCCACGCGCGAGACAGAAGAGTACGACGGCCCTATCCTCGACGACATCCGCGGGCAGGAAAGCGCGAAGCGCGGATTGGAAATCGCCGCCGCAGGCCGCCACAATATCGCGCTCTACGGCCCGCCGGGCACGGGGAAGACGATGCTCGCCCGCGCGGCGACCGCGCTCCTGCCGAAACTCTCCCTGGATGAGACGATCGAGGTCACGACCATCCACTCGCTTGCGGGCGTTTCAGGGGGCGGCGCGGTGGAGCATCCGCCGTTCCGCAGTCCGCACCACACATCATCGTATGCGTCGCTTATCGGCGGCGGTTCCTCGCCGCGGCCGGGAGAAGTGACGCTTGCGCATCGCGGCGTGCTGTTCCTCGACGAATTTCCCGAGTTCCACCGCGACGTCGTGAATGCTCTGCGCGAGCCGCTTGAAGACAGAATTGTTTCCATTTCGCGCGCCAAGGGTTCATCGGTCTTCCCCGCGAATTTCATGCTCATCGCCGCCTTGAATCCCTGCCCCTGCGGATTCTGGGGGACGCCGCGATGCAACTGCATGCCGCATCTCGTCGAAAAATATCGCCGGAAAATCTCGGGCCCCGTTGCCGACCGCATCGACATGTGGGTCTCGGTGGGGGACATTGCGCCGGAAGCGATGGTGATGAGCAAACGGAAACCGACCGGCGAGTCGGAGGCGACGCGCGCGCGGATAGAAGCGGCACGCGAGCGGCAGCGGGAACGGTTCAAAGACACAAAGCATGTCTCGACGAACGCCGACATGAAAGGGAAGCACATCGAATCGCTCGCGCATCTTTCGCCGAAAGCCGAGAAAGAACTCGTCGCCGCGGCGCACTCACTCAAGCTCTCGCCACGCGGCTACCATCGCACCATCAAGCTCGCCCGCACCGTGGCCGACTTAGCGGGGAGCGAAGCAATCGAGCCCGCTCACATGATGGAAGCGCTCCAGTACCGCTCGCGGGAGATGTAATCACAGTATGAGTCTTGAGAAAGAAATAGGGCAACAGAAAAATCAGGAGAAACTGCCCGACAATGTTGAAATCGTTAAGACGGAAGCGGGAACATTCAGACTTGTATATGCAGTGTACGGAGGGCATTTGATGCGACAACCCGTCGAGGATATCGGCTCTCGTTATGGAGGCGTTGCTCTTGAATTCATCGGCTCAACGAAAGTAATCCAGAATGAGCTATCGGAAAACAGCCTCGCGCTTCCGTACGAACACGTTCTGCAAAAAATCGCGGGCGAACAGAAACCTGTTTTTATTGTTGACACCGCTTCAGTATACGGGGAGGAAGTATTTTATCCGGGTATCAATGCATTGGCCGACCTAACCGCTTTTGGTATTGCTGCTGCCACCTTGAGAAAGAACAAGCAAGAGGAGCCTATGACCAGGAGATCATTTCTGAAGAAGGCAGCGGGACTTGCGGCAGCGGGTTATGTCACCACTTCAGCTCTTACTAATCTGGTACTTGCCGCCTCACCGCTTCTTTTTGGAGTTCCAAATCGAACCGCAAACAAAATTAAAGAGGTCATACAGCCCGGCTCTCTCTTCGTTTTGACGTTACGTAACCTGATAGCGGCCGAGAAGATGGAAAAAATAGTTAAAAAATATCCCGCTGAATTTAAAGGTAGGGAATTTGCCGCTCTGTATGGGGCGGCACATACCGGACTGGCGGATGCTCTGCGAATGGGCCACGATGCCCGGATGCAAAAGATCAAATCGCTCGGCAACATGTGGCCTGCGCGAGAGACGACAGGAAAAGGGCTCGCACGGATCTTGCGTTTTGATTTCGACAAAACGAAAGGGGAATGGAAAATGCAGGAAGAATTCGACGAGGATATCGAGAAGGTAATTCAGTAGAGCACATAATTACATGCTTCGCTCCATCGCCATCATCGGCTCCTTGCTCCAGCTCACGGGCACGAGCGTGTACGTGAAAAACACGCTGCGCGGCTACACCCAGCCGAATCGCGTCACGTTCCTCATCTGGGCCGCGGGCCCCATGATCGCGTTCGCCGCCGGGTTCATCAGCAGCCCGAGCTGGGCGCTCTTGCCGGTCTTCATGGCGGGCTTCGGGCCGCTTCTTATCTTTCTCGCCTCGTTCGTGAACTCGCGCGCGTATTGGAAGCTCGGCGTCCTTGATTGGACGTGTGGTGCGCTCGCGGTCGCGGCGCTTGTGCTGTGGAGGCTCACGAACGACCCGAGCATCGCCATCGTGTTCGCCATCCTCGCCGACGGCCTCGCGCTTCTGCCAACTGCCATCAAGTCATGGAAATATCCCGAGACCGAAACGGGCTTCAGCTTCCTTATGTCATTCATCAACGTGTGCATCGGGCTTTCCATCGCGCAGGTGTGGAACTTCGCCGAGGTCGGCTTCCTGCTGTACCTCCTCATCGCCGACGGCCTGCCGGTTATCTTCATCTACCGCCACGGCTTCTTCTCCCGCATCCGCAAGGAAATCACGCAGTGGTAGTTTCCTTGACTGGCAACGCCAGTGCGCTATAACTCCCCGCACACGTTGTTCATTCAGGAGGCCAAATGGCGCAGATACGCTCGGAAACACCCGTCTGGTACGTGGAAGGGGCACTGTGGTATCACCCGCTCTCGCTTTGCCGCGCACTGGAAAATGAAAAGGCCAGGACGGGGAGGAGTGCAGAGTCCCATCCTGCACGTGTAATCGTGGCAAAGAGGGTCGACATTTGCCCCCAATGCCGCGAAAAATTCAAGGGCATACCCGAAGACCGGGCACACGTGACGGAAAAGATTGTCCACGATGTGTACCGATAACCGTCCTTCACGCGAGCCGCGAAGGACGGCTCCATTTTATATATAGAAATCATGGTCATCATCCCCAGAATCTTCCCCGCCATCCTCTCCCGAGTTCGATAGTACGCTGTAATCACGGCCCTCTTGACGAAGTTCTACCGTTGTATATACTTCGGTTATATGAAAACTGTCATCAGCGTGAAGGTGGACAAGGATGTGCGCGACAAAGCCCGGAAAGTGGCGCGGAGAATGGGTGTGCCGCTTTCGATGATAGTCAATTCGGGGCTCCGGCAATTTGCGTTCGAAGAGCGTATCGTGTTCCAGACGGAAAAATCGTATCGCATGAGCAAAAAACTCGAGAAGAAACTTAAGAAAATCGACGCCGATATCCGAGCGGGACGAAATATGTCTCCTGCTTTTTCGAACATGGATGATGCAACCAGATGGCTTCATTCCAAATGAGAATTTTATTCCACAAAGACTTCAAAAAAGCATTCAGAAAACTTTCGGCATCACTTCAGACGCGTTGCGATAATCGATTGCGCCTCTTTCAAAATAATCCTCTTGATCCTCTATTGCACAATCACGCGCTACAGGGAACATACGACGGCTACCGGAGCATCAATGTGACGGGTGATTTCCGAGCCGTTTATAAAGACTCGGCAGGAGATGCTGTGGAATTCGTCGACATAGACACGCACCACAACCTTTTCGGGTCGTGATTACCGCCGCCTCCGCAGAAATCACACCCCCCATCCCCAAAATCTCCCCCGTGACCGAGCGAGAGCGAGGAAATACTGAGCAGAGTACTGCGAATGTGCCATGCGCTTCCGGGTTGCATAGCACGCTGTAATTCCGGCCCATTCCGCAGGTTTAACCTGCGGAGAAATAGAAAAAGCCGTCCGACAAAGAGTGGGCGCCTGACGGCTTTTTCCACTTCGTTGGACGGCCAAGCAAATGGCAGGATCAATCGCCCTCCTTTTCAATTGGCTTCACGTACAGGGTGAAACCTTTCCCCCACGCAAGCTCGTGACGAACTCGGAGCTGCGAATTCGCGTAGGCACCCTTGCGAGCAAGCAGCTCTGCAAGGGTCTTGGCGTCTTCGGGAGCCACGTCGAATGAGTGGGTGCCGCCTTGATGCATCCCAAACACTTCGAGCTGCGGATCTGCTTCCTTCATCGAAATACCCCCGTGCGTAAACACGATTTTGCCGTCGGCGATGGACACGGTGCCTTTCCGTTTCTGTTGGGCAGTGATGAACGAGCGGCAAAAACATGCCTTATCGGCTGAATCCCATTCATCGTTGCCCATGAGGGTAAAGCCAGTGACGCGCCCTTGCTCATCCCGATTGATCTTGAATTCAATGTCTTCCAAGGCTATCTCCTTATCGCGCTCGGATACTCTCCGAACTTCGGAGGATATAGTGCACTATATTATTGATTGTGTCAATTTTTCTTTGGCCTCGCAACCAAGACTGGGAAACAACGGTGCACCCCAAAATCTCCCCGCCATGCGCTTCCGGGTTGCATAGTCTTTTGTAATCCCGCCCCACTCCGCAGGTCTAAACCGCGGAATAGAAATTAGAGGCCTAGTAATTTGTATCTAAAATCTCTGAAATTATTACCGCTTCTGGTTCGAGTAAGTAAATCGAGGTCAAGTTTTGTCGTTAAATCTCGATAAATCTCTTTCCTGGTAAAGGTAACATCAAGTGGTCCAAATTCACCTATTAGTCGAGCGATTCGGCTCTTAGGTTCCATGTCATCATAAGGAATTGGATCTGCTGGATTTAATCTAGTAAGTACGGCTTTCAGACAATTACCTTTCTCCCCAAAGAAAATGCTTTCGATATGCGGCTCAACGAATAGGGGGACAATGATCCGGTTTGGATTTTTTTCTTGCTCGGACTGTACAAATGCCCTTACCTTTCTCCTACGACTATTGTCTCCATCTAAATCAACACCAAAAACTAACGCGTCAGCAACATCGAGACCATCAAAAAAGATGACCGTAGCGACCTCCATTTTTGGCAATATGCTCGTACGAGCCTCAAGAGGCGGGAGAAATAGCAATTCCTCGCGCGGAACGGGGGACGCTCTTTCAGCTAGCACTCTGCTCACCAGCTCTCTGAGGATAATTGAATCGTCACTGCTTTCTGATAAAATCCCAATTTTCATGCAACAAAACTATTTGCTGAATGTAGTATTCAGATAGTCAGTGAGGGTCCCTCCTTTGCTCAAAATCTCGCGAACGCGATTGAGCTCGTCGCTTTTCAGAGACATCGCACGAGTGCCTTTCGACGAATCCTTCTCAACGTAGAGAATTTCATGAGGAGCTATTCTATCGATAATTTTTTCGCTGTGAGTCGTAAATATAATCTGTATATTCTTGACGCGTGAGACAGATTCTAACTGATCGATAATATCTTCGATTCGTTGTTGATGAATACCGTTCTCAATTTCCTCTAATATAAGTGTACTGGGTCCTTTCATGCTGATTGCTGCTGCTATCATATAGAGCGTTCTTATATCTCCAGCGGATAGTATTTTTACAGAAAGTTGACCACGTAGATTTTTTTCCTCGAACAGAAGCAGGTATTGGCCTTCGTCAGTTGGCGAATTTGGAGCATCCGTTCTTGAAGACAGTTCCGTTATGCTTACGAATGTTGGCAAAAGTTTCTTAGCAATTTTTTCAAACTCGGAATACTGTTCCGGCTGGTTATGTCGAAGCTGGATTAGAAGTCCTGTCAGGTTTGCTTGAGCAACGCCTGCGATGGCATCACGATCGTCAATTTGTTGAGACTCAGGAATTTTCACACTCTGGAAAATATCTCTGATAGATTGAGCCGCCTGATTGGCGAAGAGCGCAACAAATAGTTTTTTCTGATCAACTGTGATTAGGATCGAATCACCCTTGGCATCTCCAATATGATTTTCCTCTCGCGTGTAAATTGTGGCCTTCGGTTCATCTCCCTGTTTTACCTGTAGCTGTTCATGGGCAACAATAAAACTGCCCGGCGAATTGCCATTAACAAACCGTAATTTAATTTCCAAAAAGTACTTCGTTTCGTCCGTGCTACTAACTTCAACCGCGAAACTTGTCTCCTTTTCTTGAGTGTCTTTGTTGAGAGCCTCCGCTAAAACGAGAACTCTTTTCCCAATGGCTACATCAACAGATTCACCAGAGACGAGCTCTTTTAAAACAGCGATCGCTTGGAGGATGTTTGTCTTCCCGGCAGCATTACGCCCAATCAGGGCAGTGAACTGTCTGAAGTCGATTTGCGTTCGCTTTATGCTCTTGAAATTCTCTATGGAAAGGGAGTTGATCATGAAAAGTGATTATATCATTTGGTCTTGATTCCTAAAGGAAGACTTGCCCATCATAGTGGAGACCACCCATGAGTGCGGCAGCACCTTCCCCCAACTCCCCCCAAGAAACGACGCTGGGGCGCAGGTGTTTTGGGGTGTCTCGTAGCGCGACGGCGCGAGAGTCAGCGCTGTGCGAGCACGCACAGACAGCGACCCCGAAACACCTGCGCCTCGGCTAGTTTCTACCCCTATATCCTCTCTTTCGACTCCGAAAAATACACCCTTCCCCTCGGAATCCCGAGGGTCTTCAATCGCTTCACGATAAAATCCTGCATCGCTTTTTCATTCTTGAACTCGATTTTCTTCTTTCCATCGTAGACCGCCCACTGGCCGACCTCGCGAAGGACGTCAGTCTTGTTGAAAACGATGTGCGTGACGCCATTCATGCGGATAGCGCGCTCCAGGGTCTGCATGTTCATCCAATTGCACTGGCGGCGGCGGCCAGTCGTCGAGCCGAATTCCTCGCCGATGTCGCCGATTTTGTCGAAGAGCGCGCCCTTCGGCTGGAACTTTTTGCTCCCGACGTACGTTTCGTAGATTTTCGCGACACCCCACACATCGCCGAGCGCGGTCGCGGGAAGGCCGTTCAAGAGCGCGCCGGCAACGGTGCAGTGGCTTGATGTCACGAACGGGTAATCTCCCCAATCAATATCGAGGCCGAATCCCTGCGCGCCCTCGGCGAGAATGCGCACATCCTTGCCGCCGTGCCACTCTTTGTAGAGATCGAGTAGGTAAGGCTTGAGCGCGCGCACGTGCTCGGCGCGCAGACCGGTGCGCCCATACTTGTCGCGATACGCGGGGCCGTTGCCACGGCCAGTCGTTCCTATCTTGCCGCCCTTCTTGCCGTCTTCCGCTTTGTGCGCCTCGGTGATGATGTGCGTGTTATTCGCGATGAAAATCTTGCCCTGCGTCCTGATGCCGCCGTCTTTGAGCATCTTCAGCTCGCGGAAGAACTGGTCGGGATCCAAGACGCAGCCGGAGCCGATGACGGAGCGCACGCCGAAGAACACGCCCGCCGGAATGTGGTGGGTGATGAACTTCTTTCCTTTATGAAAAATCGTGTGCCCGGCGTTGCACCCGCCGTTGTAGCGGAGCACATGAGTGTATTTCTTCGTCTTGCACAAAAAGTGGGCGACTTTGCCTTTTCCGCAGTCCCCGTACTGGAGATCGACTATGACATCCATCTTTAACACAGCTACCTTAATATAGCACTTTCGCGGCGGGGGACAAATGGAGCGGGCCGGGACACAAGCGTGTCTCCGGCCCAGCTGGCGAACGGTCAACCCGTTCGAATGCGGCCGAAGCCGCAGGGGTGTACTCCAAGATGTAAAAAGAGCTTTCTCTCCCTATTCGTTGAGGCCGTGACCCTGTTCCTATGACGTACTGGGGGCCGCTATATTGCATTCGCTCCGGCTCGCACCCACATTGTGGTTAGTGCACCGGAGCCATCACCTGCCCGGCATGGCTGTCTCCCAAAAGAAGTGATGCGCGACGGGGCAACGACCCCGTCAGAGTTGCTGTTTCTTGCCCGAGTCGCCGGCGGCCTGCTGCGAACCCGTGCTGGTGCCTTGCGCCGCCCGCGCGATGACCTGCTGTTCGCGCTCCGTGTACCGGCTGAACCCGGCTCCACCGGCCTTCAAAGGTCCCTGCGTCGACCCTTGAGCTGCCTGACCCGGTTGCGAAGTGTGTGCCATGGTGCTTTTTCCTCCATCAAAGTTTGGGATGGCCAGTCTCTCGATACAACGTGAAAGACCAGCCAAACTTCACCGTACCACTAAAATGCGCTTTCTGTAAAGCCGTTTCTGCACATGAAAATGCTCGGCCTCGAACCTTTGCGGTCCGAGGCCTTTTGTTTCAAATCTCTTACTATCAAGACGGGTTTCTCCGCCTGCCGACAGACACCATTTAAGTTCTTGTCCGCCGTTTTACTGCGCCCCGTCCTCCAGCGGGGCGGTTAGGTTAGTCGGGTTTCCCTTTCTCGGACGGGGCGCTCGCAGGTACCTGAACGGGACCTGCGGGTGTCTGTCCTGAATTCGCGAGCGCTTCGCGCCGAAGCCGCTCGCACGCTTCGGCCTCACGTGCCTCCTGACCAGGAAGCACCGGGGTTGGCACTTTCTTCATTTCGTCTGCTCTCCTTTTCTCCAGAGCCCGACCTAAGCACGTGCAAAGATCAGGCAGACACCACTGTAGCAGAGCCGCGCGATTTTTTCAAAAATCGCGCGGCGGACAACCCATTTCGACGATGCCTATCTGAGTAGGCGGAAAATAGAAACGATGCTCTGTATGAGAGGCAGGAACATAGGTCGGGTGCGTTAGAAGGGATTCCTTATCCCGTTGCGTATCTCGAAGTGCAAGTGCGGTCCTGTTGATTTACCTGTGTTGCCGAGCGCGCCGATGACTTGCCCCTGCACTACATGCTCACCCGCATACACATTGACCTTCGACAAGTGACCGTAGAGCGTCTGCGAACCGTTCGGGTGCTGGATGACGACGTAGCTTCCGTAGCCGCCGTTCCACCCACCCTGCTTGGCGACGATAACATCGCCGGTCGCTGAGGCCATGATTGAACTTCCGATCGGGAGACCGCCAAGATCAACGCCGTTGAAGCCGTGAATGCCCTGGGTCTTACGACCGCCGATGAGCGGACGCAGGTAGTAGCCGATCTGCTCAAGCGTACCCACGGGGCCTACGTTGTGCGCGGGCTCCGAGCCCGGCTTTGAAGTGATTGGTGCGGTCGCCGGAACTTCGCCGTCTGGGATGATGATTTCATCGCCTGCGGTGAGCGTCGTGTTGTCGATACCGTTGAAGTTTGCGATCTCGGCAGAATCGGCCCCAAAGCGTTTGGCGATACCCGCGAGGGTATCGCCTTTCTTGACCGTGTATTTGACGCCCGTGACCGGAAGGATGGTGAGTGTCTGGCCAACCTGGAGCGCCGTGCCGCGCGGGATGTCGTTCGCCCAGAGGATTGTGTTCGGCGAGACGCCGAAGAGCTTGCCGACGTTCGAGAGGGTGTCGCCTTCGCGCACAACATAGACGCTGATGGTGGCGTTCTTCGGCTTCTCAATGTCCGCGATAGTGCCGGAGGGCCCCTCTTCGGGCATAAGGGCGGAGTCATCCACGATAGTGATCTCGCCGCCGCCGCGCGCCGCGGTCGGGTCGATGTTCATGGCCGGCCGGAGGAGCGTCATCGTCTGGACGTTGCCGGTAGCCGAGGCCGCTTCGGCCTGCTTCGCCATTCCGTTCTTTATTGAAGCCAAGAAATCGCTCAGTACACCCGCTTTTGCTTGCGCAGGGAACATGGAGCCCACGAGGATGAGCAGGGAAATGAGAGAAACCGCCGCACGAACGGTGCCTCTTGCCCGATATGTCCCCTCATGCGCGGTTTGCGAGTCCGCCATGGGATCGTTATTTTGAACCGTTATAAGCCGTCTTTAGCCGGTGGCAGGATAAGAATTCGGTCAAATTATGGCTCTATATCTTGCTTTAATGGAAGATATGCCACAAAAGGAAATACGGCTATGCCACCGTGCTCTTTCACTCTACTTACCCCACCCTCTGCGTCAACGGGGTTTATATTCGGCGGGTGGATAGTAGGTTTGTCAACTTTTAGGGCCGCATACCTCATCGGAACCCGGCCGCGCGCTTCCGGCGGCGCGCGGCCTTGTGCTTCAGCGGCCGACAGCGCTTCGCGCTGACCAAGCTCGGCCGCTTCCAGAGGTTCCTCCAAGGTATGCGGCCCTAAAAGTCTTGGGTAGGGTTGGAAGATAAATGCTATAGTTTCGCGGTGGAATACTTGAAAGGCCTCAATGAACAGCAAAAAGAGGCGGTTTTGCATGCGGAAGGGCCCCTCCTCATCGTGGCCGGGGCGGGGGCGGGGAAGACCAAGACCATCACCCACCGGATAGCCCACCTCATCGAGAGCGGGGTCCCGGCCCGCAACATCCTTGCGGTGACCTTCACCAACAAGGCCGCCGGGGAGATGAAAGAAAGGGTGCAAGGGCTCCTTTCCGGGAAACCGGGAGGCCTGCCTCTCGTCACGACCTTCCATTCTCTCGGGGTCCGGCTCCTGCGGGAATTCCACGAGCGGGCCGGTATCCCCCGGGGATTCTCCATCTGGGACCGGGACGACAGCTCGCGAGCAGTCAAGAAGATACTCGAGAAGCTGGGGCTCGAGAGCTGGAAACCGGGAGCGATGCTCTCGGCCATCTCGCGCCAAAAAGGCGACGGGGTATCGGCGGCGGAGTTCGAGGAAAAGGCAAAGACGTTCCGCGAGCGGGCGGTGGCGCAGGCGTGGCGGCTCTACGAAGGCGCGCTCGTCGAGGGGGGTGCCCTCGACTTCGACGACCTCCTCCTGCGCACGCTCCGGCTCCTCACCGATTCTCCGGAGACGCTCACGCTCCTCCAGAACCGCTGGTCGCACATCACCATAGATGAATACCAGGACACGAATACATCGCAATACGAGATCGCGCGACTTTTGGCTGGCGAGAAACGGAACATTTGCGCGGTGGGCGACGTGGATCAGAACGTCTACTCGTGGCGCGGGGCCGACATCGCGCACCTCCTTTCCTTCGAGCGCACGTTCCCGGGGACGAAGGTCGTCCTCCTCGAACAGAACTACCGAAGCACGCGCACGATCCTCGCGGCGGCGAACGGCGTCATCGAGAAGAACGTGCGGCGGCCCGCGAAGCACCTCTTCACCGAGAACGCGACCGGCGAGCCGCTCTCGCTCTACGGCGCGCAGAACGAGATGGACGAAGCGTGGTTCATCGCCGCATCGGCGCAGAAATTGATGGAGGCGGGGACGCCCGCGGGCGAGATCGCCGTCCTCTACCGCGAGAACTTCCAATCGCGCGCCATCGAGGAGGCGCTTCTCGCGGCGGGACTGCCGTATCGCGTCCTCGGGACGAAATTCTTCGAGCGCAAAGAGGTGAAAGACGCTCTCTCGTACCTGCGCGCGGCGCTCAATCCGAAAAGCACCATCGACCTCGCGCGCATCGCCGCGGTTCCCCCGCGCGGCATCGGCGCGGTCACGCTCGCGAAGATGCTCCGGAAAGAAGACGAGGGGCTTCCCGCAGGCGCGCGCGCGAAAGTGCAGGCGTTCCGTGCGACGATCGCCGCCATCGGGCACGCGCTCGCGACCCTGCCCGCATCGGAAGCGGTGCGCTTCGCGGTCGAGACGAGCGGGATGGAGGCGATGTTCCAGAAAGACGGGGAGGAGGGGCACGAGCGGCTCGCGAACATCCGCGAACTCGTGAATCTCGCGACCCGCTACGATTTCGCGCCGCCGCCCGAGGGCATCGAACGGCTCCTCGAGGAAGCAGCGCTCATGAGCGACCAGGACGAACTCGAAAAAGAAGGCGGCGTTTCGCTCATGACCGTGCATGCGTCGAAAGGGCTCGAGTTCGATGCGGTCTTCGTCACGGGGCTCGAACAGGGGTTGTTCCCCTCGACGCGCGAAGACGAGAAAAAGGATCCGGAAGAGGAGCGGCGGCTGTTCTACGTCGCGCTCACCCGCGCGCGCACGCGGCTCTTCCTCTCGTACGCCGCGGAGCGGACGCGCTACGGCTCGCGCGAGCGCACCATTCCATCGGAATTTTTCGAGGATATCGACCCGCGGCTCCTTTCATATGCGACGCCCGGAGCGATCGAGGGCGAAAGTATCATCACATGATATGAAACGGGGCACGGGCGCGAGATTGGGGCAGCATTTTTTGACGGGGCTGTGGGCCGCGCGCGCGCTCGCGCGCGCGGCGGGCGTCATGCCCGGCGAAACGGTGCTCGAGATAGGACCGGGGAAAGGCGCGCTCACGCGCGAACTCCTGCTCGTATCGAAAAAAGTCATCGCCATCGAGAAAGACGAGGAACTCGTCCTGCGCTTGCGCGAAACATTCGCCGCGGAAATCGCATCGGGGGCGCTCACCATCGTTGCTGCCGACATCCGCGACATCACGCCGGAGAAACTCAACCTTGCGGCAGGGAAATACGTACTCGCCGCGAACATTCCATACTACATCACCGGCGAGATCGTTCGGCAGTTCCTGACAGCCACGCGTCAGCCGCGCGCGATGGCGCTTCTCGTGCAGAAAGAGGTCGCGGACCGCATCGTGAGCGCCCGCGAGAGCATTCTTTCGCTCTCGGTCAAAGCGTACGGGCGGCCGCGCATCGTGAAGAAGGTGCCGCGGGGGAATTTTTCGCCGCCGCCTTCCGTCGACTCGGCGATACTCCTCGTCGACGGCATCTCGCGGGATTTCTTCGCCGGTATCAGCGAGGACACATTCTTCAAGGTCGTGCGCGCAGGGTTCGCGTCGAAGCGAAAATATCTCGCGAACAATCTCGGCGCCTCGTTCGGCAGAGAGAATGCCGTCGCCGCACTTTCTGCCTGCGGCATTCCGAAGAAAGTGCGTGCGGAAAACACGCCGCTCGGGCAATGGAAGTGCCTTGCGCAGGGTATAGGGGACAGGGAATAGGTTCCGGTCTTTTTCTGACCACTGTTCACTGGAACCTAGCACTTAGAGCCTAGTTCGACGACCCCATCATGGAGATGGTAGTGCCGACGACGATCCACGTCCCTATCGGTTGGACGACGCAGATGTAGGGTATGCCTGTCTGCCCGAGGAGCCATTGCCCCGGGTGTGTGGGCGCGCCGTTCGGATATGTTTTCGTGAATGGCGTCCAGATGTAGAGACCGGGGTTCGGCGGTCCGAGGAGCGAAATGTTGCCGTAGGGGACGAACCCGAACACGAAGCACGGCAGCCAGAGCTGTACCTGCCCCCCGAACGGATACGCCGACGCGACGCCCGGCGCGCCGAACATGAGCATGACGGAGAGTACGAGAGCCGCCGTGGTGCGCTTCATGCGGCCATTCTACCACTCCGGCTGTTGCTCATGCACCCGCGAACGGATACGCTGTAGCCCATGCACAGGATCCGGACAGGCACCCTTCTCATCGCATGCACAGCGATCATCATCTTCATCGCGGCGCTCGCGGCGCGCGAGCGAACCGCGAGCGCGCCCGCGAGCGCCGCAAATCCCGGGTTTCCCATTTCGTCTTCATACGGCACGACGCCGGCACACAATGCGAACGGCATAACACCCGTGCCTCAAGACCTCATGCAAAGCGTCGCGGAGCAGGCGCCATTCTCGTATGCGGCTCCCTTTGCCCCGAGCTCCGCGCAGGATACGGGCACGGGGCCCGCGATGCCGGTTCCCGTCGCGTCGGAACCGACACCCGTTCCCCAGACGGGGATCGGGAGCGCGCCCACGTCCGTAGCCGCGGATGCCTTCGACCCGTACTCGTTCATTCCGCGCGGCATCATCAGCATATCGATCCCGAGTACGAAGCGCGATGCCGGACAACAGGAGCTTTTCGGATACGGCAACAGGATCGGCGCCGAGATCCGATCGTTCGAAAGCGCGCACTCGGATGTGGTGCAGATCCTGAAAGGATTTTTCGATGATCGCACGAATCGAACAAAGGCGGCGGGCGTAATCGCGGCAGGAAATGATTACGAAGCGCTCGGCGACCGGCTCGCCGCGATGGACTCCATTCCCGCAGAGGTCTCCGCGCTCCACGCGGCGCTCGCGGAAAGCTATCGAGCGGTCGGAAAAAATATGGTCGCCCTTGCGTATGCAACGACCGACAAGGAAACGGCAGACGCCGTGCTCGCGTACGACAAAACGGCCGATGAATTCACCAAGAACTTCGTGTCGCTCGTGGATCTCTTCTCCGCGCGCGGCGTGAAATTCTCCTCCATCGATTCCGGGTCCATGTTCACGTTCAACCCGGCAGGCCTGTAGGTTCGGCCTCATGTTTTGTCCCTATTTGACGGCAAGAACCTGAAACCCGTCATCTTTTGAGTGCTATAATTTTCGTGTGGAAAACGAACACGCGTACAGGAGCGGGTGTGTTTTGCTATGGCAGGGGAACAGCCGGAGCGAAGCGGGGTTTTCGCCCATCAACGTGACCGCCGCCGTGGCCGTCATCGCGCTCGTCGCGGTCCTCATCTGGCAAACGGTGAACCCGACCTCTGCGGCGAACGGAAACTCCGGCGCACAAAATTGGAACGCACGGAACACGGGCACTGGGGATGCGCAGGCAATAGGGAACGAAGCGGCCACGGCCTCTTCGAGCGCACGAGATGCCGCGAATGTCACGTCTTCGGACCTGCTTGCCGCGCCCGGCTCGGCGCAGGCAGGCCCGAATGATTTCTCGCAGGTCGGCACTGATGCGTTCGGCCAGCTCATCGGCACGTACGTGGCGCTCAAACAATCCGGCGCGTACACGAGCGCGCAGGGAGACCGCATCGCAAGCAACGTCGCCGACGCCCTGCAGGCGGATGTCGCGTATGCACCGTACGCGGAAAGCGACATCACGACCGACCCCGACACGTCGTTCGCGCGGATGCTCCGGTACCGGAGCGACTTGCGCGTAGCGCTCGCGCCGCTCCTTGATAACTCGAGAAACGAACTCGAGATTTTCGGACACTACATCGAGACGCGCGACCCGAACGACCTCGCGCAATTGAAGACGGTCGCGGGGCGGTATCGGAAAGCCGCGGAAAACACGGTGCGCGTGACGACGCCGCGTGACGCCGTCTCCTACCACCTAAGTATCGTGAACGCGCTCCTGCAGTTCGGGACGACGCTCGACGCGATGATACAGAATGCCAACGACTCGATGGCGACGCTCGCCCTCCTGCGCGCGTACAATACCGCCGAAGAGAACGTGTTCGTGTCCTTCAACTCGCTCGCATCATACGAAAAACGGAAAATACCATGACAAAAAGATCTATCTTCGCAGGATGCACGCTCGCACTCATCTCTCTCTTTGCCGTGCCGCTTCCTGCGTACGCCCTCTGCACAACCTTCAACGGCCAACAGTTCTGCGATAATAGCCCCGACCCGGCTCAAACCGCGGCGCCAGCATCATCCGGCAACTTCAGCACCCAGGGCATATTCGGCTGCGGCAACACGAGCGGCTCTATGTCGCAGAGCGTGGGTACCATGAGCGCGATCGGTGGAACGTTCGTCCCCGTCAACGATGCGGCCGTGACCCTCAACACGGGATCGCTCGTCTATAAAGAATGCATCCTGCGGGGGATGGTCGACCGCGAGCGCGAGAGCGCGATCGCGGCATTGGTGAAGCAGTCGACGACCCAGTTCCTGAACGGCAGGAATGGCAACCCGATGTTCCCCGAGGTCATCGCGCAAGATAAGCTGAACCGCTCCGATGCGGTCGTGGCGACTGACATCAACGGCGCCCGGCTCAACATGATTAATCCCGCGTTCCAGAACGACGTAAAACTCGCGGTCAACCGCGCCTACTACGAGCAGACCCGTGACACGAGCGGGGCGCTCACGTGCTCGTATGCGGGCACGCCGGACCAGCTGAATGCGGTCCTGCACGCCCGGCAATTCAACAGCTTCTACGACGTCTTGGCGCTCACCGATCCAAACTGCATCCCGCTCTCCGCGTACTACAATGCGCAAAACCTCGTGATGAACGATGTCGCTGCGGACGAGAGCGAAATGATGACACGGCTTAACTGGTCGAACGGCATCTACGGAGTCGAGACAGTGGATTCCAACGGCGTCAGGCGGACCCTCACGCCGGGGTTCTTCGTCGCCGGCACGATGCAGCAGCAACTCGGGTCCGGCTTCCGCCAACAAGAAAACGCGAACGACATCGATCAGATGGTCGGCTCCCTCTTCACCGGCATCGGCAACGCCCTCATCTCGCAAGCCATGGGGGGATTGCGGGGGCTCGTGCAGAACACTATCAGCGGCCATTCGTACCTCGACCTTGTCGTGCAGGATTCTTCCTCGCGTCTGAACGAAACCGCCGTGAACGCGGGACTCCAAGTGCTCGTCGCTGCGCGGCAATCCGAGGCGGCGTACCTCGCCGCCAAACAAGCGCTCGGAGGGCTCTTGCTCCAGACGACGTCGCAGCTACGCGCCGCGGAGAGCGTGTGTTGGAGTGCGATCGTGCCTGCGGCTATGAACTACGCCGCCACTGGCGGCTGTACGGCGGGTACAGCATGCTCCGGTTCTTTCAGCATCAAGGTCGCGACGACGACAGCGTTCTCGCAGACGGTTATCAATGCGAATATTGCCCCGCTCGCGACATCCTCGGCGGCGGCCGTTGCCGCATCTTCTGCGGCGCTCGGGCAGATAGACCAGCTGCTCGTGGGCATCACCGCCACGTCCTCGCCGATCACCCAGAGCGCGGCGCTCCATCAGCTCGACGGCTTGGTCGCGCAGGGCGCACTGCACAATCAGTACGACGTGCAAACGGCCCAACAGCAGGTACAAGACGCGCAAGGCGCGCTCTCGACGCTCCTCACGAACACCGCGAAGCATTGGGGCGATGATCCGTTAAGTACGACCGACCCGTCTTCCGGCTGGTGCAACACCAACAACACCGACGTCATCAAGATGTGGGCCTTGAAATGGCGGATATGAACATGCGCATCATGCAAAGACACGGCCGGCTCTTCGCGCTCCTCACGCTCGTGTTCATCGTGTGCGCGTTCGCCGTAGCAACGATACCGGCGGCAACGCACGCCGAGACCGCTCAAGTTCAGACTTTAGCGGGAGACAACGCGCCCGCGCCGAAACCGGCGACGACGGTCGACGGCAGCCCCGGTTTCTTCGCGAGCATCTGGTACGCCATCGTTGCCGGGATAAGTTCTCTCCTCATTTCGATATCCGCGTGGCTCCTGTCGGTTGCAGGCGTGCTCTTCAATTGGCTGGTCAGCAACACGATCGTGAACTTCAAGACCTCGATATTCGACGCGGTGAGCCCCGGCGTGGACGCGGGGTGGTCCGCATTCCGTGATATCGCGAACATCGTCATCATCGGCATGTTCACGTTCATATCCATCTCAATCATCCTCGGCAACAAAGAGTACGGGCAGATGCGCATGGTCGCGCGCGTGCTCATCATCGCGGTCCTCATCAACTTCTCGCTCCTCTTCACGAAGATGATCGTCGACGCCTCGAATTTCACGGCGGCGCAGTTCTACACGGCGATGAACTACCCGTCGTCGGCTCAACAGACAAACATTGGGGCAACAGGGACGGGCCCGACGGACGGGTACGCGCAGGTAGGGATCGCGGGAGCATTCGTAGGTTTCCTCGGCGTGACCGGCATCGGCGACACATTCAACGCCATACAAGGACTCACCAAGGTGAACGGCGGCTGGGCGGCGTTCGCGCATGGAGTCTTCGCCGCGGTGCTCCTCGGCGGCGCCGCGTTCGTGCTCCTCTACGGTTCGTACCTTCTCGTCTCACGCGCCGTGCTCCTCATCTTCCTCATGATCACATCGGCCATCGCGTTCGCGACATACCTCATACCGAAAGCGCCCGACAGCGAGTACGGGTGGAGCACGTGGTGGCGGTCGCTCCTCGGGAGCGCGGTCCTCGCTCCGCTCCTCATGGTTTTCCTCTGGATAACGCTCGCCGTCGCGGCGAAACTCAAGGTGACGACGGGCACGCTCGGCAACCTCATCTCCGGGAACGCCGGCGGCGCCGATATCGGAGCGCTCTTCGCCTATCTCATCATTCTCGGTCTTCTGTGGGGCTCGTTCAAACTCGCGAGCACCTTCGCGAAGACCATCAGCGGCATCAGCGTTCCGGCGATGGTCGCGGCCGCGCCGCTCGTGCTCGCATCGCGCTTCCTCGTAGCTCCGCCTCTGCGGCAATTAGCAGGCCGGGGATTCGCGAAACGCTCACTGGAACTCGACGAAGAGATCGGCCAGAAAAAATATGACCTGGCGCGGACTACGAAAGGCACGCCCGAATACAAAAAGGCCCTCGACTCGCTCGCAGCGACGATGAGAGCGAAAGAGCGCGTGGACACTCTTGCGAAGAGCAGCTTCAACGCCGCGAACCTCGGTCCTGTAAAAGCCGCTACAAAGGCGATCGGCCTTCCGTCCTACCTCACAGGAGTACAGGCGAAGCCGAAAGGATTCGCCGACGTCGCCAAGGAGCGCGCCGCGGCGGCGGCGAAGAAAGCCGAGACGCTGGTCATTTCAAAAACGGACGCGGAGGAGAAGGAGCTGGAAAAACGGAGGACGAATGACGACGCTCAGAGAAAGCTCCTGCGCGAGCAGAGAGAGGCCGCCCATGCGACGCTCGAAGCGGCCAAGAGCATGGCGGCGAGCAGGAAACCCGAGATCGACACGCTTGAGCGCACTCGCCAGGATAAGGAACAGGAACTCGTGAGAGCTAACGCGGACGCTCCGGGCGAAATGGGGACGATCCAGATGAAGTACGACTCGCAGATAAAACCGCTCGAAACGAAACTGGCCGACCCGGACACGTCGGCAGAGGAGGGTAATCAGGCGCGCAATCAAATTGACGGGCTGAAGTCGCAGCGCGAGAGCGAGATCAAACAAGTGGACGACAGGATACAGAAGGCGCGAACAGATGTGGAGACGGCGAAAGACGCCATCGAGACGCTCAAACAATCCATCCAGAAGCCGGTCGAGGACGCACAAGCCGCTCTGAAAAAGGCGGAGAATGCTGAAAAGGAAAACGAGAAGACGATCGAAAAAGAAGTCCGCGACGCCGCACAGAACATCGCGAAAGCGAGTTCTGCGGCCGTTCCCGACATGGCAGAGCACATCGTGCACCGCCGGCTCACGAACTTCCTCCCGCGCATCTTCGGCGAGAAGCCGGAAAACGATACCATGGCGAGGATGGCGCGAGGTGCGGCGAAAAAGACGGTAAAGAAGATGTCGCTCCGGGAGCGCCTGTCCATATTGAAAGACATCGAAAAAGAGGAGGAGGGCGGGGAGGGAACAGAATCGAAAGGAGCAGGGGCCGCCGGACTGCCTCCAGCCGCGCATCACTAACCAGTTATCATTAATGAACGACATGTATGGAACCTGATGCCGAAGAAAAAGAACTGAATGCGCGGATGGAAGCGCGGTTCAAGGAACTGCCGAAGGTCGTGCAAGACGCCATCACCTCCGCGGACGTCGCGAAGAAACTGCGCGAACTCTCGGACACCCATAAACTCCACCTCGACCAGTGGGAAGCGCTCGAAAACGAGGTGATGCTGACGCTCCTCGGGTTCCAGGAGGTCGAGAAGCTGGAAGAGAACATCAAGAGCGAGGTCAATCTCTCTCCGGAAGCGGCCCATGCGCTCGCGGGCGACATTGCGGAACATGTATTTGAGCCCATCCGCCAAGAACTCCAGCGCGAGACCGAGCCGCAGGCGCCGCAGGATGTTCCGGCCGCGCCTCTGCCGCTCCCTCCGGTGCCTCTGCCCACGCCGGCAACACCGCCTTCGCCGCCGCCTGCAGAAAAATCCGTGCGCGCGCCCGCATCATCGTCATACGCATCGCAAAGTGCGAGCCACGAGCGCCCGACGATCGAAGGAGATCCGTACCGCGAACCGATCAGTTAGCGAACGAGGGAATCGTGCCGCGTGCCGATGATATACTTACGCCATGCAGTTCCAAGTGCCACAATTCATCGAAGTGGAGGACAAGATATTCGGGCCGCTCACGTTCAAACAATTCATCTACGTGACGGGAGGCGCGGGTGCGTGCTACATCTTCTGGAAAATACTGCCGGTATACATTGCGGCGCCGCTCGTCTTCGCGATCGCGGGACTTGCCGGCGCTCTTGCGTTCATGCAGTGGAACGGCCGTCCGTTCATCAGCGCGCTGGAACACGCGTTCTTCTACCTCATTCATGCGAAGCTCTACCTCTGGAGCACCAAAGAGCGGGGCGGCCGCGTTGTCGCCGGGCTGAAAAAAGGAGAGGCCGGTGGGAAGCCGCTCATCTACGTTCCGAAGCTCTCCGACAGCAAGCTTCACGAGCTCGCGTGGAGCTTGGATATCAAAGAGCGCATCGCCGCGGGTATCGAGGACAGGAACGGGGCTGGCGAAACCGAAGCGCAATAACCCGATATGCCGAACCTTGAAAGCACGTCCGCGAGCAAGAGATCGACCCAGGAGTTCGTCCCCGTGCGCGAGGTGCGCGACGGCGTCATTGTGCTCAAGGACGGCGGTTTGCGCGCCGTGCTCCTCGCGTCGAGCATCAACTTCGCGCTCAAGTCGGAGGATGAGCAGACGGCGTTCATCGTGCAGTTCCAGAACTTCCTCAATTCGCTCGACTTCTCACTCCAGATCTTCGTGCAGTCGCGCATGCTCGACATCAGGCCCTACGTGGCGACCTTGGAAGCCGCGTACAAGGAGCAGCTCGACGACCTGATGCGCATCCAGATCCGCGAGTACATCGAGTTCATCAAGAGTTTCACCGAAGCGGCGAACATCATGACGAAGAACTTCTTCGTCGTCGTGCCGTATGCGCCGGCTTCGCTCGTGGGCGCGAAGGGGTCGTCCATCCTCCCGTGGGGAGGCCGGAAAAAGAGCACCGAGGAGGCGAACCGGACCTTCGAGGAGCAAGTGTCCCAGCTCGAACAGCGCATCGCCATCGTCCAGCAAGGATTGATCCGCACCGGCGTGCGCACCGTGCAGCTCGGCACGGAGGAGGCGATCGAGATCCTCTACAAGCTGTTCAACCCCGGCGAGGAAGGGAAGCCGATGCCGCTCGACACGACGAGAAGCTGAACATCATATTCATATGGCGCTCTTAGACATCTTCAAGAAAAAACAGCCCGCAGACGCGGCCGTGCCGCCCATCCTCCCGCAGGAGATCTACGAAGCGGGCGTGCTCGACCTGCAGGACGTCATCGCGCCGCACGCGCTCAAGATCAGCTCGCGCGAACTGGACCTCGGCGAGCGCATCGCGCGCACGTTCTTCGTCATCTCATACCCGCGCTTCCTTACGACGGGCTGGTTCGCACCCATCATCAACATGGATAAGGTGCTCGACATCTCCATCTTCATACACCCGATGGATACCAACGAGATGCTGCGCAAGTTCCAGAAGAAAGTGGCGGAGGTGCAGAGCCAGATATCGACGCGCGAGCAGAAAGGCATGGTGCGCGACCCGATGCTCGACACCGCCTACGCCGACCTCGAGCACCTGCGCGACAGCCTCCAACAGGCGCAGGAGCGCATCTTCGAAGTCGGGCTCTACCTCACGATCTACGGCAACACCCGCGAAGAGGTCGACAAGGTGGAGAGCGAGATACGCTCCATCCTCGAATCCCGCCTCGTCTACATCCGCCCCGCGCTCTTCCAGCAAGAACAGGGGTTCAGGAGCGTGCTCCCCATCGCGACCGACGAGCTCAATGTGCACACGAAGCTCAACTCCGCGCCGCTCTCGTCCATCTTCCCGTTCATCTCGTTCGACCTCACGTCGAACCGCGGCATCCTCTACGGCATCAACCGCCACAACTCGTCCTTGATACTCTTCGATCGCTTCTCGCTTGAGAACTACAACTCGGTGACCTTCGCGAAATCCGGCGCGGGCAAATCCTACATGACGAAGCTCGAGATCTTGCGCAGCCTCATGTTCGACACGGAGGTCATCGTCATCGACCCCGAACGCGAGTACGAGTACCTCGCGGAGACGGTGGGCGGCCGCTATTTCGACATCTCGCTCTCTTCCGAGCACCACATCAATCCCTTCGACCTGCCCATCCCGCGCGAGGACGAGAATCCCGCCGATGTCCTGCGGAGCAACATCATCACGCTCGTCGGCCTCTTCCGCATCATGCTCGGAGGCCTCACGCCGGAGGAAGACGCCATCATCGACCGCGCCATCACCGAGACGTACGCCTTGAAGGACATCTCGGCGGAGGCGAACTTCGCCGCCATCGAGCCGCCCTTGCTCTCCGACTTCGAGCTCGTGCTCTCCGGCATGGAAGGGAGCGAATCGCTCGTCCAGCGGCTCTCGAAGTACACGAGCGGCACGTGGGCGGGATTCATGAACCGGCCGACGAACGTGGACATGAACAAGAAGCTCGTCGTCTTCTCCGTGCGCGACATGGAAGACGACCTGAAGCCGGTCGCCATGTATATCATCACGCACCACATCTGGAACACGGTGCGCAAGGAGCTGCGCAAGCGCCTCCTCGTCATCGACGAGGCCTGGTGGATGATGCGCTCCGCCGACACCGCATCGTTCCTCTTCTCCATCGCGAAGCGCGGCCGCAAATATTTCCTCGGCATCTCCACCATCACGCAGGACGTCTCCGACTTCTTGAACTCGCCGTACGGCGTCCCCATGATCACGAACTCGTCCATCCAGATGCTCCTGCGGCAGTCGCCGACGTCCGTCGACCTCGTCCAGAGCACGTTCAAGCTCTCCGATGAGGAGAAATACCTCCTGCTCGAGAGCGACGTGGGGGAGGGAATCTTTTTCGCCGGCCTCAAGCACGTCGCGATCAAGGTCATCGCGTCGTATACCGAAGACCAGATCATCACCTCCGACCCGTCGCAGATCCTCGCCATCAGGAAAGCGAAGCAGGATGTCGCAGAGACCACGGCGCAGGACCTGGCCGCAGAAGCGGCGGCCCGGCGTATTTCAAGCATCAATATCCCCGGCGGAGCGCCCGTCCTGGAGAAGAAGGCGCGCGGCGCAAGCGCGAGCGCGACCACCCCCGAAGCCCCCGCTGCCGCGCCGGCTGCTCCTGCTGCGACCCCGACTCCGCGCGAACAGGCCGACACAGCGACGTTCGAGCACATGGAGTAGGGATGGTCCTCTCCCGGGTGATTTCAGCAGGTATAATGACTGCATGACGCTGCGGAACGTTCTCTTCGTCGTATCCATCCTGGGCGCCGCTTCCGTCGCATATGCGCAATCCGCGTTCTTCGGCGCGGCGAGCGGCATCACCATCACGACGACGCCGGAGCACCCCGGTGCCAACGCTCACGTGCACCTCGCCGCGGCGAGCCCGGCCATCAACCTGGATCGCAGCGACATCACGTGGTACGCGGACAACGCCGCGATCGCGCAAGGCGCCGGCGTGAAAGAGGCCGACATCATCACGGGGCCGCTCGGCTCGGAGACCCGTGTGCTCGTCGTGGCGCAGAGCGCGGACGGCACGAGCGTGTCCGGGGAAGCTTTCATCCGTCCGACGGAAGTCGATCTTCTCTGGGAATCGGATTCGTACGTGCCCCCTCTCTACCGCGGACGCGCGCTCCCTTCGGCGGGAGGCGCCCTGCGCGTAGAGGCCGTCGCGCGCTTCGAGACTCCGGATGGCGCCGCGGTCCCCGACTCGGATATCATCTATACATGGAGACGCAACGGCTCCGTCCAGCAGTCGGAATCCGGGAGAGGGAAATCGTCCGCCATCCTGCCCGCGCCGGCGCTCTTCGGCACAGATACGATATCGGTGGATGCGGTATCGGCCGACGGCGCTCTTTCAGGGAGCGCCTCCGCAAGCGTACCCTCGACGGAGCCCTTGCTTATGCTCTATGAAGACCACCCGCTCTACGGCCTGATGATGCACCAGGCGCTCCTCGCGCAGACGAGCATTTCCGATTCCGAGATGGCTTTCGCTGCCGTACCATATTTCGCGCCCGTGCAAAGTCCGAACGACCCGCGCCTCAATTACGCATGGCAGGTCAATGGGACGAATGTCCCGCCGGACGGGACGCAACCGAACGAGATAACGATCAACGCGGACAAATCGAACGGCCTTGCGCAGGTTGCACTCGCGCTCACCCGTGCGGCGGACTGGTCTATGAACGCCAAAGGGGTGTGGAGCATATCGTTCTCGGCGGCAGGCATCGCCCCGGGCGCCGATCCGTTCCGCACGACACAATGAATATGCGCGTGACAAAAACATTCGTCCGCTTCATGCTCGTCGGCATCGTCATGCTCCTTGTCGGTGGGCTGGTCGCGTGGTACCTCTTCTTGCGCGCGCAGGTAAGCACTATCACGGCGCAGGACGCGGCGCGCGGATACGGTGCCGCCGCCGCTCCGGCGCAGGACGCGGTCAGGGATGCGTACAACGCGATCGTGTCCGGTATCTCGTCGTTCGTCGGTGCGGGCACGACGACGGTGAGCGCGGGGGCCCAGCTCTGGCACATCACGAAAACCCCTGTCGCGGGGATGGGCTTCGTCGGGAGCGGCGCCTCGGAGAAACTGCGCTTTGCGGAGCGCGCGACCGGCTATTTGTTCGAAGTCGACCCGCGCGGGGGAGCCGTCGCGCGTCTTACGAACCGCCTCTTCCCGAAGACGTACGAGGCGGTGTTCAGCCGCGACGGCTCCGTCATCCTGCGCTCGCAGGACGAGCGCGGAGGCATCACGAGCTTCGCCGGAACCGTGGCGTCGTCGTCTTCGGAGGCGCCGGACGCGCGGACGCTCGCGGGCGCGTACCTCGCGCGCGGCATCCGGGCGGTGGCCCCGGGCGCTTCGCCCCGCGAGCTCCTGTACCTTACCCTCGACCAGGGCGGCGGGACGACCGTCATTCGCTCTCTGTGGGACGGGTCGAGCCCGAAGAAGGTATTCTCCTCGCCGCTCTCCGATTGGAAGCTCATCGCGCTCTCCGACGGACGGATATTCCTCGCCCAAAGCCCGGCTGACGATGTTGCGGGCTACGCGTACGAGATAAAGGGCGGCGCGCTCGTGCCGCAAGCGGGAGGGGCTCCCGGCCTCACGTTCCTCCCGCGCGCGGCGTCCTCCGCGGCCCTTTTCGGAGGTTCAGGAGGCGGAGCGCTCGCATTTTCCGTACGCGCGCGCGCTGATGCGGCGCCGGTGGCGCTTCCCATAAAGACCGTCGCCGACAAGTGCGTCTGGGTGCCCCCGCAACCCGCGCCGGCAAAGAGCAAAAACACGAAAGCCGCGCAGGCGGCGGGCCCGCAGATCGCGTATTGCGCAGTCCCGCAGTACATACCCTCGACACGTTTCCTCAATGATTGGTACCGCGGCGCCGTGCACGTCGCGGATTCGTGGTGGCGCATCGATGCGAGCTCCGGTGATGTAGAATTAGTGCCTGCCTCCGGAGCCGCGAACGAATCATTCGACGTCGAGGGTCCGGTGATAGACGACAGCGGCAGCATGATCGCCTTCATGAACGCGGCCGACAAGACCTTGTGGCTCCTGCGCCTCGGCACGGACGCGAATTCCGCCTCGACGACACCGCGATGATCAGATTATGAGAAAACTCCTCCGGTTCTTGCGAACGCGCGCACAGGGGATCCTGTTCGTGTTCGTGCCGCTCGCCGACGTCTCGCAGTCGCAGAAACTTTCCGCGCTCTACAACAACAGCCAGGACCTTTCCGGCTACCTCAACTCCATCTTCAAGATCGCCATCTCCGCGGGTGCGATACTCGCCGTCCTGCGGCTCGGGTATGCCGGCTACCTTTATATGGGCAGCGACTTGTGGGGCAACAAAGAAAAGGCGAAAGAGATCATGCAGAACGTCTTCCTGGGACTCTTCCTCCTCCTCTCGGTGTACATCATCCTCGCCCAGATCAACCCGAACATCCTGAATCTGAAAGTGAATATCACCCCGATCACTCCGTTCACGACCGCCATGTCGGGGGCGACGGGGAACCAGGCAAAACTCGACGCGATCCTGCAGGATGAGACGCGCATGAGGACGCTCCTTGCGACGACGAATACGAATATCACCCTCAATGCCGCGCAGTGCACGTCGCTCTCGCAGACGAGCGGGTGCACCAACGTGGGGTTACTGCCTGATTTCGTCGTCAACCGTCTGGACAGTCTGCAGAAGGCGTGCAGCGCCGCCACCGGCGCCATATGCAACATCGTCATCTCGGGCGGCACCGAGTTCTGGATGCACACCTCGCACGGGCCGGGGATCCCGACCCTCGATCTGCGGAAAGACGCCAATCTTATCTCATACATCAACACGCTCTACCCGAACCAACACAACGGAGGGACCTACACGGTGCAACTCGGTGCCGTAGGAGGAGGAAACTTCTACAGCGAAGACAGCGCTCACTATCACGTGGCCTTTTTCTAACATCCTCGCGGTCCTACGCCGCGTATTTGATGACGACCCTGCGGTTGCGGCCTTCGCCCTGGGACTCCGTCTTCACGTTCGGCGCATCCGCGAGCACCGTGTGGATGATGAGCCGTTCATAGGAACTCATGGGAGAGAGTTCGACGTCGTACTGGAACGAACGAGCACGCTCCGCCATCATGAGCGCTTTCGTCTCAAGGTCTTTGATCTGCTTCGTGCGGTAATCGTTCACGTCGACGAGGAACTGGGGGCCTGCCGCGCGGCCCGGCTCTTCGGACGCGTCCGGGAAACCCGCTCCCTCCGTGGGGGACGGCGCCGCGCCCATGAGGCGCTTCTCGACGATCTTCTTCACGAGGTGGTCGAAAGCGTGCACCGTGTCCCCATGCATCCCGATCAAGGGGCGCGGGTCCGCGGTCTGTATGGAGAACACCGTTTGTCCGGCGATCGTGTCTTTGCTGATCCCCGTGTGCGACGCGCCCAAGGCGTCGAGCATTTCTTTGATGATCGTCTCTGTGGGGTCGTGCATTCCCTCTATGTAGCACGAAATCTCCGGCCCGCCAAATATTCCTGCCCGATCATGAAGAGATTGCTCGTTATCCAGTACAAGGGCGCGGCGGCAGCGATGAAATATGCGAACACGCCGACCATGGCCGGGAGGACGTAGCGCGCCTGGATGTCGAAACTCCTCGCCATATCGCTCGAGAACGACGCTTCGATGTTGTCGTGAGCGCGCGGCGAGCCCATCGAGAGCCGCGTGTAGACGAACTGCGTGGCGGCGGCGAGGACGGCAAGCACCATCGAGCGTCCCGCCATATCCACGAGCCCGACGAACTCCATGTTGACGGCGCGCGGTTCTGAAACGAACGCGTAGAGACGCGCAACATCCACCTGCGGAAGCCCGCCGCGCGCGAACACGAAGTAGAGTGCGAAGAGGATGGGCAGCTGGACGAGGACGAGCAGGAATCCCGAGAACGGGTGTATCCCGCGCTCGGCGTAGAGCGCGAAGATAGCACGGCCTTGCTGTTCGCGGTCGGTCTTATACTTCTTTTTCAACTCTTCGATCTCGGGAGCGATCGCCTTCATCTTCTTTTGCGCGTCGACCGCCCGGCGCGAGAGAGGATAGAGGATCACGCGCACCACGATGGTGAGCGCGATCACGGCAAGACCGACGTCATGCGACGGCAGGATGCCGACGAGGAACACGAGCCCGTTGTAGAGGGGGTTATAGATCAGCGTGTGGAACAGCGCTGAGAACATATTCAGGACATTGTAGCAGGCCGCGGCGCGTATACTAGCGGCCGAGCGCTTTCTTCACGAGCCGCCCGACGTCTTCTTTGATCTCCGCATATGAGGCGTCCGCCGCGCCGCGCTTCGCATAGAACGCGAGCGCGAGCGGTTCCCTAACCCCCGCGATACATTCGCGGGCTACGGCGCGGCAACGCCGCTTGACGAGGTTCCGTGTGACGGCGCGCGCCGCTATTTTCTTCGAAACGACACAGGCGACCCTCGGCACGCGGGCGGAAGGGTCGGGGAGAGGGCCGACCGAAAGCGAAAAGAGGGCACCGTGCTCGCGGCGGAAGCGCCCACCCGCAATGTGCTTGAAATCGGAACGTGAAAGCGCGTGCTTTCGTGGCATCAAAAGTAAAACCTTAGGCGGAGAGCCGCGCACGGCCCTTCCGGCGCCGGCGTTTCAAGAGGTTGCGCCCGCCCGCCGTCTTGGAGCGGACCCGGAAGCCGTGCGTCTTGGCGCGCTTCTTCTTTTTCGGCTGATATTTCCGTTTCATCGCGCCACTATAGCTTAGATTTTCTCCTTTTCCAAGTTAGATGAGCTATCCCCCTTTTATCCCCACCTTGTGAACACGCCCGGGTGAAGCCGAGCCACTTTCGGAAAGGAATAGGGTGCGTATAATGAACCCCTCTATGCAGACCTCGATGATGACGAACCGCGAACTTTGGCAGAACGCCCTCGTCCAGATCGAGCTCGGGACCTCGGAAGCGAGTTTCCGCACCTGGTTCCGCAACACCGACATCAGCGGGCGGGAAGGGAGCACCATCCACGTTGCCGTCCCCAGCAAGATCGTCAAAGAATGGCTCATGGAGAAGCATCACAAGCTCATCCTGAAAGCCCTGCGCGGCCTCGACAACACCGTCCGGACCGTCGAGTACACCGTACACCGCTCGGCCACCCCCGCCGTTCCGCACAAGCAAGCGCGGCCCGAGCCGCAGGAGAATGCGTCGTTCGACCTCCAGGCGCTCTACATCGACAAGCGCGACAACCTGAACCCCCGCTACACGTTCGAGACATTCGTCGTCGGACCCTTCAACCAGCTCGCACACGCGGCGGCCAAGGCGATCCTTGAGCGGCCGGGCCTCACGTACAATCCGCTCTTCATCTACGGCTCGACGGGGCACGGCAAGACGCACCTCATCCAGGCCATCGGCAACTACTTCAAGAAAGTCCATGCGAACAAGAAAGTCCTTTACGTGACGTCGGAGCGCTTCGCGGTCGACTACATCAACGCCGTGCGCGCCGGGCGCGCGAACGGCTTCAAGGACCAGTACCGGAGCCATGATGTTCTCATCATGGACGACGTGCAGTTCATCGCGAACACGGAAAAGACCCAGGAAGAGCTCTTCCACCTCTTCAACGCGCTCCACGACAACAACAAGCAGATCGTCTTCTCCTCCGACAAGCACCCGAACTTCCTGCCGGGATTCGAGGAGCGTCTGAAGGGCCGCTTTAGCGCCGGCATGATCGCGGAAATACCCGAGCCCGACATCGAGTCGCGGATGGCCATCATCAGGGCGAAGATCGAACAGCACGGCTTCAACATCCCGGAAGACATCATCCAGTACATCGCCGAAAGCGTGCGCGGCAACATCCGCGAACTCGAAGGCGTCCTCAATATGATCGTCTGCAAATCCCAACTCAAAGGGAAGGGGGTTTCGCTCGCCGATGTCCGCACGCTCGTGAAGCACAACGTGAAGCCGAACAAGGGCGTTTCAGTGGAGGAGGTGGTCCGCCGAGTCTCGCAATACTACGAGATCCCGGAGAAAAGCATCTACGAGAAAACCCGAAAGAAGGAGGTGGTCAGGCCGCGGCAGATCATCATGTACGTCCTGCGCGAGGAGTTCAATGTCTCATATCCTTCGATTGGGGAAAAGCTCGGCGGACGCGACCACACGACCGTCATTCACTCGTGCGAGAAGATCAAGGGCGAGCTCAAAACGGACACCGCGCTCGAACAGGAGATCGAGCATATCCGCGCGCTCATCCACGCATAGCAAGTGGATAAACCATGCACGAGCATCTGAAAAATGAAGGACAATGTGGGGAATATAAAATCATCACCGACTTATACACAACCTAACCTAAGACCTACCACAAAGTACTCAACAGGCCGCTCATCAGAAAATATCACTCCACACTTCACTAAAATGACTTATACCCACTATCCACACCACTAATAGTAGTAATAGATTATAAAAAGATATACCTATGAAGATCGGAACAACAAAAGAAAAAATTTTAAATGCGGTTCTTATCGCGGAACGCATCACGGGGAAAAAAGAATCACTCCCTATTCTTTCATGCGTGTTATTGGATGTTGAAAAAGGATTTTTTGTCCGTGCGACGAATCTTGAGGCGGGCGTCGAGATATCCGTCCCTGTTGATATTGACGAGAAAGGTTCCGTTGCCGTCCCGGCGAATATTCTCGCGCAGACACTTCGTTCGATCGGGGGCGAAAAAGTACTGCTCAAGACGGATGCGGGGAATCTCATCATCGAATCAAAAGGTACACGGACGCTCATTAAGGCGATCCCTCACGATGAATTCCCGAAACTTTCCCCCGCGCAGACGAAGAAACAGAACGTGTCGCTTCCGCGCGAACGCCTCATCCGAGGCATCCAGTCTGTTCTCTACGCCGCGTCCCCTTCCATGATCCGGCCCGAACTCGGGAGCGTGTACGTGTCCGTTAAAGCATCCGGCGTCGTCTGCGCGGCGACCGATTCGTTCCGGCTCGCGGAAAAGATCATGAAGGGCACCGTGGCGCACGACGGCAGCGATGTTCTGATCCCGCTCAAGCACGCGGCGGAGCTTGTTCATGTGCTCGAACGGATTTCCGACGAGACCGTGGAGATCTTTGCCGATGATTCCCAATTGACCGCCGCCGCGGGGAGCCTGCGTTTCGTTTCGCGTATTATCGACGGCACATTCCCGAACTACCAGGAGATCATCCCGAAGGCGTTCGCCGCCACCGCGACTCTCCTCAAGAGCGACTTCGCCGAGATGCTGCATAAAGCCCGCGTGTTCTCCGGAGGCGACCAGCACGTCGGGCTCCACCTCTACCCGAAGCGCAAGATCTTCACGGCGACCGCGCAGAGCCCGGACGTCGGCGAGATGTCGGATTCGATCGACGGCGCGCTCGAAGGAGAGGACATCGATATTAATTTCCACATCGGCTACCTCGCCGACTGCCTCCCTTCCGTCGAATCGGACAGCATCACGCTCGGGTTCTCGGGCGCGGGGAAACCCCTGGTCATCCGCGGCGTTTCCGACGCGAGCTTCACGTACCTCGTGATGCCTTTGAACAGGTAGTAGCGCAGGCCGCGAGGCTCTACGCGTGTCATTGGATCGTGAACGATACCGTGCGCTCCTCGTTCCCGGCAGAACTCTCCGCGACGACGCGCAGGGACACCGGGCCGCGCGTCGGTGGAGCGATGGAGACCGTGTAGGGAGGTTCTGAAGAAGAGCCGGCATACACACCGTTCAGGTAGTAGGCAATGCGGGTTATTTTCCCCGGATTGGGATAATTCACGGACGCGACGATGGGCGCGAACGCTGAAACAGTCGTTCCAGATTGCGGCGAAACAATGATGAATTTCCCGCCATAGGGCGACGGTTTCGGGGGCGTCGCAATCGTGGAAACCAACCCCGCATTCGCTTGCGCCCACATCTGCACGGGATACTCCCAACGCTCGAACTGTGGGTCGCTCGCCGGATTCGCAAGCCGTCCGCCGCGCGGGTCGTTCTTATTCACCCAGTAGAGGATGTCGTGGACGCCTTTAGAAGGATCGGTGTTCCAGTTCCCGCGAAGGACCGGTGGCAGCGAATCGAGATTTGTGTCAGGCGCCGGCGGAGTGAACTGGTCGGACGGGTACTTCTCGATCGCGTACGCCATCACCTGATGCCACATCGGCGCCACGATGAAGGCGGCGATCTTCTTCACCATCGGGGTGTTGTCGTTGTTGCCCGCCCATGCACCGATCGCTATCGTCGGCGTGTAGCCGATGATCCATGCGTCACGCGAATCGTTGGTCGTGCCGGTCTTCGCGGCCACATCCGCGTTCGGGAAGTACAACGGGGAGTCCGCGCCGAACTCCGGCGTGCGCGCCACGTTGTCGGAGAGTACGTCGTTCATCTGCCGCGCGATCTGCGGGTCGAGGACGCGGGTGCTTTGGTCCCCATAATTTTCAAGGACGTTTCCAGCGGCATCCCTTACTTCGAGGATGGCGATTGGCGGATTTTTCACGCCGTCATTTGCGAAGACGCTATAAGCACCCGTCATTTCGAGAAGATTCACCTCACCGCCGCCGAGGACCAATGTGAGCCCGTACTGTTCTTTCCCTGCGAGTGTCGTGACCCCCATGTCTTCCGCGGTCTTCAGTGAATTGTCGATGCCCGCGAGGTAGAGAACTTTGACCGACGGCACGTTGACCGACTGCGCGATCGCGTCGCGCAGGGTCATCGGGCCCCGGAACTTTTGGTCGTAGTTCTCGGGCGAGTAGCACGGCGGCGTGTCGCTCGCGACATCCGTCGCGGCGCAAAAAGTGGAGAATTGGGTCTGCAAGTCGAACACCATCGTGTCGGGCGTGTACCCCTTTTCGAATGCAGTCGCGTACACGAAGGGCTTGAACGACGAGCCTGGCTGGCGGTTCGCGAGCGTGACGTTCACTTTGCCGTCGATCGCCTCGTCAAAGTACCCGCGCGATCCCACCATTGCGAGGATCTGGCCGGATTTCGGGTCGATCGCTACCATCCCTGCATTCGACGCATTGAAATTCTTCTCGTTCTCGGGCGCGGTTTTCGATATGACATCCTCGGTTTTCTTCTGCAGGTCGTAGTCGAGCGTCGTCGTCACATGGAGCCCGCCGTTCTCGACCGCGTCGGGACCGTACTTGCTCTCGAGATATTCGCGGACGAAGAACACGAAGTGCGGCGCCTTGATACCAGCCTCCTTCACATCCTTGAACTCCACCTGCTCTTTGAGCGCTGCCTGGTACTCCGAATCGGTAATGAATTTATTCTCGAGCATCTTCGCGAGCACGAGGTTCTTTCGATTATCCAGCAGATCGCGGTGATTGCCGTATGGCGAGTAGCGCGTCGGCGCCTGCGGCAGGGCCGCGAGGTACGCCGCCTGCGCGAGGTCGACGTCTTTCGCGTCGACGCCGAAGAAGTACTGGCTCGCCTCCTGCACGCCGTAGATCGTGCCGCCGTACGAGGTCTCGTTCAGGTAGGTCGCGAGTATCTGGTCTTTCGAGTACACACGCTCGAGCTTGATGGCGAGGATGATCTCCTTGATCTTGCGGAGGATCGTCTTGTCCTGCGTGAGGAGCGCATTCTTCACGACCTGCTGGGTGATGGTCGAGCCGCCTTGCGCGAAGCTCCCCGAGATGACGTCGATCGCCATCGCGCGCAGGAACGAGAGCGGGCGGAAGCCGAAGTGCTGGTAGAACTCGGCGTCCTCGATGGCGACGGCCGCGTTCCTGATGTTAGGGGAGATGTCCTCGATAGGGACTGCGGTGCGGCGCATCGTGCCGTGGACGTCGTAGAGAAGCACATTGTTCGTCCGGTCGTAGATCTTGGTGGATTCAGCGACCTTGCGGTTCTGGAAGTTGTCTATCGAGGGGATGGTGACCGTGGCCGCCCACGCGAGGAGCATGCCGCCGAAGAACACAGCGGCGAGAACGGCCCACGCGAAGAGCGTACGGGCAGGATGTTTCCTCGGATGGCGGGACGCGTCCCGTCTGCTGTGAAAGTGTGGGGGCATAGGGGCTCTCGTGCTGTGGATATCCTGTGCATTGTACAACGAAGCCGCTGTTGCAAAAAACGCTTTCGCGTGGCATCTTCAAGACTTCATGCTCGTATGAAGTTCAAGCTGAAGTACGGAGAGAACCCCCATCAGAGCGCGTCCGCTTCGTTCAAGCCGACGACCGACGCGCTCGCGATACAGAAGTTCAAGCGCCTCGACGGGCAACCGTTCGCGGGCCCGGAGACGAGCTGGATATCGATTACCGACCTCGGGCGGCTCCTCCAGGTCGTCGAGCGTTTCGCCGCCGCGTACCGCGCGAATGTCGGGCGCGCGGTTCCGCATGCCGCCGTCCTCGTGAAGCACGGAAGCCCGTGCGGTGCGGCGTTCGGCGCGGATCCCGCGTCCGTCGCGCGCGACGTCTGGTTGGGAGATCCGCAAGCGGCGTTCGGCGGCTCGCTCATCACGACGTTCCCCTTCACGAAGAAAATCGTTGACGCACTCGCGAAAGCGAATGGCGGCAGGATGCCGTTCATAAGCGCCATCGCGGCGCCGTCGTTCGAGAAGGGCATCGCGGAGCAGGTGGGGGCGAAGAGCAAATCGACGCACTTCATCGTGAACAAAGAGCTCGCGAAGCTCCCGGCGCGGCTCTCGCCGCACGAAGAGGTGAAATCCGTGCGCGATCTCGTGCTCCGGCAGACGCCGCCGCAGTTCGTTCCCAAGTTCTCCAAGATGGCGCACAGCGGCCCTTCGTTTTCCGGCGCGCAGATGAAGCGCATCATGAGCGATCTCTCGCTCGCGTACGCCGTGTGCTCGGCGAGCACGAGCAACACCGTGACGCTGGTGCGGGACGGCATGCTCATCGGCAACGCCGTCGGCCAACAGAAGCGCGTGGGCTCTGCGAAGTTGGCGCTTCGGCTCGCGCACGAGAACGAGCACGAGACGAAAGGCGCGTCGGCGGTTTCCGACAGCTTCTTCCCGTTCCCGGACGGCGTGGAAGTCCTCGCCAAAGACGGCGTCAAAGCCATCTATGCGACATCGGGCTCGGTACGCGACAAAGAAGTGTTCGCGCGCGCGGCGGAACTCGGCGTTTCGATGTTTACCGTACCCGATAAAGAGGGGAGGATGTTCGCGGGGCACTAACGACCGCTTCACAGCAGAGAGTTTTTCTCTCCTCCTCAAATTATCTATTCTAGTATTTTGCAAAATACTAGAATAGAAAAGGTTCGGTGCGGTCTTTGCCGGGCATTAGCGGCGGTGTCTCGCGAGATGTGTAACGCCCACGGCGATAGCGTCGTACTCGTCGTCGTGCTTTATTTTCTTCTCTATTTTCACAAGCACGTGGAGCATCGCCGCGACTTGTCGTTTATCTGCTCTCCCCGAGCCGCCGGCTGCGCTTTTTATCTCTCCCGGCGTGTACTCGAAGACGGGGACTCCTGATTCGGCTGCGACGCCGATGATGGCCCCGCGCACCTCGGCGACCTGCATCGCGGTTTTTTGATTCGTACTGAAATATAATTTTTCCATCGCGAGCGAATCGGGTTTATGTTTCTTGATGAGCCGCGCACATTCCGAGGCGACAGCCCCGAGCCGCGTCGGGAAATCTTCTTTGGCAGATGTCTCGATGCAATCGGAATAGAGCACGATCTCTTTTCCGCCCTGCGTGCCTGCCTGCGCAGGCAGGCGTTCGAGCACCGCGACGCCGCATCGTCCGTATCCGGGGTCGATCGCGAGAACACGCATAGTTATTAGTTTACAGTTTTTAGTTTTTAGTGAAATTCGTGTGCACCGGAAATCTGAGACTGAAAACTTAAAACTAGAAACTTGAAACTCGTGCAAGCGCTATTCCGCGTTCGTGTACACTTCTTCCACATCGTCGTGCGCGTCGATTTTTTCCAGTATCTCCACGAGCTTCGTGTGGTCCGCATCCGAGAGTTTCACCGTCGTCTTCGGCTCGTAGCCCTCGTGCGTCTTCTCGAATGCCCACAGGGCGCTCCCGGGAGAGGCGAGCGCGATGCCATTCAGTGAGAGCAAATGCTTGAGCTCCTGCGCGGTGCGGTTGCGGCTGTCGGTCAGCGCTTCGATGATGATGGCGGCGCCACCGGGGCCGTACGTCTCATAGGTGATAGATTCGAGCGAACTCGCATCCGACGAAACACCCTTGGCGACGGCGCGGTCGATGGCATCTTTCGGCATGTTCTCCTTGCGCGCTCGCTCGATGATCGTGCGCAGGGTCGCGGAGTTCACGTCGTCCCCCGCCTTCTTCGATTCCACCGTGATGCGGCGCGAAAGCTTGCCCCACACCTGGGCCTTGGCGCCGTCGTTGGCGCCTTTCTGTCGCTTTATCTGCGACCATTTGTTGTGTCCACCCATGGCGGGATTATACGCGATTCGGCCTTATCGGGCACGGATCCGCATCAATGTATCATCCGGCTGCCTCGCCTCATTTTTTCTCTCGATATCCTGAAAAGCTCTTCAAGTTCGTTGTTGCACGTATCGAATTGGGCAGCCAGGTTTTGGACATGTTTTTGAAGCTCGGCGAGGTGCCCATAGTCGATTGCCCGCTGGTTCGTATATGCATCCAACGCACGATTGGCGTTCGTGAGATTCACCCCGATCTGAAGCAATTCCTGCTCCTTCTGCTTGATGGCTTTATCGACGGTCCTCTCCTTCTCATCCAACGGCAGTTTCCGTCTCACCGGGCGTTCCGGGTTGGACATGGTCAATGTATCGTGGGGTCTTTCGCGTCCCCGTAGAGCTCCTTCAGGAGACTAAGCAATTCGCTCTCCCGGATTTTTTTCGTTCTCCCGAGGACGCGCGTCCCTTCCTTGAGTTTTTCGACTCGAACCGGGTCGGCCATCCCTCTTTTCAGATACGCTGACAATCTTTGCTCACGTTCGGCGATGAGACCTTCCGTTTCAGCAACGGCCTGGCGCTTCTTTTCTATCCGTTGCTCCAGTATCGCCTTTTCAGGATCGAATGAGATTATTTCTTCCAACTTCTCCGGCCCCTCTCGTTTTCTGATGCGTTCCAGGGACATGCAGGAAGTATATCCCATCTACGGAATCTTTTTATCTTTCAATTCCCTTAACGCGGTCCGGTATTCTTCGAGCGTGCGTCCGATCCGTTGCACCCGTGTTTCCTCCGGCGGAACACCGGGCCCGTCGAATAGGGCCGGGAGTCCCATGTCTTCTTCGGGGCGTAAGTTCCACTGAGGCTCATTCACCGCTTTTCTTGTCGGGTCCTCGGCATCTTTCAGGGCCTTCTCCAATTTTCTAATAGCCCGCCTGAGGAACTCCTCATGGGATAGTTCTTTCATTTTCTCCATATGGAAATTATAGACCATCCGACCCCCGTTGGATATGGTGTGAAAAGTCGAAGACCTGCCGCTCGAGCAGGTCTTCAAGTGTTGCGGCGCATCTTAGCCCCTTAAAAACATGATGAGGGGCACGACATACGCGAGTATGCCCATCGCCAGCATCGTGAATTCAAAGGGACACTCTGACGCGAGAGCCCGCACTTTTTCGAGTACAGTCCGCACTTTTCTCCAGCGCCTGTACTTCTTGAGTGATACAACCTTCGGGCGGGGAGTTGGGTGCTCCTCCTCTCCCGTCGCTTTCCTGCGGTACCATGGCGTGATGTTAGCCATCGTCGCCCCCTTCGAGCAGTTGCCAGCCGTCCTTATACGTCCCGATAATTTGCCTGTCAATGAGCCACGGAATAGCGTGCCAGGTTATTCACAGGAATATGCACAGGATATTCACCGTTTCGGGGGATTTTCTGAAAATTGACGCGCAAAAGAGTTCTGTATCATCATGATTACTGATGTGCTTAACCGTGCGTCGGTCGCTATCAAGAGGACGGGAGCAATCCCCGACACACCGGATGGCAGTTCCTTGAATCTGTCGGTGTGCAAGCCCCGAGACATTGCAGGAACAGTTCGGTCAGTGCAGTGAGGTGATGTGCGAAGTGCGTGGAGATCATATCAAGACGCGTGGAGCAGGTCATCGATTCCCCAATGACCGGAGAACGCAAAGACCTCCCGCAAGGGAGGTCTTTCGCGTACCGTGCGTGTCAGCACTTACATTGTATATGAAAATTCGAGCCGGGTAACATTATTTCGATATTACTGTGGAAGACGTCGCGTCTATTGATAATAACAAGTCTGGTCAAAATGAGGATAATAGGGTAATCTGGTATTTAGATGCGCTGGATGGGATTCGAACCCATATGGCCTCCCAGCCGGACGTTCACAAAACGTCTGTGTATGCCAATTCCACCACCAGCGCGTTCAATATTCAATAAGAGTACTTTCACTGGAAAACAGATGAAGGGTGCCCATACGTCAACGAGGGGCCTGTGCATGCTGCCACGTGAGGATGAGCAACCCACAACTATTTTCCAGTGAAAGGACTTTTATCCTCCAGTGCCAGACGCACCGGGGGTAAGGGGAGCTAGGCGATACAACCCGCGTTTCTCGCCGCGTTCAAGTTTGTGGCTTCGGTCTGCCAAATAGTTAAGGCGATTCGTAATTGTGAGTTTGTCTGGCATAAAATTATGCTTCAGATTGATTGAGCGGACTATGTCGTTAATCTTTAGCACCTGTGTTTTGTTTTCATTAAAGACTTCCATTATTGCGTCCTTTAGATCTATCTCTGGCTGGGGCACGACTTTAGTCGAAGCCTCACCCCTTGGGGTGTCATTTTTCGCTACAATCAAAAGCCCCTCAAGTTTCCTTATTGATTCTTTGTCCGACTTTACGCGTTCCTTCAGTCGGATAATCTTAGCGATTACACCTTGGACTTTCGGTGCTGGCTTTCTTTTCATCGCGCCATTATACAGGAGGATATGAAAAGCGCAACCCTTTCTCTTATTTGAATTTTCTGAATGAGTTGAAGGAGAAATACATCTCAAAAATTGGCTTTATTACTGGATTCTTCGCATCATTGACATATAGGATGATTTAATGCGTTGCATTTAGGAGGAAATATTAGGAGTTATCCTCTGAAGAAATCACTGTCTTTTTAGAATCCAACAGCTCTCTGCTAAGTAAGTTTTTGTTGCTCTTTCGGTCCATCGGCGCCGATGTGCTCGTACCCCTTCTTCGTGACGACGCGGCCGCGGGGAGTGCGGTCGAGGAGGCCGAGTTGCATGAGGTACGGCTCATGGACTTCCTCGATAGTGTCTTCTTCTTCTGAAAGGGAAGCGGCAATCGTCTTTAATCCGACAGGCCCGCCGCCGAATTTCTCGACGATGATAGCTAAAATGTCGCGGTCGGTCTGGTTGAGCCCGCCTTCGTCTATCTCCAAGAGTGCGAGCGCCTTCTTTACGGTCTTCAAATTGAGCGGCTCCTGATTCACTTCGGCAAAATCGCGCGCACGCTTCAATAGATAGTTGGCGGTGCGTGGCGTCGCGCGGCTCCGGCTCCCGATCTCACGGATAGATTCGTCGTCCGCCGCGATTTTCAGGATATTCGCCGAGCGTTTCAAGATTTCTCCGATCTCCGCATCGGTGTAGTACTGGAGACGGAATGTGCCGCCCGAGAAGCGGCTGCGCAGAGGCGCAGAGAGGAGCGAAATGCGCGTCGTCGCCGCGATGAGCGTGAACGGCGGAAGCTCCAACTGCACCGTGCGCGCCGCAGGCCCCTTGCCGATGACGATGTCCAAGACGCCGGACTCCATCGCGGGGTAGAGGACTTCCTCGATGGTGCGATTGAGGCGGTGGATCTCATCGATGAAAAGCACGTCGCCGGGCGAGAGATTGGTGAGGATGGAGGCGAGGTCGCCCACGCGCTCGATAGCGGGACCCGACGTCGCGCGAAGCGACGCGCCGATCTCTTTGCTCATCAGATGCGCGAGCGTCGTCTTGCCGAGACCCGGCGGGCCGTAGAGGAGGACGTGCTCGGGCTGGTGGTTGCGGCCTTTGGCGGCCGTGAGGAGGATGTGGAGGTTTTCCTTGATGCTTTCCTGTCCCACGTACTCATCCCACGACGCAGGGCGAAGCGCCTGATCGAGGGAGCGCGGGCTCTTTTCTATCGTTTGCTTGTCTTTATCGGCCATATTGGAGGCGTTCTTGCTCTCGATAGGAGAGGGGGAACGGGCTCAAGGATTACTTGACAAATGTACTTTAGTATGCTAACCTACTCATTAGTTTCAAAAACTCATTTGTAATGCATTGTTTTCGTTCCGCCTTCGCTTTATTCCATAAAGCTTCGGCGGACGAGGGGAGGCACGATTCTCTTAGCGATAGTAACTCTGCCGAGGACGGTGGCGGGTGTTCGCGCTTGCGCGTACATGCTACCCCTATCCTTAGGTTTATGTTGCACCTTTCACCCGAAAGCTTCGCTGAGAGAATCGTGCCTCTCTCATTTCCCCCGCGATCGAAGACCGGAGGGCTTCAATTACGATAGCATCCTCATACGAATCCACAACCGCCTCCCGGCGTTTTTTATGTTGCTAAGAGAGACGTGTCCTGCAGATCCACGACGCGTCCCAGTTCTTCGAGCGAGGTGATGCCCTGCAATACTTTCACGATGCCGTCCTGCGCCATGCGCCGGATGTTCTGGTGCGCCGCCGCTTTCCATATTTCGCGCTCGCTCGAGGTGACGCGCACCGCGTCCTCTATCTGTTTGTCCATGAGGATTATCTCGACGACCGCGATGCGGCCTTTGTAGCCGAGCCCGCCGCATTTCTCGCATCCCTTCGCGACCCACATCGTGTCGCGATTCGCGGGGAGTTCGTCCGGGTGCGGGATGTTCTTGAGGAGAGCGGCGACGAGCTTCGCATTCTCGCCCGCGAGCGGCTGGGCCTCGCGGCACACGGTGCAGAGGCGGCGTACGAGACGCTGGGCCATGGCGACGGTCACCGCCGCGCCGAGGATGTCGGCATTCACGCCCATGTCGATGAGGCGGGGGAAAGTGCCCGCGGCGTCGTTCGTGTGGAGCGTGGAGAACACGAGGTGCCCCGTCAGAGACGCGTTCACGGCGGTCGAAGCCACTTCGGCATCGCGGATCTCGCCCACCATGATGATGTCCGGATCCTGGCGCAGGGTGCTCCGGAGCCCGAGCGCGAACGTGTAATCCTTGGAAACCTGCGTCTGCACGATGCCGGGAAGGTGATATTCGATGGGGTCCTCGATGGTGACGATCTTTATCTCGGGACGGTGCACTTGCCGGAGGAAGGCATAGAGCGTCGTCGTCTTTCCCGAGCCGGTGGGGCCGGTGTTCAAGATCATGCCGTTGGGCTTCGCGATCTCGTGCTTGAGAATTTCCATCAGGTACGGGTCGAAGCCGAGCGTTTCCATTGAGAGCCCCACGGCCGAGGGATCGAGGATGCGCATGACGATGGTCTCCGCGTAGGCGCCGGGCAAAACCGAGGTGCGTATCTCGATCTCTTTCTCGTTGACCTGGATGGAGAAACGGCCGTCCTGCGCGGCGTTCTTGATGTTGAGCTTGAGCCCGGAGAGGAGCTTGATGCGCGAGGAGATGAGCGCGTACGTCGGCTTGTCGAACGTAAGGACTTCCGTCAGGACGCCGTCGAGGCGATAGCGCATGCGCACGTTCTCTTCCTCCGGTTCGAGGTGCACGTCGGAGACGCCCATCGAGAGCGCGCCGGCCATGATGATCTCGAGAATGCGCGAGATGCGGTGCGTGTCCTTGCTCTTCATGTTCGTGGCGACCTGCTCGCGCAGGTCGTTCAGCGTCTTCAGCTGGGCGATCATCTGCTGGATGGTCTCGTTCGAGAGCGTGAGGACGCCGGCTTCCGTCTGCGTCGCATAGGAGAGATCGTGGTAGCGGTCCCACGCGTGTTCGAGCGATGCGAGCGATGCGATGTAGCGCTCCACCCCGTACCCGAGGCGTTCGAGATTCTGGAGCGCGTTGATCGAATCCTCGCGCTCGGGCGCGCGCATCGCGACCATGACGCGCTTGTTGATCTTGCGGAACGCGGCGACCTCGGCGGCGCGCGATTCGGCTTCGGGAATGAGCCGCAGGGCGTCGGTGTCCACGGATTTGGTCGTAAGGTCGACGTATTCCACGCCGTATTTCCCGGCGAGCATCTCGGCGAGCTGTTCTTCCTCGCGCGCGCGGAGATCGTGCAGACGCTCGTCCTGCTTCCGCTCGTTGAATTGCGTCATGGCTCCCATTGTAGCGCATTTCGGCGATGATATTCCGCCCCAGTCGGAGTACACTGTACCCATGGAGATCACCACGGGAAGCGCGGAAGAGATGGAGAACGCCGCGGCCGAGTTCGCGGGGCGTCTCGCTCCCAGGGAGGACGGGGCCACGGTGGTCGCGCTTTCGGGCGAGCTCGGCGCGGGGAAGACCACGTTCGCGCGCGGGATGGCGCGCGCCTTCGGCATCGAAGAAGACATCACGAGCCCGACCTACGTCATCGAGAAGATTTACGCGCCAGCGCGGGGCCCCTTTACGCATCTCATTCACATTGATGCGTACCGACTTTCGGGCGCACACGAGCTCGACATCTTGGGCTGGAAAGAATTGATCGGGGAACCGGGCAATCTCATCATCCTCGAGTGGCCCGAACAGGTGAAAGGGGCCGTGCCTGAAGACGCCATCTGTGTTTCACTGTCGGGTACGGACGGACAGAGCCGCACGATTTCAATCGCATGAACAAAAAGACGACGCATAGCAAAACGAAACGGCTCGTGCTTCTTGATGCGCACGCCATCATCCACCGCGCATATCATGCGCTCCCGGAATTTTCATCTTCGAAAGGCGAGCCGACAGGTGCGCTCTACGGATTGACGACGATGCTTCTCAAGATAGCGGCTGACCTGAAGCCCGATTACATCGCCGCATGCTTCGACCTACCCGAGCCCACGCACCGGCACGAGGCCTATGAGGCCTACAAAGCGACGCGCGTGAAAGCGGAAGACGCGCTCGTCGCCCAGCTTATCCGCTCGCGCCGGGTGTTCGAAGCATTCGGCATTCCGCAATACGAAAGCCGCGGGTTCGAGGCGGACGATCTCCTGGGAACGATCGCAAGCAAACTCTCGAAACGCAAAGACCTCGACATCGTCATCGCCTCGGGCGACCTCGATACGCTCCAGCTCGTGGGCCCGCGCGTGCGCGTGTACACGCTCCGAAAGGGATTGAACGACACGGTCATGTACGACGCCGAGGCGGTGCGCGAGCGGTACGGATTCGGGCCGGAACACGTCGCTGACTACAAAGGATTGCGCGGCGACCCGTCGGACAACATCAAAGGCATCGCGGGCATCGGAGAGAAGACCGCCTCCGAGCTCATCAAGGAATTCGGCTCGATCAAGGAGATATATCGCGTGCTCAAGAAAGGTCCCGCCGAGCTCGAGAAGCGCGGCGTCAAGCCGCGGATCGTGAAGTTTCTCGAAGAGGGAAAGAAAGACGCGGAGTTCTCGAAGATGCTCGCGACGATCCGCACTGACGCGCCAGTCGCGTTCGCGCTTCCCGAGAGCGAGTGGCGCGTCGAAGATCACATCGACGACGTCCTCGCGCTCTGCGACGAACTGGAGTTCCGCGCCATCAAGGAGCGCCTGCGCGCGCTCGGGCGCGGGAAATCCTCGGAGAAAAGGGAAGAGGATGCGGAGCCGACCGAGACTGTGGACCCGGAGGCGCTCCAGGAAACTTCGATCGCACTCTGGCTCCTGCACTCCGACATGACGAGCCCGGCGCAGGATGATGTCCTGCGTTATGCGAAGCAGAAAGATTTCGCCGCGGCGCGCGAAGCGATACTTGGCGAGCTCAAGAAGACGGGCCGACTGCATGATGTGTACGAGCACATCGAACGGCCGCTCGCCCCGATCGTCGCGCACATGAATGAGACAGGCGTCTTTCTCGACACGGCGTACCTCAAGGACTTGGCGAGGGAATACAAAGCGGAACTCGGAAAGATCGCCGGCCGCATCTTCAAGGCGGCCGGACACGAATTCAATGTGAGCTCGCCGAAGCAGCTCGCGAACGTCCTCTTCGACGAACTGAAGCTCTCGCTCCCGCGCCAAAAAATGACGGCGGGCGGTGCGCGTACGACGCGCGAGGACGAGCTCGCGAAGATGGAGCACCTGCACCCGATCGTTCGCGACGTACTCGCGTACCGCGAACTCCACAAACTGCTCTCGACCTACATTGAGAAGATGCCGGGGATGGTGGGCGGCGACGGGCGGCTCCACGCACGATTCCTCCAGGCGGGGACGACGACCGGCCGCATGGCCTCGGAAAATCCGAATCTCCAGAATATCCCCATCAAGAGCGAATATGGACGGCGCGTGCGCGCGGCATTTGCGGCCGCTCGCGGCAACGTCCTTGCGGCCATCGACTACTCGCAGATAGAGTTGCGGCTCGCGGCAGGCCTCTCCGGGGACAAGAAATTATTGCAGGTATTCAAAGAGGGCGGCGACATCCACGCATCGGTCGCGTCGCAGGTCTTCAACGTGCCGCCCGAGAAAGTCGATTACGAGATGCGCCGCCGTGCCAAGGTCATCAATTTCGGCATCCTCTACGGCATGGGCGTGAACGCGCTCAAGGCAAATCTCGACCTGCCTGCCGCGGCGGGCGCGGCGCAGGCAGGCGGCGGCGTCACCCGCGACGAGGCGGCGGCGTTCCTCGCCGAGTACTTCAAGAAGTTCACGGGCCTGGCGCTTTGGATCGAGCGCACGAAACTCGATGCCGCGCGAAAAGGATTCACCGAAACGCTTTTCGGCCGCCGCCGCTACTTCTCCGGATTCAATTCGCCCCTGCCGAACCTGCGCGCGCAGGCAGAGCGCATGGCGGTGAACGCGCCTCTGCAGGGGACGCAGGCCGACATCATCAAGCTCGCCATGGTGCGGGCGGACGCGCTCATCGAGAAAAACGGCTGGCGGGAAAAAGCGAAACTCGTCCTCCAGGTACACGACGAACTGGTCTACGAACTCGCGGAAAAAGAATCCGAGCACATCGCCCGCGAATTGCGGCATATCATGGAGACCGTGGTGCCCAAGAGCGAACTCCACGGTGTGCCTATCGTGGCGGAGATCAGCATGGGGAAGAATTGGGGTGATATGAAAAAGGTGAGATGATATATACCCATGTTGTATTTTTATAGCGGCACCGACAGGGAGAAAGCGCGCGCGGAAATGGGGAAGGTCATCAAGCGCCATTCCGGCAAAGGCGTTTCTGTCGTGCGCATCACGGATGCGAATTCGACGGCCGATCTCCGTGCGGGACTTTCGGGCGGAGGCATGTTCGACGCGAAGCGCACCATCGTTCTCGAGGGGTTGAGCGCGCAGGAGGAGATGCTCGATATCATGCTCGCGTCGCTCGCCACAATGCGTGACTCGGAGGAGGACTTCTTCGTTTTCGAAGAGAAGCCCGATGCCGTACTGCGCAAAACGATCGAGAAGCATGCCGAAACGTCAGAACGCTTCGACGCCCCGAAGATGAAAGAAAGCGCGAGCATTTTCTCGCTCGCGAATGCCTTGAAGCGCGCCGACAGGAAGGCGCTCTGGGTCGGGCTTGAACGCGAGCTCGCGGCAGGAGGAGCGCCGGAAGCCATCCACGGTGTCCTCTTCTGGGGCGCGAAGCAGATGCTCCTTGCTGCGCACGACGGGAGCGCAGAACAGCATCGGGGAGCGAAGCTCGTAGCCGAACTTGCGGAACTTCCTCACGAATCGCGGCGGAACAATCTTCCACTCGAGTACGCCCTTTTGAGATTTGCGCTTTCCGTAGCGTGATACTATTTGGACCATGAGGCCATCCGGATTTCTGGCTACGAGTCCTAGAAAAGTCCTACCGATCGCTATTCTGTTATCTGTCTTGCTGTTTTCATTTGCGCCTTCTGCTTTGTTGGCGCAGGAAGGCGGTTATTACCAAGGGGGGAATACAGGAGGAGGGGCTTCAAGCGGAGGTATTTCCTCAACACCGGATCCGAAAGCCTCAGCGGATTGCGCCGCGTGGCCATACTCGACAGTAAAGCCTTGCATCTCGACATCTTTCTTCGGTCTGTATACGACAACGGGAATCTGCACGGGACCGGGTATATGCACAGCTACGGCAGTCACCCCTCTTACGCAGGTGCTCATCTCTGCTGGAGTCAGCATTGGCACCAACCTCGTCAATGCTGTCCTCAATAACGCTTTGAGACCGAACACTTCCTCATCAGGCGGAATTAATATCAACACGGGCGGTCAGGGCTGTACGTCGGGCCGCTACTATTCGACCTCGGATGTGACACTGCTCTCTGATCCGTGCGCTCGGTACGTAGCTCCGACGACGACTCCGCCCCCCGGCGGCTGCAGCGTCGTGGATCAGATCCTGGGGACATGCTCCGGCACTCCGACCACGACCACTAACGGCGCCGACGCTACCAACGCGACGCTCTCTGTGAATCCGAACACGGGATCGGCGCCGCTCACCGTCACACTCACCGTGATCGATACATCGTCTTCATGCACGAGGTCTCCCATCATGCTCTCGACCGGGGTCGGCACCAGCACGACCCTGGTATTTTCGGCAACGAACGCGTGCACCCAGCGCGCTCCGGCGAGCTACACGTATATCTACCGGGATGCCGGAACATACCAGCCGGCGGTCACCAATGGGAATACGCGCGCGACGCTCCACGCGGTGACAGTCATCGTGACACCCGCGGCCACGACGACAACTACGACAACCGCCGATCTCACCAACGCGTCGCTTTCCGCGACCCCGAGTTCGGGAACAGTGCCGCTTGCGGTCGCCTTCACCGTCACCGACACGTCTCCCGCAGACACTTCTCCCGCATGCAGACGGTCTCCCGTCGTGCTCTCGGCCGGCGACGGGAGTGCCGCAGTTACGGCATACCCGACGGCAAGCACCTGTGCCGCGCGCTCTCCGGTGAGCTTCAACTACACATACCGGAATCCCGGAACGTTCTATGCGACGCTCGTAAATTCGAGTATGCAAAAAACGCTTTACACGCTGACGGTCGTCGTGAGTGCGGCGGCAGGGACAAGCGGGACCGGGACCGGCACGATAGACGTGAGCGGTTCGCTCCTCAACATCGTGGCCAATCTTCCGACCGGCCAGACCACCTCGGCTGCCAAGGGTCCGCCTGCGGGCCCGCCAGTGGGGAACGTAGCGACATCGGTGAACTCCGCTGACATACAGCTGACCTCGACCGGCGTCACCATCATTTCCGGCGGCGTGCGGGACCCGTCGAGGAACATGGGCGTCTCGGCGTTTTTCGGAGCGGACACGCAGGCAGGCGCCCCGTCGCAGAACCTCGCCGAACGCATCTGTCTCGTGCGGCCCTGGCAGAACCCGCTCATCACGGCGCGCATCCAACCCTCTATCTTCGACGGACTCTGCACCGCGAAGGGCTTCCGTGCGGGAGTTTCCGTGGCCGCCGCATCTGCGGTCGCGAAGCCGGCGCCTCCGAAGACGCCAGCCGCCACTTCGACTCCCGCGACCCAGCCGGCTGTTCCTGCCGTTCCTCCCGCCGTCGCGGTGTGGGCAGTCCCCGCTTCCGTTCCCATTGGGACGCGCACCTCTATATTCTGGAATTCGAGAGGCGTCGCGTCATGCCTCCTGACGAGCCCGGACGGGAGCTTCAGCCAGAATACGCTCTCCGGCAGCGCCTCGACCGTTCCCTTGACGGGTCCCACCGTCTACACCATCTCATGCCTTACGCCGGACGGTTCGCACGTGACGAATTTCGTGAAGGTGGATATTTCGTCCTAGTCCCCCCACGGAGAACTGGGAAACCCACGGTTTTCCCATTCCTTCCTCCACGGGAAACTCCCATCTTCTTACAGAAGCCGTATACCTTGTGGACTTTTTCTTCACAAGCTCGAAAAAGTCTCCCAAGGTCTTGCGCCGCTCCTTAACCCGCGGCTCACCCGACCCCTTCCCACTCCCGGGGGTCCACTCACTGCGTTCGTGTCCCCCCGGGAGGAATCGGACCTCCGTCAACTGCTTAAAAGGCAGCTGCTCTACCATTGAGCTACGAGGGGTTGACCCAAATGTTATATCAGATGGGGATTCAATTTCCTACTTCCTCTGCTACAGCGGCATGTCGAATGCGAACGCGCCCGCGCCGGTCACGGTGAGCGAAAGAGAGAGGACGAGCGCGAGGAGCGCCGTTCCGCGCGCGACGGGACGCACGCGCGGGGAGACGAGCCACACGCAGACGATCGCGACTCCCGCGATCGCGGCGACCTGCGTCCATGTGCCGAAAGCGAGCGCCGCCGCCGCCATGATCTCGATGAGCGCGAGCCATAGCACCCGCTCGGATCCGCGAGCATGATGCCGCGCCGCGAATGCGAGCGTGAGCGCGAGCGCGACACGGATGAGAAATGCTGAAAAAGGAGCGAGGAACAGAAGTTCGGGCAGGGTGGAAAGCATGGAAATAGTATACAGTGGACGGTGCGCAGTGAACAGTATGGAACTTCAGATCGCAATCCTTCTGCACGACATCCGGAGCGCGCACAATGTCGGCTCCATTTTCCGCACCGCCGATGCCGCAGGCGTCGCTCGCGCGTACCTTTCCGGCTACACGCCAAAGCCGGTCGATCGGTTCGGCCGGCCCCAGAAAGAGATCGCGAAGACCGCGCTCGGGGCGGAGACGTTCCTTCCGTGGGAGTACCGCGCTTCTCCGGATGCCATCATCGCGAAGTTGAAGCGGCTCGGCTGGGAGATCGTCGGCGTCGAGCAGGACACGCACGCGATCGACTACCGGAAATTCAAAATGCGCAAACCGACGCTCTTCATCTTCGGCAACGAAGTGCGCGGGCTCTCAAAGGCGCTGCGGGCGAAATGCGATGCGCTCACGGAGATCCCGATGTATGGCAGGAAAGAATCCCTCAACGTCTCCGTCGCGGCGGGCATCGTGCTCTTTCGGGCAATGGATAGCTGCTAGGATTTAGCCGTTGGAAAATGCGGATTTCAGATTCTCCAAGTCCTCTACCCTCGTGGCTAGTATGTTATGACGTCCACCGTCCGTCCGTTGGCGTCGAGCAGCCGGATGATGTCGTGGCTGTTGCGCCAGAGTTCGGCGTTCGAATCGAGGTAGATGCGCCACGAGTTCAGGGCGAAGTAGCTGTGGAAGCGGTTGTTCGCGACACAGCCGTTATACGAGAGCGTGTTGACGGCGAACGTGCGGCAGTTCCGCGACACGTTCGAGGAGACGGTCTGCAAGGGCGCGGTGCACGAGGGGATGGACTGCAGGTAATCGAAGCACGTGTCTCCGTAGTAGCGCAGGTTCTCCGGCGTGAAGGGGAGTGCGGAGGCGGCGGTCGGGCACGAGTTCGAGAGCGGCGGGAAGAAATTCTGGAGCTGTGCGAGGTAGCCCGTGCAGATGTTCTCGCGGAATGATACGGAGACCGGAGATTGGCCGGAGATCACGATCGCGCTCGCTCCGGGCGGCAACATCGTCTGTTCCTGCGCGTTCACGACGCCCATCATGAATGGCGAAGCAGACTGCGGAATTGGAACGCGGATTCCCGTGTAGGCGCTCTGGAGCGACCAATCGGTGATGTCGACGGGCGCGGTGTTATCGGGGCTCGCGCGCAAGTCGACGTATTCCTTTCGCGGGTCGCTTGTCTTCGCGGTGCCCGCGTCCGCGATAGTGACTTGCCCCCGGAACGGCGAAGGAGTGCCGAACGTCTTCGCTTCTGCTTCCTGCATCGTCAGCTGGGCGTACTGGTTCTCGAGCGCGGCGAGTTTCTGCTGCACGGTCTGTTCAGGCGGCGCTTCTCCCGCGCCGCCCGCCTGTGGGATGCCGGGGCCAACGGGGAACTCGGGCTGCCAGGGGAGCCGGAAACCCGACCCTGTCGAGGTGCCCTTGAAAAATAGGACGTCGATGATGTTGGTGTAGGATTTCGCTTCCCGCCACGCCTTGCCGGGGCCGCCTGACCACAACCAGATGGCGATGAAGACGATGATGATGGAGAAGAGGAGCCACTTCAATATGGTTTTGATCATATGCTCTTTATTATAGTACGGCTTTTGCCGGGATTAATTTCCGTATCTCTTCACGGGCGACCTCCGCATCGTTCCACGGGATCTTCACACCTCCCGGTCCGGTGATCGGATCGATGCCCTTGCCGGTGATGAGGACCGCGTCTCCCGTGCGCGCGAGCTCGATACCGCGGCGTATGGCGGCGCGCCGGTCCATGATGACCTCGGGCTCCGTGCGCATGCCCGCGCGTATCGCCGCGATTATCGTTTCAGGGTTCTCATCATACGGATCGTCGTTCGTGAGGATCACATGCGCGCAGTTATCTTCGGCGACTTTCCCCATGACGGGGCGTTTCCATGTGTCGCGGCCGCCGCCCGCCGAGCCCAAGATGCAGATCTTCTTGCGCGCGCCGTACGCATCGCAAAGCGCTTTCAGCGAATCCGGTGTGTGCGTGTAATCGACGACGACGATGAAATCCTGCCCTTCTTCGACGCGATCGGCACGTCCGGGGATACGGTCGACTTTTCCGAGCGCCGCCGCGATGGTGTGCGGCTTGATGTTGAACGCCCGCGCGAGGACCGCCGCCGCGAGCGCGTTCTTGAGCGAGAATTCGCCGGGCATACGCACGGCGACATCGCCGCCGTCGAAAGAGAAATGCCCGCCGTTCTCATCGGACGACCACGGCGCGTGTGCGGAAAGCGCGAAGGGGAGTGCGTGCTCGACCGGGAGCGTGAGGTAGCGGACGCTTTCCGCATCGTCGGCGTTCGCCACGACGATGCGCGGGCGCTTGCGCGAACGGGCGAGCCCGCGCCCAATCTCGAATTTCGCGTCCGCGTACGCCTCGTACGAGCCGTGCGATTCGATGTGCTCGGGAGCGAGGTTCGTGAAGACGAGCGCGTCGAGGTCGATGAAGCGGTGTCGATGCTGGCGCGCGCCTTCCGACGTCATCTCGATGATGGCCGCGGTGCATCCCGCCTTCACGGCGTCGTGGAGGAATTTCTGGAGGAAGAATCTGCCCGGCATCGATCTGCCCGCCGCGTTCTGATTCGATACGCCTCCGATCTTAGTACGGATGGAATTGTTGAGTGCCGTCGCGTGACCGGCTTCTTCGAAGATCGCGTTCACGAGTTCGGTCGTGCTCGTTTTTCCTTTCGTTCCTGTGACCCCGATGACAGAAAGATAGCGCGAGGGGTAGCCGTAGTAGAGCGCGCCGAGCAGTGCGAGCGAGAAGTGATAGAAAGAAAGCGCGCGACTGAAGATAGGCGCCGGGACGACGGCTCGTATCGCACGCTTCACGCTCGCCACGATGCTCATGAGCCGTGCTTTCCCAGAAGCTTGAGTGCTTCGCGCAAGCGCTCGTTGGTCCCCTCTATCGTTTGCGGCACTTTGCGCAGTGCCTCGCGTGCCTCGCTCTGCGTGTATCCCAAGGCGCGCATCGCACTCAATGCCTCTTCGTCGCCGCGCAGTGCCTGGGCGCCGTCTTCCGCGCCGAGCCCTATCTTATCTTTGAGTTCGAGGACGATTTTCTCTGCCGTCTTTTTGCCGATGCCGGAGACATTGGTGAGGTAGGTCGTGTTGCCCTGCGAGATGGCCGAGCGCAGGGCGGCGACGGCCGCGACGTCGAGGATGGCGAGCGCGGATTTGGGGCCGATGCCGGAGACGGTGAGCAAAAGCTCGAACACGCGCACCTCGTTTTCCTCGGCGAATCCGTAAAGATCGAGCGCGTTCTCGCGCACGGCGAGGTACGTCCAAAGCGAAGCGGTTTCTCCGGCGCGCAAGGGTGCGAGGGTCTCGCGCGTTGCGGCGACTTTGTATCCGACGCCGCCCGCCGAAAGGATGACGAAACCCGCGCGCACGGCGAGCACCTCCCCCTTGAGATGGCCTATCATGGAGACATCATACATCAGCCGTTTCTTGCGCAGAAGCGCGAAATCATGTAGCATCGCGTGAATGGCAAAAACGAGTTCGGCGAAGAAAGCAATGCGTGTCGCGAAACGGCGGCACGTGTTCGTCGTACGTCGCCGCAGCGCGATGAAGGATGCCGTCAAAGAGATATCGAAACTGCTCGACGCGAAGAAGGGGAAAGAGGCGGCGGCGATGCTCCCGCGCGTCTACCAGGCGATAGACAAGGCTGCGAAAGGCGGCGTCGTGAAGGCGAACAATGCTTCCCGCGTGAAATCTCGTCTCTCGAAGCGCATCAAAGCGATTGGAGCGTAGATTGTCCTTGTCGGACATGGATATATAAAAAAGCTGCACCCCCATCCCTGAAAACAGGATGGGGGCGATCGGGCGATCACGGTGTCAGCCGTGTCGCCGGATCTTTCTCGCGATTCAGCCGATCGCCACGCGAGCGTTGTCCTGCAGGCCACCGCCGCGCTTCTCGCTGCCCGCACCGAGCTCGACGTTGTTCATGTACACTTCGGCCTGCTCGCCTGCGACCTTCGCGTTCTTCATCTTCGCCATAACTACCTCCATACGTTTGGTTGCCGCGGCCAGCCCAGCCAAAGTCAACAGGACCTTCGAAAGAGCTCCGCGACCTCAACTGTAGCAACGAGGGTTCCTTTGTCTAGCCGGGTTTTAACACGCTCGAGAAATATACAAACAATCCAGTCCCGCTACTGCTTCGTAGCGGGACTGTCGTTCGCGGCGGGCGGCGGTTATCATCTCCCGTTCGCCCAGACGACAAGCTCGTTGCGCCGATCGCGGATAATCCGCACCATATCAGGACGCGTGAGATCGCTCGTCTGGACCAGTTCGCGGAGCGTGCGGATGCGGCTAGCTGCATCCGCGTGCCCGTGATCGGCCGCCCACTCCTGGACCAGATTCAAGCGGCGAATCATCTCCGCTTGGCGGCCTTCTGCCTCGGTCTTCCACCCAACGCTTTCCTTCCCGATCGCCGCGGCCGCGGCGATCATCTGGTTGTCGATAAACCACATCAACACCAGGAATTCCTCCCTGCACCCGTCGCAGTCAAGCATGGCAGTTCTCCTGGTATCGTCCGGATCGGACCTGCCGAGGTAGTACCATGAAAATCTTCGGACCGCAACAAATCGGCAAGCACCCGGTCCTCCACGTGCACTCCATTCTTTGCTACTATGAAGGGCATGAGAGAAGAGAATCGCAGACCGTGGGACAAGAGAGACGCCGGGAAGGAGAAAAAGAATGTTGACCAGTCCAAGCGTGACTTCTTGGGAGCATCAGGAGCCGCGATAGCGGGCGCTGGTATCTTTGCATCAGGCGCCGCTTTCGAGCGCGGGAGAAGGCCGCCTGATGTCGTGTCAGAGTCTGCGCAGGACACGTACGCGCCGGCAAGTCCGATGTTCCTCCAGTCTCAAGAAGCCCGGGAAGCTCTTGAGAGGGGAGATCTCGAATCAATGGAGACAGCCGAAGAAATAATTCGTGCTCTCTTCAATAGACTGGATGGAGAAATGAAATATTGCAAAGAACGACAGAATAAACTGGACGTGATCGTGCATTTACCGCAACCAAACTACGCGCAACGAGCGCTCCTCGTAAACGAGATCCAATTCAGCACGCAAATGCAAGATTCTCTCTTGGCCGCCATCAAAGAATTGCAGGAACCCATGCGCTCTCATTCGGAAAATTCCAAGCCCGAATCGGAGACACTCCCCAAAGACAAGAAGAGGAGAACCACGGCGTAAGCTGACAGCCCGAGTTCTTTACTTCTGGAGCACTTCGTTCGCTCCGCTCACTCTGTGCTCCCGGTAGGAATGGAACGTCTGGGAAACCCACGGTTTTCCCATTCCTGCCTGCCGGCAGGCCTTCCTCCACGGGGAACCTGCAGGTTCCCCGACCCCTTCCTGTTCGATTCCTCCCGGGAATCGTTATGGAATTTTCTATCTGGTGCTCCCGGTAGGAATCGAACCTACATCGCAACCTCCGCAAGGTCGTATCCTATCCATTGAACGACGGGAGCCTTGCCGGAAATGTAGCACATTCCGGCTTTGTTTTCACACTTTCCGGGAGCGGCGTTCTAAATCCCGAAAAACTCCAGTATCTTATGCGACATCGGCTCCCTCATCGGGACTTCCTCGACGCGCTCTTTGAGGTAGGCGCGTATGATGCCCGGATCGGAGTGTTCGATGGGGATGATGAGGTTCGGCGACATGAACTTTATCGTGTCGATGAGGAGGAGCGGCTTCGGGCCGCGCTCGTCTTCCACCCAGAACGAGATGATCTCGTCGTAGCGGTGCAGCCTTCCGCCCACGCGCACTCCGCGTTCCGAGAGCTCGAACTCGACGAGCTCGGGCGGCGTACGCGCGAGCATGCCGATCGTGACTGCGGCGACGATGACGAGGATAGCGAAGAGCACGTCGTTCAAGAGGACGCTGATGACGGCGACGCAGACGGCGATAATGCCGAGCGCCCAGAACCAATCACCCTCGCGCTCGATGTGATCGTGCTCGTATGCGCTCCAGCGGATGGGGATCCCTTCGGGCATGCCGTTATAATATCACCGTTTCTTATCGACGATGGTGTACAAGAGCACGTCTAGAAATTTTCGGATGCGAGGCGCGGAGGAAGCGTGCTCTAAGGCGATACGATGTTGCCGCATCCCTTGCTGTAATTCTTTATCCCGTCGGTCTCCAGGCAGAAACTGATGTTGTATGTGCTTCCGGTGGCGTCAGAGACATACCCGTACGTGTAGGTCGGGTCGCTCGGGTCTTTCGGCATCGTGGGCATCGCCTCGGCGGCAATGAGGGCTGCGCCGACGGTGCTCGCAGAGGTCAGGGTCGTCGTCGCCGTCGCGATGGGGTACGCGCCCCCGTTGCTCTCATAGAGCGTGAGGGCTTTCTGGAGCTGGCTGACATCCTGCATGCGTCGCGCGTCGCGCGCTTTCGTCCGCGCTGATGTGAGGGACGTCGTGACCACCGACGCGAGGAGGCCGATGATCGCGATGACAACGAGTAATTCGATAAGAGTAAAACCTGCTTGCGCACGTTGCCGAGGACGGTGTGTTTTCATATGCGCATTGTACCCTGCGTCCGCGCGGTTTTCGTGAGCGGCTGTGCACACGCCCGGTTCTCTTCGTGTGCGTTCCGGGCGGCTGCGTGGTACAAACAGGGCGTTAGGGGATGGGTGGCCGAGTGGTCTAAGGCAGCGGTCTTGAAAACCGCCACACCGAAAGGTGTCGTGAGTTCGAATCTCACCCCATCCGCATGGACACCTACACCGGCATCGTTCAAGGAGGTCCGAAGCGCGGGTCCGCGCTCGGGTATCCCACCATCAACATTCCGCTCGAAAGCGGCGTGGCCGGCATCTACGTCGCGCGCGTGCGGATCGGAGCCGAAACATATTCTGCCGCCGCGTTCGCCGATGAGCGGCGCAAATTGCTGGAAGCGCACATCATCGATTACTCAGGCGATCTGTACGGAAAAGAGGTCGCCATCGAACTGCTTGAGAAAATACGGGATACGCGCGACTTCGACGACGATGCACTGCTTCGCGAGGCGATCGCGGACGACGTTGCAAAAGTTCGCCACTATTTTAAAAATTGAGCTCTATGTTCACCGGCATCATACAAGCTACTGCACCCGTCCTCTCCGCGACGACGCGCGGCGGTTGTCGGGCCGTGCGTATAAGGAAGCCGGCGCGCTGGAGGCTCGCTCTCGGACAGAGCGTTTCCGTCGACGGCATCTGCTCGACGGTCATCAGGCGGGCCGCAGGTTCATTCGACGTCGAGTACATGCCGGAAACGCTTTCGAAAACGACCGCATCGGCGTTTTCGAAAGGATGCATCGTGAATCTCGAACGCCCGCTCGCATTCGGCGCTCCGCTCGACGGGCATTTGGTGCAGGGGCACGTCGATGCGCGCGGCCGCGTTGCCGTTGTCGCGGAACTCGGACGAGCGCGCGAGATCATCATCGCAGTGTCAAAGGTGCTGGCGAGGCACATCACGCTCCACGGATCGGTCGCGATCAATGGCGTGAGCCTGACCGTGGCGCGCCTGCCTGCGCCGAGGCTTCGGCAGGCAGACAAGCGCGGGATCTCGTTCACCGTCGCGCTCGTCCCGTACACGCTCGCGCACACGAACCTCGCGCGCCTCAACACGGGCGACGAAGTAAATGTCGAGGCCGATCGCGCTGCGATGCGCTCGTTGGCGACCTCGCGGCGCGGTGCTACAGTGAGCCGCGATGCAAAGAAAGCACTACGAAAAAGAGGTTAAGCCGCAGGACGCATCGAAACTGCGCGTCGGGATCGCGGTCTCTGATTTCAACAGCGACATCACCGGCGCGATGCTCGAGGGTGCGCTCGCGACCTTGAAGGCATGGGGTGTTGCCGAATGCAACATCCGCGTCGCTCACACGTACGGGAGCTTCGAACTTCCGTTCGCGTGCGCGCGGCTCGCAAAGAAGCACCGGCTCGACGCGGTCGTCGCGGTCGGCTGCATCATCAAGGGCGAAACGCGCCACGACGAGTATTTGGCGCAGGCCGCCGCGCAGGGGCTCACGACCGTGTCTCTCGCGATGGGTATCCCGGTTGGTTTCGGCGTCATCACGACGAACGATCTCGCGCAGGCGAAAGCGCGCTCGCGCGGCAAGGCAAACAAGGGGAGCGAGGCGACCGTCGCGGCCCTGCAGGCAGCGTTACTGTAGCGGGCGCGCGACCCCCGGTATGAAGCTGATCACTCTCAATACGTGGATGGGAGGCATCAAAGACCCTCTCCTTGATTTCGTTCGCGCGAAAGAAGCCGAGATCGACGTCTTTTGTTTTCAAGAAGTACTCAACGGCGGCGCAGAGCATGTCTCCAAATGGTGGCCGGAGAACCCGCCTCCGTTTGAGGGGAATCTGTTCGAGTTCTTGAAAGAAGCTCTGCCGCGGCACGTGGCGCTTTTCCATCCGAATATCGGGGAGTGGACGGGTCTCGCGATGTTCATTCGTGATTCACTCACCATCATCGATGCGGGAGACCATTTCGTGCATAAGAGCGGACCGGTCTTTCCCGGTGACGAAGGATTTTCTGTGCCATATCCGAAAAATATTCAGCATGCGACATATGAATCTGCCGCAAGGCCTTGCACGATCATCAATTTTCACGGACTGTGGAACGGGGGCGGCAAAAGCGATGCGCCGGAACGTATCGCGCAAACGAAGAATATACTCGCCTGTTTGCATAAGTTGCCTGGGAAGCACGTTTTGGCCGGTGATTTCAACCTGCTGCCGGATACGGAGAGCATGCGCTTGCTTGAACAGGAGAGCGGCATGCGCAATCTCATCGTTGATTTCGGGGTGACTTCCACACGCACCCGTTACTACACGCGCACAACGGACAGGCATGCCGACTACGTGTTGGTATCCCCCGATGTCGAGGTCGTGGATTTCAAAGTGCTGCCGGATGAGGTGTCCGACCACTCGCCGCTCTACCTCGAATTCGTATGACCCGCATCATGGTATTCGGAACGTTCGATATGATCCACGAAGGACACGAGGATCTCTTCAGGCAGGCGCGCGCGCTTGCGCCCGACCCGCACCTCATCGTTTCTGTCGCTCGGGATGCATCGGCGGTGCGCATCAAGGGGAAGCAGCCGCAGCATGCAGAGTCCGTGCGCCTCGCGGCAGTCGCGGCGCACCCGCAGGTCGACGAGGCAGTGCTCGGAGACGAAATTGGTTATATTGCGCATGTGGTCAAAAGCAGGCCGGACATCATCGCGCTCGGGTACGACCAGGAGGGTGAGTATGTCGAGCACTTGGAAAAAGATCTGCGTGATGCGGGGATGGACACGCGCATCGTGCGGCTGGCGGCTTTCAAGCCCGACGTGTATAAAACATCCAAGCTGATATGAAATACCTGGGCATTGATTACGGAGCGAAGCGCGTCGGAATCGCGATATCTGACGATACCGGCGCGATCGCGTTCCCGCGCGAGACGATCCCGAACGACGAGCGGCTCCTCGCACGCGCGGCGCGACTCGCAGAAGAAGAGAAGATCGGCACGATCGTCGTCGGCGACACGCGCGCGGCGGGCGGGCGGGAAAATCCGATCACTGCCGAGGCGGACCGTTTCGCGCGGGACCTCAAAGAACGCACGCGTCTTCCCGTCGAACGCATATTTGAAGTATGGAGCTCGATCGAGGCGTCGCGCCTCACCGGAGACGAAGGACACGACGATGCGGTCGCCGCCGCGATCATCCTGCAGCGGTATTTGGAGATGCGCGGGGGCGCGGTACAGTAGTTCCATGCCTGAGCAAATCTCGTACGACGATTTCGCGAAGCTCGACATCCGCATCGGCACGATCGTCGCGGCTGAACTCGTGCCGGAGACCGACAAACTGATCAAGTGCACCATCGATTTCGGAGAGATGGGGCAACGCACCATCGTATCCGGCATCGCGCAGTGGAAAACGCCGGCGGATCTCGTGGGGAAGCAGTGCCCGTACATCGTGAATTTGGCGCCGCGCGTGCTCCGCGGCGTCGAGAGCCAGGGAATGCTCTTGGCTGTTGGTGCGGACGACGGCGTCGTCCTCCTGCATCCTGAACGCGTGATCGCGCCGGGCGCGCGCATACGCTGAAAAAGACAGAGAGACGCAAAGCGCGGTGATATAATCGTGTGATGATGCATGCAGACGATGCGTCCGGTCACCCGGACGGCGCGCATTCGATGATGCGAGCGCTCGCGCGCTGGTTCCCGGAGCCGCGCTTCCTCCTGCCGCACGCCGCGGGGATCGACGTTTCGGACGCATCGATCAAGTGGATGACTCTTGAGCCGGGGGCGCATGGCAAGCGGGTATCCGGCTACGGCACAGAGCCGCTCCCGCAGGGGGCTGTCGTCGAAGGCGCGATCAAGGACGAGAATGCTCTCATTGAAGCTCTCGGCCGCGTTCGGACTGCGCTCGGCGGCGCGCATGCCGCGCATGCAGCGCTCCCGGAGGAGGCCGCATACGTCTTCAGCATGCATGTTCCGGAAAAGAAAGAGCGTGGGCAGATATTGAGCATGATCGAGTTCGAGATGGAAGGACGGGTGCCGCTCCAGCCGAACACGGCCGTCTACGATTTCGATATCATCGCGGAGCATGAGGAGGGGAACGGCGCGGAGATCGGCGTCGTCGTCTTCCCGAAAGCGCTCGCGGAGAGCTATGCGAACGCGTTCGATGCCGCCGGCATCGACCTGCTTTCCCTTGAGATAGAGGCGCATTCCATCGCGCGCGCGGTGTCGCACAGGAGCGTCGACGAGCCCGTGACGCTCTCTATCGATTTCGGCCGCACACGCACCGGCTTCGCCGTCTTGAAGCGCGGCATCCCCATCTTCACCTCGACCGTCGGGATCGGGGGAGAGACGATGACGCGCGCCCTGATGGAAAAATTGTCGCTCTCTGCGGAGGATGCCGAAGCGTTCAAGAACGAACAGGGGCTCGTCGCGGAGGGAGGAGTCCGGAATCCCGGCGTGGAAGTGATCGCGGGAACAGTTGCCGCGCTCGCCGACGAGATCACGAAGCATTACCGCTACTGGGACACGCGCCGCGACGACAAGGGCGAGCGCATGACGCCGGTCGGGCGCACGCTCATTATGGGCGGGAGTGCAAATCTCAAAGGCCTCGCCGACTACATCGCCGGGCGCATACAGGCTCCGGTCGAGCGCCCTAATGTGTGGCAGAACGTCTGCTCGTTCGATGAATACATTCCTCCGATCGATCGGCATACGTCGCTGCAGTTCGCGACCGCGATCGGGCTCGCCCTGCGCAGCATTTGATATGGTGAACATACTCCCGCAAGAAGCAGTGCGCGCGATGCAGAACAGGTTCCGCAATCGGCTCATGCTTGCCATCGCGTCCCTGTCTTTCGGTGCCGCTGTATTCACGGGGCTCATTCTTTTCCCTGCGTATGCCGCGCTCTTGATCGGGCGCGGCGCGCTCCAAGACGCGAGCGCGCCTCCCTCCGCGCTCTCGGCTCAGGACCTGCAGAACCAGGCGGAGAGGAAGGACATCTCGCGCGCGCGGGCCTTCCTCGCCCGCTCGTCGCCCTTCCTCGCGGCGACGAGCTCTCCCGTGAAGAGCATGGAAACAGCGCTCGCTCTGCGCCCCCAGGGCGTCACGGTGAGCCGTATCGCGTGGTCAAGGGCAGATGGCAAGCTGCTGCTCGAAGGCGCTGCACCCGGGCGCGATGCGATCAGCGCGTACCAGAGCACGCTCCTCAAAGACGGCAGTTTCACCGGCGCTTCAGTCCCGGTCGATGCGCTCGTCAGCGCCGGAGGAGGGAAATTCACCATGACGCTCACGGGAACTTTCTGATGATATGAAAACGCGCGGAATAACACTGGGTGCATGGATAGCGATCGCCGCAGCGGCCGCCGCATGGGCAGCGGTCGCGGCGTTCGCGTGGACCATCCAGGCGGAGATGAGCACCCGCTCCTCGCAAGCGGCGGATGCACGGAATACTGCGACACTCGAAGACGCGACGATACGCTTGCATGCGCTCGCCCGTGATACGAAAGATCTGCGGGACCAGCTCGACAGTCTCGCACAGACCGATGTTCTCACGGTGGTGAACACGATCGAGAGCGTGGGGCAGGTCACAGGGGTCGCGGTGAAGATCGGCGACGTCGTGCCGACTGCCGCTGCGCCCGCGACTGACCCGAACGCGCCGACACTCTACGAGGCCACCTTCGTCGTCGAGACGGACGGGTCGTTCCAGGCGCTGATGCGCACCGCGGCGCTCTTCGAGCATCTCCCCTTGCTTTCGTCCGTCGACAACCTGGAATTGGAACGTGTCTCTTCTGATCCGCAGGGGAAATCGGGGACATGGCATGGGACGGCTCGCATACGCGTGCTCTCGACATCCCCCTTCTCATCATGACAACCGAACGACATACGAACAGCATGCGAGACCTGTATGCATACCGGTATGAACCGGAATACATGCACATGTTCGCGCGTCTCTTCTGGCGCATCCTCCTCTCCGCATCCGTTCTCGTCGTGATCGTCGCGTCCGTCTACGGCCTCTCGGAGCTTTTCTCCGTCCTGCGCGATACGGGCGAGGTCGCGGGAACGGGGACGGGACGATCCGTTCCCACGCTCGATCGCGCCCGGCTCCAAAACACACTCGATGCATTCCATGCCCGCGCCGCGCTCTTTGAATCGCTGAAGACGAGCACGTCGACGGTCGCTGATCCGTCGCGCTGATCACGTTCATTGACCATCGCGATGCGGACGGATACGATTGGGTCTCACACAGGCCCCTGTAGTTCAATGGATAGAACTGCGGACTTCTAAGCCGTCAATGTTGGTTCGATTCCAACCGGGGGCACATGCGCGCTTAGCTCAGGGGTAGAGCAATCGCTTTACACGCGAAAGGTCGGGGGTTCGAATCCCTCAGCGCGCACTTGATCACCTACGTCCGGTTCCGTATCGGACGCAGGTGCGTCATAATGAAGGCGCTGAGCGGGCAACCTACGTTGCCCGCGTAGGGATTCGAACAGCGGAGCGTTGCCGAGCGAGCACGCGATGCCGCGAGCTGGAGCCTAGCCCGAGCCGAGTGGCGACGAGCCGAGAGGCGAAGGAGGATCCCTCAGCGCGCACATGGAGAACGAAGAGATTTACTGCCGCGCATACGGGAAAGTGCAAATGGTCATGTTCCGCGATTTCGTATGCCGGAACGCCCGCGCGCTCGGGCTTTCAGGATACGTACGCAACAGCGAGAACGGGTCCGTGGAGGTTCTCGCGCAGGGAGACCGGCAGGGTCTGGAGAAACTCATCGAGCGCATACGCGGCGGATCTCTGCTCGCGCGCGTGGAGAAAGCAGACGTCGAGTGGCGCACGCCGGCGCATGCGTTTGACGGCTTCGCCATCACGCAGTAGCGCCCTGTTTGCAGTCGCTTTTTGCCCGTGGTACAGTGCCGATTCGTATGACATCGAAAAACGCCGTCACGACATCGCCGGTCGACATGGCCGCGCGCCAAGAACTCGACATCCGTCCGGGCGACACCGTGCGCGTATGGCAGAGGATAGAAGAAAAGGGGAAAGTACGCCTCCAGGCGTTCGAGGGGCTCGTGCTGGCGCGCAAGCACGGGCGCGAAGCGGGCGGCACGTTCACGGTGCGCCGCATCGCCTCCGGCGTTGGCGTCGAGAAGGTATTCCCGCTCTACACTCCCATGATCGACCGCGTCGAGATCGTGAAGCGCTCTCGCGTGCGTCGCGCGAAGCTGTATTTCATCCGCGAGAAAGTCGCGCGCGAAGCGCGGCGCCAGTTGCGCAACAGCACGATGATGGATACGCGCGTGACGACGGACACTGTCAATAAAGAAAAAGCAGCTGAAAAAAAGGCGGTTTTGGCAGACGCTGGAGTTGAGGCGAAAAACGAGTAAGATAGAGTCGTTGCGCGGGTGTTGAAACTGGTAGACAAGCTACCTTGAGGTGGTAGTGCCCGCAAGGGCGTGGAGGTTCAAATCCTCTCCCGCGCACCCCTTCGCAGAGGCGCCCTTTCGGGGCGCTTTTGCTATGATTGGGCGATGGCTTTATTTACGGGGAAAGGCGACGGGGGAACGACGAAGTTGTTCGATACGCCGTCGGGCGCGCGCGTGTCGAAATCGTCGCCTAGTTTCGAGTGTCTCGGCATGCTCGACGAACTCAACTGTTTGGTGGGGTGGGTGAAAGTGTCGAGCCCCGATACGTTCAATGTCCTTGGCCGGCCGTGCCGGGACATCTTTCACGAGGTGCAGGATCACCTCTTCACCATCCAGGCGGAAGTGGCGGGAGCGCAGAAATCGGTTCCGCAGTCGAGCGTCGAAGCATTGAGCGCGCTCATCAATGCCATCGAGAAAGAACTTCCAGAGATCAAGACGTTCTTAGTGCCGGGAGGGACGGAGCTTTCGGCGCGGCTCGACATCACGCGCGCCGTGTCCCGCCGCGTCGAGCGGCGTCTCGTCGCGCTCAATGAATCGGGCGAGCGCGCGATCTCGGAATCGAGCCGCGCATACGCAAATCGCTTGTCGTCCCTTTTCTACGCGCTCGTGCGGCTCGAAAATCATCGGCATGGTATCGTCGAGAAGCCGCCGCACTATCAAGGCAACTAATATGAGGAAATACCTGCCGAAAGACACTGAAGAGCTCATTCGCTGGTATGAGCGGTACATCTCGCCGCTCTCGCTCATCGCGGGCTTCCTTGCGGACAACCTCATCCTCCTGCGACGCGTCGATCTCTGGACGAGCAACCTTCTCCTGTTCTCCTATCTCGCCGTCGCGGCCATCGGCATCGTCCTCATCAATCTCATCGGGACAGGGCGTCTGCAGAAACCGATCTTCGTGAAGATCGCTCCGTTCCTGCCCGTCGTGGCGCAGTTCGCGTTCGGCGGTCTCTTCAGCGCATACGTCTCGCTCTACAGCAGAAGCGCGGCGTTCGCCGCGAGCTGGGTGTTCGTCGTGCTATTGGCGGCACTCCTCTTGGGGAATGAGCGCTTCACGCGGGCCTATGCGCGGCTCCCGTTCCAAACCGGCGTCTTCTTCACCGTGCTCTTCTCGTTCCTCATCTTCTACGTGCCGGTCGTCCTCGGCCGCATCGGCTCACCGATATTCCTCCTGAGCGGCGCGATCGCGCTTGTCGTCATGGCGATATTCATGCGCACGTTGGCGCTCCTCATGCCGGAGCATGTGCGCGCGCATCGCCCGGCGATCATCAGGAACATTGCCGCCACCTTTATTGTTTTCAACCTGCTCTACTTCTCGGGCGCGATACCGCCCCTGCCGCTCGCGCTCAAGGAAGCTGGCGTATACCACAGTGTCGACAAAGCTGGCGATACCTACCTCTTGAAGGCCGAGCCGAGGAGCTGGTACGCGGCCTATCTGCGGTATAACACGGTCTTCCACCGGGCACCCGGCGAGAGCGTGTTCGTCTACTCCGCCGTCTTCGCGCCGACGAAACTTTCGACGACGATTTTGCACGAATGGGAACGTTATGATGACACGACGAAGACGTGGGTGCGCACCGCCACGTTCGGCTTCCCGATCACCGGCGGCCGCGACGGCGGCTACCGCGGCTACACGCTCCGGGAGAATATGCCCGCGGGGGAGTGGCGCGTGAACGTGAAGACAGGGGACGGCCTCATCATCGGACGGGTGTCATTTACGGTCGTCGACGTGCCGGCTCCGGTCGCGACGGTCGAAGAACAACACTAGCGCTGATGCCTCGCGCTCACTTTGGAAAAGTCGCGCCGTACGCGCTTATTTGCTATAACGTGGATGTTCGGAGGATGGCGATCGTGGTGTAACGGTCAACACTGGAGCTTGTGGAGCTCTCGATCAGGGTTCGATTCCCTGCGATCGCCCAGCAATAACAACAATGGATATACACGCGATCATATTCGATTGGGACGGGGTCATCGCCGACACGATGCTCTCGATCGCCGGCGGGATACAGGAGGTCGCGGCGAGCTACGGCGTGCATCTCCCGCGGGAGACCATTGCCGCGGCGTACTTCCAGCCGCGGCAGGCGTTCTACAAAAGCATCGGCGTCGATCCGGATGACACAGGGGAGCTTGACCGTCGGCACAGGGAAGCGATCGCCCGGCACTACGCCGGAAAAGTCTATCCTGAAGCGGCATCGGTGCTCTCTGAGTTGAAGCGGCGTGCCGTCCCGCTTGCCGTCGCGACGCAGAACGAGGTGCCGGATATCATGCGGGAGATCGATCGCTTGGGCCTCGCCGATTTTTTCGCGCCCGACCATGTGGCCGGAGGTCCGGGAACCAAAGAAGACAAATTGCGGAGACTCATTGCGAAGCTGGCGGTCGACCCCGAGCACGTACTGTTCGTGGGCGACCTCCCGTCGGATATCGCAGCGGCAAAGCAGGTCGGCGTGGTATCCGTCGGTATCAACAGAGATGAGGCAGGGCGAAAGCGGCTCGCCGCGGAACACCCGGACATGCTCATCACATCGCTTACGGCACTCCCCGGCGTCCTCAATGTGGCGTGATACACTGGCGAAAACTATGACGAAGGTCGTTTCCGGGATTTTCCTCAACCTGATCCCTATCATTCTCATGATCGGGCTCATCCCGCTCGTGCAGAATGACTATATTCTTGCGGCGATATGCCTTGCCATCATCGCCGCATCGCTTCTCGTAAAGTACGAAAAAGGAGACGTCGTCTTTCTCATCTTCGGTCTGGTCATAATGACGATCATGGAGTACTTCTTCGTCTCGGCGGGCTCGGAGATATTCACGCGGCAGACCTTACTCGGCGTCATGCCGCTGTGGCTTCCCGTCATGTGGGGCTACGGGTTCGTCGCGATGCGGCGCGGGATTAGCATCATCGATGAGTATTTGGAATAGGGAATATGGACGTCGCACTCATTATTCCAGCGCATAACGAGGAGAAGTACATCGGCGAGACGCTGGACGCGGCTATCACGCATTCGCGCGGCAAGTTCAAAGAGATTATCGTCGTCGATAACGCGTCGACCGATAAGACGGCCGACGTCGCGCGGACGCGTCCCGGCGTCCGCGTCGTCTACGAAAGCCAGAAAGGGCTCACCTCCGCGCGACAGGCCGGATTCGAGGCGACGACGAGCGAGCTCATCGCGTACCTCGACGCCGACACGCACATCACGCCGCAGTGGATAGATATCGTCGAGCAGTCGTTTCGCGAACGGCCGGACATCGTCTCGTTGAGCGGCCCGCGCCGCCACTGGGGCGCCGTGTGGTACCGCCGGTGGATACTGAACGCGGCGTGGTACGTCGCTCCCATCGGCTACTGGGTCGTGGGCTATATGATCCTCGGCGGCAATTTCGTCGCGAAGCGCGCGGCAATCGAAGCCATCGGTGGATTCGACCGCACGATAGAGTTCTATGGAGAGGACACGAATCTCGCGCGGCGCTTGAGCAAAAAAGGGAAGACGCTCTTCCGCATGGATTTCTACGCGTACGCCTCGGCGCGGCGATACGAGAAAGAGGGCATCGTGAAAGTGAACGCGGTCTACGTCCTCAATTTCCTCTGGCCCGTCCTCTTCGGGCGGCCGTTCACGAGGGCGTATCAAGATGTGCGATAATCCATTCGTATGGGAAATCCGACGGTGAAAGCGTGGGCAGCGACGGCAGTGTTCTCGCTCGTCGGCCTTTGGACGCTCGTGTATCGGGCGCCACAAGCGCCAGAGCTTTTGCCGCAAACGATATTCTACGCGGTGCTCGTCCTCAACACGTTCTTCTCCATACGATTTTATTCCGCGCTCCAGCCGAAAAACACCTCGCAACTATTCATAGACGCAGTGCTCGTGGTCCTCTACGCCACGCTCGCGCTCTCGCTCGGCCGCCCCGTCGCATTCGCATATGCGGCGCTCTGGCTTTTCTTGATGGCTCCCCAGAAGTACGCATTGATGCTGGAACTCATTCCGCACACGACGCTCTTGAGGAACAAAATCCTCATCGATCTTTCAGGAACGGTTCTGTGCGCGGCTATTCTTGGTGCCACCATCGCGGGCTATTCGCTCGCCGGCGCATGGGCGCTCGCCGCGCTTTTCGCTCTCGCTAACGTCTACTTCCTCCTCATCCGTCCGATGTACCGGCTCTAAAGCAAGCTGCCCCAATCTGCGGGGCAGCTTCGGCGGGTCCTCGCCCGCGGTCAGAAGATCTGGGCGATGGCCCAATTGGTTCCTACTGCGAGTACAGCGGTGGTCGTGAAGTCCGCATTGAGCACGTAGCTCACGATGCACCTCTCCACGAACAAAGCACTCGAAGCGCGTCGCAACAGGATGAGATGCGCGAAGTCGAGCACGACGAACGTGGTGATAAGGCTCGTTGCACCCCAAACCCACGACTCGTCGTAGGTCCAGAAGCACACAAACCCGTTCACTGCGGAGAACAAGATTGTTTCAATCAGCATCAGCATGGTCTGCTCCTTTGAACGACGCCAACCGCCAGTGTGTAATTGCTAGAGTCGGAAGTCAACGACGGGTGAATCCTTCAAGAATCACGAATTTAATGTTCCAGTTGGGGTTGCCCCTGCCTTTTTTCTCGAGGTAGCATTTCTGCGAGGCTCTGCATTACGCGATTAGATTCTTCTCGCAATTCCTTCCGTATCCGCGTGAATTCTCCCCGCTCCTCCGGGGTCAGATGGGTGCCGCTTTTAGCCTTAGTAAGCAGGTTTGGGAATTTCTCTATGCCGCTGATCTTCATGGGTTCGATGGGCTTTCCGATGCGAATGTTTGCACGTGTGCCCCGGGCCTTATTTTTAATGAATGCAACGATATCGTTAGTCCCCATTCCGAAGGGTTCAGATTCGATGTCCACGGCTATTGGTACGATAACTGTATCTGGAACTGAATTTGCTAGATACACACCACCATTCCCACCTTTCTCCGGAAGCTGCCATTTTTTCTCTCGATACGTGATCTTTAAGTTAAGATAGGCTGCCATTACGAGATCATTCCCTGCGGTGAGAGCATCTTTCATAGGAGGGAAATCATTCGGATTGAACACGGTCTTTTCTTTGCCACCCTTGCCAAGGTCGTGAGAAACAACAAATGTATTTTCTGGTCCGCCGATACGACGCGCCACATATCCGCCGGGATTTTGGGTGAATCGAGTATGAGTGGAAAGAACAGCAGCCTTCAGGTTTCGGACTCCTTCCTTGGCTAACCCTGCAATTGCTAGAGGGACATCATAGTCAGATAGATGCGTGGTGAGGAAGATTATGTGTTTCCCGGGCGGGATTTCTCGGAGATTTTGGGCGCCTTCAACTTTTATATCAAGCAATTTTGAGAAAAAATTCAAAGCTCGATCTGCGAGAGTCGTTTCGCGACTTTCTGCACTGCGCTCTGGTAATTTTCGTGACTTCGAAAGATTTTCGAGCATATTGCCTGAGTATACACCTGACGTTCCTTCTTGAATTTGGTCGCCATCCAAGAGCATGCTTGATGCGCCTAGCGCCCCCGCCGCTTTGAGGAACTTTCTGCGGTCGGGTTTCTTGGGGTCTTCTATGCCCATATGTTTAGCGGATCGGTGTCCAGTCGTCCGCGACGGCTTTGTCGAACAGCGTGACGGCGATAGTGTTCACGATCCAAATATACCAGAGTTTGAGCCACCCCACGGCGTGCGCGCGGCGCGAGCCGTGGTAGACCATCAAGCTCGGGTCGAAGTACACGCGGCCGATCTTCGAGAGCCGCTGGAAAAAATCGCCGTCTTCGCGGGTGACGAGGTCTTCACGGAAACCGCCGACCCGGTCGAATGCTTCGCGCCGCACCATGATGAATTTGCCCGACGCCTCGCCGCGATGGAGCACGTTGTTGAGGAAGCGGAGGTTCAGGTTGAAGAAGCCGAACGAGAGCCAATCGCCCCAGGTCTCGACTTCTGGGAGCGCCCGTTGGGGGCCCGTGAGGCCGAGAAGCGACGGGTCTTTATCGAAGTGCGCGTACGCACGGGTGAAGAACGCATCAGGGTTTGGGATCGTGACGTCGGCATCCATGAACACGAGGAAATCTCCGCGCGCGACTTTCGCACCGTCATTCCTGCCGCGGCCGGCAGTATGCTTCACTGTGCCGTCGAATTCGGTGACCTTGTCGGCGTACTGCCGCGCGATCTCGACCGTCCTGTCGGAGCTGTGCCCATCGGAGACGATGACCTCGTGGGGAAGCGTGAGCCCGCGTTTGAGGCGCGAAATCGTCGTGCCGATGACTTTCTCTTCTTCGCGCGCGGGGATGACTATCGAGAGCATAGGGGAGATTGCCGTTTTGCCTGTTTCAGACGCTTAGTGATGCGGCGTAATATGAAGTAGTATACTACTTCAACGCCTGGACCATGACACCCGCCAAAACAGCGCTCCCGCTCCACAAACACCCGCAGCCGCACAAAGAACTCCTACGCCGCCACCGGCATTACTGGATGCGGAAAGATTTTCGCATCTCCGCCTCCATATCGATCGTCTTCTTTTGGGTGAGCGTCTTCGTCTCGTTCTTCGCCATCCAGTATGCGACCGAGCGCGCGAGCAATCCCGTGACGGACATCATACTGTCGAATTTCCCGGCGGTGGACGTCGACGGCCTGTTCGTGTACGGAACGCTCCTTCTTATCGCATTCGCGACGATCATCGTCTTCGCGCATCCGAAGCGTATCCCGTTCACGCTCTATAGCCTGACCGTCTTCTATCTCATCCGTTCCGGATTCATCTCGCTCACCCACATCGGCCCGTTCCCCGTTCAAACAGAGAACGCCTACGATCTGGGGGCGGTCATCAGCCGGTTCCTCTTCAGCAGCGACTTGTTCTTCTCCGCGCATACGGGGGTGCCGTTCCTCCTGGCGCTCATATTCTGGCGGGAGAAGACCCTGCGCTGCATCTTCCTCGCGTGGTCCGTATTCTTGGGGACGGTCGTCCTCTTGGGGCATCTCCACTACACGATCGACGTGGTCTCGGCCTTTTTCATCACCTACACCATCTACAAGATCGCCGAATTCCTGTTCCGCAAGGAACGGGCGCTCTTCCATGCGGACATGCCTGAAGACGTGCCGCTCGTCGTCGCGCCTGTCATACGCGATCCGCAGGAGAAGCGCATTTTCCAGGTTTTCGAGATCGCGGTCGTGCTCAAGGGGCTGAATGCGCTGTTGGAGATCGTGCTCGGCCTCCTCCTCATGTTCACGAACGTCATCAACGAGTTCGTGGCCGTGCTCGTCCACAACGAATTCATCGAAGACCCTAACGACTTCATCGCGACGCACATCCAGGCGCTTCTGCCGATCTCGCCGCACGCGCAGTTCGTGGGAGCGCTGTACCTGCTCTCGCACGGGGTCGTGAAAATATTCCTGATGGCGGGCCTTTTGCGCAATAAATTGTGGGCGTACCCATCGACGATCGTCGTCCTGTCGCTCCTCATCCTGTACCAGCTCACCCGGTTCTTTTGGACGCACTCCCCGTGGCTCATCGTCCTTTCAGCGTTCGACACCTTCGTCGTGTGGCTCGTCTGGCACGAATACAAGCGCGCTTCGCGCGCACGCGCATAATCTGCTACTGTTGCCATATGGAAGATCTGGAACTGCGGCAGAGATTGGAGGCGCTTGAGAAAAGAGTCGGCGAGGTGTACGCATCTGCGGAGAAGACGAGGAAGTATTTCCTCGCAACCATCATCGTGTCCGTCGCGGTGTTCGTCCTGCCGCTCATCGGGCTCGTGTTCGCCATCCCCGCGTTCCTTTCAAGCTACAGCTCTCTGAGCAGTCTCTGACACGCGGAGCGGAGAGTGGTATACTTCACTCATTATCCGGAGCCCTTTAGGGGCAGTTAACAGTTCATTCATATGGAAGAACGATCGGTACAAGATATTATCAACGCGACGCACTGGCCGCGCACGACGGCGGCGTGGGCGCTCGGCATGCTCGCGCTCTTTCTCCTCGTGGGGACCTTGAGCGAATTCAAGAGTTATCGCTTCATCGGCAGCGGCGTCACGGCTACGAATACCATCACGGTTTCAGGCCAAGGCGAAGTGTTCGCTGTTCCCGACACGGGGGCGTTCACGGTCACGGTGCGCGAGACCGCGAAGCAGGTGAAAGATGCGCAAGATGCGGCGACGAAGAAAGGGAATGCCATCATCGACTATCTGAAACAGGCGGGCGTCGAGGACAAAGATGTCAAGACGACCGATTACAGCATCAATCCGCAGTACGAGTGGGTTCAAGGCGCGTGCCCAGCAGGCTCTTATTGTCCGCCGGGCAAGCAGGTGCTCGTCGGCTATCAGGTGTCGCAGACGCTCTCCGTCAAAGTGCGTGATACGAAGAAAGCAGGCGACCTGCTCTCAGGCGTCGGCTCGCGAGGAGCGTCGGAGGTGAGCGGGCTCTCGTTCACGGTTGACGATGAGGATGCGCTCAAGGCGCAGGCGCGCGACAAGGCCATCGCGCAGGCGAAAGAGAAGGCGGACGTGCTGGCGAAGTCGCTCGGCGTGTCGCTTATGCGCATCGTCGGGTTCTACGAGAACGAAGGGCCGATGCCGTACGCGTATGGAATGGGCGGCGCGGAAAGCGCCTCGATGATGAAAGCAGTACCGCGGGTTCCGGTGGGCGAGAACAAGATCGTCTCGAATGTGAACGTGACGTACGAGATCCGCTGATAGGCGATTTGCTGCAGGTGCGTCAAAAAAGAGACGCGGAGGATTGCCTCCGCGTCTCTTTACAAGGAATATCCTCCCTGCTAGCGTGAAAGGAGGCCCGGTCTTTTCAGCGACGTCGGCCGACGTCGGGAGCGGGCTTTTTCTCCAGGAGGAGGATTTGCAATGAACGGTGAAGACGAGCGGGCCCTCGACACGTTCGAGGGCGAGGGCAATCACCCGAGGCCGCCTGCGACCAAATCTCCGGTGCCGAATGGCGCCGATGATACGGCGGAGGCCCGTGCCCGTATGGCAGCTGAAAGCGGCCGCGACAACGAGCCCGCCTAGCGGGCTTTGGGTACCTCGCGCACAGACTGATGTTCATGTCTGGTGCGCGGGGCCTTTCCTTGACTTTGGGCCGGCAAGGAATACTATTGAACAAACCCCGCGAGGGGTTTTAAAATTGGAATAACGAACATATGGGCTTCTTTCAGTACCTCAAAGATACGCAAGGCGAACTGCGGCACGTGGCATGGCCGACGCGATTCCAGACGGTCGTGTACACGATCCTCGTCGTCTTAATCTCGGTCTTCATCGCGCTCTACCTTGGCCTCTTCGATTTCCTCTTCACCTCCGGCTTGCGCACGATCATCAACGTCCTGCCTGCGCGAAGCCCTGCCGCCCCGCAGTTGACCGTGACGCAGGTTCCGACCCCGACCCCGGCAACGGCTCCAGCATCTCCATCTCCGAGCACGGGTGCGGATAAGAAGAATTGATCTATGTCGAAACAAACACACGGTTCCGAACGCAACTGGTACGCGATCCACACGTACTCCGGATATGAGGATGCCGTCGCGCGCAATCTGAAACAGCGCATCGAGTCGTTTGGCATGAAAGATAAGATATTCAATGTCGTCGTCCCGACGGAGAAGAAGATCAAGATAAAGAACGGCCGCAAGACGGATATGCGTGAGAAAGTGTTTCCCGGCTACGTCCTCGTGGAGATGGTCGCGACCGACGACGCGTGGAGCGTCGTGCGCAACACGCCGCAAGTTACTGGCTTCGTCGGCACCGCCAACCAGGCCGTACCGCTCACGCAGGAGGAAGTCGACAAGATCCTGAAGCGCGCGGAAGGCGACACGGTGCGTCACGCCATCGATCTCGCGCTCGACGAGGCGGTCATCATCATCGACGGGCCGTTCAAGGATCTTGAGGGGAAGGTGGGCGAGATTGACGAAGAGCGCGGAAAGGTTAAAGTGCTCGTGCCGATGTTCGGTCGGGAGACCCCGGTCGAATTGGAAGCGGATCAGGTCCAGCGGGTTTAATTTTTCAAGACATCACTATGGCAAAACAAGTCACCAAGATCATCAAACTGCAGATCCCGGCGGGTGCCGCGACTCCCGCTCCGCCAGTGGGAACCGCGCTCGGGCCTGCGGGCGTCAACATCGGCGAGTTCGTAAACCAGTTCAACACGAAGACGAGGCCGCTTGCGGGGAGCATTCTGCCGGTCGTCATGAAAGTCTACAGCGATCGCAGTTTCGATTTCATCGTGAAGAAGCCGCCGGCGTCCCGTCTCATCCTCAAGGCCGCGGGGCTCGAAAAAGGCTCGAGCAAACCGCACTCGACGAAGGTCGGGAAGCTCTCGAGCAAGCAGCTTGAAGACATTGCGACGGAAAAGATGGAAGACTTGAACGCGAACGACATCAAGCAGGCGAAAAGAATCATCGCGGGTACAGCCCGCTCGATGGGCATCACGACGGAAGCGTAAGAAAAAACAATCCCGCCTTGGCGGGATTGTGAGTAGACGGTCCCCCAGATTCAGAGTCTGGTCATCACTAGGACTCGCGGCGCCGGCCCGTGGCAATCAAGACGCTTGTATCGGCCCAGTTCGTATCGCTCCTTGCATACAGGATCGCAGACGAACAGGGTTCCCGGGTCCTTTTCCAATTCCTCGCGCCCGCGCGCTCCGAGTGAGATGTTGCCGAAACATCCTGCGCAAAGAACGATGGTCTGAGGAACTGCGGTACGCTCGGTCGGCTTATCAATGCCCGCTGTACTGTGGTCGATGGAAAGGGTGACTCCTTTTTTCATGGCTGTCTCCTTTGATGTGCCAGACTTCAAAATATAGAGCGGGCGGAAAGTAGGCAAATTCTCCATTAAAACTCACAGATTCGTTGCGTTTTGTTAGATTTATAACGCTGAGAACAGCCCACCAATAGAAAAAACGCGGCCTCGCTCAAGCGAGGCCGCTGTGCGTCGTGGTCGTCATTGCCGTTGCGCTCTTACGATCAGCGCCTTTCGCTCCCGGAGTCCGCAGTCTATGCTGCAAGCGACTTTTTCTCCGTGATTGACTGCGCGCTGTACGGCCAACAGGTCTACTTCGCGAACGAACAACGGTTTTCCGCATCCGCAGCAGAAGTACAGCTGCGGGGTGAACCCTTCGTCTTTACGCATGACTCCCCTCCTCAATGTGCATGTGCCAGATTCCAACGTATCAGTGCATGATGGGAGGGGACAAATTTTCTGCGGAAATTGACGGATTTGTTGCAATTTGTTAGATTTATAACAATGAGAACAGTGAGCCAGGCGGTGGAGGAGATCGTGCAACGCTCTCCTTTTCTCACAGAGATCATATCGGAAGGACTCGCGAACAACGCACAGGTTGCGAGGAAGATACAGCCGGACGTCGAGAAAAGACTGCTTGAGAAAGTTTCCGAGGCATCTATCTCGATGGCACTACACCGGCTTTCGAAGGACCTCCAGTCGCCCGTGTTCGGAGCGAGACTGCTCAAACACATAAGCGGCATTACGGTGCGCTCCAACCTTATGCAATTCGTGTGTCCGAACGCATCTGATCTGCTGCACCCGCTGGGGAAACTATCAAAGCTCGCGAGGAACAAGGAAGACATGTTCTTGAATTTCTCCCGGGGGCTTCACGAGTCGATGCTCATCATCAGCAGGGAGCTTGAAGCAGATGTCATGAGCGCGATCGGGCATGGAAAAAAATTCAAGAAAGTCGAAGGCCTGTCGGCGATCACCATGCGTCTCCCGGAAATGACACTGAATGTTCCCGGGGTCTATTATCCGATATTGAAAGCGATCGGACAGGAAGGCATCAGCCTTGTCGAGGTCGTATCGGTGCGGACGGAGCTCTCCATCATCTTGGGCGACAAAGATATAGATCGTGCGTTCTCGATTATCAAGAAGATCACGACGTAGCTAGGGATCTGCGGTGCTCGACGGATGCTCGGGATTGGACGATAATCCGTGCATGAAGCGCGGAAAGTTCATCGTCATCGACGGAATAGGCGGGTGCGGGAAGACGACGCATGCCAAAATGCTTCTGCGGCATCTCGGAAAGCGTGCGATCCTCACGCACGAACCGGGGGGTACCTCGCGCGCTGAAAAGATACGCGAGATACTCCTCAAAGGATACGAAGGCGGCTCGCCGCTTTCCGATTTTTTCCTTTTCTGGGCGGCGCGCGCCGCGCACATGCGGGAGAAAATCGTTCCCGCACTTCGTGCCGGAAAACACGTGATTTGCGACCGTTTCGATTCCGCGACGTTCGGGTTCCAGATATACGGCGAAAAGCATCCGCATCTCGCGGATGCTTTCTGGACTATCCGCACGGCAGTCCTCGGGAAGCACGTTCCTGATGCGTACATCATTCTCGATATTCCGGTCGAAGCGGCGGAGCGGCGCCGCGCCGAGCGAACACCGCGGAAAGACCGATTCGACGAAAAAGATCGCGCATTCCAGAAGCGGACGCGCGCGGGATTCAAGGCATTTACCGAGGCAATTGGGCCGCGGGCGCACGTCGTGGACGGCAATCGCACACCGGAGGAAGTGGACAAGGACATTTGGGCCGTCGTGCAGAAAGTCTTGAAGTAGCGTTCTGCTACAATCTCCGTATGCAAATCGATGCGATGATACGAAAGGCGGTTGCACACGCGCTTAGCGAAGCGGGCGTTCCGGTCGCGGAAGGGGAGATCGTTCTCGAGCGACCGACGGAATTCGCGCACGGGGATTATGCGACCGGTGCCGCGCTTGCGTATGCAAAGAAAGCAGGGAAAGCGCCGCGCTCGCTCGCCGAGGCAATCGTCGCGGCGCTCGGCACGATTCCCGGCGTTGCAAAAATGGAGATCGCAGGCCCCGGGTTCATCAATTTCCATCTCGCACCGACAGAGGTCAACAAAGTGCTCGGAGAAACAATCGCATCGCCGGAGACATGGGGAAGGAATGATTCGCAGAAAGACAAGCCCTCGGCCGTAGCCCTACGGGCGAGGCGCGTAATGATCGAATATACGGACCCGAATCCGTTCAAAGAATTCCACATCGGGCACCTCATGAGCAATGCGATAGGCGAAAGCATTGCGCGGCTCATCGAATACACCGGCGCCGAAGTGAAGCGGGCGAATTACCAGGGCGACGTCGGCCCGCATGTCGCGAAGGCCATCTGGGGTATACGGAAACTCGGCGTCGATCCACATGATGCCAGCGCTCTAGGGAAAGCGTACGCGGCAGGTGCTGCCGTGTATGAAAGCGATCCAGCGGCGAAACAGGAGATCGAGGAGATCAATGCGAAAGTCTACGATCGGAGCGACGCGCAGATACATGAGCTCTATGTAGCAGGGAGAGAGGCGTCGTTGAAACATTTTGAAGAGATTTACAAAATCCTCGGCACGAAGTTCGACTACTATTTTTTCGAGAGCGACACCGCGAAGAAAGGGATCGAGTTGGTGCAGGCGCATCCGGAGGTTTTCGAAAAGAGCGATGGCGCGCTTGTGTACAAGGGCGAGAAAGTCGGTCTCCATACGCGCGTTTTCATCACGTCGAAAGGTCTGCCGACCTATGAGACGAAAGATCTCGGCCTCGCGGAGATGAAAGCGGAAGCGTGGCCGTTCGATTTATCGATAACAGTGACGGCGCACGAGCAGGCGGGATATTTCCAGGTGATGCTTGCGGCGATGAAAGAGATATCGCCCGAGATCGCGGCGAAGATCAAGCACGTCTCGCATGGAATGATGCGTCTCGCATCGGGAAAAATGTCCTCGCGCACCGGCGATGTGATAACGGGGGAATCTCTGCTTGCGGAGCTCACGGAAGCGGCGAAAGCTCGGGCCACAGAAAGCCGCGCGGGTGATCCTGAAGTGCTTGCGCAGCAGGTCGCGGTGGCGGCGATAAAATATCAAATACTGAAACAAGGTTCGGGGAAGGACATCATTTTCGACCGCGAGCGCGCCCTCTCGCTCGAAGGCGATTCAGGGCCATACTTGCAGTACGCACATGCGCGTGCAGCGCAGGTCGTCGAGCGGGCACGCTCGGAGAAAGTCGTAGCGAAAATCAATACAATTGCCGAGCCGATAGAACTCACGCGGCTTCTTGTGCATTTCCCGGAAGCAGTTGAGTATGCCGTGCACGAACTCGAACCGCACCTCCTGACGAATTACCTCATCGAACTCGCAGGTGCGTTCAACAGCTGGTATGCGCAGGTGCACATTCTCGATGGCACCCTCGAAGCGCCGCACAAGGTCGCGATCGCGGATGCTGTCCGCGCAACGCTCAAGAATGGGCTGTGGCTCCTTGGGATTCCGACCCCATCAAAAATGTAGTTTTTCTGCTAGGATAGAGCGATGAACGAGGCCCGAAAATCTGACACCGCGAAGCGGGAAGAGGAAACTTTGGCGTTCTGGAAGGAACACAAAATATTCGAGAAATCACTCCAGAAAAAGGCACCCAAAGGCCTGCCTGCGCAGGCAGACGAATACGTCTTTTACGACGGGCCGCCGTTCGCGACCGGGCTCCCGCACTACGGGCACATCGTCGCCTCCGTCATCAAGGATGTCGTGCCGCGTTTTTGGACGATGCGCGGATATCACGTGCCGCGCGTGTGGGGCTGGGATTGCCACGGGCTTCCGATAGAGAACATCGTCGAGAAGGAACTCGGCTTCAAGCACAAGAAGGATATTCTGAAGATGGGCATCGCGAAATTCAACGAGCGTTGCCGCGAACAGGTGCTCACGTACGCGCACGAGTGGGAAAAGATAATCCCGCGCATCGGCCGCTGGGCCGACATGGAGCACGCCTATCGTACGATGGACAAGCCGTTCATGGAATCGGTGTGGTGGGTGTTCAAACAGCTCTACGACAAAGGCCTCGTCTACGAGGACTACCGCTCGATGCACATTTGTCCGCGGTGCGAGACAACGCTTTCCCAGCAGGAGGTCTCGGAAGGGTACAAGGACGTGAAGGATATTGCGATCACGGTGAAGTTCAAGGTGAAGAATCCGAAAGCATACGATTTGCCGGAAAACACACACTTCCTTGCGTGGACAACAACACCGTGGACTCTACCTGGAAATGTTGCTCTTGCGGTTGGCAAAGATATCAAGTATGGGATTTTCCAAGAGGATAATGAGGTTTTGATTGCAAGTCATCAATGGATAAATTTGCATGGTAAGTTCGCAGATACGTCAGAGCGTAGCCCCGTAGGAAAAGATTTCATTGGGAGTGATCTTGGGGGTATTAAATACGAACCACTTTTCGATTACTACGCAAACGACAAAGATCTAAAAAACCGCGAGAATGGTTGGAAAGTATACGTAGCGGATTTTATTACCACTGATACTGGAACTGGCATCGCGCATGAGGCGCCAGCGTTCGGTGCCGACGATTGGGAGCTCGCTAAGAAAGTGAATTTGCCGTTCGTCCAGCACGTAAACATGGACGGCACAATGAAGCCGGAAGTGAGAGATTTCGCGGGGATGGAAGTGAAGCCGCGCTCCGATGACGACAAAATCCGGCTCGGTACTGATATTGCGGTCTTGAAATATCTCCAGGAACACGGAATGCTTTTCTCGAAAGAGAACATCACGCACTCGTATCCGCATTGTTGGCGGTGCGACACCCCGCTCCTCAACTACGCGACATCGTCGTGGTTCGTTTCGGTCACGAAGCTCAAAGAAAACCTGCTCCAGAACGCAAAGGACATCAACTGGTCTCCGGAACACATCAAAGAGGGGCGATGGGGCAAGTGGCTCGAAGGCGCGCGCGATTGGTCAATCTCGCGTCAGCGCTTCTGGGCGAGCGTCATTCCTATATGGAAATGCGAAGCCTGCAAAAAGATAAGAGTATTCGGAAGTGCATTGGAGCTTGAAGAAGCGAGTGGTAAAAAAGTGGACGACCTTCATAAGCACATCGTCGACGAAATAACCGTACCGTGCGAGTGCCTGCCCGCCGGAGCCTCGGCGCAGGCGGGCGGTGGCGTGATGAAGAGGGTTCCCGATGTGCTCGATACGTGGTTCGATTCCGGCTCGATGCCCTACGGCGAGCGGCATTATCCATTTGAAAATAAGGAAAAGTTCGACAAAGCTTTTCCCGCGCAGTTCATCGCGGAGGGATTGGATCAGACGCGCGCATGGTTCTACTACCTGCATGTGCTCGCAGGCGCTTTGTTCAAGAAGAACGCGTTCCAGAACGTCATCGTCAACGGCATCGTCTTGGCGGAAGACGGCAAGAAGATGTCGAAGAAGCTCCAGAACTATCCCGACCCGATGGAGGTGGTGGGTAAGTACAGCGCGGATGCGCTTCGGCTATATCTTCTCGCGAGCCCGGTGATGATCGCAGAGAATTTGAATTTTTCAGAAAAAGGCGTGGCCGAATGGAAAAGCATTCTTACGAGATTGGAAAATGTGTATGAGTTTTACGCCCTGTATAAAGGCGAAACGCAGGTTGAAGCGGTAAAAGAAAGTCAGGGCATCATGGATCGTTGGATTATCGACCGATTGCGCGAGACGCTCGGACAGATTACCTCACACATGGACGAATATAATTTGACCGCCGCCACACGCCCAATCGGCGATTTCATCAATGATTTGTCGATGTGGTACGTTAGGCGTTCGCGAGAGAGGATCAAAAACGCTCAACCCGGCGATAAAAGTGTCGGAGTACTCAGGTGGGTATTGATGGAAACGGCAAAAATGATCGCCCCATTCGCGCCTTTTGAGGCAGAATGGTTGTGGCGAGGTGTGAGCGGTGATGATTTATCGAAAGAATGGTGGTCTGAAAGTGTACACTTATTGTCTTGGTCGGATAAATTAGTGCAAGAAAAACTGAATGTAGAATTACTCGCACAAATGCAGGAAGTTCGGAAAATCGTAACGCTCGCACTTGAAGCACGCGAAAAAGCAAAAATCAGAGTCCGTCAGCCGCTCGCTTCGCTCTCGATTCCAAGTAGTTCAAAACTCACTGACGAATACCTTTCGATCATCGCCGACGAAGTGAACGTCAAAGAAGTACGGAAGTCGGGCGATACGATCGCGCTCGACACGAACCTGACGGACGAACTGCGCGAAGAAGGCTTTGTGCGCGATACGGTGCGGGCGATCCAGGAATTCCGCAAAACGCAGAATATGAAACCCGGAGAAAAGGGAGTGTACCCTCTGCAAGCTTCTCCAGCGGAGCGGGCGATCGTCGAGAGGTATCTCGAATACATTCAGAAAGCGACGAATACCACGATACAATTCAATTGATGTACCAGAAATATCACACCGACGCGCTGGTCTTGGGGAGCCGCGAGAGCGGGGAAGCGGATCGCACGGTAGTGCTCTACACGCGCGACTTCGGACTCGTGCGGGCACGCGCGTCAGCCATACGCCGGGAACATTCTAAGATGCGCTACGCGCTCCAGCATTACTCGCGCGCGAACGTTGCGCTCGTGCGCGGCAAAAGCGGCTGGCGCCTCGCAGGCGCGCAGGCAGCCGCAGGCGTGCAAGAAGCCGACCCGCGAGCGATCGCAGCATTCGCGCGCATCGCGGAATTGATGACGCGACTTGTCACCGGGGAAGAGGCACACACGTATCTCTTTGAAGTGCTTTCTGAAGCGCATGGCGCGTTCATGCAAAAGGCCTGCGAGCACCACGCGACAATCGAGCTCGTGTGCGTCGCGCGCGTCCTCTATGCGCTCGGCTACATCTCTGCTGAAGCCCTCGAAACGGCGCTTTTCACACACACGGCCTACACGGACGTGCATCTCCAGGAGGCAGAAACTATGCGCCAGAAACTCCTTTCCTCGATCAATCGAGCGATGTCGGAGACGCATCTATAGGCCGCGACGCAAGGCGCCAGCGCATCGCCCCTGCGTGGTATATTTATCCCCATGCAAGAACCCCCCTCCGAATTCGAGAAGGTGGATCGGCTGCGGCGCGCGATCTATTCGCGCTCGCTGTCGCCGAAATTCAAAGGCCGCCCGCGACGCCCGCTCGAACATGATGAGGCATCCGTCGGAGAGGATTGGCAACGGCCCGAACCGGAGTTCTCCGGTTCCATCATCGCGCCGCATGACATCAGAACGGGGAAGGGCCCTCTGTGGTGGCTCTTCATGATAGCGGCTGCGTTCACGATCGGCGCGCTCGGCTTTCTCGCCTATTACTTCACGGTAGGGAGCGGCGCCATACCAGCCTCGCCCGGCAATATCGATATCTCGGTTTCCGGGCCGCTCCACATTGCCGGCGGCGATCTCGCGGAACTCCAGATCTCGGTGTCGAACAACAATCGCTCAGCGCTCCAGCTCGCGGACCTCGTCATCACCTATCCTCCGGGGACGCGCCTGCCGACCGACCTCTCGACGGATGTGCCGAGCCAGCGCATCCCGCTCGGCACTATCGGGGCGGGAAGCGTGCGCCAGGTGCCCCTCCGGGCGATGTTCGCAGGCGCGGAAGGACAGCACGCGACGGTGAAGATAGAACTCGAGTACCGTCTCCAGGGTTCGAGCGCCGTGTTCGTCACGTCGTCGAACTACGACATCGTGTTCAGTTCGTCGCCGCTCTCGATCGCAATCGATGGCAACAGCCAGACCGTCTCCGGCCAGCCGGTCACCCTCACGGTGATTGTGACCTCGAACGCTCCGGCACCCGTCAAAGACGTGCTCTTGAGCGTCGGGTATCCGTTCGGATTCGCGTTCTCGTCATCCGATCCGAGTCCCGCGCGCGCGGGCGTGTGGGAACTTGGCGATATCTCGCCGGGCCGCGCCATCCGCGTCACGATCCGCGGCACCTTGGTCGGGGAATCCGGCGATGAGCGCGTGTTCCACGCGACCATCGGCACCCGGAAAACGACCGAAAGCCCGGATATCGACACGCCGCTTGCGGACAATTCGTTCCGCACGGCCATTTCGCAACCGTTCCTCGGCATTGGCATCTCGGTGAATCAGGAGAACGGTTCGAGCGTCATCGTGCGGCCGGGAGACGATGTCAATGTCATCGTCGCGTGGCGGAACAACCTTTCTGTGCCGATTACCGACGCTGTCATCGTCGCGCGTCTCTCCGGGCTCGACATCGACGGCCAGACGGTCCGCGCGGAGGGCGGTTTCTACCGTTCGTCCGACAACGCGGTCCTGTGGGATAAGACGACGACCGGCGGAGCGCTTGCTAATCTTCCGCCCGGCGCGCAGGGCCAGGTCAAATTCGCGTTCAAGATGCCGTTGAGCAGCGCTCTGCAGGCGATCCAGAATCCGCACCTCACTATCACGGTGAACGCGGCGGGCAAGCGTCTCTCGGAATCGGGCGTGCCGGAGAGTTTGCAGGCGACGGCGGCGCAGAACATAAAGCTCGCGAGCGACGTTCAGATTTCTGCGCAGGGCCTCTATTACGCGAATCCGTTCGGAAGTGTCGGTCCCATGCCGCCGAAGGCGGGCTCCGAGACGGACTACGCTATCGTCTTTTCCGTCACGAACACGACCAATGCGATCAAGAACGCGAAAGTCACCGCGACGCTCCCGGCGTATGTGCGGTGGCTGGGGATGCGCCTTCCGGCGTCCGAGGACGTGAAATTCAACGCATCCGACGGCACTGTCTCGTGGAATATCGGCGACATCGCGGCCGGCGCGGGGCTCGGCGGAGTGCCGGCGAAACAGATCGCTTTCGGGATCGGCCTCACTCCCTCGACGAGCCAGATCGGTGATGCTCCTATCATCCTGCAGGGCATCTCGCTCACGGGTGTCGACGCTTCGACGGGGGATTCCGTCACGCGATCCGCATCCGATGTGACGACGAACATCGTCGGGGATCGGGGATTCACGTCGTCGAACGCTATCGTGGTACGATAGCCCGACCCGATATGAAAGAAGAGGCAACCATGGAAAAAGTAATCTCGCTCGCGAAACGACGAGGATTCATCTATCCCGGTTCAGAGATCTACGGCGGCCTCGCGGGCACCTGGGATTACGGGCCTCTGGGCGTCGCGTTGAAGAAGAACATCGAGAATATCTGGTGGCGCATGTTCGTCGACGAGCGCGATGACGTGTACGGCGTGGACGCGGCGATCCTCATGAATCCGAAAGCATGGGAGGCGAGCGGGCACGTGAGCGGATTCAGCGATCCGCTCGTCGAATGCAAAAAGTGCAAGCGCCGGTTCCGCGTCGACCAGGCGGGGGAGAAGTGTCCGGAATGCGGCGGGTCCTTCGGTGATGTCCGCCAATTCAACATGATGTTCAAAACGCATGTCGGAGCGATGGAGGACGCCGGTTCGGTCTCCTACCTGCGGCCCGAGACCGCCGGCGGCATCTTCGTCAATTTCAAGAATGTCGTGGATTCGTTCCATCCGAAATTGCCGTTCGGCATCGCGCAGATAGGGAAGGCGTTCAGGAACGAGATAGCGCCGCGCGATTTTCTCTTCCGCGCGCGCGAGTTTGAGCAGATGGAAATCGAGTACTTCGTCCGTGCAGACGGGTGGGAAAAGGGATTCGAGACATGGCGAGAAGCGGTGCTCGTATTTGCTGAGACGATCGGCATTCCGAAAAACGCCGTCCATGAGCTCGAAGTGGCGGATGCGGACCGCGCGCACTATTCAAAGCGCACCATCGATTTTGAATTCGATTTCCCATTCGGGCGCAAGGAGCTCTGCGGCCTCGCGTATCGCACCGACTTCGATCTCTCGGCGCATGCGAACGTGTCCGGTGTCGACCTTTCGTACCTCGATGACACGACCGGCGAGCGATTCGTCCCGCATGTGATCGAACCGTCGTTCGGCGTTGACCGCCTCGTTCTCGCCATCCTCGCGTCAGCGTATGTGGAAGACACGCTCGGCGACGAGACGAGGACTGTCCTGCGCTTCGCACCCGCTGTCGCGCCCGTGAAGGCAGCCGTCTTCCCGCTCCTCAAGAACAAGCCCGAACTCGTCGCGAAAGCGCGCGATATCTATGCCTCACTCAAGAAAACGGTGCCGCAGGTCATGTGGGACGACAACGGCAACATCGGCAAACGCTATCGCAGGCAGGACGAGATAGGCACGCCCGCGTGCATCACCATCGATTTCCAGACGCTCGAAGACGACACGGTGACGCTCCGCGACCGCGACACGGGGAAGCAGGAGAGAGTGGCAGTTTCTGCACTTGCCGAAAAAATAGTCCGCGTGCTTTAGAAAACAACGAGGCCGCAACGAGACAGCGCTCGTTGCGGCGGATCAGTGGGTCTCGACGTGGTGAAACGGCGGTTCCCACTTGCTGGGCCGGGGCTCTTCAGGGCATGCAACTTCGCACACCCACGCGATTTCCTGTTCCAGAAGGTGGCAGAACTGGTAGCACACCCTCACTTGCTCCGCCTCGCTCTCCCCTCTAGCCATCCGCCGGAATTCTCCGGCGATGTCATTGAGCCATGACAAGGCATCGTCAAGCGGAGGAGGGTCGATCTCCTCGATGATCCAGGCGAAGAACTCCAGGACTTTCTGTACAACAGGGTCGACCTCAGCGTTGAACAGATTGAGCGGAAACACTTTCTCCATCCGGGTCGTGAACTCCGCGATGTCCCGGCGGTCCTTTGCCGTGAACCTAACGGCGTTGGGCGAGAACGACTGCTTCGCCCGATTCAGGACGATCTTGGCCACGACACCTGTCATATCTCCCGTCGCTTGCAACTCGCTTCGTGCACTCATGGCTAGCTCCTGTCGGATTGATCGGATACCTGCACCCCTTTACTCCGCAGAGACTCTACCTATCTATGGGCTCTTTGTCCACACGGCGCGAACCGTGGTAGGATTGCGGCCATGGAGGACCGCTCGACAAGCATTTCCATAACGCTCGGCACGGTCATAAAGACCATCCTCGTCCTTATTGCTGTCGCGCTCCTATACTACCTGCGCGACTTCGTCCTTGTCGTCATCACCGCGATCGTCATCGCATCGGCCATCGAGCCGGGTGTCGCGGCCTTGATGCGTCGGAAGGTGTCGCGGCTCCTTTCCGTTATTCTCATCTACCTCCTCCTCTTTTCGGTATTTTTCGGCATCTTCTACTTCTTCCTGCCGAGCGTCATGGAAGATCTGGCGACGTTCATCGCGGCGCTTCCGACGTATCTGGAGGCCTTCAGCCGCGTCGGCGCGTTCGACGAATACGCAGGCATCTTGGGCGGCGTAGCGCCGGGAACGCTCTCGGTGAACGACATTATGGCGAGTGTTCGCGAGGCACTCAATCTCGGAGGAGCGTTCGGCAGCGCCTTCAGTGCGGCTTCGGCTGTGTTCGGCGGCGTTTTCTCGTTCGTGCTCATTATCGTCTTCTCCTTCTATTTCGCCGTTCTTGAGACCGGCGTGGATGACTTCCTCCGAATCGTGTCGCCGATGAAGTATCAGGCGTATGTGCTTGATCTCTGGCGCCGCTCCCAGCACAAGATCGGGCTCTGGATGCAGGGCCAGCTCTTGCTTGCGGTCATCATGGGAGTATTGGTCTACCTCGGGCTCATGATCCTGGGTGTGAAGCACGCGCTCCTCTTGGCCGTCATCGCGGCCGTGTTCGAGATCATCCCGGTATTCGGTCCCACGCTCGCGGCCGTGCCCGCCGTCATCATCAGCTTCGTGGACGGCGGCGCTACGCTCGGGATCTTCACGGTCGCGCTCTATGTCATCGCTCAGCAATTCGAGAACCATCTCATCTATCCGCTCGTCGTGACGCGCGTCGTCGGAGTCCCGCCGCTTCTCGTCATTCTTGCGCTCATCGTGGGGGCGAAGCTTGCCGGATTCCTCGGCATCTTGCTCTCGGTGCCTGCCGCGGGAACTATCCAGGAGTTCGTGAAGGATATTGAGAGCCGGCGCGCATTTGCCGGCGAAACGGAACTCTAGCGTTTCATGAGCAAGAATTTCTACCTCACGACCACGCTTCCATACGTGAACGCCGACCCCCACATCGGCTTCGCACTCGAACTCGTTCAGGCCGATATCATCGCGCGATGGCGGAGTCTCTTAGGCGACGAAGTGTTCTTCAACACCGGAGTGGATGAGCACGGGCTCAAGATCTACCGGAAGGCGCAGGAAGAGGGGAAGGACCCGCAGAAATACGTCGACGAATATGCGGCGAAATTCCGCACGCTGAAAGAGCGGCTGAATCTGTACCCCGGTCTCCATTTCATCCGCACGAGCGACGCGCATCATGTGTCCGCGGCACAGGAATTTTGGCGGCGATGCGCGGCTACGGGCGATATCTACAAGAAGAACTACCAGGTGAAGTATTGCGTCGGTTGCGAACTCGAGAAGACCGAATCCGAATTGGTGAACGGAAAATGTCCCATCCACCCGAATCTCGAGATTGAATTTATCGAAGAGGAGAACTATTTTTTCCGCTGGTCGAAGTACCAGCAGGCGCTTCTTGATATGTATGAGGCACGGCCTGATTTCGTCGTGCCCAGTTTCAGGTTCAATGAGATAAAAATATTCGTCGAACGCGGGCTTGAAGATTTCTCCATCTCACGGCTTGCATCGAAAATGCCGTGGGGCGTTCCCGTGCCGGATGACCCGAGCCAGGTGATGTACGTATGGTTCGATGCACTCATCAACTACATTTCCACTCTGGGTTGGCCCGAAGACACCGCGAACTTCGAGAAGTTTTGGGGACCAAAAAATGGCCCAAATGCTCTACAAATGGCGGGTAAAGACCAAATACGCCAGCAAGCGGCGATGTGGCAGGCGATGCTCATGTCCGCGGGATTGCCGCCCACCAAACAGATAGTCATCCACGGATTCATCAATGTCGGCGGGCAGAAGATGAGCAAGTCGCTCGGCAATGTCATCGACCCGCTGGCGATCGTCGACGAGTACGGCGCCGACGCCCTGCGCTACTACCTCGCGCGGCATATCAACCCATTCGAAGACAGCGATTTCACGATGGAGAAGTTCAAGGAAGCATACAATGCGGATTTGGCGAACGGCCTCGGCAATCTCGCGGCGCGCATCATGGCACTCGCGGAGGCGCATCTTCCCGCGCCTATCGCGCACCCGGAACCGGAGGGCTTCGCCTCCGAATATGCGAACGCGCTCAATGCATATGAATACAATCGTGCGCTGGACATTGTGTGGGGGCGGATCCAGGAACTTGATCAGAGAATCACCGATACCAAGCCATTCAAGACCGTGAAAGACGACCCCGAGAAGGGACGCGCGCAAATCGCGGAACTCGCGACGGACTTGTACTCAATGGCCAGGATGTTGAACCCCTTCATGCCGGAAGCGAATGCAATCATCAAAGCAGCGGTGCTTGCGAACAAAAAACCTAAGAATCTTTTCCCACGCAAAGAATGAACGCTCTCATATTCTTAAGAATATAAGAATGTCATGAAATATTTTGACGCACATACGCACGTAAATTTCGCGGCCTACAAGGATGACCGCGAGCAGGTCATTTTGCGCGCGAAAGAAGCGGGAGTCGGGATGAATGTCGTTGGGACCCAGCGCGACACTTCGGCCGCGGCAGTCGCGCTCGCGGAAAGGTATGACCATGTCTATGCGACGATCGGCCTTCATCCCGTCCACACGACGAAATCGTTCCATGACGTGAAAGAACTCGGCGAAGGAGGAAGGGAGTTCACCTCGCGCGGCGAGGTGTTCGACGCGGCCGCATACGAAGCGCTGGGAAGAAGTCCGCGCGTCATCGCGATAGGCGAGTGCGGTCTCGATTACTACCGTCCGGAAGAGAACACGAAGGCGGTTCAGAAGGATATATTCATCCAGCAGATCGAAGTCGCCAATACGCTTGGCAAGCCCCTGATGCTCCATGTCCGCGAAGCATACGAAGATACGCTTGAGATAGTGAGAGCCCACGCGAAGGTGCGGGGGGACGTGCATTTCTTCGCCGGAGGGTGGGATATCGCGAAGCGGTTCCTCAACCTCGGCTTCACGCTTAGTTTCACCGGCGTCGTGACCTTTACCCATGATTATGACGAAGTCGTCCGCAACGCCCCGCTCGATATGATACTTTCCGAGACCGATGCGCCGTACGTGACGCCTGTCCCGCACCGCGGGAAGCGCAATGAGCCCGCTTACGTGCAAGAAGTCGTCCGCGCCATAGCGCGGATCCGAGGCGAAAATCCTGAAAAAGTGGCGCAACAGCTGGTCATAAATGCCCGCCGGGTCTTCAGTTTCTGAAATCTTGCCCGTGGCTCTCGGCCGTGCTACAGTGCCCGCTACATGTCTGAAGACACGGCAGTGATCGATGCAGGAGCGGACGTCGTACAGGCGGCCGACACGACCTCTGATGCGCAGATGATGCGCATCTACGAGGTCGGCTACCACATCGTCCCGACGGCGAAAGAAGAGGACCTGGAAAAGATCGTGAACGAGATCCGCGGCACCATCGAAAAGGAAGGCGGCTCGTTCATCGCGGAAGGGGCGCCGTCTTTGGTGAAGCTCGCGTACCCGATGTCGGTGCGCGAAGGCGAGCGGAACGTCGAGTACGACCGCGGCTACTTCGGGTGGGTCAAGTTCGAAGCGAACATCGCGATCGTGAACGCCCTTTCGGAGAAGCTGAAGCGCAATCCGAATTACCTCAGGTTCATCGTGTTCAGGACCGTGCGCGAGGATACACGGGCGAAGATGAAAGCGCCGACCCTGCGCGAAGTGAAGCGCACCGACACCATCAAGGCTGCGGTCCGCCGACCAACGCTCGAGGAGAGTGCGGCGCCCGTCTCGGAAGTCGATCTCGAGAAAGCGCTCCAGGATATAACGAACGAATAACACGAACGGCTTATGTACATTAACAAAGTCATCCTCTTCGGCAACCTCACGCGCGATCCGGAGTTGAAAGCGCTCCCGTCGGGCATGAACGTCGTCAATTTTTCGATTGCGACGAACCGCGTCTACCGCGATCGCGACGGTAAAAAGCAAGAGCAGACCGAATTTCACAACATCGTCGTTTTCGGACGTCAGGCCGACACGGTGGCGCAATACATGAAGAAGGGGAGCCCCGTTTTCGTCGAAGGCCGTCTGCAGACGCGCAGCTGGGACGACAAGGCAAGCGGCGAGAAGAAATACCGCACCGAGATCATAGCCGAGCGAGTGCAGTTCGGTCCGCGCGGGAGCGGCGGTCCTTCGGGCGAAGGAGGCAAGGGCAAGCGCGGCGGTGAAGCGGAAGCGGAGTTCCCCCAAAACGGCGGCTCGGCGATCGAATATCCGAAAGACGATATCAACCCGGACGACATCCCGTTTTAACAGCTTTCTATACGCAAGATTATGTCGAACAATATCCTGACGCAGAACGATATCCGGCACGTCGATTACAAAGACGTCGACTTGCTCCGTCAGTTCATCAATCCACACGGACGTGTCGTGGGCCGGCGCAAGAGCGGGCTCACCGCGAAGCAACAGCGCGCCGTCGAGGCGGCAATCAAGAGGGCGCGGTTCATGGGGCTTCTCCCATACGTACAAAAATAGACGCTCGAAATATCGCGTCTTCTCGGGTCGCTGTCTCCGCGTGCTCGCGGAGCGCTCACTCTCGGCCCGACGGCCTGCGAGAGACCCTCAAAAACGCGATATTCTCTCGCTAGAGCTTGAGAATCGACTCAAACCCTTTCCACGTACTCGCCCGTTTCCGTATTGATGCGTATCACGTCGCCTTCTTTGATGAACATGGGCACGGTGAGTGTGGCGCCCGTCTCAAGCGTCACGACTTTGTCACCGCCCTGTGCGGTATTACCGCGCGTGTTCGGCGGCGCCTCAATAACCTTGAGTTCGACTTTGATAGGGAGCTTCACGCGAAAGAGTGCGTCGTTGAACCACAATGTATCCACTGGCGTGTTGCCTTTGAGGAATTTGCCGCTATCGCCGATCGCTTGGTCGGTCACCGTGAAGCGCTTTGATTTATCCTCGGCATCGTGGAAGAACCACTCGCCGCCTCGCTCGTAAATGAAGACTGCCGGGCGCGTTTCGATTTCCGCCTCCTCGAGCTTGTCGGATTGCTGGAAAGAATACTCGATCGAGTTGCCCTTGATGAGGTGGCGTAGCTTCGTCTGATTGACCGGACGGCGCTGTTGCTTCTTCATTATATTGTTCCACGTGCACAAGTACGGCTCGCCATCGACGAGCACTGCGACACCCGGTTTCACATCGTTATATGCCAACATCCCGGGCATTCTATTCGAAAAGGACTGTTTGTCCAGTTTTTCGGCTCCAGGCGGGCTTCAATCTCCGAGGATCTTGATGAGCGCGAGGCGCTCCCTGTTGAAGGTTCCGAATCCGTATTTCTCGAAGAGCCCGGTGGCGCTGGTGATGGTCAGCACCTCATACACCTCTTTTTTCTTCGCCGACTTCATGCATGCGCCGACGAGCGCGGTCGCGATGCCTCTGCCCTGCGATTGTTTGGTGACCGCCAAACTCCGGATTTCCGCGAGCCGCTTCGAGTACACCTGTAGTGCGCAGCATCCGACGACCTCCCCTTCGAGGGTCGCGACAAAAAAAGAACTCACCCGGGGCAGGTGATCCTGCATGAGCTTGTCCGGATGCTCTCTGATGAGCTCGACAATAGCCGGCAGGTCTTTCGAAGACGCCTTCCTGATTTTCATAATAGAGATAGCGGCATTCTATGCGGGATTAGGCGATTGTCCACTTCACCGGGGCCCGTATGCCAGTCGTAGTACACTGTTGGTAACCCTATCGGCCCAACAACACACACGATGAACCTCGAACGAGAAGCGCTCCGAAACACTGAGCACCAGGATGATGTTCCTTCGAATCGTTTCAGGGAGTGGTATCAGCTGATTCCCAAGTGGGTGAGAAGGGAATACGTGTACAACGTCTGGAAAGCGCACCGGGACTATAAGCTCCGGGATAAAGCGGCGGTGCGGATCGAGGAATCGGGCTCAAAGGATGAGAAAGAGGCATTTGATGCGGAGTACGCATCGTGGGAAAAGACGCTCCTTCGAGGAATAGAAAACAGAACACGGATGGAGGGCAATGTCCTCATTGCGAGAAATCACTTTGGTGAATGGCTGAAACAAGCGACGGATGGAAAGATCAATACAAGTGATGTTCTGTATGCTGTTCTGTGGGGTTCTTCCTTTATTACTCCTAGGAACAGCAAAGACACGGATCTGGATATCGGGGTCATCCTGAAAGAAAATGTGAACCCCCCTCCCAAATACCTGTCAGACGACAGCATATTCGGGTTGCCCCGGCGGTCGTTCATCACCTCGACCGCAGATTACACGGGGAGAGTCGATTTTTTCATACACAAACCGATACACGGCAGGGTTTCGTTCCTGTTGTTCCCCCATGCGGCGATTTATAATGACCTAGCATTTACGAGAGATGATCTGAGAGGATTGATAGATGCCCACATTCAGGTCATACGAGACGATATCGATTCTGCTCTAGGCCGAGGGAAGATATCACAGGCAGATTTGCGCGCCATGGTTGATAAATGGCTCGCAGAACTCCTTGCCCTTCCCGAGAAAGGAAAAGAGAGCGAGTAACTACCTGCTGTCGATGAAACTGCCGAGGAAGATCTACTCCTCGGAACTCCCGCCGGAGCTCTTTCCCGTAAGACCGCCTTCGTTAAGCCTCTTGCGGATTTCCTTGAAGATCTGATTTAGAATGGTCTTGTTCTCGCGCAGAAAGGTGCGTGCGGCGTCATAGCCGCGGCCGAGCTTAACCTCGCCGCCCTCCTTCGCCGAGGCTCCGGCGGACGAGTACGTGTACGAGCCGCCGCTCGACTTCTCGATGATGCCGAGCTTCTCGCCGAGCGCGAGTGCTTCGCCCTCTTTCGAAATACCTTCGTTGTACATAAGGTCGAACTCCACCGCGCGGAAGGGAGCAGCGACTTTGTTCTTCACGATCTTCACGCGGTGCCGTCCGCCCATCGTTTCGTCGCCTTTCTTTATCTGGGCGATGCGGCGAATGTCGATTCTTACGCTGGTGTAGAACTTGAGCGCCTTGCCGCCCGGTGTCGTCTCGGGGTTCCCGAACATGACGCCGATCTGCATGCGGATCTGATTGATGAAGATGACGACGGTCTTGGTCTTCGAAACGATCGCGGTCAGTTTGCGCAGGGCCTGCGACATGAGGCGCGCCTGCTTGCCGACGTGCGAGGCGCCCATGTCGCCCTCGATCTCGTCTTTGGGTGTGAGTGCGGCCACGGAATCGACGACGATAACGTCAATTTTGCCGCTGCGGACGAGCGATTCGACGATCTCGAGCGCTTGCTCCCCCGTATCCGGCTGAGAGATGAGGAGCGAGGAAATGTCCACGCCGATCTTCTTCGCGTACTCGGGATCGACGGCATGCTCCGCGTCGATGAAGGCGCAGACGCCGCCGCGCTTCTGCGCTTCGGCGATGACGTGGAGCGACAGCGTCGTCTTGCCGGATGATTCCGGGCCGAAGATCTCGATGATGCGGCCGCGGGGAAGGCCTCCGATGCCGAGCGCCCAGTCAACGCCAACGGAGCCAGTCGGAATGGCATTGACGTCGACCTTGGGCTGTTCGCCCAGCTTCATGATGGCTTCGTCCCCGAACTTCGTCTTGATGTCGGCGATGGCCCGCTCTATGTCCTTATCAGGTTTGCCTGCCGCTTTGTCCGCCGCATCGGACGCACTGCGCGAGCCCACGGTCTTCGGCGGCGCTTTCTCTTTTTTCGTGAATGCCATATGGGTCTTCAGTATATCGGATCATTGTGCAGGCGCTACTGCAGGCGTGGAAGAGGAGGAAGGCATGCTCGGTGCAGTCGGCGTGGCCGCCGGTTGGTAGATGATCTCGATGATGCGCTCCCGAGAGCGGCCGTACCTGTCGCGCGCCTCGAGCACGATGCGGTTGTATCCGACCGCGAGGAGATACGGCTCCTCGAACGCTCCTGCTTCGGTCACCGGCACGGGCTTGCCGTCCATCGAGAGTTCCGATATGCGCGCCGCAGTGCCGCGGATGGTGATGAATGGGTCATGCGCGATCGTCACCTCGGAGGGAACATCGATGCTGGGGCCGTAGAGGAATCCGCGCGCTTCGTAGTATGCGTAGAGGATGACGAGGATGAAGAACGCGACGAGCACGATGCGCGTGAGGCGGCTGTCTCGATAGGGGAGCATAGAAGATCAGAATCTCTCACCCTCTCCTTCTTCGGACTCATCGGCTTCCGCGGCGAGTTCATCCGCATTTCCCGAGCCGATGATCTCGCGTGGTTTGGCGCCCGAGCCCGGTCCGATGACGCCGCGCTCCTCGAGAAGGTCCATGAGCCGCGCCGCGCGCGCGTATCCGATCCGAAGCTTCCGCTGGAGGTAGGAAGTGGATGCCTTGCCTGCTTCAAGCACCGCCTGCTTCGCTTCGGGGTAGAGCTCATCATCGTCGCCGCCCTCGTCAACCATCGAGGAAAAGATCGCGTCAGTACCGTTCTTCGTCTCGGTGAAATCGATCTCGCTCGGGAGCTGGCCTTCGCTCGAAGCGGCGATGTGCGCGACGACGCGTTTCACCTCCGCCTCCGAGATGAACGGAGCCTGGATGCGGCGCGGCTTCGACATTTCGCCGGAAAGGAAGAGCGTGTCGCCGGCGCCCAAGAGCTTCTCGGCGCCACCCATGTCGAGGATGGTGCGCGAGTCGATTTGCGAAGCCACCTGCAAGGCGACGCGCGCGGGGATGTTCGCCTTGATGAGGCCCGTGATGACCTTCACAGAAGGCCGCTGGGTCGAGAGGATGAGGTGGATCCCCACGGCGCGGCTCATCTGGGCGAGGCGCACGATGCCGCTCTCGAGTTCGCGCGGATACGCGGACATCATGTCGGCGAGCTCGTCGATGATGACGACGATGTATGGCATCGCCTCGGGGAGCGGCCCTTCGCCGCCGCTCTTCTCCGCTTTCTCGAGCGCCGGCGCGACGACGTTCTCGTGGTACGAGGCGATGTCGCGCACCGCTTCCGCTTCCAGGATGTTGTACCGCCGGTCCATTTCTTTCGCGAGCCATTTGATGGCGAGGATGGCTTTCTTCGCGTCGGTGATGACGGGAGTAAGGAGATGGGGGATCGAATTATAAACCGTGAGCTCGACGCGCTTCGGATCGATCATGATGAACCGCAGACGCTCGGGCCCGCACCGATAGAGGAGACTCACGATGAAGTTGTGGATAGTCACCGACTTACCCGCGCCCGTGGCTCCTGCGACGAGGATGTGCGGCATGCGCGCGAGGTCGGCAAAGTGCGGGGTCCCTGTAATGGACCGTCCAAGAGCGAGGAGAAGCGGTTTGTCCGATTGCACAAAGAGGGTATCAGACAAAAGCGGCGCAAGACCGAGCGTTGTCCGAGATATGTTCGGAACCTCAACGCCGACCAATGATTTCCCGGGAATTGGGGCTTCAATGCGCAGGGGCGAAGCCGCGAGTGCGAGCTCAAGATTGCTCTGTAGAGCCACGATTTTAGAGAGACGAACTCCCTCCGCCGGCTTCATGGCGTAGCGAGTGACGGTGGGGCCAATCGAAGCCTCGTCCATCTCGACTTGGATGCCGAAGTTCTGGAGTGTCCGTTTGATGATGTTCATGTTCGCTTTCACATCGCCGACCTCCGGCTTGCCCTTGTTTTTGCTCAGTATGGAAACGGGCGGGGGAGTGTAGGCGCTTCCGATCGCCGCGATGATGGGAAATCCTTCTGCCGGCGTATCGTTCTTCTGCCACAGCCGGCTGATGCCGGATGCAGACTGCTCTGCACCTGCGCCCTCCTCCTTTTCTTCTTGCGCTGCATCGGTGCCCATATCAGGTTCCGGTTCCGCACGTCCCAGTTCTTCTTCAGGCAATCCGACGACAGACGCATCGTCCACGTCTGTATCGCCCAACTCATCGGGGGCGCGCATAGCTCGTATGCGCTCGCGCACCGCATCTGCGACGGCTCCCAGGTGAACGTCAAACGCGACGACGAGCGACGCAATGGTGAATGCGATGAGGAAGATGGCGGTTGCCGCAGTATCGACTCCCGCAACGATCGGCACGGACACGGCCTTGCCCAGGATGCCGCCATCCCCAGGAAATACGAGGTTTATCATGCCAAGCGCTGAGAGGAGGAACACGAACATGCTCACGAGCTGGATAATGCCGAAATGCCGCTCGAACGATTTGAATATCAGGATAGCAAGGAGGACGAGGGAGAGCGGGAGGAGGAGATAGCCGACACCGAGAAGCCACGACAGCCAAGAAAAGAGGAAAGTGCCGACGACGCCCCCGATTCCGAAACGCGCGAGGACGAGGAAAGTCGCAATCGCAACAAAAAAGATGGCGAACACGCCGCGCAACGCTTCCGAACTTACGTTGCGCGAGGAAAGAGATTGATGGTCATCGTCCCTTTCTTTGTTTTTTCCGTTGCGACTTTTTCGTTTCATGCGGACATCATACCATGTGCGAACTCTCCCGGATTCCGGCGCATTTCTGCTCTTGAAATCGGCCTCAGATCATGTGGGTTGCGCCTGTCTATGTCCTATATATAATCATGGACATAGACATGCCGTGTCGGTAAAGGAACCATCAAAGACAAATCGAGCAGCTATTATGGACGAGATAAGAGACATAAAGAAGACCGATCAGCTTTCTAGGTTCCTCGATAGCCGTGTCGTACGCACAAACCCTTTTGGCGCCAATATTTCAGGTGAAAAGGCATACAGACGGGCGGAACGCATTGTCGCGGGTCTCCACCTCTTAACGAGCCATGTGCCGGAAGGCGAGGCGGTACGTCAGATGGTGCGCAAAACAGGTCTCCAGCTCCTCGTCGAGATGCTTGCTCTTCGTGATGAAATGCGCATTTCCGTCTCGCCGAAGACAAAGGCGGTGCAGGCGTCGGTCAGAGGACTCGTATCACTTACGCGCATTCTGGCTATTTCGGGCTACATCTCTTTCCAGAATGCGGATATCGTGTCAGAAGCACTCGATGAGCTGGGAAGTTTCCTCGACACCTCGCAACGCTCGGCACTCTCGGAGAGCATCGCGTTCTCAAAAGACGATTTTCTAGGTGCGGGCATGGCCGGGCACAAGATCACTGTTCCCCTACGACCCCATGGCACCCATTCTTATGAGCGTAGGCGTGCGGATACCGTATCGGACATAAAGGACATCGAGGTAAAAAAGGACAAGCAAGAAGAGATGTCCGTTAAGGCCCGTCGTGTCGAAGGGACCAATCCACGGGCACAGAACATATTGGACATGCTCCGGTCTGGCGGTACATTGGGGATCCGCGACATAGCGTCGAATCTGCCCGAGTATAGCGAAAAGATGATTCAGCGCGAACTGGCCCAGCTTGTCGCGAAAGGCACGGTCAATAAGATAGGCTCCAAACGATGGAGCAGGTACTCCCTTGCCCAAATGTGAAATGCGTTGCGAAGTATATCCACATTATTTTAGCCATAAATTCTGGGTGTATGGGGTGAACCCCCTGTGTCGAGCCAAATTGACTGCAGGCCTGCGATGGAGTATTCTGATGCGGTAACTCATGGAACTCTAAAGAGCCCCAAATGGGCCTTTTTCTCCATATGAGTTATCCCCAAAGCGGGGTAGGAAGGATCGAGGCACTGTGTTGCGCCTGATATATAATTGCCTCGATGTCGCTCGAACGTAAAGAGAGGCATCGAGCAAGAGGGGCGCCACGGCGCACGTCTTGCATAGTTCGTTGAGAATTTCATACGGGTATAGACGCATGAATCATGCGGACATAAATCACTGTCCGCTAAATACTTAACACGGTGAGTCCCGATAAGGGACAGCGTGTGCAATACAGACATTCAGTACATCGTCCGGAAACGATCGCATGACGGCATGGCAGAACAACTTCTTGGTGCTAACCCCACTGCGCATTCGGAACTTGAACTCCATTTCAGTGTTTCGATGCCAGGGGCTAGCAAATTATCGGCGCGGCGTATCGAGTGAAAGAAGACGGAAACTTTTTCTTTCCCGATGCACATGCGTCGATATGATTATTAGTTTGTCTTCGGTTATTAGTTAAGTTAATTAGAAGACACACACAAACGTATACGAACTCTCGTCGAAAGGATTCGTGTACGGCCCGACATACGGCATGTCTGTATGCACGGGTGCAAAGGTCAATAACAAAACTATGAGTAAAGCATTAGCAACAAAGAATGTTGCGGCAGTGCTCATTGGCATTGGTCTGGTCCTCGCGTTCTCGTTCTCCTTCGCCACGACGGCGAAAGCGGACGCGCTCTCGGATCTCCAGGCTCAAGTCAATGCATTGCTCGCACAAATCGCTGCATTGCAGGGCGGCTCCGCTTCCCAGCAAGCAGGTGGACTCGTCTGCTCCACTTTCACGCAAAACCTGACATTGGGTTCGACGGGAAGTGAAGTCAAGGCGCTTCAAAAATTACTAAACAGCATCGACGGCACGCAGGTGGCGACGACTGGCGCTGGTTCTCCGGGGAATGAGACTTCTACCTTCGGCGGATTGACAAAGGCGGCAGTTACGAAATTCCAGCAGAAGTACGGCATCACGCCGACAGCTGGATACTGGGGCTCGATCTCGCGCGCGAAGGCGGCTAGCCTCTGCGCCGGGACGACAACCGGTACGACCGGCGGCACGGCGGGCGGCACGGTGACCCCGACGGGTCCCGGCCTCACGATCGCGGCGGCGGCACAACCGGCCAACTCGCTCGCTCCGCAGGGCGCATCCCGCGTTCCGTACACCACCTTCACGCTCTCCAACAACACGGGCGCGGCGGTCACGGTTAACGGCGTCACGGTACAGCGCTCCGGCCTCGGTCAGGATGCGGTGTTCTCCGGCATCGTCTTGGTTGACGAACAGGGTCTTCAGATTGATATCGCGAAGACGCTCAACTCGAACCACCAGGTGACGGTCGGCGGCACGTTCACCCTGAACGCCGGTCAGACGAAGACATTGACGATTGCGGGCAACATGGCCTCGTCGCTCTCGAGCTACTCGGGTCAGGTCGTCTCGCTCTCCGTTGTCGGCGTCAACACGTCGGTTCCGGTCAACGGCTCGCTCCCGATCACGGGCGCGCAGCAGACGATCAACTCGACCTTGACGGTCGGTTCGGTCACAACGGGCATTTCGTCCCTTGATCCGAACTCCGCGCAGACAAAGAACATCGGCGATACAGGCATCAAGTTCTCCGGTCTCCGCTTCACAGCGGGTTCCGCCGAGGACCTGAAGCTCTACTCGGTCCGGTGGCGCTTGAACGGCTCGGTCTCGGCAAGCGACCTCGCGAACATCGTGACGGTCGCCAACGGCACCAGCTATCCGACAACTGTCTCCTCTGACGGTCGCTACTACACGGCGATCTTCCCGGGCGGACTTTTGATCGCGAAAGGCAATGCAGTAGATGTGTACGTGCAGGGCGATGTCGTCGGCACGAACGCATCAGGACGCATTGCAGAATTCGATGTCGACAAGACTTCCGACGCGTACTTCGTCGGCCAGCTCTATGGCTACGGAGTCTCGCCGTCGGCGGGTTCAACGGCGCTCAGCACGGCTTCCACGCACGCGTCTGCTCTTACGGCAGGCACGCCGTGGTTCCAGGGCTCGACGTTCTCGATCTCTGGCGCTTCGGTGACGACGATCGCGAAAGCGACCGAAGTCCCGGCGCAGAACATCCCCGTCAACGTTCCTAACCAGCCACTCGGCGGTTATGTGACGAACTTCACGGGTGAAGCTGTCTCGGTTCAGACTCACACGTTCACCATCGCGACGTCTACAGGACAGACGGGCTACATCACCAGCGTCTCCATCTACGATGAGAACGGTGCGGTGGTTGCGGGTCCTGTCGATGCCTCTGGCGTGGGCGGCACGCTTACCTTCTCTGACACGATTACCTACCCGGTGGGCAGGCACGTGTGGACGCTGAAGGGCAAGCTTCCGTCGACCTACACCAACGGTGGCACGGTCCAGCTCTCGACGACTCCGTCAGGATGGACAGGAGTTACCGGCCAGACAACGGGTAATACCGTCACGATCTCGACCGGCAACTTCAGCATGAACACGATGACGGTGCGCGCGGCATCGCTCACGATGGGGCTCTCAACATCTCCGTCCGCACAGACAATTGTCGCGGGCGGCCAGAGTGTCCTCTTCGCGAACATCCAGCTCGACGCATCTCAGTCGGGTGAGGATGTGCGCCTTAGCTCGATTCCTCTGCACATTGATCAGGCGTACGTAGCGGCTGGAGGTACGGTCACGAATCTGACCGCCTGCCAACTCTATGATTCGGCTGGCAACGCGCTCAACTACGGCGCGAACGTCGTCAACTCGTTCACAAGCTTGAACGATGCGACAACGACCGCGGCAACGACGTACACGAAGACCTTCACGCTCAACAATTCGTTGACAATCCCGAAGGGTACGATCGCGAACCTCGCTCTGAAATGCGATGTGGGGACGGGGGCTACGGCCAACGACTCCTACCGCTTCAAGACGTACAGCGGTGATACGCTTACGTTCACTGGAGTGACATCCGGCAATTCGACGAGTGCGACGATTACTTCAGCGCAGGCAGGCCGTCAGACGATTGCGGCTGCTGGCACTGTCTCGGTTACGACAGACGCGTCATCTCCGTCCTATGCGATCGGCGCTGGCGGTACGACTGGCGTGACCGTCGGTGTGGCCAAGTTCCGTCCGTCCAATGAGAACGTCAACATCTCGAAGATCGGGTTGACCCTCACGAACGGCACGTTCTCGGGCGCATCCGGTGCGCAGGACCTCGTGACGGTGTACCTGTACGCTCCTGGCATCACAAGCCCGATCGGTACGGCGACATTCACGGGTAACGCGACAACGGCGACCTCCACCCTGTTGACGAATTTTGCTCTGACGAAGGATGTCGATACCAAGCTCACCGTTAAGGCTGATCTTGCGGATATCGGTACTTCCGCGCCAGGCACGAACGGCGACTTGGTCAAGGTTGACGTTGCGGACTTCGAGGGTACGGGCGTCTCGTCCGGCTCTACGATCCGCGGCGGCTCCACAGCGGGCCTCACGGCTGTTTCCGGCGTGCGTCTCTTGAACACGTACCCGACAATCGCGCAGGTTAGCCTGGCGAGCGGCGCGGGCAGTGCCGCAGCCGGCAAGTTCATCCGCTTCTCGGTGACGGCTAACGCGGCAGGGGATGTGGGTATCGCCCGCTTCACCTTCTCGGTCGCCACATCCTCGGGTGTGACGATCTCGGGCCTCGGCCTCTATGCCTACACGGACTCCGGATTCTCAACGCCGGTCTCCGGCCAGGGCTCTGGCGGTCTCATCGGTGCGACGATAACTGCGACTTCGACCTCGAACGTCCAGCTCGGCGTATCGTCGCCCTCAGCTCCGCTTGAGGTTCCGGCAGGACAGACCTACTACTTCGAGCTTCGCGGCTCGGTAGGCGGTACGGTTTCCGGCTCGTCGATCACAACGACGCTGCTCGGAGACGCGTCCTACGCGACTCTCGCGGCGACATCATCACTCGGTCAGAACTTCATCTGGTCTCCGAATGCGACGACGACATCGCTCGCCACGCATGCGGACTGGACTGACGGTGCGGCTGTTGTCGGTCTGCCTTCAGGCGGTCTCATCCAGACTGTTACGCAATAGCTCTGGTGACACTGTCTCGCTCATGGCGACAACGTGAGCAAAGCACAAACCCCCCTCCGAAAGGAGGGGGGTTTTGCGTTAGAGCACGTCTGAAGACCTCATCTACTTCGTTGCGGGGCCCCAGCGTGCTCGTCGTCGTATGTCACATACGCCTCCTCGCCCGCTTTCCCCGCGCCTCGTATCTGCAGGTCTTCAGACGTGCTCTAGGGATTCTAGGGAATAGAAACGGCCATGCGTTGTCCACAGACGGCCTGGAGCAAGGGTTCAGGGAGGGGGTAGGATTGAGGATATACCCTTATTAACTCGCTATTTCTATGCGCATATCATTATCCCGCGTCTCTCTCATCTCGCTCTTTGCCGTTGTCCTTTTCGCATCGTTCCTCGCCGCTCCGCGGATTTCGTCTGCGGCGCCTTGTAGCGTTCTGGGACAATGGACAGGTTGGAGCTTCCTTAATAATTGCGCCGGCGAGCCGAGTAGCGGAGCTCCCATTCCGGCAGCAGCCCCGGCTCCCGCACCGGCAGCAACCCCGGCTCCGGCACCAGCTCCAGCACCAACGCCGCTGGATGCCAGCAATCCGTGGTCAGGTTCAAAATCAGGCGGGGGCTTAGCGCCAGAGCCTGTGGCTTCAGCTCCCGTACCTGCGGATGTGAGTTCGGCGGAGACAGGGAATTTCTTTCAGTGGATTTTTGATCGAACAGAGGGAATGAACAATGCTGAAAGAAGGAATAATGCAAATGTCGATGCAATGTTAAAGGGGCAGCCATTACCTTATCCGGCGTCAGCCCCGGCGCAGACCAGCCAAGGTTCATCAGAAAGCAGTCTTGGCCTCGTTAATGTGTGCACGCAGTGGGACGACTACGGCAACTGCACGAGCGGAGGCGCAAGCGGGCAAAATTCAGCTGCGTTCCCGAACGCAACGCCCCAGCCCGTGCAATTGGGCGGCCCGACGGACAACAGCGTTGCGAAGGTCGGGGAATACCGATTCGAGCAGATCGCGAACAATTGCCAGACTGATGGCGGTGGCGCCGATTCGATGGCGAGCTGCATGCAGAATTCCATCGCCACATGGCAGGGCGGCAACTTCGACGGAAGCGATCAGGAGCGGGTGAATCAGTATCTGAACGCACAGAATGCGCCAGCACCGAACACGCCGATATCTGCGGGAACCTATGTTCCCGAACTCGGGTGTTTCGTCGATAAAACCGGGACCTGTATGCTCAATGATTGGGAAGTCGGTTCTGATTTCGGCTCACCAAGCAATGCGGCGCAACAACAGGCGCAAGATTATTCCGGCTCGGGGTTGCAACCGGTCGGAGGCGCAAGCAATCTGTACTATGGCGGCCAACAGCCGGGGGACTTAACGCCGGCGCCTGACACGGCCGGAGGCGGAGGCATCGTGGATTTCTTCAGGAATCTTTTCGGCGGCGGGTCATCTCAGCAGTCGGTGCCTCCTCCTGCTCCTCCTGCTCCGCCTGCGAACAACTCTGGGGCTACGATGTACACCGATAATACCGGAGCGATATACAGCGACACTGGGGCTCCGGTGGGCCAGGATAGCTCTTGGGGGGTCAATCCGCGCAACGATATCGGAACTACCGACTATACCGTATCGGATACTCAAACGACCTTCACACAACCGGAGAGTACTTCCGTGTTTGATGTTATCGGCAGTTGGTGGGATAGCTTCTGGGGCGGCCCTTCGAGCTACACTGGCCCGGCGCAACAGTACTCGATGGCGGCTCCCGTCTTGAATTTGGTTCCCTGGCAGAGCCAAACGGCCGGAGCGATGGGAGCGTTCTCGCGCTGGAGCGGCCAATAGGCCGAAGCGGCGTGACCTCAAATTATCAAGGGGAGTCCTTGGTATCACCCTTCACCAATATCAAGGACTCCCCTTGATATCATGCTACTAGAACTACGCTATGGAGAGGAAAAGTCCTTTTGTTGAGGGTGAGATATTTCACCTCTACACTCGAGGAGTCGAAAAACGGACCGTGTTCATGTCAGACGATGATCGAACCCGCTTTGTTCTCCTACTCTTTCTCTGTAATAACAGGGAAATTGTCCATTTATCAAATCTACTCAAGAAATATCAAGGGGACCCCTTGATACAGATTTTCGAAAACGAGGGAAGGACTGAGACACTTGTCGACATTATCGCGTATGTTCTCATGCCAAATCATGTACATCTTGTTGTGCATGAGAAAGCCGAAGGAGGCATATCGAAATTTATGCTCAAGCTCATGACAGCATACTCTATGTTCTTCAATACGAAATATGAGCGGAGCGGCCCGCTTTTTACACGCCCGTTCCGTTCAAAGCATGTGGACAGTGACGAATATTTTCGTTGGCTGTTTGCATATGTTTCGCTAAATCCGCTCGAGTTGTTTGATCAGGAATGGAAAGCACGCGGTGAACTCAATAATGTCGTCGAGGCGGGTGAATTTTTACGCAACTATAGGTACTCGAGTTTTCCCGACTATTTCGTTGCTGAGCGGCCCGATTCGCGCATCATTGCGAAAGAAGCATTCCCGGTTGAAGCAAAAGAGCTTAAAACGATGGACGACCTTCTTATCCAACTAGCCAGAGGGAAAGATCAAGGGGAGCCCTTGCTTCCTTGAAGCTCTTTTGAAAATGGGGGAAAACTCTCGCGGGTCTGAACAGCGATGCTAAAATCGGGAGCATGAACATATCTTCTAACCTCCCGGGCGCGAAAGCGCCCGGCAAGGTGTATCGTCCCATGTATAAGCGAGCGTGGTTTTGGCTCCTCGTGCTGATACTCGTCGCGCTTACAGTGTATTTGCGCGGATATTTCCTTTGGCAGGGCGAGCAAGGTAAATACGATATTCGGAACGCAGTATCGCAAGGCTACTGGGACTACTTGCAAAGGCAGTCCGCTTCACTGGAAAAACAATATCGCGAGGACACTTACGGCGGCGCCACACCGGAAGAGACACTGAAGCTTTTTGTGCAAGCATTGGAGGACAAGGATTACGTACTCGCGTCGAAGTATTTCATCCCGGAGAAGCAAAACGAAGAATTATCAAGCTTCCCGGAAGCCGAGAAGAGTGGTGGTCTTGCTGCATTTGTGAATGCATATCGTAATGGCAAGGTCGTCTCTCCAAAAAGTGTTGGTTCTTCTGGCGTTTATGAATTTGAAGTATACGAAACGGGATCAACAATACCATTTCGACCTCGCTTGATTGAGAATAAATTTACAAGCAAATGGAAAATCGAAAAGCTATAACAGTCTCATTCATGCTACTAATAGCCGCCGCTCCGACGGCGGCTTTCGCATATGGAGTGGGAACCCACCAGAGCCTCACGGGGGCGACCGTCCAGGCATATGAGAGATTATATGGGGACGTTTTCTCTTCCACAGAGGAACAGAAAATGATCTCTGGAAGTTCCGGGGAAGACGCTATTCCACGTCCACTCAACCATTTCTATGACCCTATCAACTATCGCGGGCTCACGCTCGGCTTCTCGTGGCAGCCATCGGAGGAATGGGCGCAGGATACGGAAGGGCAGGGCAATTACTGCAACCTCGATGCGATAGGCGCGAGGAATCTATGCGGCGCACGGATCGGATACAATGACAAACTTTTCTCATCGCCTACGGATTTCTCGTGGGACCGCGCTATCTATGAGTACGTCTATGGCGACAAAACACGTTCGTTAGAAACCCTCGGACACATCCTGCATCTTCTCCAGGATGCGACGGTACCGGCTCACGCGCGCAACGACCAGCACCTAAATCACAACGGATTCGGAGATCCTGACCCATATGAGGAGTACGCTTCCGCGTTCGGTCCGGGACAAATTACTGTTCCCATCACCTTGGATGTTCCTGCATACTCGAATTTGGGTGCGTACTTTGACCATGTCGCGAGCTTCACGAACACGCATTTTGTGAGCAAGGACACATTGTTCAAAGACTATTCTCTACCAGACATCAATAAATTGAAATTAGAAAATGATTTCGGCATCGATCCATTATTGGGTTATAAAATTGCGCGAGTAGTACAAACAAAGAATCTCAAAGGTGAAATCATAAAACGAGACGTCTATTTAGACGACGGAAGTGATTCAGTTATGTCCGACAACTGGAGCATCCTTTCCAAAGAAGCAATTCAGAACGGCGCTGGCGTCATCGGCCTTTTCTTCAAGAAAGTCGAGGAGGAAAAGCAAACAGGAGCGCTCAAGAAAAAGAACGTGAGCGCTGCAGAGAAAAGTGCAAAAGATCTGGCACTTAGCGGTTTCAAGTATGCGAAGGCACTCTATGGTTCCAGCTTGAATCAGAGTGACGTCGAGGAACTCTTGAATGAGGGTCAAGCGGGCGCTGCTGTGCTTGCCACTACGGACATGCAGCCAGTGCAGAAAGAAATCGCATCAGTCGACGATACTTTGCCCGTTGTGCAGCCGAAGCTGCAAAACAATCAGACACCGCCGACACCGACTACCTCGCCGAAATCCCCAGCCTCGGTGCCCTCACTGACGATTCCGCCGAGACCGGCGGTGGTACCGCAGGCGCGATTGAGTCCAGTCGCTCCCGGTTTTGGAGGCGGCGGAAACGTGGCGAGCATTCCCAACACACAAGAAGACGGTAGCGGAAACGGGAATAATCAATCATCGACACTGTCGTTCGCCATAACTTCGCCCGCGGAAAATTCGGTCTTTGCGACAACGAGCGTCTCATTCGCAGGGACGACATCCCCGAACGCGCTCGTCTCCGCGTCGTTCGGGAGCACAGCGACCACGACTGCCGACGGCGCGGGGAGTTGGGGATTCTCACTCACACTTCCGGAAAGTACGACGACAGTTTCATTTGTCGCTTCGGACGATGCAGGGCACACATCGGCGACCACAACGCGTACGATTTTTGTCGACGTCACTCCACCAAACGCTCCGTCAGCGGCGATCAATGAGTGCGATTACTCGCTTTTGGCCAGCACATGTCTCATAGCGGCGACAACGGCGACATTATCGTGGGGTTCGATTTCCGATGCCGCGTACTACGGACTCACCAAAAATGGCGCACAGACCGCGACCACGACCGCGACAAACGCCACCGTGAACATAGCCGACAACGCCACTACAACATTCGCCGTCGTAGCATACGACGCGGCTGGGAACGCCGCGACTTCGACTTCCGTGTCGGTCGAAGCGAATACGCGCCCCCTCATCATCAACGAGATCGCATGGGCGGGTACCGATGCGGACGCTTCCGACGAGTGGATAGAACTCAAGAATCTATCCGGCTACACGCTCGATCTTTCACACGTAGCGATTACATCGGCCGACGGGGCTCCGTACACGCAGCTCGCGGGCTCCCTTATTGCAACCAGCAGTCTCGTGAGCGACGGCTACTATCTCATCGAACGCCGAGAAGAAGCGACGAGCAAGACGGGGAATCTCGTCACTCCTTTCGATCAACTCTCGGACAGCGGAGAAGAGTTGTACCTCCAGTGGGGAACCGGTATCTCAACGACGACCATCGACCGGACGCCCGCCGTTGCGACATGCTCGGGTTGGTGCGCCGGATCGTCTGCATTGGAAATTAGTCATTCTGAGCAAACTGGAGCCACGACGACGGCAAAAGTTTCTTTGGAGCGTGTCGGTTCCGGAGACGGCACGCTGGCGAGCAGTTGGGCGAGCAACGATACCTACATCCGTCAGACTGGCGATACATCAACGGATGCATCCGGTTCGGTCGTGAACGCCACGCCAGGAAGCGCGAACAGCGCACATCTGCCAAGCGCGGGGTGGTACTGCGATTCCGACGCACCGGTTTCATCGGGTGCCACGTACCATCCATCTTCAGGCTCGTGCACATATCTCTCCGCATTCATCGGCACGCAAGTTGGCCGGTATGGTGATTTCTACGAGGGTACCGTTGGGAGCTCCACGATCATGAACGGGCACGCGCTCGCTACAACCATGAAGAGTACGCAAAATGGCGACACGGTGCCGCAAGGCACCGCCTCTGGCCAGCAGTTCTTCATCGCGATCTACGAGGTCAGGAATTTCGGGGACGACGTGGGTGCATTCAGGAATTACTTCACGGGCGTCAATCCGACACCGCCCCACGGCAATTACAGGGTCATTCCATGGGTGTACGGGCCGTAGTACAATATCCCCATGTCCCAAATCAAGACGTTCTCTCTCATCGTTTTCCTCCTCATCCTCGCGGGCATTGCCGGAGCGCTCCTGCATAAGGGCACGGGCCTGAAATCCCCGGCCATTTCGGAGCAGGCACCTGCCACCGCACAGGCGTCCTCCACACAGACGCCCGCAACGCAGACGCTCCCGGCGCAAGCCCAAGCCGCGGAGAGCCTGGCTTCTTCAACGGCGCCGTTGCTTACGCGCCCGGTGCAGTATTCAGCCGGCCTTTCTCTTGAGGTGAAAAACATGCTCATCGACAAGATAGCGAAACTGCGCGCCTCGCTCGCGAAGAATTACGGCGACTATGGCGCGTGGATGAACCTCGCCCTCCAGTACAAGGCGGCAGGGGATCACGACGCCGCGCGCGAGGTCTGGGAGTACATCAGCCGCATGTATCCGGCACGGTCCACTGCGCTCCACAATCTTGGCGACTACTACTACCACCAGCTGAATGATTACGCGAAAGCCGAGAACTACTACAGGCAGGCCATTCAGGCGGACCCGTCGCAGGCCATCGACTACACTTCGCTCTTCGAACTGTATCGCGACTCGTACAAGCAGAGCACGACTGCCGCAGCCGACGCCTTGAAGGAGGGCATCGCGCACATCAGCGGCAATCAAGTGATAGACCTGTACATCGCGCTCGCCTCGTACTATGAGGACAAGAATGACGCGGCAGACGCGACCACCTACTACGCCAAGGCGCGCGATGCGGCGCAGAAGCTCGGGAACACCGGGCTCGTCGCGCAAATCGACGCCGCACTCGCATCGCTCAAGCCGTAGAGTGCCGTATGAATCCGACCGGCTCGTTCCTGCGCTTCCTCGTCGGCTTCCTCACGCTCATCAGCGTGAGCTTCGCCGTCACGTTCACGGTCAACAAGTATGCGACCGAACAGGAAGGCGCACGGCAAGCCGCGGCGGCGATGCAGGCGATGCTCGATGCGCACGGAACCCGCTAGTCCGTGCTTCGTTTTGGATTTTATTGATCAAGCGCGATGCCCGGCGAGTACATGTTGACCGCAGGAGATAAATCTGTAGAATACAGCGCGTAAGGCCAGAGACAGCGGGCGGCCGGCGCAAGCCGGCGATAAGACCTGCCGAGGTCGAAAACTCTCTCCGCTTCCGGGCGGGAAGATTCTCGAGGCCTTTGTAGATTAGAAGGGTTTTTCTTTGTACCAAGCCATGGCAAAAACAAAAGAACAGAAAGCGGCGATCGTGGAAAAGCTCGAGGGTGCTCTCAAAACGGCAACTTCGGCTGTCTTCGTCCATTTCTCGAAAGTGACCGTCGCGGAGGAATCGGCCATGCGCCGGGCTCTGCGCAAGGACGGCGTTTCCTACGTCGTCGCGAAGAAAACGCTCATCCGCCGCGCGCTCGACAAGCTCGGGCATAAGCACGACGACATGGCGCTCGAAGGGGAAGTCGCCATCGCGTACGGCGGCGATGAAGCCACGGTAGCGGCTCGGCTCATGCATGAGTTCGGTAAAAAGCTCGCCAACAAGCTGACCATTCTCGGCGGCTTGTTCGAAGGGAAGCTCATGCCGCAGGCGCAGATGCAGGAAATCGCCACGATTCCCGGCATGCAGGGGCTGCGCGGTATGTTCGTCAATGTTATTAACAGCCCGATCGCTGGTCTGGCAGTTGCCCTCAAAGCAATTGCGGACAAGCGCGGTGAATAATTAATCACACTATATGGCAGATGAAACAACGGTAGCGGCTGTCGAAACGAGCGAAGCCGTCGAAGTGCCGGCGAAGTTCAAGAAGCTCGTCGAGGAGATCGAACAGATGAAGGTCTTGGAGCTGAACGAGCTCGTCAAGGTTCTTGAGAAGAAATTCGGCGTCTCGGCGGCAGCCGTCGCGGTCGCGGGCCCGGCGGCGGGCGCCGGTGCGGCCGAGGAGAAGAGCGAGTTCAACGTCGAACTCACGGCGGTCGGCGATCAGAAGATCGCGGTCATCAAAGTCGTGAAGGAAGTGCTCGCGCTCGGTTTGAAAGAGGCGAAGGACCTCGTCGAGAGCGCCCCGGCTATGCTCAAGGAAGGCGTGAAGAAAGAGCAGGCCGAGGAGTGGAAGAAGAAGATCGAGGAAGCCGGCGGCAAAGTAACCCTTAAATAAGGTTCCCGCTCGGGATTTGATCCAGAAAACAACGGCCTTCGGGCCGTTGTTTTCTATATAGAGCATTCTGTTGCAACATGTCTTCCTCGTGATACAGTCGGCGCATGAGGGAGGACTTCCTGGGTGCGTTTCTTGGTAACAACGCCCGCGCGCGGATCGTTCGGGTCTTCGTGTTCAATCGGGAAGAAGCGTTCACACTAGCCGAGCTCGCGAAGCGTTCGGGACTGAAAAGGAAAGCGGTGATGCAGGAAGTCAAAGCGCTCGAACAGCTCGGCATCATCAAGAGAGGGAAGCGCGCCGACAAGGCACAGCCGAGAGCGGCGCAGAAGAAGCGGGGAGCGAAAACGAAGAGCGCAAAATCCGAGCCCGTGTGGTTGCTCGATGAGGGATTTAAGCACCTGACGGCGCTGTCATCGTTCATCCATGAGGTTTCGCCGATGAAATACGGGAATATCGTGAATTCGCTCAAAAGTTCAGGCCGGCTTGCCGCCGTCATCCTCTCCGGCTGCTTCATGGGTGATCTGACGCGGCCGGTGGATCTCATCGTCGCGGCCGACAACCTCAATGAAGACCGCCTTGAGCATGCACTCAAAGCGTTCGAGCCGCTCTTCGGGCGTGAGATCCGCTATTCGGCGTTCTCGACGCCCGAATTCCGCTACCGTCTCACCATTCAGGACCATCTTCTCCGCGACACACTCGACTATCCGCACCTGGTCCTGCTCGACCGCATGCGTCTCCTGTAGCGGAATACGGCTCATTCTCTGCTTTTTACCGCCCGTTGCCCTATCCACATGGGGGGGCGATAAGCCTCTCCGGGGCTGTTCGGGATGCTACCATTTGGTCAAGGCCACACGTTCGGCACTGCCGAGCGCGAGCCGGGCGCTCTCGGCGCTTAAGGGGGTCGAACTCTTTAAAAACTTATTAATTTAACGCATATAGTTCTATTCATATGATAGTTTCTCAATCAGCGAACGTCGTTCAGAGCTCGTTCACGGATCTGTGGCTCACGGTCGTCCAGTATCTCCCGGCGATCCTTGCGGCCGTGATCATCTTCGTGATCGGCTGGATCGTCGGCGTGGTCCTCTACCGCGTCGTCGTGCAGATCGTCAAGGCGCTGCGCGTCGATGACGCGCTCAAGGCCGCAGGTCTTGAGAGTGCGGCGAGGGAAGCGGGCTTCAACCTCGACATCGGCCGCTTCTTGGCGACCCTCGTCAAGTGGTTCGTCGTCATCGTCTTCCTCGTGGCGGCACTCGATGTCCTTGGTCTCAATAGGGTCACCATCTTCCTTCAACAGGTGGTGCTCCTGTACTTGCCGCAGGTCATTGTCGCGGTCCTCATCCTGATCCTCGCGGCGTTCGTCGCAGAGGTCGTGAAAAGCCTGGTCGCGGGTTCCGCCCGTGCGGCTGGGGCGCATGCGGCGAATCTCGCCGGCACGGTCGCCAAGTGGGCGATTTGGCTGTTCGCGGTCCTTGCGGCGCTCAATCAGTTGGGCGTTGCGACGGAATTCGTGCAGACGCTCTTCACCGGCTTGGTGGTGGCGCTCGCACTCGCCTTCGGTCTCGCCTTCGGGCTTGGCGGAAAGGAAGCGGCGTCGCGCACGATCGAACGCGTTCGATCGGAGATCGCGCATCACTAGCTTTTCCGGCGCCGACAAACTCGGCACGTACACGCGCCACGTCTTGCGACGTGGCGCGTGTCGCTTACATATTTGCTAGAATACGGTCATGCAAGCAGTCATTCTCGCGGCGGGGCGCGGTACGCGCATGGGGAAGCTGACGGAACGCATGCCTAAGCCGCTCCTCGAAGTTGCCGGGAAGACGCTCCTCGAATACAAGCTTGACGCTCTGCCGGATGAGATCGACGAGGTCTTTATCGTCATCGGCTACCTCGGGCACATGATACGGGAACGTTTCGGCGGCGCGCACGAAGGCAAGCTCATCCGCTATGTCGAACAGAAGAATCCTGTCGGGGGCACTGCCGATGCGCTGTGGCAGGCGCGCCCGTTCCTTGCCGGCAGGTTCATCGTTTTGCCGAGCGATGATATTTTCGAGAAGAAAGACGTCATGCGATGTCTCGAACAAAAAGACGGATGGGCGGTTCTCGTCCAGGAAGTTCCCGAACTGCATGCGGCGGGGAAGGTAGAGATCGGCGCGGACTCGCGCATCGCCGCGGTTTACGAAGGCGATCACGGAACGGAGCCCGGGCTCGCGAGCACGAGTACGTTCGTCCTCGATACGCGCCTGTTCGAGTGCCCGCTCGTGCCGAAGAGCGCTGAAAGCACGGAGTACGGACTTCCGCAGACGGCGATCGAGGCGGCGGAGGCGCTCGGAATACCGCTCTATGGCGTCATCGGCGGAGGATGGATACAGATAACGGCTCCTGAAGACCTTGAAAAAGCGGCTCGAATCCTCGCAGATCGCGGCGAGACGCCTGTGCACACGATATCCACGCCGCGTTCTTAAGCCATGATTTGACAGGGTAGACCCATTCGCATATACTCCTCCGCACGTATGGTAATTGATCAAGTCCTGAAAAATCGGCTGAGGTAGCTGGCGGAAACGCCGCGCGACCGAGGCCGCTTTCAAGCGGCTTTTTACATGACCATGCGTTGCTCGTTGAAAACTGAAGAGCGACACATTGTACGGATCGAGAGGTCCGTGCAATTAAAGAATATGAAATTCGAAAGAATTTCATATGGCGTCTTCGCTCGCGAATCATGCAAGCCTGCGGCTTGCGCGATCTCGCTCGCTAGACGCCATCAAACAAAAGTGTCAGTGCGGTTGTAGGCCGCGCTGGCGCAGGAACTCATGCTGTATCGTCTACAGTATGAGCAACAAAAAAGAAACACGCGGTTCTCAGAATTCCTGACGGGAGTTCTGAGTAAGGGCGTGCGGTGGATGCCTTGACTGAAGAAGGCGATGAAGGACGCGGCTTAGCTGCGATATGCTCCGGGGAGGCGCTCAGCAACCTTCGATCCGGAGATTTCCGAATGGGGAAACCCCATCGAGTGAACCTCGATGACTCTCTACTTAAACGATAGGGAGGGCAGACCTCGGGAAGTGAAACATCTCAGTACCGAGAGGAAAAGAGAACAATAGTTATTCCCTTAGTAGCGGCGAGCGAAACGGGAGGAGCCCAAACTCAGCCACAATGTAGTTCTGCGAAGCAATTCGTAGAGCAACATTGGGGATGGGGGTCATAAGGCTACGGCGTGTGCGCGAAAGCGCACGTAGAGTCAAAAAATGCTTAGTTAGAGGAACGCGCTGGGAAGCGCGGCCCCAGAGGGTAATAGCCCCGTACTCGAAAACGAAGCATCTCTATGGCTGTAGTTCTTGAGTAGCCCGAGACATGAATAGCTCGGGTGAATTCGCCAGAACTAACTGGTAAGGCTACATACTTCTTCAGATCGATAGTGAACAAGTACCGTGAGGGAAAGGTGAAAAGAACCCCGGTGAGGGGAGTGAAATAGAACTGAAACCGCATGCCTACAAGGAGTCAGCGCGGGCGCGCAAGCGTCCGTCATGGCGTGCCTATTGAAGAATGAGCCAACGAGTTGATGCATACGGCTTGGCTAAGTCCTCAACGGACGGAGCCGCAGCGAAAGCGAGTGTGAATAGCGCGTTCGTCGTATGTATCAGACCCGAAGCAACGTGAGCTACCCATGAGCAGGCTGAACGTTCTCGAAAGAGAACGGGAGGGCCGAACCGATAGGTTGTGCAACACCTCCGGATGACTTGTGGGTCGGAGTGAAAAGCTTATCGAACGTTGTAATAGCTGGTTCTCTCCGAAAGAGCTTTCGGGCTTGCGTCGCATGTTCCCTTTGGGGGTAGAGCACTGGAAGGTCTCGACAGGTCGAAAGACCGCGAGACCTATCAAACTCCGAATACCAGAGGTCAGAATGCGGCAGTTAGACCATGGGGGCGAAGCTCCATTGGTCAAAAGGGAAACAGCCCAGATCGCCAGTTAAGGTCCCTAAATCGATGCTAAGTGCTAGGAAGGAGGTGAGATTTCGGAGACAGTGAGGATGTTGGCTTAGAAGCAGCCACCATTCAAAGAAAGCGTAACAGCTCACTCACTTAGAGATCTCGCGCCAAAAATGATCGGGGCTAAGCATCGTACCGAAACTGCGGGCTTGTGTGTTTCATTGAGCACCAGATTGAGTTAGACAACAACAGAGGAGAACGATCATGAAGTACACACTAACGTATCTGCTGAAGGAAGACGTCGCCGACATTGACCTGGATGAACGCGGACCTCGTTACGACAAGGTCCACAGGATCGAGGAAAAGGACGACATCACCGCTGCGAAAGCGGCAAGGAAATTTCTTCGGGGGAAGAAAGTGGTGAGCAAATCCCTCCGGAGGGAGGCGGAGAATGTTCCGCTCTGAGTTCGTTACGTTGTCGGGAACGGGGTAGATAAAACTATCCCTTCCCAAATCAATTTAATCTGGTTTTTAATGAAACACGCAAGCGGTAGGAGAGCGTTCCAATCTGCGATGAAGGTAAAGGGGAGACCCATACTGGAGCGTTTGGAAGTGAAAATGTTGGCACGAGTAACCGCAATGCGAGTGAGATTCTCGCACGCCGAAAGATCAAGGTTTCCTTCGCAATGGAGATCAGCGAAGGGTTAGTCGGGCCTAAGCCGATGGCGAACGCCGGAGGCGATGGACACACGGTTAATATTCCGTGACCTCGGTATGTTGCGATGGGGGGACGGAGTGCTGTACCTCGAGCCCATTATTGGATTTGGGTTCGTGCCGTGAGGGCGTTTTCCAGGTAAATCCGGAAAGCACACCCCAAGCGGAGCGGATATCTAGAGGCCTCGGCCGAAGGAGATTCGAGGGAGCGCGCTTTCGAGAAAAACCTCTAAGCATAAGCATATCGAGACCGTACCAAAACCGACACAGGTGATCAGCTCGAGTAGAGTAAGGCGAACGAGTGAGAGGTCCTCAAGGAACTCGGCAAAAAATCGACCGTAACTTCGGGATAAGGTCTGTCCCTCGCAAGAGGGGCCGCAGCTAAAGATTCCCTGACAACTGTTTACCAAAAACACAGCTCCCTGCGAACTCGTAAGAGGATGTATAGGGGGTGATGCCTGACCAATGCCGGAAGGTCAAATGCGGGCGGTGTGTGCATTTATGTGCATGCTGGATTGCATAAGCCCCGGTGAATGTCGGCGATAACTATAATCGTCCTAAGGTTCTGCTTCTCTTGTAAAGAGGGGAGCGGAAGGACTGGGACGATTATGGATAGGTAAACAATAAAATACCAAACTGCCTCCCTGTGCAGTAATGCACAGATGGTCCTAAAATACATGGCTATATGCTGGGAAAGCTCGTTATAATCTATAGTGAATATATTCCTTAGATTATGAAACGAGCCGATCAGCAGGAAAGACTAGAACTTGAAAGTTGGATTGTTGGTTTTACTGATGGTGAAGGATGCTTCTCAATAAGCATATTCCAGAATAAAACCTCCAGAATCGGTTGGCAGATTTTTCCCGAGTTTGTAATAACTCAGGGAGAGAAAAGCTTACCAGCGCTTAAGCTGTTCGAACGATACTTCAAATGCGGGAAGATTTTCGTAAATAAACGTTACGACAATCATTCTGAACATTTGTATCGGTACTGCGTACGATCTGTGAGAGATTTGAAAGAGAAGGTTATTCCTTTCTTTCAACTTCACAAATTGCGCACCGCAAAACAGGACGATTTCCGGATCTTTGCAGAGATAGTAAAGATGATCGCAAACAAGCGACATCTTTCAAAAAGGGGTCTGCAAATGATTGCGCGGAAAATAGAGCGCATGAATCGTAAAAAAACATCAAAATTTCTAGAATCCTCAGAGACCACACGCCGTGCTCCCGCTATTGCGGGATGAAGATATGGTCCTTCGCGACTGGAAGCGAAAAGCGAAATTCCTTGTCTGGTAAGTTCAGACGCGCACGAATGGTATAATGATTGGGGAACTGTCTCGAGGACTTGCTCGGTGAAAATACAAGGGCGGTGAAGATGCCGCCTTCCTGCAGTTAGACGAAAAGACCCCAGAAGCTTTACTGCAACTTGATATTGGGGATACGGGTGCAATGCGTAGCATAGGTGGGAGGCTTTGAAGCGCTGTTCTCGGATGGCGTGGAGCCGTCAGTGCAATACCACCCTTTGTTTCTGTATCTTCTAACCTCTGCGGAGAAACCGTAGAGAGACAGTATCTGGTGGGCAGTTTCGGTGGGGCGCTGTCCTCCTAAAAAGTAACGGAGGAGTCTATTATGGTTCCCTAGGCGCGAATGGAAACCGTGCCGATAGCGTAATGGCAAAAGGGAGCTTGACTGCGAGGCGTACATGCCAAGCAGGCGCGAAAGCGGAGCATAGTGAACCGATGGCTCGCATTAGATGCGACCAAAGATTAACGGATAAAAGTTACTCTGGGGATAACAGGCTAGTACCGCCTAAGAGTCCAAATCGACGGCGGTGTTCGGCACCTCGATGTCGGCTCATCTTATCCTGGAGGCGGAGAAGCTTCCAAGGGTTTGGCTGTTCGCCAATTAAAAAGATACGTGAGCTGGGTTCAAACCGTTCAGTGGCTGCAAATTCGGCCTTTGAACGGTTTGAACCCCGAGGATAAAGACATATTCACGGCGGTCTCTAGTGGAAACACTAGGGGATGAAGTTGACTGTATCGGTGGAAATCTTATATGACATCAAACTGTCGTATGTTAGGATAATACCGAGGGAAGTCGCACATGAAATTCTCGCCAACAGAACGAGCCTACATTGCCGGATTTCTAGACGGTGATGGGAGCATTTATGTCCAAGCGAAGAAAAACGATACGTATCGGTACGGTTATCAAGTCGCACCAGCGATCGTATTTTTTCAATCAGCAAAATCAGAAAAACTCTTTCGGGAGTTCCATGAATTTCTGGGTCTTGGCCTAATGCGAAAACGCAAAGACGGAGTTATGGAAATTACGGTTGGTCGTCTTGCAGAACTTCTGCAAATGATCGAAATCGTGAAGCCATACACTCGTCTCAAACGTAAACAGCTCGCATTGTTGGGACAGATTCTGAGAGCCAAACAAGAAGTGAAAGACCAAAAGGGTTTCGCGGGTCTTCTAAAACTTATTGATGGATACAGGAATCTAAATTATTCGAAGAAAAGAAATGTGTTGACCCCGTAGAGACTAAACGTCAGCCACCCTAGCTCAATTGAGCGGGTGAAGATATAGTCCAAATGTAAATTGACCATACATAGCGTGAGACAGGTTGGTCTTAATCTACTGCAGGCGTTGATTCTTGAGGAGATTTGTTTCTAGTACGAGAGGACCGAAATGAACTGACCTCTGGTCTGGGGGCTGTCACGCCAGTGGCACCGCCCCGTAGCTATGTCGGGAAAGGATAACCGCTGAAAGCATCTAAGCGGGAAGCCAACTCCAAGATAAGGAATCGTCTGAGGCCCGTGGGAGATGACCACGTTGATAGGCGCTAGGTGGAAGTGCAGCAATGCATTGAGCCGAGGCGTACTAATCCGCCGACAGAACTCTCGAAAGGAATTGTGGGAGTCGCGTATTGTTTGGTTTCCGTGTCGCCTTCAGTTTTCAGCGAGCATGTTGCTCGTTGTTATTCGAATATTGTGTGTTGGTGGTTTGGCGACGGTGTTACACCCGTTCTCATTCCGAACACGGCAGTTAAGCCCGTCTGCGCCGATGGTAGTCGCAAGGCAAGAGTAGGTCGCCGCCAACACAGAGTATTCGAGAAAACACACCGCGCAGGCGGTGTGTTTTGTTTTGGCCGCGGCGGCTCTCTGGCGTATACTTTCACCATGTCCTGGGCATCGCGCAGACGCACTGTATACACGATCGGCATCGTCATCTTCTTCGCACTCGTCATCGGCGTGCCGCTTGAGCGGTACTTGAATCAGCCGCCGACCTGCACCGACGGCATCCAGAACCAGGGCGAGACGGCGCCGGACAAGGGAGGCCCGTGCCCGATCTTCGACGAGCGCACGCTCGCGCCCTCGTCGGTCATGTGGACGCGCAGTTTCAAGGTTCGTGGCGGCTCATACAACGCAACCGCCTACATCGAGAACCCGAACGACAATGCCGGCGTCCGCGCCGCGCAGTACCGCTTCGGCCTCTACGATGGCCAGAATGTTCTCGTCGCGGAGCGCACGGGAACGACATTCATCATGCCCGGTTCCATCACGCCGGTCTTCGAGGCGAACATCGACACGGGAAATCGCGATGTTGCGCACACGTACTTCGAGTTCACGAGGCCGCTCGTGTGGGAGCATCTGCAGAATCCCGCATCGGCCATCACGATCAGCAACAGGGAAATGAGCAATCTCAATGCCGGACCCCGTGTCACGGCGACGGCGGAGAACACTTCGGTCGCGCCGCTCACCGGCGTTTCGTTCGTTGCGATCGTCTTCAGCCCTGCGGGGAACGCGCGCGCCGCATCGCAGACCGCTCTGTCGCGCCTCAATTCCGGCGAACGGCAGCAGATCACCTTCACGTGGCCGGATCCCTTCGGCACCCAAGTGGGGCGCGTGGACATCGTTCCGCTCATGGCACCGGTCTCGGCTCCCGCTTCGCGCTAGGGTATGACCCCGCGCCGCCTCTGGCTCCAGGTATCCTCGATCGCCGAACCGCGCCTGTGGCGCTCCGCAGGGGCGGCCTCCCGCGCGGAGTTCGCGCACATCGATTGGTTCCTCTTTGCGGCCGCGCTTTCGGTCTCGCTCCTCGGGCTCGTCACGATGCGCTCGTTCTCCGCCGAGAACTCGTTCTTCGACAAGCAGGTCGTGTGGATCGCTGTCGCGGTCACCGTGTTCTTCATCGCGAGCATCCCAGAATACCGCTTCTTGCGCCGCACGCCGGTCGTCGTCGCGCTCTACGTGGGCATCATTTCGCTCCTCACGCTCATCTTCCTTTTCGGCACGATCGCGAAAGGAGCCCAAAGCCGCTTCAATCTCGGGCTGTTCGCGGTACAGCCGGCTGATCCGGCCAAGCTCATCCTCATCATACTGCTCGCGAAGTATTTCGCCCGGCGGCACGTCGAGATCGCCCACATCCGCCACATCCTCGTCTCGGGAGCGTACGCGTTCATCATCTGCGCCCTCGTGTTCTTCCAGCCGGATTTTGGCTCGGCCATCATCATTGCGTCCGTGTGGCTCGGCATGGTGCTCGTGGCGGGCATCTCATGGAAACATCTCGCGACGCTCGCCATCGTGGGCGTCGTTCTCGGAGCTGGTTTGTGGAACTATGGCCTCGCGCCGTACCAAAAACAGCGCGTGCTCACGTTCCTCCACCCGCTCGCCGACATCCGCGGCACCGGCTACAACGCCTACCAATCGACCGTCGCAATCGGCTCGGGGCTCCTCGCTGGCAAGGGCATCGGCTATGGGACGCAGAGCAAGCTCTTGTATCTCCCGGAGTACCAGACCGATTTCATCTTCGCGGCGTACGCGGAGGAGTGGGGATTCTTCGGCGTCCTCATCCTCTTCGGGCTTTTCAGCATCATCATCATCCGGACGCTCATCATTGCCGCGCATGGGGCAGATAATTTCAACACGCTCTTCGGCGCCGGCGTCGCGGTCATGTTCTTGAGTCACTTCATCGTTCATATCGGGATGAACATGGGGCTCCTGCCGGTCACCGGGACGACCATTCCCTTCATGAGCTACGGCGGTTCGCATCTCGTCACCGAGTATCTTGCGCTCGGCATCCTCATGGGCATGCGCCGACACGCGCGGCCGACCTTGCAGGCACGCGATGAGACGGAACTCGTCGGAGCTATGTGAGGGACGCTCAAAGACCAGCAGGTCTTTTCGCTGAAGTTGGAGAAAGGAATTCTGCTACTGATACAGCGCAACTGTCGCGTCGATCATCCTCTGCTTCGAGAAGTACGCCGCCACCCGCTCCGCGAGGCGCTCGCCGAGCTGCTTTCTCAATGCGGGGTCATCGCACAGCGTCCGCAACCCCGCGGCGAGTGCGGCGGGGGAATTAGGCGGGACGAGGAGCCCGTCGTCGCCGTCGGTGATGATTTCCGAGATGCCGCCCACCCGGCTTGCGACGACGGGCAGTTTCGCGCTGCCGGCTTCAAGGATCGCGAACGAGAATCCTTCGGAACGTGAGGGCAGTGCGAATATATCGAACGCGCGCAGGTAGCGCGCGGCATCTTCGACATAGCCCGGGAGGTGCACGACGTGCTTGAGCTTGCGTGCCTCTACGAGACGCTCCAGGCGAGGCCGCTCGTCGCCTTCTCCCATGATGACAACGAGCAGGCGCCGGCCTTCCTTCACGAGTGCGGCGACTGCCTCGATGAGCACGTCGAGCCCTTTGACGTGATGCAATTCCGACAGAACTCCGATGGCCAGCATGGATTCCCCGGGCGTCTGCCGCATGCCTTTGGCGATTTTCTGCAGTCCTGACATGGCGTCGGCGCGCGCGAGAAGCGGCGTCGGCGCGATACCGTTGTGCACGACGCATATCTTCTTCTGCACGAAGGGGAACGACCGCACATCTCTGCGCATCTGCTCCGAGACGGCGATGGTCTTGGTCGAAAGCATGATCGTGACCCAGTACACGAATTTGATGACGGCTTTCTGTATCGCCGGACGCTTCTCGTTGAACGCCCAGCCGTGCGCCGTGAAGATGATGTGTGGCACAGATGCGAGCCGCGCCGCGAGAGCACCGAGCCCGCCGATCTTCGAGCTGTTCAAATGAACGATATCGGGCTTCCGCCGCCGGAATTCGCGCAGGAGAGCGAAGAACACAGAGATGTCTTTGAGAAATCGCACGTCGCGGTCGAGCCCCGGGAGCGAGACGACCGGGATGCGCGCCTCTTCAAGATGCTTCTTGAGGGGGCCCATGCCGCCCAGGAGCACGGTTGGCGCGAACGAGCGGGGAAGCGATGTGGCCAGGTCGTAGACGTATCGCTGCGCTCCGCCGCGGTTCGATTTCGTGATCGCGTATATGATTTTCTTCGGTTTTTCGGCTCTATCCATCTGCACATCGTATCGTCTCGGCTCATGACGCACAACATTGCGAGCACTGGCCGTTCTCGTGTATTGTTAAGGCACTCATGCGCTCGATCCGAACACGGGAGCTGGCTCTTCTTCTGCTGGGCGACGTTTTCTCGCTCGCTTTCTCCCTATGGCTCACACTCGTTTTGCGCTCCTGGGCGCTCCCGAGCGCATATCTCCTCAAGCTCCATTTCGTTCCGTTCTCCATCCTCTTTGTGGTCTGGATACTCGTGTTCCTCATCGCTGGTTTCTACGATCCGTATACGAAGATCTTCCGGGCCCGGCTCCCCGAGCGCATCCTGCGTGTCCAGGTCCTCAACATGGCCCTCGCGGCTCTCTTGTTCTTCTTCGTGCCGGTGTTCGGGATCGCGCCGAAGACGAACCTCGTCATCTACCTCATCGTGTCGTCGGTCGTCATCATCGCGTGGCGCCTCGTCGTGTTCCCGTGGCTTCTGCCCGGCAACCGCGCGCAAGCGCTCCTCATCGGCGGCGGAAAAGAATTCTCGGAGCTGAAGGAGGAAGTGAACGGGAATACGCGCTACCCGTTCTACTTCGCCGATTCAATCTGCATCGACCGGCTCGACGGTGGCGCGCTCTCGGAGCGCATTTTCAAGTCGCTCCGGAACCTCGAGCTCTCGTTCATCATCGTGGACACGGACAACCGCAAGCTCGAACACATCCTGCCGCACCTCTACAAGCCGATCTTCTCGAACACCGAGTTCATCGATCTGCGCGACTTGTACGAGGAGATCTTCGAACGGATGCCGATCTCGATTTTAGGCGACGACCGCGCGCTCCGCAGGACAGCGCTCCACCTGCCGCACTCCTTGTATGAGGTCCTGAAGCGCGCGGTCGACGCCGCAGGCGCGATCGTGCTCGGCATCCCGACGCTCCTCATGCTTCCGTTTCTTATCCTGGCTGTACGCCTTGAGAGCCAGGGACCTGCGTTCATCAGCCAACGGCGCATCGGCCGGGACGGGAAGATATTCTCGGCATACAAGCTGCGCAGCATGGAGCGCATGGAGTACGGCGTGTGGATCGGGGAGACCGATAACCGCATAACGCGCGTCGGTTCGTTCCTGCGCCGCACGCGTCTCGACGAATTGCCCCAGCTGTGGAATATCCTGCGCGGCGATCTCTCGTTCGTCGGCCCGCGCCCCGATCTTGAGGGGCTCGCCGAGCGTTTGGCCGCGAAGATCCCGTTCTACGACATTCGCACGACCGTGGCCCCCGGGCTCTCCGGCTGGGCCCAGCTCAAGCAGGATTACGAAGGGAAGAACTTGAGTCCGCAGTCGGTCGAGGAAACGAAGAAGCGCTTCATGTACGACCTCTACTACATCAAGCACCGTTCGTTCATGCTCGATATCCTCATCATCGTCCGCACTATCCGCGTCATTCTCGCGCGTTCAGGATCATAACCGGAGTATGCCGTCGCCGAAGAAACACACACTGTTCATCACCGGAGCCTCGGGCTACGTGGGCGCGATGCTCGTCGACCAGTTCTCGAAGCGCGACGACGTCGCGCGCATCGTGGGGCTCGACAAGGAACCGCTCCCGGAATTCCTCCGCGGCAATCCGAAGCTCACGTTCATCGAGCGGAATATGGCCGATGGAGGATGGGAAGAGACCGCGCGCACGGCGGAGCCGGATATCGTCATCCACACGGCATGGCAGATACGGGAACTCTACGGCAAGCGCGCTCTCGAATGGCACTGGAATATCGAGGGCTCCGACCGCGTGTTCGACTTCGCCTTCGCGACGCCGTCCGTGCGCCGTCTGATACATTTTTCGACGGTCGCTTCATATGGCGCTTTTCCGGACAATCGCGTCGACCATTTCTATAAGGAATCCGAGCCGTTCAGAGAATCGGAATATCTGTATTCGGAAGAGAAGCGCATCTGCGAGGAGCATCTGAAAGAGCGCTATGAACGGGCGAAGAGCGCGCGCCACGCGCCGCAGGTATTCATCGTGCGCCCGGCCGCCATCACGGGCCCGCGCGGACGGTTCGACCGCATCCGTTTCGGCCTCCAATCGGCGTTGTCCGGCTCGCTCAAGGGGAGCCGTTCCTTCGCCTACAAAATCGTTTCGCTTCTCGTCTCATGGGTGCCGGCGACGCCGGGGTGGCTGCGCCAGTACGTGCACGAGGATGATGTCGCCGACATCGTGGCGCTTCTCTCATTCAATGACGTCGCGGGGGAGTACGAGGCATTCAACTTGGCACCCCCCGGCCCCGTCGTCTTCGCCAAAGACATGGCGAAAGCGGTCGGGAAGCGCATCCTTCCGGTCCCTCCGTGGCTGGTGCGCATCGCATTCTTCTGCTTCTGGCACCTGACGCGCGGAACGATCCCGACATCGCGGGGGAGCTGGCGGGGCTACTCGTACCCGATCGCAGTCGATGGTTCGAAGATAACGACGCAGTGCGGATTCCGATACCGGTACGAGTCCACCAAAGCGTTCGTGCAGAACGAAGGGCGCTATAAGGGCGCCGCGGCGTCGCGTGGTAAGATATGAGCATGCGTGTCATGGTCACGGGCGGCGCTGGCTTCATCGGAAGCCAGCTCATTCTTGCGCTTCTCGCGGAAGGCAATGATGTCGTGTGCGTGGATAATTTGGATCCTTACTACGACCCCGCGCTCAAGCGCGCGCGTCTCGCGCGGTTTGAGGACCGCGTCGTCTTTTACGAGACGGACATCGCGGACGCGAAAGCATTCGAGGCCATCTTTCAGAAGCACCCGTTCGACGCGGTTTGCCACCTTGCCGGTCAAGCTGGCGTCTTATATTCGCTCAAGAATCCATTCATCTACGGCGAGAGCAATGTCATGGGGACGCTCAACGTGCTCGAATTCTCAAAACGCTACAAGGTCCCGCATGTCGTCTACGCGTCGACGTCCTCGATCTATGGCGAGAACAAGCCTCCGTTCTCCGAGAGCGACCGCGTGGACACTCCGGTGTCCATCTATGCCGCGACCAAACGCGCCGGAGAGCTTCTCGCGTACACCTATCATCATTCATTCGGTTTGCAGACGACCGCATTGCGTTTCTTCACCGTCTACGGGCCGTGGGGCCGGCCGGACATGGCCCTCTTCAAATTCGTGAAGAATATCCTTGCGGGCAAGCCGATCGATGTCTACAACAACGGCGATATGCGGCGGGATTTCACCTACGTCTCCGATATCGTGTCGGGCTTCATGGCGGCCCTCAAAAAACCGATGGGATTCGAGATCATCAATCTGGGGCATGGCGAAACAGTGCGCCTCATGGATTTCGTCGCGACGATCGAGCGGGAGCTCGGCATGAAAGCGAAGATAAACTTCATGCCCATGCAGATGGGCGACGTGCCCGTGACGCACGCGAACCCGCATAAGGCGAAGGAGCTTTTGGGATGGGAAGCACACATTTCGGTCGATGAGGGCATCAAGAATTTCATACAGTGGTACCGGGAATACTACAAGATATCTTCATGACCATCGACGGAAAAGCAATCGCCGCGGATATGTACGCGGAGCTCGCGTCGCATTTCGCGGCTATTGGCAGGAAGGTTCGCATCGGCATCGTGGTCGTGGGGGAGAACCCGGTCATCGAGTCGTTCGTGCGCATCAAAACGCGGAGCGCGGAGAATCTCGACATTGAGATGGTGCGCGTGGATCTTCCGGAAAGCTCGACCGAAACGGAAATTATCACGGCATTGAAAACGGTCGCCGAGAAAACAGACGCGGTAATCGCTCAACTACCGCTCCCGAAAGGAATCAATGTCAATAACGTGCTTGCGGCTATCCCCGCGGAGAAGGATGTCGACGCTCTGAACCCGACCATTCCCGAAGAGAAGCGACCGGTCCACGCGCCGGTCGCGCTCGCGGTCGTGGAAATTCTGAAGCGCGGCGGCGTGAACATCTCCGGAGCGCGCACCGTCGTCGTCGGCGCCGGCCGACTCGTCGGTGCGCCCTCGGCGTGGCTTCTCAAGAGCTTGGGAGCGAATGTCTCGATGTTCACGCTCCAGGAAGGTTCGATCGATGACTTGAAGATCGCCGATATCGTCGTGTCCGGCGCGGGGAACCCGTGTTTCATCAAGCCGGAGCATCTCAAAGAAGGCGTCGCGCTCGTCGATGCCGGCACGAGCGAGCTGAATAAAAAAATAACCGGCGACGCCGATCCCGCGTGCGCCGACAAGGCGAGCGTCTTCACGCCGGTCCCCGGCGGCGTCGGCCCCGTCGCGGTCGCGATGATTTTCAGGAATCTGCTCGAATTGCTCCAGAAACGGGCCTAAATATAGACATATTGCGTCCATCGCTTCCACGCGTATACTGAGCCCTCATATGTGGCAAAAACGTCTGGCGGCGCTCCTGGTGCTCATCGTCGGCGCCGGCATCGGCTGGTTCGTGTACTCCTCGCAAATAGGCGCATGGCGGCCGTTCCGTCTCGGACTCGACCTCTCGGGCGGCACCCAGCTCACGTATCGTGCGAATCTCGAAGCCATTTCAGGAAGTGATGTGGCGGACTCAATGGCGTCCTTGCGCGATACCATCGAGCGCCGCGTGAATCTCTTCGGCGTCTCGGAACCCATCGTGCAGACGGAGCACGCGGGCACGTTCGCGGGCACTCCGGAGGAGCGCCTCATCGTCGAACTCCCCGGCATCACCGACACGCAGAAAGCCATCGCGCTCATCGGCGAGACCCCGGTCCTTGAATTCCGGATGCTGAAAACAGGCGCGTCCGTTCCTGCGGCGAACGCGACATCGAGCATCAGTCAGGCGTTCGGACCAGCCGCGATTACCGGCAAAGATCTCAAGAGCGCGGGACTGCAGTTCCAGGGCGGAGCGGGACAACTCACGGAGCCCGTCGTCGTCCTCCATTTCAATGCGGAAGGCGCTTCGACGTTTGCCGAGCTCACCAAGAAAAATGTCGGGCGCATTTTCGGCATCTTTCTCGACGGCGTCCCCATCTCGACCCCGGTCATCCGCGAGGCGATTCCCGACGGCACGGCCGTCATCTCCGGAGGTTTCGCTGCGGACGAGGCGAAGACGCTCGCGCGGAACCTGAACTACGGCGCGCTTCCGGTACCGATCGAGCTCATATCGACACAGACCGTCTCGGGGACGCTTGGCGATGAAGCCGTCATGCGCGGCATCTTTGCGGGGCTCTGGGGCGTGGCCGTGGTCGCGCTCTTCATGGTCCTGTGGTATCGCCTGCCGGGTCTCGTGTCCGTCGTCGCGCTCTCGCTCTACATCGCCGCGATGCTCGCGCTTTTCAAGCTGATCCCCGTTACGCTCACGGCGGCGGGCATCGCCGCGTTCATCCTCTCTATCGGCATGGCGGTCGATGCCAACATTCTCATCTTCGAGCGTACGAAAGAGGAGATGCGCGCAGGCAAGAGCGCGAAAGACGCGATCCACGACGGCTTCGCGCGCGCGTGGCCCTCGATCCGCGATAGCAACATTTCGAGCATGATCACGGCCGTCATCCTTTTCTGGTTCGGCACGTCGCTTATCAAGGGATTCGCGCTCGTCTTCGGTTTGGGCGTCTTGGTCTCCATGCTGACCGCGATCTCCGTTTCCCGTACGTTCCTCATGGCGCTCGGCATCAATGCGGGCTCTGCATTCACGAGATTCTTATTCGGCTCCGGAGTCCGCAATAGCTAATTTTTCCAATATGTTCATCGTACGACACAGGAAATTGTTCTTCGCGCTCACGGGGCTCATCCTGCTCCTGTCGCTCGGCTCTCTCGTCGCATTCGGACTGAAACTCGGGACCGATTTCACGGGAGGGACGCTCGTGGAAGTAAGCTACGCGGATGCGCGGCCCGATGCCTCGGCGCTCTCCGCATCGCTCGATGGCACAGGTCTCAAAGGGTATTCCCTGCGCGAAGCGGGGACGGACGGATACATTCTTCGCGCAGGTGCGCTCTCCAACGAGATGCGCGGAAATCTCGCGAAAACATTTTCCGTCGGCGGGGAATACCAGGCGGCCGTCGAGCAACTTACGGAAGTCGGGCCGACGGTCGGGCTTGAACTGCGCAACAAGGCGCTTGTCGCGCTCAGTCTCGTGCTCCTGTGCATCCTTTTCTTCATCGCGTTCGCGTTCCGCAAGGTGTCGGCTCCGGTGTCGTCATGGGTATACGGCCTGATCGCGCTCGTGACACTCGTTCACGATGTCATCGTGCCCGTGGGCTTCTACGCGGCGCTCGGGTACTTCCTGGGTGCGCAGGTGGACACGCTCTTCGTGACCGCCGTCCTCACGGTCCTCGGCTTCTCCATCCACGATACCATCGTCGTCTTCGATCGGGTGCGCGAGAACCTGCGCGTCAACCACGACCGCAATCGCAAGGAAGATTTCGCAGAGACCGCTGGCCGCAGCTTGAATCAGACATTCGTGCGCTCTATTAACACGTCGCTCACGGTCTTGGCCACGCTCCTCGTTCTCTTCTTCATCGGGCCCGCCTCGACGCGCGACTTCGCACTCACGCTCCTCGTCGGCATCATCGCCGGCACCTATTCATCGATATTCCTCGCCACCCCGCTCCTCGTTTCTGTTGAGCGATATTTTGCAAAGCGGAAGTGACATCTTGCATCGCAGTTGCGATGATAAATAAAAAAAGAGTGGGTGAGGGGGGCGAAAATCTGCCCGTGTCCTCACCCACGTTCTGCACAACCATCACCACCCGGGTCCGCGCGAAGTGCTCGCGGTTGCCGTCGATAACACGCCCCGCTCGGCCTCTCCGAGGCCGAGAAAATACGCTCGCGCGCTCTTCTGGGCGGGGGTCATCGGTCTTTCGACGAACATGTCGGAGAATTGCGCCCCGAATTCCGCCATTTTCCCCTTCGCCCTTGCGACGATAAGCGGTTGACCGCATGTTTCTGGCATGGACTACCCTCCGAAGTTGATTGCGTCGGCTATCGGGCTGCGTCGAGTTTCTTGAACGCCGTGGCGACGTTCTCTGCCATTCGCTTTGACGTGCAAGCGTGCGTGTTGAGCGAGTCGAACAGGCCCTGGTACCTCATACTCTCGACCGTGTATCCGAGCCGCGACATCTCTGCGATGACGAGCGGTAAATCCGCCGTCAGTGCAGCAAAGTTCGTCGATATGATGGATTCGAGTTGATGCTTTCCCATCACTCCTTGCTCGTGCTGCATAGCGGCGAGCTCAATCGCCCAGTGTGCGCCTCGGATGAGCCACTCGCCGAGATGCGACAATACCAGCGATGTCACCCTTTGACCGACGTCCTCTTGTACCATGTCCATGCTTTTCCCCTTGGGTTGGGTGGTTGCCGAAAAGAACTGCTCCTGTGCGGTTTTTGCTTTGCGACTTCGCAAAACAAAAACCGCCCTCATCGCACGAACGAAATTCGTGCAATAAGGGCGATTTTTAAACCGCGGTGCCACCTTATTTAGCCGACCGCAAAGCGGTTGGCCGTCTTTTACCAGCTCCGTCGAAACGACACTGGTTATCTCTGTTACGGGAGAGCCCGGACTTCCACTTACGCAGAAGCCTCCTCACCGGCCCCAACCCTGCATTTCTGCAGGAACCGGCTCAATGGATTTGACTACGTGCAGTATACCTGTATCGGATACGTTGTCAAATAAAAAGACCCGCCCGTGTCGCCGAAGCAACAGAGGGGCGGATCAAATCACAACTGGAAGGAGGAGTGGAAGATGTCAGGCCTTTTTCTTATTGTTTGCCATCTCTGCAAACATCAGCATCAGATCGGCGCACTGCTTCAGCCCATCCGTAACGAAGGTTACGGTGAAGCGCACTCCGTGTTGAGCTGCGACGGAGTGCGCCGCAGCGTGAATAGGAACAATCTCCCTGGGCCCCTCCTCCGCCACGTCGATGACAACGGCAGCGCCTCCGATTAACGCGAGATCGGATGCGTCACTCCCCGGTAGGTGGAATGTTTTGATACGAACATACCACGGCATCCAGGAGTATTGCATCAGGTCTTCCACGAACTTCTGTCCGCCTGGCGTGCTCGTCAGGAAGATGACGAGCGGCAACGATACGTCGTCCGTTGGCTTCGGCGGGACGATGCCAAACGTCGTTGCTTCGTCGACTTCATCGCATCCCTGCACTCTTACTTGGTCCGTCTGGCCCATCACATCCTCCCAGTCGTGTGAAAGATCAAGCTCGTACCAGCCTGATCCTCGGATTGATCAGTGGTACGAAGAAGGGCCCCTGTGAGGGCCCTTTTCCGAGATCGTTTGGGAAGTTTACGATCGCGCAAAAGAGACCTCAAGGGAGGTCCCATAAAAGAAAAAGCTAAACTGTTGCGCGATTGCGTGCATGTCCGGTTATGTTATGGCATAACAAATGGCCTGTCAAGTGCATGATTTTTTTATCATATACATAAAACGACCGCCCCTCGCGCTGCTTTGCGAGGGGTCGGGGGCGCGGGCATCAGCCCGCCAGGTAGGGGTGTAGGATTTGAGTCCCCGGTAGCCAGGGGTTGTCTTGCTCCCGCCGAAAGCGCAGGACGAAGAAGTTCGATGCATCCAGGTACGAGACCTGGAACATCTTCATCGACCCAGCACACAGGAAGAGGCTTACCATTTCTGGGGCCTCTTTCAAGCATGGACCGAGTGAGTGCTCCTGATGGAACAGGAACTCGGCCAGCATGTCCCCGATAAACTGTATCGGGAATCCCGCGGCCATCTCCTGCCTGATGCCTCTGCTACTGAGGTGCGCCAGTAGCTTTTTGCGGCCCAGTATCATCGGAGCAACCGGTTTGTCCCCAAGGGGGACTTTGCGGAGCACCTCGATGACTTCCGGTTCGACGAAGAGGTTGTAGTGGCCTCTCTCGATCAAATCGATCCCAGGACGACCAAGAGGATCAAACCCCTCGATCCTGATGGGATCTAGGCTTAAGAAATTACCCATGCGTCCCTCCAATAGTCGAAGATCTTGTTTCCGTTCCGCATCCGGCGTTATGAGTTGGATACGAAACAAACCAGCTCCCTTTCGGGAGCGTGGGCCAATCTTCACAGTAGCGACACTCTCCATTCCTGTCAAACCCGGTTAGTAGAAAATGGCATGACACTGCGTAAGCCATGGACATCACATTTCAGATTCAACGATATGCTCCAGTTTAGTTCTTACATATAAATAACGGCAGTGTATGCGCCATGCCATTTTTCACTACCGGGTCAAACTTTGTGCAGACGGGGCCTCTGTAGTACTGTAGCCACCATATGGAGATGGTCCAAACGGACAAAGCGCCCCAGGCGATAGGGCCATATTCCCAGGCGACTATCGCGGGCGGATTCGTGTTTTGCTCCGGCCAGATCGCACTCGACCCCGCCCGCGGAGAATTGGTCTCCGGCGGCATCAAGGAGCAGACGGCGCGTGTTTTCGAGAACTTGAAAGAGGTGCTCCGCGCGGCGGGCATTGGATTCGATGCAGTCGCCTCGGTGAACGTCTATTTGCGCGACATGAATGATTTCAAAGAAATGAACGAGGTGTATGCAGAAGCATTTGGCGCGCACAAGCCTGCGCGCATCGCCGTCGGCGTGTCGGCGCTTCCCAAAAATGCGCTCGTCGAGATTTCCTGCGTCGCCATCAAGAAATGAGTATGCCCGAGACATTCAATCCGAAGATGGTTGACGAGGCACGTGAGCACCTGCGCGGCGTCGTGCGCGAGACACCCCTCGTGTTCAACAAAGGGCTCTCGGACAAATATGGCGCGAAGGTGTACCTGAAACGCGAGGACTTGCAGGTCGTTCGTTCGTACAAATTGCGCGGCGCATACAACCGCATGCGCCGACTTTCCGCCGCCGAAAAGAAGCGGGGCGTCGTGTGCGCCTCGGCGGGGAATCACGCACAGGGCGTGGCTTTCAGTTGCCACGCGCTCAAAACGCGCGGCATCATCTTCATGCCGAAAAATACTCCGAGGCAAAAGATAGACCGTGTGCGTGCTCTTGGCGGCTCGTACGTGACGATAGAACTTTCGGGCGATACCTTCGACGAGGCGTTCGCGGCTGCAAAAGCAATGGTGGAGAAGAAACACATGATCATGGTGCACCCGTTTAACGACCCGTACGTCATCGCCGGGCAGGGGACGGTGGGAGCGGAAATCCTCGAACAGACGAAAGAGCACATTGATTACGTCGTCGTGCCGATCGGCGGCGGCGGCCTCTGCTCCGGCGTCGGCTCGTACATGAAAGCAAAGAACCCGAAGACGAAGATAATCGGCGCGGAACCGGCTGGCTCGCCATCGATGCAAAGGGCAATGAAAGCGGGGAAGCCGGTGACTCTTGAGAAAATCGATACGTTCGTGGATGGGGCGGCGGTAAAGACGTCGGGCGAACTCACTCTGCGACTTTGCTCGAAAGTACTCGAGAAACTGCTTCTTATCCCCGAGGGCAGGGTATGCCAGACGATGATATCCCTCTACCAGCGCGACGGCATCGTCGCGGAGCCCGCAGGCGCGCTCTCGATCGCGGCGCTCGAGGACCTGGGGAAATCACTCAAAGGGAAGACCGTTGTGTGCATCGTCTCCGGCGGCAACAACGACATCAGCCGCTATCCAGAAGTCATCGAGCGCGCACTCGTTTATCAGGGGCTGAAGCACTATTTCATCATCAACTTCTCCCAGCGGCCCGGGGCCCTGCGCCGCTACCTGAACGAAGCTCTCGGCCCCACCGATGACATCACGCTCTTCGAATACACGAAGAAGAACAATCGCGAGAACGGCCCGGCCTTGGTCGGCGTCGAGCTCGCGAGGAAGGAGGACTTGAAACCGCTTCTGAAGCGCATGGACGCCATCGGCATGTCGTACGAGCTTCTTGAGCACGACAGCCCGATATTCAGGTTCCTGATTTGACAGATTTGGGGCAGAATATACACTCAAATTTATGGTCAAGTCATCGGCGTTTGCGTTGATGATGGTTCCCGTTGAATCGCGGGGGCTTTTTGGCTAGTGCATAAAAATGTCAAACACAAAAGCCCCCGTGCGGGGGCTTTTGTGTTTTCTGGTCTTTAACTTGTCCTTAGGAAAGGAATCAAATGCAAACGGGAAGCGAATGCGTGTTCACGGCGAACGAGGCATTTTTCGCGGTATTGGAGTACGCGAGCAAATTGCTCGGAATGCCAAGGCCGGAAGGTGCCATGGCTATCGTCCGCGTTGATGGTTCCAGCCGACTGGCGTACGACTTTGTTCCGTGCCTCGATTGGAATAACCCCAACGATGTTACGGCGTATCGTGCATATGCAGATGCGCTCCATCGGATACCCCACGCCTTGCACTGCCTGAAGGAGTACGGGTATCGAGGGGATGAGCTTGCATGCACACTGGTGCGTCTTTCTGGCAGCACATTCCACTGGCAGCTCGTATTCCCTCGTCAACCACACACGCCGCGGCTTGTGAGTGGCAAAGCGATTACGAGCGCGCCGTTCGGTTACTAACCTTACTAACCGATGCAGCTTGAGAATCGGCGGAGCAGATTCACTCCGCCGGTTCATCTTTTTTACGATTTTCTGCTTCGACACAACCGCCTGCCCTGTTCTGATAGGCGTGAGCCGGGCAGCTTGACAGGCAAATGAAAGCCAAATACGATAGAAATATGTCGAACAAGCAAGTAAACAAGGCCCAGCTTCTCGGCCTCCTCCTTACCCGCCTCGCGAGTGGGGGTTTTGCTTGTGTCTAGTTTCTAAAACAAAGTAGATACAAGGAAGGCCCTCCCCCAAGGAGGGTCTTTCGTTTTTAAAACTGTTCTTTCTGATCTTTGAAACTTGAAGAGAGGAGAGGGCGCGTGTTCAACCTCATGTCCAAGCAAGGAGGGATCATGGCAAACAAGAAGTTTGTTGTCTCGGGGGTGGCGTGCCGGGGCCATTCGCATTGCGCAGTGCACAGTGCGCTCACCGCACTGCGGCAGGATCTGCTCGCGCTGCGGCAAGTTGAGGCGGATTTCACGGCGATGGTCGCAACGGAAGTTCGTCGCGCGTCCAAGCCGTCATCCAAACACTTGTTCTCGGTGCGAATGGCTGGCAACGGGGACGTCGCAACCGTTCTGCAACGGTTGCGTGTGTTCGCGTCGGATTTCGTCAATTCGTACGCTACCCGGCCGGGGTTCGGCGTCATCACGCTGGGAGGAATTCGCCGGGCGCGCGGAGGCGGACTACCCACCGGTCATCAGGCGGCAGTCGAATCCGTTTGACTGACCAGCTTCGCACACTCTTCTCCGCTCGCATTCATCCCCGGGACTGGCCACCCCGGGGATTTTCTTATCCACATTACGCATATCGGGCCGGAATCGTTATGATGCGTACATCATGAAAAAGAGGGTTCTCGTCATCCAGTCGCGCGAGTGCCCCACAATGATAGCGACTGAGCAGGAAGGGTATCGGCGGGCGGTTGGAGGCGCGGCGGATATGCACTTCCTCTCCGCGCTCGATCCGAAATTCTCATGGGAGACGCCGGGTGCGGTTCTCAAAGGATTCGACGCGGTCATTTTCGGCGGTTCCGGAGAATTCGATCTGCACGGAGGGCGGCTCGGCAATGATCCCGCACGCCTCATGGCGATGCTCATACTCTCGCGCCTGCGCGCGCTCATCAAGGAGGTGTTCGCAAGCGGAATGCCGGCGCTCGGCATCTGCTTCGGGCACCAACTCATCGCGCAGATGCGCGGCGGTTGCGTCATGAACGATCCCGAACAGAAGAAAGCCGGGTCATACGAGGTCAACCTCACGCCGGAAGGGAAGCGCGACCATCTCTTTTCCGCGATGCCTCACTCGTTCGTCGCGCAGTACGGGCACAAAGACAGCGTAACGAAACTTCCGGAAGGCGCCTCCGTGCTCGCATCCGGCCCTTCATGCCGTTTCAGCGCCCTGCGCTACGGGGATTCGGCATACACGTTCCAATTCCACCCCGAGGTCGACCCGCTTGAATTCGCCGGGCGCCTGAAAACGGCCGGCTACTTGCCCGAGGACGTCGCGTCGGAATCGGTCATCCGTGATTCTCCCGAGGCGTCGCGTTTGATACGGCTTTTTGTCGAAAAGGTAGTCTCTGCGAATCAGTTGCAGAGGTGATAGAATGTATTTTATGAACGAGCGTTTTTCCGGCCTCCCCCAACACGAGCGGCGGGAACCGATCACGTGGGAAGAATTGTATCTTAATGACGACCACACTCCTCTCTGGTACGCATTGGTGGAGAAACACAATGCCGCTGTTCTCTCTACAGCAGAGGCTGACAAGGCGAAAAGCCGATTGACCGTTCTGTTTAGAGAAGCGCCGGAAAGGGTAAATGCGTGTCGAAACATGGATCTTCCTGGAGCGAGGGCGGAATTGGAGAGGATCGAGGAGCTTCTCGATGCTCAAACCCAGTGAACCAACATCGGGTACATAGGCATTATTGCCGTCGCCCTTGACTTGAAAACGGGGTCGCGTATACTTTGCCGACCATCGCTCCTGATGGCTTGTCTGGACGTCGCTCGATGCCCTGCAGACAGATCCGCCGGAAGGCGGACGGGACGATGTGCCGAAAATCTCTCTATGGAATTCTTCGGAAGAACTTTGAAAACTGAATAGAATTGTACGCAAAACCAAGTAAGATTGGTAAGTAAGAAACACACAAACAAGCAAGAAAAAGGAACAGGAGAATATACATTCTTTTGTTCCGTCCAAGGGCGCTCAAACTCCGCAAGGAGAAAGCGCCATCCTAAACAGATGTCGGATCCGTCCGATATCTATACTGAGAGTTTGATCCTAGCTCAGGGTGAACGCTGGCGGCATGGATAAGGCATGCAAGTCACGGGGGCCGCAAGGCAACCGGCAGACGAGGTAGTAACACGTAGGAACGTACCCCAAAGTCTGGTATAGCTCGCCGAAAGGCGGGGTAATCCCAGATGGTCTCGCAAGAGTAAAGCTTCGGCGCTTTGGGAGCGGCCTGCGTTGTATCAGCTAGTTGGTGAGGTAATGGCTCACCAAGGCTATGACGCATAGGGGGAGTGAGAGCTCGATCCCCACCGATGGAATTGAGATACGGTCCATACTCCTACGGGAGGCTGCAGCCGAGAATATTCGACAATGGGCGAAAGCCTGATCGAGCGATGCCGCGTGATGGATGAAGTGCTTCGGTACGTAAACATCTTTTATGAGGGAGGAAGTCATTGACGTTACCTCATGAATAAGGGGCTCCTAACTCTGTGCCAGCAGGAGCGGTAATACAGAGGCCCCAAGCGTTACCCGGAATTACTGGGCGTAAAGAGTGCGTAGGTGGTCGTGTTAGTCGTTCGTTAAATCTCCGGGCTCAACCTGGGAATCGCGGGCGAAACGGCACGACTTGAGGGCGTGAGAGGTACATGGAACTCATGGTGTAGGGGTGAAATCCGTTGATATCATGGGGAACACCGAAAGCGAAGGCAATGTACTGGCGCGTTCCTGACACTCAAGCACGAAAGCGTGGGTAGCGAACGGGATTAGATACCCCGGTAGTCCACGCCCTAAACTATGTCCGCTGGCTTTTCGGAGTATCGACCCTCTGAGAGGCGAAGCTAACGCGTTAAGCGGACCGCCTGGGTAGTACGATCGCAAGATTAAAACTCAAAGGAATAGACGGGGGCTTGCACAAGCGGTGGAGCGTGTGGCTTAATTCGTCGCTAAGCGAAGAACCTTACCAGGGCTAGAAATCCTACTGCACGCCTATCGAAAGATAGGAAGCCTTCGAGGGTGTAGGACAGGTGATGCATGGCTGTCGTCAGTTCGTGGTTTGAATCGTTCCCTTCAGTGGGGTAACGAACGCAACCCTCGTTGCCTGTTATACGTGTCAGGCGAGACTGCCCCCTCACGGGGGAGGAAGGTGAGGATGACGCCAAGTCAGCATGTCCCTCTGATGTCCTGGGCTGCACACGCGCTACAATGGCCGTTACAAAGGGGCGCGACGGGGTAACCCTGAGCAAATCCTTAAAAGCGGCCTCAGTTCGGATTGAGGTCTGCAACCCGACCTCATGAAGCTGGAATCGCTAGTAATCGTGGATCAGCCACGCCACGGTGAATACGTTCTCAAGCCTTGTACTCACCGCCCGTCAACTCAGGGAAGTTGGGAGTGCCCAAAGCCCATCCTCGCGATGGTCTAAGGCAAACTCAATGACAAAGAGTAAGTCGTAACAAGGCACGGGTAGCGGAAGCTGCTCGTGGATTCATTCCAAAATTGGACGCCGAATCCCTTCGGGGAGGAAGCTTACAGTCGATTTCTGCGTCTCGATCGAGCGCAGAAGGGTGATCGCATTGAACCCCTCAACATGCGCGACAGATCGGAAAGACGATCTAGGAGAATTGGACGGAACAAAAGAGTGTGTATGTGCGTACAAAACAAAAAGCGCCGACCCTGATGGGGCACGGCGCTTTTTGTGTTCGTGTCTACTTGCGCAGCGTGTAATGCAGGTCGTAATCCTTCGCACCGAAGAATTCTTTCGCGAATTCCGCCGCCTCCCGCGGGCTGTAGTACTTGCACGAGAAGATGTCTATGTAAGCTGTGTTCGTCTGGTTGGCGAAGTGGCCGGAGATGAGCGAGGTCTCGATGAGCTGGGTCATCGAGAACCCCGCTACCTTCTCGTTGTCGCCGAAGTTGACGACGGTGCACTCGCCGAACCGCTTCATCTCTATCCGTTCGCACAGTTCGACGACGAACTGCTTTATCTTCTCCGCATTGCGGATAACCTCCCCGTCGCACTCGTGGAGGTCGATGCCGGAGTGAAGACCCCAGGCGTCAATGAGCTGATACTCTTGGCGTATCGCCGCATCGGTTGATGTTGTTTCCATCTCTGATGTACATAAAGTTAGCTGACAATATTCGTATGATACACCCCCTGCGGGGCTCAAGCCCCCCTGGGGCCCCGTGTGTGCATAAGTCGCTACGCGCCATGTTGCGTCTTCGCTCGCGTTTCTTGAAAGTAAGCTTTCACGATGCCGCTCGCTAGCCGCAATAACGCTTTTTTGCTACTATCGCGTGTACGCAAGGGTGAGAGATTGCGCTCGTAGTTCAGTGGTAGAACGCTGTCCTGATAAGACAGAGGTCGAAGGTTCGATTCCTTCCGGGCGCACAATGAACTACAAAATCATCGGCGGCAAAAAGCTTTCCGGAACGGTCGAGACCAATATCTCGAAGAATGCCGCCGTGGCGCTTTTGTGCGCATCGCTCCTCAACCGCGGGACGACGACCTTGAAGCGCATGCCGCGTATCGAGGAAGTGAACCGCATTCTCGAAGTCCTGCGCTCGATCGGCGTCGCGATTGACTGGCGGAAGAACGGCGACATCGTCCTCACGCCGCCGTCGCGGTTCGACCTCAAGAATATTGACCGCGCGGCGGCGGAGAAGACGCGCTCGATCGCGATGTTCGCGGCACCGCTCGCGCACCTGCTCGGTTCGTTCGATCTTCCCGCGCCGACCGGCTGCAATCTGGGGAAGCGTTCGCTCGGAGCGCACATCGACGCTTTGGCGCGGCTCGGCATACACGTGAGCGGCAATCCGGACGCGCACTCGTACCATGTCGAAGCGACCAAGAAGCACCCGGCGGAGATCGTCATGTACGAGGCGTCCGACACGGGCGTCGAGAACGTGCTCATGGCCGCGGCGAAGATCCCGGGCACGACGACCATCAAATTCGCGAGCGCCAACTACATGGTGCAAGACCTATGCGTTTTCCTTGAGGCGTGCGGGGTGACGATAGAGGGCATCGGCACGACGACCCTCGTCGTGCACGGCGTGGAAGACATCAATGCCGATATCACCGGATATCCGAGCGAAGACCCCATCGAATCGATGTTCTTCATTTCGCTCGCCGCGACGACGCATTCGCCGCTTACGATCAAACGCTGCCCGATCGACTTTCTCGAACTGGAATTGCTGACGCTCGAGAGCATGGGGTTCCGCTATGAACGTTCGAAGCCATACACGGCGGAGAACGGCCGCACGAAGCTCGTCGACCTCGTGCTCAAAGACGGTGAACTGCATGCGCCGCCGGAGAAGATCGCTCCGCGCCCGTATCCCGGCATCAATATCGACAATCTGCCGTATTTCGTTCCCATTGCGACGCAGGCAAAAGGCCGCACGCTTATCCATGATTGGGTCTACGAAGGGCGCGCCATCCACTACATGGAAATGAAAAAGCTCGGCGCCGAGATGCTCCTCGCCGATCCGCATCGCGTCTTCATCGACGGCCCTACGAAGCTCCACGGCGCGAACGTGGATGCTCCGCCCGCGCTCCGCCCGGCGACGCTTCTCCTCATCGGCATGCTCGCGGCGGAGGGTGAATCGATGCTCAATAACGTGTACCCGATAAGCCGCGGCTACGAGAATCTGCACGAGCGGCTGAAAAAACTCGGCGCGTCGGTTGAAGCGGTGGAATAGTATGGACGAAGGGATACAGAAACTGGACAAAGAACCCGAAATAGAACTCCGGCCTGTCGCGCGGGAAAATGCAGAAGCATATTTTCGATTGGTCGCTTCGAATCGGGAACACTTCGCAAAGTTCGGCAACATGTCCCCGGACAAATATCAGAACACCCAGGACGTTCAGGACGCTCTTTCGAATGCACCAGAGAGGCAGCGTTGGGCCATCTACTCAAGTGGAACGCTTGTCGGGGTCATCGTTCTCAAACCCGATAATAATTCACCAGAAACGGGTGAGATAGGGTATCTCGTTGCGGAACAATATGGGAACAGAGGGATCGCGACCGCTGCAACTACAGAGCTTATGCGACGCTCCCTGGGATATAAATCGTTTATAGCCACAACACACCCGGATAATGTTCCAAGCCAGAGAGTTCTGCAAAAGGCTGGATTTATCCCTGCCGGTAAAAATGATGAAGGCAGATTGGTATTCCGGTATGAAAGGCCTGCACGCGTATGACTAAATCTCGACTCGTCATCTTCTCCTCCGGCACGAAAGACGGCGGCGGGTCCGGATTCGAGAACCTCGTCCATGCCGCACAGCGCGGGGAACTCGATGCGGACATCGTTGCGGTCGTTTCGAACCATGAGCATGGCGGCGTGCGCGAGCGCGCCGAGCGGCTCGGCATTCCCTTCATTTACTTTCCCGGTCCTTATGATGCCGAACACTATTCCAGTATTTTGCAAAAGACTGCAATAGAAAAAAGCGAGCTATGGGTCGCGCTCTCCGGCTGGCTGAAGCACGTGCACGGACTCGATCCTGCGCGAACGTTCAACATTCACCCGGCTCTCCTCTCGCAATTCGATGGCAGATTCGGCGGCGATGGCATGTATGGACACCGCATTCACGAGGCGGTGAAGGCCGCGCTCGACGCGGGAGAACTCGCCGAGTCGGGCTTCACGATGCATTTCGTGACCGACGAGTACGACCGCGGCCCGGCGTTCTTCGAGTATCGCATCCCGCTCCGAAGAGGAATGACCGCAGACGACATCGGGAAGGCGGTGAACATCGAAGAGCACCGCTTTCAGCCGCACATCACGAACATGGTCGTGCATGGAGAGATCAGGTGGGATGGGAAGGACCCGGAGACGCTTATCGTGCCGCATGGGTACCAGTACCTGCCGAAACACTAGGATCTGGTATATTGACCGTGCCGAATGCCGCGGTGGTGAAACTGGTAGACACGCTAGCTTCAGGAGCTAGTTCCCGCAAGGGATTGGGAGTTCGAGTCTCCCCCGCGGCACAGTGCTAAAATACTGTGAATCATGAATGAATCACTGGAAAGAAGGACACAGGAAGGCATACCACCTAGTCTTGAGCAGGTAGAATTGCCGGACAATTTTGGTCTGATTAGACGGGCGATAACCGATGAGAAAAAGCACATAGATGGTTTTGAGGACGTTCTGTTTGGGGAAGCTCTCGGAGCAGGAGCCGGAGGGTTTTTCAACACTATGGGACCTCCGACACAACTTGTATTTGCGCTCTCGATAGTCCCAAATACGAGCGTCACGGAAATTATAAAAGAACATGTGAAATCAACCCCTCGCGAGATAGTGCAAGAATTGAGGAAAATAGGCCCACTTTCCGGAATGAAAATCATCGATCTTGGATGCGGTTGGCCTACTTTCGCTCTTGCGGCCGGGACGCTTGGTGCAGAGGTATATACGGCAGATGACGGATATCTATCTCCGGAAATCAGGGCAAAATTAACAGGTCACACGGAGATAGATCTGAACGACCCAAATGCGTTGGCGGTTTTACAAAAAGCGACGGGGAGTGATTTTGATCTGGTTACCGAGTGGATAATCGGTAAGACCGAACTGAACAGGTCGGATCTTGAGGTCCCGAACAAGCAAACGATCCTCCATATCGGAGAGGGATTATTGAAGAAGGGCGGATATCTCTATTCTTTGAAAGTTGGAGGAGGAATTAAACCTTATCGAAAAAAGTAAGGAGGGCCATTCTTGTCGGTAGTTTGCGCATAGATAGAAAACCCGTACAATGCGTCCTTCATGCCGCAATTGAGCGATAAAGCATTCAAGAAGCTTGTCATCGCGCTCGCGCTCTACCTCGCGTCGCTCTTCGCCGCGAACACCTTGGGTCTCAAGATCATGCCATTCTTCTGGGGGCTCCATGTGTCCGTGGCGGTCTTCTTCTTCCCATTCGTGTTCTTGACGACCGACGTCGTGGGCGAAGTCTACGGCAAGCGTATCGCCAAGCTCTTTGTGCTCGCGGGATTCATCTCGACCCTCCTTTTCATTCTCTACTCGTTCCTCTCGCTTTCCGTGCCGTGGTCTTCGGCGGGGGAATGGGCGCATCCGGCCTACAACCAGATATTCGGCATCTCGGTACGCATCGCGATCGCGTCCGCCGTCGCCTTCATCATCGGCGAGTACCAGGACGTGCTCTCGTTCTTCTTCTTCCGCAAGCTCTGGGGCACTCCGAATTTCTGGCTGCGCTCAACGCTCTCCAACGTGTGGTCGCAGCTTCTCGACACGGTCATCTTTATGACCATCGCGTTCTACGGTGTGTATGCGAATCCCGTCCTCATCCGCATTATCATCTCGTGGTGGCTTTTCAAGGTGCTGATGGGCGTTCTCTACACGCCGCTCTCATACGTCGGCCTCCGGCTCCTGCGGAATGATGAAAAAGCGAACACCGCCGCGAGCGCGTAGGCCTCGCTACATCGCGTACGTCGCCGCGAGCATCGACGGCAGGATCTCTCTCACGAAGAAAACGCGGCCGGATTGGACGAGCAAAGAGGATTGGGCATTTTTTCAGGATGCGCTCGCGCACGCTGATGCGGTCGTCGTTGGCCGCAATACCTTCGGGGCGGCGAAGTCGCGGCTCGAAAAGAGGAACACCTATGTCTTTACGAACCGCGTCAAGGGAGCACGGCGCCGGGGAACGGTCACGTTCGTAAATCCGTCCACTGTCGATGTGAAGGACCTTCTCAAAGATTTCAAAACGATCGCAATCATCGGAGGCGCCGGCGTGTATCGCGCGATGCTCGAGCAAGGGCTCATGAATGAACTGTATGTCACCATCGAACCGCTGGTCTTCGGCCGCGGGAAAGAAATGTTCTCCGGAGGAACAAAGACCACACGCCTGCGCCTCGTGTCGGTGCGCAAACTCAACAAAACGGGGACACTTCTTTTTCACTACTCAGTATGACCATAAAACCCATCAAAACGGACCTTTTTAAGGAGGGTGAAAATCTTGCCGACTTTATCGTCGAACACATTCCAACATTAAAAAACGGCTCTGCCTTGGCCGTGACGTCGAAGATCGTTGCGCTCTCGGAAGGACGTGTCGTGCGTCCAAAGGACGCAAAAGAGAAGGAGAGGATCATCCGGACGGAGAGTGAATGGGTCCTGCCCACAAGACACGTCTTCCTTGCGATGAAAAACGGCATGCTTCTCGCGAATGCGGGAGTCGACGACTCGAATGCGGACGGAAAGCTGGTCCTCTTGCCGAAAGATAGTTTCAAAACCGCGTCCGCGCTCCGAAAGAAGTTGCAATCGCACTACAAGATCAAGAAACTCGGAATCGTCATCACCGACAGCCGATGCCTGCCTCTGCGCGCGGGAGTCGTCGGCGTGGCACTCGGCTACGCCGGATTCAAAGGCGTACGCGACTATCGAGGAAAGCCGGACTTATTCGGGAGGGTCATGAAGATCACGCAAACGGACGTGGCCGATTCGCTCGCGACTGCCGCCGTGCTCGCGATGGGCGAGGGGAGGGAGCGGCAGCCGCTCGCGGTCATCGAAGACGCGCCGGTCGAATTCTCTGAACGCGTGAACCGGAAGGAATTGCGGATCGATATGGAGGACGACATATACCGCCCGCTGTTCAGTGGAAAGAGATTATAGCCAGATGCGAAGAAGGGCGATGATGGACGCCCGCACTTTGCCCAGAAATCCACTCGCACTCGCCGCGGCCGCGGCAGTCTGACCCGCGACGGCTTCCGATGTCGTCGCCGTCGGCAGCGGAGAATCCGTCGCTAGGGTGGTCGTTCCCGGCTCGGGCTCTTCTTGGAGCGATTGTGACGTAACCGAAGGCACCGCTCGCAAGGTCTCCGGTGCTGCCGTGGGCTCCGGCTCGACGGTCGCGGGCAGTATGGCGACCGTTGATGTGGAAGCTACCGGTGTCGGTTTAGGGAAAAATTTCAGTACGTCATTCCATGCCTTGCCCTCGATAGCGGGAATGGCATATGCGGTTGCCCATACCCGCGTGGCGGTGTCGCTCGCAGTCGATTCCACGCCCCCGTCCCGTTCTTGGAAGGTTGCGAGGTAGTACTGCGGCGCGTGATAGACAGCTCTCGTCCAGTCGTACGGCGAATCACCGAGCGCTTGAACGGCTTGCAGGACCCAGCTTGTGGTGAAGCTGTTGCCCCACCCGCCGTCTTCGTTCTGCTCCGTGCGCAGGTAGCCCGATGCCTTTTGGAGCGCGGCATCTACGCCGGAGAGCGAGCGTACCTCGGTGAGCGCCTGTATTGCGGCGGCGGTCAGGTCGACGCTCTCTTCCCATGAGCCGTCGCTCTCTTGGTTGGAAAGGATGAACGACGCGGTTTTGCCGATGATCTCATCGTCGACCGCGTACCCTGCGTGCAGAAGGGGGAAGAGTGCGAAGATGTCATCGTTGACGAGCGATGGAATCCCCACCTGCGTTCCGTCGAACGCCTGCAGGATGGGCGCGATATAGTCTACGCCGCCCGCCGCATACGGATCGATACCGAGCGCCTCAAGCGCCATCGCGTGTCGTTCATAGTCGGTCACGCTCGAGAGTTCGGGAGTGAAGGAGGCGAAGAGTGCTTGCATCTTCCTCTGTGCGTCTCCCGCGCCTCCGCTCGAGAATGCGATCGCGGCCCAATCGGAGGTGAGCGAGGAGTCGAAGGAACCGTCTGCGCGCTGATTTCCGGAAAGATACGAGAACGCGAGGGGCACGTCAAAGGGATCGTGTAGCGTCAGATTCGAAGCGCCTGTTGCCTCAGCTGAAGTATCAGTATTCGGCGTGCTCGCGGTCGGATTCGCGGTGAGCGTGAAGCGCGTACCGAGATAGTTATCCGAGAAGTCATGCAATTCGAACATTATGGTGTCGCCCGCGGCAACGGTCATCTGAGTAAGGCCGACGCTCGCGAAGCTATCGTTTTGGTAGAGCGCCCAGTACTGGCTTGCTGGGTCCGCTGCAGTGCCGCCGATGGAGGTTACGAAGAGGCCGAACGACGGAAATGCGTTAGAAAATTCTGCACTGGAAATGGAACCTGCCTCAAGCGCTGCCTCAAGCGCGCAGATGCCGAGATGCTGACCCGAATATGTATGTGCGACGCCGTCAGTATCAGTGACGGTGCAGTGATCTGGAACGGCGACCGACACGCTCGTATCGGCGAGAGCGACGAGCGGAGAGAAGGCGAGGATCAGCGTGATTGCGATGGAAACGAAACGTGTATGCATATGCGCGTGCATGTGCTGCTAAAGCTTAATAACCCTTTTCATACCTCCACTCCACCGCGTCGCCGGGTGAAATGAAGGTCTGCGAGGCGCCTTTCGGAGATCGCGTGCCATTCACATAGAGGATCCAATAGAAACCGTCGGCATTCGTCTTGCCGTTCATGCCCTCGATGAACGCACCCATGCCGGGGAATTCGCGCGAAGAGAACCTGAACAACGTAGTCGATGCGAGGGTTCGCATCGCGGCGAGGACGCTCGTCTTCGCCGCGACCGCGACGTCGTACCGCGTGCCTTCGATGGAGAACGTTGCCGTGCGCGCGGAGGACGCAGACGCCGTTGTGGTCGCCTGCACTGGCAGCAGCTCGGTGCGCTGCGCGGGGCGTCCGCCGAGGAAAAAGAAAGATCCTGCGAGCGCCGCGATAGTGAGTGCGTAAAAAATGTATTTTTTGTTCATACGAAAACGAAAAAGCTCCGCGCCGAGCGGAGGTTTCTCAGGTGCCGACCGCGAACGCGATCGGTACGGACTCCTGCTCGGGAACGATCGATCATCTGACGACCGGACTAACCCTTGCCCTTGCGGGCGAGCAGGTATTACCGTTGCGGCACAGTAGGGGAATCTCACCCCACTTCCACAAATGACCGTGCGGGTGATTCTACATGTTTCAGTTTGAGGAGCAAGTGGATAACGGACTGCAGAATACGAGCAAAGGTCGGTCAATGCGGCCGCGCGCCAGACCCGGAAGCAATGTATAATGGCGCGATTATGCCCGAGCAGATAGGAGGGCCGTCATTCTTCATCGGGCGCGACGACGACACGCTCATCTCGTTCGGCTCAGGGCAGCCCGATCTGCCGCCGCCGCGCGAGGTGTTCGATGTGCTGAAGTCGTTCTCCGTGTTCAAGTACGGGCTCGTTCAGGGGGAATTGCCGCTTCGGGAAGGGCTTGCACAGGAGTACCCGGGCGCTTCGGCAGAGCAGTTCGTCATCACCAACGGCGCATCGGAAGCAATCGACGTAGTTCTGCGCGTCATCGCAAAGCCGGGGGCGAAGGTTCTTCTGCCCCGCCCGTATTACTATTCCTATCCGTACAATGTCACCTTCGCCGGCATGATGCCTGTCTACTGCGACCTCGACCACAATGGAAAGCTCGACTACGAGGCGTTCAAGACGGCAATCACCGGCTGTCGCGCGGCCATCATCAATTCTCCCTCGAATCCGACGGGCACCGTGCAGGACATCGACACGCTGAAGAAAATCGAAGCACTGTGCGACGCGCTCGGCGTCTACATCATCTCGGACGAAGTATACAAAGACCTCATCTACGAGCGCGAGAACTATCTCCTCTGCGGTAGGCATGTCATCACTATCAATTCGTTCTCGAAGACATACGCGATGTGCGGCGTGCGCGTCGGCTACGTGTACAGCGCAGACACGTCGGTCATCGAGGGAATCATAGAGATGAGAACGCACACGGCGATGAACACGTCGGTCGTTGGGCAGGCGATGGCGCTCGCGGCGCTCCGGGCACCGCGGCAATACGTCGCCGACCAGCTCGCCATCTGGAAAGGGCGCCGCGACCTCATGTATGCGGGCATGCGCGAATTGGGGCTCGATCTGTGGAAGCCGGAAGGCGCGTTCTACGTCCTGCCGAAATTCAAGGATTCGAACCGCGCCATGCACGACCTGTACTACAGCTACAGAATAATCACGTACGATGGGACGTGGTTCGGCGCGCCGGATCACCTTCGTTTCAGCTACGCTCTTGATTCGAAAAGGATAGAAGAAGGTTTGCGGCGCGTCGGCGCGTTTCTTGCGAAGGAGTACCAGTCGTACTAGGCTCAAGTCATGGGAGACCGAGCCACATACTTCGCGTTCACCTCGTATCGCTCCGATCTGGCCGGGAAAAGAATAGAATTCGACTACGAGGTCGGCTTCGCGGGTCGCGAGCCGATGCAATTTACCGAAAAGGTAGTACTGCCGCGGACACCGGACGCGAGCGCTGTTCCGCCCGATCTTATCGATCGGCTCTTGCGCGATGTGCACCTCATGCTTGGCGTGAGTTACTACAAGCTCTACTGTCCGCCGGAGATACGCCTCACGTACGAGCTCTCGCGCGAGCAAGCGACGTTTTGGGAGACGGTCTATCGCAAAGGTCTCGGCGAATTCGCGTACCGCAACAATCTCGACCTGCGCGGGCGGATCCGTTTCCCGCACATGGACGCCGTGCATTCGTCCGTCGATATTCCGCGCACCGGGCGCGCCTTGGTCGGCATCGGCGGTGGAAAAGATTCGATTGTTGCCGTCGAGTTATTGAAAGCCGAGAAGTACCAGCTTGATGGTCTCATCATCGAGACGTATGCGAAACATGATATAGCCCAGAAGGTGTGTGATATCGGGGGCATCGGTTCGCTCGTCATACGTCGCATGCTCGATGAGAAGATATTCGGTGAGATCAAGGGGAGTTACAAGGGACATATTCCCATTTCGGCTGTCTATGCATTTCTCGGCGTACTTGCCGCGGCCTTGTATGACTATCGCTACGTTGTTGTTGGCAACGAGTATTCAAGCAATTTCGGGAACGTCGAGCACGCGGGCGAGACCGTGAATCACCAATGGAGCAAGTCGGCCGAGTTCGAGACGTTATTTCAGGAGTACGTGAAGACCAATCTGACGCCCTCCATTACGTATTTCTCCATCGCGAGACCGTTCTATGAAATACGTATCGGCGAGCTTTTCTCGAGATATTCGCAGTACTTTCAGCATTTCACCGGCTGTAACGCAAAGTTCCGCATGGACGAAACGCGTCGGCCGCACGGACTCTGGTGCTGCGAGTGCCCGAAATGCGCATTCGTCTTCCTCATGCTGGCGCCCTTCATGCCTCGCGAACAACTCATCGGCATTTTCGGCAAGGACATGCTCGACGATCGCGCGCTCATGCCGCTCTTTGCCGACGTGCTCGGATTCGGCGACATGAAGCCGTTCGATTGCGTGGGGACATTCGAGGAGGCACAGGCGGCTCTCTACCTCCTGCGCGACTCTTACGGCGACAGCGCAGTCGCGCGCCAGATCCTCCCACGCGTGAAGGATGGCGATGCGCTTGTGAAAAAAGTGATGCGCACGACGCGTTCTCTCGGCATACCCACCCGCTTCCGTTTTTGCGGCATGAAAAGTGCACTCATACTCGGCTATGGGAAAGAAGGGAAAGCTACGGAGCGGTATCTGAAATCGAAGTTCTCCGACGTAGCCATCAGCATCGCCGACGAGTCAGAGAACAAAGATTATCTAAAGACGCAGGACGACTGCGATATCGTCATCAAGACACCCGGGATCCCCAAGGAGAAAGTCCATGCGCATTACGCGACCGCGACGAACATTTTTTTGTCGCGATTCAGCGGTACGGTCATCGGAGTGACCGGCAGCAAAGGGAAGAGCACGACCGCGTCGCTCATCTACCACATCCTTTCGTCGAACGGAGTTCCGTCGCGGCTCGCGGGGAATATCGGTTCGCCAATGCTCGAACTTCTGGAAGAGCGGCTCGATCCGGGAACGATCGTCGTGCTCGAACTCTCAAGCTATCAGCTCGATGATATCGAATTCTCTCCGCACATCGCCGTCGTGACGAGCCTGTTTCCCGATCACATGGATTACCACGGGACTCTGGAGAAATACTACGGAGCGAAGAAGAACATCCTAAAGTTCCAAAAAAGCGATGGTGTTTTTATCTATGACGATTCTGTTTCTGAACTCGCCGCATGGGCATCGGTCGCGCGCGGGAAGACCGTACCGTTCCCGGAGCTGCCCTTCAAGCCTTCCGCCGTACCGCTTCTCGGGGAACACAATGTCAGGAATGTGCGCGCGGCAGTCGCCGCCGTGCGCCTCTTCGGCATAGAAGATGCCGGTATCGAACGTGCGGTCAGGAGTTTCAAAGGGCTTCCGCACCGTCTCGAACTGGTCGGCGAATTTAAGGGCATCCGTTTCTACGACGATGCCATCTCAACGACGCCGGAATCGACGATCGCGGCCTTGCGCGCGGTCCCGAATGAGGGCACTGTGTTTCTCGGCGGGCACGACCGGGGTTATGATTTCACAGAGCTTGAAAAAGAGGTCCGCGCACGCGGCATCAAGAACATCGTACTTTTTCCCGAGACAGGGAAGCGGATGTTCAGGGAGCGAAGCGGTCTCAACATCCTCGAGACATCCGATATGAACGAGGCCGTCCGGTTCGCATATGCGCATACGCAGAAGGGCGAAGCATGCGTCCTATCCTGCGCATCACCCAGCTACGGGCTCTGGAAGAATTTCGAAGAGAAGGGAGATGAGTTCGCGCGCTCCGTAAAAGCACTATGCACATAAAGAATCTTCAGAACGTGTACATGGTCGGGATCGGCGGCATCGGGATGTCGGCGCTCGCGCAGTTGTTCCTGCACCAGGGGAAGACGGTGAGCGGCTCCGACAGGGAAGAGTCGCCCACTACCTCCTTGCTTGCGGACAAGGGAGTGAACGTGTGCATAGGACACGACCGGTGCAATATCCCCGCCGATACGGAGTTGCTCGTGTACAGCGACGCGGTGTGGGCCGACAACGTCGAGCGCATCCGCGCGAAAGAGATGGGCATTCCGGAGATGTCGTATTTCGAAGCGCTCGGCGAAGTATCGAAGAACATGCGCACGCTCGCGGTCACGGGCACGCACGGCAAGACGACGACGACAGGAATGCTCGCGGCGATCCTCGCGCGCGCGGGAAAGGAACCCACGGCAATCATCGGCTCCATCGTTAAAGATTTTCACTCGAACTTCCTTGCGGGGCGCGATAAGCTGTTCGTTGTCGAAGCATGCGAGTATCGCGACCACATGCTGAAGCTTTCGCCGGAAATACTCGTCATCACCAATGCCGAATGGGACCACACCGATTATTTCCCGACGCTTTCGCGTATGCTGGAGTCGTTCAACAAAGCGGCGCGCGCGGTGCCTGCGCATGGCGCTGTCATCGCGGACCCCTACGGCGCGAACATGGATGCGGTATTGAAAGGAGTCGCGGCGCGCGTCGTCGATTACACGAAAGAATCGGCGCCCGCTCTGCACCTGCTCGGCGAATTCAACGCACAGAACGCGCGCGCCGCGAAAGCCGCGGCAATAGCGGCATATAGCGATGTATCGCCCGCTCTCGCGGACGAAGCACTCAGAGATTTCAAGGGCTCATGGCGCCGCTTCGAGTACAAGGGAGAGACTGCTCGGGGGGCCCAGGTGTACGACGATTACGCGCATCACCCAACGGCGATTGCGAAGACGCTCGAAGCAGCTCGCAACAAATTCCCGGACAAGCGCATCGTGATTGCGTTCCACGCGCACCTCTATTCGCGCACGCGCGACCTCATGCAGGGTTTCGGCGAAGCGCTCGCACACGCGAATGAAGTTATCGTCGCTCCCATCTATCCGGCGCGCGAGGAGCCAATCCCCGGTATCACGAACCACGCGCTCGCCGAGGTCATCAACGGCCGTGGCGGCAACGCTCGCACCCTCGATTCATTCGATGCCATCCGCGAGGCATTATCGCTTCACGGCGACGACACGCTCATTATCACCATGGGCGCAGGGGATATTTATAAGGTTGCGGAACAAATAATAGATTGATATGGGAACATTATCCATTGTCGCGACGCCGACGGAGCTTTTGGGTATAATCGTGCGCGAGTGACTTTCGCAGACATATGGACCCGATAATGAAACGGAAGAAAGACGCGGTCAGCTTTATCCCGTATAGGAGACGGGGAAGTGAGTTCGAATTTTTTCTTCAAAAGCGTTCACAGAACGATTCCAGGCACCCGGGTATGGTCGGGGTGTTTGGAGGAGGTAGAGAAAAGGGTGAATCAACTGAAGAGGCTCTCAAACGCGAAATTCGAGAGGAATTACAGTATGTACCTCGGGCGGCTATTTATTTTTGTCGATACGAACACGCAATCGACGTGAACGATTTATATATTGAAAGAGTCGGAAACGATTTTGAATCGCTGGTCAGGGTTTGTGACGGTGATTACGGCAAGTTTTTTACTTCCGAGGAGGTTCGTCAGTCCGGTGATGTGACGGATGCAACTCGCTTACGTGTTTCGCAGCTCTCAATGTACTTGAAAAGTTCAGGTATATAAATATATGGGAAAACTTTCCATCGTCGCCACCCCGATAGGGAATCTTGAAGACATCACCTTGCGTGCGCTGCGTACGCTCAAGGAGTGCGACGTGATCTATGCCGAGGACACGCGCGTCATCTCGAAGTTGCTCGCGCGCTACGAGATCAAGAAGCCGCTCCAGCGCCTCGATGCGGTGACAGAGACCAGGAAAACGGGTGAAGTCATCGACCGTCTGCAGGCAGGAGAACATGTCGCGTACGTTTCCGATGCGGGCACGCCTGGCGGTCTCTGCGATCCAGGCGCCTTTCTTGTCGCGCAAGTGCGGAAAGCATTGCCCGATGCGAAGATTGAAGCGATCCCGGGGGCGTCTCCGCTCACGGCCATGATATCGATTGGCGGGGTTCTCGCGAACGAATTCCTTTTCTTGGGATTTCTGCCGCACAAAAAAGGTCGGCAGACGGCGCTTCGGGAGATCGCGGCGAGCACGCGCCCGGTCATCTTGTTCGAGTCTCCGCACCGTATTCTCAAATTACTCGGAGAACTACATGGAGTTCTTCCCGCGGCGCATGTCGTCATAGGCCGGGAACTCACGAAAATGCACGAAGAAGTGGTGGAAGGCACGCCTGCGGAAGTTGCGGAATCATTGAAACAGCGAGGCGCCGTGCGGGGCGAATTCGTCGTCATCGTCGAACCTGCGGGGAACTAGAAAGGGGAGATTTTTCCTGGTACACTTTCGGCATGACCATAGACGCGCTCATCATGCTCGCCGGTGCATTCGTGGTGATCCTGCCGTTTCTGGGCTTCCCGAACAGCTGGGACAGCGTGCTTCTTTTTCTCGCCGGAGTCTTCATCATCGCGCTCGGCATCATCGTGCGTCGGCGCGGGGAGAGATTGTTCAAAGCACCTCCCACGAAGAATGGCGGGACGTTCGTGGAGAATATGCCAAAAGACGTGGGCTCTCCTGCACCGTCAGACACGCATGAAGTGGTCTAATCCGGCGCTTTTCCTCGGTACCGCGCTCATCGTCGCGACCGGCGCGACGGCCGCCGTCACGGCATCTCCGAAGCTCGCCTTTGTCCGCGCGAACGATGATCCCGCAGCAACCTCGACGTTTGCAAAACCAGCCGTAGTGCACATCGCGACTCCCGTGCCGGTGCGCGCCATTTACATGACGCAGTGTGCCGTGGGGACGCCCTCCCTGCGCAAGAGTTTGGTGGACTTGATCGACGGCACTGAGCTGAACGCCGTCGTCATCGATATCAAAGATTATACCGGAAAGCTCGCATTCACACCGGAGGATCCTGCGCTCAAAGATTCCGTCTCCGACGAGTGCGGCGCGAAGGACATGAAAGAGCTCATCAAGGAACTGCACGATAAGAACATCTACGTCATCGGGCGCATCACGGTCTTCCAGGATCCGTACTACACGAAGGCCCATCCCGAACTCGCGGTGAAACGGCTCTCCGACAAGGCGGCGAATTGGAAGGACCACAAAGGCCTCTCGTTCATCGACGTGAACGCCAAGCCCTTCTGGGACTACATCGTGAAGATCGCTACAGCGTCGCATGACATCGGCTTCGACGAACTCAATTTCGATTACATCCGTTTCCCGTCCGACGGCAACATGGAGGATACGTACTATTCGTGGGGCGCGGGAATTCCGAAGAGCGAAGCGCTCGAAGCGTTCTTCAAATACTTGCATGACCAGCTTGCGCCCTCGGGTGTCGTCATGTCGGCCGACCTCTTCGGCATGGTGACGACCAACTACGACGACTTGAACATCGGGCAGGTCTTGGAGCGTGCGCTCCCGTATTTCGACTTCATCGATCCGATGGTATATCCCTCGCACTATCCGACGGGGTTCAACGGGTACAAGAATGTGAACGAGCATCCGTACGACATCGTGCATTTCTCGCTCTCGCACGCGGTCGAGCGCGCGACGGCGACCTCGACGAAAGAGGCATCGCTCGCGTATGTGCGCATCGGAACCTCGACTCCTGCCGTGTACGAGAAGCCCGCGTATCCGGCGTCGAAGATCAGGCCCTGGCTCCAGAGCTTCGATTACCCTGTGACGTACACGCCGGCGATGGTCCAGGCGCAGCTCAAAGCGACGGCGGACACCGGGCTCGATTCCTGGCTCATCTGGGATCCGGCAAATAAGTACCGCAGCTTGCGGGAGGTGCTGAAATCTGATCAATGAGTATGGGATTAGAGAAGAAACAACCGTTTAATCGAGAATATAGAGAGGTTATCAAGGAGCACAAGGATGACTTTAAGGAAAATTCGCCAGCAAATTATACCTACGCCATTCAAGACTCGCCATTGCGAGGCGCTGATGACAATGTGGTTGCTTTTGAAGACTCCTTCCGAAACGTTTTACCGGAAGGACAAAGGGATCTTAGGAATTATATTGAGCAGGCTCTTGCACAGAGAAAGGGAGAAGCAATCGGTTTAGAGTTTGGCGGTCCCGGTTCGAAGTTCTTTGCCGGTTTCTCTCGCGGATTCTTCAAGAAAACCGCAGGTATAGATGCCGCCGGTCGTGCCCGGATGGACAGCACTTTTTTCCGGGGAGTTAGAGAGATGATAAGAGGCCATATGGTAATACAGGGGGATATTCTTGTGCCGAGGACGTACTCGGCCGCTCTTGGAACATGGCTTGGAGATGATAAACCGGATCTGATCGTCGAGCACATGGTTGGGGGATTTGAACTGAACCCAATACATCCGATGACGGTCTATAAGACTTTCAAGAGATGGTACGAACTTTTGAACAAAGGAGGGATCATGTTCGTTCAAGTGCCCCATAATGCACGCCCCATTGTCCAATCGTGGGTGGATATGGTACGGGGACAGGATTTCTCGGGATTGCTGGAAGTGGCTTACCATCCGACAGATACTCTTGATGGTGACTATTCGCAAGATTTGAGTGTTCTACGCCTCCGAAAACTTCCCGGCGCGCCCTTAGAATTGCCGATGCTCGATCCGCAGGCCATCCGGGACATAAGCACAGGCAGGGAGTAAGAGGTATAATGGATTCTATGCACCCCGATGCGCACGATCCTGATCGACGCGTCACGTACTTCGCGGCGACGCACATGCGCGGCAAGCGCGACATGTTCGGCATCCGCGGCGACGACCGGGGAAAACACATCTATGTCATCGGAAAGACCGGCATGGGCAAATCGACCATGCTCGAGAACATGGCCATCCAGGACATCCAGAACGGCGAGGGTCTCGCGTTCATCGACCCGCACGGCTCGACAGCGGAGAAGCTCCTCGATTTCGTGCCGCAGGAGCGCATCAAGGATGTCGTCTACTTCGCGCCGTTCGATACCGATCACCCGATAGGCTTCAACATCATGGAAGACGTCGGTTTCGATAAGCGCCATCTCGTCGTGTCGGGGCTCATGGGCGCCTTGCGGCGCATCTGGGTAGACGCGTGGAGCGCGCGTATGGAATACATCCTGCAGAATACGCTCTTGGCGCTCCTCGAATATCCGGATTCGACGCTCCTCGACGTGAACCGCATGCTCACCAACAAGACCTTCCGCGCGGCTGTCGTCGAGAAGATCACGGACCCCATCGTGCGCTCGTTCTGGGTGGAGGAGTTTGCCGGCTTCACCGACACCTATACGCGCGAGGCAACGCCGGCGATCCAGAACAAGATCGGGCAGTTCACCGCGAACCCTCTCATCCGCAACATCATCGGCCAGGCGAAATCCACGTTCGACCTCCGCAAGATGATGGACGAAAAGAAGATATTCATCGTAAATCTTTCGAAGGGGCGCATGGGTGAGACGAACGCCTCGCTTCTCGGGAGCATGCTCGTCGTGAAGATCTATCTCGCGGCGATGTCGCGCGCTGACGAGCCCGCCGCGCGCTTGGCGAAGCTCCCGCGCTTCTACTTCTACGTGGATGAGTTTCAATCAATGATGAACGAAGCATTTGCCGACATTCTCTCCGAATCGCGCAAGTACAAGCTCGCGCTCACGCTCGCCAACCAGTACATCGAGCAGATGGAGGAGAATGTGCGCGATGCGGTCTTCGGCAACATCGGCACGCTCATCGTCTTCCGCGTGGGGCCGTTCGACGCGGAAGTGCTCAAAACGGTGTTCGAGCCGACGTTCACTCCCGAGGATCTCGTGGGGCTCGGCATCGGACAGATCTATCTCACGCTCATGATCGACGGCGTCGGCTCGCGCCCGTTCTCGGCGGAGACGATCCCTCCCATCGAGACGCCGCCGATCTCGTACCGCGATGACGTCATCCGCAATTCCCGCGCGCGCTACGCCCGCCCGCGCGCCGAAGTGGAGGCGCACGTAAACAGCCGCCAAAGCGAGTTCGTGCCACCTCCCCCGAAGCCCAAAGTACGCCGCGATTACGGCCCTGCACCGCGCGCTCCCCGAGCCGCGCATGAAAACGAACCCGCACCGGCCGTCCACGCAGCCCCTCCTCCGCACAGGGACAACCGAGAGGAGCGGTCGTTCCGGCCGGCGTATACCGAGTCGCGCCCGACTCCCGCGCCGCGGCCGCCCGTGCAGGCAAACAGCACCCCTCCTTTCGTCGAAGGACAACGCCGCTCCGCATTGCATGCGGCGCTCGAACAGGCGCGCAAAAGCACCATGGCTCATCATGCTGCTTCCGTACGCTCGCCCGCGGACGTCCTTCGCGCGGGGAGAACGGGAGCCCATGAGGTTCCGCCGCGCGAACATGCGGAACATCACCCCAGACGCGAACAGGATGCGCGGCCCGCAGAGCCCAGAGAAAGCGGAGACATCTCGCCGGATGTGTTGCGGAAGGTCCTCAACGGAGGAGACGGTCATGCCGAGATGTAGAGCGGCAACGGTATGCGCGGTTGCGATCGCGGCGTTGATGCCGGCGACCGCTTTCGCGCAGGTCGCGCAATTCGCATTCACGACGGCTCCGCAAAGCATACCGCCGGACACGGTTTCGGGAACGATAACGCTTCAGGCGCAGGATTCAGGGGGCGCCAGCGCTCTTATTCCGCAAACGGCGTGCCTGCGTTTCGACTCGGCGTCAGCGCAGGGACAATTTTCTTCGAGCGCGACGAATTGGAACCCGATCTCGGTCCTCACGATGAACAAGGGGACCGCGAACAAGAATTTTTACTACAAGGACAGTGCGGAGGGGACGCATGCGCTTTCCGTGCGAGTAGCGTCCAAGCCGGAAAGCGAGAGCCGCTCGTGTGCGAATTGGCCGATCGAAGAATGGAGCATCCAGTGGACCGTGGCTCAAGATATGACGATCGGGAGCGCTCAATCCAGTTCGGGCGCGAGTTCGAGCGCAACGACGTCCGATCCGGCGACGCAGACAGGAACTGCTTCTGCTGCGTCGGGCGCGAGCGGGCCGGTATCCTCCGCGTCGGGCATTCCCATCGAGCCGCAGATATTCGCGTACGCGGGGAAAGACAGGGAAGTGGTCGCCGGCGCCGACAGCGTTTTCGAGGCGCGCGCGGTCAATAAGGGGGGCGAGCCGATCAAACCAGGCCGGTTCCTCTGGACGTTCGGCGACGGCGCCTCCGCCGAGGGGCAGACCGTCATGCACCACTTCGCGCAGCCGGGGCGCTACGCGGTCGTTCTCGATATCGCCGAGGGGCTCTTCGTCGCGTCGCACCAGGTCATCGTGACGGCGCTCCCGGTCCCCATCACGCTTTCCGTGAAGGGCGGGAACATCATGCTCACGAATACGTCAGGGAAGAATCTCGATATCTCATATTGGAGTTTGCGGTCGGGCGGAAGATTCTTCGCGTTCCCGAAAAACACCGTTCTTCTCGCCCGGGCGTCGGTCCCATTCACGAGCGAGGTGACGCATCTTTCCGCGGCAGCCGATGCGGCGCTCTTATATCCGAACGGTGTCGTCGCCGCAGCCGCGGGGCAGCCCGCACCGGCGGCTAGTCCAGCGCCGAACTCACGTACAACCGTTCCGGCCGCCGCGCTACCAGCGCCGGAATCAGCGGTCGCATTCCCAGATCCTACCGATACAGATCCAGTGGCGACATCAGGAGAGGTTGCCGCGGCTGCCAATGCCGCCGTCCCCGCCTCATATCTCTGGTGGCTCGGCGCATTCGCGCTCGCACTTGCGGGCGGAGGAGCGATGGTGGCCGCCCGCAGCGCCGGCAAGCGCGAATGGGACATCATTGAGGAAAAGCCCGAAGAAGGGTAATCTTGAGAGTCATGGCGCAGGATAAAGCAACAGTCATAGTGACCGGAGGGGCGGGCCTCATCGGCTCACATTTGATCGGGCTGCTCCTCAAGAAAGGATACCGCGTCGTCTCGCTCGACAATTACTTCATCGGGAGCAAGGACAATCACGTCGAGGGGGCGGAATACGTCGAGGGGCACACGAAAGACATCGAGAAGCTCCTCGGCGCCGAGAACCCCGCCATCATCTTCCACCTCGGCGAATACTCGCGCGTGGAACAGAGCTTCGACGATCTTCCGCTCGTGTGGGAATCGAACGTGCACGGGACGTTCCAGGTCTTCGAGTATTGGCGCAAGCGCAGATGCAGGATCGTTTATGCGGGTTCTTCGACCAAGTTCTCCGACGGTGGCATGGGCCGCGACCAGTCGCCGTATGCATGGATGAAAGCGAGCAACACCGAGTTGGTGCGCAACTACGGCAACTGGTTCGACATGCCGTACGCTATCACGTACTTCTACAATGCGTACGGCAATCAAGAACTTGCCGAGGGACCGTACGCTTCGGTCATTGGGCGCTTCAAGACGCAGTACTGGAAAGGCGAGCCCATCACAGTCGTCGCTCCCGGGACCCAGCGCCGCAATTTCACCTATGCGGGCGATATCGCTCGCGGCCTTCTCATGGTGGGCGAAAAGGGGCACGGCGACGATTACGGCCTCGGCAGCCCGGAATCGCACACGGTGCTCGAGATCGCGAAGATGTTCACGGACAACATCGTCATGCTCCCGGAGCGCAAGGGCAACCGCATGGACTCTATCGTAGACACCACGCGCGTCGAGAAAGAATTCGGCTGGAAACCCGAGATGACGGTAAAAGAATACATCGAGTCGCTGAAACGGCAGAAAAGGTAAGCGGGTATGAAGCGGATCCTTATCTTTTCACTCACGTACCATCCGTACGTCGGGGGAGCGGAGGTGGCGATCAAAGAGATCACCGACCGCCTCGATCCACGCGAGTTCGAGTTCGACATGATTACCTTGCGGTTCGACCGCGCCCTTCCGAGGGTCGAGAAGATCGGGAACATCACGGTGCACCGCATCGGACTCACGACCCGCTCGCCGAAAGTATCCGATCGCGTGCTCCCGCTTCCGCTCATCATCGCGAAAGCCCTCTTTCCGTTCGCCTCGTTCTTCAGAGCGCTCTCGCTCCACCGGAAGCGCCGCTACGATATCGTGTGGGCGATGCTCGCGAACTACGCGGCATTCGGCGCGCTCTTCTTCAAGTGGACGCACCCGCGCGTCCCGTACGTCCTTGAGCTCCAGGACGGCAACTCGATCGAACAGCTCAAAGCGCGCCAGCCGTTCATCCGCTTCCTGTGGCCGCTCTACCGTCGGCTGTACCTGAAAGCCGACCTCATCAAGGCCATCTCGCGCTTCATAGAGAACCTCACGCGCGAGATCGGCTACGCGGGGCCGATCGTCATCATCCCGAACGCGGTGGATACCGCGCGATTCTCGGCTCTTGTCACGCAAGGAAAACTTCTGGAATTAAAGGCGCGGTTCGATAAACGCATGGGCGATATTTTTCTTTTCACTGCGTCGCGTCTCGTGCTTTCCCGCGGCGTCGAGGACGTCATTCGCGCGCTTGCACACCTGCCGCTTGAAGTGAAGTTTTTGATCGCGGGCGACGGTGATGATAGGGAAGCTCTCGAGCGAATCGCGAAAGAATCCGGGGTCGAGAGCCGTATCATATTTGCAGGGCACATTGACCATTCGGAACTCCCGGCGTTGTTCAAGGTCTCCGACATATTCGTGCGTCCGTCGCTCATCGAAGGATTCGGTAATTCGTTCATCGAGGCGTTCGCGGCGGGTATTCCAGTTGTTGCTACACCTGTGGGAGGAATTCCTGATTTCTTGCAGGACGGCGTGACAGGACTTTTCTGCGAAGTGCGCAATCCTGAATCGATCGCGCGCGCGGTCAAACGTTACCTCGACGATCCGGCGCTCGTCGCGAAGGTCGTCGGGAATGCGAAAGCGCTCGTGATGGAGAAGTACGATTGGAATATCATCGCCAAAGACATGGAGGCCCGTATCTTCCGGCCGCTCGCTCACTAGTATGCGCATTCTCATCGTAAGCGGCATTTTCAGTCCTGAGGCGGGCGGGCCGGCGACCTACGCATCGCACCTGGCGGCGAAGTTGTCCGAACGGGGACATCAGGTCTCCGTCCTCGCATTCTCCGATAGAAAGCGGTACGAAGGCGACGAGCATCTTCCGTTCAGGCTCGCGAGGATCGTCCGCGGCAACAAGCTGCTGAACCGATTGCGGATGTTCGGCGCCGTCCTGCGCCGCGCGCGGAGGTCGGATCTCATCTACACGCTCGACTGGTTCGCCGCCGGGCTTCCGGCTGCGCTCGCGGCGAAGCTGTGCGGCATTCCCTACGTCGTGCGCGTCGGCGGCGATTACCTATGGGAGCAGAGGTATCTCGAGAGCGGGGAAACGCCGATGCCGCTCGCCGACTTCTATGAGCAAGGGATTCACCGCCGTTTTTCGTACCGCCCGTTCTTCCTCGTCATCCGATGGGTCCTCTCGAACGCCGCGCGCGTGATTTTCAATTCGGACAGACAGCGGACGCTCTACGAGAAAGAATACGGCCTTTCGCGCACCTCGGTCATCCACAATGCGATCCCGCGCGGCGAGACGGCTCACATCGCACGCGGGGCAAGCACGAAGGAGCTGGTCTTCTGGGGCCGGTTCATCGTCATGAAGAACCTCGATACTCTTCTGCGCGCATTCGCGCAAGCCCGATTGCCGGACGGGTACACGCTGACGCTGATTGGAGACGGGCCGCGGAAAGGGGAACTCGCCGCGCTTGCGAAGGGCCTCGGGCTCGCGGACCGCGTGGCATTCGTGCCGAGCATGCCTCTGCGCGACGTGCTCGAGCGGGTGAAGAATTGCCGCGCATTCATCCTGCCGAGCTGGACGGACATCTCTCCCAATCAGGTCTATGAAGCACTGGCGATCTCTCTGCCGGCGCTCGTGACCAGCGAGAACTACCTGCCGATCAAAGACCGGTTGCCGGTCGAGATCGATCCGCGCTCCGTCGAGGATATCGCGAGGAAGCTCGAGATGATCGCGGACGATGCTTCGTATGCCGATTTCTCGAAACGTTGGAATTCGATCGCGTTCACGCACAGCTGGGATGACGTGCTCGAGGAGCACCTCAAGGTTTTCTCGTCCATATGAGAGTCCTTCAAATAGGCGCAGACAGGTCGAAGCGGGGGATACTCTTTCCCGGCAGTCCCGCGTGGAAGCGGCAGGAAGCGTATGCGAAAGAGTTCGGGAACCTCGATATCATCGGTTTCTCGCTGAAAGAAGATGGAGCAACCGAGCAGAGCGCAGGACCGCTCGCCATTCACCCGACGAATTCCTCGTCGAAATTGCTGTGGGGTCTCGATGCGCTCCGGATGGCGCGCCAGCTCCCGCGGCCGGATGTGGTATCCGTGCAGGACCCGTTCGAAACGGGGCTCGCCGCGCTCCTCATCGCGCGCAGGTGGGGAGTCCCGCTCCACATACAGGTGCACACGGATTTCCTTTCCCCGGAATACGCGCGGCTCTCGCTCCTGAACCGCCTGCGCGTTTGTATCGCCGGATTCGTATTGCGCCGCGCCGCGCGGGTACGCGTCGTGTCGGAGCGGATCAAGAATTCGATTGAAAGACGGTATCGTATCACGGCACCCATATCGGTGCTGCCGATATTCGTTGATATCGCGAAATTCCAGAACGCGCAGCCGCTCACTGATTTCAGCGATGATCACATCACGAACTCCGCGTACAAGATACTCGTCGTTTCCCGCGACGCGCCGGAGAAAAATATCCGCTTGGCCGTCGAGGCGTTCAGGAAAGCCGCTCCGCAGAATGCCTGCCTTATTCTTATCGGGGATATTGATGCTGGCTATATAAGCACGCGCGATCGCATCTACGGCATGGGAAGGGCCGACCCGGAGCGGTATTACAAGAGTGCCGACCTCGTGCTCGTCCCGTCGAAATACGAGGGCTACGGGCTCGTGATCGTGGAAGCGCTTGCGGCGGGGAAACCGGTCATCTCGACCGATGTCGGTATCGCTCGAGAGGCCGGTGCGATCGTGACGACACCCGAGAAATTCGCGGATACGCTCGCGGAGTGGTTCCGAAGCGGCCCGAGGGAAGGTCATTTGAGGGGATATCCATACAAGAGTCTCGATGAGTACGTCCGGGCCTACTGCAGGGACATCATCGCATGCGCCCGGATATAAGGCCTCATTTCCTTGCGATTTCTTGCACAATAGGCCGGAAACCAGCATAATGGCTCTCTATGAGCGCCCGGAAACCCATCATCGGCTTCGTCGGACAAGGCTTCGTCGGCAAGAACTACGCCGACGACATGGAGCGGCGCGGCTATACGACCATCCGCTACGCCCTCGAAGAGCCGTACCGGAACAACAAGGAAAAGATCAAGGAAGCGGACATCGTCTTCGTCTGCGTTCCGACGCCGACGAAACCTTCCGGGTTCGACTCGAGCATCGTCGAAGCGGGCGTCGGGCTCGCGGGCAAAGGGAAGATCGCCGTCGTCAAATCGACCTTGCTTCCGGGCACTACGGAGCGCATACAGAAGAAATATCCTGACCGCATCGTGCTGTGCTCGCCGGAATTCCTGAGCGTCGCCACCGCCGCGTGGGACGCCGCGCACCCGTTCTCGAACATCGTCGGTATGCCGAAAGACACGCCTAAGCACCGCGCCGCGGCGAAGAAGGTGCACGCCGTCCTGCCGCGAGCGCCGTTTTCCGTGACGGCGAAGAGCGTCGAAGCGGAGCTCATCAAGTACGCGCACAATGCGAGCGGATATGTGCAGGTGATCCTGTTCAACATCATGTACGACCTCGCACAGAAAATGGGCGCGCAGTGGGACGTCATCGAGAAGGCGATCGAAGCCGATCCGATGGTCTCGAATCGCTATGCGAAGCCGGTGCACAAGAGCGGGCGCGGCGCGGGCGGATTCTGTTTCATCAAGGATTTTGCCGCGCTGTGCACCCTGTACGAAAGAATCGCCCCGCACGATGCGCATGGGAGCGCCGCCCTGCGCGCGTTCGAACGCAAGAACATCGACCTCCTCACGCAGACGCACAAGGACATCGAATTGCTTCAGGGCGTCTATGGTCCCCGCGTCATCAAGCATCGTACGCGGAAAACAAAAGCACGTCGCTAGAGTATGTTTAAAAACAGCATCTGCTTTGTTGCGGGGCCCCTGCGTGCTCGTCGCCGTATCTCCACATACGCCTCCTCGCTCGCTTTCCCCGCGCCTCGCATCTGCAAGCTTTTAAACATACTCTCGCCATGCGGCTCCTGATCATCACGCAGGCCGTTGATCAAAGCGATCCCGTTCTCGGTTTCTTCCACCGGTGGCTCGAAGAGTTCGCGAAGCACTGCGAACACATCCATGTCGTTTGCCTGAAAGAAGGAAGGCACGATCTCCCCGAGAACGTTTCCGTGCATTCGCTCGGGAAAGAAAGCGGCCGGTCGCGCGTGAAGTACATCCGGCGTTTCTATCGGCATATCATCGCGTTGCGCGGAGAGTACGACGCCGTTTTCGTCCACATGAACGAAGAGTACGTGCTCCTCGGCGGCATCTCCTGGCGGCTGTGGGGGAAGCGGATCGTGCTGTGGCGCAATCACAAAAAGGGGTCGCTCTTTACGCGTCTCGCCGCTCTCCTCGCGCACACGGTGTGCTACACGTCGCCGCAAGCGTTCGTCGCGGGGTTCAGGAACGCGGTGCAGATGCCCATCGGCATAGACACTGGCCTCTTCAGGCCCGCAGGAGAGGCCGATCCTCTCGCTCTCCTCTTCCTCGGACGGCTCGATCCCGTGAAGAACCCGGACATGTTCCTCGCCGCGCTCCAAAGATTGAAGCGTGAAGGAACGGAGTTCCATGCCGACGTGTACGGCGACCCTACCGACCCGCAGGCTCCGCATGCGGCGGCATTCAGGAAAGAGGCTGCTCCGCTCGTCGCGGCCAGAGCTCTCGCGCTTCATTCGGGCGTGTCGAACGACGAGACGCCTGCGATATACGGCCGGCACGCGATCTACGTGAACCTCACGCCGTCGGGGAGCTTCGACAAGACGATCGGGGAGGGAATGGCCTCGGGATGCGTCGTTGTCGCCGCGAATGATGCTCTGCGCGGCATCGTGCCGGACGAGCTCCTTGTCGACCCGCGTTCGGCCGATTCCGTCGCGAACGGCATCAAGGCCGCCCTCGCGATGAGTGCTCCGATGCGCTCGGTGCTTACCGAGCGCCTGCGCGGATACGTGCTCAAGAACCATTCGCTCACGCTCCTCTCCGCCCGTTTGATGAAGCTGTACGGGAACCGCGTATGAACATGCACCGCATCTTCGCACCGGTGAAGCGGGCGCTCGTCGCGTTCCTGTCGCTCCTGCCGGCGCGGCTCGATGCGCTCTCCGTCCTCATGTACCACTCCGTTTCGGATTCGGGGGCGTTCTTTTCGGTTTCCCCGGAGAGTTTCAAGCGACAGATGCGGTACATCCGTGATTCGGGCTTCGACGCCGTATTCGCGTCGGAGATCGCGGAGCGTATCCGAAGCGGGGATCTTGCGCGCACGGTATGCGTGACGTTCGACGACGGCTACGAGGACGTGTACGCGAACGCATTTCCGATCCTGAAGGAGTTCCGCGTGAAGGCCAGCGTTTTCCTCATCACGAACCAGATAGGGGGGTCCTACACCAATAGCGAGGGGCGCACCTTCCCGCTTCTCAAGGATGGAGAGATACGGGAGATGCAGGCGAGCGGGCTCGTCGAATTCATGCCGCACGGGCATACGCACAGGAAGCTGCACCAATTGACCGGATCCGAACAGGAAGAAGAGATCGCCGAATCGACTGCAGTCATAGAAGCTCTTACTGGTTCGAAACCGCGGGTTTTCGCGTATCCGCGAGGACGCACGACTCCCGCGATCGCGAAGCTGCTGGAGAGTTCCGGATACGCACTCGGTCTCGGAGTTCTGCCCGGGCTGGTGCGGGCCGATTCGAACAGATACGATGTGCCGCGCAACGCGGTCGATATGCACACGGGTTTTCGGGAATTCAGACTCAAACTCTCGAACGCGATAGAGTGGTACGTCGCGCTCGCGCGCATGTTCAAACGCAAAGGCATATGAAACTCCTCTACGTCGCGCCCATACGCCTGCCCACGGAGAAAGCGCACGGCATTCAGATCATGGAAACCTGCGCCGCTCTGTCGCGCGCGGGAGTCGAGGTCGAACTCGTCGTGCCGGATAGAAAGACGCACATACAAGAAGATGCTTTCGAGTACTACAACATCAAGGAGCGTTTCCGCATCACGCGCCTTCGCACACCCGATACGGTGTCGTACGGCCGCGCCGGCTTCCTGTTCTACGCCGTGATCTTCGCACTTCGCGCGGCACGCTTCGCGCGCCGCGCGAAGGCGGATGTCGTTTATACGCGCGATCCGACGACGCTGTGCGTGTGCAGCCTCTGCGGCGTGCGGCCGCTCGCATGGGAGGTCCACACCGCGCACCCCGGCGTACCCGCATTCATCACGCGCAATGTGCGCGCGTTCATCGCGATCACGCGCGGGCTCGCCCGGTGGTATGAAGCGCGCGGCGTACCGGCGGATGCCCTGCACGTCGCGCCGGACGCGGTAGACCTTGCCGCATTCGATGCGATACGAGACCGCGAGCATGAGCGTTCTTCTCTGCGGGAGCGGCTCGGCGTCTCTGCAGACTCGAAAATAGCCCTCTATCTCGGGAGCTTCGGCCTCTACGCGTGGAAAGGGGTCGACGTTGCGCGCGCGGCGGCGGAACTCGCCCCCGATGTGAAGTGGCTTTTCGTCGGCGGCTCGCCTGAGGAATGCGAAGAACTGAAACGCGGGGCGCCCGGGCAGGTGCTCACTCATCCGCGAGTGCGCCGGGAAGATATCGCGGCTCTCATATGCGCCGCGGATGTCCTTCTCCTGCCGAACAAGAGCGGCGACCCTGCGTCTGAACGCGATACCTCTCCGATGAAGCTCTTTGAATACATGGCAAGCGGCGTTCCGCTCGTCGCTTCCGACATACCGAGCTTGCGGGAGATCGTGGACGAACACACCGCGTTCTTGGTGCCCCCGAACGATCCTCAAGCCCTCGCCGATGCCGTTCGCGTGGCGCTGTCTCAACCCCGTGAGGCGTTGCGGCGCGCGGATGCCGCGCATGCGGCCGTTCAGGCGTACACGTGGGACAAACGGGCAGAAGGTCTCCTCGCGTTTCTGGAGCGATGTAGAAGCCTGCGCCATTGACATGAGCTACCTCGGACGATTGACCTCGTTGTTCGCCCTGATGCGCACGATCGCCCGCACGTACGGGCGCGGTTCGAAATGTTGGTTGTGGCTGAAGATGATGCTGATCGTCCTCGAACCGCGCCTGCCGCGCGCTCTGCGCGCGCCGGTACGGCTCGGTCTCGCATTCGAGGGGAGGCCGTTCAGTATCTGGATGACGGATCGGACCGGCCTCGCCGCCTTCGAGGAAGTGTTCATCCGCGGAGAGTATGCCGTGCCGGACAGTGCGGATGTGCACACGGTCGTGGATGCCGGAGCGAACATCGGCGTCGCGAGCGTGTACTTCTGCATGCGATATCCGGGCGCTCGCCTCTATGCGGTGGAGCCGGATGCGAACGTGTGCGTTGTCTTAAAGCGGAACCTCGCGGCGTTCCCCGGGGCCTCGGCGCATCAGTGCGCGCTCTCGGATATCGACGGTACGATAGAGTTCCACGTGCACCCGTCGAGCAGCATCGCGTCGTCGCTCCTGTCGCGCGCGCCGGGAGAAATGATCGTGCCGGTCCAGTCGCGCACGCTCGACACGTTCATGAGAGAAGAGGGGATACGCGCGATAGACCTCCTCAAGTTCGACATCGAGGGGGCGGAGTATCGGCTCCTGCGCGCGATCAAGGACCGTCGTGTCGTGCGCCGGTATGTCGGTGAACTGCACCCGGACCTCCTGGATGTCTCTGTCGAGGATGTCGTGGCGCTCTTCGACGGATTCGCCGTCACGACGGAGCCCGTCGGAACGAAGCGTTTCGTGCTTACGGCGGCGCTCAAATGAGCCGTTTTTTCTTCGACCGGATCTGTTCTATCAATTCCTGTACGCGCAGACCGTCCTGAAACGACGGGCGCATCCGCTTTTTCTTTGCGCACGCATCGACGAACCTCTCTGCCAACTTTCTCACGATCTTTACTCTTTCGTCCTCGTTCTTGAGCGTTTTATCTTTTTTCACGTTCACGATCGCCTCGCCTCGTTCGCCGTATGTTTTGACGACAAAATTATCAACGACGGCGTTCTTGTTCTCAAGCGTGATCACTCCTTTCTCACAGATGAACACGAGCTGGTGCCGGATGAGCCCCGGGGAATTGCACGAGACATGCACGGCGCCGGTGGTGCCGTTCTCGAACTTCAAGAGCATGTCGATGCCGACCTCGCCGCCGTTCCGGCTTTTCGGCGAGTACGTGAAGAGCGTCCTCGTGTCGCATATCGCGCCGGCGAAATGCTCCAGGTAGTGGAGCCCGTGGGAGAAGTAAAAAGACAGGACTCCGCCGCCGTCGCTCACCTTGGTTTTCCACGATGAGCGGCCGTATCGTATATCGCCGCTCTGCCAATCCCAATCTACTGAAACGTGTGTCAATGCGCCGAACGTTTTTTTATCTATTAATTCTTTGACTTTTCTCCACTCGGCGATCTCCGGGAACATGAGGTCGATGCCGTGAACGACTCTCTTTTTCTTAGCGAGAGCGAGGAGTTCCCGGGCTTGTGCCAGGTTTGCCGCAAGCGGCTTTTCCGCGAATACATGCAGTCCTTTCTGTATCGCAGTTTTCGCTATTTCGTACTGCGCGCGCGGAGGGACCGCGATGGCTATAGCGTCGAGATCGCTCCTTCCCAAGAACGCTCGCCACGTCGATTTCTCCGTGCAGACGCCGACGATCCTAGCACCTTTTATAGATTCAAAAGCCGGCAAGAGCCCGATCATTCCGAAGCCCGAGCCGATGATGCCGACTTTCAGCATACTCACACTGCCGAGTTCTTCACGATCTTCAAATCAGGCAGGGGGATCACGAAATCGGATTTCAGCCCCGCTTTCTTGAGCCGCTTCATGATGGTCTCGGCGTAGTGCCACGACATGAGCACGACGAAGTCCGGCTGTTCCTTGAACAGTATCTTTTCGTTGACGACCGGGATGTGCTTGCCCGGCAGATACATGCCGAGCTTCAGGGATGTCGGGAGTTCCGCCAGGTACGGGATGTACTCCGTATCGATGCCGTAGTAATTCAAGAGCGTCGAAGCGCGCCCGGGGCAGGATTTGCCCACGATGGACTTGCCCGACTTCTTCGTCTTGATGAGGAAATCCATGAACTCGAGGCGGGCTTTGTGGACGCGCCGCGCGAATTTCTGGTATGTCGCGAGTGTGCCGAGCCCCGCGGCTTTTTCGGCCGCGAGAAGCCGCGCCACGTTCGGACTCACTTTCCTTCCTTTGCCTTTCGTGACATGCACGCGGATGTTGCCGCCGTACCGGTCTCCGCGTTCGACGTCGGTCACGGTGAAGTCGTACGGCTCGAAGAGCGCGATGAGCGAGCGGAGCGAATACGTCCTCAAGTGCTCGTGGTAAATCGTGTCGAATTGGCCACCTTGTATCACGTCGAGGAGATAGTGCGTCTCAGAGATGAACACGCCGTCGTCTTCGAGGAGGTTGTGTATCCCTATAATGACCTCGCCGATCGTCTGCATGTGGGCGAACACGTTCGTCGAGGTGATGACCGCCGCCGCGCCGTATTTCTTCTTGATCATCCGGGACGCTTTGATGTCGAAGAACGACTGGACGGTCCGGATGCCGTGGGCGTTCGCGTACCGCGCGATGTTGGTCGGCTCGACGCCGAGGATCCTGATGCCTTCCCGTTTGAAGCCGCTCAAGAGCGTCCCATCGTTCGAACCGATGTCGATGGCAAGGTCTTTCGAGGTCAGGCCGTATTTCTCGATAAGGGAGAGGCAGATCTGCCGCTGGTAATCGGCGAGCGGTTTGGAGATGCCGCTCCGGTAGGGGTAGTCGGGGTGGTACACTTCTTTCCCGTCGACGCAGTAGTCTATCTGGACGCCGGTGCAGCGCTCGCACCACACCATCCGCAAGGGATAGGTCTTCTCCGGCCCGTTCAGCATGTCCTTGGTGAGCAGAGTATCGCACAGCGGCTGGTGCCCCAGGTCGAGAATGAGGTGCACGTGCGATGAGTTGCAGATCTGACAGCGGGGGATATGCCCCGTTTTGACGAAATGATGTTTCGGGTACGGTAAGTTCATATCGCAGACAGTCGTTTCTTGTAAAAAGCGATCGTCTTCTTGATGCCGTCCTCGAAGGAGATCCTCGGCTTCCATCCGAGCTCTCTCTCGATCTTCTCGTTCGACAGTGCGTATCTGAAATCGTGCCCCGGCCGGTCGGCTACGAACTCGATCTCTTTCTCGGTTTTCTTGAGCGCGTGCAGGAGCGTCTTCGTCACCTCGAGATTCGTGTGCTCGTCCATGCCTCCGATGTTATACGTCTCTCCGTCCTTCCCTCTCCGGAAGACGAGGTCTATCGCGCGCACGTTGTCATCGACGTACAGCCAGCTCCTGATGTTCTCCCCGGAGGCATAGAGCGGGACTTTCTTGCCCAGGAGGAGACAGCTGATGAACTTGGGGATGAATTTCGAGGCGTCCTGCCGCGGCCCGTAGTTGTTGGAGCTCCTCGTGATGACCCCCGGAAGGCCGTACGTGTTCCTGTATGAGATGAAGAGGAGCTCCGCGCTCGCTTTGCTCGCGCTATATGGGTTGCGCGGACGGTACGGCGACGCCTCCGTGGACGGCTCGTCTCCCACTGCGAGTTCGCCGTAGACTTCATCGGTCGAGATGAGGTGGAAGCGCGAGAGCTTGTAGTCGCGAGCGAGCTGCAGGAGGGCGTTGGTGCCGTCGACGTTCGTCCTCACGCAGAGGCTTGGATCCGTGATGCTCTGGTCGACGTGGGACTCGGCGGCGAAGTGGATGATGTGGGTCGGCCGGTACTTCTCGAAGATGTTGGTCATCGTCGCGCGATCGCAGATGTCGGCTTTCTCGAACGCATAATTCTTCCTCTCCTGCACGGTGATGTTGCGCACGTCGGCCGCATAGGTGAGGAGGTCGACGTTGATGAAAAGCTCCCGCGGGTATTTCTTGACGGCGTAGTTCAGGTAGCTGCTGCCGATGAAGCCGGCGCCTCCCGTCACGATGGTCCTCCACTGGAATTTATTTTTCATGGCGGGAGCGCTTTTTCATGAACTCGGACGCCTTGTGCAGGCTCTCGATGGTTCCGATATCGAACCATTCGTTCTTAAGCATGTGCGAGCGCAGTGTGCCCTCCTCGAGGTAGAGCGCATTGACGGAGGTTATTTCGTATTCCCCCCGATCGCTCTTCGGCACTTTCCGGATCTTGTCGAAGACGGTGTTGTCGTATATGTACAAGCCGGCGACCGCGAGATCGCTCTTGGGTTTCAGGGGCTTCTCTTCGATGCTGACCACGGCGCCTTTGCGGTTGACCTCCGCGACGCCGAAGCGCTCGGGGTCGGGCACTTTCTTCAGGAATATGGTGGCGCCCTTCTTGAATTTCTTTATCGCGGGAGCGATATCATCGACGATGATGTTGTCACCCAGGAACAGCACGCAATCGTCGTCGCCCACGTAATCCTCCGCGATGAAAAGCCCGTACGCGATGCCGTTCGGTTCGTTCTGGATGCCGTAGACGATCTGGATCTGCTTCGCGGGGCTCGATTTCGGGACGAAATTCTGCCCAGAACCGAGCAGTCGCACGAACGCGTCGATATTGTGGGGGGAGGTGACCACCATGATCTTCGTTATTCCGGCGTCGACCAGCTTCTCTATCGCGTAGTAAATGACCGGTTTATCGAACACCGGCAGGAGGTGCTTGTTCGTTACAAGAGTGAGGGGATAGAGCCTGGTGCCGGAGCCCCCTGCGAGAATGACAGCTTTCATAGCGGGATTATAACCACGGATCGGGTTTTTCGTGAATGAGCCATGCTACACCGATTATGGTACAGTGTCGACTTAAGCTCATCGCGCGCGAAATACCGAATACGCCATCATTCACGTATGGAACGGCATGCAGGAACGGAAGGGAAGAGGCCGGTGTGCGTCATCCTCGCGTACAATTGCGCGCACCTCCTTGAAGATACCTACAAGCGGATCCCCGCCGAATCGGTGGACCGGGTCATCCTCGTCGATGACGCTTCGACGGACGACACGCTTGAAACGGCGAAGCGGCTCGGCATCGAGTGCTACACGCACGAGCATTTGGGGTACGGGGGAAATGTGAAGTATTCGATCCGGAAGGGGATAGAGCTTGGAGCGGAGTACATCGTCGACCTGCACGGGGACGGACAGTACGACCCTTCGGTCATTCCCGCGGCGCTCGCGAAAGCGAGGTCGGGGTGCGACTTGGTGCTCGGCTCCCGCTTCATCGATCCGAAACAGCCCCTGCGCGACGGCATGCCGTGGTCGCGTTATCTCGCCAACATCGGTTTGAGCGCGATCGAGCGCTTTGTCCTCGGCCTCCCGACGGTGACGGAGTTCCACACGGGTTTCCGGGTCTACTCGAGGAATCTGGCGGAGACGGTCGCCCTCGACAGCGCCTCCGATGACTTCCTTTTCGGTTTCGAGATCATCGCACAGGCGCATTTCTGTGGCCTCACGATAGGGGAGATACCGATACGGTGCAATTACAAGAAAGAGCACACGTCCATCTCGATCCCGCGCTCCACGCTGTACGCATTCCAGACGTTCAAAACGCTGGCGTCGTTTCTCTTGGCCAAGGCGGGTTTCAGGATTGCGTTGTTCACATGCAGGAAGTGATCAAGTATCGGCAGCGGACTATTCCGCTCCCCCTGTCGTATCAACCAAGCATCTTTTTGATATGATACCCATATCCCGTATGCCGTTCATCGAGCTTTTCCAATGGGCGAAAAAATATGAGCAGGTCTTCCGGTTCCTCATCGCGGGCGGTACCGCATTCGCGGTGAACATCGTCGCGCTCTACGTGCTTACGGAATTCCTGCATATCTACTACCTCATCTCCACGGTGGGAGCATTCCTCGTCGCATTCCTCGTGAGCTTCTTCCTCCAGAAGTTCTGGACGTTCAGGGAGCATTCCCGGGACAATCTGCATGTCCAGCTGCCGCTCTACCTTGGCATGCAAGTCGTGAATCTCGCTCTCAATGCGGCCCTGATGTACGCGCTCGTTGAATATCTGCACATCTGGTACATCCTCTCGCAGACCATCATCACGCTCGTGCTTTCTGTGATCATCTTTTTCATAAACAAGATGTACATCTTTAAGCCGCGAGGCGTCTCGGCCTAGCGTACCTTGCGCACGACGTAGGAATTGCCGAGCTGTTTGGAAGAGAGGAATTCCGGAAGAGCGTTCGTGTCCTGCGGAGATATGACGCACGCTTCCAGATGGATCTCAAAACAGGCGCCTGACTTGATCTCCGCCACGCTGCATCTGTCGGCGCAGCTTCGCCTGATCATCCATACGGTATGCGTATCGGCGAACCGTTCGATGTACGCGGTCTCCTCCTCGGCGGTATATGCGATGAACGCGAGCGGTTTGAACGGGCCGTCCTTCGGCAGAAGTTCCCGGTTTTCCAACAGGAATCGGAAACGGCCCATGTCGCTCCTCGTTTCGCCCAAGAGAGGCAGCGATTCGTAATTGACCGGCAGCGTCATACGCTTCGCCGAGTAGTCGGTGATGAATACATTGGCAGGCGAATTATATTTTTCCATTATCGTCTCCAACAGCACCGTTTCTGATGAGGGGCGCCAAAAGAGTTGGATAGCGTGAACATTCACGATAACGAACAATATGCCGCTCAATGCAAGCGCTCCCAGCACCGCCCGACCGCCGATCTCGCTCAGAAGTATCGCGGCGGAGAAACTGCAGGCCATCGTCAAGATGATCGCGTAGCGCGGACCCGCATCGAATCCGATGCCGACGTAGAAGATGACATACACCAGCAACGGATGCAGGCAGGCGAGGCCGATCCAGAGGCGTTTTCGCGAGTCGGCAAGAACCGTTCTTTTGTAGAATACGAGGACGAGCAATGCGGCCGCTCCGACCACATACAGCACGGAGAGAGGTTGCGTCGTGAGCGTGAACACGAGCGGTTTGGTAAGCCGCGCGAACCAGTCGATCGCGCCTTCGGCCGTTTGAGTAGTAGTCCCCCTGAAGCTGGCACTGATGGTGTACGCCCGCCACACGAAAGACAGTTGCGTCGCCGAAAAGAGGACGATGAGGTACCAGTACTTCACGCAATAATCCCACACGTCGCGGATGCGGATGTGCCGGAGCAAGAGCGCATACAGCATGAGGAGCACGATGGAGAATACGCCGACCCAGCTTTGGAAGAACGTGAGCACCGCGCTCCAAACTAAAAGCGCGACGTAATACCTTTTCTCCATGAATGGCCGTCCGAGATGGGAGAGATAATATTCCTGGGCGATGAATATGGCGCTCGTTGCGGCGACAAAGAGGATATAGAACACCCACATCTTCGCCGTGTGCAGGAACTCGACCACCAGCACGTTGCTGAGGAGCAACGCGAGAAAAAGGATGATCGTGAGGGCAAGGGGGCGTGGGACATCTCTCTTCCTGAAATACCAGAAGAAGAACAGGAGCGTCCCGAGCGCGGCAACACCGTTCACCAGGCGCAGGATATGCAAGAGTTCTCCGGTGTTGAGGGCGACCCATAGTTTTGCCGCGGTGACGGAAAAATCTGACGCCGCGAGCACCGCTCCCAAGGTCGGTATCATCACCAGCGTGTCCACGTACGTCTGCGGCCCCCCGTAATAGGCCCCGGAGGGAGTGAATTCCCAGCCCGGGATGGTCCCTTTTTCTATTGAAAACAGCGACGTGCTCAGAAAGTAGCTTTCGTCGCCGATGATATCCGGATTATTGCCGAACGGATTGGGATTCAAGACCGCAAACGCGATGAACACGAACAACCCGGACATAAGTACCTTCTGGAAAGTGGTCATAGATGCACGCATGTATGAGAAAATGGCACGTTGCCCTCAAGCTTACCATTCTGAAACTATCAGGTACAATGACCTTCCTGCGGGCCCTAGATTATGAATGTACCCATGCGCGGAGCGGTTCCCGGTGCGTTATCGGAGGGGACAAGAGGGGAGCGAAAAATAAAACTCCTGTTTATCATGAACGAGTTGGCGGTGGGCGGGGTCCAGCGTCTTGTCGTTGATTATGCGAATGAACTCAACAAAGGCCGCTTCGCTGTTTCGCTGGCGACGCTCCTGGATCGTCCGCGGTACTCGTTCAACCAGGACCAGCTGGATCCCGGCATAGAATTGGAGAATTTCCGCTTCAAGAAATTCTGGGATCTGGCACAGTGGTATCGGCTCTACCGTTTCATCAGGAGGAATCGGTTTGACGTCGTATTCACTCAGCTCTTCATGTCCGATCTGTTCGGCAGAACCGCCGCATATTGCGCACGCACGCCCATCATCGTGACGGCGATTCAGAACCTGATACCCGCTACACCGGGAAAGTATATTTGGACGGATCGAATATTGGCGTACCTGACCGATGCATGCATATCGCCTACTCCCGCGATCAGCGCATACGCAGAAAAGACGATCAAGTTCCCCGTGCGGAAGATACACGAATTGCCGACCAACTCCGTCGATGCCCGGAGGTTCACGGCCCCGTTCGACAGAGCCCGCGTTCGCGGGAGCATGCAGATCCCGGAGAAGGGCCGCGTCATCATCAGTGTGGGCCGCCTGATAGAGCAGAAAGGGCACACAGTGCTCTTGAAGGCGATTCCCGCAGTACTTCAAGCCGAACCGGATGCGTATCTCGTCATTGCCGGCGGAGGCGGGCTCGGGCCGGCTCTTCGGAAAGAAGCCGAAGAACTCGGGATCGCATCACGCGTGCGGTTCCTCGGCGAGCGGAAAGACATACCGGACCTGTTGCGGAGCGCCGATGTCTTCGTGTTCCCGTCTTTGTGGGAGGGGCAGGGGGTCGCGCTCTTTGAAGCAATGTTCTCGAATCTTCCCATCGTCGCATCGCGAACGGGAGGGATCCCCGATGTGATCAAACATGAAGAGACGGGATTGCTGTGCGAACCGGGGAACGCGAACGAGCTGGCGCGCGCGCTGATCAGGGTCTTGAAAGACGACGGTCTCCGGCAGGAACTGACTTCCGAGGCCTCTCGGCGTTTTTCGGACAGAACGATCGAACAGTCGGCAAAGAAAATGGGCGATCTGTTCGTTGCACTCTTGGGCAGGAGGCATCCCCCGGCGGCATAGCGCTCTCTATTCCCATGCGTACAATGTGGATACTATGGACACGCGCTCAGAACATGGACTGCACATCACGATATTAATCGATAATCCGAACAGCTGGATCATTCCGCATGCCGAAAAATTGTTGCAGGTGCTGCATGACCGGGGCCACGAGGCCCGCGTGTGTCACGACAAAGACGAGATCGAGAAAGGCGACATTCTTTTCCTTCTTAGCTGCGAAAAAATAGTCCCGAAGGACATCCTTGCGCGGAACACGCACAACATCGTCGTACACCCGAGCGATCTTCCCAAAGGGCAGGGATTCTCACCGTTGACGTGGTTGATACTCGAAGGCGCGAACGACATACCCATCACGCTTTTCGAGGCGGTGGACGCCGTTGATGCGGGGCCATTCTATTTTAAAGACACCATTCATTTCAAAGGTCACGAACTCAACGACGAACTGAAGACCGCGCAGGGGGAAAAAACGATCGAACTGATCCTGAAGTTCGTCGACGCGTATCCGAACGTGACTCCTCACGAACAGTATGGCGAGAAAACATGGTATCGCCGCAGGACGCCGGAAGACAGCGAGCTGGACACGACGAAGAGCATCGGTGAGCAGTTCGAACTTTTGCGTGTCGTCGATAATGAGAGGTACCCGGCCTCTTTCAAGTTCCGCGGTCACACATACATACTCAAGATCTACAAGTCGGGAGATGAAAAGAAGGGTGCGTAGCGCGCCTTGGACTTAGGTTTCTTTAAGTACTAAGATACAGGTTCCATGAAAGGAAAGAAAAAGACCATCCTGCTCACCGGCGCAGCAGGATTCATCGGCAGCAATGTCCTCGAGCACCTGTTCGGCCGGCATCCCGCATACCGCTTCATCGTGCTTGATGCCTTGACCTACGCCGGCCACATGAAAAACATACCGGAGAACGTGCGGAGCAGCCCCCGTTTCTCTTTCTGGTATGGCGATGTGCGGAACCCGAAGCTCGTGGACGACCTTGTGTCTCAATCAGATATCGTGATCCACTTTGCCGCCGAAACGCACGTGACGCGTTCGATTTACGACAACTCCAAGTTCTTTGAGACGGACGTGCTCGGCACGCAGACCGTTGCCAATGCCGTGCTTGCGCACGAGAAGACCGTAGACCGCTTTCTGCACATTTCTACGTGCGAGGTATACGGAGAAGGATTGACGAAGACGATGGATGAATCGCACCCGCTCAATCCGCAGAGCCCCTATGCGGCGGCAAAAGCCGGAGCCGACCGGCTGGTGTACGCGTACCATCGCACGTACGGCATTCCCGCCGTGATCCTGCGGCCGTTCAATATCTTCGGCCCCCGGCAGCATCTCGAGAAGGTCACTCCTCGTTTCGTGACGAGCGGAATACTGGGGGAGCCGTTCACGATACACGGCGACGGCACGTACAGCCGGGATTTTCTGTATGTTGAAGACTTGGCGCGGGCAGTAGACACCCTCATCCACGCCCCGCGTTCGAAAGTGGTCGGCCAGGTGTTCAATATCGGATCCGGCGCATCGGTCTCGATCATCCGTCTTGCAAAAACGATCATGAAGGAAATGAAGTGCCCGCCGTCGCAACTCACGTTCATCGGGGACAGGCCTGGGCAGGTGAGCAACTTCGCATGTAACTACTCGAAAATACGCAAAGCATTCGGATGGAAGCCGAGCGTTCCTTTTGAAGAGGGAATGCGGAGGACCATCGAATGGTACAGGAATAATCGGGACATTTGGGAAAGCCAGATGTGGATGCGGCATGTGCCCGTCAAGACTGCCGAGGGAAAAGTCGAAATGCACTAGCCGGATATGAAGGTCGAATTCTTCAGGCACAATCTAGGGGCTCGGGAACGGAAGTCCGTCGAGCGCATTCTCCGCTCGCTCTTTCTCACCACCGGAGAAGCAGTCGAGGAATTCGAGCAGGGTCTCTCGCGGTACCTGGGCGCGGGTCACACCGTGGGCCTCACGAGCTGCACGGGCGCATTGCATCTCGCGCTTCTTGCGGCAGGAGTGAAAGAAGGGGACGAAGTCATCACGACGCCGATGTCATTCATTGCGACCGCGAATGTCATACTCATGGCCGGAGCCGTGCCGGTGTTCGTCGATGTGGAGCCGGAAACGGGGAACATCGATGCGGACTTGATCGAAGCTGCGGTGACCAAGAAGACCAGGGCGATCCTTCCGGTCCACCTCTACGGACAGATGGTAGATATGAAAAAGATCCTCGCGATCGCGCGGAAGCACGACCTGAAAGTCATAGAAGATGCGGCTCATGCACTCGAAGCAAAGCGCGACGGCATCCGTCCGGGCACCCGCTCGTGTGCAGCGTGCTTCAGCTTTTATGCGACGAAGAGCATCACCTCGGGCGAAGGAGGGGCGCTTGCCACGAACGATCCCGCGGTCGCGCGGCTGACCCGCCAGCTGCGTTCGCACGGCATCACGTCGGAACTTGCCCAGAGAGAGCGTGCGGGCATGAAGAAATACGACGCGGATATCCTCGGCTGGAAGTACAACATGAGCAACATCCAGGGCGCTCTCCTCGTGCCGCAACTGAAGAATATCGAACGTACGCGCCGGAAACGTGAAGCAGTGGCGCTTCGCTACCGGCGGGCGTTTGCCGGACTTCCGCTCCGCATGCCGAGGATACTTCCCGGCGCGACGCATGGCCATCACATCTTCCCCATATGGGTCGAACCCAAGAAGCGCGATGCGATATTGGACTATCTCACGCGCCACGGCGTAGGCGCCGTCATCAACTACCCTCCGATCCACCTGTTCTCCCTGTACCGCAAGCAGTTCGGTTTTTCAAAAGGCGATTTCCCAATAGCTGAAAGGATCGGTGCGAGCACCATCTCATTGCCGCTGTATTCCAAGTTGACCGGCAAGGAAGTCGACTATGTGATCAAACAGGTGAAGGATGCGGTCTCGGACACTCAAGCCCGGCGTCCTATCAGCGCAGGGAAAAAGAGATAATCCCTTGTTCGTCCTTACCGTGCATGCAATGCTGATTGTTGTATATGAAAAATCCAATCTCAAGAAAAGTACAAATATCGATGTCCAGCGCAAAACCCAGGATAGCACTTATGAGTTACTCGATGGATAATCGGGGAGGCATGGGAACGGCGATTTATACCCGCAGAATGGTAGAAAATCTGCTTCAAGATGGGAGGTTTGAGTTCACGCTCGTTCATTACGACCGCAGCGACGATCCGTTATATAAAAAAGTTCGAGAGATTGTGATGCCGGAGATACCGCGTTTACCGTTCGGGACGCGATTCGTCCGGACGATGCTTTTTTTCTGGAAATATAGAAAGGAGAACTTCGACATCATTCATTGGTTCCAACCCCGTCTCTATCCTTTTTTCTGGCTCGCCCCGGCGAGACACATCGTCGTGACCGCTCATGGCGCGGGCGAGATGTATCTCAAGCTGCCTTTTATTTTCTCGAGCTGGGTATACCAGATGGTGATGAAACATTGCAACCGGTATATGGCGGCGGTGATCGGAGTTTCGCATTTTGCGAAAGGAGAAATAGAGGAATGGTACAAGGTGCCGCCGGAAAAGACGTTCGTGACATATCCAGGCGGCGGCGAGCGCTTCGCGCCGATCCCGCGCCAGGATGCCCAAGTGATCGTTAAAAACAGCTACGGGATCTCGGGCCCTTTCATGCTCGATGTGTCGCGTCTGGAGCCGCATAAGAATATCGGGACGCTCATTAGAGCATACCGGATCGCGCGTGATAGAGGGGTCCGCCACAAACTCGTCATTGTCGGCAAAGATTCCGGCGAATACCAGACACTGCATGCTCTTGCATCTTCGCTCGGAATTCAAGATGACATCATATTCGCGCTCACTGCCAATGCCGAGGAACTCAACGCTCTCTATGTCGCTGCGGACGCATTGGTTTTTCCGTCTCTGAACGAAGGATTCGGGCTCCCGCTTGTCGAGGCGATGAGCACGGGAACGCCGATCGTCACATCGAATATAGCGTCAATGCCGGAAGTGACAGAAGGCGCGGCGCTCCTCGTCGATCCGAATAATGCAGAAGAGATTTCATCAGCCATGGTCCGACTTCTGTCCGACAAAGGTCTGCAGGAGAAACTGAGAGCACGTGGTTTCGAACGCGCGAAGATGTTCCGATGGTCGGAAACCGCACGTGAGACGATCAAATTATATGAAGAGGTATTGCGGAAATCCTAACAGTGCGATTCTCGGCAGCATACTTGCATGATTATTACACAGACACCGCTTCGCATCAGTTTCCTCGGGGGTGGGACCGACTACCCCGAGTATTATCTGAAATACGGCGGAGAAACGCTTGCGACGTCGATTAATCAATACACGACGATCACCATTCATCGATTGACGCAATTCGTAGATTACCGCGTGCGTGTTCACTACTCGCATCTTGAATCAGCCGGAAAGGTTGACGATGTCCAGCATTCCGGCGCACGGGAATGTTTGCGTTTCTTTGGGATCGAGGGCGGTCTAGAAACGTACTATGCCGACGATTTGCCCGCACGCACTGGTCTTGGTTCATCATCCGCGGCGACGGTGGGGCTCCTCCACGCGCTTCATGCGATGAAAGGCGAAACCGTGAGTCAGGAACAGCTTGCCAAAGAAGCGATCCACGTTGAGAGAGAGATGATCAAAGACCGCGTGGGGTCACAGGATCAGTACATCAGCGCGCTCGGCGGATTCCGGCATCTAGAGTTCCTTCCCGACGGCACAGTACGCGCCGAGCGCGTACCGGTCCCGCGCGAGCGGCTCCATGATCTTGAGAAACGGCTCCTCCTCCTCTATACCGGCAGACAGAGGACGGCTCACGAAGTGCTTGATGAACAAGCCGAGCGTACGAAAGCCGGCCGGAACGATGCCGATCTCTCGGAGTTGAAAGGATTGGTCAAGCGCGGCATTGAGGTTCTCTCCGGCACGGGAGACCTTGCGGAGTTCGGTTCTCTTCTCCATCACGGGTGGGAGCTGAAACGCAGGCTCTCGAGCAAAGTGAGCACTCCGCAAATAGACGAACTCTATCTGTGCGCGCGTGAGGCGGGAGCTGTAGGCGGCAAACTGCTCGGCGCTGGAAGTGGCGGCTTTCTTCTTCTCTTTGTGGAGCCGGAACAGCGCGAACATGTGCGTCAGGCGCTCGCCGAATTGAAGGAGGCTCCTTTCGCGTTCGAGGAGCACGGAAGCAGGATTATATTTAACGATGCTCGAAATCCATGAAGGTTTTCATCCTCGCGGGCGGATTGGGGATGCGCATTCGCCCGCTCTTTCCCGATGTGCAGAAATGCCTCATCCCGATACACGGTAAGCCGTTTCTGGAATGGCAGATCAAGCACCTGATCGCTCAAGGATTCCGTGACTTTGTCATCTGCGCGGGATATCGCGCCGAGCAGGTCATGGAATATTTCAAGGATGGCGCAGCGTTGGATATCTCCATCAATTATTCAGTTCGGACCGCTGAGGAGGTCCAAAATGATACCGGATACGCCATACGCATCGCTGCCCCTTTCTTTCATGAAGCGTCACTCGTTTTGAACGGCGACACATATCTCCCGATCGATTATCGTGCATTTGTTCAAGCGCATATGCGCAGCACGGAAGATCAGCATACGGTGGCGAGCATTGCGCTTGTCTCCATGCCGGCACATGAAGGTTCCGGTCGTGTTATGCTCGACGGACGGGGCCGTGTCTCGGCATTTATGGAAAAACGATCGGATCAGGGGACGGGCTTTGTAAGCGCTGGGGCCTATATTTTCGAGCCGGGCATTATGCGCTATATTCCGGAAGGCCCATCTTCGCTCGAGCGCGATGTGTTCCCGACACTTGCCGCCGAAAGGTTATTGCAGGGCGTCCCCGTGGAAAGCGGGTTTATCGATATTGGCACGCCCAAGGGGTATGCGGCGCTTGAGGCATTGCTTGTATGAAAGATCTATCAGACATAATACGCAAACGTGTTGACGAACATGCCGCCGCCGCGAGCGCGATTGCGTCGTCGAGCTCCGTGATCGCGGACATCGCGGAGAGGATCGCGAAATCATTCCAAGCGGGCGGGACGCTCATTCTGTGCGGCAACGGAGGAAGCGCCGCCGATGCGGAACATGTGGCGGGAGAGTTCGTCGGCCGCTACAAGCTGGAGAGGAAACCCTGGCCGGCGATCGCGCTCACGGCGAATGCGCCGATCGTGACCGCCATAGGCAACGACTACGGGTTCGAGCAGGTGTTCGCCCGCCAAGTACAGGCATTCGCCAAACGCGGCGATGTCGTCGTAGGAATATCCACGAGCGGTAATTCGAAGAACGTGTTGAACGCGATCGGCGAGGCACGGAAGAGGGGATGCGTGACCGTCGGCGTGACGAGCAGAAGCGGCGGCGCACTCGCCGACATGACAGACGTGTGCTTCCGGGCCGATTCCGACGATACGCCGCGGGTGCAGGAGGCGCATATACTCATGTGGCACATTGTCTGCGAGCTGGTGGAGCTGGAGCTTACAAAATAGCCCGCGTATGGTCGAGGCTGTTTTTTTGGATCGCGACGGGGTCATCAACGAGGAGGTTGAATATTTGCACGACCCTAAAGACCTCCGCTTGATACCCGGTGCCGCGCGTGCGATACGAATGTTAAACGAGCTGAAGATACCAGTGATTGTTGTCACGAACCAGGCAGGTGTGGCGCGAGGATATTATCCGGAATCCCAAGTCGCCGTACTTCATGAAGCATTATCTCAGGAGCTCGAAAAAGAAGGCGCTCACATAGACAGATTTTATTATTGTCCGCATCACAGGGCGGCGGGAAAGGGAAAGTACGCCGTTGATTGCGATTGCCGGAAGCCGAAGCCCGGGCTTCTTGCGAAAGCCGCGAAGGACCTTGGTCTTAATCTTTCGCGTTGCGTCGTGATCGGCGATAAGGCGAGTGATCTCGGCGCCGGTGTGTCGGCTGGTTGTCGGACGATCCTCGTCATGAGCGGGTATGGAAAGGAACAGTGGACGGCATGGGATCAACCGTTTCAGCCGCATCATGTCGCATTGGATCTGCGGAAGGCAGTCGAATGGCTGCTTCAAGACAGCACCCGACCGGTTCTATGAATACGGAAGAAGCTTTCTTCAGGTCGGTCTTTTGGAAGACGCTCAGATTGCACATGCCCGTGCGCGTGCGTACGGCGTTGCGCAACGGCTGGCTCAAAATAAAGAGATGGAAAGAATCGGCAGAATGGATACTGCGCTCGCCGCGCTACATCAAAAATTGGCCGTCTGCATTTTTCTATGAACTCGTTTTGCCGGAAGGCCGTTACTTACAGTACCTGTTGAGAGATACGCGGGCGCCGCGATCTTCAAACACTCGCGCTCCGCGACTGACGATACGGGCGAAAAGCTACGATAAGTTCATCGTGCAGGAGATATGCACGGGAGCATATGATATCGCACTGAACGACTTGCCCGCACAGCCCACCGTCATAGACGCCGGTGCGCACATAGGAGTCTTCGCGATCAGGGTCCTGGCAGATTTCCCCTCGGCGCGTCTCTTCTGCGTCGAGCCCGTGTCGGAGAACCTCGCGCTCCTGGACAAGAATCTCACGGATAATCGCATGCACGATCGGGCGACGATCATTCGCGGAGCGTTAGCCGGAACGAGCGGTGCGATGACCATATACGGACGCAAGGGTCACAGCGCGGGGTTCAACCTGTATATGCCGACTGAGAGCAGCGAGTCGGTCCGCGCCCGCACGCTGGAGGAGATATTCAAGGACAATCACATCGAGCATTGCGACCTTCTCAAGCTTGATATCGAGGGAAGCGAATACGAGGTCTTACTCGGCGCTTCGGAGCATATCCTTTCGCGTGTGCAGTGCATCGTCATGGAGTATCACCCCTTTCCCAAGGAGGTCGCGGACATAGGTGCGCTCGCACGTCACCTGAATGCGCGGGGCTTCACCACGGAATTCTACGCGAAGAAACTTTTGTATGCGAAAAGGGGGTCGTAGTGTCTGTACAGAAAACGTTCCCTTAGTCTTCCTTCGGCCGCGGTTCTTCCGCAAGGGATTCCAAAGCCGCGATGAGTTGTCGCGAGACGATGTCCGCATCAAAGAGGCGCGTGCGGGCGACCGCTCTCTTCGCATACGCGGCCCGCGCTTCCGGGTCGTTGAAGAAGAACAGGATGCGTCTGGCGAGATCATCCGCGTCATCTTTCTTGAACGTTATCCCTCCATCGCCTGCGACCCACGCCGAACCCGTTCCGTCTGCAGTAATGACAGGCGTTCCGCATGCAAGCGCTTCGGCTACGGCGCGTCCGAACGAATCGAACCGCGAAGGGTGCACGAAACAGTCGGCGGCGCGGTAAAAACCGATCAATTCGTCCCACCGCTTCCATCCGTGCATGCGGACGCGCGCGGATAATCCAGCCGTCTCTATGGAGCGCCGCAGGGCCGCTTCCTCATTTCCAGAGCCGACGATGTGCATGGTGATCGGATCGGGGAGCGTGCGCGCGGCTTCGACCAGAAGTCCGACGCCCTTGTCTTTTATGATGCGCCCGGCGTAGACGCAATGGAACGAACGGGGTTCGCGCGAAAATGGCGCGGGAGAGGCAGGCACGAGCGCGATCCTCCGAATGTCGAGGGGATCAGGGATGATGTCGCGTGAGCGCGCACGATAGCCGAATCGCCCGTATATATCCGCGACAACAGGGGAATCGAAAATGAATTTCTCCACGCGGCGTGCAATTCTCACGCCGATCAGCTTCTCCCATGCGTACCATTTAGAGCGGTGATAGAAGTGCGAGAGCGCCCGCTGTCCGGGAGATGCGCTGTGCAGCATCATGCCGGGAGTGAAGTTGTTGATGTAGACCGCAACGGGAGATCGCCCCCCGATCTTCTTGTAGAAACCTCCGGCCCACAGGACCGAAGGCCCGAAGAGCAAATGAACATCCGCGTCGCTTTCACGCATGCGCAGAGCGATGTGCCGCTGGAGCGAGAGATAGCCGCCCCTGAAATTTTCTTCATGCATCTCGCACGGCGCTTCCTCGCAGGAATTATCCTCCGAGTAGTACGTGTGGAGAACCGGGTCGATGCCATGCTGACGGAAACCCCGTATGAAGAGCGCGAGAGATTCCGATGCGCCTTTTCCCTTGGAAGGTGCAAAACGGAGCATGTGAATGGCGAGTCTCATGCGGTCATTCTTCCATGTTCATGAACAGAACGTTCAGGTACTCCTCTTTTCCTTTCATAAACGGGAGCGAATCGAGCGTGCGCGCATTGAGCGGCACAGGCGCGCCCGGCAGGATCGCATACGCCGAAAAGCCGAACGAGGCAAGCGTGTCGATCATCTCTCTGGGGGAGGAACCCGCGCGCGCGAGCGCTCCGGGATTGAGTTCGCACACGATACGGAGCGCTCTCCCGCTCCCAAGAAGCTCCTGCATGCCTTTGAACGCGTGCATCTCGCTCCCTTCGATGTCTATTTTTATGATATCGACGGATATGCTCTTCTCTTTCACGAATCCGTCCAAGGTCACGGCTTTGACGGAGAGCTTCTTCGAGGGAGCCTCCGAGGGAATCGTGCTGTGGCACGCGGTGGAGTCCTCGATCTCGTAAAAGTCGATCATGCCGGTCGTATCGGAGATCGCCGCGTTGACGATCGTCACGTTCGCACAGCGCGCCGTATTCTTTCTGAGCAGGGAACAGTTGGACGGGTCCGGCTCGAACGCGAACACGCTGCCTGAGGAACCCGTCAATTCGGAAAAGAGCCGCGTAAAGTAGCCGATATGGGCGCCGATATCGACGACCGTCATGCCGGGCTTCACGATCCTCTTGAAGAGATCCGTCGTGTCCTTCTCGTAGGATCCGTTCAGCATCTCCACCTTCCATTCCCAGATGAATTTCTCCGGGAATGAGAACCTCTTGATACGCGCCCACGTCGATATGAAGCACTCAAGCGTCGCCTTTAACAGCGCGCCGAGGCCGCGTATCCGTATCCGCCTTTTATACCAGTCGGCGAGCCGCTTCAGGGTGTGCGGAGAATCGTTCATGCAGGTTTCATTTTCTGCAGATGCACCTTTTGCATCAGCAATTCACAGAATAGGCCGATATTCCTTTGCTCTGTCGCCGCATCGAACCCTTTCTCCCAGAGCTCGTGAAGCCGTATGTCCACGGAATCCTCCAGGAGCGCCGCAACGAAATGAATGAGTTCCCGCTCATTCCACTTGAAATGCTCCAGTTGCTCCTTGACGAGGAGGGGAAGCTGTTCGATCTCCGTGCACCTCTTTACCATCGAGAGCGCGTTGTAGTACACGTCTCCGAACGTAATGACCGGTTTCTTGAGCAGGAGACCCTCCCAGCCCGCGGTGCCGGTCTGGGTCGTGATGAGGCGCGCGTCCCGTATGATCCCGTGCGAGTCGTGGTTCGGGTGGATAAGTTTGACGTTCGGGATCTTCTTGAGTTCGCGGTAGTACCGGCGCGGTCTGAATCCCACCATCGCCGGATGCTCTTTGACGTACAGCTTGAAGGAGAATGGCAGCGATTCCGCTATCTGCTTGATGAGATTGATCTGGTTCGTCCAGCGCGGCGCCAAGACGAGCATCGCCAACTCCGGCTCGACGTGGAACGGGTAGTACGCGAACGCTTCGCGCGGGTCGTAGACATCGTACAGGTCATCAAAGCCGCGCATGAGGCGGAACTTACGCCGCGTCGCGTCGAGGAGGAACCACCACGGGGACTGCTCCAGGTAGTCGCGCGTCGGTTTCAGACTCCAGCGCGCGATGCGCAAGGATAGCCATCGTATCGAGCGCGCGAGTTTCCGCGGCGAGAGCCATGAGTATGCTTCCAGCCGGGAGCCGGAATTCTTATACTCCCCGATGCCATAGTGGTAGGCCCGCGGCTTTTGCCGGAAATCTTCGATTAACTTTTCGGCATCAGCGTCGCGCGGGCTCGCGGCGCCGCGCACGATCTCCTTGAAGCGTTTCTCCGCGAAGGTGAACGTGCGGTAGTCTTCCGACAGCGCATAGCCGCCCTCGGTGCGCGTTTCCGCGCCTACCAGGACCGTAATTCCTCTTTTCTTCGCGATGTGGAAAAGCAGGGTAATGCCCAAGGCGCCGACGTTCGGGAGGTAAACGAAATCCGGTTTCTCACGCTCCAGGAAGGCAATGATCTCCCGCGCGGTCGTTTGGAGCATGCGCGCCATGTCTTCGTGCGTATAGGGGCTCGTATCATGCGGGTACTCGCGCATGCCCTGCCCGTAGCGGATCACGCGATCGACGGTGATGTATGGCCAGAGGTTCGGAATGCCATATTCCCGTTCCAACCCCGCGAGATAGTCCCAGTCGACCGTTTCATGCATGCTCTTGTCATAGATGTCCTCATCAACGAGGAGTTCCCCGTACCGGATATCTTTCTGCGTGCGCAGGAATTCTTCAGCCTTGCGCAGATACACGTAGCCGCAGAACTCGTTCACCCCGTGCTTTTTCTTGAGTTCGAGCGCGATTTTGTGTGCGACGGGAGTGAATCGCCGCTGGAATATGAGACACGCTTTCATGACATGATTGGTTGATGATGCAGGAAATATGCAGTACTATCACATCGTATAACCGTGGTCGGGCGGCGTCAACGCATGCAGAAAAAAGGTAATCGATTCGTGCAGACCCTACGGCTTCTCCGGAAGGCATTCGGAGCGCACTACCCGCAGATCTTCTTTATCACGGTGCTGAGCTTTGTCGCGAGCATCTTGGAGGGGCTTGGCATCAGCGCCATTATCCCGATCTTCTCATTTGTCTCTGGCGGAAGCGGGCAGGCGGCGGACACGATCACGAACGTGATCGGACACCTTTTTGCTCTCATCGGGCTGCCGTACACGTTCCGGTTCCTCATCCTTTTCGTCGGGGCATTGTTCGTCGCACGGGTCTTTTCTCTCTTCTTGATCAATACCGTGACGGCCCGGATCGTCTTCGGATATCAGCGCGATATGCGGGAAAAACTTCTGCGCTCTACGCTTGCGGCGCGCTGGCCGTTTTTATCGCACCAGAAGATCGGCCATTTGGACCAGCTCTTGATAACAAATACGACCAACGCATCTCAATTTTTCGGCCTCTTCTCGACCACCGTCATGATTCTCACGAAGACGCTCGCATACACCGCGATCGCCGTAAACATCTCCGGCCCCATCGCTCTTCTCGCCATCTGCATCGGCATCGTTCTCTTTTTCGCGGCAAATCCGCTTTTCCGGCGCAACAAGGCGTTCTCGGTGCAGGCGGAGGAGTTGAACAGGACGCTCGGGCACTTCGTGAGCCAGCATTTGGGCGGCATGAAAACGATCAAAGCCCTTGCGACCGAGAAGAATGTCGCGGAGGCGGCCTCCGCGTATTTCGGGCAGATCCGGCGCGTCAACCTGAACATGGTCGTACTGCGCGGCTTTCTCGAAATGGGAGTCCAATTCGCGGGCCTCGCGTTCGTCGGCGGCGTCTTCATCTACATGTACCGGTTCACGGGCTTCAACTTCGCGGCGTTCGCCGTTATCGTGTATGCGGTGAATCAGATCTTCACGCAAGTGCAGAGCGCGCAGGTGCAGTTCCACTCGTTCAGCATCATGCTGCCGTATCTCTCCAAATCTCTCTCATATCTGGAAGAAACTGAGACGAACAAGGAAGAAGACGGCGGGGTCCCGTTGCAGGATTTCAAGAAGGCCCTTGAATTCAAGAAGGTGTCTTTCCAATACCCTGGGCGCGAAGGAGCGCTTTCGGATGTCAGTTTCGTGATCCCGCAAGGGTCCATGGTCGGCATCGTGGGGCCGTCAGGGGCCGGCAAATCGACCATCGCAGATCTTATCCTGCGCCTCATAGAGCCGGGTAAGGGCGTAATCCTCCTTGACGGCACGGACATCAGGGATATTTCCCGGAGCTCGTGGCGGCAGAAAGTCGGGTACATGACGCAGGATGCGTTCCTTTTGAATGACACCATCGCGAACAACATATCTTTTTATGATCCGGCGATTACGGAGAAGGAGTGCATCGAAGCCGCGAAGCGCGCACGGGTCCGCGATTTCATAGAAACATTGCCGCAGAAATATGAGACGTATGTCGGGGACCGCGGAGTCTTGCTTTCGGGCGGCGAACGGCAGAGGATAGCTCTGGCCCGCATCCTCGCGCGCAAACCCGCGCTCCTTGTTCTCGACGAAGCAACGAGTTCGCTCGATCATGCGTCGAAGCGGGCGATCCAAGAGAGCATCCAGGCGCTTCGCGGCGAGACGACGATCCTTGTCATCGCCCACAGCGACGCGATCATCTCCGCGGCCGATGAAGTACTCGTCTTCAAGGACGGCAGGATCGTCGAGCGCGCGGCGCCGGCTCGCTTGAGTGCCGACGCACGCAGCTACTTTCTTTCAGACAACGCAAAAGAAGAAATGGAACGCTCATGAAGTTATTCTTGATCGGGATCGGAAGCAGTATGGTGGAGCACGCGCGAGTGATAGAGGAGCTCCGGAAGGATCATGAGATCCTCTACTGGGTGCGCTCGCCAGAAGGTGTGCCGTTCGAGAGGTCGCATTTTCCCGGCACGATTTTCCATGAGTATCGGGATGCATTGAAAGGGATCGCACCCAAAGAGGTAGACGCATCCAGGTTTGAGCCATGGGGTGCCCGGGAGATCGCCGGTTTCTACGAGACGGAATCCGAACTTTTGAGCATGATGGATAAGTGGTACCCGAATTGGCCCGTCAATCAGCGCAAAGATTTCTACTATGACCTCCTGCGATACTGGGATGGAGTTCTGGAATTTCTCGCGCCGGACGCCATCATTTTCAACGCCGTCCCGCACGAAATGTTCAGCTTCGTCCTCTACAATCTTGCGAAGCGGCGCGGCGTAATGACGATCATGCCGGATATCATCTTGCGCCAAGATCGCCTCATCTTTTTCAAGGATTATAAAAAGGGGAATGAGATCCTCGCGAAGATGTACGGGCCTGAAGCGAAAACGAGGAGTCAGGGAACGATCGAAGACCTTTCCGACGACATGCGGCAGTACTACCTGGAGCTTTCTAGCTCGAAGAACCCGGCTCCACGCTACGTCGCAGGCTGGAAGTTGGAAACTGCCGGGTGGGGAAAATTCCGCCGGCACCTGAAGGCGTTCGTGCGGTTCGTGAGAGACGGCACGGTGTATGAACGGGCGGCGATGCGATTCTTCAAATTGTTCAAATCAGGCGTTCGAGACGAGCACAGGAGATTCGAGAAACGCCCTGATTATTCAAAACCGTACGTATATGTCCCCTTGCACTACCAGCACGAGTGCACGACGAGCCCGCAAGGCGGCGTTTTCGTTGATCAGATCCTCATGGTGAAAATACTCGCCGCGTCGCTACCTGTAGGCTGGGAATTGTACGTCAAGGAACATCCTGCCCAGTCCCTCGCGCACGGGAACAATTACACGCCGTTCCGTTGGAAGGGTTTTTTTGAGACGATCGCAACGCTTCCCAACGTACGGCTCGTACCCGTAGATACGAATTCCTTCGATTTAGGCGATACATCGAAGGCGGTCGCGACCGTAGCAGGATCGGCAGGTTGGGAGGCGATCGTGCGCGGGACGCCCGCGCTCATCTTCGGCTACCCGTGGTTCATGCATGCGCCCGGCGTCTTGCGCGCATCGAGTGTTTCCGAGTGCAGAGATGCGTTGAGAAAAGTCGAAGGAGGGTTCAAACCCGACACGGCAGAACTGCTCGGGTATCTTTCGCTCATGGATAAGGTCAGTTTCCGTTCGTATCTGACCGGGTATTCCAAAAAGATCGCCGCATACGATGAGGAAACGGCGGTCCGTGAAATGCATCGTGCGCTTGAGGTTACGCTGTCGTCATGATGAAGACCCTATGAATCGCCGAGCCACGAAAAAACGAGAGACGTACACAGCGGTGTTGATCGGCGCCGGGCGCATCGCGGCCGGATTCGATACGCCCCGCTCGCGCGCCGTGCTCACGCACGCGCACGCCATCGTCGATAATCGGCGCCTCAGACTCGCGGGCATCACGGATATCGATGAGGCGCGCGGAAAGCGCGAAGCGCGGAAATGGAGAACGGATTTCTATCCCGATATGGAGAGGATGCTTACGCTCGTGAAGCCGGACATTGTCGTCATCGCGACACCCGACAAAACGCATACGGATATTCTTTTGCGCGTTCTGCACGCTCATCCCGGTCTCGTCGTCTGCGAAAAGCCGGTCGCAAGCGCGCGGGAAGACATTTCGAAGATACGGAGCGCGGTTAAAAAGAGCGGCGTGCCCGTCCTCGTCAATTTCCGGCGGCGTTTCGATCCGACGGTGGCGGACATCCGCAGGGACATTGTGCGCGGTCGCTTCGGCAAAGTGATCTCGGCGTCCGCGCATTACAGCAAGGGGCTGTTCCACAGCGGCTCGCATGCGATCGACCTCGCGCGCTTCTTTTTCGGGGAAATGACGAGTTCTGCGGCGCATTTCACCGTGGATGATTTTCCGGAAGGATCGCCCTCGATAGGCGGCGTGGCGACATTCGACGGTTGCCCGCAGTTCCATCTCATTGCCGGCGATGAGAGAAGCTTTTCTCTCTTCGAGTTCGAGATATTGTTGGAGAAGAAACGGCTGCGCTTTATCGATGAGGGATTCTTTCTCGTCTCGCAGGATGTCGTCCCCGATCCGGTTTTCAAGGGTTATCGCACGCTCGGGAAGGGGACCGTGCGGAAGACGGGATTGATCAATTCCATGTCTTTCCTCATGAAGAATGCGGTGGCGGTTCTCGATGGCGCGGAAAAGCCGCTGTCATCGCTCGAAGAAGCTCTCAAAACCGAAGACGCGTGCTTCAGAGTGCGGAAAGGATTATAATCACGACATGGCGAAACTCGCGATCAATGGCGGTCGTCCGGTGCGCGGCGCGCGCAAGCTTTTCCCACAGCATGCGGTCATCGGCGTCGAAGAAAAGCGCGCGGCCGCCCGCGTGATCGATTCGGGCGCGCTTTCCAAATTCATCGGCTCGTGGGACCCGCATTTCCTGGGAGGTCCCGAGGTTCGCGCCTTCGAAGCGGAATGGGCGAAGCGCTTCGGCGCTTCCTATGCGGTATCGATGAATTCCGCTTCATCCGGACTGCTTGCCGCAGTCGGAGCCCTCGGCATCGAGCCGGGCGATGAAGTCATTGTCACGCCGTACTCGATGTGTATTTCGGCGACAGCGCCTCTCTGGTATGGAGCGGTGCCCGTGTTCGCCGACATCGAACCGGATTATTTCTGCCTTGACCCGAAATCCGTGGAAAAGGCCATCACGCCCCGCACGAAAGCGATCATCGTCGTTGATATCCTCGGACAGCCGTACGACGCCAAAGCCATCAATGCGATCGCGAAAAAGCACGGTATCAAAGTGATCGAAGACGCGGCGCAGGCGCCCGGCGCGCTCTACAAAGGCAGGTCGGCGGGAATGCTTGCCGATATCGGCGTCTACTCGCTCAATTTCCATAAGCACATTCATACGGGAGAGGGCACGGTCGTCGTTACCGAAAGCAAAGAACTCGCGGAGCGCCTTCAGCTCATCCGGAACCACGCTGAGGCGGTCGTGGAGGGCATGGGCGTCAAGAACATCACCAATCTCGTCGGGCACAACTTCCGCCTGACGGAGATACAGGCGGCGATCGGCAGGAGCCAGCTCAAGAAGTTCGATCGGCTCCTGAAGGAGCGGCAGAAGAACTGCGCGTACCTCAATGCGCATTGTTCCGATATGCCGGGCGTGAGGCCCGCGCCGACGCGCCCAGGCGCGACGCACGTGTACTATCAGCATCCGTTCCTCTACGATGAAAAGGAAGTCGGCATCCCGCGCAGCCGCTTCGTCGCCGCGATCGCCAAAGAGCTCCCGGCCACCAAGGGCCAGGAAGAGGAAGGGACGCTCATATACGACGGATGCATCACCCCGCTCTACCGCATGCCGGTCTTCCGGCAACAGCGGGCGATCGGTTCGAAGGGGTTCCCGTTCAAATCGGAATTTTACAAGGGGAAAGCGAAGTACCAGGCCGGCATGTGCCCGGTCCACGAGAAACTATGGTCCGGCACGTTCTTCTCCCACGACAATATGCGGCCCGGCATGACGAAAGCGGACCTAGACGACGTCATCGAAGCATTCCACAAGGTCTACACGTATCGCGACGAATTGAAATAACAGGTATGAAAAACCCATTCCTTGCCGGTGAAAAAATCTATCTGCGCGCCATTGATGAGGCAGACCTGAATGCCGCGTATCGCGAGTGGTTCAACGACGAGGAAATCTGTGCCTACAATTCGCACCACCGCTTCCCCAACTACGACGAGAACATGCGCGACTACTACGAAACGACCATCAAATCGCGCACGAATCTCATCCTTGCCATCTGCGACAAAGAGACGGACAAGCACATCGGCAACATCGCGCTTGAGAACATAGACACGCTGAACCAGTGCGCGGAATTCGCGATTGTGATCGGAGAGAAGACGATGTGGGGCAAGGGCGTCGGTACGGAGGCGGCGCGTCTCATCCTCGCGCATGGGTTCGGCGAACTCAATCTGCATCGCATCTATTGCGGGACGCAAGCGGATAACCGAGGGATGCAGAAACTTGCGACAGTGCTCGGTTTCAAGGAAGAAGGACGTGACCGGGAGGCGATATTCAAGAGCGGCATTTTCAAGGATGTCATCAGGTACGGTCTCTTGCGGCATGAATTCAAAGGCTGACAAAGCTCCCGTCTTGGTCGTGGCCCACGATGCGGGCAGTGCGGAAATCGTTGCCGCCTACGTCCGCGCGCATACTCGCGCGCAGCGTTTCGACGTGTACGCCGCTGGACCGGCGCTCAAGATATTCCGGCGCGAAGGCGTAGCGGCGAGATCATTGACCCGCGCCGACCTGAAGAAGGTCGTCGCCGCTCATCGAGGCGGAGCCGCGCTTCTCGGGACCGGGCATCCGAAGTCGCTCGAACTCGCCGCGCTCAAAGAGGCGAAACGGCAGGGATTGCGGACGGCGAGCTGTCTCGATTCATGGAAGCGCTATCGCGAGCGTTTCGGATACCCGTCGCGCGACTGGAAGAAAGATCTTCCGGATCAGATCTGGGCGGGAGACACGATCGCGTACGCGCTGGCGAAGAAATATTTTCCTGCCCGCATCGTTCGGTACACGCCGAATATGTACTTCAAGAACGTCCGCGCCCGCGTCAAGACGACCCGCCGCAGAGGGAACGCGGTCCTGTTCTTGAGCGTCGCCGATAAGATATCCTTCACGCTTCTCGAGGCGGTGCTCGCTGCATTCAAAGGCAGGAAGCATGCGCCGGAGATCATCGTGCGCCTGCACCCGCTCGACGACAGGAAGCGTTTCGAAAAACTCATTCGTTCGTCTCATGCGCGAGCCGTCCTGTCGGGTTCTGACGACATCGCAGACGATATCGGGAAAGCGAGAGTCGCCATCGGCGGAGAAACGACGGCGCTTGCCGTCGCCGCATACTCCGGCATTCCCGCCGTGTGCCTATGGCGCGGCGAGGTCCCGCTGCCGTTCAAGAAAATGAAGCGCGCACCATCCGTGCGCGGCGCCGTGCGCGCGCTCGAGAGAACACTGCGTGTTTGACGTGCAAGCCCGCGGGGCTAAGATGCGGTACATGCAGGCGCTCTACACGCATGATGGCCGCGCGATCACGGAGCAGGATTTCGCGAACGCGCTCCGAAAAGCAGGTGTCGCTCGAGGCGACACGATATTCGTGCATTCGGACATAAAGGTGTTCGGGAAGATCGCGCTCTCCGGTAAGACGGCTCTTTTGCAATCGCTTACAGACGTACTGGAGAAAAGCGTGGGAGGGGAGGGCACCGTGGTGATGCCCACATTCAGCTACAGTTTCTGCAAGGGCGAAGCGTACGACAAAGCACATACGCGATCGACGGTCGGCGCGCTGACGGATTTCTTCCGCACGGAGCCGGGTGTCGAACGCTCCGTCCACCCGATGTTCTCAGTGGCTGCATGGGGCGCGCGCCGGGGCAGTTTCTTGGAGACGTCAAAGGATTCATTCGGCGCGGGAACGGTATTCGAGACACTGCGGCGCCTCGGAGGGACGATCGTCCTCTTCGGGACCGATTTTCAAGCATGTACGTTCCTGCATCATATCGAACAGATGCACGCGGTCCCGTACCGCTTCATGAAGACGTTCGAAGGGATGATCGTGGACGGTGCTGCTTCGTACCATGATGCATACACCTATTTCGTACGCCCTCTCGACGGCACGATCGAGAACGATTTTAACGTCATCGAGCCGCACCTGCGGGAGAAAGGCTTTCTGCGCGAAGCGCGCGTGGGGCGCGGCACGATACTCGCTGTCTCTGCGGAGCAGCTATACGAAGAGGGGATGCGTCTTCTTGACGAGGACCCGCATTTCTTCGTGGCATAATTCGCACTACGCGTATGGATATGGAACCCACGGAAGGCAAACGCATGCATGATCTCGCGAAGCGGCTGTTTCCCATATGCCGGAGCATCACGGGCGACGGCGTGCGCGAGACACTGAACATCATCAAGGAATCGATACCGCTTTCGGTCCACGAAGTGCCGAGCGGAACGCCGGCGTTCGATTGGACGGTTCCGAAGGAGTGGAACATCAAAGACGCCTGGGTCATCGATCCGCGAGGCAAAAAGATCATCGAATTCAAGAAGAATAATCTGCACGTAGTCGGGTATTCGACGCCCGTGGACAGGGAGATGCCCTTGTCGGAACTCCAGGAACACCTCTATTCCATTCCCGAACAGCCGGACGCCATTCCGTACGTGACCTCGTACTACCAGGAGCGGTGGGGATTCTGTCTTGCGCATCGTGAACGTCAATCGCTCGAAGAGGGGACGTACGGGGTCCATATAGAAAGCGAATTGAAAGACGGGTCGCTCTCGTACGGGGAGCTCATCATTCCGGGCGCAACGGAAAAAGAGATATTCCTGTCCACGTACGTCTGCCATCCGTCCATGGCGAACAATGAACTTTCCGGTCCCGTCGTGGCGACATTTCTTGCACAGTGGATCGCACGTGCTCCGCGCAGGTATACCTACCGGATCATTTTCATCCCCGAGACGATCGGCTCGCTCACATACCTTTCCAAAAATATTCGTGCGATGAAAGAGAACGTCGTCGCAGGGTTCAACCTCACCTGCGTGGGAGACGATCGAGCATTTTCGTATCTCCCTTCGAGAAGCGGCGCCACCCGCGCCGACAAGGTGGCGCTCAGGGTCCTGCGCGCGCGTCATCCCGGCTTCGTCAGCTACACGTACCTCGAAAGGGGAAGTGATGAGAGGCAATACTGCTCCCCGGGCGTGGATCTGCCCGTCGCATCTCTCATGCGGACTAAGTACGGCGCGTATCCGGAATACCATACGTCGCTCGACGATTTGGAGCTCGTCACCCCGGAAGGTCTTCAAGGATCCTACGATGTACTCAAGGAGTGCCTTGAAACACTCGAGGCGAACCCGGCCTATCGTGCGGCGAATTTCGGCGAACCGCAGCTCGGAAAACGAGGGCTGTACCCGACGTTGAGCCGGAAGGGCAGCACGGGATACTCGGTGCAGATGCTCCTTGACGTGCTCGCGTATGCCGACGGGACGAATGACGCAGCGGCGTTCGCGGAGATGTTCCATGCCTCCGCCGCTGAAGTGCGGTCCGCGATAGAAGCACTTCTTGCCGCGAAGCTCATTGTTGAGGAATAACGCGAAGTCGAGTATCATCACTTTCACATATGAAAGTACTAGGGCTGGGCGTGGATGCAGCGGAGATCAGCCGGTTTCGGTCGGTCCTTTCGAGCAAGAAGGACCGGTTCGTGGCGAACACGTTCAGCAAGGCGGAACAGGAGTATTGCCGCTCATATCGCGATCCTGCGCCGCATTTTGCGGGCATCTTCGCCGCGAAAGAGGCCGCGCGGAAAGCATCGGGTGATTTCTCCCTGCCGTTCAAAGCGCTTGAGATCCGCCGCGATAACAAGGGCAAGCCGGAAGTATGGATAAAGAACAAGCGGGTGAAGTCGCTCCTCATCTCCATCACTCATAGTCGGGATGTCGCGTGCGCGGCGGCGATCGAACAGAGCGTATGAATGCCGAGATGAAGAAATGCGTGGTGCTCGATCTCGATAACACGCTCTGGGGAGGCGTCGTCGGCGAGGACGGCATCGACGGCATCGCGCTCTCGCTCACGCCGCCCGGCGCGGCGTATCTCGCGTTCCAACAGGCGCTGCGCGATCTCTACGATCGCGGTATCATCCTCGCGATCAATAGCAAGAACAATCCCGACGATGCGCTGAAAGTCATCCGGGAGCATCCGAACATGATCCTCAAAGAGCCGCACTTCGCGGCCATGCGGATAAATTGGAACGACAAGGTGGAGAACCTGCGGGAACTCGCTGCGGAGCTGAACATCGGCCTTGATTCGATGGTATTCCTCGATGACAGCCCGTATAACAGAGCGGACGTGCGGACGTCCCTTCCCGAAGTCGAGGCGCCCGAGCTGCCGGAGGACCCGAACCAGTACGCGAAGTTCCTCCACTCCCTCCCGTATTTCAAGGGCTCCGAGATCACCGACGAAGACAAACTGCGCGGCAACCTCTACGTGACCGAGCGCCTGCGCAAAGAGGCCGAGAAGCGCTACTCCGACCGGACGGAGTTCCTCAAGAGCCTCGGGATCGAGGTGCATTTCTTCGAGGACGATGCGTCATCGCTCGCGCGCCTGTCGCAGCTCACCGAAAAAACGAATCAATTCAACGTGAAGAAACGGCCGCTTTCGACGGAAGAGATCGAAAGCTACATCGCGCGGCCTGATTATGCGGTCTTTCACGCGAAAGCGATCGACCAATTCGGCGACCAGGGGATCATCGCGTTCGCGCTCGTCCGCAAGGAGCGCGAAGAGTGGCACATCGAGTCGCTCCTCATGAGCTGCCGCGTCATCGGCCGCGGCATCGAAGAGGGATTCGTCGCCGAGATAGCGCGGCGCGCGCGGGACGCCGGCGCAGAGCGCCTCAGCATCACGTTCGAACCATCCGAGAAGAACGGACCGGCGCGTGCGTTCGTCGAGAGTTTCTTCGGTCCGGCGCGGGCCATGCCGACCACGGGCGTGCTGCCGCCGGATTGGGTCACCATCGTATGAAAAGTTTCAACACGATCGTTACGGAACAGCTCAAGATCGCTCCCGCCGATATTTCTGACGCGCTCACGCCGAAGGACGTGCCCGAGTGGGATTCGATGAACTACCTGCTGTTCATATCGGAGCTCGAGAAAGAATACGGCATCTCATTCACCATGGATGAAGTGCTCGGCGCACAGTCGCTCGGCGACGTGCGCGCGGCGCTCAGGTCAAAAGGAGCCGACGTATGAGCGACGCGGCGGAGGTACGGACGTTCGAGTCGCTCAAGATCGGCGATGCCGCATCGGTCGCGCGCGCGATCGGGGAGGACGACATCGCGCAGTTCAGCGAACTGTCGGGCGACCATAACCCGCTCCATGTCGACGATTCCTATGCGGGCACGACGAGCTTCAAGAGGCGCGTCGTCCACGGCATGTTCATCGGCTCGCTCGTCTCGCAGCTCGTGGGTATGCGGCTGCCGGGGAAATATGCGCTCCTCATGCGCGAATCGCTGGAATTCAAGAATCCCGCCTTCATCGGCGATGCGATCGTCGTCGCGGGGACGATCGTCGCCAAGAGCGAAGCGACGAAGGTCATCGAGCTCGCGATAACGGTGACGCGGGGAGAGACGACGATCGCGATAGGGAGTGCGCACGTGCGTGTGCTTCAATAGCTGTATGGCCGGGAAACCCCTTGCGATAGTAAGCGGCGGCGGGGGCCACGTGGGAGGCGCCATCACGAACGCCTTGAGAAAAGCGGGGTGGACGGCCGTCGTACTTAGCCGTCATGCGGCCGGGGATGATGCGTACGCATGCGATGTCATCGATGAAGCGCAGGTGTCGTCGGCGATCGGAACGATCACGGCAAAATACGGGAGCATCTCCGCGTGCGTCCACGCTTCTTCGCCTGCGGTAGAGGGTGCATCGCTTCTGAAGACCGACACGAGATCCTTTGATGATGCCATCGCGGTCGCCGTGCGCGGCGCGTACCTGCTCGCGAAAGCGGTAGCTCCGCACATGGAGGAAGGATCGGCGTTCATCGGCATCACGACGAAACTCATTGAGCCGAATATCGCGCTTCCGCCTGTCTCCGCGTACGTAGCGGCGAAATACGGCCTGCGCGGCGTGCTCAGGTCGCTTGCTTCGGAATTGCGCGCGCACAACGTCCGCGTCTACGCCGTCGCGCCGGGATTCATCGCAGGCGGACTCAATGACGGCGTTCCTCCCGCCGTGCTCGATTTTCTCGCTTCCAAGAGCGGTGCCGGAACGACGACAGCGGAGGAGGTCGCGGCCCTCGTCCTCAAGCTCTGCACCGTGAGAGACGCATATCCGACAGGGTCTTCAATAACGCTCTCTCCCGCAGAAGCTTCTCCGTTATAGGCGCGATGGGACGCTTCCGAAATTTTGTGCGGAGTGATATAGTCTCGCGATATGTCGATCGCGGCAATGCCATGCAACCCGGGCATCGCCTGTTCCGTCGGCGACGGCCACACTATGAAGTTCCGCATAATCTTCCTCTAAACGCATGATCATCGCCTCGCTGTACCCGTGCCCGTTCGATTCGCAGGAACATCACGATTCGAACGCGGCTATCATCAAAGACGGGGTCGTGTACGCATACGAGGAAGCCAAGCTCACAGGCGTGAAAAGCGATGCGACGACGAAATTTCCCGAGCGAAGCCTCTTGATGGGCTGCAAAGAGCTGGGGATCGCTCCGGCGGAAGTCGACCGGTGGGTTTTGCCCACACCCTCGAGGCCGGTCGATTTGGAGGAGCAATTCGTCTTTTTCTCGTCGCTGTTCAAGGCCTTCAAAGGGGCATTTGAAGACTTCCCGAAGTGGTATACGTCGCACGTCACGTTTGTCGATCACCAGATGGGGCACGCGGCACTCGCCGTTCTCGCGTCGCCATTCAATGAATGCGCCTTCATCTGCCAAGACGGCGGGGGAGATCCCGGCGATCCGCGGAATTTCATATTCGGAGAATTCAAAGAGGGAACGTTCACGATCAAGAAAGAGAGCCGCGGATACAACAACGTGTGTGCTTTTCATGCATTCGTCACGGACGCGCTTGGGTTTTACGGACTCGATAACGGAAAAACGAGCGGCCTAGCGGCGTACGGCGCGGTGCAGCCGGAATTGGCGCAGCAGTACCGCGGTCTCCTCGCCGTCAACGAAAGCGGGATCGATTTCCACCGCGAGCGATATGCAGTGACCGAGCTGAATATCGGGAAGGTGAATCCTGCGTCCTACGATCGCAACAAAGTCATCTGTCGATACCCGAGCGACACGAATATCCTACGGATGAGCCTCGAGTATTTGCCGATGGACATCGCCGCGACGGGCGAACATGTCATGCGGGAAGTGTTCATTGAGTTCCTCAAGAAGCTCCGGCAGGAGACCTCTATGAAGCGCGTGGTGTTCTCGGGCGGTCTGTTCCAAAATGTGGCGCTGAATAATTTCCTTCTCGAGTCGAGAATATTCGAGGACGTCTATATTCCGATGGCTCCATCGGACGCAGGCCATGCGCTGGGACAAGCGTTATACGTGGAGCATGTATCAAAACCGGTGCAACGCGAGAAACCGCTCAGCGCTTTTCTCGGACCATCATTCAAGAAAGAGGAGATCCGCTCGCTTCTGGATCAGTTCCGCCTGAATTACACGGAAGAAAAGGATATCGCAGAGAGCGCGTCGCGGCTGATCGCGGACGGCAAGACAATTGGATGGTTCCAGGGCCGGGCGGAATACGGGCCGCGCTCCCTCGGCGCTCGCTCAATGCTCGCGGATCCCCGCTCCGCCTCATCGAAGACGCGCGTCAATCAGCTCCTGAAGAAACGCGATTGGTTCATGCCGTACGCCCCTTCGATCCAAGAAGAGCATGTCGAGGAATGGATTGAGATCCCGCACAGCTCGCCGTACATGCAGATCGCGTTCCGGGTAAAGCCCGAGCAAGCATCGCGCATTCCGGCGGCCGTTCATGTGGACGGAACCTCGCGCGTTCACGCGGTCGCGCGCGGCGACAACGAATCGTATTGGCGTCTGCTCGAGGATTTCCGCAAACGGACCGGGATACCCGTCGTCCTCAACACGAGTTTCAACCGCCACGGCATCGCGACGATCTCGACCCCCCGGCAGGCGATCGAACATCTGCTCGAAGGATGCATGGACTACCTGGCGATAGACGATTTCCTCGTCGGTTTCGAGGAAAATCGCCGTGCCGCTCCCCGCACGACCTCCGAGAAATCCGAAGACATACTCCTCAAAGAAGACTGCATATACCGCCTCAAGGATGTATGTGCGCACGGAAGCGAAAAACAGATCGGCGCGTACGCAGAACGATTGTCGCGGCTCATCGGTGTCCCGGTCGCGTATGCGGAAAAAAGACTGTCTGTCGGCGGTGAAAAACAGGCAGATGTGGGAACGGCGATCACGGCGCTGGTATCCAGAGTTTCCGCAAAGAACTGAAGAGGATTTCGGACTCCGCGGACGCCGGATCGCTCCCCGGCGAGCGCGCCGGACGGGCGCTATTCAACTTTTTTCTCTCGTGCTATAGTCGCGCATATGTCAATAGTGGACGGCAAGACCATCCTCATAACCGGCGGCACGGGGTCATTCGGGAAGGCCTGTGTCAAGAAGCTGCTCGATGAACACAAGCCGAAACGCATCCGCATTTTCAGCCGAGATGAGCTGAAGCAGTGGGACATGCGGCGTGGGTTCGGCGATCATCCGTCGCTCCGCTTTCTCATTGGCGACGTGCGCGACGCCGAGCGCGTGAAGCGCGCGACCGAAGGTGTGGACATCATCATCCACGCGGCGGCCTTGAAGCAGGTGCCCGCGTGCGAGTACAACCCGATGGAAGCGGTCAAGACGAACGTGAACGGCGCGATGAACGTCATCAACGCCGCGCTCGATAATAACGTCCCGCGCGTCATCGCGCTCTCGACGGACAAGGCCGCGGCGCCCGTGAATACGTACGGCGCGACGAAGCTCTGCTCCGACCGCCTCTTCATACAATCGAACAGCTACCGCGGCCCGACGCGCGACACCAAGTTCGGCGTCGTGCGCTACGGCAATGTCATGGGCAGCCGGGGGAGTGTCATACCGCTGTTCCACAAGCAGAAAGAGAAAGGCGAGCTCACCATCACCGACGAGCGTATGACGCGTTTCTGGATAACCCTGCCGCAAGCGGTCGATTTCGTACTCTCTTCGCTCGAGATGATGCAAGGAGGCGAACTGTTCGTCCCGAAGATACCGACGATGAAAGTGATGGACCTCGCCAAGACCATCGCTCCCGAGGCATCCTGCAGGATCGTCGGGATACGCCCCGGCGAGAAGCTCCATGAATGCCTCATCACCGGCGAAGAGGGCCGTCTGGCCTATGAGCTCAAGGACCGCTACGTGGTGCTCTCCGCGTCCTCGACCGGATGGGACAATGATCCAAAGAAGTACAAGGGAGCCAAGAAACTCAAAGAGGGCTTCGAGTACCACAGCCACACGAACGATGAATTTTTGTCATCCGCGCAGATGCGGGCGCTCCTGAAGAAACTCGAATTGCATGACTAAGCCGAATGCAGCATTTCAGTTCGCGAGCGCGTTCACCATCGGCGGCCGGAAGGTCGGCGCGGGACATCCGACGTATTTCATCGCCGAGATCGGCGCGAATTTCGACGGCGATTTGAAGAAGGCGAAACAGTACGCGTGGGAAGCGAAACAGTGCGGGGCCGATTGCGCGAAAATACAGACATTCAAGGCGAAGAAAATCGTCTCAAGAGAGGCATTTTCATCGATGAAGCTGAAGGGAGTGCACGGGAGCTGGAAGCGTCCGGTCGACGAAGTTTTCAAGGAAGTCGAGTTTCCGCGGGAGTGGCACAAGGAGTTCTTCGAGTACTGCCGGGAGATCGGCATCACGCCTTCTACGGCCGCCTACGATTACGAGGGAGTGGATCTCGTCGATGATATCGGCATAGAATTCTACAAGATCGGCTCCGGCGACATCACGTGGCTCGAAATGGTCGAGTACACCGCCCGGAAGGGGAAACCGGTGATGCTCGCGACCGGCGCCTCGACGCTCGCGGAAGTCGACGACGCGGTGCGCGTCATCGAAAAGACCGGCAACAGGAATCTCGTGCTCATGCAGTGCATCACGAACTATCCGTCAAAGTTCGAGAGCGCGAACATCAGGGTCCTCGACACGTACCGCGATGCGTTCGGAGCGATCCTCGGATATTCCGACCACACGCCCGACGACGTCGTCCCGCTCGGCGCCGTCGCGCTCGGCGCCTCGGTGATAGAAAAGCATTTCACGTTCGACCGGACCCTGAAAGGACCCGATCATCCGCATTCGATGCAGCCGGAAGAATTCGCGCGGATGATCGAACGGACGCGCAACCTGGAGAAGGCGATGGGGACGTCGAAGAAAGACGTCGTCGCGGAAGAATCGGAGACCGTCATCGTTCAGCGCCGCGGGCTCACTGCGGCGAAGGACCTCAAGAAAGGCGCGCCGCTGAAGAAGGGCGACATCATCGAACTGCGCCCCGCCCTCGGCATCTATCCGAAATTCAAGATGAACATCGTGGGCAAACGCGTCAAGAAGAACCTCAAAGCGGGAAACCCGATACGCTGGGAAGACATCGCATAACATGCCTCCGCGCGAAGAGTTCGTCGCACTCCTCGATTCGCAGACCCTCCGGAAAGGCGACATCGCCTTCGTGATGCAGGGCGACGGCCTTTCGCGCGCCGCGCGCGCCGCGCAGTTGGTCCGCGACGGGTTCGCGCCGCGCGCGGCCATCGTAGGCAATGCCACAGACCGCTCATACGGAAGTTTTCCTTCGGGCGAGGTGCGCGATGAGATGCTCCGTCTCGGCTTGAGCGCGGAGAAGATACTATTCGAGGAAACGGCGCCCCACACACGCGCCGAAGCGGCGCGCGCGATGGAGCTTGCGAAGAGCCAGGGCTGGAAGACGGTTCTCATCGTCACGTCCCCGCACCACCAGTACCGGGCGTTTTTGACGTTCCTGAAGGCGATGCGGGATGCGGGGCTTGAGCTCTCGCTCGTCGATGCCGTGGCGCCGCTTCCGTTGGACGAACCGTTGCCGTGGGGCACGCGCAGGGGACTTCTTCCGCAGGAGTTTGATAGAATTGATGCATACCAGAAGAAAGGCGACGTCGCTTCGTATGAAGACGGCGTCGCGTATCTAGAAAAAAATCTATGATCACTGTAGGCCCGGAAGAACTCCTCAAACTGCCATTCAAGTGCGGCGGCGATGCGCCGCCGGTCCCGTTTCCCGAAAGCGTGCTTCGCGCGCACGCCGATACGCATATCCTGATATTCACGCCGGGCGTCTATGAGGATGGCGCACCGATAACCTTAAACTCATTGCGCGAACGTTTCGGCATGGATCCGGCCGTGTCCGAGCCGTGCATGTACAACCAGGACTGGTACGTGAAGGAAGATTTCGCGGCCGCAACCGCGCTCGACGGCGGATGGCACCTCATCCATAAGGACGTGCTTGAAGACGCGCGGGCGAAGCGGCCCGACGAGATAGAGTCCTCTCTGCGGGGAAACGAATCGTTCCCGACGGCGGTCACCTGCGCGTTCGCGTTCTTCGCGTACTGGTACATGACCGGAGGAGAGAAGCTCTGGAAGCACGACTTCGTCTGGTGCCGCGACCGCGACCACAACAATGACCGCATCTACGTCGGCCGCTACGAAGATCCGACCGGCGTCAATAAGAACGGGTTCAACATCCACCGGCATCTCGCGCTGCGCCCCGCGTACAGCGCCGCGCCGGAGATAACGAACTAGGTAGCCATGCTCGGCATCATTCTAGCTGGAGTGAGCAGCGCGTTCGATGAGATCGCAAATTCGATCGGCAAGAAAAGGGTATCGGACGGTCTTGAAAGTTACTACACGTTCGGCTTTTTAACCCACTTTCTTTCGGCGCTCCTGATCACAGTCGCCGGGCTTTTATTCGCCGGCCTGCATTTCTCTCTCGACTCTCTCGCGACGTTCATTCCGCGCGTGATCGTAGCGATACTGGAGCTGCAGCTTGCCGTCATCGCGATCGCAGAAGTGGATCGCGGGAGCTTCGGCTTTATCCGGCTTGCAACCGTTCCTCTGGTTTTGGCTGCGGATCTTGTCTTGGGATATTCGCTCGCGACGTCTCAGATCTTCGGCATCATCTTGATCATGATCCCGGTCGGCGCTCTTTTCTATCTCGATTTCTCGAAAAGCAGAAAGACGATCCTTGTTCTTCTAGTAGCGATATTGGCGGCGCTGGATCTGAGTCTCTACAAATACGACATCTCGCATTTCAATTCGGTGGAATCGGAACAAGCGATAATCTCGCTCATTATCTCGCTCTACTTTTTCCTTACAGCGGCGCTTATTCGCGGAGAAAATCCCCTGTCTTTCTTGCGCGAGAAAATATATATGGTGCAGGCAGGTTCGAGCGGCGTCGCGTACGTCGTGAACTCATTTGCGTACCTCTACGCGCCGGCGTCAGTGATCATGGCGGCATTCCGCGGCTTCTCCGTGCTTTTTTCCGTCCTTTCAGGAACGCTCTATTTCAAAGAGCGCGGTTTCTTTGTGCGGGCGTCGTTATTCATCGTGATTCTGATCGGACTTGTGCTCTTAGTCTAAGCGCTGTCAGGCGGTCGTTTTCTTCAAAAAATACTGCGCGCGGAGCTGGAGGTGCTTGTTGTTCTCGTTCGCGGCGAATCCTTCGAGCGTTTCCTTCGGGACGCGATTCGCGATGCCGAGCATCAGGAGGTTCTCGGGGGAGAGTTTGTCGATGAGCGCGTACTTGATGAGCAATTTCAGAAGCGCGCCGCGCATGGTCTCGATGCGCGCGTTGTCGGCAGGCGTCTCGTTGAACACCTGCAAGGTGGTTCCGAACGACACGTGGTTGTACAAGAGGCCCACGAGCGCTTTCTCCTCATTCTCGTTCAAGTTCTTATCCATGGAGAGATACTATCATTTTTTCGTGAGGGTTTGAAACAGCGCGATGCCGGGGAGCGCGAGGAGGAGCGCAACGACCCCTGGGATGAAACTGCCCCTCGAGGAGAGCCACATGTTCGCCGTTACTGCGCTCACGACGCCGATATTGGTGTACACGTGGAAGATGCCCAGGGCTTGAAGGTACTCTTCCGACGGGAGCCGCTCCTTGAGCCAAGAAAGGCATACGGGGTATATGGACGCTATCGAGAAGCCGAGGAGCACCGTACCGGCAAGGAACGGCGCGAGTGCGTACGTCCTAGTGAAGAGATAAACGCCGCCGAGGGCGATGAGCACGAGCCCCATGAGCACCGCGGACTTGGAGAGCCATCCGGAAATCGTGCCGGCGGAGAAGCTGCCCGCGATATTGCTCAGCTTGAACACGGTGATCACGAGCGGGATGGATCCGATCCCGAGCAGCGCTACGATGATGAGATTCATCGCCGTGAAAGCCTGCGCGGCGAGGAAATATGAGCCGAACAAAAGCGGGAAGAGGACGAGCATGCGGCAATCAAAGGCGTAGTACGCCCTGAAGATGCGCTCCTTCACCTCCTCCTTCACGGGGCGTATCCATGGGAGAAAGACGAATCCCAGGAGGACCGATACGGTAAGGATCAGATACATATTCTCGAGCGAGAACGTCCGGACGAGGTATGCGCCCGTGTAAATGCCGGCGATGTTCCCTGCGTTTTGCGCGATGATCTGGAACGCGAGGTTCCTCCCCGTCGTGCGCTCTCCCGAGCTGTCGGTGATTATCTGCGCGCCGCACACCCACACGAGCCCTCCCCCGACTCCGATGACGAGGGATGCCGCGAGCAGGAGCGGCGTGTTGTTGAATGCGACGCTCGCGACGAAGAGCGCATAGGTAGCCGCGCCGATCATGAGCGAGCGCTTGAGCCCGCCGAGCAAGGGAACGAGTTTCGATATGAAGATTCCCGCGATCATGAATGCGCCGTAGAGGAGGAACAGCGACACGAGCGCGAGATGCCCGCGGCCTTGATTGTTGAAGAGTATGACGAGGTACTGCTGTGCCGTTCCGAACCCGAAGAAGATGAAGAAAAATGCGAGCGAAACCGACATCACATTGCGCATATCGTCCGGCCTCTCGGCCGTTTTCAGTTCCATGGCGGCATGATACCATGGCATTTTATGGGCAAAGGGTTGATAAAACGCGTCGGGAGCGCGGAACGAAAGTACGTCGAGGAGGTGCTCGCGACGGACTTTGCGAATTCCAGGAATTGCGGAATGCTCGCGCGGTTCGAGAAGGCCTTCGCCGAGAAATTCGGCGTGAAGTACGCCGTCGCGCACACGAACGGCACCGCGACCCTGCACTCGGCGCTCTATGCCGCAGGCGTGCGTGCGGGCGATGAGGTCATAACGACACCGCTCACAATGGCTTCTACATGCCTCTCTGTTCTACAAGCGGATGCCGTCCCCATTTTTGCGGATGTCGTGGAGGACACGTTCCAGATAGACCCGAGATCTGTCGAGAAACTCATCACGCCGCGCACGAAAGCCATCATGACGGTGGCGCTCTACGGTCTCTCGCCCGAAATGGACGAGATCATGGCGCTCGCGAAGAAGCACAACCTCATCGTGATAGAAGACGACGCGCAGTGCTTTCTCGGAAAATACAAAGGACGTATGGTCGGCTCTATCGGGCACCTTTCCAGTTTCAGTTTGCAATCCACCAAGCACATGACGTCCGGCGAAGGAGGGGTGGTATGTACGAATGACGGCGATATGGCTGATGATGTGCGCCGGTTTTCTGTGTTGGGGTATGCGAGCCTCTCTCGAGCGAAAGGCATTATCACAAAAGACGATATTCAGAATCCGAACTATGAGCGCCATGTGCAGATGGGGTACAACTATCGCATGCCGGACATCTGTGCCGCGGTCGCACTGGGTCAGCTTGAACATCTTGAAGAGCTTGTTCAGCGCAGAATTGATGTCGCGAATCTGTTCATCGAAGCGATAGGCGATTGCGCGTGGCTCAAGCCGCAAAGAACACCCCCGCATTGCGCCAATTCATACTGGGCGCTTGCGGTGCGGCTCGTCAGCTCGGATATTAAGTGGACGGAGTTTCGCAAGAAATTCATGGAACTCGGGGGAGACGGCATTTATGCGGCATGGAAACTTTCATACATGGACCCGATGTTTCAGCCGGGTACGCTCAATTTTGCTGGAAAAGAAAAGGTAATAGAAGCGACATACAAAGGCGAAATGCAAACATATGCAGCGGGGCTGTGTCCGATAGCGGAGCGAGTACAGCAGCAAATTCTCGCATTCAAGACGAACTATTGGGACTGGGATCGCGCGCAGCGACAGGCGGAGATCCTGAAAAAGACCATCTCATTGTATGGCAATTAACGGCAAGAAAGTCGTCGCGACGATAGAAGGGCGGATGACCTCGACGCGCCTGCCCGGAAAGATATTGATGCCGCTCGCGGGGAAGCCGGTCATGGCGCACATGATAGAGCGCCATCGCCGCAGCCGGTACACGGACGAGGTCGTGGTCGCGACGACCGTGAACGCGGCCGATGATCCCGTCGTGGCGCTCTGCGAAGAGATGCGCTGCCCCTACTTCCGCGGGAGCGAAGCGGATGTGCTGGGGCGCATCGTCGACGCCGGTTCGGCCCACGGCGCGGATATCCTGATACAAGGCATGGCCGACAGTCCGCTCGTGGATTGGCGCATCGTCGACCGCCTCGTGGAGATGCTCGACAAAGACGCGCTGGACGTCGCGAGCAACGAATTCGGAGAAGGAAAATATCCCGATGGTTTCGATATGCGCGTGTACCGCTTCGCGGCCCTCAAAAAGCTTGCGGAAGATCATCCCGAAGAGGCATATCGGGAACACGCGGGGTATCAGATCCGCACGGACCCCGTGCACTACAAGCGCGGGCTCCTGCTCGCGGAAGGCGACATGCGCTGGCCGGAATTGCGCCTTACGCTCGACACGAAGGAGGATTACCAGCTCATCTCCGCCGTGTACGAAGAGCTCTATCCGAAGAATCCTGATTTTTCCGCCGAGGATGCGGTGGCGTTCTTGAAAGACCGGCCCGATCTCGTGGCGATCAACAGCGGGGTCAAGCAGAAAGTCCCCGTGGTATGAGATTGTTCGAGCGCATGCCCGCCGACTACGCGGCGATCGGGCTCATTGCGGCGGTCGTCTTCGGCGCGCGCTTGTTGTCGTTCGGATACCTGTCATCGCTCGCGCACGCGAACCCGACCGCGAGCCCGTACCCCATCGTCGCGGGGGACTCGACGTACTATGCGCGCTGGGCGGATACGCTCCTCGCATTCCATGCGTATGAAGATCCTCCGGGCAAACCCTTGCACGCCGCGCCGCCGGGCTACCCGGCACTCCTTGCGGCAACGAAGGCGGCGACCGGGAGCATGACACCGATCATCATCGTACAGATCATCCTTGCGGCATATGCCTCGGTGCTCATTTACCGCATGGCGCGCACGCTCGTGCCGGGCGCGTTCGCGCTCGTGCCGGCGCTCGCCTACGGCATCGATCCCATGGCCGTCTTCGCCGATTCCGCTCTCATGACGGACGGTCTCTTCAGCGCGCTCATGGTATGCACCGTGTACCTCGCGTTCTTCCTGCCTGCGCAGGCAGGCAAGTCGCGTCTGTGCGGCGCCATGCGCTGGGGCCTCGTGGGGATCCTGCTCGGCATCGCGACCATGCTGCGTCCCATCGCGGAATTCCTCATCCTCGTATTCCCGGCGATGTATCTCATTCGGGAGCGGATGCGCGGTGTGAACGAAGACGAATCTCGCGTGAAAGCGATAGGTGCGTGCGTTTTGGCGTTCATACTTGTCGTGGTTCCCTGGATGATCCGCAACGAGAAGATCTTCGGAGCTTTTGAAATATCGCCTCTCGGCGGGCACAACTTGCTCACGAACAACGTGCGCGGATTCCTCGCGTGGCGTGCGCTCGCGGACACCCCCGACCCGATGCCTGCCATTCTCGTCATGCGGCACGTCAATGACCCCGTGTTTGCTGCAGTCAGCGAAAAAATGAACAGAGATCTTGCGGGCATCACGCCGCCCGGGAAAGATCCGGCCAACTATGAAGGGCCGCTCGCGATGTCGTACATCGTGCATGACCCGATCAGGTACGCGTATTTCCATGCCGTGAATACGGCACCATTTTTCCTCTCCAGCAGCATTGCATCCTATGGACAGATCGTCCGGCAGCTGCGGGATAACGAGGGGTTCTTCGCGCCAGTCTCGCTCTCCCTCCTCGACGCGTGGGGGCGCATACGGCATCCCGAAAGCGCCGGTTCCTTCATAAGCGCCGCGCGCGCGCTTCTTCCCATCGCATCGGAGATGTTCTGGTGGTTCGTCGTCACGCTCCTCGCCCTCGCGGCTGTCGTACTTCGCCGTCGGGAATTCGCGATCGTGCTCTGCGCGGTGCTGGTCGTATATTTCGCGGCACTCACCGGCCCGATGTCTAATTCTCGATATCGCATCCCTGCCGAACCGTACCTTTTGATACTTGCGATAGCGGGGACTCATGCGCTCATGGAGCGCATGAAAGGGAAGACAGTATGAGCATCGAGATATGCATCCCCGCGTTTAACGAGGAGCGGGTGATCGCCGAGGCCGCGCACGCGGTTCTGCGCGTGTTCCGCGAAGCGAAGCGGGACGTCGTCATCACCGTGTCCGATAATGCTTCGACGGACGGCACGGCGCGCACCGCGGGAAGCATCGAGGGAGTGTCCGTCATATCGATCCCCGTGCGCGGGAAGGGCGCCGCGGTCATCGCCGCGGCGCGGCAGTCCGATGCGGACATCTTCGGTTTCATCGATGCGGACCTTTCAGCGGATCCTGCGGACATCATCCCGCTTCTTTCGCTTGTCGAACACGGGAGTTGCGATATCGCCATCGGCTCGCGGTTCATCGATACGCGCATCGTTGATCGCGGAATATTCCGCACGTTCCCGTCGAAGGTCTTCAAAGTGTTGAGAAAGATGGTCGTGGGCATCAATGTGGAAGATACGCAATGCGGACTCAAGCTCATGAATGCGCGAGGTAGGGAGATCCTCGCACGATGCGCGGAGACCGGATGGTTCTTCGACATGGAATTCCTCGCACGCGCCGAGCAGGCCGGGTTGCGCATCAGGGAAGTGCCGATCCACTGGCAGGAAGACCGATTCGCAGGAAGAGCGAGCAAGCTCAATCATTTCCGCGACAGCGTCGGCGCGCTCCGTGCCATGTTCCGTATTCGGCGGACTGTACGACAGGGGAACATTCCGCCGCGCCGATGACCGTGCTAGAATGCCCGCCATGACGTTGCTTGAGAGGATGCTCCGGTGGATCGCCCTTGCGGGCATCTTTGCGCTCCCGTTCATCGTCTTTATCGTCGCGCAAACGCTCTTCTTCCCCTACATCACCGGCAAGAACTTCGCGTTCCGCATCATCGTCGAGATCATAACCGGCGCGTGGCTCGCGCTCGCGCTCGTGCGGCCGGAGTATCGTCCCCGCAGGTCGTGGCTCCTCGCCGCATTCGCCGTGTTCATTCTCATCGTTGCCGTTGCCGATGCCTCCGGCGTGAATCCGTTCAAGAGCTTTTGGAGCAACTACGAGCGCATGGACGGATGGGTGACGCTCGCGCATCTCTTCGCGTACTTCGTCGTGGCAAGCTCGATCTTGAACACCGAGAAGCTCTGGCGTCGGTTTTGGCTCACGTCCCTCGGAATCTCGATCGCCGTCGGCGTCTACGGCCTCCTCCAGCTCGCCGGTATCTCGGCGTTGGGCCAGGGCGGAACGGGCGGATTGAATGCTCGGCTTGATGCGACGTTCGGCAACCCGATCTATCTTGCCGCGTTCATGCTTTTCAATATCTTCATCGCGGCGCTCTTGTGGGTGCAGAGCCCTGCGATGCGCGACAAATCCTTGCGCACCGTCGTTTCGTTCGGGTACGGGGGCTTGATCGCTCTCGACATACTTATCCTCTTCTTCACCGGGACGCGCGGGACGATCCTCGGCCTCATCGGCGGCGTACTCCTCGGGGCGCTCATTCTCGTCGTATATGCGCGCGGCGAGGAGCGCATTCGACGCGCGGCGATATGGACGGTCGCGGGCATCATCATCGTTTCCGGCGCCTTCTGGCTGATGCGCGATGCACAGTGGATCAACCGAGTCGGGTTCCTCGATCGTCTCGCGACCATTTCGGTATCGGACAACACCGTGAAGGCGCGCTTCATGAACTGGGGTATGGCATGGCAGGGTGTCAAAGAGCGGCCGCTCCTCGGCTGGGGGCAGGAGAATTACGCCATCGTGTTCGACAAATACTATGACCCGCAGATGTACGCTCAGGAGCAGTGGTTCGACCGCGTGCACAACATCATCTTCGACTGGCTCGTCGCGGCAGGGTTCATCGGCCTCTTAAGCTACCTCTCGATCATCATGTGCGCTCTTTGGTGCATTTGGCGGGCGGATGTGTTCTCTGTTGCCGAGCGCGCCATCCTCTCGGGTCTTATCGCGGGATATTTCTTCCACAACCTGTTCGTCTTCGACAACATCACGAGCTACGTCCTCTTCACGTCCGTCCTCGCTTTCGTCGCATGGCGGACGGCGGCGGCGCGGAATGCGCCGCCGCTGTTCCAGTACCCGCACATCCCGTACAGAGCGCTCCCTGCGGTCACCGCGATTGTTGCGGTAGGCCTGTGGGGAGTCGCATGGTTTGTGAACGCGAACGCGCTTGCGCAGAATCGGACGCTCTTGCAGGCGATCGCCCCTCAAGCCGGAGGACTCACGAAAAACCTCGAATATTTCAAAGAAGCGATCGCATACAAGAGTGCAGGCACTCAGGAAGCGCGGGAACAGCTGGTGCAGGCGGCCACCCAGATCACGGGGGGCCAGAATCTCCCCGATACGATCAAGAAGCAGTTCCTGGAGACTGCGTCGAGCGAGATAGATCAGCAGGCAAAATCCTCGCCTCTCGACGCACGGTTCCCGCTCTTCCTCGGCGTCCTCCTCGACGCGTACGGCAATTTTTCGGATGCAAAGCCGGCGCTTGAACGGGCGCACGAGCTTTCTCCGCAGAAGCAGACGATCCTCTTCGAGCTGGCCTACAATGCGCAGATGCGCGGAGATAACGCGCAATCGCTTCAGCTGTTCAAAGAAGCGTACGAGCTTGCGCCGGATTTCAACAGCGCGCGCATCTACTATGCGGCCGTTGCGATCGCTCTGCAAAAGGATCAGCTTGCCGACGAGCTTCTCGCTCCGCTCATGCAATCAGGCGCCGCCGCCGACCCGCGCATTACTGCCGCCTACGTCACGCGCGGGCGTTACGACAAAATCGTCACGATCTGGAGAGCGCACGTCAAGGCGCAGCCTACGGACGCGCAGGCGCGCTTCACGCTTGCCGCTGCGCTCTTCGAGATGGGGAACCATACGGAGGCGATCGCCGTGCTTGAGGATGCCGGTCGCGACATACCGTCAACAAAGACCCAGGCAGATTCACTCATCGAGCAGATCAGGAGCGGTACGGTGAAGATCGGGCAGTAAAGATGCAAAGCGGAAGGCGGGTGCGAGCTCCAAAGTGAAAGTCTTATGTGAGTGCCGCCGCCCTCCGCATTGCATCCTGGCATAAATCGTATCATCGCATTCGTGAAGGGCAAGAAGAGAATTGGCCCATCGTCCGGCCACACAACGCAGTACCCGCCGGAGGCGGGTACTTGCGCGACTTTCTTGGAGAGCCACAACTTTGTGACACTCACATGCAAGTATTGTAGCGCGCCGGTGCGCGGACGCAAGGGATCGCACGGAAGTCCCATGCACATGCCGCAGAAAAATATCTTTTCGATTTTGGGTTTTTATTTTCTGAAAAAAGTTATCCACATTTCCATGTTCAAAACGCTTCACAGCAACGTTGTGATGCAATAATGAAATAGAAAACGCATCTTCGCGTCTCAAACGAGCGCAGTGCGGGTCGAACTTAGCACTCATCGTAATCAAATTACTGATATGGCAAAGAAAAAGAAGGCGAAGGCGAAGAAGCGACGCTAGTTTTTGTGTTGGAGAAGCTTCTCCAGAAAACCACCGACCCAAAGCCGGTGGTTTTCATTTAGAACCCGCAAAATAGCGCATCTACTTCGTTGCGGAGACCTCCGCGTCGCGCTCATCGTATACACGATACGCCTCGCGCGCCGTTTCCTCCGCGCCTCGCATCTACTGCTATTTTGCGGGTTCTTGAGTAATGGAGATCATATTTCTGCTGGAAGATACTTCGCGAAAGCGGTCGATTTAAGGTAGGATGAGCCGATATGGCGTTCTTGAAAGGCCTGTTCGGCGACGAAAATGCGGCCGCTCTGAAGCGCGCGCAGCCCATCATAGCCGCAACGCTCGCGTTCGAGCCGGAGTTGCAGGCGCTCTCCGACGATGCATTACGGGCGGAAACGGACAAGCTCAAAGCGTTCATCGCGGAAGGGAAGACGCTCGATGAACTCGCGCCGCGCGCGTTCGCGCTCGTCCGCGAAGCGTCGCGGCGCACTCTCGGGCAGCGGCATTTCGACGTCCAGCTTCTGGGCGGCATGATTCTCCACCGCGGGGACATCGCTGAAATGAGGACCGGGGAAGGAAAGACCTTGGTCGCGACACTCCCGGCATACCTGAACGCGCTCACGGGAAAGGGCGTGCACATCGTGACCGTGAACGACTACCTTTCGCGCAGGGATGCGGTGTGGATGGGGCAGATCTATTTCGCGCTCGGCATGTCGGTTGGCGTCCTCAATCACGAAGCATCGTATATCTATGATCCCAGCCACGCGAAGGACGATACGGAGCGCGACGAACTCGGTGCGTTCAAGGTCATGCACGATTTCCTCCGGCCCTGCACTCGCCGCGAGGCCTATGCGGCCGACATCACCTATGGCACCAACAACGAGTTCGGCTTCGACTACCTGCGCGACAACATCGAATACGAACCCGGCACATTGCGCCAGCGCGACTACCACTACGCGATCGTGGACGAGATCGACTCCATCCTCATCGACGAAGCGCGCACACCGCTCATCATATCGGCTCCGGTGGCCGACGCGGAGCGTCTCTATGACCGCTTCGCGGATATCGCGCGCCGACTCGTTCCCGAGGAGGATTACACGGTGGACGAGAAGCACAAACAGATCGCGCTCACCGATCAGGGCATCGAGAAGGCGGAGCGCGAGCTCGGCATCGAGAACATGTACACCGAAGGCGGCATCAAGTACGTGCATCACCTTGAGACGGCCGTGCGCGCGAAGGCCCTCTACGAGCGGGACCGCGATTATGTGATCCGGGAAGGCCAGGCAGTCATCGTCGACGAATTCACGGGGCGGCTCCAGCCGGGGCGCCGCTGGAGCGAAGGGCTTCATCAGGCCATCGAGGCCAAGGAAGGAGTCGCCGTCCAGCAGGAATCGCGGACGTTCGCCTCCATCACGTTCCAGAACTACTTCCGCCTCTACGAGAAGCTCGCGGGGATGACAGGCACGGCGCTCACATCCTCGGAGGAATTCTACAAGGTGTATGGGTTGAACACCGTCGTTGTCCCGACGAACAAGCCCTCGGCGAGGAAAGATCATGAGGACCTCATCTTTCAGACGGAGAATGGAAAGTACAAGGCCATCGCGCGCAAGGTCAAAGAACTCCATGCGCGCGGCCAGCCGGTCCTCGTGGGCACGGCCTCTGTCGAAAAGAACGAGTTGTTGAGCGCGCACTTCAAGCAGGAGAGCATCCCGCATGAAGTACTGAACGCGAAGAACCACGAGCGGGAAGGGGAGATCATCGCGCAGGCGGGGCGCAAGGCGGCGGTCACCATCGCGACCAACATGGCCGGCCGCGGCGTCGATATCAAGCTCGGCGGCAATCCGGGAAGCGATCCGGAATACAAGGACGTGCGGTCGCAGGGCGGCCTGTTCGTTCTCGGCACCGAGCGGCACGAGGCGCGGCGCATCGACAATCAATTGCGCGGACGCGCAGGCCGCCAGGGGGACCCCGGCGAGACGCAATTCTTCGTCTCGCTCGAAGATTCGCTCATGCGCGTTTTCGCCTCCGACATCATCAAGCGGGTGATGGGCACGTTCAAGATCCCCGAAGACGAGCCGATCTACAATTCCATGATTACGAAAGCGCTCGAGAAGGCGCAGACGCGCATCGAGGAACTGAACTTCGATTCGCGCAAGCACGTGCTTGCATACGACGACGTCCTGAACATACAGCGCAAGAGCGTGTACGCGCGTCGGCGCGCGCTTCTCATGGGAGACGAGAGGGCAGTGGACGCGGAACTCGCGCGGATCGCGGAAGCGAATGGAGGATTTGCCGATGTCGTTTCCACGAAGAAAACGGAATTGGGCGATGCGTTCTCTATGCGGGTGCGGTACTTCCTCCTGCAGACGATCGATTTTCTCTGGGTAGAGCACTTGGAGGGTATGGAATACCTGCGTTCGAGCGTAAATCTGCGCGCGTACGGGCAGAGAGACCCGCTCGTCGAATACAAGAGGGAAGGACTCCAGCTCTTCCAGACCATGGAAGAGACATACAAAGCCAATGTCCTGAACATCCTGCCGAACCTCGTCGGGGGAGGGAACACAGTTCCGGAAGCAAAAGTTATCCACAATGCCGCACGCTCGATAACGCTTGGCGGCGAAGCGCCCGTAAGGAAGGAATATGGGAGGAACGATAAGGTCGTGATAACCGACGGTACCGAGAAGCGCGAAATGAAGTATAAGAAGGCAGAGCCGCTTCTTGCGAGCGGCGCATGGCGCATAGTCGACAGCGCTTGAATCTAGGCAACCCGAGATAGCTTTATTTTGCGATACATCTCGGTTATCTCGGATTGGCGAGGGGCAAATTTCTAGTTGAATGCTCCTCATACAGGTCTCTCTAACGGGATCCTGCAAGGCGTTGCTCTCATGCGTATGCCCGCTATTCAGGGTCTCGTTTCCAATTCGAGATCCCGCTCCATAACCTTGTAGAGGCCTACTGGAGCGAATTTTCCGAGCCACGCTCCCTTTTGTGCATGTATCTGCGGAATCTGCTAGAGTATGACTTATATGGCCTATGAGGCGACTATCGGGCTCGAGATCCATGCAGAACTCAAGACGCGTACGAAAATGTTCTGCGATTCCAAGAACGATCCCGACGAAGAACATCCGAATGTGAACGTCTGTCCCGTGTGCCTAGCGCATCCAGGGACCCTCCCCGTCATTAACGGGGAAGCGGTAAAACAGGTGCTTCGCGTGGGGCTCGCGCTCGGAGGGGACCTCGCCGACTACACCGAGTTCGACCGCAAAAATTACTTCTACCCTGACCTCCCAAAGGGCTACCAGATTAGCCAGTTCGCCTACCCGCTCGTTTCGGGCGGTGCGCTCCGGGGGGTGGCGATCACACGCGTGCACCTTGAGGAAGACACCGCAAGCTCTATTCACGATGATGCGGCGGGGACGACCGTGATCGATTTCAACCGTGCCGGGGTCCCGCTCATGGAATTGGTGACGGAGCCGGTCATCAAAAGCGCCGAAGAAGCAGGCGCCTTTGCCCGCGAACTCCAGCTCCTCTTGCGGTATCTCGACGTGAGCGAAGCGAATATGGAGAAGGGCGAGATGCGCGTGGAGGCCAATATTTCCGTGGCGCCGAAGGGGCAGCGAGGGACGAAAGTCGAGATAAAGAACCTAAACTCGTTCCGTATCATGGAGCGTGCGGTCGCGTATGAGATCGAACGCCAGAGCGCGCTCCTCGAGCGCGGCGAAACGATATCGCAAGAGACGCGCGGGTGGGACGAGAAGGCCCAAAAGACGTTCTCTCAGCGCGTTAAAGAAGGCAGTGCCGATTATCGTTATTTTCCCGACCCGGACTTGCCCTCCCTCAAGCTCTCTGAACTGCAGGAATACGCCCTTGCTTCGTTACAGGGGACAATGCCGGAATTACCGGCCAAGCGGCGAGCCCGCTACCTCGAATTGGGCATCAAACCTGATGATGCGGAGCTTTTCGTGCGGGATACGGTACTCGGGAGCTTCTTTGAGGCGGTTGTTCTGCCGTACCAACGGAACTCTCGTGTGATCGCGCTGGCATCGAACTACATTGCGAATGATTTGGTAAAGATAATCCGAGATACCGAAAAACGAGATACGGAATATCAATACCAGATACCAATATCGGCCGATAATTTCCGGAAAATCATAGATATGATCTCCGATGATAAGATATCATCGCGCTCCGCGAAAGACCTCCTGTCGCTTTCGGTCCTGGAACTGAAAGATCCCGAAGAAATCGCGAAAGAGAGGGGTCTTTTCAAGACCGGGGGCGGAGATCTGGACCAAGTTGTAGCGAGCGTGATAGGAGCGAACAGCCAGGTTGTTGCGGATTTCAAAGCCGGAAAAGAAGCCGCGCTCGAATACCTGGTAGGCCAATGCATGAAAGCTCTCCGCGGCGCGGCAGATGCCGCAGTTTTGCGTGAACTACTGCGCAGAAAGATGACCCAGGAGTAATCCACAGAGGGGATTAGACGATAGCCGAGCTATTTTCGCCGTCTCGTATATACTGTTTGCATGTCTGATGAGATATTCATCGATGGGATGCCTTTCATCTCGTCGAAACGAGCTTCGGAGTTGAGCGGATATACGCAAGATTACATCGGCCAGCTATCTCGGAGCGGCCAGATTAAAGTGAGACGAGTCGGTGGTCTCTGGTATGTATTTATGGACTCTCTCCTGAAGTACAAAGAACAGGCGGATGCTTATACCCCCGAGCTGCCGGTCCGTGAACTGGGAGGGGAACCGGAGTCCATGATATCTTTTGATGGCAAGAGCTACATTTCGACGGCGAAGGCGGCTAAAATCACGGGCTACACGGCAGATTACGTGGGACAGCTCGCACGTGCAGGGAGTATTTCCGCACGTCAGATCGGGAATCGTTGGTACGTCGAGCGTGAGCGGATCTTACAGCATAAAGCCGATAAAGATGCATTGCTGGCCGCTGTACAAGTCGAATCTGTCGGAATCAAACGCCCGGAAGAGGACAAAACGCTTGTTGGCGTGGATTACGAAGGAGCCGGGCCGTTTTTTGAGTATACGAAGGACGAAGCCAACCTGATCCCCTCGATATTCAAAGGACGTACGCAAGGAGTCCAGGAGACCTTTCAGGAGGAAACAAGGCAAGAAATCAGGGATCCAAGCGCGGATCAGTACGCCATCCCGATACGAATTCTTGGGCACCAGGGACCCCGGGCGTTATCCAGAACGAAAGAGGGTGAATCCCGGCCTCTAGGTCACCACGTCAGGGTCATACGGAAACCATGGCGGACGTATCCGTTGATCGCAATGACGATCGTGGTTGTTCTATCAGCGGGCTTTGTTTCTTTGAAGAATTCATCAGTGTATACGCAAAATAGTCCTAAAAACGGGGGAGCAATCCAGACTGCGGCGGCCGGCAGCGCTCTCGATACGGAAAAAGAGACTGACTTACGCACGGGGACGGTCTTCGACCGCGCCGGAGGATTCCTCGAGCAGTCACTTGTTCCAGAAATCGTCTTCAAAAGGGGGAAATAAATTCAATTTCCTTCCTGATAGCTGAATAATCCATTTAAACCGGGTCTCGGTTGGACGAGATTAGTATTACCGAGCTCTCGTTGACCCCGCAGTGCGGGGTCTTTTTGCCTTAATAACGATGGCCATTGCGTCGGGAAAGGAGAGATTATGGCCATAAAGACGAGGAAAACCAGGCAGAACCTTGCGGACCAAGGATAAAATGCGCCACGCGCATTTATACGTGACTTCGAGATCACGTTCGAGCTGTTTTGCAGAGAGAACTCCTTTTGCATTGAAAAATACGAGAATAGCGTGGAACCAAAGGACAAGCGGTGTAGCGGACTTGTGGAATATCGTCCCTGCCGTGGGTGCCACCTGAGAGCGGCAGGTAGAGCACTGAAACTGTCTGCGCCCCGGTATCCGCTTGTATACGCCCCCACAGGGGCATGTGCGGCCATCGTAGAGGGTGTCGAAGATGAACTCCAGGCAGGCATCATCGTTCGGGAACTGCTTACGAAAACTGGCGATGCCGTACCTTTTGCTTTCCATGTGCGTTCAGTGTACGTCCATGGGTTATGTTGTCAAGGGATAAGCAATGCTTATCCACAGAATTCGGCGCACAAAATCCGTACGATATCCGAAATCTCTAGTAGGATATAGATAAATCGGTTGCTCCGTAACGTACACCAAAAATGAAAAGCGAAATATTTTCCGATGGTGTCCGATATGTTTCCACCGCGATTGCCGCGCGCGAGATGAATTTCACGCGGGACTACATCGTGCGTCTTTGCCGCGAAGGAAAATTGCGCGGCAAACGCGTCGGCAAGGCGTGGCATGTGGATCATTCGTCGATCCAATCGTTCCTAGTGGAGCAGGAACACACGCGTTTGGAACGGAGAAAGAAATTGGCGGAAGAGCGTGTACGCGAGTATCAGTCATTGCAAAAAAAGAGCGGCCTTTCTGCGGACAGGCATGTGTCCAAGAAGAGCCTCCCATCCAAGGAGAATATTAGTGTTTCCGGCAAAGACACTGTTCAGGATGTATCGCACGGCGCACCCGCGCAGATGGCGCACGCAGTCGCGACGCACGTCGCGCATGTTCCGGCAGGGATCACTGATGCCGCTCTGCGCATCGCACCGCATGTCTCTACGTCGCTCGCGAGCCCGGCCGCGGATCTTTTTCACAAGATCATCGCGCTCACGCTCGCATGCGCGCTCACGCTCGGGACATATTCGCTCGTCGATCCGAGACCGGCGCATGTCGCGTTCGATTCGATGAAAGAAGCCGGACACTCGGTCGAAGATGCATACGCGTTCCTTTCGCACGGCGGCACCGAGATCCTCGCCGCCCGCGCACAAGATCAGCTCGCCGCCGCTGCAGAGAACCCATCGGGTATATTCACCGGCGCAATCGGATATCTCGGCAAACTCGCGAGCACGTTCAATGCCGGTATCAATGACCTCGTGTATTCGATCGCGTTCCCCGACGCGCTCATCCGCGGGAGCGGACTCGCAGCGAACGATTCAGGGAATGGACTCGTTTCTGTGCAAGTCGTCCCCTACGCGGGCGCGCCCGCGTCGATGCCTTCCGCGCCCGCAACGGCCCCGGCTCTTGCCGGAAATATTCCGGCGGTGCCGACCACGACTCCGACACGCGCGATCGCTGTCGCAGCATCCACGCCGCCTGCTCCGGAGCGCATCATCGAACGCGTGGTGGAAAGACAACCGATCGTCGTCGCGGGCGGCATTTCGGAAGAAACGCTCAATAAGCGGCTGGAGCAATTGAATAACAAGCTCACGTCGCAGATGTTCTCGCTCTCTGCGGCGAACAGTACGGTGACGGCGCAGAACTACATCGTTACCGCGCAGACGAACAGGATCGATCAGCTTCACAACGTCACCATAACGGGAGCCGCTATCACCGATAGCAGTTTCGCCGGCTCCGTCGCTGGCACCACCGGCTCGTTCAACACGCTGTCCGTCGGCACCCTCTCTGCAGACACCTTCACCTTGAGCGGCACCAGCCAGCTCGGCACGACAACCATCACCAATCTTGCAGTCAATAACATTTCGACCAGCACATTCGCGGGCGGGCTCACCATCGGCACCTCGCAGTTCGTCGTAGACCACGGCAGCGGGAACGTCGGCATAGGGACGACTTCGCCGTTCACGAACTTTTCCGTCGTGGGCGACGGTTACTTCACCGGCAACCTGACGGCCGCGAACATCACTTCGGGAGGAACGCTCGCTTTCGGAACGACGACGCTCACGAATCTGGTCATCACGAACGTTTCCACCTCGACGTTCGCGGGCGGACTCACCGTCGGCGGCTCGCAGCTTGTTGTTCAACAGGCGACGGGCAACATCGGCGTCGGCACCTCGACTCCCGGTTCCCTGCTCGCCATTCAAAACGTCGGCAACTTCGTCGCGAACGCGACCTCCACGCTCTTCAACGGCTTGCAGGCGCCGATGTTGAACATCACCGGCCTCTCGACCTTGGGCACGCTCTCGCTCACCTCCGGCACGTCAACGAATTTCTTCTCAACGACCGCGAGCTCGACGAATCTGTACAGCACGAACCTGAACGCCGGAACCGTAACGCTTGGCAATGCGACCACGACCACGCTCTTCTCCACGACCGCAAGCAGCACCAACTTCTTCGCGCAGAACGCGACGCTCGGCTCGCTCACTACGAACACACTCAATCTCAACTCGACCCTTGATGCGGGCGGACTTGCGATATTCAGGAACGGACTCATCTCACAGGCATCGTCTACTATCGGCAACGGCACGCAAACGGGAGGGCTCACTATCTCGGGAGGAGCGACCACCACCGGCAACGCGTACTTCGCTGGCAACGTCGGCATCGGGACAGTGAATCCCGTATTAAAATTCGTAGTTTCAAATAGCGGTGCTCAAGGATTTGAGATCAATCCCAATGGAACACGTATTAGTGGCGGCGTTGACTTCCTTACCTACAATCGTGCTACAAGCGCCTACGCACCGATGGCTTTAGATGCAAGTGTCTTTTCTTTCGGGATTGGAAACGTCGGCATCGGGAACACGTCTCCCACGTACAAACTTGATGTGACGGGCGCGGGCCACTTCACCTCGTACCTCGACGCGGATCACTTCGTTGCGACGTCTTCATCGGTCGCAAGTATTTTGAACGGCGGCTTCATCTCGAACGCCTCCTCCACCATCACCTCCGGCCTCTTCTCCATGAACGGCGGCGCAAGCACCACCGCCCTCACCATCTCCAACAACCTCTACTCCGGCACGACGACCCTCACCAACCTCGCGGTCACCAACACGAGCACCTCGACGTTCGCCGGCGGGCTCACCGTCGCCGGCACCGGCCTCGTGTACCAGCAGGCGACGGGGAACGTGGGCATCGGGACGGGTAGTCCGATCTCAAAGCTTGATGTGAATATCGGCGCAAGCGATGGGTACGTGTTTACTGGCAGTCGGACGTCTGGGGCAATTGTTGGTCTTTATTCTGACACGACATCGGGAGCCGGTTTTGGGTCGAAAAACAATTTCAATCTAGTTTTCTTCACTAACAATGGTGGTCCACAAATGACACTGACGACGGCAGGCAACGTCGGCATCGGGACGACCTCTCCCACCAACCGGCTCGAAGTCGCGGGCAACACGTTCCTCGGCGGCACCTTGACGGCAACCGGCACGGTGGCCCTCACCCCCATCGCCCGCACCTCGGGCGCCACGCCGTACTTCACCCTCT